>ENA-OWPA01000008-OWPA01000008.1-bioreactor-metagenome-genome-assembly--contig:-NODE-8-length-392911-cov-8.189864_pt1 | contig 392911 bp, 327 predicted proteins | sample MGYA00238139_ERZ651803 | MGnify/ENA primary metagenome ERZ651803 (study PRJEB26909, sample SAMN07631231) | bioreactor metagenome | isolation source: Switchgrass digestor | place: USA: Dartmouth...
TTTTTTTTTTCAAGCAGAAGACGGCATACGAGATTGGTCAGTGACTGGAGTTCAGACGTGTGCTCTTCCGATCTGAACTGCCACTGGGAAAAGAGCGGAGCTTTTACGGGCGAGGTTTCAGCCGAAATGCTCAAAGCCGTCGGAGCGGAGTATGTTATCATCGGTCACTCCGAGCGCAGGACACTTTTCGGCGACAACGACCTGACGGTTCAGAAAAGAACAAGGGCGGCACTCAACGCCGGTCTTAAGGTCATCCTCTGCGTGGGCGAGTATCTTGAGCAGAGGGAGCAGGGCATTACCACGGAGGTTGTTCGTATTCAGACCAAGATTGCCCTTTTGGGAGTAGCGAAAGAAGAGCTTAAAAACATCATCATAGCCTATGAGCCCGTTTGGGCAATAGGCACCGGCAAGACCGCGACAGCCGAGCAGGCTAACGAAGTCAACAAGGCTATAAGAGACCTTATCGCCGAGCTTTACGGCAAGGACGCGGCGGACGCCATGGTCATCCAGTACGGCGGCTCAATGAACGCGGGCAATGCCGAGGAACTTCTCGCTCAGCCCGATGTTGACGGCGGACTTATCGGCGGCGCTTCCTTAAAGGCCGAGGACTTCTCAAAAATCGTCGCGGCCGCAAGCAAATAAGCCAAACTCATATTGTTAAGGAGTAAACCATGAAAAAACCTTATGTTCTTTGCATCATGGACGGATTCGGCGAGAACCCCGAAAGGGAAGGCAACGCCATAAAACTCGCCAGCACACCCCGTCTTGATGAGATATTCTCAGAATACCCCACCACATTCATAGGCGCGTCGGGCATGGATGTGGGTCTCCCCGACGGTCAGATGGGCAACAGCGAGGTCGGTCACACAAATATCGGCGCCGGCAGAGTTGTCTATCAGGATTTGACCAGAATCACAAAGTCCATCATGGACGGCGATTTCTTTGAGAACGAGACCTTCCTTAACGCCATAGAGCACGCAAGGAAGAACGGCGGAGCTTTGCATCTGATGGGTCTTTTGTCCGACGGCGGAGTTCACAGCCACAACACCCATCTTTACGCCCTTTTGGAGCTTGCAAAGAAAAAGAATTTTGACAATGTCTACATCCACTGCATTATGGACGGCAGAGATGTCTCACCCACATCGGGCGTAGGCTTTGTTTCCGAGCTGTTCCATAAGACAAAGGAAATCGGCGTTGGCACCATTGCCACCATTATGGGCAGATACTACGGCATGGACCGCGAGAAGAAGTGGGACAGAGTCGAGAAGGCTTACAACGCCATCACCAAGTGCGAGGGCGTGCGTTTTAGCTGCGGCAAGGAGCTTATGGAGAAATCCTATGCCGACGGCGTAACGGACGAGTTTGTCATTCCTTCCGTTTCCGACAAGGCTCAGCCCTTAAAGGACGGCGACAGCGTAATATTCTTTAACTTCCGTCCCGACAGAGCAAGACAGCTGACAAGAGCCATAGTCGACCCCGACTTCAGCGGCTTTGAAAGGGAGATGCTGAAGGACATTTACTATGTCTGCATGACCCAGTACGACGCCACAATGCCCAATGTTGAGGTAGCCTTCAAGCCCGACAGAATCGAGTGCCCCATCGGCGCTGTTGTAAGCCGGCACGGCATGAAGCAGCTCAGAATCGCCGAATACACAAAATACGCTCATGTTACATTCTTCTTAAACGGCGGCGAGGAAAGGGTTTACGAGGGCGAGGACAGAATCCTCATCGACTCCCCCAATGTTCCCACCTATGACTTAAAGCCCGAAATGAGCGCTTATGAGGTTGCCGACACCGTCACCGAGAAAATCAGAAGCGGAGAGTACGACTTTGTGGTCATCAACTTCGCAAACTGCGACATGGTAGGTCACTCGGGCGTTCTTGAGGCGGCAATCAAGGCCGTTGAGGCTGTTGACGCCTGCGTGGGCAAGGTTTACGACACGGTTATGGACATGGACGGAGTTATGATACTTACCGCCGACCACGGCAACGCCGAAAAGATGTTTGACACCGACGGCTCACCCTTCACCGCCCACACCACAAACCCCGTACCCTTTACGGTTATAGGCTATAACTGCCAGCTTAAAGAAGGCGGCAGACTCTGCGACATCTCCCCCACGATGTTAGAGCTTATGGGTCTTGAAAAGCCCGCCTCCATGACAGGACAGAGCCTTATAAAATAAATTTAAGCCCTCCGGACGGAGGGCTTTATTATTAGCGTTTCGCCCAAATTTAAATGGACGGCGCATGTAAAAATCACGACATTATCGAGAAGGCTTTCGCCCTTTTAAATCATTTCGGCGTACTTTCTGTTTTCCTTTTTAGAGCAATCGGTTATCCCCAGAAAATCCGCGTCACGCCTTAGCCGCGCCAATTTTCCGAAGAACGAGTCTATCTCTCTCCATAAACCGCATCTTTTATAAAATTCACGCAAGGAATTTTGTCCGATCGCAATAATAAAGCCCCTGCTTGGCAGGGGCGATTTTTTATGCTGCGGGTTTTCTTTCGTAGACTCTTACATAATCGACCACAAAGTCAATGGGGAAAGCGCTCGGGGGATTCATGGTAATGTTATTGTCCTTTGCGAGAACGGGCACCCTTTGACCGTTTATGGTCTCCACAGTGCCTGCAACCTCAACGGAGAGAAGCAGATACTCGGCAACCTGAGGTACCCATACGCCCGAGAGCCTGTCGGTCTCAACTCCGTTGATGTAGAAAATCAGCTCGTTCTCGTTCCACTCAAGTCCGTATGTATTGTACTCGGTGTATATATTCTTGCCCTTGTAAACGCCAACCAGAACGGAGGTAAGACCGTCGCCGTAGCCGTCATAGTGAACCGCGTGGCTGATTGCGTCGTGCCTCGCTCCCTGATTGTAGTTGAAGGACTCGAAAATATCGATTTCGCAGCCGTCAGCGGCTGAGCCGTCGGGGGGATTGGACATGCCGTCGCTCATTGTCCAGAAAGCGCCCCAAAGACCTACGCCGGGAGGGCATTTGCAGCTTACTTCAAAGTAGCCGTACTTCTTCTCAAACAGTCCTCTTGTGTCAAGACCTGCGGAATACCAGCCGGGACCGTATTTGCCGTCCTCTTTATACTCGGTGCGGATAATTAAATTGCCGTCCTGTACTATTGCCTGGTCTATGTCCCAGTAGCCGCCCCTTCTCGGGCCGTTGCCGTGGCTCCTCCACTTTGTAAGGTCAAGGCTGTCGCCGTCAAACTCGTCGCGCCAGACAAGCTCCCACTCGTCAAGATTTATGACCTGTCCGCGTGGGGTCTGGGGATGGCCGAAAAACAGCGCGCCAAGCAGTTCCGCCACAACTACAAGGGAGGCGATTATACTTTTGAAATAGCCGAGACCCTCTCCCGTGGGTCTGAGAGCGCTCTGCAGAGCGTCAAGAAGCCTTTGAATCATCCTGTGTTCTCTAAAGGAAAATAGCGAATCCAGCATAATATCCCTCCTTTAATCATTAATTTCATATTAGCCAGTAAATTCCACAATGTCAACAAATAAAAAACGCAAAATCAATAAAGTTTCAGCAAAGTGACAAAGGCGGCGTTTGGGCGGTGACACTCGCTGAGGATTGGCGCGCGGGGTAAAAAATACCCCTGCGTGCGGCGGGGCGCGAGGGCGACGACTTTACTTTTTGGGCGGGCGGCTCCCCCTTCTTTTTCACCCCGCCACTTGCGGGCGGGGGTGTCGGCGATGGGCGTGGGGTGCATATAAAAAAAGCCCCCGAAGGACGGCGGGCGGCGTTAAACGAGATGGGGCGGTGTTACGCTCCCCATCTGTGGGCGGCTCTACCCGTGTCGGGGCGGCGGGCAAAATTAAAACCCTGCCGTGTGGCAGGGTCTTAAAATAGTCCCCCCTTTAAGAGTATTACTCTAGATTAATTCCCCCCTTTATTGTTTAGTGCGGCTGCCCTCCTTTATATCAAAATATACATTAGAGCAATAAGTAAAGGCATATCGCCGCCCTCCTCCGCAAGGAGGAGAATCAAAGTCAAAAGCAGCAGCTCGTCGGTGTCAAGGGCGCTTTCGTCAAGGTTTAACGCCTTTGCGAGCTTTGAGATGCCGGCGCTTTTCTCCGCGTGTTCATGATGATGGTGCTCATGTCGCTCCTCAGGCTCCCTTTTCTTTGGGGGAGAATCGAGAGAGAGCTTTAGTCTCGGCTCATCCCGCTGCTTTCTTACCAGCTCCTTATAATCTATCTCCTCTTTCTTTTTGGAGGGGATTACATACCTGTACCTTTCGGGGATTTCCACAGGCATTGATATGTGGTGCTTTTTGCTTTTGTCTATGTAATCCGACGCTCTCCACGCGCTGGACCTTGAGGGCACGGAGACATGTACCGTGCTTGTGTCGTAGCCACTGTTATTCATCTCCCTCTCATCTCTCCTTTCGGGGCTGCCTGAAACTGCCTTGCTCGTTTCCTCGCTTTCCTCTTCCCTTTCTGTTTCCTCAAAGTCCGCTCTTGACCTGGAGGCAAGATACTGAAATATATCCTCCGTCGCGTTATAGGACTTGCTCCTGTTTACGGGCAAAGGCAAAAGCTCGGATTTGGAGGGTCTTTGCTCTTCCTCCTCGTAAAACTCCTCATTCAGTTTCTCCGCAAAAATCTTCGCCCTCTCCTGAAAGCGTTTTACCCTCTCCTCCGCCCGTTTGGTCATCTCAAAAATATCGTCCACTTTTCAGCCCCCTTTCTATCTTTCGCCTTTAAGAAGGGGCAGCAAGCTGAAAAGACGCATTATCTTTACCGCTTCGTCCACTTTGCTCTGCCTGTGCTTCTTTAAAAGGGGCTTTAGAGCAAAGAGAAAATCGGACCTGGCGTCCCTTTTGTTCATATTCTTTTCCAGTTCGCCCATAGCCTTTAAAAGCGTCGGCAGAGCCTTGTTGGACCCGAGGCGCGACACAAGAGCGTTTACCATTTGCGCGTCGTCTTCTTTTACGGACAGCTCCTTTGTGTCCTCTTTCCTTTTGTCAAGGATAGACGCCACGCTCTGAGCCTTTTCCTCGTTATCTCCCAAAAGGGAGGCGGCGGTTTCTTTCAGCTTTTCTATGTCATCGGGGCTTAGCGATGATAGCAGCTCGTTTATATCCATGATTTCACTCCTTTTTATGTGGATTTCTTTTCCCTTCCGCTTTTTACATATCCTCTATTTTCTTTCTGAGCTCCCTGCCGAGCTCGCTGTTGAGCATCTCATTCAGCTTTTTGTCGTTGCTTAAAACCTCCTCCAGCCTCTTTTTCTGGCGGGAATCAAGGTTTCTGTCAATAAACTTGGACAGCTTATCTTTATCGTAAGACTTCAGTGTGGAGATAAGCTCGTTTATCTGGTCGTCCGAGCCGCGCAGCTTCATAAACTCACCCTTTTTCTGCTAAAATCGATATAAAAACACCTCAATTACCATATATATGCAAAATTCTTCTACTATTGCTTGTATGGCTTTTTTTAAATTTGCAATTGACAATATCGGCGCGATTTAGTATAATACTTACCTGTAAAGGAAACAGGCTTTACACTATACTGCTTCAGGAGGGCTTTTCGGTGGCAAAAAACTTTGAGATTTCCGTGCTTCTTGATTTTTACGGCGATATGCTCACCCAAAAGCAGCGCGAATTTCTTGAAGACTATTATAATCACGACCTCTCTCTTTCCGAGATTGCGGAAAATGTGGGGATAACAAGGCAGGGAGTGCGCGACTCCATTAAAAGAGCGGAAACCCAGCTTTACAAAATGGAGGAAATGCTGGGACTGGTCAAAAGGTTCGAGCAGATTCGCGCCGGTCTTGAGGAGATAATAGCCTGCGCGTCGGAAATCAATAAATACAATCTTAACAACGGTCTTTCAAGAGAGATTAACGACTATACGGTCAGAATAAAATCCATAGCGACCGCTCTTTGCGAATAGCTTTGGACTTTATTAAAAATAAAGGAGAAATGTATGGCATTTGAAGGTCTTTCTGAAAAATTGGAGGCCGCGTTTAAAAAGCTGAGGAGCAAGGGCACCCTTACCGAGTCCGATGTCAGAACCGCCATGCGCGAAGTGCGTCTGGCGCTCCTTGAAGCGGATGTCAGCTATAAGGTGGCAAAGGATTTCACCGCCGCCGTCACCGAAAGGGCAATCGGCTCAAAGGTAATGGAAAGCCTTACTCCCGCGCAGATGGTTGTAAAAATCGTCTACGAGGAGCTCACGGCTTTAATGGGCGGCACACAGGCAAGACTCACATACTCCCCCCGACCGCCAACGGTAGTTATGATGTGCGGTCTGCAGGGTTCGGGCAAAACCACCCACAGCGCGAAAATCGCGATGAGGCTTAAAAATCAGGGTCATCACCCCATGCTTGTCGCCTGCGATATTTACAGGCCCGCTGCTATAAAGCAGCTTCAGGTTGTGGGCGAACAGGCGGGCGTGCCGGTCTTTGAGATGGGCACCGAAAACCCCGTCACCATAGCCAAAGAAGCCGTAAAGCATGCCAAAGACATGGGCTATGACTATGTGTTCCTTGATACGGCAGGCCGTCTGCACATTGACGAGGCTCTTATGAACGAGCTGAAGGCAATAAAGGCAGAGGTAAAGCCCCATGAAATTCTGCTTGTGGTCGACGCCATGACAGGTCAGGACGCCGTAAATGTGGCAGCCTCCTTCAATGAGGCTCTGGGCATTGACGGTCTTGTCCTTACAAAGCTGGACGGCGACACAAGGGGCGGCGCCGCCCTCTCCGCAAGAGCGGTAACGGGCAAGCCGATTAAATTCGTCGGTCTCGGCGAAAAGCTGGACGCCCTTGATGTCTTCTACCCCGACCGCATGGCATCGAGAATTCTCGGCATGGGCGATGTTCTCTCCCTTATCGAAAAGGCTGAGATGGCTCTTGACGAGAAAAAGGCAAAGGAGCTGGAGGAGAACCTCAGAAAGAACAAGTTCGACCTTGAGGACCTTCTCACTCAGCTTCAGGAAATGAAAAAAATGGGCTCCGTGAAGGATATACTAATGATGATACCCGGCATCGGAAACAAGATTAAAGACACCGACATTGACGACAGCCATCTGAGAAAAACCGAGGCTATCATTCTGTCGATGACTCCCGAGGAGAGAAGAAAGCCGGATATTATAAACCCGTCACGCAAAAGGCGCATAGCCGCCGGCTGCGGACTTAAAGTTGAGGATGTAAACCGCGTTCTCAACCAGCACAGACAGATGCAAAAGATGTTCAAGAGCCTGAACGGCAAAGTCGGCGCCAAAAAAATGCGCCGTCTGGGTCTTACAGGCAGCGGTCTTGAGCAGTTTTTGAAGTAAAATGGAGACTCTCAAACTAATCTATACAAACTTTGGAGGTAAATTTTAATGGCAGTAAAAATCCGTCTGCGCCGCATGGGCGCAAAGAAGGCACCTTTCTATCGCGTTATCGTCGCTGATTCCCGTTCACCCCGTGACGGCAGGTTCATAGAGGAAATCGGTTACTACAATCCGATGACCGCCCCCGCCGAGATTAAGATAGACCTTGAAAAGGCCGAAAAGTGGATAAAGAACGGCGCTCAGCCCACCGATACAGTTAAGGCTCTGCTTAAGAAAGTAAAGCCCGAATAAAGGTGCCCACAAAAATCGCGGTCAATAGGCTTAGCCTTTGCCGAATAAATTACCACTTCGCATCTTTAGGAGGAAAAGAAAATGAATGAACTGCTGATCACAATGGCAAAAGGACTTGTTGAGGATCCCGATGCCGTCTCCGTCACCGTAGATGAGCCCAACGAAGACGGCGTTGTAGTTTATCATCTGCATGTCGCTCCCGATGACATGGGCAGAGTTATAGGCAAACAGGGCAGAATCGCTAAGGCTCTGCGTATGATTATGCGCGCTACCGCTAACCGCAGAGACATGAAGGTTCAGGTGGAAATCGACTAATCGGCTTTGGCTAAAGCCCAAAACCCATACAGTCCGAAGACCGCAGCTTTTTAAGGCTGCGGTTTTTTTAATATTTCCATATTTTCGATTTATGCTATAATATATAGGCTCAAAAATATTTTGGAGGGCAAGATGCTTAAAAAATATCTGGAAATCGGACAAATAGTCGGAACTCACGGAATTAAGGGCGAGGTAAGAATAAATCCCTGGTGCGACAGCCCCGAGTTTCTGACGGGTTTTAAAAAGCTTTACAAGGATGAGGGCAGGTCCCATTTCGAGGTGACCTCTCTCAGAGTGCATCACAATATTGTCCTTGGAAAGTTTAAGGGCATTGATACGGTAAACGACGCGGCGAAACTCCGCGACACCGTTTTGTTCATCGACAGGGATGACGCCGAAATCCCCGAGGGCAGCTACTTTATTCAGGACCTTATAGGCTGCGCTGTCACCGATGTTGACACGGGCGAAAACTTAGGCGTTCTCAGCGATGTATCAAAGACGGGCGCCAACGATGTATGGCACATTAAAAGGGGAAACAAGGAGTACCTCATCCCCGCCATTGACGAGGTTGTTATCGAAACCGATGTTGAAAACAAGAGCATCAAAATCCGTCCGCTGAAAGGTATATTTGACGATGAGGATTGATATTTTGACCCTCTTTCCCGAGATGTGCGAAAGAGTTTTTACAGAGAGCATAACGGGCAGGGCGATAAAAAACGGCTATATTGATATTAACGCCGTTGACATAAGAAAATACGCCGAGCCGCAGCGCAAAGGCAGAGTTGACGACGCTCCCTACGGCGGCGGCGAGGGCATGATTATGCAGGCGGAGCCCATAGCCCGCTGCTTTGAGGATATCGCGGGAAACTCCCCCGAAAAACCCTATTTTATCTATATGTCCCCGGCCGGACAGACTCTGACCCAAGACAAGGTTAAGGAGCTCTCCGAGCGGAAACACCTCGTGCTCCTTTGCGGTCACTATGAGGGCGTTGACGAAAGGGTCATAGAGGAGCTTGTGGACGAGGAAATTTCAATAGGCGACTATGTCCTGACCGGCGGCGAGCTGCCCGCCCTTGTGCTTGCCGACGCGGTGGCGAGGATGATTGACGGCGTGCTCTCAAGCAAGGAGGCTGTGGAAGGGGAGAGCCACTATAATTACCTTCTGGAGCATCCCCAGTACACCCGCCCCCCTGTCTGGCGGGGCAGGCAGGTGCCCGAAGTGCTTTTGTCGGGTCACCACGCAAACATAAAAAAGTGGCAGCGAGAGCAGTCGCTGATAAGAACATACAAGCGCCGCCCCGACCTTTTTAAGAAGGCCGAAGTTTCCGACAAGGAAAAGGAATTTGTCGAAAACTTTATTGCTGAGGAGAACGGTGAAAAGGATTAATTGCAGTAAAAAATATTAACCAAAGAAAAAAGCACTCCTAAAGAGTGCTTTTTTATTGTTTGCGCAAGGAAAGGCTGTTGTTCGGTCGGCCGGAATCAGCCCAAAACTCCCCGCCCGCAGAAAGCTCCCCCGCCCGCACGGGTCAGGGGCAGGAAGGCACTCCCATGGCAGCGGGGCAAAGTCCCCCCCCACGGCGGCGGGCGGAGAGGGCGGGCGCACCCCCACGGGGGTGAGGCAAAATCCTCCCAACGATGGCGGGAAGGGATAAGGCGGCGGGGCAAAATCCTCCCAACGATGGCGGGAGGGGAAAGGGCGGCGGCTGCCCGTTTCCGCCACCCCCGCCCGCACGGTCAGGGGAGGGAAGGCACTCCCACGGCGGTGGTGCGAAATCACCCCACGGCGGAGCGGAGGAGAGAGCACACCCCACGGCGGGGGGATGGGCAAAAAAATAAAAGCACCCTTTCGAGTGCTTTTTTTCTGTTTACGGGGCTTTACTCCCCTGCTTTTTATATCTCCAATAACTTCGCGGTGACGCCTTTTATGGAATTGAGGGTTTCGAGGAGCTTGTCTATTTCCTCCTTGTCGGGTACAAGCTCAAGAATTATAAGACCCCGGTCGGAGCAGACATTGCCCGCTTCGTGAAGTCCCAATCTCATCTTGATAATGCAGCCGAATTTGGTCAGCACCTCCTGAACGCTCGGAGCCTTTTCGCTGCGTCTGTCTATTCTGAGGGCCGCAATATAAAACTTATCCATATTTTTACCTCCTTAATTTCAGAATCATTATACTAATTATTTCTTAATATTTCCAGAGCCTCACTTAAATTACAAAAAAGAAAAAATTTTTTTGCCTTTTTTTGGACAAGTTTCATATTTTATATTGCCTTTTTAAAGGGCTATCAATATAATATAAAAAAGTCTTTTTTTGACTTTAAGCAGGACTTTTAAATCAGTAATGGAGGTTTACTATGGAGAAAACGCTTTCCAAAAAGTACGGCTTACCCATGGCGATTTCCATGGTCATCGGTATCGTCATAGGCAGCGGCGTATTCTTTAAGGCCGAAGCCGTTCTTAAGGCAACCGGCGGCGATGTCAAAACCGGCATCTGGGCATGGCTGATAGTCGGACTTATCATGATTATCTGCTCTTATGCCTTCGCAAACCTTGCCACAAAGTACGAAAAAGTCAACGGCGTTGTGGACTATGCAGAGGCAACTTTGGGCAAGAGATACGGCTACTACATCGGCTGGTACCTTACAGTTGTTTATCAGCCCGCTATCACATCCGTTCTTGCTTGGGTTTCCGCAAGATACACCTGCGTACTTCTGGGCATTGACGACATTGTGGGCGGCACCTGCATGACAATTGCGGGTCTTTACCTCATCGCTATCTACGCTATGAACGCCCTTTCACCGATTCTCGCGGGCAAGTTCCAGGTTTCCACCACTGTCATTAAGCTCATCCCCCTTGTTCTTATGGCTATTGTCGGCACAATCAAGGGTCTTATGACAGGCGTTACCGTTGAGAACTTCACAAGGGTAACATCCGAGGTCGCAGCCGGTGGCGGCGGACTTTTCGCGTCGATAGTCGCTGTTGCCTTCGCTTATGAGGGCTGGATTATCGCCACATCCATCAACGCGGAGCTTAAAGACGCCAAGAAGAACCTGCCCAAGGCTCTTGTAATCGGCGCTCTTATCGTTGTTGCCGTTTACATCTTCTACTACATCGGCCTTGCAGGCGCTGTAAGCACCGAGGAGATTATGGCAGACGGACACGCAGGCGCGGCAAACGCCTTCAAGAATGTGTTCGGCACAGCTCTCGGCTCCCTGATTTTCGTATTCGTTATCGTTTCCTGCCTGGGAACCCTTAACGGTCTTATGGTAGGCACAACAAGAGCTGCATTCGCTCTTGCTTCAAGAAACGAGGGTCCCCGTCCCGTTACATTTAAGCAGGTTGACCAGATTACGGACATGCCCTCCAACTCATCCGTTCTCGGCCTCTTTATGTGCGCTCTTTGGCTCCTTTACTTCTACGGCTGCACACTCATGGGCTGGATAGGCGACTTCGGCTTTGACTCCTCAGAGCTGCCGATAGTATTCCTTTACACCTGCTACATCCCGATGTTCATCGCGGTTATGATTAAGGAGAAGGACTTCTCACCCTTCAAGAGATTCGTCGTTCCCCTTGCGGCAATCATCTCCTGCGGATTTATGACATATGCCGGATTTATTCATCCCGTTATCTCCGCCTCTGGCGACAGAGAGCCCTGGAAGGGAATTCTCCTGTTCTTCCTTGTTCTCTTATTCGTCATAGCTTCAGGCGCGCTGATTAAGTTCAAAGGCGAAAAGAGACTGGCTGCAGAATCCAAATAAACCTTAAATAAAAAGCCTTCGGAAAAACCGAAGGCTTTATTTTTGTCTTTTATTTGGCAGGAGCTTGAATTCGTAGCCCTGCTGCCTTGCGTAGTCGATTATATCGCCGAGAGCGTTGGCGTTATCGGGCGACACAGAGTGAAGAAGTATTACCGCTCCCGGGTGGAGCCTTGATGTTACGGTGTTGAAGGCATGCTCCTTGCCCTTTTGATTGTTCAAATCCCAGTCAGCGTAGGCGACCGACCAGAACACGCATTTAAAGCCGAAGGAGTTTAAAAGCTCCAAGGAGCTTTCGTTATACTCGCCCATGGGGTAGCGGAAGAAGGGGGCGGTGTAGCCGAATTTCTCCCTTATATAGTCGTCAAAGGCTTTAACCTCCTCCATCATCTTGGTTCTTGAGATTTTCGCGAAGGAGGGGTGAGTCTTTGAGTGGTTGCCAACCACATGACCCTCAAGTATCATTCTGGCGATAAGCTGGGGGTACTGCTTAATCTGGGGCAGGGTGCAGAAGAACATGGCCGGCACATTCTTCTCTTTCAGCACATCAAGGATTTTTGCGGTGTAGCCGTTCTCGTATCCCACATCAAAGGTAAGATACAGAACCTTCTTATCCGTTTTGTTGTCATAGGTTATGGCGTTGTAGTTTTTGGAATCGAAAAACGCCTGAGAGCGGACGGAGATGTCGTTGGGCTTTCCGTCCTTCGCGACGCCGTACGCGTGGGCTATGAGCTTAGTGGGAAGGTTCCTTGAGTTATCGGGGTCGTGTACCTTAAACTCGGCTTTCGGCAGGGGCTCGAGTCCCGTATAGGTCGCCTCGGTTTTTGTGTACTCCCCGTAGAGCGAGACGGTATTTTTCTTAATGCCGCTTGGCAGCTCAACCACTTCCGCCACTATCGGCTCTGTGCTGCTGTCGGGCACGGGAGCGCCGTCGGGGCTTGTCCACTCGGTCTCACCCTCGGTCCATGTGGCTGAGGTTGTGGCGTCGTCCTTTTCAGTCGTCAGTTTTTCGTCGCCCGATGTGGTGGTCGTGGTCATCAAATCCCCCTGCTTCATACAGGAGAACAGGGACAGAATAAGACAAACACATAGTATAAAGCACAATACTTTTTTAAAGCTCATTTGCGGTTTCCTTTCAAGTGAGATTTTCACTCTTATTATCTCCAAAAATTCATTTGTTATAAGCGTTATGTTAAATTTTTCCTCTGCCCCTCTAATAAAAAATACACCCGCCCTTTAGGACAGGTGTTTTTCAAGGCAATTTTATTATCCTATAATATCCTGTACGCTGTCAATAATATTTTCGACAGTTTTTACGGCCTTAGTGGCGGTCTTTTTTGCCTTGCGGGTATTTCTGGTGCTGTTCATCATGGAACCGATTACGGCGGCAGTACCGCCGATAGCCAGGGCCGCGCCGACACCCTTCATCAGGTTGGTTGTCTTCTTGGTCATTATCTTACCTCCTATAAAGTTTTCATCCTTATTTTTAACCTCCTGTCAAAATTTATTTGAGGTAAAATTTATGGATATCTTATAAAATAATCCATCTTTGATTAAATTTATTGACAATCTATTAAAAATAGGACATACTGAAAATACATTAAAAGGGGTTTTTTAGGAGTGGACTTATGAAAATTAAGTTGTTTTTTAAACGCGTTTTCAATTTGTTTCTGACCTTTTTATTCTTCATCGGCTCAGGCGGCTTAAAGCCCACCCCAAACTTAGACGACCCGACCCTAAAGGCTCCCCAGTGGCCCAAATGGGTGCATGAGCACTGGGTTTGGGAGAATGTCGGCACGGAGGACACCGCAAGGGAGTTCGTAAACGGCTTTTTGGAGAGAGGCATTCCCGTGGGCGCCGTTATCATAGACAGACCCTGGGCTACCGATTCCAACACCTTTATACCCGACCCGAATTTATATCCGAATCTTGACAAGCTTATTGAGGAGTTCCATTCAAAGGACATAAGAGTCATAATGTGGGCGACCAGCATTGTGAACGAAACCGCCTCCAACTTTAAAGAGGGCAAGGAGAAGGGATATTTCCTCAGCGGCGGCAGAACGGTCAAATGGTGGGGCGGTAAGGGCGCTCTGCTTGACTATTCCAACCCGGAGGCAGTCGAGTGGTGGCACAAGCAGATGGACCCCATTCTGGACATGGGCATTGACGGCTGGAAGGTTGACGGCACCGACCCCTATGTAATGCTGCTGGCTCCCGCCATCGGAAAGAGCGGTCTTGTAACATGGAATACATACAAAGACTGGGTTTACAGAGATTTCTACGAATACACAAGGCAGAGACTCGGAAACGACAGAATCATATCCGCCAGACCCGTTGACGACCAGATTACCAATCTTGGACTGCCCCTTGTTTCCACCAGCAGGGACATCAATTTCGCAGGCTGGGTCGGAGACAATGACAACGACTGGGGCGGACTCAGACACGCTCTTAACAATATGTTCTCCTCCGCTCAGTTCGGATTTGTAAGCTACGGCTCCGACATCGGCGGATTCAGAAACGACGGCAATATGTATAAGGATGTGTTCATCCGCTGGGCGCAGCTTGGCGCATTCTGCCCCATTATGGAGAACGGCGGCGGCGGTGAGCACAGACCCTGGATGTTTGACGAGGAGACAAACGAGATTTACCGCAAGTTTGTAAAGCTCCACCATGAGCTTATTCCCTATATCTACAGCCAGGCCGCATATTCATACGAAACAAACAGACCCACAATGAGACCCTTAAAGGGCGAGTATATGTATATGCTGGGAGACGAAATTCTGGTAGCTCCCTACTTTGACGAGGGAGAAACACGCCTTGTGTACTTCCCAGAGGGCGAATGGATATATATGTTTGACGAGTCAAGGCACTATAAGAAGGGCGTAGAGGCTATTAAATTCCCCCTTGACGAGTTCCCGGTATTTATAAGAAAGGGCGCGATTATTCCGCTGGATGTTGCAGACTCCGAGAACGGACACGGCTCAGAGCTTTCCGCTCCCTTCACCACCGTAATGCTCTACCCCGAGGAGGGCACAAACAAGTTCGGTCTTTATGAGGAGAACAAGACGGGCGCCATGCTCTCCTACACTAAGAAGGGCAGCCAGCTTACAATCAGCGCAACCGAGTCCGAACGCTCATTCCTTTTCAGAGTCTACGGCGAGAAGGCTCCGAAGCAGGTTAAACTCGGCGACACAGCTATCCCCGCGGCGTCTTCCTTTGAGGAGCTGACCGCTACGGACAGCGGCTATTTCTATGACGGAAGCCTTCTTTGGATTAGCCTTAAAGACGCCTCACACGGCGCTGAGATAAAAGCATACTTCTAAAAACAGGGGGCTTAAAGCCCCCTTTAATTTTTTCCTGTTATTTGCTATAATCGTATAAAACTATTTAAGGAACGGTATATGAAGCATTTTTTTAACGCGCTGCCCGAAAGGGCGCATTTTCTTTACAACAAAAAAGACGGCGATTTTAAGGTGAAAATAGCCTCAAGAGGCAACAGCCTTTTGAGTGTAAAGCTTTTTGAGCCGATTTCGGGTGAGACAAAGACCCTCAATGAGGGCAAGGAGTACATACACGGCGAGGATGAAATCATTTTCAAGGCGGATTTCATGAAAACTCTGCCCGAGGGAGTTTACAGCATTTTCACCGCAAGATACTCAAGGGGTTCCGCTGTGAATATTCCCGTTTACATCTCTGCGGGCGAATTACCGAAATCCGCTGTTTTGTTTGACCCGTCGGACTATAAAGGAGACAGGCTAAAGGAGATTTCTCTGCCGAGGGTTACAAGGGCGGCAATCGAAGAAGTTACGGACGAAAATCTGCCCTTTGAAAACTGCCTTAGTCTTTCATATGATTTAAGGCGGTTTGTGGGGCTTAGAAAACCTGCGGCAAGGCTTAAAAAAACGCCTTTATGGCATCTGCCCGCCTTTAAATGGGTTTCTGTTTGGCTCTGCGGCGACGGGTCGGGGAATATAATAAGGTTCTACATAAACTCAAGGGACAACACCCCTTCCCATTCAAAAAATGAGTATGTGATTAACTGGCATGGCTGGAAAAGGCTTTGCTTTAATATTAACGACGAGTTTTCCCAGCCCTTTATGTTCCATCAGCTTTTTGAGTTTGACTATACATTAGAGGGCGCCCAGCAGGGCACGATTAAGGTGGGCAAGATTGAGTCTCTTTATGACGAGAGCCTTTGCCCTTCCGACATGGGCAGACCCGTCAACAAATACGAGCCGCCCGCCGAGCCCTTTATGCTTGATTACAAAAAGGGCGAAAAAGAGGGGGAAACTCAGTTTTTCCTTAAATATCTAAATGATAAGCACAGAAAAGAGCGAGCCTTCCTTGTGCTTGACTCCTGTCGGGACAATGAGGGAAGGAAAATTGAAATACCTTTTGAGCCTTTAGCCTTTGATAAAAACGGCGTTTTAAAAACAGACTTTTTCGCTGCTTTCCCTTCAGACTATGCCTTTTGGCTGAGAGCGGAAACCGAATCGGGCAGGTCCACAACCCTTTTCCCCTTTAACAATTCTGTGGATACCCCCCTTTATTCCGAGCTTCCTCCCCTGCCCGTCAGAACCGTCACGAAGGACAACTCCCGCTCCGCCGCCTTCTGCTGGCTCAGCGACGATGAAAAGGCGGAGAGCTTTATGGAGATAGTCCGTCCCGACGGCAGAGCGGAGAGGATAAACGCCGAGAAAAGCTATACAAGAGAGTGGGCTGAGAGCAAAACCATCGCAGGCCAAAGTTTTAAGTTTTTCAAGAATATCTGCTCAAACAAGGCGACGGCTGAGAATCTTTTGCCCGACACCGAGTACAAAGCAAGGTTTTATTCGGGCGATAAAGTAAGCGAGCATACCTTTAAAACCCTGCCCGAGCCCGAAAATACAGAGAAGTTCAGTCTTGTTTTCCTTGCCGACTCTCAGCTTTCTAAAAAAAAGGATTTGCCTTTCCTCAGAAAGACCTTTGACGAGGCGCTTAACAACTCGGACAAGCCCAGACTTATCGTGAGCCTTGGCGATATGGTGGACAACGCGGGCAGCGCGCGGGAATTTCAATATATTTTAACTCACCTTTCGCCCTTTGCGGCTGAGGAGATTTGGCTTCCCACCCCCGGCAATCACGACCAGGACGATTTAAAGGATTTGGATTTCTTCCTCTCCCGCTACAATCTCCCGGACAGAGCCGACGGAGCAAAGGACGGGCTGTGCTTTCACCTTACTATGGGCGACTATGCCCTGATTTCCGCCCTTGGCAGCGGCGGCGGCGTGGATTTAAGCTACAAAGAGCGCCTTGAAAGAGAGCTGACGGCTGCGCGGGACAAGAAGTGGAAAATCGTCTTTATCCACGCCTCGCCCTACGGCAAATCGGGCGAGAGGTTTACAAAGGCGCACTATGCCGAGCTTTTTGACAAATACGAGGTTGACGCCGTATTTTCGGGTCACGACCATATTTATATCCGCTCCAGTGTCAGAAACGGACAGCGGGCTGAAATCGGCAAGGGCACCCTCTACTGCGTCATGGGCACTTGCGGGGTATCCTTTGACAGAGCCGCGTATCTGCCTTGGCATGACTATGTTTACGGCGATTTTGACGATGAGGTCAAAGACAGCGAGGGAAATACCGACCAGACCTACGGCGTTGCATGGTGCGAAAGCGATAAGCTCACAATAAAGGTATTTACCCGAACGGGCAAGGTGGTTGACGAGATTGTCCTTACAAAATAAAGATGCCGCTATCTTAAAGATAGCGGCTTTTTTTTACGCGTTTGCCTTTTCCTTTTTGGCTGCTTCGTATCTTTCGAGGATTTCGCCGTAGCGGCTGTAGTTCTCTTTCTGCAAAAGCAGCTTTTGGGCGTTTATATAGGGCTTTGCGGCTGTGAGGTAGATGGAAAACTTTTTCGACGCGTCCTTGAAAGCGGAGTTTACCGCCTGCTTTCTTAATTGCACGGCTTTAATATCGGCCTTAATCTCCTTCTCAGACTTTTTATCCTTTTTCTTCCGAGCTTCCGAGAGAAGGTCTATAAGCTCCTTCTGCTTTTCTTCCAGCTCTTCCATTTCTTTTTGGAGTCTGTCAAATATGCTTTTGTCAAACTCCTCAAGACCGTCGGGGTAGTATTTTCTGATGGTTTTTCTCGCGAACTTTATGTTCTCGGCCTGAATTATGGCGTTCCTGCGCTTTTCCTTCTCGAAAGCGGTGCCCTTGGGCATGGCTTTCGCCTCCTCAACGCTGAGGAGTTTCAAATCCGCAAAGCCTTTAAGACCCGCTTCCACAATGAGCTTCGCGGTTTCGATTTCAAGCTGCCCTTCCTCTGTGTCGAACCTGTTAATCTCTCGAATCACATATTCGGCAATCTCGATTTTTTCGTTTTCCTCTTTTTTGCGCTTGTATTTAGCTTTTGCCTGCTTTACCGCGGCTTTGTCTTTTGATTTTTTCGCCGCTTTGATTTCGTCCTTTGTGAGTTTATGAGGCTCTCTGCCGTAAAACTCTTTTGCCTCTTCAATAAGCTCAATCGCTTCAATGAGGGAGTCGTCGGAGAGTTCTCCCGCGGCGTAGTCCTCAAAAAGAGCCCTTATTTTAAGCACCGTAACCATAGCCCGCTGCTTGGTTTCCGTCAAATCATAGAAGAAGAAGGGAATGACATTTAAGGTCGCGCCAACGACGGCGGAGAGAATCAGCACAGAGGCAATCTTTACGAAAAACTCGGAGTTGTAAAGCACATCGTAAACATTATCGCCGCTGTAGCCCAAAGATACGGCTACCCTTTCGTTAAGACCCACCCTTTCGTAAATGGCGGGCAGCACAAAGCTGGTCGCAAGGGACACGGCGGCGCCGATAAGACCCACCGCGGCAAACATTCCGTCAATTCTCTCGCCGGTTATATAGTGCTGATAGTCCCTTATATCCGCCTCTATGCTGGGGTGCAGAAGGTGACCCAGAGCGGTGATAAGGCGGTTTATAAAGATGACGGCGGTGAGCATCCATATCATGACGGCGGGCGCAAAGGACTTTACAATCGGGTACAAAAGGAAAATCAGGAAGATATTCATTAAATTCGTAACTATCAGGATTTTGCGCTTGCCGTACTTTCTTATAAAGCCGGGGGCTATGACATTGTTCCAGAAAGAGGCGTTGCCGATAATGGCGGTTATCGCGGAATACTGGGCGGGTGAGCAAGCCTTTTGATAGTTGTAAAGCCAGCCGAGGATATTGTCAAAGGCTCCTTCAAGAAAGCCCAGCCAGTTGGCAAGGGAGAAAATCCAGAAATACTTGTTTCTCCAAACGGCTCTGAGAGCGTCTATTAAGCGAACCTGAATAATATGGGTCTTTGCCTGCACGATTCTCTCTTTAGTGCCCGTGTAAGCGATGATAGCGAGGAAGAAGCCGCCGAACAAAAGCGGCGGGTAGATGTATCTGTAAATCCTTATGTCATAAAGGGTGCTGTCGCCCGTAATCCATGAGGCGACTATGGGCAGGAAAATTCCCACGATGGAGGGGGTAAAGTTTTCTATAATGCTTCTGATGGCGCAGACATCGGAGCGTTCAATGGTGTTGGGGGAGAGAAGAAATACAAGGGAGTAGTAGGCGTCGCTAAGGAAGTTATAGAAAAACTGAAAGCCTATGTTAAAAAGCAGCACCGTAACGCACTTTAAAGCAAGGCTCATTCTCTCATACGGCATCCAGACAAAGCCTATGCCCAAAATTACGGTGGGGATGCCCATTTTTATTATGTATGGACGGTACTTGCCCTCTTTGCCCCTTGTGTTGTCAATCATTCTTGCTCTGAGAGCAGTCAGCGGGAAGCCCGAAAGGACGCTGATTATGTAGATGATATAAAGGGGTCTTGGGGCAATGCCTATGGTGTTGCCGATAAGGGTATTGCCCACGCCCAGTATCATGTTCTGGACAAGGAAAACAATAAGTCTTACGCCCATTCCGCCCGATGAGTAGGAAATAATCTCCTTGTACGGCATGTATCTGCCTTTGGGCGGGACTTTCCAGTACTGCTTTTGAGTTTTAAGGAAGTTCTTTATCTTTTCCATAGGCTCAAAATTCTCTCCCTCTTATTCGTTTAAAACAACAGTGTTTACGGAGCGGGGTGTGAGCTTAATATTTTCAAGGCTTGAAAGCGGGGTTTCCTCCAAGTTCTTATTGTCGTCGGTTACGATAAGTCTTGCGCTGCCGCTGAGATTATTTATCGTAACCGTTTTTTCTTCCGCTGTGGGGTTAATCAGAATAACAACCGTATTCTCACCTTTAAAGGCAAGGGGCAGAATATCGGGGTCGTCGGTTTTAGCCTCGACTCTTTTTGCCATATGGGAAACATATTTTGAAAAATTGCCCGTGGCAAAGTAGCGTTTTGTAAGCTCAAAGCTTTTATCCTCAAGGTTTATGTAAATAAGACCGTCGCAGTAGTCAACTTCCGAGACCGCAATCCAGTGCTGCCATGAGGTGACATGGAGAATCGAAATATCCTCGTACATGACCCTCGCCATCTCCAAAGCCGAGTCCATGCCGTAGTCCCGCCCGCCCTTCATGTGAGTCCATTCGCTCATCTTAACGGGAATTTCGGGGTAATGCTTATCCATCCATTTTCTGAAGCGTTTAAGGTACGCCGTTCGGTTATTCAAAAACTTAAACGGCGCGGGCAGGCAGTAGGAGTGGACATCAACGGAGTCAAGGTATTTGCGCACCATGGGAGATTTAAGAAGCTGCCTTGTGTAGCTTTTGTTGAACCAGCGTATATCCCCGTTTTCCGCTCCCGATAATTTCAGTCCTTTGAGATTCGGTCTCTTTTCCAATTCTTCCGCAAAGACCTCAAAAACTTTTCGGACGCTTCTCGGGCGGTAGTGGCAGCCCTCCTGCCCTCCCGTCCAGACCCACAAGGGCTCGTTTACGGGGGACAAGTATTTTACGGGCAGACCCTCGGAAATGAAATGCTGTGCCACATCAAGGCAGTAGTTCGCGAACTTTCTGTAGTTTTTCTTTGGCAGGTTCTCTCTGCCGGCGGTGTCGGAGTGGGCCTTTCCGTTTTTCGTGAAACAAACGGGCGGTGAGTTTACAAAAAAGATAAGCTCCTCCGCGCCGTCATTAACCGCTTTTCGCATCATATAGACGGCGTTTTTGTCTTTTGTAAAATCCGGCTCGCCCTTTTCGTTAAGGAAACACTCGGCGCGCCTTAAAGGATTGGGGAACTTGCCGTTTCCCGCCTCTTTTGAGCCGCCGCCGAGATTATAGCGGTAGGTTCTTAAAGCTATGCCTTTGTCTTTGCTGAAAAGAAGCTGAGAAATACGGTCCCGAACAGCCATGCCGCTTACAGGGTCCGAATGCTCCCAGCCGCCGACAAGCTGCGCCCACCAGGCTCCGCTGGCTCCAAAGCCCTCAAAGCTCTGATACTCCTTTTTAAGGTCTACGCTTATCACCGCCATAAAATCACCCTTTGCCATATTACCACAAAGTTGCAGATAAAAAAAGGCGCAGCATATTTTGCCGCGCCTCATTTTTTTCATTTAGAGTTTAATAATTATCTTCTTCTTGTCAAGGATATAGGCGACAACGGTCAGCAGCACGCCCACGCCGATTACAAAGGCGGCTCCTATCGGAGCGGGAGCGGTCTCGAAGTAATCTCCCAGAGCCGCGGTGAGTGCGCCCACAAAGCCGAACTCAATGCAGTACATAAGAATCGGGTTCTTGCCCCACCATGCGAGGATGTCAAACTTGGTCTCAAGGGAGTTAAAGAGCTCAAAGATGTAGAACACCAAGAGCGCAAGGTAGGTGGTGATAAGCACATAGGAGGGGCTGACGCTGCCCTTGTTTATGGGAAGGAAGCCTGACAGAGCGCCTGCCCATGTGTCCGTTTCGGGGAGAGTCTTAAAGATGCTCCAAAGAAGGCCGATGAAAACGATTGTGAAAATGCCGAAGGACGCGGGCGGGAGGTACTTGTTCTTTCTCTTTCTGAACTCCTCCGCAAAGAAGAGGTACAGAAGGAGCATTGCGCCCCAGGCAAAGCCTCCTATAAAGCCGCCGTCCGCCACCTTGTCTATAAGCTCAAGGTTATTCGGGAACAGGTCGTTTTTAAGGTTGCCCTCATGGAATACGGCGTAAAGGGAGAGGATGCCGAGTCCCGCAAGCAGGCGGATATAATGACCCGTCTTATCGGGCAGCAGGGCGAAGGGGATAGCCACCAGACCCGCAAAGCCTATGTGGTGCAGAACAAGCCAGTGTCCGTAGGATTCATCTGTTCTGCCCGTTACCAGCATAAAGGCGTTGATGATGGCGACAACAATGCCGAACACGCCCACAATGCACATATAGACCCAGTAGACTTTGTAGAACTTTTCCCTGTTTTTGACCTTTGCCAACTTGAGTATCAGGGCGATGACGCCGAAAAGGAGCACAAGGGCGGTAAGTCCAATGGCGATTTTTGAGACAAGGTCGTCGTTACCGTCAAGGATGTCATTTATGCCGTCCATCGCGATGCCGATGCCTATTAAAGTCAGGTAACGCCTTAAAAAGTGGCTTACCGCTTCCTTTCTGCCCTGCTTTTCGATTCTCCTTTTCATAGAGGGCATAAAGGTAAGACCGATTGCGAGTATGAAGGCGGGAGCCACAAGGTCCGCAAGGGAGAGGTTGGGAAGGATGTAGATTGCGTTCTCGTTCGGAGCGTGGAGTGAGACCGTTGCCCATTTGCCCAGATTCTTAAAATGCTCGGCAAACTGGAAGAGTATCATGCAGATGATGACAAGTCCTCTGAAACGGTCTATGGAGGGAATTCTTTTTGTTGCTAATGGCGACGGTGAGTCTTTGCTCATGTTCTTACCTTCCTTTCTTCATTTGTATAAGGTCACGGTAGTTTATCATGGTAACGCCGTGGTCTTTGAGATATTTATGCGTGTCGGGGTCCTTTAAGAGGTCGTACTCCCACTGTCTGTCCCGCCATGAGCCGGTGATGGATTTCATTTCATCGGTGGCAAAAGCGGGGTGCACAAAGGTTTCGGTCACTCCGTCGGGGATATTGGTCCAGAGCTTTAATATTAAATCTCTGTACTGCTCGTATGTGCCTTCTCTCAGCTCCCGAGTCCAGTCGGGGAAAAGGAGATAGTCGGGCAGGATGACCTTGAACTTTTTAGCCCAATGGGATGTAAACAGGCTGGAGATTTTATAGACGGGATAGGGTGTGCCGCGGGGCACCATGCTCTTGTCAACCTTTGTGTAAAGGCGGTAGGAGTAGCCCAGCTCGCCCAAAATCCTCAGAATCATCTTTAAAAGCCCGAACCTTCCCGTGCGGTTGCCGTAGAGGGTGCCCATGTGGTTGTCTATGTGCGACGGGGTAAAGCCGAAGGAGAGGGCGTAGTCTATCTGGGCTCTTATCTCCTTCTCCAAGTCCTCGTATGTAGCGTTTTTCTCCACATCCTCGGTCTTTGGCCACATATAGCCGTCTTTGTCCACAAGGGATTTGCCGTCGGTCAGGGGCTTCCATCTGTAAGTGGGCCATTCGCTGGTAAGCGTCAGATGAACGCCGATTGCGTATTCGGGGTGCTCAGCCGCAAAGCGGGCCGCCTGCTCATGCCCCGGGGCGGGGAACATTATTGTTGAGGAAAGGAGCTTGCCGTCAAGGAACAAATCTATAACTGCGTCGTTGGCGGATTTGCACAGACCGAAGTCGTCGGCGTTAACAATCAAATATTTGCCCAATCTATCACCTTCATAAAATTACAAAATATTTACTCTTATTATAATAATATACCAATATTTTATTAACATTCAATGTAAATTTTATGAATAACTGACTAAAAATAGCCGCATGGCAAGTCCAATTTGGTAAAACCGAGACCCAAAAAGTTCATACGGGGCACTGATTTTTAGCTTCTCGGCGTCCTTTTCTTTAATTTACCGAGCTTGCCAAAGCGGCGGGAATTTGCCTTGTATTTGCCGAAAATCCCGCCTGAGCGGGGAAACTCGGCGGCGGGCGGTTCGTGGGAGAGCCGGCAGCGGGGCGACCCCCTTTGATGGCGGGCGGCGGGCGGGGACGGCGGAAAGCCCGCTGTGTGGGCGACCGATCCCCCTGTCGGTGGCGTGGCTCGGCGGCGCTCTTTACAACGGTGTCACCCATGCGGGCGGACACTCCCCTCGGGCGGGGTGGATTGCTCGGGCGGCGTGTGTCGCCCCTGTCGGTGGCGGGGACGGCGGAAAGCCCGCTGTGGAGGCGACCGCTCTCCCCTGTCGGTGGCGGGGCGGGGCGTTTGGGTTGTTCGGCGGCTTACCTCTTTGGCAGGGTGGGATGGGGTGGTTTCCCTTCGGCGGGGGGTTTGGGGAAATACGCGCGGAAACTTATGTAAACTGCATAAATTTCAGTAAAGTATATAAATTTATAACAAACAAAAAACATATTGGACATAAATATATGTTTATATTTAATAAATGAGTAAATCTCCCCGGCAAAAGGCGAAAAACTCTGTTCAACTTCAAACTTTTGTCTGCCGGGGGTTATTATTGAGCCTTGGGATATCTACCCGCAAGGCTTTGATTCGTTTCCGGAGGTGCAACAATGAAAAAAATCTTCAAATCCGCTGTGGCGGTAATCCTTTGCGCCGCGCTGCTCTGCGGCACTGCGGTCATTTCCTTTGCGGGCGGCGACACCCTTAAAATCGCCGTCGCCACTGATATTCATTTCTCCAGTTTCTCTGATTTGGGCGAATTCCCCGCAGACCCCGAGGCTGTGCCTTTTACCGAGGGACTGCTTAACAAGGAAACATACGCCTACGCCTCGATTCAGGGTCAGATGGACTGGGAGTCAAAGGCTATAATTAAGCAGCTTTTAAAGGAATTCGCCGAGAGTGACGACGAGTTCCTGCTGATAGCGGGCGACCTTACCAGCTCAGGAAAAAGGCAGTCCCATCTGGAGCTTGCCGAGATTCTGAGAAATGCCGAAGCCGAGAGCGGCAAAGAGATTTTCGTCATCGGCGGCAACCATGACTTTGAGGCTAAAGGCTCAGAAGGCATCACCATAGACGAGTTTAAGGAGATTTACGCCGATTTCGGCTACAATGAGGCTCTTTCCGTGCATGAAACATCCGGCTCTTACACTGCGGACCTCAGCGGCAATTACCGCCTTATCGCTGTCGACTCCTGCATTTACGGAGAAGTGGGCGGCGAGATTAATCACGCAGTTTTAAGCTGGATAAGAAAACAGGCTGAGAAAGCAAAACTTGACGGCAAAAAACTCATCGCCATGATGCATCACCCGCTGCTGCCCCATTTCGCCGTTCAGCCCCTTACAAATTCGGGCAGCTACTCACAGCTCCTTCGTGAGCTTTCGGATTTAGGAATAGACATTGTATTTACGGGTCACATCCATGCCAACGACATCTCCTCCGCAAAGACGCTTTCGGGCAAGACAATTTACGATGTCATGACAGGCTCGCTGATTGTCTATCCCCACGCTTACAGACACGCTGAGTTCGGCGGCGAGAAGGTAAAAATCACATCCGATTACATAACCGAGATTGACACCGCCGATTTAACCGAGGGCTACACCGCCGAGCAGCTGCAGATGATAGAAAACAACTTCCCCGAATACTCTCAGGGCTTCTTTGAGGCGGGCATGTGCCGCTGGCTAAACAAGTATGTGGGCTCCGCCGAAAAGGTTGGCGGCTGGCTGGGTCTTAAAAAGGGCACAAAGGCTTTCGATGAGCTAAACCGCCTTATGAGCGCCATCGGCAAGGCTATAAGCCTTCCCATCTACGACGACGGCTCGGGCGATGACAGCATTGAAAAATTCGCTTTGGAGGCGGGCTTTACCCTCCCCGAAAGCGACTATGAAAGACCCTATCAGATTGTCGCCGCCGTTATGTCCAACTTCTACTATGGCGACGAAAGGGAGATGGAAAGCGAAACCGAGCTTGTATTCCTCTGTCTTAAGGCCATCGTTTTACACTTTGGAGTAACACTTGCTTCCGACGCTCCCGTCGGCAGCCTGTTAAACTTCCTCGGAATAAGACTTGATGAGGACTTCTCGCTTTCAGGCGAGGAGTTTCCGAAAGTCGTTACCGAAAAATCCTTGCAGGCACTTCTCACTGCCCTGCTTGGCGGAATTACGGAGGACTATTCCGAGCCTTCCGATATAAACGCGGAGTTGGACACTTCCGCTAAAGCTCCCGATATAAGCCTTATAAGCAGAATCGTTAACTTCCTCCTCAGCGTTTTCAAAGCATTCTCAAAGCTTTTTATAAATCTATAAATCTTATAAGTTTGAGTTTTTATGAAAATTAAAGAGAAGATTTACTACTACAAAAATGACTTTCTCAGCGGAACGCTGCCGCTGAAAGAGCAGCTTGGCTACGCCGGCGGCATCTTCGGCAACGCCATGGGTCAGGACGCTGTCTTAACTTTCAGCGACAAATTCAACCGCAACTACATGGGCATCAGCAACAAAAATCTCCTTATCCGCGGCAATGTGTCCACGATTCTCAGCTTTATAATCCCGCCCGCCGCGGGAGCATGGTACGACACAAGCCAGAGCAATATCAGAAAAGCTCTTAGGATAATGCCCATCCCCTTTGCGGTAACCTCCATGCTTTTGTTCGTGGTTCCCTCGACCTCCGTGCTTTTTAACTTTATCTGGGTGTTCTTCTTTGGACTGTTCTTTTCCATTGTGGACACCTTCTACGACATAGCTCTCAACGCTCTCGCTCTGAAGCTTGTCACCAACCCCAAGGACAGAAAGAATTTCTATACCGCCGAATCCCTTGCCGCGACTCTCGGCTCAATGCTGCCGGGCTGGCTCATCCCCATTGTGGTGGGCACAACCGACGACGCGAAAAGACAGCAGATGCTTTACTTCTTCGTGGCTCTGGGATTCTGCATCATCGGCGTTCTGACCATGTACGCCCCCTACTTTAAGATTGACGAAAAGAGATATCTGATGATGGCTGCGGCGGCAAAGAGTCAGCAGGAAGAAAAAATCAAATGGGACCTTGAAAAGGTCAGTATGATTCTTCACAACCGCCCGTTTATGGTTCTCCAAGCCGCGTCCGCCTTCGAGATGATAAGAAAGATTACATACGAAGCACTGCCCTACCTTTATGACGATGTTTTCGGCGATTATCAGATGAAGGCAATCATAGACATTATAAGCGGCACATTCTCCTACGCCGGTCTTTTCGCCGTACCCTTTGTGGGCAAAAAGATTTCCGCCCGCGGCATGCTTATGGGCGGCTACGCATATACGGGAATTCTTTATATCTTCATGTCCCTGTTCAATCTCGGCTTTGACCTTGAAAACCTTCGCAAAAAAAGGTATGTGGTGGGTATTCTCATCGGCTTTGCGGGTATGCCCAACGCCGCACAGGCAGCGGCAAGAAAAATCCTTGTCGCCGACTCCACCGACTATATGGAGTGGTACGCATGGAAAAAGTACGGCGACCCCATGCGCTGCGACGGAATGCTGGTCGCGGCTTCAAGCATAGTAGGCAAGGCTTTGGAGCTTATAAAGGCAAACCTCTACAACGGTCTTTTCGCCCTTGTAAAGTATCAGACCAAGGACCCCGCAAGCAATGTAAAGCCCGTTCAGACTGTAAGCACCCTCAGAGGTCTTTACGCAATAATCACCCTTTGCGGTCTTATAGGCAATTTGCTTGCCGCATTTGCCCTGCTGTTTGACAACTATACAGGCAAGCGGCGCGACGCTATCTTTAAAGAGCTGACTGAACTGAGAGCCGCCCGCGGCGCTGAGGCTCGGGAGTGTGATACGGTATGCTGACCGCAATTAAAACAGAACTGCCCGTGGCTAAAAGCCCCGAGGCGGCGGGAGTATCCTCCGAAAAGCTCATTGAAATGCTCTCGGAGCTTAAAAAGATTGACTGCCACGGCTTTATGGTGATAAGGCACGGCAAAATCGCCGCCCGGTGGTTCAGATACCCTTACGCCGCCGATACTCCCCACGCCATGTACTCCGTAAGCAAAAGCATTACGGGCATCGCCATTGGCTTTGCCGTCAGCGAGGGACTTCTCTCCCTTGACGACAAGGTGGCAGACTTTTTCCCCGAGTATGTCCCCAAAAACTGCGACGAGAATTTAAAAAAGGTAACTTTAAAGCACCTTATAACTCTCAGCGCGGGCAGGAATGTGTCGCCCTTTAAAAGCAAGGTCAGACACGACTGGATAAAGCTCTTTATGGACTCCAAATGCGACTACGCCCCCGGCGAGGGCTTTTCCTACATAAACGAGAATTTTCATATGGCCCTTGCCATGCTGAGAAAGGTTACGGGCGTTTCCGCCGTAGAGTTTTTAAGACCCCGCCTTTTTGAGCCTCTCGGAATTGAGGTTCCCTACTGGGAGACCGACCACAAGGGCGTTGAGGCCGGCGGCTGGGGACTGCATCTCTCCCCCGTGGACCTTGCCAAAATCGCCATGTGCTTTTTGTACGACGGCAAATATGAAGGAAAACAGATTATCCCCAAAGAGTGGGTAAATGAAGCCGTAAAAAACACCAAGGTTAAAAAGCAGACGGGCTATAACTTCGGCTACGGCTGCGGCGTGTGGATAAGGGAGAGCGAAGACGGGCCGGTAAGGTTTGACGGTATGTTCGGTCAGGTTGCGGAAATACACAAAAAGTATGACGCGGTGACGGTCACCGTCGGCGGCGACATGAACGCAAGGAACAGGAACATCATGTTCAAGTACTTCCCCGACGCTTTTATTGACCCCATCCCGAACGCCGAGCCGAGCGAGGAATATTTAAAGGCTGTTTCCGAGGGGGATTACATCCCTCCCTACAGTGAATACAGAAGTCCCATAGAGTCAAAAATAGATGGCAGGAAGATAGCTTTTGAAAAAAAGCTCCTTCTAAACATGATTGACTTTCCGGTCAGCGTAATTCCCGCCGCGGTTACATATATGTCAAAGGACAAGGCGGGAAACATCACCGATGTGAGCTTTAATTTCAAGGAGGATTCCCTTGCCTTCTCATGGCATGAGGGCGGGCAGGATTACTCCATCGAATGCGGGCTTGACGGCAATTGGCGCGTTTCAAAGGCGGTTATAGGCGGCGCGCCGTATACTGCTTACTCCGCCGCCAAGTGGGAGAGCGAAAACACACTTCTCGTTCACATCCGCCCGTCGGAAAGCCCCTGCGCTAGGAATTTGAAATTTACCTTCAACGGAAACAAGGTCAAAATGCTGCCCAGCTCCGACCCGCCGTCGGACGCTATTCTTGACAGCTTAAGAGGCACTGTCAGAGATTTCTTAAAGTCTGAAAAGAGAGCCGACGCGCTTTTAACCTGGGCTAAAAACACTCTTGAGCCCGTACATAAGGGACGATTCAAAAAATGAGAGGAGAGTCGCTTTGAAAACACTGCTTTATGTACTCATAGCCGCTGAACTTATATTTGTGCTGATTTACGCCATGCCGAATGTGCGTAAAAGCAAAAGCAAACTGCCTGTTAAAACCGTCTGCGCGGTTACCTATGTGCTAATCGGCATTGCCGCCGCGCTGGCGTCGGGGGGCTATTTTACCTCCTACGCTATACTTTTAACCATCGGCGCGGTTTTCGGCGCCATCGGGGATTACTCCCTTAACATGGACCCGAAATCCAAAAAGTTCATTATAGGAGTAGGCAGCTTTCTTATAGGCCATGTTTTCTACACCGCCGCGTTCGCCACGGCTTTGGTCAAAAACTCCGCGCTCCAGAAAAAGCAGATTATAATGCTAACGATTTCAGCGGCGGCAGTTTCCCTGCTTGTTGTGGCCGCGGGAGTGCTGCTGAAGGTATCGCCCGGCGTGGGTCTGCCTCCGGTAATTCTTTATAATCTCGCCATCAGCACAATGCTGGTTTTCGCTGTGAGCACGGCGGTAAATCTGATAAAAAATCAAGGCAGCGGCGCCTATCCCGCGGCTTTGATGGTGTCCCTCGGGGCTGTATTGTTCGTTGTCTCCGACGCGGTGCTGGCTATAATACACTTCTCAAAGAGAAAAATCAAAATCCCACACGCGGTCAACTCCTGGACATACTTCCCCGCCCAGGTAATGCTCGCTTTAAGCATCTACTTTATACAAAGCCTTATGGTATAAAAAAAGGACCTGTTTGGCAAACCAAACAGGTCTTTATTTTGCTATTTTAAACTGCCGTAAAACTCGACCGCTTTCTCAATTTCTTCCCTAGTCGGGTGACCTTTTGCGAAACCGCCGAATAATTTAAAAATTCCGACGGTGTCGTAGCCTAAACAGCCGTATTCGCCGAGTATCTTCGCGTTCTTCTTTCTCGCGATCTTCTTTGCGGCGTTGGTGTATCTGTCTTTCATCACGCCGCAGGTAAATATGAAGAACACTTCTTTTCCTTCGGGCAGTTTTTCTTTCATGGCTTTGAGCACCTTGGAGTAAAACTTGCCCACGGCGATTCCCGAAGCAAAGCCGATTCTGTCATACTGAGACAAATCGTAGTCCCGCTGTTTTTCGGCGTCTATCAATGTGACCTCGTATTTTTCCGCTATGGCGTCCAAAAGTTTCTTTGTGTTGCCGTGATGGTAAGACTGATAAACAATCGCCGTTTTCATTTTTTCTCCTCCTTTTATTCTCTCTGCCAATTTTAGGGTAACCCCAAATTAAAAGCCTGTCAACTCCGCAAAAGAAAAAAGCCGACGCTATTTTAAGCATCGGCGCTTATCTGGTGCGGGTAACAGGGGTCGAACCTGCACGCCTATTGGCACAAGATCCTAAATCTTGCACGTCTGCCAATTCCGCCATACCCGCGTATTTGCTTTAAGAGTTAATGAGGAGTATCTGAAAACCGCCCATACAGTTCGGATTATCTTGAGCGTCATTTGAGTTTTTAACGCGAAGATATAGAATTGAAATTCTTTATTCGGGGAATCCTTTCGGACTCCCCGAATATATTTTAGTTTGTTTCGCTTTTTGGGCGCAATACTCCTGCAGTATTATAGCAGAAAGAAAGGGCATTTTCAATCATCAAATTTATTGCAAAATCTTCCGCTTATTTTATGATGTCGGTTCCCATGTAGGGCACAAGAACCTCGGGAACGGTGACGCTGCCGTCGGCGTTCTGGAAGTTCTCAAGGATTGCCGCGGTTGTTCTGCCCACAGCGACGCCGGAGCCGTTGAGGGTGTGAACAAGCATCGGCTTATCCTTGGGAGTTCTTCTGAACCTGATTTGCGCCCTGCGCGCCTGGAAGTCCTCAAAGTTGGAGCAGGAGGAAATCTCCACATACCTGCCGTAAGAGGGCATCCAAACCTCTATGTCGTATGTCTTAGCCGATGAGAAGCCCAAATCGCCTGTGCTGAGGGCAACAACTCTGTATGGCAGACCCAGAAGCTGCAGAACTCGCTCGGCGTCGTTGGTGAGGGACTCCAGCTCCTCGTAGGACTTTTCGGGGTCGGCGAACTTTACAAGCTCAACCTTATTGAACTGGTGCTGCCTGATAAGACCCCTTGTGTCCCTGCCGGCGCTGCCCGCCTCCGCTCTGAAGCAGGCGGAATAAGCGCAGAACTTGATGGGAAGCTGACTTCCGTCAAGTATGTCGTTCATGAACATATTTGTAACGGGAACCTCGGCTGTGGGGATGAGGAAGTAGTCGTCGTTGGCTACCTTAAAGGCGTCCTCCTCGAATTTGGGGAGCTGACCCGTGCCAGTCATTGATGCCCTGTTTACCATGTAGGGCGGGAAAACCTCGGTGTAGCCGTGCTTTGTGTGGGTGTCGAGGAAGAAGTTTACAATGGCTCTTTCAAGTCTTGCGCCGAGACCCTTGTAGAAGTGGAACCTTGCGCCCGTTACCTTCGCGGCGGTTTCGGGGTCCAGAATGTCAAGGCTCTCGCCCAGCTCCCAGTGGGGCTTGGGCTCAAAATCGAATTTCCTCGGCTCTCCCCAGCGGCGGATTTCCACATTGTCCTCATCACTGGCTCCCTTGGGAACGCTCTCATGGGGCACATTGGGGATTTCAAGGAGGACTGCCCTCTGCTTGTCCTCAAGCTCGGAGAGCTCCGCGTCAATCTCCTTAGCCTGCTCTTTAAGGGCGTTCATTCTCTCCATAATTGCGGAGACATCGCCGCCCTCCTTTTTGATTCTGGGAATCTCCTTGCTGGCCGCGTTCTGCTCGCTGCGAATTGTGTCGATTTTTACGGTGAGCTCGCGCCTTCTCCGGTCGATTTCAAGAACACTGTCTATAAGGGCGTCCATGTCCTTGTTTCTGCTCTTCATCGCCGCCTTGACAGCCTCGGGATTTTCTCTTATGCGTCTGATATCAAGCATTTATTACCATTCCTTTAAATTAGATTTCTTTTAGTATATGGAAATTTTTATATTTTATTGCCATTCGTCAAAGAGTGAGGCGAGTTTCGTCAAATCCTCGGTGTCGAAAAACTGGATTTCGAGTGTGCCGCCCTTTTCGTCGCCCCTTACCTTTATTTTTCTGCCGGTTGTTTCTGAGAGAGAAAGCTCAACTTCGTCAAAGTAGGGAGCCCTTTTGGGCAGTGATTTTTCTGCAATCGGCCTTTGTTTTGTAAGCTTTTTAACCAGCTTTTCCGTTTCCCTGACCGAAAGACCCTTGGAGATTACCTCTTTAGCTGTTTCTTTTATAAGCTCGGGGTTTTCAAGGCTGAGCAGAGCCCTTGCGTGACCCGCCGACAGCTCGCCGTCGCTGACAAGCTGAAGAACCTCATCGGGAAGGGACAAAAGCCTTAGGGTATTTGCCACGGCGGACCTGGATTTTCCGATTTTCTCCGCCGCCTGCTCCTGAGTATATCCGTAGTCGCTGATTAGCTGCTTTAAGCCCTTTGCTTCTTCAATGGTGTTTAGGTCCTGCCTTTGAAGGTTCTCAACAAGAGTCATGGCAGCAACCTCTTCGTCGCTGAGGGCTCTGATATATACGGGAACCTCGGTAAGTCCCGCCTTTCTTGCGGCTCTCCATCTTCTCTCGCCCGCCACTATCTGATAGGAGCCGTCCGCCATGGGCCGCACAAGCAGGGGCTGGAGAATGCCGTTTTGCGCTATGCTCTCCGCCAGCTCATTTAGAGCCGCTTCGTCAAAAACCTTTCTCGGCTGGTTTCTGTTTGGTTCTATATCCGTAATTTTAAGTGTCACTTTGCCCGACGAGGATAGCTCCTCGGCGGAATTGCTGCTGAAAAGAGCGTCAAGGCCCTTGCCGAGACCGCCTTTTTTTGCCGCCATTTTCTCACTCCTTTATTTTTGCTTCTCCAAAAACTCCTCTGCCAGCCTCATGTAGCTCTCGGCGCCCTGGGAGCGTTTGTCGTAGTAGATTACCGGCTGACCGAAGCTGGGGGACTCGGAAATCCTGACATTTCTCGGAATCACTGTTTTGAAAACCTTGTTGGGGAAGAATTTCTTTACTTCCGCCACAACCTGCTGGGTCAGGTTAAGTCTGCCGTCGTACATGGTCAAGAGCACCGACTCCAGCTCAAGATAGGGGTTGTACCTTCTTTTAACCTGCCTTACCGTTGACATGAGCTGGGACAGACCTTCAAGGGCGTAGTACTCGCACTGAATCGGAACGAGGAATGTGTCCGACGCGCACAGGGCGTTCAGCGTCAAAAGTCCCAAAGAGGGCGGGCAGTCTATGAATATGTAGTCGAACTTGTCCGAGACCTTCAGCAGAGCGGTTTTGAGTATGGACTCACGCTTCTCAACCTCGATAATCTCGATTTCCGCCCCCGCAAGGTTCATGTTTGAGGGCAGGATATATACATTCTCGCAGTCGGTTTTTAAAATGGCGTCCTCTATAGCTGCCTGCGAGGTGATGATTTCATATGAGGAAAGGCTGATTTCCCTTTTGTTGACTCCGAAGCCGCTGGTGGAGTTGCCCTGGGGGTCTATGTCCGCAAGAAGGACACGATAGCCCATCTGCCCCACGGCGGCGGATAAATTTACGGCGGTAGTGGTCTTGCCTACCCCGCCCTTTTGGTTGACGATAGAAATTATTTTAGCCATACCTACCCCGTATTTTTTGGAAAATATTGCTTTATAACGAACTTATGGCTTTATTATATCACTTTGACCCCAAAAATCAATGAACTTAGCCGAAAATTTCGATTCTGTCTCCTCCGCCCCGCAAAAGTCAGCGGGGCTTTTAAAATTAAAATGTTTCATGTGAAACAATCTGCGGCTCCCCTGCCCGAATGTTTCATGTGAAACATTTTATTTTGCCGCATATTTTCCCCGTACATGCCCATATATATAATGAAAAGTTTTAATAGGGGCATTTCGCTCGGGTCGTTCCCCTTGTCGGGGCGGCGCTCCCCTCTGCGGCTCGGCGGGGTGGGATACGCTCCTATCATCTGTGTCGGCGCTTTCCTCTGCGGCTCGGCGGGTGGCGGCTGCGGCGTGGGTGGTAATTCTCTTGTGATTTCTTGCGGGGTCGCTACCCTCCTCGCCGGCGGGTTGCCTCCCCCTCTGCGACGGAACGAAAGGTTCCCTCTTTGCGCCGGCGGGTCATCGGCGCTCGGGCGACACTCACCTATGAACCGCTGGGCTTTCCTCAGCGGGCGGCGGGTTTCTTCCACTAACAAGTCTCTGCGGCGGTGCGACTATCGACTGCGGAACTATGAGGTGGATTCCCTTCACCACAGCGGCGGGATGTTGTATGCGGGGCTATGGGTGGGTCGGCTCGCAGCTCCCCCTCGGCGGTCGTCTGAGTTTCCTCTCGGTGACGCCTCCCCTCTGCCACGGCTCCCTCTTGCGGCTCAACTGTCCCATTAATAAGACTTGTCGAACATTGGAAGAATTTTATTGTTTATTTTCGAACATTTGTTTGGTATACTATAAACGAACAAATGTTATATTAAAAGCCTCTGCGGCGTTTTTATAAAAATGTGTTTTAAGGCTCGTATCAGGGAAGAATTTAAAGGGTGATATAATGAGGGCCATACTTCATTCCGATATAAACAACTGCTACGCCGGGATAGAGGAGATTTTCCATCCCGAACTAAAGGGTGTTCCCTTCGTTGTGGGCGGGGATGAGTCCAAACGGCACGGCATTGTGCTGGCTAAAAACTATCCCGCGAAAGCCTACGGAATCAAAACAGGGGAGGCGCTGTTTTCCGCAAGGGCAAAATGCCCCCATTTAAAGGTTCTGCCCGCCAGAATGGAGCTTTACAGCGAGTACTGCAGCGCGGTGCGGCGGATTTACCTTGACTACACCGACATGGTGGAGCCGTTCGGCATGGACGAGTGCTGGCTGGATGTCACGGGCAGCGTCATGCTTTTCGGCAGCGCGGTCAAAATCGCTCACGAGATAAAAGAAAGGGTCAAAAAGGAGATTGGCGTCACCGTTTCGATAGGCGTGTCTTTCAATAAGGTTTTCGCGAAGCTAGGCAGCGACTACAAAAAGCCCGACGCCGTTACGGTGATTGACAAGGACAATTTCAAGGAGATTGTCTGGCCCCTTGACTGCGGCGAGCTTTTGTATGTGGGCAGAAGGACAAAGGAAAAGCTGAGGGACAGAGGAATTCTCACCATCGGCGACCTTGCCAACACTTCTCCCGAAAAACTGAAAAGGTTTCTCGGCAAAAACGGGGAGATGCTTTATATCTACGCCAACGGCTACGACACCACTCCCGTTCAGAAGTTCGACTACAGCAGGGAAATAAAGAGCGTGGGCGCCAGCACCACCACGCCCAGAGACCTTTACACCCTCGGGGATGTAAGGGCGGTGGTCTTTTCCCTTTCCGAGGAGGTAGGGGAGAGGCTCAGAGAAAAGGGTCTGGAGGGCAATCTCATAGCCCTTAGCGTAAGAGACAAGTATTTAAACTGGTGCGAAAAGCAAAGGTATCTTGACAGATACACGAATCTCTCCTCCGAAATAGCAGCGGGAGCCATGGGGCTTTTTACGGACAGGTTCGACCTCAGCGTACCTTTAAGGAGCATAGGCGTTCGGATAGGCAATGTAAAAAAAGAGAGCGAGGGCGCGGTGCAGCTCAGCCTTTTCTGCGATGAGACAAGGCGGGAGAAAAGGAGAAGGATTGAGCTTACAACAGACAAGATAAAAAACAGGTACGGCGAGACCTCCATTTTAAGGGCAGTCACCATGAATCCCCTTTGCAGAAACAACCGCAGCATTACGGCTCTGGGCTTTCACTCCGCTAAGGAGGATATGTCAAAGCTGTCGGAAAGTTTTAAACAATGAATTTAAAAATGTTGAAAAGTTAAAGGCAGGGCGGGGAAGCGCCGCTCTGCCTTGAAAACGGATATAATAAAAGCGCATTGGCAAATTTTTAGATTGACAAAAGCTCCGAAACTGTGTTAATATATGCTTCGCAAAATAAGGAGAGATACCGAAGTGGTCATAACGGAACGGTCTTGAAAACCGTCGTACCCCCCGGGTACCGTGGGTTCGAATCCCACTCTCTCCGCCACCATATCCCGCAAGCCTTGAAACAAAAAGGCTTGCGGGTTTTGCTTTTTCGTTATCCACGAAAAATCCACGAAAAATACGAAAAAATTATATTTGAATTTGGTTTAGTACCTTAATGGCGTATTTTTCATCGCTTGGATACAGATGAGCATAGGTGTCGAGCGTTTGCTTAATGGTAGAGTGTCCCACCCCCTTGAGATTTCTACAATGTTTACTTTCTTGTGAATTAGATAAGAAGCGTGAGAGTGTCTGAAATCGTGAATTCGGTTTTTTTTATCCCTGCTTTTTTTGCATAGTCGGCATTGCGTTTTTCAATAGTTATGTCTTTGAGCGGCTTTATTCCACCGCAAACTCTCCATTCGTTCGAAAAACAATTAGCGTCCTTATAGCGAGCATAATGTTCATCGAGAATCTGCTTTAACTGTTTTGGTATTTTAATATCTCTATTTGATTTTTTGGTTTTAGGCGGGTCTTCTATGTCCTCGCCTTTAAGTTTCTGAGTTATTCCTCTCCTTCTCTCTCCGCCAGTATCCGCAAGTTTTAATAATTGCGGATTTTTTTATTGCGCAGAGTTTTGTGCCCGCGTTTTTTTTATGAGGACGCTGCGGGCGGCGAATGGGTTATGCGGGCGGGGGAGGGGTAAGGCAAAAAAAATAGGCAGCGGTGCTGCCGATACCAAAACCTTTCGACAATTATGTCGAAGGCTGTCTATTTCTATTTTTGGAAGGAAAGCCGCAAGATGAGAAAACGAGGGCAAAAAAAAACGAATTCTAAGGAATTAAAATCTTTTGCAAACGGGAAAGAAAAAAGCTCAAATTTCAAAATTTAAGCGTAAATAGGCCTTATTTTGCTTTTTGGCCCGAATAAATATTTTATACTCTTTAAAAAAACTTGCAAATTTAGTATATTTGTGCTAAAATATTATAAGTAAGGCAAATTCCAGGTGCAGGAGTTTCTTAATAAAAAACTTTACCTATTACAATAATATCACAAATCTCGGCGACAGCAAAGCCCCTTCTTTGCTGTCGGTCGGATTTTTGTCGGGCTTGGGAGGGCTTGATAGATGGAATCTTTGTCTGATATATGGAAACAGGCGCTGGAAAAGTGCAGGGGAGAGGTAACGGAAGTTTCCTACAATCTGTGGCTCGCGCCTTTGGAGTTTATAAATTTTGAGAATTCAACCTTTGTGCTCAGCACCTCGTCGGCTCACAAGGCCTTGATTTTTAATGACAAGTTCAAGGACCTTGTAAAGAAAAATCTCTCGGAGCTAATGGGCTTTGATGTTGAGGTGCAGGTAATAGTCGCGGCTCCGATTCCGGCTGAGCCGGAAGAGCCTCAAATTTCCGTAAACGACAACGAATACACCTTTGAAAACTTTATAGTAGGCTCATCCAACAAATTCGCTCACGCCGCTTCATACAGGGTCGCCACCGCTCCCGGCGTAGAGTATAATCCTCTTTTTATTTACGGCCGTTCGGGACTGGGCAAGACCCACTTAATGCTTGCCATTAATCACGAAATCAAAAAGAGAAGGCCGAACGCTGTTATCCTCTATACAACGGGCGAGAGTTTTACCAATGAGCTTATTACCTGCATAGCGGAGAAGAACACAAAGGCCTTCCATAACAAATACAGGAATGTGGACATTCTTCTGGTAGACGACATTCAGTTCATACAGAACAAGGTTTCTGTCCAGGAGGAGATTTTCCATACATTTAATACTCTGACTCAGAACAGCAAGCAGGTAGTTCTTACTTCCGACCGTCCGCCGAAAGAAATGGAGCTGCTTGACGAGAGGTTGAGAACCCGCTTTGAGTGGGGACTTATGGCGGACATTCAGCCGCCTGACATAGACACAAGGATGGCTATAATCGTCAGGAAAGCGGCTTCTTTGGGTCTGACTCTCAGCGACTCCATTGTGGAGTTCATAGCGGAGAAAATCAAGCACAACATAAGGCAGCTTGAGGGCACCGTCAAAAAGCTTCACGCCATCAACACCCTTAACGGCACGCCCATCACCATGGAAGTGGTGCAGGAGGTTGTCAAGGATGTGGTAACCGACAACGAGCCCGTTTCGGTCACCGTGGACAAGATTATCGAAAATGTCTCCAATGTCTACGGCGTGTCGGTAAGCGACATTCTCTCGGAAAAGAGAAACGCCGCCATCTCCACCGCAAGACAGGTTTCAATGTATATAATCAGAGAAATTACAGACCTTTCGCAGCAGCAGATAGGCGAAAAATTCGGCGGCAAGTCCCACTCAACGGTTCACCACTCCATCAGCACCGTTGAGGACAGAATCGCAAAGGACATCGCCTTTAAAAACCAGGTCTTCGATATTATAAAGAATATTCAGGATAAATAAGGCTGTCGGTTTTAAACAATCTTTAGACAACGCACCGTTAAAAACAGCTTAAAAGTTTTGAACAAGTTTTAGGATTTAGACAACGGGTTTTGAACATTTTCGAAATCTTTCCTTTTCCGAAAATTCTTTTAGACAGCCGCTAAAAAGTTTTGAAAACCTAAAATTTGCCCGAAAGCGTGTCTGCGCTTGAGTTTCGGAAGATTTCGAAACTTTCGACAGCCCCTATTACTACTACTAAAATATTATTTAATTATTTTATATTGTCTTATATTGTTGCCGCTATGATAACGGAAAGGAATGGTCTTAAATGAAATTAGTCTGCAACACAAGCGTACTGTCACAGGCTTGTCAGAATGTCCAGAGAGCAGCGTCCACAAAATCGGTTCTGCCCACTATTGAGGGCATCTTTATAAGCGCCAAGGAAGGCTTTGTGGAGCTTTGCGGATATGACCTGGAGTTCGGCATCAGGACCAAAATAGAGGCGGAAATTGAGCGTGAGGGGGCAGTGGTAATAAACGCCCGCACCCTTTGCGATATTTTAAAGCATCTGCCCTTTGACACTGTCACAATCGAGAATGACGAGAGGAACAACTGCCGCATATACGGCGGTGAAACCAGCTATACCATTTCGGGCATTTCCGCCGCGGAATATCCCGAGATTCCTTCCGTCAAGTCCGAGACAAGCGTCAGCGTCAAGGGCGAGTCACTTCGCGACATGGTAAGGCAGACCATCTTTTCCGTTTCCACAGACGACAGCAAAATGGTTCACAGAGGTATTAAGTTTGAAATAGAGGACAATGTAATGACCCTTATAGCCCTTGACGGCAGGAGACTCGCTTTAAGGCGGGAGACCGTTGAATACAAGGGCGAGAAGATGAGCTTTGTTGTGCCCGCAAAGACCATGTCGGAGGTTACAAAGCTCATTGACGAGGAAACGGGCGATATAGAGATAAACCTCGGCATGAGGCACATTATCTTCAAAGTCGGCGGATACAGCGTGGTTTCAAGGCTGCTTGACGGCGAGTTCCTTGACTACAGGTCCGCTCTGCCCAAGAATAAGACCACAATAGTCAGGATTAAGACAAAGGACTTTGCCGACAGTATCGAAAGAGCGTCCCTTGTTGTTACAGAGAAGTTTAAGAGCCCGCTTAAATTCATATTTGACGATTCCTCGGTCAAAATCACAGGCACCACAGCCCTCGGCACCGCCAGCGACAGAACCGACGCCGTTATAGAGGGCAGCAGGGTGGAAATCGGCTTTAACTACAGGTATCTTACAGAGGCTTTGAGAGCCTGCGACACGGACGAGGTCGTAATAGAGCTATCCGGACCCCTGTCCCCCATATGCATTGTTCCCACAAGCGGCGACAGCTTCCTTTATCTCATCCTCCCCGTAAAGCTCAATAACTAATCTCATAAATTTTGGAAATAATATAAGGATTAGTTTTAGGAAAAGGGAATGTTATGGAGAAAAAAAGAAAAGTCATAAAGATTAAGGCAATTCCCGCTGAAAGAGTTGAAAAAGAGCTGATTATAACCACCGAGTTTATAAAGCTGGACTCGGCGCTTAAACTTGCGGGCGAGGCTGAGACCGGCGGTCACGCGAAACTCATGGTTTCCGAAGGCAAGGTATTTGTAAACGGCGAAAGGTGCCTTCAAAGGGGCAAAAAGCTCTTTGACGGCGACTCCTTCAGAGTAGGCGCCACCGTCTACAAAGTCGTGCGGCTCAGGTAAGACTTATGTTTGTAAAGACATTAAAGGCTGAGAATTTTAGAAATTTAGAACGCATTGAATTAGAGCCGTCGGAGGGCGTTAACATCATCTACGGCGAGAATGCCCAGGGCAAAACGAATCTTTTGGAGCTTATCTGGCTCTTTACGGGCTTTAAGAGCTTCAGAGGAGCAAAAGATTCCGAGCTGGTGCGCTTCGGCGAGGATTTCTCAAAAACGGAAGCGGAGTTTTTCGACGGCAGGAGAGTGCAGAAGGCGCAGCTTGTAATCGTAAAAAAGAGAAAGGCGACTTTAAACGGCGTGGAGCAAAGCTCCCCGTCGGCGCTGTCGGCTGAGTTCAGCGCGGTCGTGTTCTCACCCGCCCATCTTTCCCTTATAAAAGACGGACCGGCGGAGAGAAGAAAGTTCCTGGATTTGGCGCTCTGCCAGCTCAGCCGCTCATATCAAAGCGCGCTTTATTCCTACAACAAGATTCTGAGCCAAAGGGCAAGGCTTTTAAAGGACATTTACATGCGCCCCTCCCTTGAGGACACTCTCGATGTCTGGGACGAAAAGCTGGCCGAATTTGCGGTGTTTTTAATCGACAAAAGGCGAAAGTATGTCGAAATCTTAAGCGAGCACTCGAAAGCCGTTTACGAGGGAATTTCCTCCGGCAAGGAAAGTCTTAAAGTTTCCTACTCCCAGGGCGATTTTGAAATAAACCGCAAAGAGGATTTTGTAAAGCGGCTCAGAGCGCTCAGAAAAGAGGATATACTCGCCGGCAGCACAAGCGTAGGTCCCCACCGCGACGACATAAAAGTGGAGATTGACGGCATGGCGGCAAGGAACTTCGGCTCACAGGGTCAGCAAAGAAGCGCCGCCATAGCCCTGAAACTCGCGGAAGCGGAGATAATCAAGGAAATCAGCGGCAAATCCCCGATTATACTCCTTGACGATGTTCTGAGCGAACTGGATATATCACGGCAGGATTATATACTTCGCTGCCTTGGCGACAGGCAGACCTTTATAACCTGCTGCGACCCCTATTCAATACTCAGAAGCTGCGGCGGCAAGACATTTTATGTGGAAAACGGCACACTGACTGAAAAAAGTCGTTTTGATATAGAAGTGAAACCCCCGCCACAGTGCGAAGACAGGGAAATATAAGGAGAGATTATGTTTCTTCATCTCGGTCAGTCCACCGTAGTGACGATGGACGAAATTATAGGCATATTCGACCTTGAAAGAACAACTGTCTCAAAGCGCACCCGAGATTTTCTCGCGCACGCTGAGAGAGAAGGCAAGGTAATCAATGTATCTTACGAGCTGCCTCGCTCCTTTATAATCACAAAAAGAGAGGGCGAGGAAGAGAAAATTTATATATCACAGCTTTCCAGCGCAACGCTCTTAAAGCGTTCCGAGCAAGAAAGGATAGGATAGAATTGTCTGAACTGGATAACAAACTTCAAAACGGCACCTTAGACACACAGGTAAACGGCGAGTGCGAGTATGACGCAAGTCATATTCAGGTCCTTGAGGGCCTGGAGGCTGTCAGAAAGCGTCCCGGCATGTATATAGGCTCCACCGGTCCCAGGGGTCTGCATCACCTTGTCTACGAGATTGTGGACAACTCCATTGACGAGACCCTTGCAGGCTACTGCGACCATATAGAGGTTCAGATTCTCCCCGGGGATGTCATCTCCGTCAAGGACAACGGACGAGGCATACCCGTTGACATCAACGAGCAGTACGGACTGCCCGCCGTCACCATAGTTCTGACGGTTCTTCACGCCGGCGGCAAGTTCGGCAACGGAGTTTACAAGGTTTCTGGCGGTCTGCACGGCGTCGGCTCATCGGTAGTTAACGCCCTCTCCGAGTGGCTGGAGGTTGAGATTTCTCAAAAGGGTCATGTTTACTTCCAGCGTTTTGAAAAGGGCGACCCCGTCACCGAGCTTAAAATCATCGGCGACACAAACGAGACGGGAACATTAATCAGATTTAAGCCCGACCCCGAAATCTTTACCGAGACCACAGTCTTTGATTTCGAGGTGCTCCAGAGGAGACTCAGAGAGCAGGCGTTCCTCAACGCTGGGCTTAAAATCACCCTTTCGGATTTAAGGGACGAGAACAACATCATAGAGGAAGTCTACTGCTACGAGGGCGGCATCGCCAGCTTTGTGGAGTTTATAAACGAGAGCAGGGGACTTACCCCCATCCACCCGAACGCCATCTATTTCAGCGCCGCATCGGGCGACCGCTGCGTGGAAATCGCCCTTATGTATAACGACGGATATAACGAGAATATTCTGAGCTTTGCCAACAATGTCAGAACCGTTGACGGCGGTACCCACGAAACGGGCTTTAAAACCGCCCTCACAAGGGTTTTCAACGACTACGGCAGGAAATACAACATCCTCAAAGAGAATGACAGAAATCTCTCCGGCGAGGATGTGAGAGAGGGTCTGACTGCGGTTATAAGCGTAAAACTCACCGAGGCTCAGTTCGAGGGTCAGACCAAGAGCAAGCTGGGCAATACGGATATTACTCAGCTTGTGTCCCAGACGGTTTACGAGAAACTGATGATATTCTTTGAGGAAAATCCCTCAATAGCAAGGGATATCTTCGGCAAGGCTCTCGACGCGGCGAGGGCAAGGGAGGCCGCGAGAAAAGCAAGAGACCTGGCAAGACGCAAATCCGCCCTTGAAAGCAACTCGCTGCCGGGTAAACTCGCCGACTGCGTTGACAAGAACCCCGAAAACACCGAGCTTTACATCGTAGAGGGTGACTCCGCGGGCGGCAGCGCAAAAGAGGGCAGGGACAGAATGACCCAGGCAATCCTCCCCCTCTGGGGCAAGATGCTCAATGTGGAAAAGGCAAGGCTTGACAAGGTCATAGGCAACGACAAGCTCATGCCCGTCGTGACAGCTCTGGGAACGGGCATTGACGAGGATTTTGACATAACAAAGCTTCGCTATCACAAGATAGTCATCATGGCGGACGCCGATGTGGACGGCGCTCACATAAGAACGCTGCTTCTTACCTTCTTCTTCAGATACATGCGCCCGCTTATTGAGCACGGCTATGTCTATATAGCTCAGCCGCCCCTTTACAGAATCTCCAAGGGCAAAAAACACGCTTACGCCTACTCCGATGAGGAGAGGGACGCCATAATCGAGGAAATGGGCGGCAACTGCGATGTTCAGCGATACAAGGGTCTCGGCGAGATGGACCCCATCCAGCTTTGGGAAACCACCATGGACCCGGCAAGGAGAACCATGCTCAGAGTATCTTTAGAGGACGCGAGCCAAGCGGATGAGACCTTCTCAATACTCATGGGCGACAAGGTCGAGCCAAGGCGCGAGTTCATCGAAAAGAACGCCAAGTATGTTCAAAACCTTGACATTTAATTGTTCAAAACTCAGCTTGTTCAAAATATTGTTCAATGCTGTCTAAAACTTAAATGTCGAAAACTTCTTTCAAATTCGGTGAGAAACTCTCACAGAAAGGCACGGTCACTTAATGGATAACGAGAACATTGTTACCACATCCGGCGGCGGTAAGATTATTGATGTTGAAATAAACAAGGAAATGAAAAAATCCTTCCTTGACTATTCCATGTCGGTAATTATGTCAAGGGCACTGCCTGATGTAAGGGACGGCTTTAAGCCTGTTCACAGAAGAATACTTTATACAATGTACGAAAACGGGCTGACTCCCGACAAGCCCTACAGAAAGTGCGCCGACACGGTCGGTTCCGTTCTGGGCAGATACCACCCCCACGGCGACGCGTCGGTCTATGACGCTATGGTGCGACTTGCTCAGAACTTCTCAATGAGGTACCCCCTTGTTGACGGACACGGCAACTTCGGCTCTATTGACGGCGACCCGCCCGCAGCCTACAGGTACACCGAGTCCAGAATGAGCAAAATCGCCCTTGAGATGCTGACCGACATCGACAAGGAAACGGTTGAGTTCAGACCCAACTACGACGACCGCTTAAAGGAGCCGGTTGTTCTGCCTTCACGCTTCCCGAACCTTCTTGTCAACGGCTCCATGGGCATTGCCGTCGGCATGGCTACGAATATTCCGCCCCACAACCTTACCGAGGTTGTGGACGGCATGTGCTGCCTTATTGACAACCCCGACACTGACCTTGACGAGCTGATGGAGCATATCAAGGGTCCCGACTTCCCCACAGCGGGCATAATTATGGGACGCTCAGGCATCAGAGCCGCTTACGGCACAGGCAAGGGCAAGCTGATTGTAAGGGCAAGGGCAGAGATTGAAGAAGGCAAGAACGGCAGGTACAGAATAGTCGTCACCGAGCTGCCCTATCAGGTAAACAAGGCAAGGCTTATCGAGAGCATTGCCGAGCATGTAAAGGAAAAGAAAATAGAAGGCATTGCCGACATCAACGACTACTCCTCCAGAAACGGCATGCAGATTGTAATAGACCTTAAAAAGGACGCGAATCCCCAGGTCGTCTTAAATCAGCTCTACACATTTACCCAGATGCAGGTAACCTTCGGCGTAATTATGCTGGCTCTGGTGGACGGAGTGCCGAAAATCCTGACCTTAAAGGATATTCTGACCCAGTACATCGACTATCAGTGCGATATCATAAGGCGCCGCACAGAGTTCGATTTAAGAAAGGCCAAGGAAAGAGCCCACATAGTGGAGGCGCTTCTGAAGGCCCTCGACTTCATTGACGAGGTTATCGCCATACTCAGAGCCTCCAAGAGCATACCCGAGGGCAAAACGAACCTTATGGAAAGGTTCGGCTTTGATGAGATTCAGGCAAACCACATCGTCCAGATGCGTCTCGGACAGCTCACAGGTCTTGAGAGGGAAAAGCTGGACGAGGAGATGGCTACCCTCAAGGCAAAGATTATAGAGTACACCGAGATTTTAGGCTCGCATGAGAGAGTCCTCGCCATAGTCAAGGAAGAGGCTCTGGAAATCAGCAAGAAGTACGGCGACGAGAGAAGAACCGAGATTGTAAATGTCAGCGGCGAGGTTGATGTGGAGGACCTTATCCCCGAGGAAACCTGCGTTCTGACACTTACAACCATGGGCTACATCAAGCGTCAGACCGTGGACACATATAAGCTGCAAAGGAGAGGCGGCAGGGGCATAATCGGTCTTACCCGCCGCGAGGAGGATGTGGCCGAGACCATGTTCACCTGCTCCACCCATGACCATATAATGCTCTTTACCACCAAGGGCAGGACTTACAGGCTTAAAGGCTACGAGATTCCGGAGGGCAGCCGCACCAGCAAGGGCATTAACATCGTCAACCTCCTGCCCCTTGAGTCCGAGGAAAAGGTTTCCGCGATGATTAGAGTCGCGAAAGAGGATGAGAGCAAATACATCTGCATGGTCACAAAGAAGGGCGTTATAAAGCGCAGCGAGCTTGAGGAATACAGGAATGTCCGCAGAAAAGGCGTTATAGCCATAAATCTTGACGAGGGCGACGAGCTTGCCTATGTGCTTTTGACCTCGGGCGAGGATAATCTCCTTGTAGCCACAAGGCAGGGCATGTGCATCGGCTTTAAGGAGACCGACGCAAGAGCCATCGGCAGAACGGGCAGGGGAGTCAAGGCAATCACCCTTAAAGAGGGCGACGAGGTAGTGGGCATGACGCTCCTCAGAGAAGGCGGCAAGATTCTCACCGTCAGCGAAAAGGGCTACGGCAGAAGAAGCCTTTCCGAGGACTACCGCATCCAGACAAGAGGCGGTCTGGGCGTCATAAACTACAAGACCGACAGGTTCGGACTTGTCTGCGCCGTAAGAGAAGTAAAGGACGATGAGGATGTAATCCTTATCTCCGCAGAGGGCATAATAATCCGTATCCCCGCAAGCGAAATCAGCATCTTCTCCCGTCCGTCAAAGGGCGTAAGGGTCATGAGAGTAGGCGAGAACGACAAGGTGGCAACCATCACCACCGCCGAGCACTCCGACGACGAGAACGAAGTTGATACTTTGCCCGCCGATGACGGGGAGGAGGACACAACTCCCGAAGAGGAGATTATTTCCGAAAAAACAGAATAAAATATAAAGCGGGGATAAATTCCCCGCTTTTTGCTGGAATAATTCACAAAATATGCGCCGATTAGTGCTTATAATTTAAAAATTAACAGCTTGATTTTTCACATTGTAGTGATATACTGAAAAATTGTTGGGCATTTTATACTTTGAGCCCGAAACAAAAGTCTTTTCATCCCAGTCTATATAAACGAATATTTAGCGCTTTAAGTCAGGAAGTGTATTTGTGGAAAGAAAAACCGTAGTTTACAGGCAAAAGCGAGGACAGGTGCCGCTGAAAAAGAAGCAGATTTTCCTTGTATCTGTTGCGGTTTGCCTCATTTGTGCGCTGACCGTCAGCGGATATTCCTTTGTCCGCCTTTCGGGAATAAACTTTGTGGACCCCAACTCACCGGGAAATACCGATTTCTATGACGACTTTGACGAGGATTTCGGCGAGGACGAGCATTTTGAAAGCATGCTGGGCGTGTCGGGAGCGAGGAGCCTTAAGGAATTCCTTAAAAAGTGGTCCACCAACGGCGGACAGCATTTAAGGAGCAAAAAGGTACTTAACATCCTGCTTTTGGGACTTGACAACAGAGACGGCGACGCCATATCGGGCAACTCCGACGCTATAATTCTGGTGTCGCTTAATAAGAAAACCAAAAAGATTACCCTTGTTTCGCTTTTCAGGGACAGCTATACCTACATCAACACTCCCAACGGCGAAAGGTACGCAAAAATCAACGCCGCGTACCCTTACGGCGGTCCCGAGTGCCTTATCGAAACCATCGAGAACGACTACAAGATTGACATTGACTATTATTTTGCCGTCGCCTTCAAATCATTTGAGCGGGTTATAGACATGATAGGCGGCATCAATGTAACGGTAAAAGAGCACGAGGCTAAGTATATAAGGAATAAAGCCGAGTACAACTGCAAGGATATGCCCTACGGCGAGAATGTGCTCTTAAACGGCAAGCAGGCTCTGCTCTTTGCCAGAATCAGAGGCAGCGACGCCGACGGAGACATCAGCCGCACCAGAAGGCAGAGGGATGTTATAGCCGCCCTTATAAAGAAAAGCTCTCAGGTCAGCACCTCTCAGATTACCGACCTTGTAAAAGAGCTGGCAAACAATGTGGTGACAAACTGCCCCGCAACGGAGATTATCCGCCTTGCCACCCAGGGCATTGTTAAGAAGTGGTACAGCTACGAGATAGTTGACATGGCGGTTCCCGAGGAGAAGGACAGAATGGCGTACAACGGCGACGCTTGGATTTGGGTTGTGGATTATCCCGCAGCGGCGCAAAAACTTCAGCTCGCCCTTTACGGCAAGACCAATATTGAGCTTACCGAAAACAGAGTCACCGCCATGGATGTGGTGAAGAAGTATAAAGTGAATTAAATATATGCCGCAGGCGATGAGCTTGCGGCATTTTTTGATGAGCATAAGAAAAGCCGCAAAGCAAACTTGCGGCTTTAATTTTGCTGAGAATAAGTTTAAAACATTATTTCAAAAAGTTTCTTATAATCGGCAGTTCCTTTGCCCTGCCCTTCCAAGTGTCGATAAAGCCAATTATCATAACCACAAAGAGGATTATTACAAATACGGAAGCGGCAATTATAGGGATAATCAGCCAGAAGAATACGAGACCCAGAATCATGCTGACCATGGCCAGAAGGTAAATCTTGAGCGCCTGACGGACATGGAAGCGGACATATTTTGAGGAATTTGCCGCAAGCAGTCCGATGATGATTCCCATAACGCCGAGAATATAAACGCAGGCGGCGAAAACCTTGTTTTCGGAGATTTCCTCGGGGCTGAACTCATGGGTATGGTCAAAGGGGTCGGTGGGAATATAGGGCTGCTGATAATAGTCGCCGTAAGTGTTGTAGCTTGTGTTTTCAGCGGGCGAGGCTGAGCTCTGGGGCGCGCCCTGCGTATTGTTCTGAGAAGGCGCGCTGTCGGAGGTAAGGCTCATTCCGCAGTTGGCGCAGAATACAGCGTCGTCGCTGACTCTTGCCGCGCAGTTATCACAAAACTTCATAAAAACACCCCTTACATCTTTGATAGCCTTATTAAAGCATATTTTTTCCCGATTGTAAATATACGCATCCAACATTTTTGACAAAATTTAGAGAAAATTTAATAATTCCCTGTCTATTTTGCATAAAGCTTTTGAATTTTCCCGCCCCAGTCCGTGATTCCCGCCCACCATAGGCGGGAGGGAGAGGGCGGAGAGTCCGCCCCCGCGTTTTATTGAGAACCGCCCGCTGAGCGGAGTGCGCCGCCGAACTGCGGGAGAGCCAGCCGCCGCAAAGGATATGCCGCCCGGGAGGGGAGAGTCAGCGCTCCTCTGATGGGAAGTTCCCACGGCGGAAGTGTCACACCCCTTAAAATTAGGGGAGCGGTGACCCGCTGCTTTAACCTGTTAAGCTCAAACAAAATACAATTATATGCTGCCTTTTTACTTCCACCTTTTCTCAGATTGTGATATACTGCATACATAGAAAGGACTGGTTTTGTGGCGGAGTTTTTGGAAGCTGTTATGGTTATCTGCTTTGGCGTTTCGTGGCCCGTTTCAATCGCCAAGTCTTTAAAGGCGAAGACGGCCAAGGGCAAGAGCATTGTTTTTCTCTGCTTTATCATCGTGGGTTACGCCGCGGGTATCGCGTCAAAGCTGATTTCCGGCAGAATCACTTATGTTTTCTTTTTTTATTGCCTTAATCTCCTTATGGTCTCGGCCGACGCTCTTATCTGGGTCAGAAACCGCAGGCTGGACAGGGGCAGAGAGTAGGCTTTACTTTTTGTATTAAATCGTTTAAACTGATATTTGGAATTTCTTGAAAGGAAGATAAAAGTATGAAGATGACCTTCAGGTGGTACGGCAAGAACGACCCCGTGTCGCTTTCCCACATAAGGCAGATACCCTGCATGACGGGCATAGTCAGCGCCGTTTATGATGTCCCCGTGGGCGAGGTCTGGCCCGAGGAGAGCATAAACGCGATTAAGAGCGCGGCGAACAGCCACGGTCTTGAGTTCGAGGTTGTGGAGTCCGTTCCCGTACACGAAAATATTAAACTGGGCACCCCCGACAGCGGCAGACTTATCGACAACTACTGCGAAAATGTCAGGAGGCTTGGCAAAGCGGGAGTTAAGGTAATCTGCTACAACTTCATGCCCGTTTTCGACTGGCTGAGAAGCGACCTTGAAACTCAGCTCCCCGACGGCTCCAACGCTCTTTCTTACAGGCACTCCAGAGTTCTCGAGATGAACCCAGCGGAGAGCGAGCTGTCGCTGCCCGGCTGGGACGAGAGCTACACAAAGGACGAGCTTAAAGGGCTTTTGAAAAAGTACGAGGATTTGGACGAGGAGGGGCTTTGGAGGAATGTAAAGCGATTCCTTGAGGCGGTCATTCCCGTTGCCGAGGAGAGCGGCGTCAAGATGGCCATTCACCCCGACGACCCGCCGTGGTCCATTTTCGGTTTGCCGAGGATTATCACAAGGATGGAGAATTTAAAGAGATTCTTAAAGCTTGTCGACTCCGAGGCAAACGGCCTTACCTTCTGCATAGGCTCACTGGGCGCGGGCAGATTCAACGACCTCCCCGCCATGATTCGTGAAATCGGCGGAAGCAGGATTCACTTTGCCCACCTCAGAAACATAAAGCTCACGGGCGAGATGGACTTTGAGGAGTCCGCCCATCCCACCGAGTGCGGCTCCCTTGATATGTACGAGATTATGAAGGCTCTTTACGACAGCGGCTTTGACGGCTACATACGCCCCGACCACGGCAGAATGATTTGGGGCGAAAAGGGCCGCTACGGCTACGGACTTTACGACAGAGCCCTGGGCGCCACATACCTTGTGGGTCTTTGGGAGGCAATCAGCAGGGCAGGAAAATAAATACAAAAATCAAAGGCAGGTTTTGCGCCTGCCTTTTTATTTTCGAAATCCAGGAGCGGAAATATCCGCTCCGTTTTTATTTGTAGTAAATACTGAAATCCTCGTTTTCCCGCCAGGGTCCAAAGGCTTCGTTCAGGTCATCGTTTAAAAACATCGGCATATATTCGGGCATTCTTGTCTCCGCCTTGCAGCTTAGGAGTTCTTCAACGCTTACCCACTTGTTTTTTCCCTCGTCGGAGAATTCTTTAAGCTCACCCTCGAACTCGCTTGTCTTATAAAGGAAAACAATATACCTGTCTTTTGTGTCTGTATTCAGCCAGTGTATGACGCCGCAGTGCTTTAAGTTTTTAACTTTCAGCCCCGTTTCCTCGTATGCTTCCCTTACGGCGCTGTCATAAAAGCTCTCGTCGTCCTCTATATGTCCCCCGGGGAGAGAAAGCCCCAGGGGGCTTTTTATTCTGTCTATCGCCGCGACAAGTCCCGTTTTCGGGTCTTTAATCATTATCATGTTCGTAAGCTCGAATTTCGGCATGCTGTCACCCTTTCTTTTGCCCCATAATTATACCCTAATCGGGACAAATTGTTAACCTATTTTTCGGCGCTTTTCATATGATGTCTTGACCCCATTCTGAAAGGAAGGAATTTAATATATGACCGAATATTTACAGCTTATCAGAGCAGGCGGAGGATTTATTGAAGATACCGCCACTCTTGGTTTTGATAGTGTAGCAGAATCATCAGAAAATATATCCTACGACAGTGGTACAGGAATAATCACCATAAACCGCATAGGAGTTTACGACATTAAGTGGTCGGTGGCAACCCAGTCCGCGGGCAATGTCCCGAGCATAGTCTTCGCTGTTCAGACCCAGAATTCGGGCACATTCCAGGGCAGCTCACAGGTTAAGACCGGTGAAATTTCAGGCTCCGCCACCGTTGTTGTTGACGACGCCAATTTGCCCTTGAGTTTGTGGATCGAAAATCAGAGCGGACAAAGGGTATATCTCGCCGATTACCTGCCCGTAAAGGCAAGTCTCACCATTAAGATGGTTGAGGGCATCGGCGCTACGGGCGCGACGGGAATAACGGGCGCCACGGGTCCTGAGGGTCCTCCCGGCGTTGAAGCCATTATACCCTTCTCGTCGGGCGGAGCGATTACGCTCACCACTCTTGTGGGCGGACTTGTGGGAGCCCCCAGCTTCGTGGGCTTCGGCTCCAACTTCTTCGGAATTGATGTTCTCGGCACCACAATAAACCTTGAGGGCGACATTCTCGGCACGGCTCTTAACTTCGCCTTCATGGTGCCCAGAGACAGCACTATTACCAACATTACCGCCCTTTTCAGCGTAACTGCCGCCATCGATGTATTGCTTGGCGCCTTTTACAACATCTACGCGGCCCTCTACCGCTCCGACTCGCCCACTTCGAACAATTTCTCGGTTATACCCGAAAGCGTCGTAGAGCTTCAGCCCGCTCTCGCGTCACCCATCGCTCTCGGCGATATAGTGCAGAACTCGGTTGACACGAATATTCCCGTATCGGCGGGCGACAGGCTGCTGCTTGTCTTCTATGTGGAAGGCACGGGTATCATTGAATTGACAACGGTGATTTCGGGCTATGCCAGCGCAGGTCTTTTGATAGAGTAAAACTTTCCCAATATAAAGCGGCTGCTTTAAGGCAGCCGCTGAAGTTTTTTAGGCAGAGCTCGGACAACTCGTGACCGAGAATTATTTTTCTTAAATGATATATTGGCAAACCGCGGCGACAGGCTGATGGTTGTATTTTATCTTGAAGGCATTACGGACCATTGGGAGCCTCGGATAAGCGGCTATGGATTGAGCAGTCGCTTCAGCATAAAAATTTGCCCCCGCTTTCCGCAGGGGCAGAATTTATATTATCTCAAGATAATCTCTGTCGGGGAGCTTGGGGAATTCGGGCACGGGGAGGGTCTGATACCAGAACGCGACGGAGGAAATATCGTCCTGAAGGGGGAGATACGCTCCGCCCTTTCTCCAGCCAAGAGCCTGAATGGTGACCTTAATATCCTTTTCAAAGCGGATGGGGTCGGCTATGTGCCAGCGGTACATGGAGAACCTCTGCTGGGTAATGTTCGCTCCGTCGGGCTTTATGACCTTGTGCAGACCCGCGTAGGGTGTGCAGTACTCGGCGTACTGGTTGTTCACCGCGAAGGAGTAGGAGCCGCAGAAATAGTCCTCTGTGCCTGTGCCGCAGATGGTGGGGAATTCCTTGTCGCCGTCAAGGTAGAACTTGATTTCGCCCTCGCCCCACCAGCCGTTGTTGTTGACGCCCCAGAACATATAGGTGCCGACATAATGACCCTTGCCCCGCACATTGTCAAGGATGGTGTAAACCTCCTTGTAAGGCAGGGGGTTTACCCTGCGGAACTGAGCGTGGAAGTATGCGCAGTCGTCGGGCACCTCGGTTAGACAGTAGTCTATCTGATAGAAAAGGGTCATTTCCTTGTCGGATATATTCTCAATGGTGATGTAGGCTCTTTTTCTGAAGGGCATTTCCCAGTAGCAGTTAAACGCGCTGCCGGGATTTACGCAGACCGCGAGGGAAGTCAATTGCCTGAAATCCCCCGGCTGCGGGTCGCAGAAGAAGTCTCCGACGGGGCATTCTACGCTGGGCTTTTCGCTGTCGTCCCAGTACATTCTGAGAATGGCAAAGCGGTAGTAGCCCGCAAGGGTCATCCAGATGTGCTGAATGGCGCCCATGCCTTTTATGTCGGCGAGAACTGCCGTCTCGCCCGGCTGAATTATTATGTAGGGGGAGATTTTCCAGCCCTGACCGAGCCCCGCCCGCTGAGCGTTTTTAAGCGCGGGACCGTCGGTGCTCATGCCGCCCTTGCCCTTTTCGCCCGTAAAGTTTTCGGGGCTGATGGACCTTGTCTGAGCGTTGGAGAGTCTTGAAAGGTTGCCCATGTTCATACCCAAACCGTTAAACATAATTTCACCCTTTATTGTTTAGTTATGGATAGGATAACACAGCCCCCGACCGTTTTCAATATGCCAAAAAGGAAAAAGGGCATAGCGCCTATGGGGGAGGTGACCCTGCGTGGGCGTGTGCCGCAGCCTGCGGGGGAGGGGGAGCGGTCATCCCTGCGACTGACGGGGTGCGGGCGGGGGAAAAGTTACCCCTGCGGGCGGTGGGGTGGGTTTGCTTTCCTCAGCGGCGTGGGAGCGGTCACCCCTGCGACTGACGAGGTGCGGGCGGGGGAAAAGTTACCCCTGCGGCGTGGCTGTGAGCTCGCCCCCTCTATTTTGGAGAGCCCTGTGTTCCTGTTCTCCCAACCAACGGGGCGGGGAGCGGGGTTGACGCCCTTTTGCGTGGCGGGGGAGGGTGCGCAAAAAATGAGTCGGGGGTTTCCCCTTGTTTCGGCGGGTATCCCTTCGGGGGGTGCGGGTATCGCCCCTTTTCGTCCCACCCTGCGGGCGTTGGGGAGCGGTGCGACCTCTACATACTGGCCGGCGGCGTCCCCCTCCTATGGCGGAGAGTCCTATTGCGCGGGCGGTTATCTCCCGCTGAGGGTGTGGGCAACGGTCTGACCCATTGTGCGGGCGGGTATCCCTTCGGGGGAGGTATCCACGGGCGACCCCTATGCGCGGGGGTGTCACCCACCGTTTTGGGCATAAAAAAAGGGAGTACGGTTTGTACTCCCTAATTTTTTTACTTCCAAAGCTCCTTTACGGGGACGCTTACTGTCTGCTTTTTGAACTCCTCCTGCTTTGCGACCTTTCTGAGAATCAGTCTTGCGTCGGCGGCGTTAATCTTGCCGTCGCCGTTTACATCGGCCGCCATCATGGCCTTTGAGTCGGTGATTATCTCAAGTATCGCATAGTGGCGGAGAAGCGCTCTGGCGTCCTTTGCGTTGACCTTGCCGTCAAGGTTTACATCGCCCATCGGGAACTCCTTGGTGCCGCGCTCGATTGCTATGCGGTCTATGCTTGTCAGCTCGTCGCCCTCTACGGTGTAGGCGTCTATAAAGAGGTTGTCGCCCTCAACAGTAATGGCGGTGAACATGGGCTTTGAGCCGGAGTAGCTCTTTACGCCTCTGGGTATGTACTGAATTGTCTCGGAGTCGGGCACTGTCGTATTGCCCCTTGCGCCCGCGGGACCGCTGTTGAGGTAAATGGTGCCCATGGGGTTAAGTACCGAGGTGTACATCTTGCCTTCGGAATTTGTAATGATGTGAGCGTCGGAGCCTGCGTCCCTGTTGGCCCTGATGGGCTGTGAGCGCATATATACTCCGTCGTTGCCCTGAAGAACAAGGTCCACTCTGTACTTGTAGAGGAGGTCACCTATCTGGTTCCTGAGAGCTATTGTCTCGGGGTCTCCGATATGCGGGCCGCTGGAGTAGGGTGACTTATTCATCATTACTATCTTCCAGGGCTTGTTTGTCTCCTCAAGGTCCTCTTTGAGCCACTTAATCTGAGCGTCGCTTAAGGTTCCGTCGGCCTTCTGGTCGTTGGTGTTCAGAACCGCGAAGTGGACATTGTTGTAGTCAAAAGAGTAGTAAAGACCTGTGCTGGAGCTCTCCTGATAGAGGTCGGGCAGGGGCAGGTCAAAGGTATTGAGCATGCTGTTGATGCCCCTTGCGTCGAGTCTGCCCGCGGCGGGCATGAGGATTGTCTGAGAGAGCTCTGCGGGTGTGTCAAGAGCCCACTGCCAGTGCCTTGTGTTGGCGCCGTTTGCTGTAAGGCTGCCCGCATGCATTATGAAGGAGGTCTTGGGATATGCCTTCAGAGCCTCTTTAACGGTGTTGGCGAAAATCTCGTACTGAGCCTTGGTCTTGCCGCCGGATTCGCTCATGTAGAGGAAGGTGAAGTTGCCTTCTCCGGCTCCCGTTGTGAAGGAGCCGATTTCGCTCCACCAGCCTCTGGAGGCGTCGCCCACGCGGTAGAAGTATTTCTTGCCCTTCTCGAGACCCGTGAGCTGAATCACATGGCGCCTTGTTTCAACTTCGGAGCTGCCGAAGTCAAAGATACCGAAGCTGCCTGCGGGATAGCTCCTCTTTACAACCTGTGTGAATTTCCTGATTCCCGCGCCTGTTGTGGGCGTTCCTGTGAACATGGGAGGATTGTTTCCGTTTGCGGGATAAATCTCAATATCCGTTCCGGTGACGGAGAGCTTGGTGTACCAGCTTATATTAACGCTTGTCTGTGTATTCTCGCCGAAGGTTACGGCCTTCATTGAGGGCAGACGCAGCTCTTCTTTGGTGGGAACGACTTTAACCTTGCCGTTGTAAGAAAAGCATACGCCGTGGTCGCTCTTTTCGGCGGGGTTAGAGTCCGTAACGGCAGCGTCTATAAGCTCTGCCGCGCTGATGCCCACTATTTCAAAATCCTCTTTCGCGATGGAGTCGCTTATAATGTAATTCTTTAAGTCCTCAAAGGATTTACCGTATTTTGTGTTGGAGTTTTTCAGGATAATCTCAAGGAGATTGTGGTAACTGTTGTCGCGTCCGATAAGGAGCATTAAAAACTCAAAGCCAAGCTGTATATAGTTGGCGATTTTCTTGGCCTCGCCCTCAAAATAGGAGCTGATGTCAATCTTTGTGTGCTTCAGAGCGTCTTTGATAATATCGTCAAACAGCACCTCAAGGGCGATTCTGTAAACATCCTCGGAGAGAGAGGTGTTGTAGAGGTTGTTTATAACATCGTTTATAAAGTCGTCGTCACTCTTATCCTCGTTGCCCAGAGTCATGTAGAGCATTACGGAAACAAGCGCGTCGCCGAATGTGCCTGCTCTGTCGGTGTCGGGGCTGCCTATACGATAGTCATCATAGAACTTGACGCAGGGGAGGTTTGACGCGGGGAGACCGGCGATTCTTGAGGAAACCTTCTTTACCAGCTCATAGGTGTATGAGCGGTCGTTAAGGTAGCGTTTCATCAGCTGATTGTCGATGGCGTTAAGGAAGCTCTCCACATTCTGACCTGAGAGAACGGGGGTGCCGTCGATGCTGATGCCGCCAAAGAACAGGCTGTCCACCATAAAGCGGATGTTAATGCCCTTAATGTCCTCATAGTACTTTATAAATCCGCCTGCCGCCTTTACCTTGTCAAGGAAGTCATCGGCAAGGTTTCTTATAAACTTCTCAACATATGCCTGGGAGCTGCCGCCAAAGGAAGCGTTCAAAGCAGTGGTCTTTTTGAAAGGCTTCTGAACAACATTGTTTTCTTTATAAACCACGGGCTGAACATCGTCGCAGTCAACAAGCTCCGCGCAGGCTGAGAGGGTTTGTCCCTCGCCCTTTGTAAGCCCTATAATTCTGTATGTTGCGGGGAAGGATGTAAGGGCGGAGGAGAGAATGCCGTAAATCGTCTCGCCCTCGTCGGATACTATGCTTGCTATATCGTTATAGCCGGGCTTGCCGCCGATGTGGAAGTGAATTCCGGCGTCGGCAAGCTCCTCGGCGATTTTGTGGTAGTTCCTTACAAAGTCGGAGGAATTCAAGCTCTCTATTACATGGTTTACGGGCACGACGGCAAAGTCGGAAACAAGCACGGGGACTTGTCCGTTTTCTTTGGCATCAAGAGCCTGGGCCTTTATGTAATCAAGAAGCTCCGGCGCGATTACGCCGCCCTTTTCAGCGGCGGCTGTGCCTGTGCTTGTAATGTCGGGGCTGTACTTTGAAACATCTGCCATGATAAGGCGAATGTCGCCGTTCAGCGAAACTGTGTATGTAAGTCCGCCCGCCTTTGATACAGCCGCGTCATAAAGACCGTCAGCAAGAGCAAGGTCGTAGCCCAAATCCGCGTATATTTCCTTAAAGCGAGAGGGAGTGATTCCGGGCGCGCTCTCCTTAACTCCGCTTTCAAAGCTGAAAGAGGAAGCGTTGATGTCGCCCTCGCCTGCCATCGCAATGACCTGAAGGGCGCCTTCTGTGCTCTCCTCCAGCTCTTTGAGCTTTTCCGCAAGAGCAAGATGAGATTTTTCGGAGCCGGTGGCTGTGAGAGAGCCGTTTACAATAAGATACCGCAGCTCGCCCTTTAAAGCCTTGTCCTTAACGGAGGCAAGGGCAGAGTCCAGTATGCCCTCCATGTACTCATAGAGGGTGTCGGAATTCCTTCTGAAAGCTTCGAAATCCTCACTGCCGACCCCTTGCTCTTCGGGGGTCATATATCCAATGTCTGTAAAGACCGCAACCGAAACATCGGGAGTGTCAGAAGCCAGCGCCGGCAAAATAAGACCTGAGGGGACTGCCGACAAAAGCATAGCCGCCGCGAGGATAACGGACATCAGCTTTGTCTTGCCCTTTGGCTTAAATTTCATTTTAATTCCTCCCACTTTTGACTAAATCGTTCCAAAAATATAGATTCTGTTTTATTATAATATAACATAATTTTTATGTAAATAGCAAATACCAATAAAAGGCGAATTTTGCTGGAAAGGCGTCGCATCAAGGCTGAAAGGCTGCCTCCTTGACACTGTCAGCCGTGATTTGATAGAATTCATAAAGAAACGCAAAAAGAAGGTAAACTATGAAAAACGCTGAGCTTTTGTCTCCCGCGGGAGATTTGGAATGTATAGATGCGGCGCTGCATTTCGGCGCTGACGCGGTTTACGCCGGCGGCAGGATAATGCAGCTCAGAGCTGCCAAAGCCGCCATGTCCGACGCTGCCTTAAAAGAGGCGGTAAGGCGTGTTCACGAAAAGGGCAAAAGGATTTATATAACCCTAAACTGCTTTGCCGAAAACAGCGACATAGAAAAGGCGGGCGAGTACGCAAGGGAGCTTTATGAAATCGGCGTGGACGCCGTGATTGTCTCCGACATAGGAGTATTGGCCGAAATAAAAAGAAAAGTGCCCGAAATAGAGGTGCATGTCAGCACCCAGGCAAACTGCATGAACTACATGGCGGCGAGGGTCTATTATGACATGGGCGCAAAAAGGGTGATTCTCGCGAGGGAGCTGTCCATTGAGAGCATAGCGGAGCTGAGGGCAAAGACCCCGAAGGATTTGCAGCTTGAGGCCTTCGTCCACGGAGCCATGTGCATGTCCTATTCGGGCAGATGCCTTATTAGCTCGTTCCTTACGGGACGCAGCGGCAACAAGGGAGAGTGCGCCCAGCCGTGCCGTTGGCAGTACGCCCTTGTGGAAAAGAAAAGACCCGACCAGAGCTTTGACATTGAGGAGGAAGGGGAGTTCAGCGCGATTTTAAGCTCCCACGACCTTTGTGCCATTGAGTTCCTTGACGAGCTGAGAAAAGCGGGGGTGGACTCCTTCAAAATAGAGGGCAGGATGAAAACTCCCTACTATGTGGCGACTGTCACCGACTCCTACCGCAAAGCTATCGACAAGACCTATAATATAAAGGATTTAAGGCTCCAGCTTGACACCATAAGCCACAGACCCTACTCCGGCGGCTTTTATTTCGGGGAACTGATACACAACCATTATAACGACGGCGAGTACAGAAGAACCTGCGACTTTATAGCAATAGCCCTTGAGGATACAAACAGCGAGGGCTTTACCCTTTTGGAGCAGAGGAATTTCTTTAAAAAGGGAGATGTTTTGGAGCTACTCTCCCCCGACAGCCTTAATAAGAAGGTTACGGTTAAGGAAATAAGGGATATGGAGGGCAGCGAGAGAGAAACCGCCCATCTTGTTCAGGAGAAGGTTCTTGCAAATCTTGGCGAGAGCATAAGAAAAGGCGATATGCTCCGCCGCAGGATATCCGAATAACCCGCAGGAAGGGAGAAGACGACGACCCGTCAGCAGGGTTACCCCACCCACTCAGAGGGAAAGGCGGCGGCCGAGAGTTTTTTTGTCCGCCCGCCGCAGGGGCATCACCTCCGCCCGCGCGAGCGGCAGGGAGGGGGCGGCAGGGGAGCGCTTTATTTTTACTGCCCGCCCGCCAAGAGGCGCGCCCCGCATCCTAAAAATAAAAAAGCCCCACGGGGCAATACATAAAAGACGGTGTTAATATGACTGAAAAAGAAAAGATACTTAAATACTTTGAGCGAATCGGGCTTGAATACGATGAAAACGCAGAGCTGAACGGCGAATATTTGCGGAAACTTCAGCTTGCCCATGTCACGGCCGTGCCCTATGAGAACATAGACATTTTAAGGGGTACTCCCCTGAAACTTGACGACGACTCCCTTTTTGACAAGGTGGTTTTAAGGCGCAGGGGAGGATACTGCTTTGAGCTCAACGGCATTTTAGCCTGGCTCCTTCGCGCTCTGGGCTTTGGCGTCACCGAGTACATGGGCCGCTTTTTAAGAGGCGAAGTCGGCGTTCCCATGCGCCGCCATCGAGTTTTGAAAGTAGAAGCCGCAGACGGCGTTTATATGTGCGATGTGGGCGTGGGCGCAAAGGCGCCCCGCTGTCCGCTGCTTTTAAAAGAGGGGCTTGTCCAAAAGCAGTTCGGCGAGGAGTACCGCTTTGAAAAAAGGGACTTCTTCGGCTGGGTTCTCACCGAGAAAACAAATAAGGGCTGGGGCGATGTCTTCTCATTTACCGAGGAGGTTCAGCACCCCATCGACTTCGTTCAGCCTTCTTTCTACTGCGAAAAGCACGAGGATTCCATATTCAACAAGGACTACATGATAGCCATTAAGACTCTGACGGGACGCAAGACCCTTGACAAGAACACATTTAAGATTTTTGAAGGATCCGAGCTGATTTCCGCAAAGGAGCTTTCGGACAGCGAAATCCCCGTGTATTTAAAGGAGCATTTCGGTCTGGATGTTTAAACCGCCCTCCGGGCTGTTTTTGCCTTAATTAAACAAAAAAACTTATGTCTATTTTGTAAAATATAGGATTTTGTATCGACAATAACTTTAATTTATATTAAAATGCTACAAAAATACGACTTTGGGCTATCTAAAGTTTTCTGATACGGAGGAGAGATAATGAAAGCAAGCGAATCTGTACCTGCCTTTAATTCCAAACTAAGGGAATACACCAACTACATAATCAGGGGCATTAAGAAAATCTGCACCGAAATCGGCCCCAGAGCCGCGGGCAGCGAGCAGGAGCTGAAGGCTCAGGAGTTTATGAAGAGCGACCTTGAAAAGGTTGCCGACTCCGTGACCATAGAGCCTTTTAAGGTTCGCCCCAAGGCTTTTATGGGCTGGTTTAAGATTGTATCCATTCTTTTGATTTTCGGTCTTATTGTTTTCCTTGCAGGCATGCCGATACTCACATTCATGCTTCTTGTAGCCGCGGCAGCGATTCTCCTTGGCGAGTTCCTTTTCTACCGCGAGTTTACGGACGCTCTTTACAAGCCCGCAACCTCCCACAACCTTGTGGCGGTCAGAAAGGCAAAGGGCGAGACAAAGAGAAGGATTATCGTTTCGGGTCATATGGACAGCTCCTATGAGTGGAGATACACCCACAAGGGCGGCAAGTTCCTTCTGTTCTTTATGCTGGGCGGCGCCGCCGTCGGTTTTGCCTTCTTCTTTATAACAACCATGGTAGCTCTCGCAAAGGGCTATATCACAGAGGCTCCCGCAAAGGGCTATCCCTTTGTAATGTTTATCATCTCCGTATGCTTTACTCCCTTCTTTATAGGTCTTTACTTCATGCTTAACGAAAAGGTCATGGCGCCCGGCGCGAACGACAACCTTACGGGCAGCCTTTGCAGCGCCGCTGTTATCAGGTTCCTTGCCGATAACGACATCCGCTTTGAGAACACCGAGGTCATCGCCCTGCTTACAGGCTCCGAGGAGTCGGGTCTCAGAGGCGCAAAGGCATTCGCTAAGCAGCACGAAGATATGCTCAAAGACAAGAATGTGGAAACCATCTTTGTAGGCGTTGAAACCTTAAGAGACTATGAGCATATTAACATATACTCAAAGGATATGTCGGGACTTGTCAGGAACTCCGAGAAGGTCTGCGCTCTTATGAAGGAGGCAGGCAAGCTCTGCGGCATGGACCTTAAATACGCAAGCGTTTATGCGGGCGCGTCCGACGCGGCCGAAATCTCAAGACAGGGCTACCACGCAGCAACCCTTGCCGCAATGGACCCCGGCCCGCCGAGGTACTATCATACCCGTCTTGACTCCCACGACAACCTTGACCCCAAGACAATCGAAAAGGGCCTTGAAATCGTACTTAACACGGTATTCCTCTTTGACGAGCAGGGTCTCAAGGCATAAACTAATATTTTCCGCCAAAGGCTTGTAATAAACTGAGGTTATATGATATACTTTCCTTTGCGGTTTAAATTTACCAAACAGAATAATAATGTGCTTTCCAATTAAGAAAGGGGATTATCCTGTTATGAAGAAAACGCTCAAAGTCGTATCGGCTATGCTTGCCGTACTGCTTATACTGCTCAGCTTTGCCGGATGCAATATGTTCACAATAGGCGAAGAGAGCACGACCACAACCGAGTACTCCACAAGCCTTACGGAAAAACCCGCGGATACCGCAAAGGCAGTAGCATATTTCAACAGCCTGCTTGAAAAGGCGGTAAGCCTCCCCAAAGAGCAAAGGCCAGATATAAGCTGGGAGGAGTCTATAAAGGTCAGCGATAAGTCCATAAAGATTACATCCGCTAAGCTTTCCGGCGCCGAGGACGAGACCGTCACCCTTGAAAAGGACGCCGAGGAACTTATAAACGACCTTAACAACATAGCTCCTATTGTTAAGAACTACATAATCCAGAACCTTCCCAAGCAGAAGAGCGCCACAACCGTTCCCGACAAAAACGGCAACGCGACCGCTTATGAGGATATCCTCTACGGCGCGGGCGGACTCTCCGCTTTCGATACCTCCTATGCGGTAGTCATCGAGGACAACAGCGATGAGAACCTCTACAAAATCACAATCCGCTTCAACGACGAGTACAACCCCACCGCAAACTCCAGCAGAATCGGCAAGGCCTTTGACCTGAGGACTAAGGACGATATCTTCAACGCCCTCAACAAGGACGCAATGAAGGGCTATGCCGATGTGAAGGACTATGACGCCGTTTACAAGAACTGCTCCATCTACGCGGTTGTAAACAGGCTCACGGACGAGATAATCAGCATCGAGTACAGAAAGAATGTTGATGTCACCGCTAAGGCAGAGCTTCTTGGCAAGCTCGCTCCCGCAGGCGAAGTCAACATCTCCTTCACGGTTGAGAATGTAAGAAAGTACGAGTTCGAGTGGCCCATACTCGATGAGGAAGCATAATAATCAAAATACCAAAGACCCTTCAATCGAAGGGTCTTTTTTTTTGCGGCGGGAGCTAAGTATTGCGCCATTTAACAAAATTTTGAGCGCTTTTGTCTTTAAAACATAAAAATAAGGGATTTACAAAATAAAAAGTTTAATATATAATATGTTATCGGCGGGACAGCCCGCCGATAAATGCGGATATGGCGGAATTGGCAGACGCGCCAGATTCAGGTTCTGGTCGGGGCAACTCGGTGGAGGTTCAAGTCCTCTTATCCGCACCAAACCACTCTGTTAATGCAGGGTGGTTTTATTTTTTTCGACTTGTGTAAGGCTATATTTTGTGATACGATGTCCTTGCCGGAAACTACCTTATTTCGAGGTGCGTATTTATGAATTTAATGGCTTTGCTTACGGCAGCGATTACGGCTCTTTCAAGCCTTCTTGTTTCAATCTTCGGCTACGGCGCCGATTTGACCGACACCGCAAAGTATTTCCAAAGCAGAGTAAAGAATTTGCAGGTTTATGAAAACACCATCGAAACCGCTCTGCCCCAGATAATAGTCTATGACCTTGTTTCAGAGCATTTCGATGCCCCCCTGCCCGACGGCAAGACCGAGAAGAAGGCAATCATCATCGGATTTGACGGCGGCAGAGCAGATGTCCTGGACATCTCCTCCCTTGAGGTCGGCGGCTCCAAGCTTCTTTTGGAGCAGGGCGGCAAGGCTTATCTCGCTTACACAGGCGGGGTAAATTTCCCGAAGATTAACAGGCAGTTTACATCCACCGCCCCCGGCTGGTGCTCGATTCTCACAGGCAAATGGGCAAATGAGCACGGCATTATCAACAACGGCATGACAAAGGCGGTTGAGCCCCTGACCCTTCTTACCTCCCTTGTGGAGAGCGGCAAGGCTGACTCTACCATGTTCCAGGTTTCGTGGAGAGGACATTTTGTAAACGACGACTCCACCTATAAGCTGGAAAAGCAGTACTGCGAGGAAAAGGGTCTTAATGTGGTCTTTAACTGCAACCCTGACGATGAAGGCACCCACGCGTCTCTCATGGCCGCGGTAGCAGAAGCCGACTGCCCCGACTTTATAATGGGCATTTTCGAGCATCTCGATAAGGCGGGACACAGCACGGGCTTTAGCGTTAACAATCCCAAGTACAGAAAGGGATACGCCGAGTCCGAGAGAGCGGCCTATGAGCTGATTTGCGCAATTCAGGCAAGGGAAACCTATGCCCAGGAGGATTGGCTCATAGTTATTACCAGCGACCACGGCGGTATATCCACCATGCACGGCGGCCCCTCAATTCAGGAAAGAATGATTTTCATAGTCACCAATAAGGAAATAGCTCTTTAATAAAACACCCCCTGCCGAGCAGGGGGTTTTATTTTTAAAGGAATTGCTCATTTTTATGGAAACAATGTTTTATCTTCCATCACAGCAAGGCCGCGGGCTGTGTGCAATAAAAGCTCTGCCGCCGGCGGGGCTTTATTTTTTGTTAAAATCCACGCCGTGTTTTTCGGAGTTCTTTACTATCAAGAGGGCGGCGATGAAGGTCAGAGCCTCGGCGATTCCTATGGTGTGCCAGATTATCGCGTCTTTGAAGGCCATTGAAAGGAGAAACACGCAAATCGGTGAGAGGATAAAGCCCCTAAGGACATTTACCGCCGCCGATTCTTTTGTTCTCTTTGTTGAGTAGAGATATGCGGAGATAATCGTGTTAAGTCCGGCGAAGATAAACGACCAGCTGTTTAAGGGTATCGCCTTTACCGCAAGGTCGGTTGTCTCGGAGTCGGCTCCGAAAAGTTTGCATATCGGGCCGCCGAGGAGTATCGTCAGAAAATATATAACAAAGCTGCTGCCGAAGCTGAGTATCAGTCCCGCCCTGTAATAGAACTTTAAATCTCCCTCGTTCTTGTCGCCGTAGCTCCTGCCGAAAAGAGGTTGCAGACCCTCCGACACGCCGAAGAACACCGCATAGGCAAAGGAAATGATGTAGCAGATAATCGAATAGGCATTTATGCCCGCCTCGCCGATGTATCTCATCAGCATAAGGTTCATGCAGTAAATCATTACGGGTCCCGTAAGCTGAGAGAGCAGCTCCGGCACGCCCCTTTTCAGTACCTTTTTAAACAGCAAGCCGCTGAGCTTGAATCTCCTTACCCTCAAAACTCCCCGCTTCATAACGAAGTGGACCGAGATGATAAGGAAACCTACGGTCTGAGATATGCCCGTGGCGATTGCCGCTCCCTTAAGACCCATTCTGAGCGGGAACACAAAGAGCCAGTCGAGGAAGATATTAAGCATGGTGCTGAGAATCGTTGAGACCATCACAAAGACGGGCGCGCCGTCGTTGCGCCCAAACCCCTGCAAAGCTACTGCCAGCGCCGACGGAACGGTAAAGAGGCTGTACCAGAAAAGGTAGTCCGTCACCATTTTCTCATAGACTCCGCCCGCTCCCAGCATGGCGGCAAGGGGCTTTGTGAAGAAAACGCCTATAAGGGTAAAGACCGCCGAAACGGCGAGGGTGCAGAAAAGCGAGTTCATAAAAGCGTCGTTCGCCCCGTCAAAGTCTTTTCTGCCGATTCTTATGGCTGTGATGGTCACTCCGCCGATGGTGGTCAGCATAAAGACCGCGCCCACCACCATAACAAAGGGCAGGGCAAGGTTTACGGCGCCCAGAGCGTCGGTGCCCACGCCGTTGCCCACGAATATGCCGTCTATTATGAGGAACAGAAAGAAGGCGCACTGGCTGAGCACAGTGGGAACTATATATTTTAACAATGTTTTGATTCTTGGGTTCATAGATTCTCCGTTTTCCATAGATGAAAGATTTTAGCGTAAACTTCAATATTATAAACTTTTTCCCGAGACTTTGCAAATAGACAAAAAGTTTTTGATTTTATTATTTCGCATTCTAAAAGGCGTAAGCCCGGCGGGTACTAACGGAATATCAGCGGACGGACAAGCGGGAGAGCAAAGCCCGTCCTGCCGAGCGTACCGCCCCGCCGCCGAGGGGAAATTCCTCCCCGCCGAGGGGGATGTTACGCCGCCGCCCCGCCGGAAACACCGATAATATCCCCCATGACACGGTTTTTGACGGTCTTTTACAATCCGTCTATTGACAAACAAGGACTCAAAGTACTAATGTAATTGCGAGCGGCTCTCAAATCGGGCTTTCTTTAGTCTTTTAGCCTTCGGGGCTTAATACATTGGTAATAGATTCATCTTTTCCCCGCCCGCCGTTTTGCGGAAAACTGAGAAAAGGAGAAGTGCTGCATGAAAATCCTGCTGATTGTAAACGACGGAATGAGGCCCGATTGTATTGAGGGCCATCGGCTTACCAAGTGTCTGAAGGAGAACGGCTCCTACTGCATGGACGGACGCACCGTCATGCCCTCCGTGACACTGCCCTGCCATATGTCCCTTTTCCACAGCGTGGACCCTTCAAGGCACGGCATCGTCACCAACACATACATGCCTCAGGTAAGGCCCATTGACGGTCTTTTTGAGGTGCTTGAACACAGTGACAAAAAATGCGCCATTTTATATAACTGGGAGCCGATTAGGGATGTGGCAAGACCCGGCTCCATCGCCCGCAGTGAGTTTATACATAACAGGTTCTACGGTCTTGAGGATACAAACAAGTATCTTTGTGAGCGCGCGAAAGAGTGGCTCAAAGACGGGGATATTGACTTTGCCTTCCTGTATCTGGGCTGGGTTGACGGCGCGGGTCACGACTTCGGCTGGTGCAGCGAGGGCTATATGTATGCCCTTAACACCACCTGCGACTTGGTTTATGACCTTGTTCGGGAGCTGGGGGACAAATACACCATAATTTTCACCGCTGACCACGGCGGACATGAGAGAACCCACGGCACCGACCTTGACGAGGACATGACCATACCGGTGTTCTTCCTCGGCGAGCCCTTTGAGAAAGGCAAAAAGCTGGAGGGCGTCAGCATTAAGGATATAGCTCCCACGATTGCGAGCCTTATGGGAGCCAAAATCCCCATGGAATGGGAGGGTAAAGTTGTCGGATGAGAAAATAACGGCAGGGGGTAAAAGGAAGGCTTTAATGCTCCTTTTTACCCTTGTCTACTTCACAAGCTATGTAACAAGAATCAACTACGCCGCGATAATCTCGGAGATTATAAGGAGCGAGGGGATACTTAAATCCACCGCCTCCCTTGCCCTGACGGGCAGCTCCGTAGCGTACGGAATCGGGCAGATACTCAGCGGCTATCTGGGCGACAAAATACAGCCCAAAACAATGATTTCGGCCGGGCTGCTCACCACCATTATGATGAACCTTGCCGTTCCCTTTTTGGGAAATCCGTACCTTACGGCGGCGGTTTGGACGGTGAACGGACTTGCCCAGGCCTTTATGTGGCCGCCCCTTGTAAAGATAATGACCCATGTCTTTACTGAGGACGACTATAAAAAGGCGGTTGTGCTGGTCTCTTGGGGCAGCAGCTTCGGCACCGTTGCGGTGTATCTGACAGCGCCCCTTTTGATAACTCTCAGCGGCTGGAGAGCGGTATTCGTGCTCTCCGCTCTTGCGGCACTCGTTATGCTGATTTTCTGGCTTATGAAGTGCCCGAAAATCACCCTTGCCTTAAAGTCACAGCCCGAAAGCAAAAAGGGCGGCGCGGCGCCGTTTTCTTTTATGCTCTTTGGAATCATCGCCGCCATTGTCCTTCAGGGCTTTTTGCGTGACGGAGTTTCCACATGGATGCCGTCGCTGATTTCCGAGACATTCAATCTCGGCACCAATATATCCATATTGACGGGAGTCGGCTTCCCGCTTTTCAGCGTGGTCGCCTTCTATGCGGTTTCCAGAATCTACAGGGCAAGGGTCAGAAACGAGCTGAGTCTTGCGGGAATTATCTTCTTCTTAGGAGCGTTCTCGGCTCTTATGCTGTCGGTACTCAGGGACAAAAACGCCATACTTACGGTGACGCTTGTGTCGCTGCTTATCGGCTCCATGCACGGCGTGAATCTGATGCTTATCGGCATGGTGCCCCGCCACTATGAGAAGTTCGGCAGAATATCCTTGATGTCGGGGCTTTTCAATTCCTTCACTTATCTCGGCAGCGCCGCCTCGGCGTACGGCATGGCGGCATATACCGAGCGCTTCGGCTGGAACAGCATGATAGTCTTTTGGGCAGTCGTCGCCCTCACCGGCGGCATAATATGCCTCTCAATAAAAAAACCCTGGCTCAAATTCACCGGAAGCTGAAAGAACCCGACGCTCTTTGTCGGGATTTTTTCTTTTGAGCGCTGTTTAAAGGGCTTTGAATTTTCCCTTCCCCGCATAAAATTTACTGCGGGCGGGGCGGCGAAATCCTTGACTTGAAGCGGGAATTGGAGTAAAATTTAGTGTACTTTAGGGCTTTAAGCTGTTAAAGTAATTTGGCTTTAGGAAAGCAGGGATAATATGATTAAGGCTGCGATAGTCGGCTTTGGAAATGTGGGCAGGTTCACTTTTGACGCGATAATGAAAGCTCCCGACATGGAGCTTAAATTCGTTGTATCTTCAAAGGACCTTGACATCCCCGTGCCGACGGTTAAGAGCGTTGATGAACTAAAGGATATAGATGTGGCGATTTTGTGCCTTCCCAGCAGGAAGGTGCCGGAGGTCGCCGAAAAGCTGCTTTCAAGGGGCATTTCCACCGTTGACAGCTATGACATCCACTCAAATATTGCCGAGGTGCGTCTGCGTCTTGACAAGATAGCCAAGGCAAACGGCGCAAAGGCTATAATCTCCGCGGGCTGGGACCCCGGCAGCGACTCGGTTGTCAGGGCTCTCATGCTGGCCATGATTCCCCGCGGCATTACATACACCAATTTCGGACCCGGCATGAGCATGGGACACACCGTCGCCGTAAAGGCGATTGACGGCGTCAAGGACGCCCTTTCCATGACCATTCCCGCAGGCTCGGGCGTTCACAGGCGCATGGTTTATGTTGAATTGAAGGACGGCGCCGATTTCGAGACAGTCGCCAAGGCTATAAAAGCGGACGACTATTTTGTCCATGACGAAACCCATGTAATAGAGGTTGACAGCGTTGAGGCTTTAAAGGACATGGGTCACGGGGTAAATATTTTCAGGAAGGGCGTTTCCGGCTCTACCGACAATCAGAGGGTTGAGTTCAACATGAGCATAAACAACCCCGCCCTTACCGCTCAGATTATGGTTTCTTCCGCCAGGGCTGTTCTGAAGCAGCAGCCGGGATGCTATACAATGATTCAGATTCCCCCCATTGACTACCTTTGCGGGGACACTGACGAGCTTATCAGAGCGCTTGTATAAAAAATGCCGCAGATTTATTCTGCGGTTTTCTGCTAAAGGGGTGTTTTAATGTCTAAGAAGGCTATAGCGGCGATACTTGTCTGCGTGATTTTGGTCTTTTCGATAGGCGGCTTTACGGGAGCGAGGATTATAAGAGGCAGAGCCCTCAGGATAGTTTCCGCCGAAAAGTCCGCCATCATAAAAGACGGAGAAACAGTGCATTATGTGGCGCACAGGGGCTTTTCGGGCGCGGCTCCCGAGAACACTCTGCCCGCAATCGAAAAGGCGGGCCAGGCGGGATACAAGTACTGCGAGTTTGATGTTTATCCCACAAAAGACAGCGTATGGATTTTGATGCACGACGAAAAAATCTCCCGCACCACGACGGGCAGCGGCTACATAGAGGACTATACATACGAGGAGCTGCTAAAGTTTGATATTAAGTACGGCAGCAATATAAAGGATTATCCTTCCCTTAAAATCCCCACCCTCGATGAGGCTCTGGATGTTTGCGAAAAGTACGGAATGCGCCCGGTTATCGAGATTAAGGGCGGCAAGGCTGAGGACTTGAAAGTTCTGTGTGAGTTAATCGAAAAGAAGAATCTCAAAGCGGAGCCTGTATTAATATCCTTTAATTTCTCCTTATTGCTGGAGCTGAGGAAACTCACTCCCGATACCGAGATGTGGCTGCTTGTAAGCGAGATTAAGGAGGACACCCTTTCAAAGTGCAGGGAGATAAACGCGGGGCTTTCATTTGACGGAAAGAACGAAAAGAATTACCCGAAAATAAAACCCTTTGTGGACGAGGGAATTCTGGTCGCCGCGTGGACCATTGACGATATTAAGCTCCACGACACCCTTTACTCTTTGGGCGTTCGATACATCACCACAAACAGAATAACCCCGCCGAATTAAGCGGAAAACTCAAAGGCAGCTTAGGCTGCCCTTTTTTATTGCCTTCATTTTCATCAATTGGTATAAAGCCCTAAAAGCAAAGCATAATAAAATGAGCCAATACAGTGGTTAGGGAGATATTATGCTGAACTTTTTAAAGAAGCTGTACGATAAAAAGCAAAATGAACTGGAAAAGACGGTAAACAGTTTAAACGCCCCGCTGGAAAAGCTGAAGGTAGGGGAGACCCTTGAGGAGAACCTTCAAATCTGCAAAAGGGTTTTTGCGGATATGGATGTCATTACCTTTAAGGAGGTTGCCTGCGAGGGAGAGCAGAGTTTAAAATATCTTCTTATCTACTGCGACGGCATGGTTGACAGGGGAATTATTAACGACAATGTCTTAAAGCCCCTGATGTCCGCTCCCCCGGAGGACACGGAAGACCTCATAGGCGCGCTCAAAAAAAGCGTCATTCACGCTAACGACGCAATCAGCACCGACAGCTTTAAGGATATTGTGGAGTTTGTCGCCGCCGGCTATACGGCTGTGTTCGTGGACGGCGTGGGCGAGGCTATCGCCTTAAATACCAAGGAGTGCTGCGGCAGAGCCGTAATGGAGCCTGAAAACGAAAAGGTCATCGGCGGTCCCAAGGAGGGCTTTACCGAGGATATTCTGAAAAACCTCGCCCTCATAATAAAACGAGTGCGCACCAATGAGCTTAAAACCAAGTATCTAACCGTCGGCAGAATCACAAGGACGAAAATCTGCCTTTGCTATTTCGACATAATAGCGGACAAGAATATTCTCAATCAGCTTATACAAAAGCTTAACAAGCTGGACATTGACGGCGTTCTGGACTCCAACTATATTGTGGAGCTGATAAGGGACAACCGTTACAGCGCGTTCAGGACCGTGGGCTATACCGAAAGACCCGATACCGCCATAGCCAAAATGCTGGAGGGCCGCATTATCGTGCTTGTGGACGGCTCCCCCATGGTGCTCAGCATACCCTATCTGTTTGTGGAGAACTTTCAAAGCAGCGAGGACTATTACTTTAACTTTTATTATTCCTCCTTCGCGAGAATCCTTCGCATGGCGGCGTTTTTGCTGACCATATCAATACCCGCTTTCTATATAGCGGTTGTCGCCTACCATCATGAGATGCTGCCGCTGCCGCTGATGACGAGAATAGCCATGGAGCAGCAGAGGGTGCCTTTCCCCTCAGCCATTGAGGCTGTGATTATGATTTTTATCTTTGATATGCTGAGGGAAACGGGTGTCAGAATGCCTTCCAGCATAGGTCAGACCCTCAGTATCGTCGGCGCCCTTGTCATTGGTCAGGCGGCGGTTGAGGCGAGTCTTGTTTCCGCTCCCATGATTATAGTCGTCGCCGCTACGGGCATTACAAGCCTTCTGGTTCCGAAACTCAACGCCCCGATTATAGTCTACAGGTTCTTCTTCTTGTTCCTTTCCTCAGTCTTAGGCTTTTTCGGCTTTACCATCGCCATGAGCATTATGATAATCCACATCCTTAACCTTACCTCATCGGGCGTGGACCAGGTTCAGCTTGACGGCTCCTTAAAACTGCATAAGTCAAAGGATACCTTTGCAAGAATGCCCTGGAATTTTATGCAGACCAGACCCGACAGGACCACAGCCAACATTACCCGTGAGGCGAGTGATTTGTAATGTTTAAAAAGATAACCGCCCTGACGCTTTCCTTGTCTTTTGTATTCCTCATAGGCTGCTGGAATTACAGGGACCTGGATGAGATGAATATAGTCGTGGGTATTGCTCTCGATTATGACAGAATGACAAACCAATACGCCATGACGCTGGAGGTCGCGGATTTGACGGGCTCCTCCGACGAAAGCGGCATTTCTGGAAAAATGATTTACACCAAGGGCCGCACCCTTTTTGAGGCGGCGAGGAACACAAAGCGCAGAGAGCAGGACAAGCTGTTTTTCGGCAGCCCCAATGTGCTGATTATCGACCAGGAACTGGCGTACAAGCAGGGCATAGAGGCGGTCATGGAGTGGTTTATACGCGACGCCGAGTGCCGTGAGTCAATCTGCGTCGCCATATCCCGCGCGGAAACCGCGTCGGACATCTTAACCCCGCCAAAGGATACAAAGGGTCTTGTATCGGAAAGGCTGCACGACATTATAAGGGAGGACGGAGAAGTCAACTCCACCACATTCAGAGCGCAGCTTTATCAGATTTATAACTTTCTCAACGCTCCCAGACGCTGCGCGATCCTGCCCGCCTTCCACAGAACGCAGGACGGTGAAAGGGTGGTCCCAGAGGTTCTGGGCGTAGCGGTAATTAAGGGCGGCTTTCTTGTGGGCTTTTTAAGCCCCGAGGAGACAAAATATCTTTTACTGGCTGACAACAAAATGAAAACCACAATCCTGCCCATTTCGGTAATGGGCAGACCCACAGCCGACGCCACGCTTGAAGTGCTGGAAAACCACAGCAAAAAATCCTTTAAGTACGAAAACGGACAACTGACCCTAATAATCAAAACCGGCACGATTTTTTCCCTTGCGGAAAATCAGTCCCAGCTCGACATTATGGACAAGAACAATGTAAAAATGATTGAAGACGCGACCAAGGAAGAAATAAAGTACAACATTGAAAGTCTTATGAATACCTTGCAGAAGGATTTAAAGACCGATGTTATGGGCTTTTCGGACCATATTTATAAAACAAAGCCTCGGCTTTGGGATGAGATTAAAGATTATTGGGATGAGCTTTATGAGAACGCGAAGGTAGAGGTCGAGGTCAAGGTGAAAATCGTTAACTCGGCATTTACAAAGTAGGGGTAGCATATGTGTTTTTTGTTGATAGTTGCTTTTTTCGCGGTTGTTCTGATTTATGATTCCTTAACAAACCTTAAAGGCCTTAGCAAAGCGGGCAAGGCGGCGTACTTTGTTATGTTCGCCTTCAGCTTTATTGTGCTTTCAATCTTTACCTTCAACCCCGACTTTACTCCCTTTGCGGGGATTATAGAAAAGATTATAGATATGTTCGTGGAAGTAAAAACAAAATAGCGAAAGGGACGAAATATGGACAACAAGACCCTAAGCCTCAATCAGTCGATATGCGCCGTGGTGCTGTTTAACTTCGGCAGCAGCGTTATTATGGGCATCAGCACAAAGGTAGCTCAGGACGCGTGGATTTCCATTATCATAGCAACTGTTTTGACCATACCTTTGTTTATGATGTACGGCAGGATTCTCAATAACTTTCCCGGAAAGAATGTTTATGAAATTTCGGAAACGGTTTTCGGGAAAGTGGGGGGAAAGATTGTTTCCGCCTTTATGGTGAGCTACTGCATATTTCTGGCTTCTTTGGTAATGAGAAACTACTCGGAGTTTACTCAGATCGGCACCCTTGAGGAAACGCCTCAGGAGCCGATACTGATTCTGCTTGTCATCACCACCGTTTACCTTGCCCGCAGCGGCATAAAGACAGTGGGCAAGTGGTCGGTGCTTATGCTGTTTGTGGTTATCTCGGTGGTTGTGCTGATACTTCTGGTGTCCATTAATCAGATGGAGCTGAGCTCGATGCTTCCCATATTCGAGCACTCGTTTTCGGATATTTTCTGGACCGCTGTGCGGATAATCTCCTTCCCCTACGCTGAGACAGTGGTTTTCCTGTGTCTTGGCTGCTGCTTTGCCGCAAACGAAAGCCGGACAAAGATTTTCCTGCGTTCCCTTTTTTTCGGCTTCTTCATTTTCATGAATATTTCCATCAGAAACTTAACGCTGCTGGGACAGAAGATGATAGAGCTGAGCTATTTCCCGTCCTTCGTTACTGCGAGAATTATTGAGGTGGGAGACTTCCTTTCAAGGATAGAGGGCTCCATTTCCACAAACTTTTTGCTGGCGGGAATAGTCAAAATTTCGATATGCCTTCTGGGAGCGGCAAAGGGGATTAAAGAAATCTTGAATTTACCCGATTTTAAGCCGATGGTAATGCCCGCGGCTTTAACGGCGTTCGCCCTGTCGCTTACAAACTACGGCTCCACCATGGAAATGTTTGAGTTCGTGGCGTATTATGCCTACTACGCCTTGCCCTTCCAGTTGATTATCCCGCTGGCTCTCTTAATCTTCGGCGAGGTTTACAAAAGAAAGCACTCTCCGAAAAAAGCGAGCGCCCCGAAAGCCATCCCCCGCCCCGCTGAGATGTAGAAAAAGATTAAAAAGGCAGGAAATCCTGCCTTTTCTTTTTGCCGCCCGCCGAGGATTTCCCCGCCCCCGCCGCCCGCACCGTCGGGTGGGGGGAGCGGGCTGCCCATCTGTGAAACCCCGCCGCCCGCCGATGAGCGGGGAGCGGCAGTTCTCCGCCGTCAGAGCGGGTCAGTATCCCGCCACACCATGTCCGACAGTCGGTGCTCTCTTGTGGCGGCGGCGACCCCACGCCCCACCGCCCCGCACCGTATGGTGGGGGAGCGGGCTGCCCATCTGTGAAACCCCGCCGCCGCGCCCCGAAAGGCGGCTGAGATTCGTCACCCTGCGGTCAATTTGCGGGGGTGTTTGTTTAATATAGGCGAAAGTTCTCTGCTTTTCTCTCTGATTTTTGGCAAGCGTTAAGTCGAAATATGGGGTATAATTAAATCAGAGAGATAAAGGAGAATGCCTATGATGAAAAACATAATTTTTGATATAGACGGTACACTTATCGACACGGAATACTCCATACTCACATCCCTTCAAAAAGTGCTCTTGGAAGAAGAGGGCAGGCAGTGCTCACTTGAGGATTTAAGATTCTGCCTCGGAATTCCCGGCACCTCCGTTATGGCAAGGCTGAAGCCGAAGGACCCGCAGAGACTCCAGTACAGATGGAATCAGGAGATGAACAAGCACACCGATTCCATAAAGCCCTTTGACGGTATTTTGGAGGTCCTCGAAACGCTCAAAGAAAAGGGCATTAAGATGGGCATAGTCACATCCAAAACTCAGGAGGAGTTTGACACAGACTTTAAACCCTTTGGAATCAATCACTATTTCGACTCCATAATCAACGCCAATCACACCGAAAAGCACAAGCCCCACCCGGAGCCTTTGCTAAAGTGCATGGAGGAGATGGGCGCCGCCAAAGAAGAAACCGTGTATATCGGCGACACCGTTTACGACATGGACTGCGCAAAGGGCGCGGATGTAAAGTTCGGTCTCGCTCTTTGGGGCTCAAAGACAACCGAGGGCTTTGACAAAGCGGACTTTATTCTTAAAGAAACAAGGGAAATCCTAAATCTTATAAAATAAAAAAAGGCTGAGTTTCAGCCCTATAAAAACTAAGGGAGCTTTAAAAAGCTCCCTTTTATTATAACAGTGTTACTGTTTTTTCTTTTTCTTTCCGTTTTCCTTAATCTCCGCCGTTTCTGTCAGCTTATCTCCGTTTTCGTCCGTGACAGGCTCGGGCAGAATCTCAACCTTAACCTTGTCGATTCTCTTGTTGTCCTCAACGCTGAGAACCGTAAAGCGCAGGTTTTTGTATTCGGTCACATCCATGTCGCCGTCCGCGGGCAGATAGCCGAGCCTGCTTATAATAAAACCGCCGACCGTATCGTAGTCGCCCTCGGGCAGATGGGTGCCTGTCAGCTCGCCCAGCTCGTCAATGTCCGTAATGCCGTCTATGGTAAAGGTGGTGTCGTTAATCTTGTTTATATCCTCTTCTTCTTCGGTGTCGTACTCGTCGCGGATGTTGCCCACGATAGCTTCAAGCAGGTCCTCCATGGTTACAAGACCCGCGGTGCCGCCGTACTCGTCGACGACAATCGCCATCTGGACACGCTTTTCCGTCATCTCTGTGAAAAGCTCACCGCATTTTTTGGATTCGGGGATAAGATACGCCTCGCGCATTATCTCCCTAATGGTCTTTGTCTTGGGTATTTCGGTTCCGACATACTGAAGAAGGTCCTTTACATAGACTATGCCGATGATGTTATCGGGCTCGTCGTCGTAAACGGGGATTCTGGAATAGCCTTCCTCTATCGCGGCTTTAATAACCTCATCAATCGGTTCGTCAGCCTCGACCGCCACCATGTCGACTCTGTGGGTCATGATGTCGCCCGCGTCGATGTCGTCAAACTCAAAGACATTTATAATCATCTCACGCTGGGTGTTCTCGATAAAGCCCTTTTTCTCGCCCTGGTCCACCATCATGCGGATTTCTTCTTCGTTTGCCGTATCCTCGTTGGCGTTCGGGTCAATGCCGAAAAGCCTTACAATGCCGTTTGTGGAAAGCACGAGGATTTTTACAAATGGCTTAAATACTTTGGAAACGAATGTAAGAAGCCCTATCGCGAAATATGAAACCTGCTCGGGTTTTTGAAGGGCGATTTTTTTGGGCACGAGCTCGCCCAAAACCAGTGAGAAGTAAGAAGTGATAAGCGTGATGATGACTGTCGACACTCCCAAAAGCAGTCCCCTGGGAACAGCGTCGGGAAGATAGGGGTCAATCAGAGATACAAGCATCGGAGCGAATGACTGTGCTGCCGAGGAGCTTGTGAGGAAGCCGGCGAGAGTTACGCCGATTTGTATGGTGGAGAGGAAAACCGCAGAGTTCTGAGTAAGAGCCAGAATCTGCATTGATTTTTTGTGGCCCTGCGATGCGAGCTTTTCCAGCTTCGCGTCGTTTAAGGATACTATCGCAATCTCTGACATCGCGAAGAAAGCGTTTATAAGAATGAGGAAGAAGAGAATCGCGAGTTTAAGAAGAATTCCGTCGGAACTTACGGGTTCCGCTTGCAATAGCTCCGGCAGGGCTGCCGCTGACAAAATACTGAATGTACCTCCGGGGTCCGGGTCGTCCATTAAAGAAAGGTCTCCTTTCAAAAATAGTGATTAACTGCTGTGAGCTTTTCATCAATTAGCATATGCCGATAAATTCAAACAAAACACACAAGTTTAAAAATTTGGGGCAAAGCCAAAAAAATGTATAACTCACGCAATTGTACAGGGTATTATAAAACAAAATATTTTGCTTGTCAACCTAAATCCTATTTTTTCCCATTTCCCTGCCCGCTCGGTTGACTTTTATACCTTGCGTCTTTATAATTGTGAATAAGGCTTTTAAAAAGGAGGCTTTATTATGAAAAGCTTAACCGATTCTTTTGTAATGCATAACGGCGTTAAAATTCCCTGCGTGGGCTTTGGCACATGGCAGATTCCCGAGGGAGAGACAGTAATAAATTCAGCGAAAAAGGCCCTGGAAGCGGGCTACAGGCATATTGACACCGCCGCCATTTACAGAAACGAAGTGGGCGTCGGCACCGCTGTTAAAGAAAGCGGCATTCCGAGAGAGGAGATTTTTATAACAAGCAAGCTCTGGAACTCCGACCAGGGATACGACACGACACTTAAAGCTTTTGACGCGACCATGGAGAGGCTGGGACTGGAGTACCTTGACCTTTATCTTATCCACTGGCCCATTCCGAGGGATTTCAGAGACAGCTGGCAGACCAAGATTAAGGAAAGCTGGCGGGCTATGGAGAAGCTCTACAAAGAGGGCAGGATTAAGGCAATCGGCGTCAGCAATTTCCTTATTCATCATTTCGAGGCGCTTTTGGAGGACGCCGAGATTGTACCTATGGTAAATCAGGTGGAGATTCACCCCGGATTTAATCAGTCGGAGCTGGTTCAGTACTGCCACAGCCACGGCGTTGTTGTTGAGGCTTGGAGCCCCTTGGGTTCGGGCAAGATTATGGCTGACCCGACCCTTAAAGAGGTAGCCGACAAGTACGGCAGAACGCCCGCTCAGGTAACTCTCAGATGGCTCCTGCAAAGGGATATTCTCCCCCTGCCCAGATCCACCAATCCCGAGCACATCGCCGAGAACGCGAGGATTTTCGACTTTGAGCTGTCGGACGAGGATATGGGCAGAATAAGCTCAATCTCTGCCTACGGCAGACTGGGCGGCGACCCCGACAATATTAATTTCTAAAGAAAATCATAGGGAGCGCAAGGCTCCCTTTTTTTATTGCCTTTTCGCCGCGGTCGGGGAGGGCAGGCGTCTTCCGCCAGCGCGACAAGCGGTAGGGAAATTTTTTGCGGCTACCCCGTCCCGCCGGCGGGCGGGGAGCGGACTGCATCCCGCCGACGGTCGGCGGTTCGGGGCGGCAGGTTTTGCGGGTGACTGCCGCATAACAAGGCGGCGGCAAGCTTTTTTTTGTGCTCCCGACAGCGGACGGACACCCTCCACACAGGCGGGCATCTCCCGACAACGGCGAGCGGGGTGCTTTTCACACAGGCGCCCTCACTTGCAGACGGACAACCCCGTCCCGCTCGGCGTGCGGGGAGGCAACGGGCGACCGCTCCCGCAAAGGCGAACGACCCTTTCCCAACGGCGACGGCGAGCGGGTATCCCTTGCAAACGCCCCACCCCGCAGGCGTGCGACCGCGCCTATTTTTTTGTGCCGCTCCCATGAACCGGCGACACCCCACCAGCGGAGGCGGTTCAGTTGCGGCAGGTTTGCGGGCAACTTCCGCACAACAGGGCGGGGCGAGTAACACCCGCCCGCAGTCGGGCGTCCCCCGACTCCACGGCGGGGCGAACGGCGGGAGTATTCTTTGCGTTGAGCTCCGGCAACGAGCGGACAATCTCCGCTCCAAGATGGACGGTAAAATAAAATATTGCCCTTTAGAAAACTAAAATGAGGAAAAGATAGTTAAATCTGCCTATAAATTATATTTTTCGCGCCGCTTATATGTTAAATTTGAACTGTTTCGTTGACGGTTATTTTATTTGCTGATATAATTAAATCGGTTTTATAAAGGGATTTTGCGCCCATCGGCTGCTCGGCGGGTGAGACCCGCAAAGCGGGCGCGCTCCTCGGCTAAATTCGGTCAAGCCCCAAAAGTCGGAGTTTGGCTCACGGCGGCGGGGATTTCACGGCGCGGCGGGCGCCTTTATAAAATCGGTCAGTCGCAACATCCTGACCGAAGCCTTTAAGGCTTCGAACAAACTACGGAATCGGAAAGAAGATGGAAATGAAAAGTAAAAACGGTATCACCTACATCGCTCAGGCGGGGGTCATCGCCGCCCTTTATGTGGCTTTGACCTATATTTCGGCGGCCTTTAATTTGGCTTACGGACCTTTTCAGATTAGGCTGTCCGAAATGCTCACAATACTCCCCGTATTCACTCCCGCGGCAATTCCCGGCCTTGTTATCGGCTGCGTTATAGGCAATCTCGGCAGCCCCCTCGGCATTGTGGACATTATCTTCGGCTCAGTAGCGACGCTGATTGCCGCAATCCTTACAAGGAGCTTCAAGCCTTACAAAATCAAGGGTCTGCCTGTTCTTTCGGCGTTGCCGCCGATTATAGTGAACGCTTTGGTAATCGGTCTTGAGCTTTATATCATGCTGCCGGCCTACGCGGGTCTTATCGGCTTTGCCTACGGAGTTCTGTCGGTGGCTGCGGGTCAGCTCATAGCCTGCTTGGGACTGGGACTTGTGCTCTATGTCGCGATAGAAAAATCGGGAGTGAAAAAGTCTTTGCATTTTGAAAGCTAAGAACTTTAAATAAATGCTGTTGTTTAACCTTAAAAGGGAAGGAGCTGCTTTAAGTGAAAAAAATCCTTATTGCCGACGACGAGGACCTTATAAGACGACTGGTCGTGGATTTTTTCAAAAAGGACGGCTACGAAATGGTTGAGGCTGCCGACGGTCAGGAGGCGCTCGACCTGTTCGACAAGTTTGAGAGCGATTTTAGCGCGGTCATCCTTGACATAATGATGCCCAATGTTGACGGCTGGGAGGTCTGCCGCCGCATCAGAAAACGCTCCAATGTGCCCGTTCTTATGCTCACGGCAAGAAGTCAGGAATTTGACGAGCTGACCGCCTTTGAGGCGGGCGCCGACGACTATGTCACAAAGCCCTTCAGCCCCAGCGTTCTGGTAAAGAGAATAGAGGCTTTAATTCGCCGCAACGAAAGGGCTGCCGCCACCTCCGAGTCGGTTTACTCCATAGACGGGCTTACCATTGACGACACCGCCCACGAGGTATGGCTCAACGGAAAGAGCGTAACCCTTACATTAAAAGAGTACAGCGTTCTTTTTAAGCTCGTATCCAACGCGGGCAAGGTTTTCTCAAGGGAGAGCCTTCTTGACGACATATGGGGATATGATTTCTACGGCGACATAAGAACCGTTGACTCTCACATGGCCCGCCTGCGCACCAAGCTGGGCGACTGGGGAGCAGCGCACATCAAGACAATTTACGGTGCGGGCTACAAGTTAGAGGTGGAGCCTAATGAGAAGAACGGAGAAGACTAAAGCTCCGAAACAGAAGAAAAGTAAAAAGAAGCTTAGCGTCAGCGCGCTGCTGTTCAGAAGCATTGCCTCGGTTTTCATCATAGGCATAGCGATAGTCGTTATTGCCGACTCCAGAATGATTAACTATGTCTATCTTTTAAAAACCGGCTTTAACTTGTGGACCAGCGCGGACATTATTCAAAGCGCCTACTCCGACCCCGACAGGTTCTACAATACTTTAAGAGAGGTAGAGCTTAACAACGACATAAGCATAGAAATCTACGGCCCCACAGGCAATCTTGTTTATTCCACCTCATATTCGGGTCCCTACATACAGCCTCCCTTTAAAAAGGACGATAAAATCAGCGACGAGTATAAAAGGAATTATGTCATTGTGGACTCGGGAATTCAAAACCGAGGCTTCCACTTTGATTTAAGAGAGGACACATCGGGCACCGTAAAGCGTGAATACCTTGTCTTTGTCAGAGATTTTAGCGACGGGCGGCTGGAGCTGTTTAAGCTCAAAAACGAGATTGACGATGTCGCGAGGGTAGGTATTATATTTATCTCCACCCTCTCGACAATAATGGTCACCTTAATGCTCTTCATCGTGGCAAGGCTTATTAAGAGGTTCACCGACCCGCTTAAAGAGATGTGCCGCATTACCGACAATATGTCAAAGCTGGACTTCTCTCAGAAAGTGGGCGAGATGCGGGGCGAGGAGATTGACAGGCTGGGCAAGAGTATCAACGCCCTGTCGGATTCGCTCAACGAAGCTTTGACCGACCTTAAAGCCAAGAACCAAAAACTTCAGGACGACATAGAAAAAGAGCACACCCTTGACCACTTAAGGCAGATTTTCATCACCGGCGTTTCCCATGAGCTTAAAACCCCCATAGCCATAATTCAGGGCTACGCTGAGGGACTGTCGGTCTTTATAAAAGAGGATCCCAAAATGGCGCTCGAGTACGCGGACATTATAAGGAGCGAAGCGGAACGCATGAACGACATGATAATGAAGCTCCTGGAGATTATTAAGTACGACTCGGGCGAATACAGCCCCAACCGAGAGGTATTCAATGTCTTTGAGCTGGTTGAAGACTGGTTTGTAAGAAGCAAGGCGCAGCTCAAAGAAAAGGGCGTAACCGTTGTAAACGCCATCCCGACCGACGCTCTGGGCTACGGAGATGTAATCATTCTCGGCTCCGTTGTGAACAACTACCTTTCCAACGCCATGTCCCATGTTGAGGATATGGGCGAGGGCAAAAATATAAAAGCCTTCGTAGAGGACATGGGAGAGATTTGGAGGGTCAGCATCTACAATACGGGCAAGCACATCGCAGATAAGGACATAGGCAAAATCTGGACCTCCTTCTACCGCGCGGACAAGGCCATGTCAAGAGCCGCCGGCAGAAGCGGACTGGGACTTGCCCTTGTCGCCGCCATTCAAAGGCTCCACCGCATGGAGTACGGTGTGCAGAATGTCAGCGGCGGCGTAAAGTTCTGGTTCGATGTCAAAAAGCCCGAAAATACCGATTAGACCCATTAGCCTCCTTCTATGGAGGCTATGAATCTATTGCCGCAAAAATTTGTATTGCTTTTTCACCTGAAAAACTGTATAATCCTATTAAGCCGCGAACATTTGTGCGATAAATTTCTTATTTCGAAAGGAATAGATAAATATATGGCAAACGAAAAGGCTACCGACAGAAAGAAGGCCCTGGAAACCGCTCTGGCGCAGATAGAAAAGCAGTTCGGCAAGGGAGCCATTATGAGGCTGGGCGAGAGCACCGCCATGAACATAGAGGCTATCCCCACAGGCTCACTGACCCTTGACGCCGCTACGGGCATAGGCGGTCTGCCCAGAGGCAGAATTATAGAGATTTACGGCCCCGAATCCTCGGGCAAGACCACCCTTGCCCTTCATGTTATTGCGGAGGCTCAAAAGGCGGGAGGCGAGGCCGCTTTTGTGGACGCGGAGCATGCTCTTGACCCCGTATACGCCGCGAATCTGGGCGTTGATGTGGACTCCCTTCTGGTTTCCCAGCCCGACAACGGCGAGCAGGCTCTGGAAATCACAGAGGCTCTGACCCGCTCGGGAGCAATTGATGTGGTGGTCGTGGACTCGGTCGCCGCTCTGGTGCCCCGCTCCGAAATTGAGGGCAGCATGGGCGACTCCCATGTGGGTCTGCATGCCCGTCTTATGTCGCAGGCATTAAGAAAACTCGCGGGCGCGATAAGCCGCTCCAACACCGTAGTTATCTTTATAAACCAGCTCAGAGAAAAGGTGGGCGTGGTCTACGGCAACCCCGAAGTCACAACGGGCGGAAGGGCTCTGAAATTCTACGCTTCCATGAGAATTGAGGTCAGGAAAGCGGAGCAGATTAAATCCGCCGCAACGGGCGGAGAGATTATAGGCTCCCGCACCAAGGTCAAAATCGTCAAGAACAAGGTATCTCCCCCCTTCAAAGAGGCGGAGTTTGACATCATGTACGGCAAGGGTATCTCCAGAGAGGGAGAAATCCTTGATGTGGGCGTAAAATACGGCATAATCCAAAAGAGCGGCGCGTGGTTCTCATACAACGACACAAGGCTCGGTCAGGGCAGGGACAATGTAAAGCTGTTCTTTGAGCAGAACCCCGAAATGACCGCCGAGATTGAGGCGAAAATCAGGGAGAAGCTTAAAGAGGAAAGCGTATCTAAGAGAAATGTCTCCTCCGTAATTCAGGAGACTGCGGAAGTTCAGCCCGAAACGGAGAAAAAGAGCGTAGCCGCGAACAGGGCAATTCTTGATATTACGGTGGACGACTGATGCGGTTTTCCATAGAAAGACTTAAAGGCGGAAAGGTACGCCTGCTTGCCGACGGAGAGCAATTTGCCATCGTCACAGAGGGCTTTTTAAGAGATTTAAAGCTCAAAGCCGGCGATGAGATAACTGTAGAAGATATAGACAGCATAATAAACGAAAAGACAAAAGCCGCGGCCTTGAACAAGGCTATGCGGCTTATAACGCTTAGAATGCACTCACGGGGCGAGCTTGTGCAAAAGCTCAAACGAGAGTTCGACGGCGAGGCGGCGGAATATGCCGCCGATGAACTGGAGAATATGGGGCTTATAAACGACGCTGAGTTTTCATCCCTTTTTGGCGAGGAGCTTTTTGAGCGTAAGGGCTTTGCCAGAGCCCGAATCATTGATGAGCTGAAATCAAGGGGAGTTTCCTCCGATACAGCCCGCGCCGCCGTAGAGTTTATAAGCGACGAGGACGAGTTTAAAAGGCTCATAGTGCTTATTGAGGACAGCTTTTCCGCGAATCTCTCCGATGAAAAGGAAAGGCGCAGAGTTATAAATAATCTCATAAGACGGGGCTACAAGCTATATGATATAGAAAGGGCGCTTGGGAGCCTCCAAACGGACACAGAATATTTTTAAGGTGAGAAAATGGGTATAAGAGTTGGATTTATTTCTCTCGGCTGCCCCAAAAACAGGGTGGACAGCGAGATGATGCTCGCAAGGCTCAATAACGCGGGCTTTGAAATTATTGACGAGATAGATTATGCGGACATAATCATTATTAACACCTGCGCCTTTATTGAGGACGCTAAGAAAGAGGCTATCGAGAACATTCTTGAGATGGCGCAGCTTAAAGAGTCGGGACTTGTAAGAAAAATCATCGTCACCGGCTGTCTTGCCGAAAGGTATCAGGAGGAGATTCTCAAAGAAATGCCCGAGGTGGACGGCGTTATAGGTCTTGGCGGCAACGGCGACATTGTGGAGCTGTGCAAAAGAGTTCTTGAGGGCGAGACCGTCAGCGTAAAGCCCGAAAAGACCGCCATGCCCCTTGAGGGTGAAAGGCTTCTCACAACCCCCGGTTTCTGGGCTTATCTGAAAGTCGCCGACGGCTGCTCCAACAACTGCACCTACTGCTCCATACCCCAAATCAGAGGTCCCTTCAGGAGCAGACCCATGGAGGGCATTATTAAGGAGGCAAAGGAGCTTGCCGAAAAGGGCGTCAGGGAGCTTATGCTCATAGCTCAGGACACCACCCGCTACGGCGAGGATATTTATGGCAAGAAAATGCTCCCCGAGCTTTTAAGGGAGCTTGTGAAGATAGATGAGCTTAAATGGATAAGGATTCTCTACTGCTATCCCGACAGGATTACGGATGAGCTGCTTGAAACCATGGCGTCGAATGAGAAAATCCTTCACTACATAGACCTGCCCCTTCAGCATGCCCATAAGGATGTTTTAAGGCGCATGAACAGGAGAGGCGACCCCGAGAGCCTGCTGGCTCTTATAGAAAAGATAAGAAGCTATATGCCCGACGCTGTTATAAGGACCACATTTATTACGGGTTTCCCCGGCGAGGGCGAGGAGGAGTTTAAGACCCTCCGCGACTTTATTGAAAAGGCTAAGTTTGACCGTCTGGGCTGCTTTGCCTATTCCGCGGAGGAGGGCACATTTGCCGCGACCTTTGATAATCAGGTGGACGAACAGACTAAGGCTGAAAGGGCGGAGCAGATTATGCTCAGCCAGTTTAAGATATTCGAGGAGAAGCAGAAGGCTCTTATCGGCACCGTTCAGGAGGTCGTGACCGAGGGCTACGACGCCTACACCGACAGCTACTACGGCAGGACATGGCGCGACGCCCCCGAGATTGACTCGGCTATAAAGTTTATTTCGCCTTACGAGCACGACGAGGGCGAAATTGTAAAGGTTGAGGTAACCGCCGTTGAAGGCTACGACCTAATAGGCGAAATTTTCGAGGACTAACAGCCCCATCGCTGCGGACACCCCCGACAGCGGTCAACCCCGCGCCCTGCCCGACAGCGGGCGTAAAGGGAGCGGACAAGCCCTGCCGCTGAGACCCGCAAACTGCGTAAACTATTAGTCAGCGGGCATACTACTAATAAGCGGTAATATTGCGGACAACCCCGCCCCCGAAAGGCGACCAGTACCCCATGCGGGCAAGATAGCGGGCGTACCCCCTCAATGTCGGGCGAAACAGTACCCCCTCCCCAACAGCGGGAGAACGGCGGGCACACTCCGCCGCAACGGGCGACCCCGTTCCATCGGCGGGCGGTGTTTTGGCGGCAGCACCCCGCTCAAGCCGGCGACCCATACGGGCGATACGGCGTTACGCCCCCGCCCACGACGAGCGGAGACATGGCGGCAATCCCAACAGCGGGCGAGCCGTCCCCACATCGGGCGACCCCCGCCCCATCGGCGGGCGGCGTTTTTAAGTCGGTGCTCTTTAGGCGGCGGGCGGCAAGGGAGCGGATATGCTCGGCGGCACATATCCCGACCGCAGATTGCCCCGCTCCAAACTACGGACTGCCCCTGCCCACATCGGGCGACCCCGCCCCCATCGGCGGTTTTGCGCTGCCATCAGCGAACAACACTCGCCCAGCCCCGCGCGGCGTGCCCTTTTTGGGGTTTGGCAGTCCCGCGGAACTGAAATTTTTCTCAAATCTTATATTCTTGTTCACAGACTATTTTAACTTTTTCTGCCGTTTTCGCCTTTAATATAGGTGTATAATACATAGAAAACTTAAAACGGAGTCTGACATGAATTTACCCAACAAGCTTACAATAATAAGAATGCTCATCACCCCCATATTTCTGGCGGTTGTGCTTTGGGATAAGCTCCCTTACAGGTTTTTCATCGCCGCGGTGATTTTCATAATCGGCTCGGTCACCGATTTCCTTGACGGCAGGATAGCCAGAAAGCACAACCTAATAACCAACTTCGGCAAGCTCGCCGACCCGCTGGCGGACAAGATGCTCACCACCGCCGCGCTGCTGGTCTTTATGCAGCACGGGCTTTGCAGCATCTGGGTTATTATGATAGTGCTGGCAAGGGAGTTCGCTGTGACATCGGTCAGGCTGGTCGCCTCCTCCCAGGGCGTGGTTATCCCCGCCAACCAATGGGGCAAAATCAAGACGATTTCCCAGATGGTCTTTTCCATAGCCATTATGATTCTTGCGGGCTTTAATGAGATGGGTTCGCTGCCTGCGTCATTCGATTTCCCGCTGCTTTCAAATATCCTTCTTTGGATAACCGCGGTGCTGACCATTATTTCGGGCGGAACTTATCTTTGGGCAAGCCGCAGTCAGATTGACTACTCAAAATAAAATGGCGGAGCTAAGCTCCGCTTTTTTTGTTATATATTGTAATTTCCCGCTTGTTAACGCAGTATATTATGATATAATTTACTCATCTTAAAGTGTTTAGGAGGCGGTGTTATGGCACTCACCAATCTCGCAAAGGGATGGAAGATTGCTCTTATTATCCTCGCGGTTGTCATTTTGATTGCCGCCGTTCTAATTATTTTTAACTTTAGGTACTATTTCGCTTACAAGCTGAGTTCGGAAGTGTTTAACATAGCGGAGGTACAAAGGACGCCGGGTCAGATTACCGCTATGAGCTGTAATGTTAGGACCCTGTCGCCGTCGGATACGGGAAAAAGAAGCTGGTATTACAGGGCTGATTTGCTGCTGCAAAACATTAAGGAGGCCTCTCCCGACATTATAGGATTCCAAGAGGTAACTCCCGTGCACTATAAGTTCTTTCAGGAGAAACTCATAGGCTATGACTCAATCATTACATACAGGGATGACAAGCCCATTTCGGAGGCATGCCCCGTCTTTTACAGGGCTGACGCCTTTGAGCTTATTGACAAGGACTCCTTCTGGCTGTCCGAAACTCCCGATGTAATGAGCAAGAGCTGGAATTCCGCCTGCTACCGCATCTGCTCCTACGCTATATTAAGGGAAAAGCAGAGCGGCAAGGAGTTTATAGTCTTTAACACCCACCTTGACCATGTCAGCGAGGAGGCAAGGATCAAGGGCATTGAGGTGGTTCTGGACAGGATTAAGAAGTTCGAGGGCAGACCCTCTCTCTTAATGGGCGACTTTAACGCCTATGAGGACTCGGAAACCTACAAAATGGCGACGGAGCACTTTACCGACGCCCGCTACGCCGCAAAGCTCTCAAGCAAAGCGGGAACCTTCCATGCCTACGGTCAAAGTGAGTCGGTCATTATTGACTACATAATGGTAACTCCGAACGCCTTTGAGGTTGAGGAGTTCAGGGTCATAGACAAAACCTACGGCGGAGCGTACTCCAGCGACCACAATCAGGTATTTGTAAAGCTTAAATTCGCGGAATAAATTAAGGGCGAGGTTTCTCGCCCTTTTATATTCTTTTTTCCTTTGCCAATAATATAGATTACAAGATTTAGTTCAAAACTTTACCAATCCGCCTTGTATTTCTATTATTATACCATTATAATTTATTTGTACTTTTATGGGCAAAGGAGGAAAAAAGTGACGGACCGCAGAATCAGAAAAACCAGAACCAATGTGTTTAACGCTTTAAGCTCACTTCTATTAAGCAGAGAATCGCCCGACAGCATATCCGTAACGGAGCTTTGCGAAAAGGCGGATATTTCAAAAAGCACATTCTATCTTCATTTCATGGACATATACGACTGCCGTGAGCAGTGGGCGGATGAGTATGTGGAAAGCCTTATCGACGCCGCCGGCGGTCTTTTGTATGAGGATATTTTAAAGGACCCGAAAAAGTTTAGTTTAGGGCTTGTCTTAGCCGCGGATTCCTCCAGAGAAATCTGCCGCCGCCTTTCCCCCGAAAACTGCGAGCCGAAAAACGCCATCAATATAAAAAAGAGGCTCATTGACAAGGTAATAGAGAAAAACGGCTTTGAGCCGGGGGTAAACCTCTCTGAAATCTTAAACCTTACCCTTTTAATCGGCGGAATTTTCGACTTTTACGCCTACAGCCCCGTCACCGCCTCAAGGCAGAGAATTGCCGAGGAGGTTGAAAAAAAGATAAAAGCGGTAATTTCCCCTGCCTCCGCTGAAACACCTGAGAAGTGACCGCAGTCTAATAATCGGTTGAAATTGAGTGTTAAAAATGTTAAAATGTCAAATATTGCAAGAACTTTAGGAGTTAAGGAGTTTGAAATGTCAGAGATTTTAGCTAAAGTGAAAAAGAGCCGCTTTGCAGAAAAGTGCAGAGAAAACAAGTACCCCATTGTCGGCGGTATCGCCGCGGGCATCATAATGCTTGTAATCTACGCGGCTTTTAGAATGAAGCCCTTCGGTGACATCACCATTTTAAGAATGGACCTTTATCATCAGTACGGCCCGCTTTTCGCCGAGCTGTATGAGAGAATCGTAAACCGCATGTCCCTGATTTACTCCTGGACAAGCGGTTTGGGCTCACCGTTCCTCGGCAATTACTTTAACTATCTTTCAAGCCCCATCGGCGGCATAATTATGCTGCTTTTCGGACATAAGAACATGCCCGAGGCTATCGCCGCAATGATACTTGTAAAATGCGTCCTCAGCGCCGCTTTCTTTACCTATTATCTTAAAAAGTCCGTGGGTAAAGAGAGCTATGTAACAAGCGCGTTCGGCGTTCTTTACGCCTTCTGCTCCTACTTTGTGGCGTATTACTGGAATGTAATGTGGCTTGACGCCATGGCGCTCTTCCCCCTTGTGATTCTGGGCATCGAAAGAATTATCAACAAGGGCAAGCCCGCGCTGTTCATAACTTCTTTGGCTGTCATCTTCCTTACAAACTACTACATGGCATACATGGTATGCATTCTGTCGGTTCTCTACTTTATTTACTACTATCTCTCCAACTACACCTTGGGCAAGCGCTTTTTGTACTCAGGCTTTACCTTTGCCGTCAGCGGCGTCGCCTCCGCTCTTATAATGGCGTTTGCCCTTGTGCCCGTGTTCTTTATTCTGAAAGAAAGCTCCGCCACATCGGGTACCTTCCCGTCGGAGTTTAAGTCATACTTTAAGATTTTCGACTTCCTCGCAAATCATCTGGCAAGCGTGGAGCCTACAATCCGCTCCAGCGGCACCGATGTGCTTCCCAATGTCTACTGCGGAATTTTGACGCTGATTCTTCTGCCCCTTTATATGCTCTCCAAGAAAATCAGCTTCCGCGAAAAGGTAATGTCCACCGTTCTACTTGCGGTGTTCTATTTCAGCTTTAACACCAACTACTTGAACTACATCTGGCACGGATTCCACTTCCCCAACGACCTGCCGTACCGCTTCTCCTTTGCCTATTCGTTTATACTCCTTCTCCTTGCGTACAAGGTATTTGTAAGGCTCTATGAGTTCTCCATGAAGGCTGTCGCCCTTTCGGGAGCGGCGCTGCTGGCCTTCATTGTAATCGTTCAGAAACTGGGCTCCAAGAATGTTGACGAAACCTCAATTTGGGTAAGCATAGCCCTTACCGTTCTGTTCGTCATCATCATAGCCCTTGTAAAGAACCCCAAGTACAACAGAGCGGCCCTTTGCATGCTGGTGCTCATAGCCGTTTCGACCGATATGGTAATTGGTCAGGGCACCAACTTCTCCATGAGCCAGGCTAAAGAGCACTATGTTTCCGACTACGACCAGTTTAAGCAGCTAAAGGCTGACCTTGACAAGTACGACAAGACGCCATTCTACAGAATGGAGCTGACTAACCTCAGGACCAGAATGGACAACTCATGGTACTTCTACAACGGAGTTTCCGTATTCTCATCCATGGCAAAGCAGAACCTTGCAAAGATGCAGAAAAAGCTGGGAATGTTCGGCAACAACATCAACAGCTTTACCTACAATATGCAGACCCCCGTTTACAACGCCATGATGGGTCTCAGATACATCGTAAACAACGACGACAAGATTGAGATGAACCCAAAGCTCTTTGAAAGGGCGCTTGTCCCCTCTACCCAGAAGTTTACGGCTTACAAGAATTTTTACGATATGCCCTTAGCTTTCGGCGTCAGCGCCAGAGTGCTTGACTGGAGCATAGAAAACGACGACCCGTTCAAAGTACAGGCCGACTTCTTCAGACTCGCAACGGGTGTTTCCGATGTGTTCGAGTACCTTATGCCCACAATCAGCGACTCATCCAACATGAGGGATATTGCCGACAGCTCGCTCCAGAGCGGCAGCTTCTCCTACGGCAAGATTAACTCCAATGAGGACGGCTCCTTTACCATTGAGGTTCAAATCACAAAGGCTCAGAATGTTTATGTGTATTTTAGGTGCTCCGGAGCCGAGAAGTATATGATTTCAGGCTCCGCCTTCTCAAAGACAAGGAGCTTTGACAGAGAGATGATTATTGACCTTGGCCGCCACAAGGCGGGCGATGTCATAAACATCGAGGTGCCGATAACCAAGAACTCCAGCGGCGTGGCAAACTTCTACGCCGTGGGTCTGGACCTCGCCAAGTTCCGGGAGGGCTATGAGAGGCTTCAGAAAAACGGCACTTTAAATCTTACCGAGTTTAAGGAGACCTATCTGGCTGGTGATATAAACCTCAGCTCCAATATGCTGGTCTATACCTCCATCCCCTACGACAAGGGCTGGACAGTAAAGGTTGACGGCAAGGCTCTGACAGAGGAGGAAATCTATAAGGTCGGCGGCGCGCTGCTTGCCTTCAAGCTCCCCGCGGGCGCGCACAGAATTGAAATGAGCTTCAGCCAGCAGGGACTCATCGCGGGAACGGTAATTTCCTTCTTTACAATTCTCCTTATTGCCCTCTTTGTGTTCCTTATAAAGAAAAACCGCCCGAAGGCGCTTCAGAAGCTGGACAGCTTCTACGCTGAAGGAGCGGTCAAGATAGAGGAGTTCCCCGACTACTCAGATGAGGAGCTTATGGAATACGAAAGGGAAAAGGAAAAAGCTGAGTAAAAAAAGCACTTTGGAGAAATCCAAAGTGCTTTTAATTTATTTCCAGATATATCTTCTGTCTTTTTCTATCGCCTTAAAGGTCTGGGATTCGTCGTCGCCGCTAAGGGCGGGGGTTATGGTAAAGCTTTGCTTGTCCTCGCTGAAATCTATCTTCACCGTCTTTGAAAATCCATCGGTTTTAAATTTGACCCTTGAGGGGAAAACAACCTTGTATTCATAAACGGCTATGGTGTTGTTAAGCCACGCAAAGCGGCTTTCAAAGCAGAACTCGGCTTTGTCTTTTTCAAAAACTAAAGTCCTGATATAGACATTGTTGTTCTGCTCGACCAGAACCCAGTCCTGCATCAGCGTCTTTTTGGTGCTCGACACGCCCGCGGCGTACCAGATGCCGAAGACTATAAGGAAAACTGCCAGCGCGGCGCAAGCGCAGGCGATTGCTTTCTTTAAGGGCGAGAGGTTTTTGAAAACGGTGATAAGCCCGGAGGCGGTTTTCTTTACATTAAAGTGCTTTTTGTCAGCGGCGGGCTTTACCGCCTTCTTTGCGGGTTTTATTTCTTGTTCGGGCTTTGCCTCGGTTTCCGCGGCGGCGCTCTCTGCGCTTTCGCCTTCGCTCTTAGTTTCGGAGGCGTTTTCGGCTTGCGGCTTAACTTCCTCGGCAGGCTCTTTTCCTGCGGTTTCTATATTTTCATCTGGCAAAGGCTCATTGCAATTGGGGCATATAGTTTTATCGTCAAAAACTTCCCCGCATTTAGGACATTTCATTTTAATTCCCCTTTGCTTTTTTCTGAACAGCATAAAAATATTACCATATTACTCCCGCCACTTCAATATTAGTCTTAATTTCTGTCAAAATAAGACAGCTCGCCCCGTTGGAGGGGGAATGTCCGCCGCCCGGCCCGTCAAAGGCAGGGCGTTTTTTTGTGGGAGGGCAACCGCCCCGCTTAGAGAGCCAGCCCCGCCCCAGCGGGGAGGGGTTGGCTAAATGAGGGACACGCCCGATGGGGAGAGTGTACCCCTTACACACAGGCGGGTGAGCCATTTTAGGGACACCTCCCAACCCGCTCCGCACCGCCGCGCCGAGAGGGTTACCCCCGCCGCCCTCGCAAAGAGGTGTTTTACCACCCGCAGAACCACGCCCGTCTGCCCTGCCCTTCGCCTACCAGCCGAGCCGCCGCAGAGGGGGAGTGCCGCCGCTTGCCCGCCGCCGAGCCGCCGTTGAGGGGAGTCCCGACCCTTCACCGAGCGAACCCGCCCCGCCGCCGAGGGAAGTGGTCACCCCGCCGAGATGGTTGCGCCCGCCCAGGATTTTCGTCAGACGAACGCCCCGCCGCCGAGGAGAGTGGTCACCCCGCCGCCGAGGAGAGTCCCGCAGAGCTGCTCATCGCCGACCCGCAGATTACCCCCGCCCTCGTACGGGGAGGGGACGCCTCTTTTTTAGGTGATCCCGCAGCGTACTCCGCCCCGACCCGCCTAGCGCAACCTGCCCCCACCCCCCCGCCGCCTGCGGTGAAAATTGCCTCACCCCCGCCGCCGCTTTGCGGGCAGCTTTCCTTTAACATACCCGCAAAAATAAAGCCCCGCTTTTGGCGGGGGTATGAAAAGTCGGCAAGAACAGCGGTGGTTTTAAATAAGGTTCTGCTCCATTTTAATCTTTTCAAGGGTTCGCTCGGCAAAGTTTTTAAGCTCCCCGAAATTCATCGCGTCAATATAGAAAGACTCCAGAATATCGTGACATTCCTTCGCGCTTTTAAGGTGGGAGACCGCCTCCTCAATAAGCTCCGTCTTGACCTTAGCGTTCAGCACGAGTCTTCCGTGGACGCTCTTCATCTTTTCTTCGCTGATAAATCTCTCGCAGTGAATTGTTCTCTGGGGCTTTTGGGGCAGCGGGTGATAGGGATTTACGGTCACAAAGCCGAGACCGATTTCGGGGATTAAGAGATGCTCCAGACCCCCTTCAGGGTCCATGGGGCAGGGGCAGGAGATTATGTCAAGCCCGTGCATCAGGGCGCTTTCTCTGAGGTGCGCCATTAATAGAGGCGATACCGCCCGCAAGGGGTCGTTTATGGCTATTACTCGGCTGCAAAGTGTGTTTACCGTTTCATGTAGGAAGGTAATGCCCTCGGGCGTGATGGCGCTTAAAAACCTCAGATACTCCCTTGAGGGGACGCCCTTTTTCCTTACAAACTCCCTTGCCGCAAGACGCTGTGAAAAACGCTTTACCTTATCTTTAAGCACTATGTCCTCGGTAAGTCTCCTGCTTTCCTCCTCCAGCGCTCCCGCAGCCTTTAAGATTCTCGCGCAGTTTTTGTGCTCCTCCGAGTTCATGAGGGCCGCACTTCTGATATCCATTCCTTTTTCTCTAAGGAGCGTTTCATCCCAAAAGTCGCCGAAATTAAGTATCTGCTCCACAACGCCGGGGAACCTTGGCTCCAGCACATGAGGAGGGGTGCCGTCGGCGATTGTGAGCTTCAGTTCATGGCAGATAATAGCGTCAAGGCTCTTCGGGTCAGAGGCGCAGAGTATCCTCTCCACCGAAACGCCCAGACTTTCAAGCTCCCTTGCTATCTTTTTCATAAAATAGGATTTTCCCGTTCCCGGACCGCCCTTAATTATATACATCCTCCATTTGTCAAAGGGGTTATACAGTTCCGTTAAGAACGCATAAAACCCCTTCGGTGTGTTTCCTCCCAGAAAAAACACAGTATCTTTAAAGTCAATCATAAATATCCTCCCGCATATTTTGCCGACAAAATGTTGCTCTAACTTTATGTTATTCAAATGCGGCTTGACAGGAGACTTTAAGCTGAGATTTTTTTACAGCGGCGCTTTATAGTCAAGCCCTTTCGACTGTGGTATAATGGTGTAAAGAATTTTTTGCAGAGGTACATATGAAAAAAGCAAAGGACGGCTTAACGGATAAAAAACGGGCAGAGCTGGCTATAGATGCTCTAAAAAAAGAATACCCCGAGGGAATTTGCTCGCTAATAGCGGATGAGCCCTTTCAGCTTCTTGTTGCCACAAGGCTCTCAGCCCAGTGCACAGACGCCAGAGTCAACATGATAACCCCCGCCCTCTTTGCAAAATACCCCACGATTGAGGACTTTGCGAATGCGGATGTGGCCGATGTTGAACAGCTCATACACTCCTGCGGATTTTTCAGGCAGAAGGCAAAGGACATTGTGGGCATGGCGAATATGATTCTGAGCGAATACGGCGGAAAAGTGCCCGACACCATAGAGGAATTAACAAAACTCCCCGGCGTGGGCAGAAAAACAGCGAACCTCATCATAGGCGATGTCTACAAAAAGCCCGCTGTGGTGGCGGACACCCATTTAATCAGGATTTCAAACAGGCTGGGGCTGGTTTCCGTCAAGGACCCTTATAAGGTGGAAATGAAACTTAAAGAGATTCTTGACCCCGCCGAAAGCAACGATTTTTGCCACAGATGCGTTCTCCACGGCAGGGCGGTTTGCGCCGCCAGAAAACCCCGGTGCGAGAAATGCGTCATGAAGGATTTTTGCCTATACTATTTTGAGCAAAACAGTTAAGGCAGGAAGGGAGGAAGTTTATGTCTGCGCCCTTGGCTGAGCGAATGAGACCCGAAAGAATTGAAGATATGATAGGTCAGCGGCATCTCCTCTCGGAAGGCGCCGCTTTAAGGAATGTCCTTGAGTCGGGGGAGTGCCCGAACCTGATTTTCTACGGCCCTCCGGGAACGGGCAAGACCACCCTTGCGGGCATAATCGCTAAAAACAGCGAGAAAAGGCTCCACAAGCTCAACGGCACCAGTATGTCCATCGCCGACATTAAGGATGTCATAGCGAGCCTTGACTCCCTTTCCGCCGCGAACGGCGTGCTTTTATACATTGACGAGATTCAGTACCTTAATAAAAAGCAGCAGCAGGTGCTTTTGCAGCATATAGAAAACGGCGACATCACCCTGATTGCCGCCACCACCGAGAACCCCTATTTTTATGTTTACCCCGCGGTTTTAAGCCGCTGCTTTGTCTTTGAGTTTAAAGCGGTGACCGCCGCCGAGGCTAAAGAGGCGGTTCGGAAAGCGTTCGCTTTTCTGGAGAAGGAGAGGGGAGAGAGCTACTCCATAGAGGATGGGGTCATAGAGCACATAGCGGCGGCGTCGGGCGGAGATGTAAGGCGAGCCGTTAACTCCGCCGAGATGGCGGCTTTGTCCGCTCTGCCGGATAAAGAGAACCCGAAGCATAAGAGTATCAGCCTTGACGGCGTACAGCGGCTTTTTGACAAGAGCCTTATAAGGTACGACAGGGAGGGGGACGAGCATTATGACCTGCTCTCCGCCTTTCAGAAGTCCATGCGGGGCTCCGACCCCGACGCGGCTCTGCACTATCTGGCAAGACTGCTTGAGGCGGGAGACCTGCCCTCAGCGGCAAGAAGACTTATGGTGACCGCCGCCGAGGATGTGGGACTTGCGTACCCAATGATAATTCCGATAGTAAAGGCTGCCGTGGACATGGCCTTTCAGGTAGGTCTGCCCGAGGCAAGGATTCCCCTTGCCGACGCGGTGGTTCTGGTCTGCAATTCCCCCAAGTCCAACTCAGCGTACCTTGCCATAGACGCGGCTATAAGCGATATAAGAAAAGGAAAGAGCGGCCCCATACCGAGAGCCCTTCAGAATATGCACTATGACGGCGAGGACGCCGCTGTAAAGGGGCAGTTTTACAAGTACCCCCACGACTACGAGGGACATTATGTGCCTCAGCAGTATCTGCCCGATACCCTAAAGGGCGTAAAATACTACGAGTACGGCGACAACAAGAACGAACAGGCGGCGAAGGAGTATTGGGATAAGATAAAGAAAAGAAAATAATCAGGAAAAGCCATAGCGGAGGAGCGCCCCGCCCCGAAATACACCCGTTCAACAGGGAGCGGCTCACTCAGAAATGGGGTCTCCCGCCCGGAGGGAGCGGACAACCCGCTTAGGGGAGCGGACACCCCGCCCCGCCGATGGTTTTGCGCCCCGAGCATAGCGGCAGGACACCCACCGCCGCCCGCAGACTGTCTCCCCGCCCGCACAATGCGGCGCGCCCAAACGGGAGCGGGCAAACCGTAATAAGGGAGCGAGCACCCACAGAATAAGGGCAGCGGGAACACCCCGCCCCGCCGATGGTTTTGCGCCCCGCAAAATGCGGCATGCCCACACAGCGAGCGACACCCCACCCGGCGCCGAGCGGGCTCAAAGGCACAAAAAAACAGACCCCCTAAGGGGTCCGATATGCGGAAATTTATTCAAAGCTACAAAACAGCGGAGAGTATCAGTGTCGCCGCCCCGCCGCCTGCAGCGGCCGCGCAGTATTTAAGCACCTTTAAAAAATAGTACATCTTGCCCCTTTTTGTTCTGGTCGAAGGCGGGGCTGAAGCGTTCTTCAAAATCTGCCGGGCGTTCTCCCTCAGCTTGCCTTCGCTCACATAGGAGAACTCGGGTTTTACAAAAAACAGGGCTCTCTCAAAATACTCGCTGCCCGTCTCCAAAACATCAACAACCTGCCTGTTGACTCCTTTTATCACTCGGTACCCTCCCAGCATTTTGTGTTTGGCATTCCTATTGTTGCCTTTTTTAACTTGCCTATTCCGAAAAGGGAAAGAAATACAGTTAAAATCTGTGTGTAATTTTTTGGAAAACCGGGTCAGAAATCGAAGAATAAATATGATATTTTTATGCGGAAACCGGGGATTTTTGACAAATCGGGGAACTTTCAATCTTTGACAAACGATGGCAAATTTTTACATTTTTCTTTCCTCGCAACAAAATGTTTGTTTTTCAATTGCAAAAATTTTCCGCGGGATAATTATACGCTCTGTATAATGAGTTTTTGAATAAAATTGTTCAAAACTCCGTCGAAAGTGTCTATAACTAAGCTAAAATTCATTGATATGGGGGCATTTTTTCAAAAATCTTCTAATTGTTCATAACTTTTAGACGCCTGTTTCCATATACTACGGGTTTTAATAACTTTACAGATTATACTCTTTGGAATAAAATTTGCATAAAAAATTTACTTAAAAATTGTTAGGTTTTTCTATTGATTTTTTCTGATATTGAGTAATTTGAAGGCAAATTTATGCATAGATTTTTAGGTTGGAGGAAAATTCTTGAACATAGCAAGAAACACTTTCGGACTGCGTTTGACCGATTTCGGGGGAATTAATCTGGGTCTTACCCTCGACTGCGGTCAGTGCTTCAGATGGAAAAAACTCGCCGACGGCGCATGGAAGGGCGTTGTCGGCTCCCACGCTGTCAGGATAATCGAGGACGGCGAGGACCTTATTTTCCTCGGAATGTCGGAAGATGTATTTATAAATACCTTTTATCACTATTTCGACTTTGACAGGGATTATGACAAAGCTCTGAAACGGCTTTCCGAAGACGAGCTTTTAAAGGATACCATTGAGCGATACGGTACCATCAGGATTTTAAATCAGGAACCGTGGGAGACGCTGTGCAGCTTTATACTGTCCTCCTGCAACAATATCGCCCGCATCAAGGGCATAATCGAAAGGCTTTGCGCCCTTTTCGGCGAGGATTTGGGCGGAGGGGAGTTTTCGTTTCCCTCTGCCGAAAGGCTGGCGGTTTTGGAGCCGGAGGATTTGGACCCCGTAAGGTGCGGTTACAGGGCGGAGTATGTCATTGACGCCGCAAGGAAAGTCGCCGAGGGCGAGATTGATTTGGAGAAGCTGAAAGTAACGCCCCTTGACGACGCCCGCAGGGAGCTTATGAAAATCAAGGGCGTGGGCGTTAAGGTTGCGGACTGTACGCTGCTTTTCGGTCTCGGGCATATGTCCGCCTTCCCGAAGGACAGGCATATTTTAAGGATAGCAAAGAGTGCCTACCCCGACGGCCTGCCCGAGTGCGTTAAGGGTCTTGAGGGACTCGCCCAGCAGTATATGTTCCACTTCCAGCGCACCGAAAACGGCAGAAGAACGGCGGTTTAGAGCAGATACAGAATACATAAAAAGCAGGCTCGTGCCTGCTTTTTTTGATGCGCCCGTGGGAGCGTGGCTGTCCCCCTTTTTTTATGGTTCGTCCGTCGGGCTGCGACGAGCACTTACCTGCGGTCGGTTGGTCGGCGGGGGTTCAACCTTGAGGGGTGGGGCGGCACGGCGGTGGCGGGCTTCACTCGCTTGGGCTGTGCTATCACCTTGGCGCACCCCTGCGGCGCGGCGGGCGGGGCGGTTGCCTCTCGGCGATACGCCCAACGATGGGTGGGGCGGTGGTCGATCTTTGTTTGGCGTGTGCGCCCATCTGCGCATGGTGTGGCAGGCATTCCCGCGCGGCGGCGGGTGGGTCGGTTACCTCTCGGCGATACGCCCAACGATGGGCGGTCGGTGGTCGGTTTTTGGTTGGCGGGTGCGCCCTTCTGCGCAAGGTGTGGCGGGCATTCCCGCGCGGCGGCGCTCTCTCGGCGTTCCACGCCTCTTAGCAGGAAGGAGGGCGGGGTTCACTCCTGCGGCGCGGCGGGGAGTGCAGCGGCGGCTGAGTTGAGTTCGGTCTGGGGTGGGCTCTGTGGTGGCGCTTGCGCCCTCTCCACGGCGGGCAGGGTGGTTGAGTTCGCCCCTGCGGGGGCGGTGCGGCGTGTGGGTTTCCACGCGGCGGCGAGCTCTTTTGCGGGGGCGGGTGAAAACAATAATAAAAAAAGCAGGCTGAATGCCTGCTCTTGTTCTGACTTTTAAAGGGTTTCATTCCTCAAAATTAAAGCTGAATATAAGATTCTGGAAAGTCTCCACATTCAGGGTGAAAACGGCGGTGCCGAAAAGTGCGCAGCTGCCGTCGTCCTCTCTCCCGCACTGGCTGGCGAAGGCCTTGCCGATTTCGGCGGGGGTGTTGCCGCCGCTTCTGACTGCGAGATAATAAAAAGTAAACGCGGTGCCGCTTTCAAGTCTGTCGTAAAACTCCGGAGCCTCTGCGAGTATGCTCTCATAAAGCTCGTTTATCGCGACCGAGGAGAGAAGGGGTGAGGGAAGGTATTTATTCAGCACATACTCGGCGGAAAAGACGGAGAGCACCCTGACCTGATGCATGACTTCGCTTGTCAGTTCAACTTCGTACCTGTCCGCAAAGCTCTTTACGGACTCGTCTATGTCACTTTCCACAATGCTGTCCGCCATGTGATGGGCGATTGTCTTTGCCTTAGCGGTGTTGCCGCTGCTGCGGTGGCGCTTTATCTCCTCCAGCAGAAGCATCGGGTCAAAGTCGTCCTTCTTTTTCTTTTCCCCAAAGATTTTTATATCGCTGTCGTCATTTATTCTCATGCTCTTCCCCCTAAACTCTTTGTCCTAATTACAATATGCGGGAAATTCCGTAAAAATGCAAGGGGCTTCTTTATAAAAAAACCGCCTCGGGCAATTTGCCAAGCGGCGCCTTTGCCTTGTGGCGGTGGTGGTTTCTAAACGGTAACTTCCTGTGTTGTCTCGGTCTTGCTTTGCTGACGCCTGAGCCTTGCCTTGTACTGCAAAAGCTCCTGAACCTGGTCCTCGTGCACTCCGTAGTCGCCTACGCTCCAAATGCCCTTGTTATACATTCCGTGGAAGTTGCTGCCTCCGGTCATGAGGAGCTTGTTTTTCTTAGCGAATTCGTAAAACTTCTTTGTGTCCTCCTCGCTGGCGTCAGAGGACCATACCTCAATGCCGTTAAGACCGTGCTCAAGCATCCTTTCTGCAAGCTCAAGACCGCCGTAAACAGCGGGGTTGGCAAGTATCGCGATTCCTCCCGCGGAGTGAATCGCTGCGATAACCTCCTCAACGGGGGAGTACTTGGCGTTGACTATGATGTTCTCCTCGCTCTCGGGAGAAAAGAGCAGTTCATAAAGCTCGCCGTACATGCTTGAGGAATAGCCTATCTCCATAAGGGCGTGCATAATGTGCTGCTTGAATATGTTGGTGGAGCCCTGGGCGCACCTTAAAACGAACTCGGGAGATATGGGGAACTTCTTTGCCGCTTTAAGCATCATATACTGGCCCGCGCGCCTTCTGGCCATGGAGTTCTTGTGGCAAAGCCCCTCTATTCTGTCGGGACAGTCGCAGAGATAGCCTAAAATATGGACCTCGTTGCCCGTTAGAGTGTCTGTGGCGGAAAGCTCAACGCCGGGGATGACTCTGACATTGTGACGCTCGCCTATGACCTTTCCTCTCACATTTCCCGCAAGGCAGTCATGGTCCGTAATCGCGATGGTTGAAACGCCGCGGCCCGCGGCAAGAAGAATCAGCTCCTCAATACCCATCGAACCGTCCGACAGTTTGGTATGACAATGTAAATCCGCTAACAAAATAACCCTCCTACGCGATTCCTGCCTTTGTGCCAAAAATAAAAAAATCTCCAAATGAATATTTTATGCAAAAAAGGGCAGAATGTGCGCAATTTAAACATTAATTACAAACAAATTATAGCTTATTTTCTGAGAATTTTCAAGGGAAATGCTTTAATTTGTTAAAAGGCATGGATTCTATGCCGCTTTTTTGTGCAAAATCTTATGTTTTTGTCATCGTCTGCAACGGAAAATTTTTAAACTTTCATCCATTTTTGGGCAAAACGGAGAAAAATTTAAAATTCGCGCTGAAATTAATGCAAGGCTCGTTTTCGGCAAAGTTTCCCCCTTTTCGCATATTAGTCGGAATTGAGGACAGACAATGCGCCATATACTTTAGATAGAACTATGTTTAGGAGTGGTCGTTTTGGAAGTTTTGAGACTTGGGATGCGAGGGCCGCTGGTTCAAATGCTGCAATTGGCCCTTGCTCGGGCAGGCTATTACAGCGGAGAAATTGACGGAATCTTCGGCTATCAGACTCAAAGAGCGGTATTCAGTTTCCAGAGCGCCTTCGGTGTTACCTCCGACGGCGTTGTGGGTCCCGCCACATGGGGACATATACTGCCATACATAAGAGGCTACTTTTACAGGGTCATCAGAAGCGGCGACACACTATGGAGCCTTGCCAGGCAGTACGGCACGACGGTAAGGGCTATTCTAACCGCCAACCCCACTTTGGACCCCGACAGTCTAAGACCGGGTCAGACCATAGTAATACCCTTCGGTTTCCCGGCGGTGCCGACAAACATCGATTACACCTCGACCCTCACTACTCTTATTATTGACGGCTTAAAGGCAAGATATCCCTTTTTGAGAACGGGCAACTTCGGCAGAAGCGTCATGGGCAAGAGCCTGCACTACATATCCATAGGCACGGGCGCCACTCAGGTTTTCTACAACGCCGCCCACCACGCCAACGAGTGGATTACAACTCCGGTTCTTCTAAAGTATGTGGAGGACTACGCAAGAGCTTATTCCGAAAACGGCAGCATATTCGGCACAAGAGCCGCCGACCTATACAGAGGCACCACCCTTTATGTGGCTCCCCTTGTAAACCCCGACGGAGTGGACCTTGTAACGGGAGCCATTAACCGAGGAACCTTCTATGAGAACGCTGTCAGGATTTCCTCGGATTACCCGAACATCCCCTTCCCTTCGGGCTGGAAGGCAAATATAGCCGGCACCGACTTAAATCTTAACTACCCCGCCGAATGGGAGAGGGCAAGGGAGCAAAAGTTCGCGGCGGGCTTTGTATCCCCCGCTCCGAGGGATTATGTCGGCTCCGCTCCATTGTCAGCTCCCGAAAGCGCCTCGGTTTACAACTTTACCCTAAACCATGACTTTGCCCTGATTCTCGCCTACCATACCCAGGGTGAGATAATCTACTGGAAGTTCATGGACTATGACCCGCCCAGGGCAAGGGAGATTGGCGAGAGAATGAGTCAGGCAAGCGGCTATCCCTTGGAGATTACCCCCGAGTACTCAGGCTACGCCGGCTACAAAGACTGGTTCATTCAGGAGTTCAACCGCCCCGGCTATACGGTGGAGGTGGGTCTCGGCGAAAGCCCGCTGCCGCTCAGCCAATTCGACAAAATATATAACGACAATATAGGCATATTAACAATAGGTATGTCTTCGTTTATCTGAACATATTAAAGGGGGGCGGGGACCCCCTCGCCTCCCCCTTTTTTATTAAAGTTTATACTCGGTATGGAGTTAAATAAAGGAATGTGCTAAACTATGTGTAACAAAAGGACTTAAAACGGAGAGTCTATGGAAGCTAAAGATTATAATGCTTTGAGAGAGAAATATCCTGTATTTAAATATAACTCCTTCAGCTTGGAAAAAGCTGAGGGGGGAATTCGCCTTTCTTTCGATTTTGAGATAGAAGGGCTTTGTCGTTTTTGCCCCGATACGCTGATTGTGACGGAGAATTTGAAAATCCTCAACGACCCCTTTAGCCCCATGGCGAGAAAAATCGCCTTCTTTATCGGCATGACAGAGCTTGTCAGCTACTATAAGGCGGTATTGAGCCCGAAGGTTATTATCTCCTGCGGAAAAATGACCAAGGCTGATGAGGAATTTTTCATTAAGCTGTACCATAACGGTTTGTCCGAGTTCTTTTATACCAATAATATAAATATAGAAAAGGATAAGCTTTTGAGCTTTGAATATAAGGGCGGGGAGGATTTTGAAGGCGCAGAAAGCGAAGAATTCAAATCCTCAGAAATAAATCTTATCCCCGTGGGCGGGGGCAAGGATTCGGCGGTTACGGCAAATCTGCTCAGGCATCACAGGGACAAGAATATGTTCTTTACTATAAACGACCAAAAGGCGAGGACCGAAACCGTCACCGCCGCGGGCTACGGCGAAGACAGAATAGTCAGAACATACCGCAAGATAGACCCCGAGCTTTTGGAGCTTAACAAAAAGGGCTTTTTAAACGGACATACCCCCTTCTCCGCCATTGTGGCTTTTCTTTCGTATTACTGCGCATATATCATCGGCGCGGAGCATATTGTTCTCTCAAACGAGGCAAGCGCCAACGCCCCCAATATAGAGGGCAGCGAGGTAAATCATCAGTATTCCAAGTCCTATGAGTTCGAGCGGGATTTCTTCGAGTTTACAAAGAGGAATTTCACCGAGAAAATAAAGTATTTCAGTATGTTAAGACCCTTCAATGAGCTGCAGATCGCGAAAGAATTTTCGGATTTGCCTCAGTTCCACAGCATTTTCAGAAGCTGCAACAGAGGCAGCAAACAGAACATCTGGTGCGGCGAGTGCGCAAAATGCCTCTTTGTTTACTCGATTCTCTCGCCCTTTTTGCCGAATGAGAAGCTGATAGAAATTTTCGGCTCTGACCTTTTCGAAAAAGAGCATTTAAGCGAGATTCTCGACGGACTCAATGGGGTCATAAAATTGAAACCCTTTGAGTGCGTCGGCACCGTTGAGGAGGTCGCCGCGGCTTTAAACGAGACCGTTAGGCAGTGCGAGTCAGCGGGCAGAGCACTGCCGCCCCTTTTAAGGCGGCACAAAGAGTGCTTCAGCGGCGACAGCGCCCCGTACAAGGTTCCCGATATAGAGAGCATACTTTCCCACTATAACAGTGAGCACAATATACCCGAAAAATTTATGAACACCGTAAGGGAGATGTATTCCTTTGTCCAACACAAGCAGGAGGCTTAAAGAATATTTCGAGGATAAAAACATCCTCATTTTAGGCTTTGGCAAGGAGGGCAGGTCCAGCTATGAGTTTATAAGAAGGGTGCTGCCCAATAAACCCCTTGCAATTGCCGACATGAAGGACATTGAGCTGAGTGACGATAATGTAAGGCTCATCACCGGCGAGGATTACCTCTCCTGCCTTGCCCGGTTCGACCTTGTGCTCAAAAGTCCCGGCATACCCTTTAAAGGCGTGAAAATCCCCGACGGCACAGAGATTACCTGCCAGACCGACTTGTTTTTAAGGTTCTCCGACTTTACAGCCGTCGGAATCACCGGCACCAAGGGCAAGACCACCACATCAACGCTGATTTACTCTATGCTTAAAGAGGCGGGCTTTGACGCTTGTCTTATCGGCAACATCGGAGTACCCGTCTTTGAGGATATAGATATTTCCGACTCCGCCGTTGCGGTCATTGAGCTTTCCTCCCATCAGCTCCAGTTTACAAGGACCTCCCCCCATATCGCCGTTCTTACAAACATCTACGAGGAACATCTTGACCACTACGACGGCGGCTTTGAGGGCTATGTAAACGCAAAGCTCAACATCGTGAGAAACCAGACCGAAAAGGATTACTTTATATATAACCCCGACCAGAACTTGGAGGAGTATATAAGTCTTGACTCCGTAAAGTCAAAGAAAATCCCCTGCCCGTCAGTGTCGGACGAGGAATTTTTAAACAATCTCACAAAGGGCAACCCGCATTTAAAGGGCAGGCACAATCTCCATGACGCCATGATGGCGGCAAAGGCTGTGCGCTGCCTGGGAGTGGGCAACGACGCGATAAAGAGAGCTGTTGACAACTTTGCGGGCATAGAGCACAGAATGGAGTATGTTGGCACCTTTGACGATGTGGAGTACTACAACGACTGCATAGCCACCATTCCGAAGGCTGTGCTCAGCGCCGTTGAGGCTTTAGGAAATGTGGGAAGTCTGATTATCGGCGGACTTGACAGAGGTCTTGACTATACGGACTTTGCCGATGAGCTTATTAAATCCGGCATTGACAATATAATCTGCCTGCCCGACACCGGATACAGCATAGGAAAGCTGATGGAGTCAAAGGGCGCGACAAGCCGCATAATTTACGCAAAGGACATGGAGGACGCCGTAAGACACGCGAAGGACTTTACTCCAAAGGGCAAGGCGGCGCTTCTTTCTCCCGCGGCGGCAAGCTATAACCTCTATAAAGGCTTTGAGGAAAAGGGCAGGCACTATAAAAAGCTGGTGCTGGAAATCTGCGCAAAAAATTAAAAAAACCGTGCCGTTAAGGCGCGGCTTTTTATTTATGTTAACCTCTTTCATTGTAGTCCGCTGAGAGGAGGTTCATGCTTTCAAGCAGTTTATGCAGGTAAATAAAGGGGCCTATTACAATTAGCGAACCCAAGACTGCCCAGAGCCAGTAATCCTTCATGCCAAAGTCGTAGCCTATTCCTCTGCGGTCCAGCTCGTCGCCTATGCGGTCGGAGAGCTTGTGGAACCATACTATGGGGTAGATTCCAAAGGTCAGCCACGAAAGAACAAAGGTCACAAGGAGAAAATGCATTGTCTTTTTGCCGTCGTACTTTTCGGCTATGATGTTAATGTCGGAGCTGACGCCTGACATTGCAATCAAAGAGTAGATGCCGAATGTGACAATGGATAGAAGGATGTACTTAATTAGGCTCCTGTTGGTTTTGAGGCGGTATGTGGGACGGTTTGTAAAGCCTACCCTGCACATACATTCGGGACAGAGCACCGCCTCGTCCATAATCTCGGAATTGCACTTGGGGCAAACCATAATAATCTCCTCTTTTCTTTGGGAAGCAAATTTTGACTGCTCTTTGAAGTCAAACTCCCTAATTATTTCCAATTCGGAGTGAGTATAACAGAAAAATGACAGCTTGTCCATAACATCTACAAAATTTGACAAAGTTCCAAAGTATTTCTGTTAGGATTATCCAAAATTTTCTGTATGACGCTTGTGCAGAAAGCTAAATTTCCGCAATAAAAAAACAGACGCGAATTACGCTTGCGTCTGTTTTTAAATTTTTGCTTGTCTTGCTAATACACAAAATCCGCGCTCCCGAAAGCCTCTATGATTTTGTCTTTTATTCTGTAATAGTCTTTTTCGTCGGTTTCGGTGTGAACTCTGAACGCCGCCGACTCGGTAACCAGCACCATATCGAGGCATCTCAGCTCCCTGCCGTACAAAGGCTTTTTATACTCGAGAACAAAGGCGGGATACTCGATTTTTTCCGTAAGCCCCAAATCGTACTCGCAGGTGATGTCAAGAGCCTTGCCGCCCTCGGCGTTCTTTACAAGCTCTGAGATATGGGAGGCGAATACGGGCACTGGCTCTGAGCTTTTAATTGTGATTTCCGTTTTGCCTTCAAGGCTGTACTTATTTTCTCCGCTTTCGTTAAGGTTCTCTGCTTTCAGAATCAGCTTTAAGGGGAATGACCTTTTATTAGCGCCCTCCTCCCTGTCGTAATAAAGCGGCGGGTCAAGGCGTGAAAGGAGACCCTTGTCAAACAGCATATCCTTGTCAAGCCGCTTTAGGGAGTTTTCGGACAGGCTGAGAGAATAGAACAAAATGCGGGTGGGGGAGTTTTCGTTTCTGACTGTAAGGGTCATAAGGTACAAGGTGCGGTCCTCAAGAATCACAAAGCCCGAGAGAGAGGCGTCGGAGAGGAAATCCCCCTCATATTCCGGCGTATAAAGCTCTTTTGCTTTTTCTTTAAGCTCGGGAAGGGTGATGCTGTCATGCCTCAGTCTTTCTTCGGCGGTGATAAGCTCGTTCTTTAATTTGTCAAAGCAGAAACTCTGCAAAAAGCCGTCCGTGCCGTAGGTGGGGTACTCGTTGTAGGTGATGACAAGCTGAACATAGCGCTCGCTGTCAAATGGGTAGGTGCGTATATCAATGCAGCCCTTGCGCTTCTCCTTTCGGAACTGCTCGTAGTTTGCCTTAAAGCTCTTTTCAATGCTGCTGTTAATGAGCTTAATGTCGGGAATTTCCCCGCCCTGCTCGGATAAAAATCTGCTTTCGCTGTTGTAATAAAGGCGGGGGATTTCCACAATGCTGCCGTTTTCGTAGCTTTGCACATCCATAACCGCCCTGACGGCGATGTCCTTTGCGGCTTTATGGGAATTTGAGCAGGAGGAAAGCAGCAAAAGAAGCGGGAGGGCAGCCGCCGCGGCTTTAAGAAACTTCATATTAATACTCCTTTATCATGGCTTTCTTGCGCTGATTTCCCTTTGGAGGCGATTCTTCGTGTAATTGCGCACAAACTTTTTGCGAGCCTGTTTCTTCTCTTTAGCTGTAAGCTTTGCCTCCTCATGTACCTCAGCGGGGACTTCAAAGCCGAAGGAATCACGCTTCTCAGCTCTGTCATAAAGGTCGTTGGCGAGAGTGAACGGAATGTCGTTCTTAACGGCAAGAGCTGAGAACACAAAGATTTTCTTTCCTTTGGGGAGCTTTACCGTTCTCACAAAGGGCGGGATTTCAAGCTCGTACATAAAGAGGTAGGCGTACCTTGCCGCCTCGTCGCCCTTTTCGTTGTGGGTATGTGTAAAGTTCCACGCAAGGGTGTCCCGCTTAATATGGGCGGTTTCGTTCAGGGCATAAAGGTCCCATTTGCCGACTCTCTCGAACATATCGGCGACTGTGAGCTTGACGCTCTGATTTCCCGCAAAAAACTCGCACTCAGTGTCCCCGTCCCTTGCCGCCGCAAGGATATAGAGTTTTTCGGTGTTTTCGGGGAGAGTCAGGGTTTCGCCGTCGCAAAGAAGGGCAAAGCCCGATTTGTCAATGGGGAAATTAAGACCCTTGACGGGAATTGATTCGGGGTAAATTTCTCTCGGTATAAAACTGCCGCCCTTTAAGGGGCCTTTTAGTTTCTCGCCGTTTTTAGAGGTTACCTTTATGTTAAGCGGTAGCATGACCTTCTCTGTTTCGGGCGCTGTTTCTTTGCCCGTTTGTTTGAGTTTCAGCGAGAAGGTCTTAACCTCAAATTTGCCGAGGTCGAATATGAGTTTATTGCCCTCTGTTTTGGCGGCTCTGAGATATTCCTCAGCGCCGTTTGTTTCGGCGGCGGTGAGTATATCGGAAGCGAAGGCAAGAACTATATTCTTCTTGGGTCTGCCTGAGGTTTCGTTGACCCTGACAATTATCTCGTCGCTTTCCTCAGCCTTCTTAATAGCCCTAACAGCCACAGCGGCGTCGGAAATGGAGGCGAAGGAGAAGCTGCCGCCCAAAGATCCTTCATGCGCCGTTGTCACAAAGGCGGCGGGGGGCTGATTGAACTCTGTTGCGCTTTGCTGAACGCCGTTTGTGAAATCACCCTCGCAGGAGTAAAGGGCAAATCCGAAGCGGTTTAGTCCCAAATCCATAAGGTGCTGGGCGCTTTCCTCCCTGTATCTTGCCTTGGGGGTATGCACGGCGGTAAGGCGTATTGTGCTCTCGTCCGGCTTGTCCCAGCCGGTGCGGGAGTCGCTGAACACAGCCACGGTGTATTTGCCGTCCTCGCTTGTCTGGGATGCCCACATCTGAGCGGGGAACTCGTAGAGTTTGGGCGTGGAAACGCCCCTCTCAATGCTGCCCAGCCCCAAGTCAAAGCGGCATTTTTTATTCTTTGCCGAGAGGGGGAACTGAGCCTTTAAGATGCTGCGGGTGCTGCGCCAGTCAACCTCGTTAAAGACTTCCACCCTGTCTGAGCCCTTAAAGAGGGAAATAATCTGGGTGTATATGCTCTTTGAGCTTTTGCGGCGTATTTTAATAGCCACCCTTGCGGGGCCGTTTTCTATGATTTCAATTGCGGGATTTGCGGCGTACTCCCTGGGAGGAGCCGTAACATCGTTATAGTCCAGCTCCCATGCGGGGTACTGAAGACTTCCCGTATAATTCAGCTCCGCCATTCTGACGGGGCTTGAGAGCAGCTCCCTGCCGATTTCCTTGTCATAAACGGAGCGGATGTCGCCCGCCTCGTCAATGCGGACAATGTATTTCTCGTTCTCGAGCAAATCCTTGCCGACTTTAAGCTCTGACTTAATGCCGCAAGGTTCGTCGGAGGGTCTTATGTCAAAGGCTTTGAGACCTACCGACGGGAGAGCCGCCGCGAAAGCGACCTCGGCAAAGCCCTTTTCTCTATGGTTTATCTGGGCGGGGTATTCTTTGCCCTCAATGTCAAAGACTCTGATGTGTTTTACATTGTCTGAGAGGGGAATTCTTGCGCTGACGCAATAATACCTTTCGCCGTCTGTCTGATTCGGGTTAGCGGCTATTACAGCCACGCCCTGACAGAAGGATGTGTCAATATGGCGGGCAAGAGCCTTGACGGCTCCTTCATACTCCGCCGACAGCTCATTGAGCGAGAGAATATAGTCGTTCCAGTTCCTCTGATAGCATACATTTAAAGAGGTGCCGGTAATATCGTCGTGGAAATGGTGGGCGATGAGCCTTTTCCAAGCCCTCTCCAGCTTTACAGCGGGATACTCCCTTCCCAAAAGGCTCATGGCGGCTGCGGAGAAACGCTCCGCGGCGTCGGCAAGCTGCTCGCCTCTGCGGTTCCAGCGCTTGCCTATCGCCCTTGAAGTATAGGAGCCCACGCCGTGGTCGGTGGAAACAAGCTCGCCCCGCCATGATGGCAGGCTGTATTTCTGCTTTTCGGTAAGCAGAGTATCGATGTCCCTGAAAATTTGGTCGGCGGGAGCGGAAAGGACATCTATTTTGGACTTGTGATTCTTCCTTATATCCTTGCAGACCGCCCTTACGGAGCTTTCCAGCGGGGCGCCGCCCCTGTCGCCGACTCCGTGGAATTTGTATGTAAAGGGCAGGTCGTACTTTCTTAAATTCTCGCACAGCTTGTAGCGGGCGCCGTAGCTGTTCCTTGCGCTGACAAAGGCGTTGGTGTAGCCTTGAGCGTCAAGGGAGGCGTAAATGAATTTGCCGTCGGGCCCGTACCATTTTCCGATGTCAAAGGGTATGCCGTATGCGCTGCTCCAGACCAGCTTTTGAGTGGTAAAGCCCTTCAGTCCCGCGTGATGGGCGATTGAAGGCAGGGCATAGCCGAAGCCGAAGCAGTCGGGCAGGAATATGTCCACGGACTTTTTGCCGAAGTTGTTTTTAAAGTAGTTGTTGCCGTAAAGAATGTTGCGGAAAAGCGCCTCCGGCGACGGAATGTTCACATCTCCGTTTTCATAGCATGAGCCTGTGACAAACCATCTGCCCTTGTTTATGTATTCTTTAAGCCTTTCAAAATCCTCGGGGTAGTACTCTTTTATCAGCTCGTAGCGGTAGCTGCCCTCAAAGCTGAATTTGTACTCAGGATACTTTTCAAAGAGCTTAAAGTTCTCTTTTAAAGTTTTGGGAATATACTCCTTAATGGTGGTTTCAAGCGGCCAGTTCCATGAGGTGTCAAGGTGAGCGGTGGCAACGGTGTAAATTCGAGGCTTTAATTTTTCGGCCATGTTTTCCCCTCCAACAGCTTGCTTTGTATTATAAATTATAAAGCCTTTCATTGGTAAAATCAAACATTTTTGCCTTGTTATATTCGTCAAGAATTGGTATACTTGCGGTAGAAACTGAATTGTGAGGTGCGTTATGGGACTTAAAAGCATTGACAAGGCAGCCGCTGAGAAGGGCAAAGGCACCCTTACTCTCTGGCAGTTCGTAAAGTTTATTTTTGTAAGCCTGCTTGCCTTTATCGTGCAGTTCGGAACCTTAAACCTTTTGTACCTTCTGCCCCCGATAAAAGAGCTTTTCAACACGCCGTTCCACTGGTTTGTGTTCAATTACGGGGCGGACGCCAACGGTCTCGGCTTTTTTATAGCATTCAACATCTCCAACATTCTGGCGCAGATTGTCGCCTTCTTTGTAAACCGTGAAAAAACCTTCAATTCTTCGGCTAACATAGCCGTAACATTGCCCATCTACATAGCCTTTACACTGTTCCTTGTATGCTTTTCCGCTTGGCTGTCGCCCTTCCTGCAGGAAAAGCTCCTTGCCGCGGGGCTTGACGGTCAGCTCTCGGCGAACATCTCCTCGATGGCCTGCGCCTGCATACAGTTCTTTGCCTACTTCCCCTTCAGCAAAATCCTTTTCAGAAAGCCAAAGGAAGAGAAAGAATAAGTTTTGCGGCCTTGCCTTTAAAACGGGGGCGCATAAGAAAGTCTGCTCTGCGCAAATAAGCCGTTCTTCTGAAAAGGCCGCCGCAATAACGCCTTTCTTTGATATGGATAAAGCTAAAATATTAAAAGCCCTGCTTTGGCAGGGCTTTTTTATTGCTGTGAAAAATCGAGAATCAATACGGTGCTTTTGTTATCTTCCCCTTTTTGGAGTATCATAAATCCGTTTTCAGCGGGGAAAACCTCACCTTTAAAGCTGTCGGGGAGTCTTCCGAGGGAGTGAATTCTCTTTTCCTCCACTTTGTAAAAACTCTTTGTGTAGCGGGTCTCGGCGTATATAAAAGCCCCCGATGCCCGTATGCTTTCGGCGGCGCCGATATAAACCTCGTCGCTGAGATATTCGCCGCTTTCTGCGTCTATAATGCAGTCGACCGTTTTGCCGCTTTCCTCATCCGCCTCGGCGGAGAAAATGTAACCGCCCGCATAGACCGCCGCTTCGGCACAGTCGCCCTTTGCCTTGATAGAGCGGGTTTTGCGCTCCTCGATAGAGTGGAGGAAATAGGAAAGCTCTCCGTTTATGTAGCTGTCCCACAAAACATAGCCGTCGCCCAGATAAAAGCAGCTTTTTTTGCTGTTGTCACTATAAAGGCTATGCAGCTCCACCCTGGCGCCCGTTTCGCAGCCGTACTTAATAACGCTCTTTACCGACAGGTTTTCAAGAGCCTGATTCTTCTCAAGCCAGTAAATGCTGTCGCCCAGAAGGCGGGGAATCAGCTTGCCGAAGGAGTCGGACTCCTCGGGGTAAATCTCCTTGACGCCGCCGTTTTTAAGGTTTGTAAGGAAGAGCTTAGTTTTGTTATAGGGCGGTCTTTTAACGCTGTAAACAAGATAGCTGTCGTTGACTCCTATGTAGTCTATATGTGTGTCGCTTTCAAGCTTTGCGATAATCTCGGTATCGCCCGTTTCGGCGTCCGCCTTTATGAGAAGGTTATAAGGGGAGTCGGCATTTCCGTCCTCGGCTGCGCTGAAATACACAAAGCTGCCGTACTTGGTGAGGCTGCCCACGGCTTTGTAGGGCAAATCAAGCCGCCTTGCTATATTCTCATAATCTATTCTGTTAAAGACAGGCTCGGCGTCGGTTGCCGCCTCTGTGGCGGTCTCAACGGCAGACGGCTCTTTTTTGCACGACGCGAAAGCCAAAATCATGCTTAGAATTATCAATACGCCGCACAGCCTCTTTAAAAACATGACTATACCCCTTTCCCTGAGTTTGGCGTTAGCGTGTAAAATCTTTAAAGCATTGTACGCCGCGGGAAGGGGTAAGTCAATAATTCGGCATTAAGTTAAAATTTTAACTATTTTATGCGGCTGAGGTCAAGTATAAAGACCTTTTTGTCCCGAGCCAAAAACTCCTCGGAGTAATCGGTATCGGAGTCTTGCGCCTCAAGGAAAACCATGACCTCGCCGTCGCCGCCGTATATGCGGTTAAAGCCGAACTTCGAGGGCAGCTCGCCAAGGAGCCGGAGTTTTCCGTCCTCGATTTTGTAAAGAAGTGGCATATTGCAGACGGTGGCGAGGAATCTGCCGGCAAAGCGGAAGAAGCGCTCATCGGCGGTATCCTCGTAAACCAAATCCTCACCCGATGCGGCGTGGAAAATACGGATTTTCTTGCTTTCAAGCTTTTCGTCTTCATACTCGGCGCCAACGATAAGACCCTTGCCGAAAAGGGCATAGCCGGCGTATGGGTGTTTCGCGCGGTAAGATACCGTGCCGCCCGTGCTTGTGTTGTAGACGAAATAAAAGGCGCTGTCTTTCAGCACATCGGTCCAGATAAGATAGCCCTCGTTTTCGTGGAGCTGACCGTTTATCGTGCCGGCGTAGTTTAGCTTCGCGATTTCGGACTTGGCTCCCGACGCCAAGTCAATCTTTGCGACCGCCGCGCAGAGGGTGCCGTCCTCTTTTTCACGATGCTCAATAAAGTAAAGACTTTCGCCCGCAAGGCAGGGATTAACGCTGTAAAAGGGACGGTTTCCGTCGTAAATCTTTTTGACGCCGCCGCTCTCCAAATCCATAAGATAAAAAGCGGTCTCGCCGGATTCGGCCATGGAGAGCCAGACAAGATACTTTTCGTTCGCGCAGAGTCTTTGAATGTCGAGATTTCCGCCTGTCATCTCGTAAAGAACGGCGGTTTCCTTTGTCTTTAAGTCATAGCAGCCCACGATGTTTTTGAATCTGACAAAAGAGCCTTTTTCAGCGGCGCAGAAGTAGAGCTTGTCTCCGCAGAGATACGGCCAATCCACAAAGGCGTACGGGAGATTTATTTCGGTGATGTATTTTTCAAACTTTACCTTGTTCTTGACCGCCTGCCGCTCTAAGGGTATGGATTCGGTCTCGCTTTCGGTGGGAGAGTTTTCCCCCTTTTTGCATGAAGTGAAGAAAGTGAGCATAAGGCACAAAAGCAGAACAACGGATAAAGTTTTGCGAAAACGCATCTTAATCCCCCTAAAAAATGTTGTTGAAATCGTTAGCCATTGTGCATTATAGGTACAAAAAATTGGGAAGTAAAGGAAAGTAACACGAATGTAAATCAATAGTAATAATTATTAATAAATATTTTACTTTCGTAACTTTTTGTTCTTATTGCAGTAATAAAGCCATGTCTGACGGGCGATGTTCTAAGGCTCTGAATACTCGCCCGTGACATTGTCTAAAACGCAGGTTGCTGAGGGCTGTCGCCGAGACAGTAAAATTCGGCGGAGAAAAAAGCTCTTTGGCGTATCGCAGGTGACCCGCGAATTTCCTGCGGCTTTAAAAGAACGGGTCTTATCGGCTTTGCCTGCGGGTTCTGTCTGAGCAGCGGCGGTTTGCTCAGTTTCATCTGAGTTTTTTTATATAATGCAAATAGATAAGCATAAGGCGCAAAAGCGAAAGCGCATTTTAGTCCCGCTGATTATGTAAAATATTTCCGCCAATGTGCATTATAGGCTCTGAAAAATGGAAAGTAAAGGAAAGTAACATGAATGTAAACCAATGTAATAATTGTAATAAAAGCTTTTGCCTTTGTTTCTTTTGTTAAAACGCCGCAAAAAGCCCGACCGCGCGGGCGGTCGGGCGCTGTTTCGGCAGGGGGCTGCCGTAATTCTCTATATCAGCTCGGGTTCCAGCATGCCGTAGCCGCCGTCATGCCTTACATAGACTACCGAAATCTTGTCGGTTTCGGCGTTGAGGAACATATAGAACTGATGTCCGAGCATATTCATCTGAAGGATTGCCTCATCCACGGTCTGAGGCTTGAGGGGAACGGTCTTTGTGCGGACGATGTTAAAGTCTAACTCCTCCTGCACCTCGGCGCTGTCGCCTCCGTTAAGATCCTCAAGACCTGCCGCTTTGAAGCGCTTTGCCAGCTTTGTCTTGTTCTTTCGTATCTGACGAACAAGAACATCCACGCACAGGTCAAGAGCTTCGTTCATGTGTTCAGCCTTCTCCTCAGCCCTGAAAATCATGCCATCCTTGATGAGGGTAATCTCAACGGTCTGGACATTCTTTTCAACTGTGACCGTGATTTTGGCTGTTACATCCTCTCCGAAGAACCGTTCAACTTTCTTGAGCTTTTTTTCGGCCCTTTCTTTGAAGGATGCACGAGGCGTGCACTTTCGACCTATAATGGTAATGTTCATAAATACATCCCCCTTCTTGGCAATGACGGTTAAAAACACACGGAAGGCTGCCCTGAGAGTTTTTCTCCCAACACCGCCTTCCGTTATATATTTTTTATTACCGTCTTGATTAAAGTATACCATCAGTTGAGCGGATTGTAAACCGAAATGAGATAATGTTTACTTATTCTTAATAAAGAATTTTTTAACAAAGTTTTGCCCGCCGGGGAGAGGCAGAAAGCCCGAATCCGCTTGCTCGGACGGGAGCGGGCAGGAAGCGGGGGAGAGCTTATTCCTTGCGCTGTTGGCGAGCGCGGCTGCTCTTTGCGGGGGTAGTCCGCAGTCGGGGAGCGGACAAGCCCCCGCCCGATTGCCGCTGAGAAAATGAGGCGGGTATTCCCTGCCCCAGCCGTGGGCGAGCAAAATATGGAGCAGATTGCCCCCAGATTGCCGCTGAAAAATGCGGCGGTGCGCACTCCCCGCCGCCCCGCCTCCGCTGAGGGTGACAGGGTTTTTCCATGTGCGGCGGCGCCCCCTGCGTGGGGAGTCCGCTCGGTCGGGGCGGAACACGCTCGGCGCAAAGGGAGCGGAGAGTCCACCCCACGCTGCGGTGTGGTCTGCCCCGTGTGCGTCAATCGGAGTTCCCGCCGCCACACCCCGCCCGCCGAGGGCGAAAAAATGGAGCGGATTGCCCCGCCCCGCCGCCCCGCCGAGGGTGACGGGGGTACTCTGTGCGGCGCCCCCTGCGTGGGGAGTCCGCTCGGTCGGGGCGGAACACGCTCGGCGCAAAGGAAGCGGAGAGTCCACCCCACGCTGCGGTGTGTGTCTGACCCGTGTGCGTCAATCGGAGTTCCCGCCGCCTGCCCCCGCCCGCCGCCGGTTGGGCGGCGACCTTTAAAGTGAGCTGCTTTTCTCGGCGGCAGACCTTTAAAGGCAATAAAAGCTTAAAAACCGCCCTGTCGGACGGTTTTTAAGCGGGGTGTAGTGCTTGAGTGAGCGTGAAAGAATGGCGATTTCGCTATTGGTGTTATGGAAACTTCTGCTTGCCTTCTTATTTGTTAAGGTATGCGATAATATCCCCGATTGTGGCGATGCCTGCGATTTCCCTGTCGGAAATTACGGTGCCGTACTCGTTTTCGATGGCGACCGCAAGGTTTACAAGGTCAAGGGAGCTGAGTCCCAAATCGCTGCGAAGATTGGTTTCCTCGTTTAAATCCTTGGGGTTAACTTTTACAAATTCGCAAATTAATTCTTTAATTCTGTCAATCATATTATCCTCTCCTGCGTCTTACCTTGAGCTTACAAGCCTGTATCTTTCAATTGCCTTTTGCCTGATTATCTTCTTTGTGGAGGTCTTTTCAAAGTCCTCGGTCACAACGGTGACATCCCGAATCATCTTATAGCCGGGCAGCTTTTTGTTTACCTTGTTTATATCCGATGAAGCCATCTGCCAGATTTCCTCCATTGACTTATCGGGGAAGTCCGCCATGTCTATAAAGACTATCGCCGCTATTATGCTCTGATTGGAGCCCAAAATTTCCTTTTTGGCCTCAAGAACCACGATTTCACGGATATAGGGGATTTCGTCCTTTACAAGGTCCTCGATTTCCTCGGGGTGAACATTCTTGCCGTTGTCAAGGACTATAAGGCTCTTCTTTCTGCCGACAAGCACGAGATGACCGTTCTCATCTATCTTGCCCAAATCTCCGGTCTTGAACCAGCCGTCCATAAAGGACTCGGAGGTTGCCTTGCTGTCCTTGTAGTATCCGCAGCTTATGTTATCTCCTCTGAGCCAGACCTCGCCGATGCCGTCCGCGTCGGTGTCGTGGAGGATGTACTCGGTTTTATGGAAGGGCGTTCCCGTTGACGCGGGATATTTGCCGCCGTCGAGATTGAGCGACGCGATGGGAGCCGCCTCGGTAAGACCGTAGCCGAGATAGAACCTGAATCCGAAATCGGCAAGACCCTTTATGAATTTGGGATTGCAGGGAGCTCCGCCGCAAATCATAAGGTCAAGATTGCCGCCGAATTTCTGCCTGATAAATCCGAAAATCTCCGCGCGCTTGTCTATGCCTTTTTCTAAAAGGCTGTTGCTGTACTCCACTGCCTGCCTTAATTTCTCAGCCTGACCCGTCTTTTCGGCCTCAGCCCAAATGGCGTTATAGAAGTTCTCTGCAAAGGTGGGAACAAGCATGACCATGTGGGGTTTAAATAACTGGAAATTGCTCATAAGGTTTTTAAGACTGTCGTTAATGCAGATAGTAACGCCGATGTAAATAAGGGGCAGTATGTTGCAGTTAAGCTCGTAAATATGGTTCATAGGGAGCACTGAGAATGTGGAATCCCTGAACACAACATTGTGAACCATGCCCTCGATATTGGTAACAAGGTTTTTGTGGGTCAGCATAACGCCCTTGTTGGCTCCCGTTGTGCCGGAGGTAAAGAATACCGCAGCCAAATCGTCGGGAGAAACCGCTTTGTCTATGTAGCGTCTGTCGCCCTTACTTATCAGCTCCTTGCCCCTTGCTATGAGCTCATCTACGGTAATAAAACCTTCCGCGGGGCTGTCGGAAGACATAAGGAACTGATAGCGGAGTTTATCGCTTTCCTCCTTATGCTGCTTTACGGCGCCGATGTATGTTCTGCTGGAGAATACCGCCTCAATCTCACCCTTTGCCATAAGGCGGGCAAGGTCCTTGTCGGTAAGCTCCTTGTCAAGAGGGATGGCGACGCCCACGCCGCCGATTATGGAGAGGAACGCCAGAATCCAGTGGTATGAGTTCTCGCCCAAAACGGCTATGTTCTTGCCCTCAAGTCCCATGTCTATAAGGGCGGTGCCGATTGCCTCTATGCTTTCTTTCAGCTCGTTCGCGCTGTGGCTTATTGCTTCACCGCCTTTTCTCTCTTTTACCGCCGCTCTTTCGCCGTGCATTTCGGCGGCTCTTTTTACAAGCTGCTTCATGTCTTTAAGAGGCGGCTGCGCGAAAAGCTTTGGGTTTTGCTCTTTCCAAATTTCAAATTCCTTGGTCATCTCTTTCCCCCCCTGCTCTTATATCTCGTTCAGAAGCTGTCCCACTGTGATGGACGGGTTTTCAATGCCCTTTAAGATTGCCTTTACGGCTCCCGTGTGCAAAGCTCTTATCTGCTCGGCGGAGATGGTGTTTGTCCTGTGCATATAGTAGAAGTCTATGCCGCCGTTTTTAAGATTGGGCATTGAGAAGGTGTAAAGGGGCATGATGTATCTTCCAAGGTTGTATCCGCTGAATTCATATGACCAGTTCTTGCCGCAGTCAAACTCAAGGGGCAGCCATGTGAACATCATTGAGGAGGGGCTTGCCGTCATGCCGTAGCCGAAAAGCTCTCTGACAAGATTTCTTGAGTCCATATACGGATAGTTCATGTGCCTGTAAACCTGAAGTCTTATGCCGGAGAGCTGCTCCAGAGCCTCCATAAAGGTCTTTTCCTCCGGGATAACGGCTCTTACGGGAAGGGGCTGGGTTACGCAGCCGCCCGTCTGCTTGTCCTTGTAGCTTACTCGCCTGTTGCACAGCTCCATGAAGTATACATCGGGATTGCGCTCGTTGATTTTTGAAACATGAGAGCGAAGTCCCATCTGAATTATGCAGGCGGGAGAGATGTTGTGCTTGCCGCAGAAGTCGAAAATCTTCTTGGCGTCCTTTTTGTCAAGGGTAATCTTTATAAGGTCCGCCTTGTCGTGAATCGGGTCAAAGGCGGAGGGAACGCGGATGTTGGGATTCTTCTTCTTTTTTCTCTCTTTCAGAAGCAAATCCATGCCGTGAACTCCGGCGTAGAAGGGCTCGCCGTCTTTAAGGAAGTACTCTCTGTAGAACTCCTCATCCTTCTTGTAACGCTCCTTGTCGGCAAGGTATTTGAACTCCTTGTCGATGATGTCCTTAAAGCTGTAAAGAGGCTCGGGCATCTCGGTGCCGTCTTTTAAAGCGTTGTAAACTTTCAGCACATCGGTGAAGAAAAGGAATACGGCGGTCGCGTCCATTGAAAGGTGGCAGACATTTATGTAAATTCCTGTGCCGCCGTTATAAGAGCGGAAGAAGATTATGCGGAAAACCTCGCCTTTAAGAAATCTGATGGGCTTTTGAGCGTCGGCGGTGAGGTGCTTTTCCTGCTCTTCCTTGGTTTTGAAGGTGACTACGGGAATTTTGCCTATTTTGCAGTCGGGCGTAAAGTACTGCCGAATTTGTCCCTTTTCCTTGAAGTAGCGCAGCCGCATGCAGTCGTTTCGCCGGCACTCGATTTCAACGGCCTTCTGAAGGGTGTCGAAATCCAGCTTTTCGCTGACCGTAAGCGACATGGGTATCTGCATAACCTGTTTGTGCAGACTGTACTTGAGCATGTAGTGCATGGTTTGCTGCGATGGAATTAAATCGTACGCAGTACCTGCCATCTTGTTTTTCATTTTATTTCCCCCCAAAGTTAACTAAAGTCGGAAAGTGAATCCGAATTCTGTCAAAGGCCGCATTAAAATCCGAATTTTCCGACCTATGTGCTATAATAATATAACGAAATTATTCATAAATTGTGAACAAATTGTAAACTTCAGGGCGTTTTTTACAGGGAATTTAAGTAAATTTCAAAATTTTTATAAATATCGACAAAGATTTGGGGCTTTCCGTTAATAAGACTTTAAAGAATTGTTAAATATTTGAAAATAAGGAGGTGCATTTTGACTCAAAACAGCCGCTTTCAAAGTGTCAAATTAAGTTTTTTGCGGCTTAAAGAGAAAAATTGGGAATAAACTTGAAAAATTTGTTAACAAGGTTTTATATTAAAGAGAAAGGGGAGTGAGCAAATGATTCTTTACTTTACCGGAACGGGCAACAGCAAATTCGCCGCCGATTTTCTTGCGGAGTATCTGGGTGACGAGTGTTTAAGCCTTAACGAAAAAATAAAAAAGGGCGAGGATATAAAGGAAAACTCCGAAAAGCCCTACATAGTCGTCGCCCCGATTCACGCATGGAGATTCCCGCTGAAAGTAGAGGAGATTGTAAAGCGGGCAGAGCTTAAAGGCAGCCGCAAGATATACTTTGTCGGCACCATGGGCGAGAATTCGGGCAAAACCGATACTTGCCTTAAAAAGCTCTGCGGCGAAAAGGGTTTAGAGTTCATGGGCTTTTGCGGCGTTAAGATGCAGAACAATTATCTTATCGGCGATGTAATGCCCAATAAAGCCGTTGCCGAGGAGAATCTTCATGAAGTTATCCCCGCTCTGGAGAGCATTGCCGAGAAAATTAAAAACGGCGAGAAAATAGAAAAGACCGACAAAACCCCCTTTACCTTTTTGGTTTCGGGCGTGGTAAATAAATTTTTCACAAAATTCGCTGGCAAGTACATGAAACCCACGGCAAGCGATAAATGCGGCGCCTGCGGAATTTGTGCGGAGTTCTGTCCCGTAAACAACATTGAGATTAAAGACGGCAAAGCTCAGATGGGCGAAAAGTGCATAAGCTGCTTTGGCTGCATACACCGCTGCCCGACGGAAGCTGTGAACATAGAGGGAAAGACAGAGAAAAACGGCAGATACCTCTGCCCCGAATACTCTCAGTGGAAGAAAGCCCACGAATAAAAGCAAAAAGCAGAAAGAGTTTTCTCTTTCTGCTTTATTGTTTATATCTAAAATCGACTTAGCTACAAAACAACTTCCGCGTGGCGGGTAACATGGCAGCCGATGTTCACCGCAACGGGCAGCCCCGCGATATGTGTCGGGGCGGTTTCTATATTCACCGCAAGGGCGGTAGTCTTGCCTCCAAATCCCTGGGGTCCTATGTTCAGCTCGTTTATGCGCTTTAAAAGCTCCTCCTCCATCTCTCTGTAAAACTCATCGGGGTGCCGTATGTCGACGCTCCTGCAAAGAGCCTTTTTGGAAAGGATGGCGGAATACTCAAAATCGCCGCCTATTCCTACTCCCACCACAATGGGCGGGCAGGGGTTGGAGCCTGCCTTTTTAACGGTGTCAATAACAAACTCCATAATGTCCTCTTTAGTGGAGGTGGGGAGCATCATTTTAAGCGCGCTCATATTTTCGCTGCCAAAGCCCTTGGGGGATACGGTGAGCTTCAGTTTGTCGCCCGCGACTATTCTTGTGTGAATAACGGCGGGGGTGTTGTCCTCGGTGTTAACTCGCCTTAAAGGGTCCTTTACGATGGACTTTCTCAAAAAGCCCTCGATGTAGCCCTGCCTTACGCCCTCGTTTATGGCGGTTTCAAAATCCCCGCCCACGATGCGGACATCCTGACCGACCTCGGCAAAGATTACGGCCATGCCTGTATCCTGACAAATGGGGACACTCAGCTCCTCGGCAGCTTTTAAGTTCTCCGCAAGGTCGCCCATAACGCCTTTGGGGAGCTGTTTTTCTTCGGTTTGATAGGCTTCTTCGATTCTTCTTTGAAGGCAGGCGGGGAGCTTTAAATTTGCCTCTATGCAGGCGTCCCTTACCGCCTTTGTTATTGCCCTTGCGTCAATCTCTCTCATATTCTTCCTCTCTTTCCCGAAAGGGGCTTTAAGCCTTGTGGACAATCTCGCCGTTTATAACTACCATCTTGGGCTTGGCGCTTATAGTCAGCGGGTCCTCTGAGAAAACGCTGAAGTCCGCGTCCTTGCCAACTTCAATTGAGCCGACTCTGTTTTCAATGCCCGCCATTTTCGCCGCGTCTATTGTGATTGCCCTCAGAGCGTCCTCATGCGCAAGACCCTCCCTTGCGGCAAGACCCGCGCAAAGGGGCAGGTACTGTATGGGGATGACGGGATGGTCGGTGACGATAGAGATTTCAATCCCAGCCTTTTTAAGAATAGCGGGGGCGGCGGGGGTAAGGTCTTTAAGTTCGGGCTTGCTTCTGTCGCAAAGCAGCGGCCCGCTCATAATCTTTATATTTTCCTTTATAAGCCTCTCGGCGACAAGATGACCCCTTGTGCCGTGGACGATTATGTAATCAAAGCCGAACTCCCTTGCTATCCTCGCCGCGGTCAGAATGTCGTCCTCTCTGTGGGCGTGGATGTAGGCCGGAATTTCGCCCTTGAGAAGGGGGATAAGAGCCTCAAGAGCCTGATTGTAGTCCTGGTCCTCATCCTTTTCCTTTTTAGCAAGGTATTCTTTCGCCTCATTGAGAATTCCCCTTATCGCCGCGGCGGTCGCCATGCGGGAGGAAGGGCTCTCCTTGCGCTCGTGGTAGACGGTTTTGGGGTTCTCGCCCAGAGCCATCTTGATGGAAAGGGGAGCCTTGATAATCATGTCGTCAACGCAGACTCCGTGCGTTTTTATTGCGGCGGTCTGACCGCCAATGGGGTTGGAGCTGCCGGGACAAGCGACAACGGCGGTGACGCCCGCTTGAGCCGCCTCTTTGAAAGAAAGGTCAAGGGGATTGATGGCGTCAATGGCTCTGAGATGCGGGGTAAGGGGGTTTGTCATCTCGTTTATGTCGTCGGACTCAAAGCCCAGAGCGTCGCCCACAAGACCGAGATGTGTGTGGGTGTCGATAAAGCCGGGATAGACGCTGTCGCCTCTCAAGTCAATAGCGTCCGACTTTTCGCTTTCGGAAAGCTCAGATACGCTTCCGACCCTTTTAATTGCGGAGCCTTCGGTTTCGATAAAGCCGTTTTCAATAACGGAACCTGCCATTGTATGTATCACAGCGTTTATAAAAAGCATATCTTCCTACCTCTTAATATACGGGTTTTTGTACTTAGCTTTAAATGCATTCTCAAATATTGTATAACTTAAATCTGCTCCTTGCAAGTGGGAGCAAAACGCAGAAACGGCGGAAAGGGCTGTCCGCGCCGAAACAGCGGGGAGTTATCTCACAATGTGTTTTTTTTGGGACAAAATCCGCCCATTCTTAGTCTAATACGCGAAAGGTCCCGAAAAAGAAAAAATAAAAGAGCGGCGAACCGCTCTGTAAAAGACGCAAAAAAACTCTCCTCGTTTATTCGGGGTTTTTTTGTTTATCTGCCTCGTCTTGAGTATCCGCCGCCGCGCTTTGACTCGGTGTAGCGTTTGAGGGCGGACATTTTCTCCTCGCTTGCCTGCTTGAACTTGGCCATCATCTGCTCAAAGGACTGATTCTCAGACTGCTGCTCGCCGCTGTCCGCGCTTCTTTCAGCGTTGTTTCTGAAGCCCTGATGCTGATGACCTCTGTTTCTTTCCTCAGGCGGGAGCGCCTGCTTGATGGAAAGGCTAATCTTTCCTCCTTCTCCGAAGGCAAGTATCTTAACCCTTACCTCCTGATTTTCGGAAAGGTGCTCCTTGATGTCCTTAATGTAGGATGTGGATACCTCAGAGATATGCACCATTCCCGTTTCTCCGCCGGCAAGCTTTACAAAAGCGCCGAAGTTTGTAATACCGGTGACTTTGCCCTCAACAATGTCGCCAACCTGTAATTGCATAAAAGATGTTTTCCTCCTATTAAAAGCCCGGCATCAACCGCCGGGAGTGATGTCGTAATAAACTCTCTCGTCAGGGTAAACATAGCCCCTGTTTTCACGGGCGTATTTTTCAATCAGCTCTTTTTCGTTGCCATCGGCAAGAATCCTGCGCTTTTCCTCGTTTTCAATCTGCTGCTGCTGATAAGCCTGAGATAAGGATTCCGCCTCGTTCTGCTTTGCCTTAATGTCGGAGCTGAGCCGAATCATTGAAAACACAAAATAGCAGACACCGATGAGACCCACAAACAAGAGGATAAGACTATGCTTTCTTATGCCGTTTTTTTTCATAATCTTTACTTCCTTTTTTGCTGCCTTTTTTTCTCGGTTCCGAATTTTGTTTAGCCGGAGGCGACATTTGCGGCAATTCACCGCGCATGAACATTTCCATTTCCTGAGCGATTCTCGCCCTGCGCTCTTCAAGGCTCAGCGGTTTCGGCGGGCCTTCAGCCGCCGCGGCGGCTTTTCTTCGGCTAAAGTAAAATCCGAATACATTATACAATAGTGCTTTAATTCGTTGCAAGCGTAAAATTAATTTATTTTTGGTTTTTATCGCCGTTTTTCTAAGAGCCGCGCCAATTTTTTCGCATAATTTGCGAATAAGGCCGAAAAGCTTTATAAAGGGGTAGGATATTATCCTGAAAAGTTTAATGAAAAGCCTCCTTAAAAATTCGATTATCCTATCCCCAATGCTGTAAACAAAGCTGCCGAAAGTAAGGTAGTAGATAATAAAGCCGAGAAGCTCGCCCAGAACGGCGAACATTCTGATTTCTCCCATGTTCTTGGAGAGCAGAAAAGCGAAAGAGAGGGCAAAAACAAAAAGGATGTATATAACATCCTGTATGGCAACGGCGATTTTGCCGAAATTTACTGCGAGGCGCAGTATTCTGAATATATCGAATACCGCGCCCGCAAAAAATCCTATGCCAACCGCCATGAAAAACAGTCTTGTCTGGTGCGCAAGCTCTATTCCGTACACTATCTGAACACCTTGCTGAAGAAGCCGCCGCTTCTCTTTTCGATTTCGGAATAATGAAGGGTCGAAATGCTGCCCTCTATGCACATTTCTCCCGTTTCTATGCTGAGATTATTGATATGAAGGTCCTGCCCCTGGATAGCCAGCTCGCCCATTTCCGTATTGACAATTATCGTGCTTTCGTCAAAGCTGTCCACATCCAAAACGCCGGAGATGCTGAGCTTTCTTCTGTTTTCAAGCACAAGGTTATGGGGCATTCCCGTTCTTTTCTCCTCTGCCAAGGCACTCACCTCTAAATTCGCAAATATCCTCTTTTAATTGATATGAGGACAAGGGGATTAATATGCGAATAAGCTTTGGCGGAGTGTATAAAAAGTTACAGTATTAATAAATTGTTGCATAAATGTTGCAAATATTATGTATTTAAAGTATAATTGAGTCCGACTGATTTGTATTTTGTAGATTTTTGACCGCTTGGGAGGACATTATGGTTAAGGTAAGCGTAGTCGTTCCTGTCTATAATGTGGAAAAATACCTTGCCAAATGCCTCCAAAGTCTTATCGGTCAGACGCTTAAAGACATTGAAATTGTTGTGGTAAACGACGGCTCTGCCGACGGCTCGCAGAAAATAGCCGATGAGTTTAAGGAAAGATATCCGGAAATAATAAAATGCGTCGTCAAGGAAAACGGCGGACTCGGTTCCGCGAGAAACGCGGGGCTTGAAAGGGCGTCGGGCGAATATATAGCTTTTATAGACAGCGACGACTATGTTAAAGCCGATATGCTGGAAAGGCTGTATGACAGCGCCAAAAAGCACGACAGCGATGTGGCAATCGGCGGCAACATCTATGTTGACGAAAACGGCGATGTTCTCAGAGAGGAGATTTTCTCCTACGGCAAAGAGTGCTTTAACGCCGATGAAACAAGAGATGTGCTTTTAAGCTCAATCGGCGTCTGCAATAAGATATACAGAGCGGATTTTTTAAGAAAAATCGGCGCGAAATTCAGAGTTCAAAAATGGTACGAGGATTTTGATTTTATAATTAAGGTGCTTTTGTCGGCTCAGAGGATTTCGGTTGTGGAGGACGCCTTTTATTACTACCTTCAAAGACAAGGCTCCATAATGAATAACTCTAACCTTATAAGAAATCTTGAAATTCTTGAGGCTCTGAGCGAAACTCTTAAATTCTGCAAAGAGCGGAATCTGTTGGAAAAATATTATGACGAAATAGAGTTTTTGGCTCTGCTTCACGCTTACAGCGCCGCGAGCGTCAGGATAATCAACGCCGACGCGGATAAAAAGGACAAGCTCTTGGCCCTTGAGGAAATTAAATCCTACATGGATAAAGAGTTTAAAGATTTTAAGAATAACAAATATATAGGGTCTCATTTGTCAAGGAACAAAAAGATAGTGATGAGACTTCTTGATTTAAAGCTATATACGCTTATAGGCCTTATGTTCAAGGCAAAAAGGGTTTTGGCAAGATAGACGGAAAGAGGAAGAAAATGCAGCTTATCAAAGACAGAAAAAGACTTGTTACGGGCTTTATTGCTGTATTTGTTTTGCTTCAGCCCTTTATAGATGTATTTACTTCATTAGCCATAAGGAATAGCATGGGCGCCTCCTTGGGCGTTTTGGTGCGCTCATTTTTTATGGCGGTAATCACCGCGTACTGTATTCTTCTCTCCAAGACCGACAAAAAGCTTAAACTGGGCGTTGCCCTTTACATGATAGCAACCGGCGGATACCTTATGTTCTACTTCGCCCATTTCTTTAAGACGGGCGGTCTTTTCTTTGCCTTTACCAACATAAAAGAGGCGGTAAAGGTATTTTATTTTGTATTTCTGCTTTTGGGCTTCTACCTTATTTACAAGGAGTACAAATTCACCGTCAGCGACACGGTTCTGTCTATTACGGCGGCTCTGTATATGAGCATCATCGTAATAGCCTTTGTTACCGGCACCAGTTACCCCTCGTACAAGCATGGAGAGGGTTTTGTGGGCTGGTTCTACGCCGCCAACGAGATCGGAGCCATAATCGGCATTTTGGCGCCGTATCTGCTTGTGAATTCCGTTAAGGGCTTAATCAAGGCTCTGAAAGAGAAAAAGTATCCTCTTTTTGCCCTTTATTCTTTCCTCTGCCTTGAAACCGTATTCTGCGCTTTGTTTATAGGCACAAAGGCGGTATTCCTCGCTTTCATGCTTTTCGTCGCCATTGCTTTGGCGCTGGCGCTTTTCAAGGCGTACAAGAAGGCAAAAACCGTGAATATAAGCCGAAAGGCCGTAAGCTCTGCGCTTATCGCGGCGGTTCTTTGCGTATCTGTTTTCAGCGGACTTTATATCGTATCCCCTATCAGAGCCAACTTAACGGGCAAGGCAGTTGTGGAATATACCTATCTTCAAAAAGGAACGCCCTTTGACCCCGTCGGCGAAGACCCCGTAGAGCTGCCCGGCGGCTTTGAGCCCGGCGAGGGGAATGAACAGAAAGACGCGGAGCTTTATACCGTTTGGGATGCAGAAAAGGAGCCTCTGCCTGTCCCTGTTTCGGTTCTTAACAAGGTTTTCAATAACCGCATTGTTTTCTCAATCCCCGTATCAAGGCACTACATGAGCAGCTCTTGGGTTGAAAAGCTCTTCGGCGTGGGCTATGTGAACAGGTCAGACGCGGTCTACGATATTGAAGAGGCAATAGAAATCGACATTGTAACCATTTTCCTAAGGCACGGCGTTGTGGGCTTTGTCCTCTACTTTGTGCCGGCTTTCACCCTTGCTTTCTGGGCTATAAGCAGGATTTTCTCGAGCAAAAGAGATATAAAGAAACGGGACTGTGTTCTTGTGTCCCTTTTCGGTATTGCCGTAGCCTTTGGTATGTCCGTCCTCGCGGGTCATGTGCTCATCGCCCCCGCTGTCAGCGTCTATATCGCAATAGCCTTCATTAAACTCTGCGCCAATGCCGAGAACGCGGAGGAGCACGATATGACCGAAATCGTGGACAAAAGCCTGTCATCCTGCCAAAAGGAACCTCAGACTCTTTAACAAAAATTTTACATACCGACTCAAAGGCCCGTCAGGGTCTTTTTTGTTAGAGGGACTTTTGCCTTTTATTTGCTCCGAAAATTTCAAAAAAGCTCGCAAACCCTTGAAGTTTTAAGCTTTGCCGAATATGCACTATTGCAAATGCATATCGGGAATGATAAAATAATCTAATACAGAAAGGACTGATACATTTGCCCCGCAGAAAGTGGATTACAGCCGAAACCGACAAAGAAAAAGCCGCCCTGCTCGCCGCGGAAACGGGAGCGGACAGCCTTGCTGCTTTGATTCTGCTTTCCCGCGGGTACGACACTCCCCAGAAGATACGGGACTTTTTAAGCGGCACGGGGCTTTCAAGCCCATTCTGCCTTAAGGATATGGACAAGGCGGTAGAGAGAATACTCAGAGCCGTGGATAACTTTGAGCGCATTACCGTTTACGGCGACTACGACGCCGACGGAGTTACCGCCACAGCCATACTCTATTCCTATCTTGACCTTATGGGGGCAAATGTGGACTATGTAATCCCCTCAAGGGAGTCCGACGGATACGGGCTCAATTTCGAGCTGATTGACATGATAAAGCAGAGGGGAACAAACCTTATTATCACCGTTGACAACGGCATTAACTCCGTCAAAGAGGCTAAGTATATTAAAGAGCTGGGCATGGACCTTATAATCACCGACCACCATATTCAAAGCGGCGAATTGCCCGACGCCGCGGCGGTCGTTAACCCCCACAGAACCGACGAAACGGGTCAGCTTTCAATGCTTTCGGGAGCGGGTGTAGCGTTTAAGCTTGTCTGCGCCCTTGAGGGCGAGGACACAGAGAACATGCTCCAGGACTACGCTGACCTTCTCGCCATCGGCACCATAGCCGACATAGTTCCCCTTTGCGGCGAGAACAGAGCTTTAATTGCCGCGGGACTCAGATGCATAAACGAGGCTCCCCGCCCCGCCATAGAGGCGATTAGGGCTGCCTCCGGCTTTGGCGGCAGATATTTCAGCTCCAGAGCCGTAGCCTTTACCATAGCTCCCAGAATTAACGCCGCGGGCCGCATGGGCTCCGCTGAGAGCGCTTTGAAACTGCTTCTCAGCGAAGACTATGACGAGGCGTTCCGGCTTGCCGAGGTTTTGGAAAAAGCAAATAAAGACAGGCTCGAGGCGGAGAAAAGAATATATGATGAAATAGAGCGGATTTTCGATAAAGACCCCTCGCTCTATCAGGACAGAGTTATAGTGGTTTCGGGCAGCGGCTGGCACCCCGGGGTCATAGGCATAGTAGCCGCAAGATTATGCGAAAGATACGGCAAGCCCGCCGTTGTAATATCGGTTGACGAGGACAATATAGGCAGAGCCTCCGCCAGAAGCATGGAGGGCTTTTCGATTTTCGAGGCTTTAAAGGCTACGGGAGATTTGCTGAGCCACTACGGCGGTCACACCCTGGCGGCGGGTTTTACGATAGAAGAAGGTAAAATAAGCGAATTCAGAAAAGCCGTAAACGAGTACGCCGGAACCGTTAAAAGAGCAGTGCCGACCCTCTTTATAGACTGCAGGCTGAATCCGAAATACATAAGCAATTCGGTTCTTGAAAGCCTTGAGTTTTTAGAGCCCTACGGAGCGGGCAATCCCACTCCCGTTTTCGGGCTTTTCGGAATGGAGATTCAGTCGGTGCGCCCCGTGGGAAACGGTCACATAAGGCTCCTTTTATCAAGGGACGGCACAAGAATTGACGCCGTCAAGTTCGGCGTAAGCGTCGACGAGTTCCCATACGCCGTCGGCGACAGGGTGGACCTGGCGGTGGTCATAGAAAAGAATGAATACATGGGCACAATAAGACCCAGCATACAAATTAAAGACATACGCTTTGCTGGCACCGACGACGAGGCGCTGTTCGAGAATCTTATAAAGTATGAGGAGATATCGAGCAGAGAGGCGAGCGTCAAGGAAAAATGCTCCCCCTACTGCCCCACAAGGGAGTTCATGGGCAATCTGTTCCGCTTTTTAAGGGCAAACGGCGGCTGGAGGCACGACCTTGAAATACTCTCCTACAGAATGGGTCTTGAGCCGTCGGAAATAGTAAAACTCGGGCTCGCCCTTGACGCTTTGTGCGAGCTGCAGCTCATTTACCGCTTAAAGACAGGCGGCTACGCCATGGCGGAAAACCCCAAAAAGGTTCAGCTTTGCTCCTCAAAGATACTGACAAATCTCGGCTATACAGAATAAATAAAAACGCGCGAAAGGGAGGTGAGCGCATGACTGAAATCAGCATGGAAGAAAAAAGGGCCTATGAGAGCTTTATCTCAAAGGTACGGGAAAACTACTCAAAAGAGGACGCGGACTTAATAGATCTGGCGTACAGAAAGGCGTCCGCCGCTCATATAGGACAGACGAGGGAATCGGGAGAGCCGTATATAATCCATCCGATTGCCGTCGCGGAAATACTCATGGGCCTCGGCATGGACGCTCAGTCCCTTATCGCGGCTTTGCTTCACGATGTGGTGGAGGACACCGATGTCTGCATTGACGAGATAGGCTGCGGCTTCGGCTCCGATGTGGCCGCTCTCGTGGACGGGGTCACAAAGCTCAACAAGGTGCCCCTTGCCAGCAAAGAGGAGGCGCAGGCGGAGAATATAAGAAAGATGCTCCTTGCCATGTCGGAGGATATTAGGGTGATTATCATAAAGCTTGCCGACAGGCTGCACAATATGCGCACCCTCTCTTTTGTAAGCGAGCAGAAAAGGCGCGACAAGGCGCTGGAAACACTCGAAATCTACGCCCCCATCGCTCACCGTCTCGGTATCAGACCTATTAAAGAGGAGCTTGAGGACATAGCCATCAGCTACCTTGACCCGATTGCCTACAATGACATAAAAGAGTCCCTTGAGGCTCAGAGCAAGTCAAGGAACGAATTCCTTGAAAAAATCAAGGCGAGAATCGGCGAGAGAATCAGCGAAATAGTAAAGGGCGCGAAGATTGAAGGACGAATAAAGAGCGTTCACGGCATATACAGAAAGATGTATATGCAGAACAGGACCTTTGACGAGATTTACGACATTTACGCCGTAAGAATCATAGTAAACACGGTCATAGACTGCTACAACTGCCTGGGCGTTATTCACGATATGTTCCGCCCCATCCCCGGCAGGTTCAAGGACTATATTTCAACTCCCAAGCCCAATATGTATCAGTCCCTCCACACGACGGTCATCGGCAAAGAGGGCATCCCCTTTGAGGTTCAGATAAGAACATGGGAAATGCACCGCACCGCCGAGTACGGCATCGCCGCCCACTGGAAATATAAGCTGGGACTTAAGGGCAAGCAGCAGTTTGAGGAAAGGCTCGCCTGGATAAGACAGCTTCTCGAGCTTCAGAAGGACTCCGAGGATGTGGAGGACATTGTCCGCACCATTAAGACCGACCTTGTTCCCGAGGAGGTCTATGTGCTCACCCCCAAGGGCGATGTTATAAGCCTGCCGCAGGGAGCTACGGTCATAGACTTTGCCTACGCCATTCACTCAGCCGTCGGCAACCGCATGATCGGAGCTAAAGTGGACGGCAGAATCGTGCCCATTACCCATGTGGTCAAAACGGGCGAGATTATAGAGATTCTCACCTCAAATCAGACCAAGGGCCCCAGCCGCGACTGGCTGAAAATCGTCAAGACCAGCGAAGCCAGAAGCAAAATAAGGCAGTGGTTTAAAAAGCAGAACAGGGAAGAGAATATCGAGGTAGGCAAGTCCGAGCTTGAAAGGGAATTCAGGCGCAGCAATATAAGGCTCGAAGAAGAGGGAATGAACGAGCTTATACAAAAGATTGCCGAAAGATACAATTTTCAGGATATTCAGGACTTCTACGCCGCCATAGGCTACGGCGGAGTCAGCATCAGCCGCATCCTCCCGCAGATTAAGGAGGAGTACAACAAGCTGATTAAGGCCCAGTCGCCCACCCCCGTAAAGCTCAAAATGAAGAGCGCAGCGAGCAGCGAGGGCGTTATAGTTGAGGGCATTGAAAACTGCCTTGTCAAGCTTTCCAAATGTTGCAACCCAATCCCCGGTGATGATATAATAGGTTTCATAACAAGGGGTCACGGCGTGTCGGTCCACAAAAGGGACTGCTCCAATGTTCCCTATCCGATTGAGTCCGCTCCCGAGCCCGACAGATGGATTCCCGTTAGGTGGGATTCGGACATCAAAGAGGACTTCAACGCCGCACTCCTTATCACCTGCCTTGCGTCGGTGTCAATCATGGCGGACATATCCGGCGCCCTTGCCAATATGCATGTAATGATTCACTCCCTTAACACAAGGGAGACAAAGGACGGCAGGTATTTGGTCACCGTCACGGTAACCGTTAAGAGCCTTGAGCATTTAAGGAGCGTTATGTCAAGGCTTGACAAGATAAACGGCGTATTCAATGTGGAGCGTTCCGGTCTGTAAATTTTTTCTAAAGAAAGGAAATCTGCCATGCAAAAGAAGCTTTACCGTTCAAGAACCGACAGAAAAATCTTCGGAGTCTGCGGCGGAATCGCCGAATACCTCAATGTTGACTCCACAATGATAAGGCTTGTTTGGGTGCTGCTTATGATTTTCGCGGGAACGGGTCTTCTTGCCTATATAGTTGCCGCCATAGTTATGCCCGAAGCTCCCGAGAAATCCAACAACAACCCCTACAACAATCCCTATTCCAATTGCTACGGTCCCTATAATAACGACCCCTACAACCAGAACGGCTGGCAGGATCAGAGCAAGGGCTCTAACCCCTATGACAATCCCCCCGAGAATATGCGTTAGCTCTAAGGGGGATATATGAAGGCTGTAATACAAAGGGTAGAGAATGCCGCCGTCACCGTTGACGGCAGAGTAGTCGGCAGCATCGGCGGCGGATATATGATTCTTCTTGGGGTTGTGGATACCGATACCGAGGCGGAGGCAAGGCTGCTTGCCGCCAAAACCGCCTCTTTGCGCGTTTTCAGGGACGAAAACGATAAAATGAACCTGTCCATTCTGCAGGTGGGCGGCGAGGCGCTTGTAATTTCCCAGTTTACCCTCTGCGCCGACACAAGAAAAGGCAACCGACCGTCCTTTACTTCGTCCGCGGAGCCCAAAAGAGCCAATGAGCTTTATGAGCTTTACATGGACGAGCTTAGGAAAAACGGCGTAAAGAAAGTAGAAAAGGGCGAGTTCGGCGCTCATATGAAGGTAAGTCTTGTAAACGACGGACCCGTAACTATTATTCTCGATACCGATACATGGAAAAGGGCTTAAAGCGGGGGTTTTTATGGAAATAATCAGCATAAAGCCTTTCGGCAATTTTGCGAACACATATATTATCAAAGACGAGTCGGGAGCGGCGGCGATAGTCGACCCCGGCTGTGTTACGGATGAGCTTAAATCCGAAATAGAAAAATGCGGCAAAGTAGAGTACATCCTTTTGACCCACGGTCATTATGACCACATCTGGTCCGCAAAGGAGATAAAAGAGCTGACGGGGGCAAAGCTCGCCGTTCACAAAAACGATATGCCCTTCCTTGCCGATGAGAGTCTCAGCCACGGCTGCAAATACTTCCCCGGCGAGCAGGATGTGCCGCAGCCCGACATTGTCTTAGAGGGCGGCGAGGTTCTGAAACTCGGCAATTCGGAAATCAAGGTCATGAGCACACCCGGGCATACTAAGGGCAGCGTGGTTTATATAGTCGGCGACACAATGTGCGCGGGCGACACCCTCTTTTATCTGACCGTCGGACGCACCGACCTTGAGGGCGGCAGCATGGAGGATATGATAAACACCCTTGAGAAACTAAAGAATCTTGAGGGCGACTTCAGAGTTCTCCCCGGTCACGGCAGGGAAACCACTCTGGAGCACGAAAGACAAAACAACCGCTACATGTCAAAACTTGATTTGCTGAAAGAGCAGTATCTCGGCTAAAGGAAAACTATGAAGCTTTATTTAAACCACCCCTTTCACTATGAGGCAGAAAACCTTACCCGCCTCTTTTTTCCTTCCGAAAAAATACAGGTAATACGAGAGCCCTTTATTGAGGGAGAAAGCAAAGCTCCGTCGGAAAATTCCGACGGCTCTGAAGGTTTTATTGTTTCTTCCCTTCAAAAGGCGGACGGCTCATACAAAATCACAGCATATGTAAAAGTCGGTGAAAGGGAAAGCTATGATGAATCTTTTGTATCCGATACTTTGGCCGAAAAGGGCTTTTTTACTGAGGAAAAGCAGGGCGAGGAAAGGGACAAAGCGGAGCTTTTGATGGCTCAGTGCTTATACAAAGCCCTTTCGGAGCTTGCCTCATACACGCCCCCGTGGGGCATATTGACAGGAGTCAGGCCCTCAAAGCTTTACAGGAGCCTTTATGAAGAAAAGGGCTATGGGGCCTTTGATTTTTTTAAAAACGAGCTTTTCGTGAGCGAGAATAAAATAAAGCTCCTTCACAGTATTGTAACGCGGCAAAAAGGAATAATAGATTTATCCAAAGAAAACTCCTACTCCCTTTATGTGTCCATTCCCTTTTGCCCAACAAGATGCGAATACTGCTCATTTGTCTCCCATTCCATATCCCACTTTAAAAAAATACCCGAATATATCGGTTTGCTTATAAAAGAGCTTGAGGAAATATCGAAAATCGCAAGTGAGCTTGGGCTGAAGCTCGAAACCATATATTTCGGCGGGGGTACTCCCACAAGCCTTAATGAAGCTCAGCTAAAGAGCGTTACCGACGCGGTGGCGGCTCTGTTCCCCCTTGAGGGCGTCAGAGAATACACCATAGAGGCCGGCCGCCCCGATACCTTGAACGAGGAAAAGCTCCGTATTATGAAGGCGGCGGGGGTTACGAGAATAAGCATTAACCCCCAGACCTTCAAGGACGAGATTCTGAGAAAAATCGGCAGATGCCATACGGCGGCGGAAACAATTGACGCCTTTAATATGGCAAGACAAATGGGCTTTGACAATATTAACATGGACTTAATAACGAATCTCCCCGGGGACACTCCCGAGGGATTTATGTTCAGCCTTAATAAAACCATGGAGCTGAATCCCGAGAGCGTTACTGTCCACAGCCTTGCGGTAAAGCGCTCCTCCGCCCTTGCAAGAACCGAGGGCATTAACGCCGAGTGGGAGCCTTCGGTTTACGAAAACGCCTACAAAGCCCTTGAGGAAAAGGGCTACAACCCCTATTACCTCTACCGCCAGAGCAAGTCGGCGGGCAACAGGGAGAATACGGGCTTTTCAAAAGAGGGCTTTGAATCCCTTTACAACATCTACATGATGGAGGAGACCCACACCGTTTTGGCCGCGGGAGCGGGCGGCGTTTCAAGGCTCAAAGAGCCTAACGGAGAATTTATAGACAGAATCTTTAACTTTAAATATCCCTATGAATATGTTTCAAACTTTGAGGAGATTTTAAGGCGAAAGGACAAAATCAAGGCATTTTACGAGTTTTAAGTCACGCAATAAAGGAAAACGCGTAAAATGGTCTAAAAGCCTTTTAAACTTCGGAGGAAATATGCAGAATTTATGCAATTCTTTAAGCATAATTAATAATAATATAAGGGACAATCCCGACGCCTTTATTTTTGAGTCCGAAAAGTTTTATCACGACCAGCTTAAAAAGGTCATTGAGCTTATTAAAGACAGGAGCGGCAGGGAAATCATAATGCTTGCCGGCCCCAGCTCATCGGGCAAGACCACGACCGCCGACAAGCTGCTCTCCGCCCTTACAAACGGCGGCAGGCAGGGCTATGTTATTTCCCTTGACGACTTTTACCTCAACGCGGGGGAGGGTCCCAGAAAAGAGGACGGAAGTTTTGACTTTGAAAGCGTCCATACCCTCGATTTGCCCCTTATTCATTCCTCAATTGAGCAGCTCCTTTCGGGCAAGGAAACAAAGCTGCCCCTTTTCGACTTTACCGTCGGCAAGCGCAGCGACAAGACAAGGAGCGTCACTTTAAGGGAGCACGACTTTGTCATTATCGAGGGACTTCACGCCCTTAACCCCCTTATAACCTCCTCCTTTTCGTCCGCGAACCTTATAAAGCTCTATATAAGCGTGAACTCTGACATATATGACGGCGATGATGTTCTTTTAAGCCGCATTGAGCTGAGATTCTTAAGGCGTCTTGTTAGGGACTACAAATACCGCAACAGCTCCGCGGACAACACTTTTATGCTGTGGACGGGCGTTGTGGAGGGAGAAACCAAGTACCTTCTGCCCCACAGAGAGAACGCCGATATACGCCTTAACTCCTTCCACCCCTATGAGGTTTGCGTATTAAAGGATATGGCGGCTCCTCTCCTTCAAAGCGCCGTAAAAGAGGAGTACAAGAAAGAGGCAGTCAGGCTGCTAAAAAGCATTTCAAAATTCGATACCTGCCCCTGCGGCAAGGTGCCGGCGGATTCTCTCCTGCGCGAATTCATAGGTCCCATGGAAGAATGCAAGTTTTAAATCACAAAGGAAACTTTGTAGAAATATACGAGAGAGGGTTTAATTTTGGCTGAAAGTGGAATGAAGCGTCAATCTCTGCTTAACGGAGCTCTTGTGCTTGTAATCGCGACCGCCCTTGTAAAGGTTATAGGGGCGCTGTTCAAAATCCCCATAACTAATCTTATAGGACCCGTGGGCAGGGGCTATTTCGGCTCCGCCTACAATATCTTCATACCCGTCTACAACATAGCTATGGCGGGTCTGCCCGTTGCCATCTCAAAACTGGTGGCGCAGAAGATAGCTTTGGGACGCTATCGAGATGTAAGACTGATTTTTAAGATCGCAAAGAGATTGTTCTTCCTTACGGGCGTTGTGGGTATGCTGATTCTGATGATTCTTGCCTACCCGTACGCCAAATCGATTAACACAACTCAGGTTATACCCTCCATTCTCGTAATCGCCCCGTCGATATTCTTCTGCTGCATGATGTCGGCATACAGGGGCTATTATTCGGGACTGAGAAACATGAACCCCACCGCCGTGTCCCAGGTCATTGAGGCTTTGGGCAAGCTGATTCTCGGTACTCTGCTCGCCAAGTTCACCATGGACCACGGCATGAACAACTTCAAAGAGGGCAAAAAGGTTTTCGGCAAAGTGGTCACGACTGAGGCGGAGGCTCTCAGCGCCACATACCCGTATGCCGCCGCCGCGGCAGTGGCGGGCGTTACAATCGGCACGGTGTTTGCCCTCGGCTATCTGATACTGAGGCACAGGCTCAAAAAGGACGGCATCTCAAAGGCTATGCTCCGCTCCTCGCCAAAGCCCCTGCAGGTCAAAAACCTTACATACCAGCTCATTGGTATAGCGATTCCCGTGGTGGCAAGCACCATCATCATGAACCTTACAAACTTTATAGATTCATGGTCAATTCAGTTCAGACTCAGCCACGCTATAGCCTCCAATGAAGGGCTTATAAGGGCTATGTACGAAACCGCCCTTAACACGGCAAACATTGTGACAAGCGACCTTAAAACCTATCTCTACGGAGCTTATGAGACCGCCCTTGACTTTAAGAACCTCATCCCCGCCTTTACCATGACTCTGGGCGTCAGCGCCATTCCCGTTCTTTCAGAGGCCTGGACCTTAAAGAACAAAAGGGAGATAAAAAAGGCGGTTGAGTCGGTAATAAGGGTTATTATGCTTATCGCCATGCCCGCGGGCATCGGAATGGCGGTGCTGGCAAAGCCCATACTCAGCATACTCTACAAGGATATGTCCTCCCTGTCCATTGCCGCTCCCGTAATGGCATACTACGGCTACGCCACCTTCCTCATAGCCTTCTCTCAGCCGCTTACAAATATGCTGCAGGGCATCGGCAGAATGGATATTCCCATGAAAACACTTGCCGTAGCCGCGGTGTTCAAGATACTCATAAACTTTATATTTGTGGGCATACCTAAATACAATATATTCGGCGCCGTTATAGGCACAGTGGTTTTCTATGTGATTATCGTGGCGGGCGGAATGTTCTTCCTAATCCGCGAAACAAAGGTTAAGCTCAATTACTTCAATATCTTTATAAAACCTCTTTTCTGCTCCGTTCTCTGCGGAGCCGCCGCATGGTCCTCCCACGGACTTTTAAGCATGGTTCTTAAATTCGGCGACCCGTCATCAAGACTCAACGGAGCGAATGTCGCCACGCTTCTTGCCATAGGCATCGCAGTGGTGGTTTACGGTCTTTCACTGCTTTTCAGCAGAACAATTGCGAAAACCGACTTAAATATGCTGCCGGGCGGAGAAAAAATTAGCAAAATACTTGAAAAATATGGATTTATCGGTTAATATAAAAGCAATTACAGCGAATTGTACTAATATTTAGCCTAAAATCCAAAATATGTGAGCAATTTGCTAGTTTCCCGCCGTGAAAGGGAAGTTGAAACGCTTGAATTTTGAGTTTAAGGACAAATACAATATAAACGACCTTCTCAGAATAATGGAAATCCTGCGTTCACCCGAAGGCTGCCCCTGGGACAGGGAGCAGAACCACCGGAGCATAAAAAAGAACCTTATCGAAGAAACCTACGAGGTTGTTGAGGCCATAAACAAAGACGATAAGGAGCTTTTGCGCGAGGAACTGGGCGACCTGCTTTTGCAGATAGTTTTCCATTCTCAGATGGAAAAGGAGCAGGGCGTGTTTGACTTTGACTCTGTCTGCGACGGCATCTGCAAAAAGCTCATTGAGCGCCACCCCCATGTTTTCGGCACTCTGGAGGTAAAGGACAGCAAAGAGGTGCTGGAGAACTGGGAACAGATAAAGCGCAGAACAAAAAAGCGGGACACCGTTGCCGACGCTCTGGAGGCTATCCCCAAGGAGCTGCCCGCCCTTATGAGAAGCGACAAGATAGTATCAAAGGCTGAAGGCTCATATTTCGAGAAAAAGGGCGTAAAAGAGGCGGCGAAAGCCCTCTGTGACTTTGCGCGGGATATCGAGAACGAGGACAAGCCCGCGGAATCCGCCGAATTTGTCGGCAAACTCCTGTTTGAAGCTGTACGCCTTTCAAGGGCGCTTAAAGTCGACCCGGAGGACGCTCTGGCAAGATATTGCACAAGCCTTGTGGAAGAATTAAAGGCGGCAAAGCCCGAGAAATAAATAATCGGCATAGAATTGGCAATACTTTCTGTTGAAACACGACGACTCCAACAGCCGAAAGGCGTTTGGATAAATTTTTAAGGAGGAAATTCAATGAATAAATCCGATCTTATCAATGCAGTAGCAAGCAAAGCAGAGCTTACAAAGAAGGATGCGGAGGCAGCTGTTTCTGCTGTTATCTCCTCTATCTCCGAAGCTCTCGCATCAGGCGAAAGCGTACAGCTTGTCGGCTTTGGTACCTTTGAGGTTCGTGATCGCGCTGCTAAGCAGGGTCGCAATCCCAAGACAGGCGAGTCCATCACAGTTCCCGCTGCTAAGGTTCCCGCATTCAAGGCAGGCAAGGCTCTTAAAGACAGCGTAAATAAGTAATTTTACATGTGCTGTTTTTTAAAGCGTGTTGTCTGAAGTTCGACAATGCGCCGACTGAAATACGGATTCAGCAGGATTTAACGGCGGACAAGCTATGGCTTATCTTGCCGTTTTTTCCTTATGTATAAAATTTTTAATGGAGATTTAAGCCTTTGTGTTAATATAAAAATCGGAGGATAAAATGCGACTTGACAAATACTTAAAGGTTTCCCGCCTTGTAAAAAGAAGGACAGTGGCGAACGAGCTCTGCGACGCTCAGCATGTAAGCGTCAACGGCAAAGTGGCGAGAGCCTCCTATGATGTTAAGGTGGGGGACATGATAGAAATCAGAACGGGCAATAACCTTATTAAAGCAAAGGTGCTTCAGGTTACCGAGCATGCCACAAAAGAAAACGCCTCCCAGATGTATGAGCTTATAAAATAAGTGCTTGCCGAAAGGCGGAAAGCGGGTGAGTTTATGAGAACCGATAAGGGTCAAATAAAAATAGTGGCTCTAATTTTGGCTCTGTGCCTTGTCTGCTCCGGCGTGGGCGGAGCCGCGGGAGCGCTGACCGCTTACAGGATTTTTACAAATAAGCTCCAGGCGGATTTGCCCAAAGAGCCCGACGAGGGCGAGGCTCTGACCGTACCTCCCGCTTTGACGACCGAGGCGGAGGTTACAACCGAGCCGGTTACCGAACCCCGAACCGAAAAACAGACAGAGCCGCAGACCGAAAGGCAAACCAATCCCGCGCCCATCTCCCTTTCCGCAAAGGAGATTTTCAATAAGACCGTATCGAGCGTTGTGGCCATTAAGACGGTGGTTACATTCAAAAGCTCTGGAATTCTCGGCACCGTCACAAGGGAGGGCACAGGCTCCGGCTCGGGCTTTATATACACCCAAAACGGCTACATCGTCACCAACTACCATGTAATTCAGTCAGCTAAGAGCATAAAGGTGACGCTCCACGACAACAAGGAGTTTGACGCGAAGCTCATAGGCTACGACCAGGAGAACGACATAGCGGTCATAAAGATAGACGCGGAGAACCTTAACGCTGTGACCGTGGGCAGCTCATCGGAACTCAGCGTCGGTGACAGGCTGTATATTATAGGCAATCCCTTGGGCGAACTGAGTCAGACCCTCTCCCAGGGCGTTGTCAGCGGACTTAACAGAAAGATAGATACGGGCAATTACATTATCAATATGCACCAGACCGACGCCGCCATAAACCAGGGCAACTCGGGCGGCCCCGTCTTTGACGAAAACGGCAGGGTCGTGGGCATCGTCGCCGCCAAGTACGCGTCGGAGACCATTGAATCGCTGGGATTTTTTATTCCCATTGACGATGTTAAGACGAAACTCAACGACATAATGAAGTACGGCTATGTAAGGAATAAGCCGTATCTGGGACTTTCGGTCCAGACGGTGACAAATCTTTTGTCGCTGCAGTACAGGATTCCCGTCGGCGTCTATGTGGTGGACCTTGACACCGCCGGACCGGCGGCAAAGGCCGGCGTACAGGCTAAAGATGTCATAACCAAGGTCGGCGGCAAGGCTGTCACCAGCGTGGCGGAGCTTAAAAACGAGCTTTCGAAGTTCAAAACGGGTGACAAAGTTGAGCTGACAGTTTCAAGAAGCGGCGGCGGCGGAGTGTTTACCGTCACTCTGGGCGAGCTTGTCCCCACAACAAAACCCAGAACAAATTATAGTGATGTGTATGATGTATAAATTCTCTGCCCCATGGCGCTCTGTGTGAGCGGGGCAGTAGGCGACCGCCCGTCGGGGAATCCCCCGCGCAGCCGCGCGGCGGGTGAGAGAAGTCGAGCAGCGGCTCAGCCCCCGGCCACGCACGGGTGTAATACATATCGGGCGGCAGAAACAGTGAAAAGCGATATTAAGGAGAGAATCATTTGTCTTTTGACAGTTCCTTTTTGAATACGGAAAAATCAGACGGCGGGAGAGCTTGGCGCATTGAGGCTCTTGGCGGCGGGGTGTCGGCGGTTGTGTCAAGGGAGCACAACTTCGGCACCGACGCGCTGCTTCTCGCCTATTTTGCCGAGCCCAAAAACATAGACAGAGTATGCGATTTGGGCACGGGCTGCGGCATTATCCCCCTTTACTGGCGCTCCCGCGGCGTTACCGCCTACATAGCGGCGGTGGAAATTCAGGAGTCGGCGTACGCTCAGGTCTGCGAAGCTAACAGAATTAATCCTCCCGACAAAAGCGTGGTGCCCGTTCTCGCTGATTTAAGAAATCTCAAAGGCATACTCCCCTTTGGCGAGTTCGACCTTGTGACCATGAATCCCCCGTACTTTAAGGGCGGGATTATGTCCGAGGATAAGGAGAGAATGACCGCAAGGCATGACCTTGAGTGCACCCTTGACGATGTGTGCAGGGCGGCGGCGTCGCTTCTGAGATTCGGCGGAAGGTTCTGTATGTGCCTGCCTCCCGAAAGGCTCTGCGACGCTGTTGAGCTAATGCGCAAATACTCCCTTGAGCCGAAACGCCTCAGATTCGCCAAATACAAGGAGGGCGACAAGCCCTACCTTATGCTTATTGAAGGCAGAAGGGGCGGAAAGCCCTCTCTTGCGGTTCTCCCCGACATTGTGCTCACCGAAAACGGCAAGGGGGAGTCGAAAGAGATGAAAGAGGTGCTCTCAGAGTACCTTAAAATGAAGGCATGCAACACGAGCGGGAGAAAAGAAAATGAGCGGTAAACTTTATATAGTCGGCACGCCCATAGGGAATTTGGGCGATATATCGGAAAGAGCCCTGGCGACTTTAAAAGAGTGCGACTTTATAGCCGCCGAGGACACAAGGGTGACTTTGAAGCTGCTTAACCACTTTGACATAAAAAAGCCTCTTGTCAGCTACCACGAGCACAACAAGCGCGAGCGGGGCGCAATGGTCGCGGACAGAATCTTAAAGGGCGAAACCTGCGCTTTAGTCAGCGACGCGGGTATGCCCTGCATTTCAGACCCCGGTACGGAGCTTGTAAACACCTGCATAGAGCGGGGAGTTCCCGTCCTTGCGGTGCCGGGACCCAGCGCGGTCATTACCGCCCTGGCAGTCAGCGGTCTGAATGTAAGCCGCTTTACATTCGAGGGATTCTTAAGCGTCAACAAAAGCAGCCGCAAAAAGCACCTTGAGGAGATAAAGGGCGAAAAGCGGACGATGGTCTTTTACGAGGCGCCGCACAAGCTGCCGAGGACATTGAAGGATTTATACGAAACCTTGGGCGACAGGCGCATAGCTCTTGTCAAGGAGCTAACCAAAATCTACGAGCAGGTGGAGCGCACCACCCTTGCCGCCGCCGCTGAGAAATACTCTCAGCAAAAGCCAAAGGGTGAGTTCGTGCTCATAATCGAAGGAAGAGAAGAACTCAAAAGCGAAACCGAGCCATTGAGCGCAGAGGATGCCGCCGAGCTGGCAAGGCAGTATATTGAGGAGGGCTTGAGTCCCACCGAGGCGGCAAAAAAGGCGGCTAAAGAATCGGGACATAAAAAGAACGATATATACAGGCTCTTAACAAGCGATTAATCGGGGCAAGAGCCTCTATGAAAGGCGTGAAAACTTTGGGAGGAGAAATCTTTAATATTGCGATTTCGGGTCTGTCCGAGCGGCAGATATTGTATTTATTGTGGACCGCGGCGGCGGCGCTCTCGGTCGTCACCGTCTTTGTAATAATCAAGGCGGGCAAGGCATACAAAAGGCGTCAGGAGATTGTGGGAGAGCAGATGGCGCAGATGGAAAGGGACAGAGCCCTTTATGAAAAGTACAAAAACGCCGACTTTGAGACCCTTAAAAACGCCGAGCCGAGAGAGCTTATATACGGTCTTGCCTTGCAGGTGCAGGCTCAGGTTCAAAACGCTCCGAATCCCAATGAGCTGTTTATGAGCCTTCCGAGTTTTCAGCGTTATATCTACAGCCTTGACATTTTTCTTGAGGATACCGAAAAGTCTTTAAGCTCCTTTTTCAGAAACAACGGCGAGCCGCTCCTCAGCAGCGCCATCGACGCCTTAAGGGAAACCGGGCTTTTGACGACGGAAATCGAGAGGCTCTGTTTAATGTTTGACAAAGACTCTGAGGTCTCCTTTGACGAGGAGTATATAAAGAAGGCGGATGAGTCATTTGGGGATAGCTTTAACAGAGAAACCGCCCTTAAAAAAATCAAAGAGTATATTTTGAGAGAAAATTCTGAATCAGACAAAAATTGTTAAAAAATTTCAACAACGGCAAAAATGCTTGTAATAATTTACACCAAATGTTATCATTTAAAAGATGCTGACCTATCATCGTAAAACAAAGGAGAGTTACTATCCTTGCGTAGGTTTTTAAAACTGCTGAGGCCCTATGCGGGACTGCTGGCTCTGTCGCTGCTTATGGTAATTGTTTCTAACGCCATGCAGCTTGTGCTCCCGCAGCTCACCGCGGACCTTGTCAACGAAGGCATTATGAAGGGCGACCTTGAAACCATAAAGTACAAGGGCATGCTGATGCTTGCCGTTTCCGCCCTCGGCCTTGTAATCTCGGTAGTAAACAGCTACTGTTCCAGCAAGACATCATCGGGCTATGCCATGGTTTTAAGGCGGGAGGTCTTTCACAAGGTTGAAAGCCTTTCCCAGAGCGATGTGGACAAAATCGGCGTGCCGTCCCTTATCACAAGGACGACCAACGATATCAGGGGAATTCAGGACTTTATTCTTTCGGGACTTAGAATACTTGTAACCGTGCCCATTCTATTGGTGGGCGGTCTTGTCATGTCCATTAAGATGAATCCCGAGCTGACAAAGATTTTGCTGATTATTATTCCGATAATCGGCGTTATCGCTTTTATACTTTATTTGTTTCTCTCTCCCAAATTCGCCCTTATGCAGAAAAAGACCGACCAGCTTAACAAAATAGTCAGAGAAAAGATTTCCGGCATTAGAGTTATAAGGGCTTTTAACAGAACCGATTATGAGGACGAGAGATTTAAAACAGCGAACTTAGAGCTCACTGATATTAGCCTTACCATCAATCGCTTTATGGCGGGGCTTTTACCGGTGGGACTTTTCATCATTTATGGCCTTATGGCAATCCTTTTGTGGGTTTCCACCACAAACATAGCAAAAATGGACGCCGTTACTCAGGCTGACAGAATCAGCTCCACCATAGGCAATCTGCAGGCCTTCATCGTTTACATCGGACTTGTGGTCTTTGCCATCAGCATGGCTGCAACAATCTTTATAGCAATCCCCAAGGCAAGGATTTCATTAAAGAGAATCAACGAGGTTCTTAACATGGAGCCCGTTGTCGTGGAAAAGGAAAACCCCGCCCTTATCGCTCCCGAGCACAGAAAGGGCGTACTGGAGTTTAGGAATGTTAGCTACTCATACCCCGGCTCGGATGTTCCGGCCGTTAAGAATGTAAGCTTTAAATGCAGCCCCGGCGAGGTAACTGCGGTTATCGGAGCCACGGGCAGCGGCAAGACGACGCTTATAAATCTTATCCCCCGCCTTTACGATGTGACCGAGGGTCAGATTCTCCTTGACGGCGTGGATATAAGAGAGCTGAGTTTCGACGAGCTGCATTCAAGGCTTGCCTTTATCCCGCAGAAAGCCTTCCTTTTCAGCGGAACGGTCGAGGATAACCTGAGATTCGGCAAAGAGGACGCCACCGACGAGGAAATCATGCGCGCTCTCGAAATAGCTCAGGCAAAGACCTTTGTGGAGGCTCTGCCCGAAAAGACTCAGAACCTTATTTCACAAAGCGGCACAAACCTTTCGGGCGGTCAAAAGCAAAGACTTGCCATCGCGAGGGCAATTATCAGAGGCGCGGATATATGCATATTTGACGACAGCTTCTCCGCCCTTGACCTTACAACGGACGCAAGGCTCAGAGCCGCCATTAAGCAGCATCTCAGCGGCGCCAACATAATCATAGTCGCCCAGAGGGTCAGCACCATTCTTGACGCTGACAGAATCATAGTCATGGACAAGGGCGAGGTTGTGGGCATCGGCACCCATGCGGAGCTGCTGGAAAGCTGTGAGATTTACAGGGACATTGTCCGCTCCCAGCACTTAGAGGAGGAGGTGTCCGAATGAGCGAGATTAAAGCAGAAGAAAGACGCCTCCAAAAATCGGAGAAGAAAGTAAAGGTCAGCCGAGAAAAGCTCTCCCACAGATACTCTGGCTATCACAGAAAAAGAATAAATCAGCAAAAGCCCCAGAACGCAAAGGGTACCTTCAGGCGTTTTGTCGGGCTGATCGCCAAATACAAGTGGCAGATGGTGCTCATAGCCATAGCTACCGTAATAATAGCCCTGCTCAATGTTTGGGGTCCCGACATTCTGGGCGAGGTCATTGACGCCATAAAGAGGCAGATTGACTTAAAACTTCAGACCAACACCAATGACTTTACCGAGATTAAGCAGCTTATTTTCAAGATAATGGCGATATACATGGGCTCCGCCGTGCTGACATTCATTCAGCAGTACACATTGGCGGGGGTCTCCCAGCAGCTTGTCTGCTCACTCAGAGAGAGAATAAACAGAAAGCTCTCAAAGCTGCCGCTTAAATTCTTTGACACCAACACAAAGGGCGATATTTTAAGCCGCATCACCAACGACATAGACAATGTAAGCAACAGCCTTCAGAGCAACATGGTGACCATTATCACCAATGTGGTTCAGCTGATTACCGTCTTTGCCATAATGCTCTACACCAACTGGCTGATGACCGCCATAATCGTTGTCTTTGTGCCGCTGAGCACCCTTATATCCTACAGGATTTCAAGGATTTCAAAGCGTCTTTTCAGAGACCTTTGGGACAGAACGGGCGAATTAAACGGTCACATCGAGGAGATGTATACCGGTCACAGCATAGTAAAGCTGTTCGGCTACGAAAAGCAGTCTATCGCCGAGTTTGACCAGATAAACGAGGACCTGATGAAAACCGCAAGCAAGGCGAATTTCATCTCGGGTACAATCAACCCCCTTCTCACCTTTGTAAACAACATAGTTTATGTTCTCCTGTGCTTTGTGGGCGGCTATCTGGTGCTGAACAACAGAATCACCCTCGGCGACATCGCCGTATTCTTCGCGTACTCAAGGATGTTCTCAGGCCCCATCAACAATATCTCGCAGGTCATCAACTCCGTACAGTCGGCTCTTGCCTCCGCGGAGCGTGTCTTTAATGTGTTCGACGAGGAGGAAGAACCCGCCGACAGCAGCAAGGCTCTTATCAAGGAGCCGAAAGGCTATGTGGAGTTCGAGAATGTAAGCTTTAGTTATGTTAAGGAAAAGCCCCTTATCGAGAACATGAACCTCAAAGTCAACCCCGGCGAGCTGATTGCCATTGTCGGACCCACCGGCTCGGGCAAGACCACATTCGTAAACCTCCTAATGCGCTTTTACGATGTGGATTCGGGCTCAATCAAGATTGACGGCGTTGACATAAGGGATATTCCCAGGGAGAACCTGCGCAGCATTTTCGGCATGGTTCTCCAGGATACATGGCTCTTTAAAGGCACATTCAGGGAGAATATCACCTACGGCAAAATGAACGCCACCGACGAGGAGGTCATCGCCGCCGCAAAATCCGCAAGGGTACACGACTTTATAATGTCTTACCCCGACGGATACGACACCATGCTTGACGAGGGCGGAGCTAACATCTCCCAGGGTCAGCAGCAGCTTATAACCATCGCCAGGGCTATACTTGCCGACCCCGCCGTGCTGATTCTTGACGAGGCGACAAGCTCCGTTGACACAAGGACGGAGATGCACATTCAGGAGGCTATGCGCACTCTGATGAAGGGCAGAACCAGCTTTGTAATAGCTCACCGCCTCTCCACCATCAGGAACGCTGACAAGATACTGGTAATGCGCCGCGGCTCCATTGTGGAGCAGGGCACCCACGAGGAGCTCATGGCGGCGAACGGTTTCTACGCTACCCTCTACAACAGCCAGTATGTGGGCGGCATACCGCCTGAGGAATCAGAATAATTCGACCCCATCCCGAAAGGATGGGGATTTTTTATGCCCGCCCCGACAGAGCATGGCGGAGAGAGCGGGACTCCGCCCCTTGCCGGCGTGGGGCGAATCGGTGTTTTTACCGCGCTCCTTGGGGCGCGGGACAGAACAATCTCCGCTGCCGCGCGGTGAGGGTGAGTGCAATATCTGCGGCGGGCTGCCGTCCCCCGCCCCATTGTGTGAGTCGGAGAGCCGCCTGCGGGGAGCGTACTATCCCCAGCCCGCCGCGGGCGGGGCAAAGTGGGTTTCCGCCAATAGCGCGGGCAATAAAAAAGCACCGCTTTCGCAGTGCTTTTATCGGCTTATTCTTATTTTGAGACTCTTGCCTCGGCGATGCGCTCTATTAAGATTTTTGCCTTGTTTGTTATATCCTCATAGTCGCCCTTCTTCGCGCCCGCTGTCAGTGAGCCGCCGACGCCGACTGCGAACGCGCCCGCTTTAATCCACTGAGCCACATTCTCAGTGTCCACGCCGCCGGTGGGCATGAAAACGCCGTGGGGCAGTGGGCCTTTGAACGCCTTTATGATTGCGGGTCCGAAAAGCTCGGCGGGGAATACTTTCAGGACATCGGCTCCCGCGGACATCGCCTGCATAGCCTCTGTAACGGTCATAACGCCTGCCATTACGGGTACCCTGTACCTGTTGCAGAGTTTAACTACTCCCTCGTCAAAGCCGGGGCTTACCACGAACGCGGCGCCCGCCATCATGGCGACCCTTGCGGTCTCGGCGTCAAGCACTGTGCCCGCTCCCACAAGAAGGGTCTCAGCGTCATACTCTTTGCAGAGCCTTTCGATAACCTTCTCCGCTCTCGGAACGGTAAAGGTAATTTCTATGGCGTCAATTCCGCCCTTTATGCAAGCCTCTGCTATTTTAAGAGCCTGCTCCTCGCTCTCGGCTCTGACCACTGCCACAATGCCCTTGTCGCTGATTCTCTGTAAAACCTTGGATTTTTCCATAATCAATCGCCCTTTCTTACTATCTTACAACCCTTGCGCCTGCGCCCGCCATAATGGCCTCAACCTCTTTAAGGCTAGCCATGGAGGTGTCGCCGGGGGTGGTCATGGCAAGCGCGCCGTGGACAACGCCGTAGTTGACTGCCTTCTGCGGGTCGCCTGTGGTCATAAGTCCGTAGATAAGTCCGGAGGCGAAGGAGTCGCCGCCGCCTACTCTGTCAAATATCTCAAGATTCTTAAACTCCATGCCCCTATAAACCTTGCCGTCGGCGTAGACTATCGCGCTCCAGTCGTTGATTGTGGCGGTCTTTACGGTGCGCAGAGTATTGCCGATAACCTTAAAGTTCGGATAAGTCTCAACCGCCTTGCCGAGCATCTTGATATAGCCCTCCAGGTTCAGCTCCTTTAAGTTCTCGTCATTTCCCTCAATCTCAAAGCCGAGGCAGGCGGTAAAGTCCTCCTCGTTGCCTATCATGACATCGATGTACTTCGCTATTTCCTTGTTGACCTCCTGAGCCTTCTCCTTGCCGCCTATGCTCTTCCAAAGGGAGGGGCGGTAGTTAAGGTCGTAGGAGACTATGGTGCCGTACTTCTTTGCGGCCTTCACAGCCTCGATAACAACCTGAGCGGTGGTTTCGGAGAGAGCGGCGAAAATTCCGCCTGTGTGCATCCAGCGAACGCCCAGGGTGCCGAAGATATAGTCCCAGTCGATGTCGCCGGGTTTCAGTTGAGAAGCGGCGGTGTTGCCCCTGTCGGAAACGCCGACCGCGCCTCTTATGCCAAAGCCTCTTTCTGTGAAGTTAAGACCGTTGCGGACGGTTCTGCCGATACCGTCATAGGGCACCCACTTGATAAGGGAGGTGTCCACGCCGCCCTGGAAAATAAGGTCCTCGATAAGGCGGCCGATTTCATTGTCCGCGAAGGCGGTGACAACGGTGGTTCTAAGGCCGAAGCAGCGTTTTAAGCCCCTTGCCACATTGTACTCGCCGCCGCCCTCCCATGCCTTGAATGAGCGGGTGGTCTTAATTCTGCCCTCGCCGGGGTCGAGCCTCAGCATAACCTCGCCGAGAGCGAGCATATCAAACTGACAGGAATCTCTGTCTTTAAGCTTAAGTTCCATTTGCAACACTCCCAAAAAGATATTAAACTCCCGAATAAGCGGAGAAGCCGCCGTCAACGGGAAGGATTACGCCCGTAATAAAGCCTGAATATGCCTCGTCGGCAAGGAAGAGGAGCGCGCCCGTAAGGTCCTCGGGAACGCCGAAACGGTTCTGGGGAGTATGGGCGAGGATTTTTGCCGAGCGGGGAGTAAGGGAGCCGTCCTCATTGAAAAGCAGCGCCCTGTTCTGATTGGTGGCGAAAAAGCCGGGAGCTATGGCGTTGACTCTGATGCCCACATCGGAGAAATGAACAGCCATGAACTGGGTAAAGTTCGAAACAGCCGCCTTGGCCGCGGAGTACGCGGGAATCTTGGTAAGGGGGCGGTATGAGTTCATGGACGAAACATTTATGATTGCGGCGTTCTCCCTGCCCGCCATGTCCTTGGCAAATGCCTGAGTTGTAAGGAGAGTGCCGAGGAAGTTGAGATTGAACACAAACTCAATGCCCTTGGGGTCAAGGTCAAAGAATGTCTTTACGCCCTCTGCCTTTTCGGCAAGGTCGGAAAGCTCCAGTTTCTCCTTTGTGGTGGTGCCGAGGGGGGAATTTCCGCCCGCGCCGTTTATAAGAAGGTCGCATACGCCGTATTTTTCGGTGACGATTTTCCTTGCGTTTTCAAGGCTCTCGGGGCTTAATACATCGCACTGAACCGCGATTGCCTCGCCGCCGTCCTTCTTAATCTCGTCGGCGACAGCCTGAGCGGCTTCTTCTTTAAGGTCGAGAACGGCGACCTTCATGCCCTGCTTCGCAAGGTCCTTGGCAAAGCCGCTGCAGAGCACTCCGCCGCCGCCCGTAATGACAGCGGTGCGGCCCTTTAGATTGGGATGATGATATGTAAACATAATTACCTCCTGAACTCGCGTTTTTAAAGTCAGAGAGCCTTATCCCAGAGGATAAGGCTTTAGTTTTAAGCTCTTGCGAGCCTTATGACTTCCTTAAGGGCGTCGGCGGCAGCGTCGAATGCCTCTCTGTTGGTGCTGTAAGTGTAGTCGTCCAGTTTTCTTGCTGTGCCGCTGTCTGCCTCAAGCTCGGCAAGACCCTTGAATACCTTGAGGTGAGGCTCAAGGGTGAGGATTCTCTCGCCGTCTTTCTTGTCAAACTCTCTGATGAGCTCCACATAATGAGAGTCGCCCTTGCCTGCGGGGACTATTTTTCCGTCGGAGAAACGGGCGTCCTTAACATGCATGTACTCAATGTAAGGCTCGAGCATTCTGTAGGCGGGCATAATTTCAACGCCGCAGAGGATGTAGTTCGCGGGGTCGAATACGCCCTTAATCTTGCCCTCAAGGGTCTTAAGTATATCAAGGCAGCGGGTGTCGTTGTCGCCGTAGATGCCTCTTTCGTTCTCGTGGCAGCACCATACGCCGTGGGCGAGAGCGTAGTCGCAGAACTTCTCGAGTCTCTCAAAGACCTCGTCCCTGTACTCCTCGTAGCTGTCGTCCTCGTCAAAATAGAAGCTGAAGATGCGGATTTTGTCTGTGCCGAGGATGTTGGCGTTTTCTATATTAACCTTAAAGAGCTCGAAATGCTCCTCAAAGTCGTCCTTAATGTTGATTTTGCCGAAGGGCGAGCCGATTGCGGAGACCTTGATGCCGTTATCGTCAAGAACCTTTTTAAGCTCCTTGCACATTTCGGGTGTGTATTTTGAAATATTGCCGTGGTCGAGTCCGCGGGGCTCAATGTGGGTAAAGCCGTTTTCCCTAAGGGCTTTTACCTGCTCAAGTATGCCGCCGCCGGCCTCATCGGCGAACGCGGAAAGAATGAACTCTGCCATAAAATTTCCCCCTAACTGATTTTAAAGGAGCCGAAAAAAGGCCCCCGAATCCTTTCGTAAATATATTACAGTGAATACGCTCCGGGGTCAAGTAAACTAAGGAAAAATTTGCTGATAGGGCAAATACCGACTCGCTGATTCCAGGGTATTTTAGCCGATAACAATGAGGAGCGTCGCCCCGCCCGAACCCGCCGCCGAGAGAGTTCGTCCGACGCAGAGGGTTGTCCGCTCCCTCTGCCCCGCCGAAGGGGAGTGCCGCCCCGATGACGAGGAGACCCGCCGCCGAGGGAATTCGTCCGACGCAGAGGATTTTCTGCTCCATCTGTCCCGCCGAGGGGGTGCGCCGCCGCCCGAACCCGCCGCCGTGGGGGCGCTGCTCCCGCCGACCCGAGGGAGGGAGTGTCCGCCGCCGCTCCCTCTGCCACGCTGAGGGGGAGTGCCGCCACCCGCCCCCGCTGCCGAGAGAATTCGCCCGACGCAGAGGATTTTCCGCTCCCTCTGTCCCGCCGAGGGGAGTGCCGCCGCCCGAACCCGTCCGCCGTTGGGGTGCGTCGCTCCCGCCGAACCGAGGGAGGGAGTGTCCGCCGCCCCGATGACGAGGAGACCCGTCGCCCGCCGCAAGACGAAAAATCTGTTCCCGCTCCCCGGACTTCGGACGCAGAGGGGAGGATAATTCTAAGGCAAGGCTCGCTCAGCAGGGCAGCGTCGAAAAAAGAAATAAAAATTATAAATTTCTTCTTGACATTTATTCTCAGATGTATATAATTAAAGTCAACATCACTTTACCGCTTTTATGCGACAAAGCGACAAAGCGACAACGCGCTAAATTGAATGAGAGGTAGAAAATATGAAAAAGCTACATAAGATTATCGCAGTGCTCTCAATTCTTGCACTTGTGCTTTCCTCCGCCGCATGCGCAAAGAAAGACGCAGAGCCTTCCGACACGGCTCCCGCCGGCGGCAGCGCAAAGTACACCGTAGGTATTGTGCAGCTAATCCAGCATGTTGCTCTTGACGCTGCCACAAAGGGCTTCCGTGATTATCTGACCGAGGAGTTCGGCGACAACATCACCTTCCTTGAGCAGAACGCCCAGGGCGATTCCAACACCTGCGCAACCATCGCCAACGGCTTTGTTTCCTCCAAGGTTGACTTGATTCTCGCCAACGCGACTCCCGCTCTTATCGCAGCGGCCGCCGCAACATCGGAGATTCCGATTCTCGGCACCTCCATCACATCATACGCCGATGCGTTTAAGATTCAGGACTTCAACGGCGTAGTGGGCGGCAATGTATCAGGCACATCAGACCTTGCTCCTCTGGATCAGCAGGCTCAGATGATTCTCGACCTGTTCCCCGAGACCAAGAAGGTCGGCATTATCTACTGCTCCGGCGAGCCCAACTCCATCTATCAGGTAAACATCGTTAAGGAGTATCTTGAAGGCAAGGGCGTTGAGGTAACTCTCTACCCCTTCGCAGACTCCAACGATATAGCCGCTGTTACAACCACAGCCGCCAAGAACAGCGACGCTATCTATATCCCCACCGACAACGCGGCAGCCTCCAACGCTAAGATAATCGACAACATCTGCCGTCCCGCAAAAGTTCCGGTAATCGCCGGTGAGCAGGGCATCTGCAGAGGCTGCGGTGTGGCAACCCTTTCAATCGACTACTATGACCTGGGCTACACAACGGGCAAGATGGCTGCCAAGATACTCAAAGGCGAGGCCGACATTTCAACAATGCCCATTGAGTACGCGCCCAAGTTCACAAAGATGTATAACGCCGAAATCTGCGAGGACCTTGGCATCACAATCCCTGAAGGTTATGAGCCGATTCCTCCGGAGAGCGAATAATCCATAGTATGCCAGTGTCTTAAAACGGCAGAGAAGGCACAAACTTTTCTGCCGTTTTAAGTTGTTTTTTGATTTTGGGAGGAATTGTTTTGTCTTTAAATCCAATGAACCTGTTAAGCCAGCTGCCCGGAGCCGTTGCCCAAGGGCTTATATGGGGCATAATGGCCATGGGCGTTTATATTACATACAGAATACTTGACCTTGCCGATTTGACCGTAGACGGCTCCTTCTGCACGGGAGCGGCTGTCTGCGTTATGATGATTTTAAACGGTCACAGCGTCTGGGTGGCAATAATCTGCGCCTTCCTTGCCGGTATGCTGACGGGTCTTGCCACGGGACTTCTTCATACCGTATTCGGCATATCGCCGATTCTGGCGGGAATTTTAACCCAGCTGGGTCTATGGTCCGTAAACCTTGCTATTATGACAAGGCCCAATCAGTCCATAAGCACCAACAACTACAAACTTCTTGTCGCTCTGAGATTCCTTGACGATGTAAAGAAGGGTCTGAAGCCTTTCTACAATCACCCGATTTTCGTCGTGGGAATCTTCGTAATTGTCATCATAGCCGTTCTGTACTGGTTCTTCGGTACGGAGCTGGGCTGTTCCATAAGAGCGACGGGCGCAAACATTAATATGGCAAGGGCGCAGGGCATCAACACCAATGTAAACAAGATTATAGGACTTATGCTTTCAAACGGCATGGTAGCCCTTTCGGGCAGTCTTATGGCTCAGTATCAGAACTTCGCCGACATCAACATGGGACGCGGCGCAATCGTCATAGGTCTTGCCGCCGTAATTATAGGAGAAGTGCTGTTCTCAAAGATATTCAGAAACTTCGCGCTCAAACTCCTTTCAGTGGTGCTCGGCTCCATAATCTACTACATAGTCATGCAGACGGTGCTGTGGCTGAATATAGACGCGAACTACTTAAAGCTATTCTCCGCGCTCGTCGTGGCTGTCTGCCTCGGAATGCCTTATCTCAAGGCAAAGTACATCACCCCCATCCAGCAGAGAAAGAGAGGAAAGAGCAATGCTTGAGCTTATAAATATTTCAAAGACCTTCAACCCCGGCACTGTCAACGAAAAGCTCGCCCTTGACCGCCTCTCTCTCACCATTAAGGACGGGGAGTTCGTGACGGTCATAGGCGGCAACGGAGCGGGCAAGTCCACAATGCTGAACGCCGTCGCGGGCGTGTTCTTTGTGGACGACGGCAGAATAATAATTGACGGCAACGATGTTACCCGCCTTGAGGAACACCGCAGGGCGAAATATATAGGCAGGGTCTTTCAGGACCCGATGATGGGCACCGCCGCCAGCATGGGCATTGAGGAGAACCTTGCTCTGGCGAACCGCAGAGGACAGTTCAGAGGCCTTAAATGGGGCATCACCCATAAGGAAAGGCAGTTTTATAAAGAGCAGCTCGCGACACTTGGACTCGGCCTTGAAAACCGCCTTACAACAAAGGTGGGTCTCCTTTCGGGCGGTCAAAGGCAGGCCCTTACCCTGCTTATGGCAAGCCTTAAAAAGCCCAAGCTCCTGCTGCTCGATGAGCACACAGCGGCTCTTGACCCGAAAACCGCCGCCAAAGTTCTTGAGGCGACTGAGGAAATCGTCCGCCGCAACAACCTTACAACCCTTATGATTACCCACAACATGAGGGACGCCATTAACCACGGCGACAGGCTGATAATGCTTTATGAGGGCAGGATTGCGGTAGATGTTTCGGGCGAGGAAAAGAAAAAGCTGACAGTGGAGAAACTGCTCGAAATGTTCACCACCGCCAGCGGCTCCGATGAAGCGGACGACAAGCTGCTTTTATCTTAAAGTTTAGCCCGGCCTGACAAGGCTGAATATAAAAAAGACGGAAATCGAAAGATTTCCGTCTTTTTGTTTAGTACATCTTTATTACCTCTTTATATATCTTTATATACTCGTTCGCCGACTTTCCCCAGCTGTAGTCGGAGTCAAAGGCTCTCTGCCTGAGATTTCGCCAGCTCTTTTTATCCTCATAAAGTCTCAGGGCTCTGTCGATTGCCTTTAAAAGCTCCTCGGGGTTGTAGCCTTCAAATACAAAGCCGTTGCCCTCCTCGCCTTCAAAGACAGAGTCTTTAAGACCGCCCGTAGCCCTTACAATCGGCACCGTGCCGTAGCGGAGGGCGACCATCTGCGCAAGTCCGCAAGGCTCGCTTTTTGACGGCATAAGAAAGAGGTCGGAGCCGGCATAGACCCTCTTTGCGAGTGAGGGGTTAAAGCCGATGAATACGCCCACCTTTTCGGGGTGTTTTTCGTGCATCTCCTTAAAGAAGCTCTCATACTGCCATTCGCCCGAGCCGAGGACGGCAAGCTGCACATCCTCATTTTGGAGCACTCCTTCAAGAATCGCTTTAACAAGGTCAAAGCCCTTGTGACCCACAAGCCGGCTGACAATGCCGATTAAAGGAGTGTCCTCCTTTTCGGGAAGACCCATCTCCTTTTGAAGAGCCGCCTTGTTCAAAGCCTTGTTCTCGGGGCTAAGACACGAGTAGTTCGCGGGAATGTCCGGGTCGGTTTCGGGGTTGTAGTAGTCGGTGTCAATGCCGTTAAGTATGCCTTTAATCTTCCACGCTCTTTGTAGGAGTATGGAGTCAAGTCCGTGGGAGTACCATGGGTCAAGGATTTCCTTGGCGTATGTGGGGCTGACGGTGGTGACCATGTGGGCGCACTCAATGCCGCCCTTCATCAGATTAATGGCTCCGTCATATTCGAGAAGGGAATAATGCTCATCGCCGAGTCCCAGAACATCGTGGAGAATCTCCCTGCCGAAAACGCCCTGATACTGGATATTGTGAATGGTGAAAATGGTCTTTATATGGCTGTAGCCCTCTTTGTTGGCGTAGAAGCAGCTGTGATAAACGGGTGTCAAAGCTGTCTGCCAGTCGTTGCAGTGGATAATGTCGGGCACAAAACCTATGTGGGGTATGATTTCCAGCACGGCGCGGGCAAAGAACGCGAAGCGCTCCGCGTCGTCATAGTAACTGTAGTAGTTGTCCCGCTTGAAATAATACTGATTGTCAAGGAGATAGTAAATTACACCGCCGTGCCTTGCCTCAAAAATGCCGCAGTACTGGCTCCGCCAAGACACGGGTACACTGATGTGGGTGATGAATTTCATGTTCTGCCTCAGTTCCTCGGGAACGCTGGCGTAAAGGGGCATAACGACCCTGCAGCCCACAAGCCTTTTTCTAAGAGCCCGGGGCAGAGAGCCTGCTACATCCGCAAGACCCCCGCTTGCGGCAAAGGGGCGGGCCTCGCTGACCGCATAAAGTACTTTCAAAATAATCCCGCCTTTCTGAGCTATACTCTGATGCCTTTAGATATATAAATCGGGAAGCTCTCGGCGCCCGAAATGTTTTTGCCCTGGGTGACCGTCACATTCTTGTCGGTTATGACGCAGTTAAGATGAGCGCCCTCTGAGACAATGGTGCCCTGCATAAGAATAGAGTTCTTGACAACGGCGTTTTTGCCCACCCTTGCGCCTCTGAAGAGTATGCAGTTTTCCACCTCTCCCTCAATGTGGCAGCCGTCGGCTATGAGGGAGTTTTTAGCCTTGCAGTTTATGCCGTAAATGGCGGGCATGTCGTCCCTAACCTTTGTGAATACGGGTCTGTCTGCGGAGAACAGCTCTTTTCTGTTCTCCCTCTTTAAAAGCTCCATGCTGATGTCGTAGTAGCTTTTAAGCGAGTCGATAGTCCTTATAAAGCCTTCCGGCTCATATGCGTAGATTTTGAATTTTTCAACATTGCTCTGCATTATGTCCCTTGTAAAACTGCGGTAGTTAAGGCTCTTTGCCTCGGCTATAAGCCGCTCAAGAAAGGGCTTTCTCAAAAGCACGATGTTGAGGGAATACAGGCACTCCTCAGTCAGCTTGGGGGAAACGGCGATTTTCGTAACTCTGCAGTCAGAGTCGGTTTCAAAGGTCATTAGGTCGTTGAGATTGGGTCTGATTCCTCTCTTGCAGCAGACCGTGATGTCCGCTCCCGTATTCTTATGGAAGTCGATGAGCCCGCTGTAATCAAAGGAGCAGACCACATTGCAGTCGGTAAGTATCACGAACTCATCGTCCGCGCTCTCTATAAACGGGAGAAGGTCAATAAGAGCCTCAAGTCTTGAGCTGCGGCTGCGGGAGGAGTCCGCGTTAAAGGGCGGCAGAAGGAAAAGCCCGTCCCTTTTTCTTGCCAAATCCCAGGGTCTGCCGTTGCCCAGATGGTCCATAAGCGAGCGGTAATTGCCCTTTGTGACAACGCCCACCTTGTCTATGCCGCAGTTGACCATGTTGGAAAGGTGAAAGTCTATAAGGCGATACCTGCCGCCGAAGGGCACTGACGCCATGGTCCTGAGAGCCGTCAGCTCATGCAGGCAGTCATCGTACATATTGGCAAAGATTATGCCTAAGATATTCCTTGCGCGCATTTTAGTTTCCCCCCTTCATGTCTTTGTCAATCATCGCTTTGGACGGGACGGTGACGCCCTTTCCTATTGTCACGCCCGCGCCCACAACGGCAACGCCCCATGCGCTGGGGTCTTTCATGCTCTCCGGCTTTTCGCCCACAACGGCGCCGCTTTCGATAACCGCGTTCTCCGCGACTATGGAGTACTGAACCACAGCGCCCTCCTTAATGACGGCGCCGGGCATGATGATTGAGTATTTTACGCACGCGCCCTTTTCTACGGTGACATTGGAGAAAAGCACCGAATAGTCAATCTCGCCCTCAATCTCGCAGCCGGCTGAAACAAGGGAGTTTTCCACCTTTGAGTCGGCGGAGATATAGTGGGGCGGAGCGGCGGCGTTGCGGGAATATATCTTCCATGAGGCGTCGTCAAGGTCGATGTTGATTTGGGGATTTAAAAGGTCTAGGTTAGCCTCCCAAAGACTGTCGATGGTGCCGACATCCTTCCAGTAGCCGTCGAACTCGTAGGCGTACATCCTCTCGCCGGCTCTGTGCATCTTGGGGATGACATCCTTGCCGAAGTCGTTGGAGGAATTGGGGTCAGCCTCGTCGTCAATAAGATACTGCCTTAGCTTGCTCCATGTAAAAATGTAAACGCCCATGGAGGCCTTGTTGCTCCTGGGGTTTTTAGGCTTTTCCTCAAAGTCGGTGATTCTGCCCTCGGAGTCGACAAACATAAGACCGAAGCGGGACGCCTCCTCCCACGGAACCTCAATGCAGGCTATGGTGCAGTCGGCGTTTTTCTCCTTGTGGTAACTCAGCATCTTGTCATAATTCATCTTATAGATATGGTCGCCCGAGAGAATGGCCACATAGTCGGGGGAGTACCTGTCTATAAAGTGAATGTTCTGATAGATGGCGTTAGCTGTGCCCTTGTACCACTCAGAGCCTTTAATCTGCTGATAAGGCGGCAGAATGTGCACTCCGCCCTCAGCCCTGTCAAGGTCCCAGGGCTGACCGTTGCCTATATAGTTGTTAAGCTCAAGGGGCTGATACTGGGTGAGTACGCCCACCGTATATATGCCCGAATTTACGCAGTTTGAAAGGGGAAAGTCAATAATTCTGTACTTTCCGCCGTAGGGAACCGCAGGTTTTGCTATGTTTTTTGTAAGGATTCCGAGTCTGCTGCCCTGACCGCCCGCAAGCAGCATGGCAATGCATTCTTGTTTTCTCGGCATTTTAATCCTCCTTTTCACAAGCGGCAAAAGCCGCTTTTTTTAATTTGCCTTTGTTTTTTCTGACTTGTTATTTTCTTTTTTTTTGTTTCACGCTTTTTAAGAAACAGGGCGGAGAGCGGGGGAACGGTGATTTCTATGCTGTACCTTAAATCATGCATAGAGTATTTTTCCGCCTTGAAAGAGGTCTTTTTAAGGCAGCCCGTGCCGCCGAAACGCTCCTCGTCGGAGTTGAAAACAATATCGTAAACGCCCTTTTCGGGAACTCCGAAGCGGTAAATGTCCCTTTTTACGGGAGTGAAGTTGAGGACGGCGATAATCTCGTTGTCATCCTCGTCAATCCGTCTGAATACAAGCACGGAATTGTCTATGTCGTCGCTGACTATCCACTTAAAGCCGTCCCACGAAAAATCAATCTGCCAAAGGGGAGGATTCTCTTTGTAGAAACGATTGAGAGCGGCGACATACTCCTTGAGCTGACGGTGCCTGTCGTAGTTTAAAAGGAACCAGTCAAGCTGCTTTTTCTCATCCCACTCAATAAAATGTCCGAACTCCTGACCCATGAACATGAGTTTCTTGCCCGGGTGGGCGTATGCGTAGCCCATGAATGCCCTTACCGAGGCGAATTTCTCGTCATAGGTGCCGGGCATTTTGTCAAGCAGCGACTTTTTGCCGTGGACAACCTCGTCATGGGAGATGGGGAGAATGAAATTCTCAGAGAAGGCGTAGAAGAAGGAGAAGGTGATAAGGTCGTGATTGTATTTTCTGAAATAGGGGTCAAGGGAGAAATAGCGGAGAATGTCGTTCATCCAGCCCATGTTCCACTTAAAGTTAAAGCCCAGCCCCCCGCAGTGAACGGGCTTTGTGACCAACGGCCATGCGGTGCTCTCCTCAGCAATCATCATCACATCGGGGAAATGAGCGAAAACCGCTGTGTTGAGCTTTTGCAGGAAGGCGACGGCCTCAAGATTCTCGTTGCCGCCGTAGATATTGGGAGTCCACTGACCCTCTCCTCTGCAGTAGTCAAGGTAGAGCATGGAGGCGACCGCGTCGACCCTCAAACCGTCTATGTGATACTCCTTAAACCAGAACAGAGCGTTGGAGATAAGGAAACTCTTGACCTCGTTCCTGCCGTAGTCAAAAACGCAGGTGCCCCACTGGGGGTGCCCGCCTTTTCTGGGGTCGGCGTATTCGTAAAGCGGCCCGCCGTCAAATTCTCTTAGTCCATGCTCGTCCCGCGGGAAATGGGCGGGAACCCAGTCCAGAATAACGCCGATTCCGGCATTGTGGCACTTGTCCACAAAATACATAAAGTCTTCGGGGGTGCCGTAGCGGGAGGTGACGGAATAGTAGCCCGTAACCTGATAGCCCCATGAGCCGTCAAGGGGGTGCTCAGCCAGCGGCAAAAGCTCCACATGGGTGTAGCCCATCTCGAGAATATATGGCACCAGACTGTCGGCAAGCTCTCTGTAGGAGTAGAAGCTGCCGTCCTCGTGCCTTTTCCATGAGCCCGCGTGAAGCTCGTAAATGTTTACGGGCTTTGAGTAAATGGGCTCGGCTTTTCTCTTTTTAAGCCACTCGTCGTCCGTCCAAGTATAGCCGCCCAGCTTATACAGCTTGCTTGCGGTGGCGGGGCGGGTCTCCGAATGGAAGGCATAGGGGTCGCTTTTTAAAATCTGCCTGCCGTCACGGGTGTAAATGCAGTATTTGTAGTTGTCGTAAAGCCTCACGCCCTCCAGGATGATTTCCCAAACGCCGAATCCGATCGGGTCCAGCGGGTGGGCCTCTTTATTCCACTCGTTGAAGTCGCCGCAGAGGCTCACGCGCTCGGCATTAGGTGCCCAGACTCTGAAAACCGCGGTGTCATCGGAAAGAAAATGAGAGCCCATAAACTCGTAAGCGTCCTCGGCGTCGCCTGAGACGAATCTGTTAAGGGCTTCATTCAGTTCAGACAAGTCCGCATATTTCATACCGTTCACCCCCTAAACTTTTCCAATGTAAGCGTACCAAATATAGGAAGCAAATGCAAGTATTTCTGACAAAACTGCAAAGTCAAAATATGAAATTATTCGGAATTTTTGTGCAAACTGCTTTAAAAACTATAAGTTTTTGCCTGTAACAAAAAATAATAAGCCAAATTTATTCTGCCCTGGATTTCCGAAATATGTAAATTTTTTGTAAACAAATCGCAAAATGGGCGGTTTGTTTGCCTGTTTGGGCTAATTTCTGCCGCTTTTTCAGCTATGGTTGAGAAAATCTTTTACGGGAGGGAAATGATGCGCAAGGAGCTAAGCCGTAAGGAGAGGCTTTTCTGCGACTATTACTCGAAAACGAGAAACTCCAGGGAGGCGGCCTTTAAGGCGGGCTACAGGATACTTCCTGAACGGGCGGCGGAAAAGCTCATGAGCCGAAAGGATATTAGGGAGATGATTTCCCAGCTTGACGAGATGAGAAAGGCAAAGACGGCGGACATCTCGGCGGGACTCAGACGCGCCGCTTTCGGCAGCATAGCGGACGCCATTAGGCTTATGTTTGACGAGAATCTTAATCCCGAGGAGCTTGACGGGCTGGACCTTTTCTGCGTTTCCGAGATTAAGCGTCCCAAAGGCGGCGGCATGGAGATAAAGTTTATTGACAGGCTCAAGGCCCTGGAAAAGCTGCAAAGCCTTGCCGAGACAGAGCGTGAGGCGGACAAAAACCCCTTCGTGGAGGCAATCGAAAAAAGCGCAAAAGCCGTCTTTAGCGGTGAGTAGCCTGCCCGACATTCGCCCCAAAGCCGAACCATTTTGCCGACCCGCCCAGACGGGCTGAGGCCCACGACTGCGGCAGCTCCCGCCCCTGCGGGCTGTGCGGCGTTTGCCCTACAAGCGGATGGCGAAGTCCCCTCAGCGACGGGCGCGGACGATACACCCCCACTGCGGCGGGATTCTCTCGGCGGCGGGTACGGACGATACACCTCCACGGCGGCGGGGTTGCGGTCGTGGGGGCAGATCACTCCGCCCGACAGGATGCGCCCCCACGGGCGGTTCACCCCTCTGCGGCGGGGCGGGCAGGGCAAAACTTTACGAAAAGGTGGTTTGATTGGAGTTTAAGAGCTTTTCCGAAAAGCAGCTTAAAGTACTCTCGTGGTGGAGCGAGGGCAGCCCTTACAAAGACTTTGACGCCATTATCTGCGACGGGGCGGTAAGGAGCGGCAAGACAATCTGCATGGGGCTGTCCTTTGTAATCTGGGCTATGACCGGCTTCAGCGGCATATCCTTTGCCCTCTGCGGCAAAACCATCGCCTCTTTAAGGCGCAATGTCCTTGTGCCTTTGCTGCCCGTTCTTAAAGAGCTGGGCTTTGCCTGCACTGAGAAACTCTCCCAAAACCTTGTGGAGATTGAGTTTAATGGCAACAAAAACAGGTTCTATGTTTTCGGAGGCAGGGACGAGTCCTCAGCCGCTCTCATTCAGGGAATGACCCTGGGCGGCGTAATGCTGGACGAGGTTGCCTTGATGCCCCGCTCCTTTGTGGAGCAGGCTCTAGCCCGATGCTCCGTCAAGGGCTCCAAGATGTGGTTCAACTGCAATCCGGAAAACCCCCAGCATTGGTTCCACACCGAATGGATTTTGAAGGCAAAGGAGAAAAACTGCCTGTATCTCCACTTTACCATGGAGGACAACCCCTCCCTTTCACCCGCAATTATAAAAAGGTATAAGTCCCTTTACAGCGGAGCCTTTTACGAGCGGTTTGTGGAGGGCAAATGGGTGGCGGCTCAGGGGCTTGTATATCCCTTCTTCAGCGAGAGCGCATGCGTCGCTTTGCCAAAGGGGGAGTGCCGCAGCTTTTACATCTCCTGCGACTACGGCACAGTGAATCCCGCATCCTTTGGGCTCTGGGGCGAGTATCGGGGTGTGTGGTACAGAATCGACGAGTTCTACTTTGACTCAAGGGCGGAAGGCTATCAGAAAACCGACGAGGAGTACTACGCCGACCTTGAAAAGCTCGCGGGGGATAGGGATATTGAGGCGGTTATAGTCGATCCCTCCGCCGTCAGCTTTATTGAGTGCATTCGCCGCAAGGGCAAGTTCAATGTAATCCCCGCTAAAAACGATGTGCTTGACGGCATAAGGCGCGCCGCCGAGGCGATAAAAAGCGGCAAAATCAAGATTGCACCCGCCTGCAAGGACATTATCAGGGAGTTCGGGCTCTATCGCTGGGATTCCGCGTCCGCGCGGGACAGCGTCAGAAAGGAGCACGACCACGCCATGGACGATATGCGCTACTTTGTAAGCACCGTTCTGGAAGGCGGCGGGGATGAGGGCTTTTTCGCCATCGCCTCCGAGCGTTCAAGGCGTCAGGATTTCGGGTTCTGACGAGCCCAAAGGGGCGGATATAAAGGTTTGCAAAACGATGGTTCGGTAATTAAAAGGCAAGAGGTGAGAATTTGGGACTCTTCAGCAAAAAAGAAAAGCCGTCGGCGTCGGCTGTGTCCTCACCCCAGACAAGACAGGCGGGTCAGAGCAGCTTTTTTGACGACTACAAGAGCATGTACAGCTTTCACGGCGACATAAGCCTTTACAAGACGCTCAGGGAGAGCGTGCCTATTATTGACGCGGGCATAAGAAAGCTGGCAAGGCTCATCGGCAGCTTTGAGGTGCGCTGCGACGACAGCTTTGCCCAGAGGGAGATTCGAGATTTCCTTCAGAATGTGGTTGTCGACGGCAGCTCAAGGGGCATAAACAGTTTTGTGTACGCCTATTTTGAGCAGCTTTTGACCTACGGCACCGCTGTGGCGGAGATTCTGCCGAGCAAAGGCTCCCCAAGGGATATGTCCCTTTACAGAGCTGACCTTAGGGATATTGTTCTGATGCGGGACAAAAACGACAGCTCCAAAACCCTTGTGTGCGTTTCAAGAGGATCGGAGCCCGTTCCCGTAAAGCATCAGGAGCTGATACTTTTATCGGTTCTCAATCCCGAAGCGGGCAGTCTTAACGGCAATTCGATACTTAAAGGTCTGCCCTTTATAAGCTCTGTGCTGATGAAGATTTACAACACAATAGGGCTTAATTTCGAGCGTGTGGGCAATGTCCGCTACGCTGTGACCTACAGACCGAAAGAAGGCTCCGCCGACAAGCTCTATGCCAAGGAAAGGGCTATGCAGATAGCCTCCGAGTGGTCGGCGGCGATGCAGAGCGGCAGCGAGATAAAGGACTTTATCGCTGTGGGCGATGTGGACATTAAGGTCATAGGCGCCGATAACCAAATCCTTGACAGCGAGGTACCCGTACGGCAGATGCTGGAGCAGATTGTCGCGAAGCTGGGTCTGCCGCCCTTCATGCTGGGGCTTAACTGGTCCACAACCGAGCGCATGGCGGCTCAGCAGACCGACATTTTGACAAGCGAACTGGAGTTCTACAGAAAGCTCCTGACCCCCGTAATCGGCAGGATTATAAGCACCTTTATGCGGTTCAACGGTCTTAAAGGCGGCTTTGAAATTCTGTGGGACGAAATCAGCATGCAGGACGAGGTAGAGCTGTCAAAGGCAAGGCTTAACAACGCAAAGGCCCTTGAGGTTGAAAGAAGGCTGGGCGCTGCCCCCGACAGTCAAAAGGAGGTTTCCGATTGAAAAAGGAAAAAAGGTTTGATGACGCCGTCTTTTCCCCGATAGAATCGGACATGGAAAAGATAAACTGCTTTTCTCTAAAGCCCCTTAAAGAGGAGGATGTCTTTGTCTTCAGCGTCATTCTCTGCGACAACGAGATTGACAGGGACTACGAGCGGTTTTCTGCCGACTGCCTTCATGGCCTTAAAGAGCTTTTTAAGGGCGTGACGGGCATATTTGACCATAACATGAGGGCGGAAAACCAGACCGCGAGAATTTTTGATACTGAGATTGTGACGGACAGCGACCGAACCACCGCGGCGGGTGAGCCCTACACCTATCTCAAGGCGCACTGCTATATGCTGCGAAGCGAAAAAAACAAGAACCTTATAGCAGAAATTGAGGCGGGTATTAAGCGTGAGGTCAGCATATCATGCAGCGTAAAAAGGGCCGTATGCTCCGTCTGCGGCAAGGAAAACGGCGCCTGCTCCCACAGACCCGGCTCTGAAATCGAGGGCAAGGTCTGCCACAGGATTCTCTGCGACGCGGCGGACGCCTATGAGTGGTCGTTTGTCGCCGTTCCCGCTCAGAAAGGGGCGAGGGTTACAAAGCAGTACACAAAAACGCAAAGAGGTGAAATCAGCTTGACCGAAGTTCTTAAAAAGCTCGACATCGATAAAGACGAGCTGCGTTTAAGCTCCGCGGAGGCCCTTCGGCTCAAAAGCTACATAGAGAATCTGAAGAGCCTTGCCGATGACGGAGAGCACTACAAAAGCGCCCTTGTTAAAAAGGCGCTGAGCCTCTCGGCTCTGAAGCTCCCCAAGATGGATACGGCGGTTTTTAAGGAGGTTCTCTTAAAGATGCCCGCAAGGGACATCGAAAAGATTGTTAAGGGCTTTTCCGAGGATGAGCCCGATTCCGTTTTCGCTCCGCAGCTAAGCTCCGATTCGTGCGCTAAATCAAGCGACAACAGCGGCTTTAGAATTTAAAGAAAGGATGGTTTAATTGTCAGTTTCACTCAAAGGCTTTAACGAAAAGGTAATCACCCTGCAGGCCGTAGACGGCTTAAAGGCGGGGGACGCGGTTTCTCTCTCCGGCAATTTGGAGGTTTCTCCCGCAAGCGAAGGCACCGATATTTTCGGCTTTGCCATAAGCGTCACGGACGGCTATGCCGCGGTTCAGGTCAGCGGCTTCATCACAGTGCCCTGCGAAGGTATAGAGGACGCTTATGTGGGCTACCGCGCAATTCAGGGCGCTGATGAGGGAAAAATCGCCCTTGCCGAAAGCGGCAGAAAGGTCTTTGTCGTCAGCGTCGACAAGGCGGCAGGAAAAATCGGAATTATTCTTTAAGAGAGGAGAAAAGGAATGTCAGGTTTTGAAAAAATAAGGCTCGAAAAAGGCATGTACGCCGCAAAGGGCGGCTTTACCGCGGCTCTTGAGGCTTTAGACCCCTCCGAAAATTACAAGGGCACCGCGCTTGAGGGTCTTGACGCTTATCAGCGCCAGCTTAAAAGGTTTGATATAAAGGTTGCGGGTCCCGCCAGCGACAGAGTTGAAAAGTTCTTCAGCACCGCCGACTCCGCGGCTCTCTTCCCCGAATATGTTTCCCGCGCGGTAAGGCAGGGCATGGAGGAGGCGAATATCCTTCCCAAAATCGTGGCGACGGTAACGGACATTGACGCCCTTGACTACAGAACCATCACCTCCGTACCCTCAGAGGACGACAAGGAGCTCAAGATGGTAGCGGAGGGCTCATTCATCCCCGAAACCACTATAAAGACAAAGGAAAACCTTGTCCGCCTCAAAAAGAGGGGCAGGATGCTGGTAGCCTCCTATGAGGCAATCCGTTTCCAGAGAATCGACCTGTTTACCGTAACCTTAAAGCAGATAGGCGCTCAGATTGCGAGAAGTCAGGTTGACGACGCCCTTGCCGCAATTGTTCTCGGCGACGGCAACGACAACCCCGCTGAGATTATCAGAAAGAGCGAAGGCAACGAGCTTACATATGAGGATTTGGTGGATTTCTGGAGCAGGTTCGACCCCTATCAGCTCAACACCCTTCTTGTTTCCGGCGAGACAATGAGAAAAATACTCAGCATGAAGGAGTTTAAAGACTCCGCGGCGGGTCTTTCCTTCCACGCCACGGGCAGGATGGTAACACCTCTCGGCGCCGAGCTTATTAAGGTTCCCAATTTAGAGGAGGATTTCCTTATCGGCATTGACAGGAACTGCGCCCTTGAGATGGTCAGAGCCGGCGGCGTCGTAACCGAGTACGACAAGCTCATAGACCGTCAGCTTGAAAGGGCTGCCATCACCTGCACCACAGGCTTCTCAAAGATATTTGACGACGCCTGCAAGGTATTCGTGTTTGGCGAGTAGTAAAAAGGGGGAGCCTGCATAGAGCAGGCTCCCTTAAAAGGCAAGAGGTGATTTGATGATAAGTCAGTGGGAGGTACTTGAGAGACTGAGACAAACAGTGACCCTCGATGACGATGAGGCGGCAGCGGCTCTGCCCTTTTGCAAGGCGGCGGCTCAGAGCTTTGAGAGAAAACTCAGAAAGAAAGAGGACTGCGCAAATCAGCTTATTATCATGCTTTGCGCCATGACCGCCCTTTATAAATTCCTGCTTGCCCGCTCAGCGGCGGACACTGAGTTTACGGGCTTCAGGGCGGGAGATGTGACGGTTAAAAAGTCCTACAAGGAGGCTCTTGAGGCCGCGGAGAAACTTAAAGACGACGCCTTTGAGCAGGCCGCCCATCTTTTAAAGGACGACGAATTCGTATTCAGGCGCTTTTAGCCGCGGGGAGGTGTTTTTTTTGGCGGTAAACGCTATACTTTCAAAATACGGCAGGGACATCTGCATTAAGGACACTACGGGCTGGCAGTCAAAAATTTTCAAGGCGTTCATTCAGCCGCTGAGATACAAAAACAAAATGTATCTTGAGGGCACTCCGACGGAAATCGGCGTCATGGACTCGGGCTACTATCTTTATATAGGTCCCCCCGAGCACAGCTTTGAGCACCTTGCCCCCGGCTTTTATCTTGAGTCAATGGGCAAAAGGTATGTCATAGACAGATTCGAAAAAATCTACAAGGGCGGCAGGGTTTTCTATATCTGGGCTGTCCTGAAGGACGCGGAGGAGCAGCGTGTATATTACTGATTCATTGCCCAATACTTTAAGAACATGGCTAACAATGCATCTTAGCTCTAAGGGCTATGTGTTCATGACCGAGTTTCCGAATATGTATAAACAGGTTCCGTTAAGAGTCCCCACAATCGTAATCGGCGTTAAATCGTCTGAGATAAAACAGAAAAAGGACGAAAACGGCGAGAATGTCCCCGGTGTCAAGGAAATGACCGCCGCTTTAGACATAACAATCCACATGCCCGTTCGTCAGGGCGGAATGACCTGCCACAAAATTTTCTCCGAAATCGCCGACCTTCTGCTTTTCAACACAAATCTTGATATTGTGGAAATCGGCAGCGGAAAAATAAAGTACATGAGGATAACGGAGAGCCTCAGAATGCCCGGCTTTGTAAAAATCAAGGCGGATATTACGGCCGACCCCGAAAAAGAGTACACTTCTCCCTTACTTCTTTAATTTCCGCCCCGCAATAAAAAAATAAACCCCTTCACACATTAAAACCGCTCTTTTTATAGGGCGGTTTTTTGTTTTTATAAACTTTAGGTATAAGTTTCGCGCCCCCTATTCAAACTATATAAAGACGGCTCGCCGCATTTTGTAAAAAAATAAAGGTTTGCAGAAAAATACAGGATATTTTGGAATATTTTTCATAAATATTCAGTAAGCCCAATAATAAAACTTCCTCGATTTTTTCTTCATTTTTGGCTCTCTCAAGAGCAATTTCGGCGTGCCTAAAAAATCGAGCCGAGCCTTAGAGTTACAAAAGTTCACGGGGGAATATATTTTAATTAAAATTATTGACATTCCGTTAAATAAACTCTATATTGTAATTTGTCAACGGCTTATGTCGTAAACGCAATTTTTTTCGAGAGGGGCTGCATAATTGGAAAAAGATATCATCATCGATCTGAAAGACATTTCCGTGTCTTTTGACGGCGAGCCGGTTCTGAACAACATCAACCTTTATATTCGCGACAATGAATTCATCACCCTGCTTGGGCCGTCGGGATGTGGAAAGACCACAACCCTTCGGATTATAGGCGGGTTTTTAAAACCTGACACCGGACGGGTGATATTTGAAGGTAAGGACATTACCGACCTGCCTCCCAACAAAAGGCAACTTAATACGGTCTTTCAGAATTATGCGTTGTTTCCGCATTTGACAATCGCCGAAAATATCGCCTTCGGCCTTAAAATCAAGAAAAAGAGCAAAGAGTATATCAAAGACAAAATAAAGTATGCCTTGAAGCTTGTAAACCTTGAGGGCTTTGAGAATCGTATGCCGCAATCGCTCAGCGGCGGTCAGCAGCAAAGAATCGCCATCGCTCGGGCAATTGTGAACGAGCCCAAGGTTTTATTGCTTGATGAGCCTCTCGGCGCCCTTGACCTTAAGATGCGCCAGAGCATGCAGTATGAGCTTATCAGGCTTAAAAACGAGCTGGGCATAACTTTTGTTTATATAACCCATGATCAGGAAGAAGCCCTTACAATGTCCGACACCATAGTCGTCATGAACAAGGGCAACATACAGCAGATAGGCACCCCTGAGGATATTTACAACGAGCCTAAGAATGCTTTTGTAGCCGACTTTATAGGCGAGAGCAACATAATAGACGGCATTATGCTGGAAGATAAGCTGGTAGAAATACTCGGCGCCAAATTCCCGTGCGTTGATACCGGCTTTGGCAGAAATAAGCCCGTCGATGTGGTCATAAGACCCGAAGATGTGGACCTTGTGGAGCCCGAAAAGGGCATCATAAAGGGCGTTGTCACCTCCCTTTTGTTTAAAGGCGTGCACTATGAAATGGATGTTTTGGCAAACGGCTACGAATGGCTTGTCCACAGCACTGATATGGTTCCCGTCGGCAGGGAGGTGGGCATATTCGTTGACCCCTACAATATCCAGATAATGCATAAGCCGATTTCAGAGGATGAGGAGGCGTCATCCGATGAAGAGTAGCAGATTAAGGCGTCTTGTGGCAGCCCCGTATCTTGTCTGGATTGTAGGCTTTACGATTCTGCCCCTTATTACAATTATCTACTACGCCTTTACAGAAAGAGGCACAAACAGCTTTACCTTTAAAAATATACTCGCTATTCGCGACCCCATACACTTTAACGCTCTGGTTCTCTCCCTCTGGGTAGCTTTCCTCAGCACCCTTATCTGCCTTTTGCTGGCTTATCCGCTTTCATATATCCTTTCTAAGCTCAAAAACGGCAGGGGCAGGTTTGTGGTTTTTCTTTTCGTGCTGCCCATGTGGATGAACCATATTCTCCGCACACTCGCTCTGCAGAACCTTCTTTCCAACACGGGCGTTATAAACGGCATTCTGGAGTTTCTGCGCCTTCCCACACTTAATATAATGAATACTCCGACCGCAATCATAATAGGTATGGTCTACACCTACCTGCCGTTTATGATACTGCCCATATACAACTCCATTGCAAAGATTGACGACGGAGTTATAGACGCCGCGTACGATTTGGGCGCCAGCGGATTTACGGTATTCAGAAGACTCATTCTGCCCTTGTCCCTGCCCGGAATAATCAGCGGCATAACAATGGTATTCGTACCCTCCATTTCAGAATTCGTTATCGCCGATATGCTGGGCGGCAGCAAGACTCTGCTCATAGGCAATGTAATCGAGCAAGAGTTTACCGTAGGCAGCAACTGGAATCTGGGCTCGGGACTTTCCGTAGTGCTCATGGTATTCATTGTTGCAAGCATGGTCATAATGCAAAGATATGACGGCGACGGAGAGGGGGCTGCATTGTGGTGAAAAAGCTTTTCTCTTTTATTCAAAAGTTCTATGTAGCGATAATTTTCCTGATTTTGTATTCCCCCGTTATCGTTCTCATGGTGCTTTCCTTTAATGACTCTAAATCAAGGGTCATTTGGGGAGGCTTTACCCTCAAATGGTATTCGAGAATGTTCAACAGCAGCATCATAGTGGAGACATTTATCGTCACCGTTACCCTCGCGCTGCTTTCCGCCGCCATCGCGGTCGTTCTCGGCACCGCGGCTTGCGTCGGCATTGAGGCAATGCGCCGCAGAAACAAGCAGATAGTTCTGGGAGCCACCAACATTCCCCTTTTGAACGCGGATATTGTTACCGGTATCTCCCTTATGCTGTTCTTCTCAAGATTTCTCAACGCGGGCTTCCCGACCCTGCTTATTGCCCACATAACCTTTGAGCTGCCATATGTTATCTTAAGCATCATGCCCCGCATGAGGCAGATTAACACAAACGCGTACAACGCCGCGCTGGATTTGGGCGCGACTCCTTTATATGCCTTCTTTAAAATCATACTGCCGGAGATTTTCCCCGGCATCATAACGGGCTTTATCATGGCGCTCACCATGTCCCTTGACGACTTTACAATTTCCTACTTTACAAAGGGTCCGGGCGTTTCCACACTGCCCACAATGATATATTCGGAGCTTAGAAAGGGCGTAAAGCCTGAGATGTACGCGCTCTCAACGCTTATGTTCCTTGCGGTTCTGATTCTGCTTGTTATAGTGAACCTCAAGGGTTCGCCCATGCTCTCAAAGCCCTTTGCCAACGCCAAGAACGGAGGCAAAAAACACGCGCAGACAATGCGCTACAGAAGATGAGTCAGGGTATAAGGCTTATTATTCTCTATTATTAATTTACGAATGGAGTGTAGTGAAATGAAGAAAGTTATCAGCCTTGTACTTGCTCTTGCAATGGTTATCGGTGTTTTTGCCCTTTCCGGCTGCGGAAAAGAAACAAACGGCAGCATCAATGTGCTCAGCCTCGGCGACTACATTGACATGAACATTCTCAAGACCTTTGAGAAGGAAACAGGCATCAAGGTCAAATACGACGAACTTCCCACCAACGAGGATATTTATACCAAGTTCCAGACATCGTCGGTAAAATACGATGTCCTCTGCCTTTCCGACTATATGATTGAAAGGCTTATCAAAGAAAACAGACTGCTTGAGATTAACTTTGACAACCTCCCCGAAGCTAAGAAGAACATAGGCGAGACCTATTGGAAGATGTCCGAGGAGTTCGACCCCGACAGAAAGTACAATGTGCCCCACTTCTACGGAGCCATCGGAATTCTCTACAACAGCAAAAAGGTGGACGAGGAGAAGGTTCAGAGCTGGAATGTGCTTTGGGACGAGGCTTATTCCCAGAGAATCATCATGCAGAACAGCATGAGAGAGGCTTTCATAGTGCCCCTTACCATCTTGGGCTATGACATCAACACAACCAATATTGACGAGCTGAACGAAGCCAAGGAAATGCTCATAAAGCAAAAACCTCTTGTTCAGCGTTACCTTGTTGACGAGGCAAGGGACGAGGTCATAGCCGAAAACGCCGACCTTGCGGTTGTATATTCGGGCGAGGCATATATCGGCACTCAGGGCAACCCCGACCTCAGATTCGTAATCCCGAAAGAAGGCTCCAGCTTCTGGTTCGACTCATGGGTAATCCCCGACACCTGCCGGAACAAGGAGGGCGCGGAGATGTTCCTCAACTTCCTGTGCAGAAAGGATATTGCCACGCTTAATTTCGAGGCCATCTACTATTCAACCCCCAATCAGGCGGTTATAGACAGCCTTGACGACGAGCTGAGGAACAATCCCGAGCTGTTCCTTGACGATGAAGAGCTTGCCCGCTGCCATAGTCTTAAATATCTCGGACAGGAAATCGCCGACTACTACAGCCAGGCATGGAAGGAAATCAAGGCAGAGTAAAACAAAATGAAAGCAGGGCTAAACACCCTGCTTTTTTTATGCCCGCCCCGCCCCGCTGAGCCGCCCCACCCCGCCGTGGGGAGCGGCTTCTGCCTGCCAAACGGTGAGGGCAGCCCGCCCCGTCCCGTTGCTCGACTGCAGTGGGGATAGGACGCCGCACACGCCCCGCCCCCAATGCCTTGCGACGGTTTTGTGAACTCTGCGGTAATTGAAACTTTGATTTTTTTCTTGCCTAAACAAGTTTTAAAGAGTTATAATTAGCAAAACAGTTTAACGGAGGACTGTATGTCTGACTGCAAAGCAAAGCCGAAGATTAAGATTACGGACGGCGGCCCCTACATAGTTACGGGCGGGGTTAAACTCAGCGAAAAAATCATCACCCCCGTAGGCAACGGCTATGCCTGGACCGACGGAGAGCCGCTGCCGCAAAGCGAGGTTTACGCGCTCTGCCGCTGCGGAAAGAGCAAAAATCCCCCATTCTGCGACGGCTTTCATGTGAAGAGCGGCTTTAAGGGCACCGAAACCGCAGAGAAAAACACCTTTATGGAAAGAGCCAAGGTCTATGAGGGCGCCGAGCTGGACCTTTACGACGACGGTCGCTGCGCCTTTGCCCGCTTCTGCCACAGAAATACGGGCAATGTCTGGGAGCTTGTGCGAAACTCAAACAACCCCTTTTTAAAGGAGGAGGCAATCAAGGCGGCCTCCGAATGCCCCGCGGGCAGGCTCATCGCCGCCGACAAGCAGGGCAATCTCATAGAGCCCGAGCTGGAGCCTGAAATCATCATTGTTCAGGACCCTGACAGGGGCTGCAGCGGAGGAATTTATGTAAAGGGCGATATTGAAATTGAGTCCGCCGACGGTACGCTTTACGAGCACAGAGGCAGGAGCGTTCTTTGCCGCTGCGGGCAGTCGGACAATACCCCCTTCTGCGACGCCTCCCATGTTTCCTATATGTTCAGGGTTAAGAAAAAGGGCCTCCTTGATTTGCTCTAAAAACAAAAAGACCGCTTATGCGGTCTTTTTTATTGCCGAAAATAAAAGGACTGCCCTCGCAGTCCTTTATATTTATATGTCCTCTTTTGCGTTTTCGGAGAGGGCGTTTATAACCGCCTCATACACCCTTGAGGGGTTGAGGAGAAAACCTTCTCTCAACCTTTCAATCTGCATCATGTCAGAGGCAAAGAGCCTGATTCCTATAATCTCCTCGCCGTTTTCCACGCTGCTGAAGGTGATGTGATAGCCGCTTCCGCTCTTTTCAACATGGATGTTGTTTTCAAGCTCCCTGCGGGCAAGGGTGGTGAGTTTCAGCACCGCGGAAATAGCCTTCTCCCTTACTGTGCGGGGGAGCATCACATCAAGACCCTGAGCTATGGTCTCGCCGCTTTCGGATACGGCGTAGCTCTCGCTCTCCTCGTCGGTCTTAATTACATGCCCCGCCTTTTCGAGCTCGGATATGGCGTTGTTTATCTCAAAATAATTCGCAAGGGATTCAAGCGTCAAGCTGTCGCAAATCAGCTTTTTGGGTATCTCCTTGCCAAGGCTTTTGAGCATATAGCAAATTAAGAGTTTAATTTCGTCACGATTTCTCAGACCGCCCGGCTCAATGCCGTCGGAGAAAGCGTCAAATCTGTTTGAGTCACCGCCAAGCATAAAATCACCCTGTTAAAGAGTTGATAAATCGTAAGGAGTTTGCTGATATACAAAGTAGTTAAGCCAGTTGGCCATAATCTGGCTGCCCGCCTGACGCCAGGTCATAAGCGGCTTTTTGGTCGGGTCGTTGTCGGGGAAGTAGTTTTGGGGCATCTCAATCGGGAGCCCGCGGCTTAAATCCCTCTCGTACTCCAGTTTAAGAGTATCCACATCATACTCCGAGTGACCCGTCACGAAGAAGTGGCGGCATGCCATGTCGGAGATTATATGTACCCCCGCGATGTCCGAGTAGGAGAGCACCTGCAAATCCTTAACAAGGGCTATGTCGGACATCTTTATTTCCGTATGCCTCGAATGGGGAGCGAGGAAAATATCGTCAATGCACCTCATGAGAGGATGATAGGGGTCAAGATTCCTGTGGGGAAAGACGCCGAACATCTTCTTCTCAAGAGGATACTTCTTTATGCCGTAGTTGTAGTAAAGAGCCGCCTGAGCGCCCCAGCAGATGTAGAAGGAGGAGTAAACATTCTTTCTGCACCACTTAAAGACCTCGCAAAGCTCCTCCCAGTAGTCAACCTCTTCAAACTCCAGTTTTTCGACGGGCGCGCCTGTTACAATCAGCCCGTCAAACTTCTGGTCCTTTACTTCTCTGAAGGTCTTGTAGAATTTGAGGAGATGCTCCTTGCTGGTGTTTTTGCTCTCATGGCTCTCCATGTGCATAAGCTCTATTTCAACCTGCAGCGGAGTGTTGCCGAGGAGCCTTAAAAGCTGAGTCTCGGTAACAATCTTTGTGGGCATGAGATTCAGTATAAGTATTCTAAGAGGGCGTATATCCTGTGTCAGCGCCCTCTCTTCAGTCATAACGAAAACATTCTCGTCCTCAAGATATTTTTTTGCGGGAAGTGTTGACGGAATTTTAATCGGCATAGCAACTCTCCTTTGCTTATCAGCTTACCCTGATGCAGTCCTGAGCGGGAACCGTAATTTCGTTTACGGTAACAGGGTAGGAATTGTAGTTTACATAGATTACCGCGCCTGTGTCGTACTGGGTACAGCGCACGCCCGGCTGCACCGTCTGGCTCATTGTAATTGCCGAGGTTCTAAGGTCGGAGAGCATCTTCTCGCTCTTTTTGTAGAACTCAACAGCTTCGGTTATATAAGGATTATAATAAAGGGTGCTGTCGCTGTCAAATACCCATTCGTAGTAGGGCAGCATGCCGTACTCAATGGATTTGAGCATGGCCTTTTGCCTGTCGCCCGAGAGGTTTACGGGTTTGCCCGAATAGTCGGCGATGCCGTGGAGGATAATCGGAGCCGCGGGCACCGGCTCATAGGCTGCGCTCTCCTTGTAGTAGGTGGAAACGGGCAGGTTAACTATGATATCAGCGTTCTTTACAAGATAGAAGTTGCCCGTATCGACCATTAGACCCCGCTGTGTCGCAAGGGCCTGAATGTGGGAGGCGACCAGCTTTTTTGCCTCCTGACGGTTTATGTAGCCGCCGCCGAAGTCGGAATAAAGGAGCTTGCCGGCGTCCTTTATGGAAAAGCCCGTAAAGGATGTATCCTTTAAATTGGTCAGGAGGTCCACTATCTTGACCTCCAGCTTTTCGAGCTTCAAGCCTTCGGTATAGAAAGTCTTAGCCCCGACATGGGGATAGAGGGGATTCTGGTTTTCGATTGTCAGCACATCTCCTGAGGAAGTGCGGGCGCAGAAGGAGGAGAGATAGCCTTTAAGTCCTCCCGAGGTGATGACATTTACATCAATGTAAAGGCCCGACTTTTGTCTTTCAAGATAGGAGCTGAGTCTCTCGAGAGCGGATTTTCCGCCCAGAGTCTTGAGCACCGATGCCTTTGCGGAGTCGTGCTGAACAATGCCGCCGGACAAAAGTCCAGAATAGCGCATATTGATGCTGTCTATGCCCTTGCCCTTTAAGATTTCGGCAAGGTCCTGAGCCTGGTCTATCTTAGTAAGGCTTTGATAAAAGCCGCTTTTCTTCTTGCCTGCGCCTATAACGCTTAGGTTAAAGGGGAACTTGTCGGTGTAATTTACCTTCTTTGTGGAGAGCACGCCCTCTCTTATAAGCTGCTCCCTTGCCGCTCTTGCCATGCCGCTGTAATTCGCGCTCTTGCCAGAGATAAAGCGGTAGCAGATTTTGATATTACCGTCGTACTGCTCGGATATGTAGGACTTTTTGTCCAGCTTGTTCTGGGAGCGAAGCACGAAGGATGCGGATACCCTTGCGGGGGAGAGAGCGGAAGCTCTGCGAGCCTGAATTTCCGCCAAGGCGTCGCCGTCTTCAATTATAGCGGCAAAGGCGTTATCCGAGTCCTTAACGCCGAAAACGGGCATTATGACCGTTGGTGAGGTGTCTGCCGACACGCTGTAAAGGGAGGCCGGGTCGGGCCCGTAGACGGGGAGATTTACAAAATTTGTGCTGTCGTCCACCTTGCCGGTAAACATAAGCGCTCCGGGGCCGTCGGGCAAGAGGAAATAATCCTCACCCGCGCCGCCGAAGGTGCTGCCGAGGTACGGCAGGGGATTTAATCGCTCAATATACAGCCCGTCGGAAGCGGTAACCTTAGAGCAGTCCGCGGTGAAATAAAAGTTGCCGTCGGAAAGGGTAAACTCAACCTCAGCCTTAATTACGGCGTCCTTGTTTCCTTTAAGGAAGATTTTGGCCGTATTTTCGTCAAGGCTGAAAACATAATTTATCTTAACTCCGTTTTCCGTCTGCTCAAAGCCGGCTCCCCCCATGGCGACGCTGTTGTCCTGGGAGTTTAAATACAAAATGCCGTTTTTGGTAAGCACATTAAGGCTTAAGACGGAGGCGTATGTATTGTTCTCTACGGGCATAGAAAGCCACATCTTGCCGCCCGTCGTCTCCTTAACGGCAACCGCCAGAGAGACCTCGTCAATATAAAGCTCCAAAAGACCCGATGAGGCAACCTTTTTAAGTGAACCCAAGTCAATGGTGTGGTACCTCGGGTCCGCGGCTTTGGGGCTGAGCACAGTGCCCGTATCCGCCTTAATGGCGGTGGCGCCCCCGCCGACGGAGCATGCGGGCAGCAGAGTCATCAATATTAAAATTATCGAAAGCAAAACGCATTTGATTTTCATTTCATTCTGTCCTTTCGGGGTGGAGGAAAGGCTAAAATTATTCACTATTATGATAGCACATTGATTTTTCCCTATCAAGCAAAGCGGCAATATAATGCCAAGGATAGTTCTGGTATGGAAAATCTGCCTGTAAACCTCCAACCCTATGGGGTTACGGCGAGGATATGTATTCTCTGAGTTTCTCGAAATCCTCGGGAACGGGTACGCAGAAGGTAAGGCTCGCCCTTGTTACCGGATGTATAAACGAGGCTTTGGAACAGTGCAGGGCGGGGCGGGAGATAAGCTCTGTGCTGCCGCCGTACATATCGTCGCCCGCAAGGGGCGCGCCCATGGAGGCAAAATGCACCCTTATCTGATGCGTCCTGCCCGTTTCCAGCCTGATTCTTAAAAGGGAATGGCCCTTGCCCGTCAAAACAGACTCCCAGTGAGTTACAGCGGGAACGGCGTCCTTTCTTTCTCCAGCGGCTCTAAGGGTTTTCATCGGGTCGGGTATGTATATGGGTTTGTCTATGGTGCCGCTGCCCTCAAAAATGCCCTCGGCAATGCAAAGGTACTCCTTTTCCACATTTCCCGAAAGGGCGGCGGCCGCAAAGCGGTTAAGAGCGCATATAACCAGCCCCGAAGTGCCTCTGTCTAGTCTGCCTACAGCCCTGAACGCGGCGGCCTTTCCCTTGCTTAAAAGATACGCCGTCACAGAGTTTGCCAGCGTACCCTCCAGGTGATTGTGACTCGGGTGAATGGGCATTAAAGCGGGCTTATTTATAACCAGTATGTCTGAGTCCTCATATATAATCTCGGGCATCTCGCCTGAGGGGATAACGGTTGGTTCTTCGTCGGGAATGGACAAAGTCAGTACATCTCCCTTTTTCATTATGTCGATGGTGCGGGCATGGCAGCCGTTTAAGAGGATGCCGTTTTCTATCCGCTTTAAAGAAGTAACAAGACGGGCGGACATCTTAAGATGTCCCCTGAGAAAGCTTTGAATCTTTTTACCGTCAAATTCGTCGCCGATCAGGAACTCTAACTGTCTTGACATTTCACGCCTCGCAGTGTTTATTAAATCATTTTAACCGCATAGAGATAATAGTACAAGCCAAAAAATATTTTTTTTTGAATTACTATGTTAGCATTCGGAAATTATTGCAGATATGTGCAAACTTTATATCCAAATTTTTCAGATAATTAGAATTTTGTTCATAAAATTTAAATATGAGGGTACTACAATATCAAAATGTAGTTGAATTTGTCTTTCAGGAGTTCCTTTAAGGTTTTCAAGGAGGTTCTTATGTCTAATGTAATAATTCCGCGAGCCGAGAGCCCGGAAGCGGTTGGAGTTTCCTCCAAGTGCATATTGGATTTGATTGAGGACTTCAAAAACAGCGATATTGAAATGCACTCCCTTATGGTTATAAGGCACGGCAAGGTTGCCGCCGAGTGCTACAATTACCCCTTCTCCGCGGAAAGACCCCACGCATGCTACTCAATATCAAAGAGCATTACCTCAACCGCAATCGGCTTTGCGGTAAGCGAAGGCATTTTAAGCCTTGACACCCGCCTTATCGACATCTTCCCCGAGTACAAGGAAAAGGCGGACGAGAATTTAAAGCAGCTCACCATTGAGCACCTTGTTTCAATGCGTTCGGGCAAGAATACGGATATTCTTAAAAACAAGGCAAAGATTGACTGGATAGACGACTATATGAAATCCCCGTGGTACGCAAAGCCCGGCACCGATTTCAGATATGTAAACGAGAACATTTATATGCTCAGCGCATCTTTGCACAGGCTCACGGGCATGAACATGAGGGACTTTTTAAGACCCCGCCTCTTTGAGCCCCTGGGCATTGACTATCCCTTCTGGGAGACCGACCAAAACGGCATAGAGGCAGGCGGCTGGGGCATCTACCTAAAGACAGAGGACATAGCAAAGATTATGCTCTGCTACGCTCAGGGCGGAAAATTCGAGGGCAAGCAGATTATTCCCGAGGAGTGGACGAAAGTCGCCACCATGAAGCACGCCGACAACAGCCTTGGCACCAGCAAGGACGCCAGCTCCGGCTACGGCTACTGCTTCTGGATTTGCGGCACCGACACTCCCGCATACCGCTGCGAGGGCATGTTCTCCCAGTTCGGCATTGTATTTAAGGATTACGACGCCGTTCTTGTATTCACGGGCGCGGAGCCCATGACCCAAAAGACCCTTGACTGCATCTGGCGCCACTTCCCCGCTGCCTTTGACAACGCCGGCAAAGAGGGCTTTGTCGCTGAGAACTTCAGTGAGGCTATATCAAATCTGGTTCTCGACAGACCCTCCGCGGGCGACAGAAGCGGCATGGAAAAGAGGCTCGAAGGCAAGGTCATAAAGATGCGCAAAAAGCTCCTTCTGAATTTAGTCGGCTACCCAATGAGCGTTCTGCCCCTTGCCGTTACATACATGACAACCGACAAAGCGGGCAATATTGATAATATTATATTTAACTTCGGCGACGATGTATGCCAGTTCTCATGGTCAGAGGGCGACGAAAGGAACAAAATCCCCTGCGGAATGGACGGCAAATACAGGGAAGGTCTTATGTGCCTCGGCGGTATCAAATACAAGGTACTCGCCGCCGCCAAATGGAAGAGCGACAACGAGCTCATTTTGGACATAAGACCCGTTGAAACCATAGCAAAGAGAAGGCTGTTCTTTACCTTTAAAGATAAGAACAAGGTCGTAATGACACCCGCCAGCACCCCCGATGTAAAGAACATCACAAACTTTATAAAAGACGGGGCGAAGGATATTTTCTCAAACAAGTTCGTTGTAATGCTGGCTCAAAAGATTATAGATTACCTGCCCGCCATAGTCGAACCCGTTCATAAGGGCAAGGTTACAAATAAAACAGTTGAGGACCTGCACCGCGAAGCGCACTCTTAGCTGAAAAAGAGTAAAAATTAAAATGGCAACGATAGCTCGTTGCCATTTTAATTATGCGCGCACACTAAACTCAAAAATTAATCAGCTGCTGTGGTATCTTCCTCAGCATCGCCACCGGCGGGGCCAAAGTAAGAAATAAGGAACTGGAAGAAAGGAATGTTGGAGAGTTTCCAGAATATCTTTGCTATTTTAGCCGCCATTTTTGCAACCCATGCTATTCGACTCATCAAAAAGCCTCCTTTCAGCCACAATTGCAAATTCGCACTATGGTATGTACCAATTATAAACAAAAAAAATGTATTAATCAAGACTTTTTGTGTCACCTCAGTCTTTAATTCACAAAAAGTTGAACAAACTTTAAGTGGAAATATGAGCCATATGTTAACATTCTTTGGCATTTTCTTTTTTTCGACCGAGGGAAGGTTTATATTCTTATTAAAAGTCATATTTGTTGAATTATTCTGTCCGCTGTGGTACTATCTCTAAAGGAAACCGCCTTTAAAATTTTAAGGGGAGGAAAAAAATTGAAATACGAGATTAACAAAACAAATCATTGTACTTTTCCGCTTTTTGAAAAGAACAAGCTGTCACCCAGAGCCTACTTTATTCCCTTTAAGGACAGAAAGCTTCTTGAGAAAACGGATATAAGAAAAGAAAGATATTCCGGCGATATGGTAAAGGTGCTCTCAGGCGAGTGGGATTTTAAGTTCTATCCCAAAAAGTCAAAGATGCCGAGCAGCATCAATACCTCAAAAATAAAGTTTGACAAGGTTCAGGTCCCCTCCACATGGCAGAGGACGGGCTATATGGACCCCGTTTACCTCAATGTAGCCTACGAGTTCACCGCAGTCCCGCCCGCAATCCCCGAGGATATGCCCGTTGGACTTTACAGAAAGCTCATTGACATTGAGGATTTGTCAAAGAATTATATAATCACCTTCCTTGGCGTCGCCTCAAGCCTTGACCTTTATGTAAACGGAAGCTTTGTGGGCTACTCCGAGGGCTCCCACAACTCCGCGGAATTCGATATTACAAAGTTCCTCAAAAAGGGCGAGAACGAGATTGTAGCCGTTGTTTTCAAGTGGAGCACCGGCACCTATCTTGAGTGCCAGGATATGTTCAGAGAGAACGGCATATTCCGTGATGTGCTTCTTACCGAGTACGAGCCCGTTTTCATTTACGACTACTGCCTCAAAACCGCAAAGCAGGGCGAGCTTTATAATCTCACCGCCGAGATTGATATTAAGGGTCAGCCCGAAGGCTATGATGTGGAGATTGAAATAGTAAAAGACGGCGCCGTTATAGCCTCCGCCGCAGCGGACGCCAAGGAGCAGACGGTAATAAAGTTCCAGAACCTTGATGTTAAGGAATGGAACCCCGAAATTCCCGAGCTTTATGATGTATTCATCACCTTAAAGCAGAGCGGCAGAGAGGTAATGAGCATCAGGAATAAGACGGGTTTCAGAACCATAGAGATTGACGGCGAGGTATTCCTCTTTAACGGCAGAAAGATAAAGATGAAGGGCGTCAACCACCACGACACCCACCCCGTCAAGGGCTACGCCATGAGTCTTGAGGATATCGAAAAGGATATAAGGCTCATGAAGGAGTTCAATGTGAACGCGGTAAGAACCTCCCACTATCCGCCCGACCCCTTCTTCCTCACCCTTGCCGATGTCTACGGACTTTATGTAATTGACGAGGCCGATATTGAAACCCACGGTGTGGGCAGGCTCACAGGCTCAAGGGATACCATAAGCCACGACCTTAAATGGGCTAAGCACTATGTGGACAGAGTCAAGAGAATGTACTACCGAGACAGAAACCACCCCTCGGTCACCCTTTGGTCACTGGGCAACGAGGCGGGCGGCTACAAGTGCCACGACAAGTGCTACAGCTATCTTAAATCCGTAAGCGACATTCCCGTTCACTACGAGGGAGTAATCGATACAAGGCGTCATTCCTATGATGTCATCTCCGAGATGTACCCCCGCCACGACTGGCTCAGAAAGATGGTCAGCAAAAAGAGGGGCAAGGCGTTTACAGGCAAGCCCGAAGTCCTTTGCGAATATGTCCATGCCATGGGCGTAGGTCCCGGCGGCATGGAGGAGTATTGGGACATCTTCTACTCCAGTGACCAGTTCATGGGCGGCTGCATCTGGGAGTGGGCTGACCACGCGGTCTATCACGCCCCCGACGACCCCAAATACCCTTACAGATACACCTACGGCGGCGACCACGGGGAGAAGCATCACGACGGCAACTTCTGCGTTGACGGTCTTTTCTATCCCGACAGAAGACCCCATACAGGCGCCTATCAGATGAAAACCATCTACAGACCCCTCATGGCAAAGGCAGTCTCCGACGATGAGTTCATCTTCACAAACACCAACAGCTTTAAGTCCTCCGCTTATCTTGACATCAAGTGGGAGCTTTACCGCGACGGCGAGCTGAAAGCCGACGGCGCTCTGGACCTCGACATTCCCGCCCTTGAGTCCCGGAAGGTCAAAATCGACCTGCCGCCGCTTACCGACGAGAACAGCTGGCATATTAACTTTGTTTACCACGACGGCGACAGACATGTTGCCACCGAGCAGCTGACGCTCAGGGATGTGCCGATTGAGTATGAGTTCGAAATCACCGACTCCATCTCAGCCTCAAGGGAAAACGAATTCCTTACAGTCAACTTTGAGGGCGGCAAGGCCGTATTCAACGCCGAGACTGGCGAGCTTACTTCCTATGTAAAGGACGGCACCGAGTATATAAACAAGACACCCGCCGAGGGACTGACCGGACTTCTGCCCCTTGTATTCAGGGCTCTCCTTGACAACGACAGAAAGATAAGCGGCGAGTGGCTGGCAGCGGGTCTTGACAAGGCAAAGCCCGTCCTCACAAATTTCGAAACCCGCCTTCTTGAGCGCGAGGTTGAGGTAGTCGCCGAGTTCGATATAGTCGCCAAGAGAAGAATTCTCTACAAAGTAAAGACAAAGTACATTGTTAGCGGTTTTGGCGCAATCGAGGTAAGCTCGGAGCTTGTAAGACCCAAGAACAGCAAGGCTCCCGACGATATACCCAGATTCGGACTTGTCCTCCAGCTGGGCAGGGAGTTTAACAAGGTTAAATACTACGGCAGAGGAGATAAAGAGAACCTGCCCGACTTTAAGGTTCACGCTCCCGTCGGCATTTACGAAACCACCGTCGAGGATATGCACGAGCCTTATATCTACCCGCAGGACAACGGCGAGAGAACCGAGGTCAAGTGGCTCAGCATTACAAATGATAAGGGCAAGGGCTTAAAGATTTACGCAGACGACAAGCTGGCTTTCAACGCCCATAACTACACCGTCGACGCCCTCTATAAAGCCCATCATCAGGAGGACCTTGAGGACATGAACACAACGGTCCTGACAATCGACGGAGCTATTAGAGGCACAGGCACAGGCAGCTGCGGCCCCGACACCCTGCCCGAGTATTTAATCAACGCCTCAAAGGGAGTCAAATTCAGCTTCACCATCCTCCCCCTCTAAAATATAATGGACTAAAGGGACGCACTGCGTCCCTTTTTTTTATGCCCTATTGTGTAAGGTATGCCCCCGCTGAGGACGACTACCGCCCCCGCCCACCGCCGAGTGCAATCACCGCTCAGCAAAAACCGCACACCACCCCGCCGACCTGCCGAGGGATACCCGCCGAAAATTAAGCCGCAAGCCACCCGCCCGCCGAGGGGGAGCGGAACGCCCGTCTTGAAAACTGCATCCACGCCCCGCCGCCGCCCGTGGAAAACTCTGCGCTGGACGGGAGCGGCACTACGCCGAATATGATTTCCTTTCCCCTATATTGGTCAGGTAGATGCGCCCGACGGGGGAACCCCGGGACAAAATTATGTCGGGCACAGCGAGCAAAAGAAAAAGGCACGCTTTTTGAGCGTGCCTTCTTCTTTATCTTTAAAGAACAGTCTCTGAAACCAAAGAGCTGTACTTGAGGTAGCTTTTATTACTCGGCCTTGGGCTCGTAGAAGTCCTTCAGCCTTACGAGGCTCTCATACTTGTCTCTTGCGCTCTCTTCGGCAGCCTTGAAGAGCTCATCTGCTCTTTCGGGCATAGCCTTTGCAAGCGAAGCGAAACGAACCTCGTTAAGCAGGAACTCGCGATAATCGCCTGTGGGAGCCTTGCTGTCGAGTGTGAACGGGTTCTTGCCTTCCTTCCTGAGTTCGGGGTTGAAGCGGAAGATATGCCAGTAGCCTGCCTCAACAGCCTTCTTCTCCTCGTGGATACCTGCGGTTAGGCCGCCCTTAATGCCGTGGTTGATGCAGGGGGCGTATGCGATGATGATTGACGGACCGTGATAGCTTTCAGCCTCTGTGATAGCCTTGATTGTCTGGTTGTAGTCGGCGCCGATGGCAACCTGTGCTACATAGACATGGCCGTAGCTCATAGCTATCTGAGCAAGGTCCTTCTTCTTGCCGCTCTTGCCTGCCGCGGCAAACTTGGCGATTGCGCCTGTCGGTGTAGCCTTGGACTGCTGACCGCCTGTGTTGGAGTAAACCTCTGTATCGAATACAAGGATGTTTACATCCTCGCCCATTGCGATTACATGGTCAAGACCGCCGAAGCCGATGTCGTATGCCCAGCCGTCGCCGCCGAAAATCCATACGGACTTCTTAGCGAGGAAGTCGGCGTCTGTGAGGATTTCCTCAGCTGCTGCCTTAGCCTTCTCGTCGCCCTTCTGAGCGTCGGAGAGAACCGCAAGGAGAGCCTTGGAAGCGGCGGTGTTCTCGTTTCCGTTTTCCTTGGTCTCGAGCCATCTGTTGGCAGCATCGGTCAGAGCCTCGGTGATGTTGGCCTCGGCAAGGATTCTTACGCACTCCTCAAGCCTGTTCCTGATCTGAGTGTTTGCAAGCAGCATGCCGTAGCCGAACTCAGCGTTGTCCTCAAACAGGGAGTTTGCCCATGCGGGGCCCTTGCCCTCTTTGTTGACGGTGTAGGGTGTGCTGGGCGCGCTGCCGCCCCAGATGGATGAGCAGCCTGTTGCGTTGGCGATATACATTCTGTCGCCGAAGAGCTGAGTTACAAGCTTTGCGTACGGAGCCTCGCCGCAGCCTGCGCATGCGCCGGAGAACTCAAGGAGCGGCTGCTTGAACTGGCTGCCCTTAACGGTTGTGGGCTTGAACTTCTCGAATACCTCGGGCTTTGCGGGCAGCTCAATGCCGTAGTCGAAGTACTTCTGCTTGGGCATCTGCTGCTCAATGGGCTTCATCTCAAGAGCCTTTGCGCCCTTCTTGCCGGGGCAGATGCTTGCGCATGAGCCGCAGCCTGTGCAGTCGAGCGTGGATACTGTGATAGCGAAGTTAAGTCCGGGAACGCCTGTCATCGGGAGTGTCTCCATTCCCTCGGGAGCGTTCTTCAGTTCGTTCTCGTCAAGAACCGCGGGACGGATAACCGCGTGCGGGCATACATAGGAGCAGAAGTTGCACTGTATGCAGTTTTCGGGTATCCAGTTGGGAACATCGACGGCAATGCCTCTCTTCTCGAATGCGGCGCTGCCCTGCGGGAATGTTCCGTCGGGTGCATCCTTGAATGTTGAAACGGGGAGGGTGTCGCCCTTCTGAGCGTTAACGGGGATAAGAACCTCCTCAACGAACTTCTTGAGCTCGGGACGGTCTGTCTTAACCTCGTGCTTGACTTCTTCAACTTCAGCGTTTGCCCAGTCGGCGGGAACCTTAACCTCTACAACGCACTCAATACCCTTTTCGATAGCGGCGTGGTTCATGGCGACAATCTTCTCGCCCTTCTTGCCGTAGGAGCGGGTTGCCGCTTCCTTCATAAGGTCAACAGCCTTGTCAACGGGGATAATGCCCGTCAGTTTAAAGAATGCTGCCTGAAGGATTGTGTTGACTCTGCCGCCGAGACCCAAGTCTTTTGCTATTGAGGTAGCGTCGATGGTGTAGAACTTAATGTCGTTCTCGGCAATATACTTCTTCATCTTTGCGGGGAGGTGAGTGTTGAGCTCGTCCAGTGTCCAGCCGCAGTTCAGAAGGAATACGCCGCCCTTCTTGAGATCCTGTACCATGTCGTACTTGTCGACATAGGACGGGTTGTGGCATGCCACGAAGTCAGCCTTGTTGATGTAGTAGGTTGACTTGATGGGCTTTTTGCCGAATCTGAGGTGGGATATTGTAATGCCGCCGGACTTCTTGGAGTCGTATGCGAAGTAGCCCTGAGCGTACATATCTGTGTTGTCGCCGATAATCTTGATGGAGTTCTGGTTTGCGCTGACGGTACCGTCGGAGCCGAGACCCCAGAACTTGCAGGAAACTGTGCCCTCGGGAGTGGTGTCAACATGGTTTGTGATGGGCAGTGAGAGATTTGTTACATCGTCGTTGATGCCTACGGTAAATCTCTTCTTCGGCTCAGCAGCGTTCATGTTGTCATAAACGGCGAATACGCAGGAGGGGTTGGTGTCCTTTGAGCCGAGACCGTAGCGGCCTGCGAAGATTTCAACATCCTTGAACTTGGAATCTCTGAGAGCCGCAACAACATCAAGATACAGAGGCTCGCCAAGGGAGCCGGGCTCCTTTGTTCTGTCAAGAACGGAAATCTTCTTAACAGTGTCGGGAAGAGCCTCGATAAGATGCTTTGCGGAGAAGGGACGATAGAGACGAACCTTTACAAGGCCGACCTTCTCGCCGTTTGCGTTGAGATAATCGATGGTTTCTTCTATTGTATCGCAAACAGAGCCCATTGCGATGATGACTCTGTCAGCGTCGGGCGCGCCGTAGTAGTTAAAGAGCTTGTAGTTTGTGCCTGCTCTCTTGTTAACCTCTTCAAGGTATTTCTCTGTTGCGGCTACAACATCGTCATAGAAGGGGTTAACAGCTTCTCTGGCCTGGAAGAAGATGTCCGGGTTCTGAGCGGAGCCGCGGAGAACGGGGTGCTCGGGGTTAAGAGCGCGGCGGCGGAATGCGTTAACGCAGTCCATGTCAACCATTTCTCTCAGCTCATTGTAGTCCCAAACATGAATCTTCTGAATCTCGTGGGAGGTGCGGAAGCCGTCAAAGAAGTGCAGGAACGGAACGCGGCTCTTGATTGTTGCGAGGTGAGCTACTGCGCCCAGGTCCATAACTTCCTGAACATTGCCGGAGCAGAGCATTGCGTAGCCTGTCTGACGGCAAGCGTAAACATCCGAGTGGTCGCCGAAGATGCTCAGCGCGTGGCTGGCGACTGCGCGTGCCGAAACATGTATAACATTGGGCAGAAGCTCGCCTGCGATTTTATACATGTTCGGAATCATAAGAAGCAGACCCTGGGATGCGGTGTAGGTGGTGGTGAGAGCGCCTGCCGCAAGGGAGCCGTGAACGGCGCCTGCTGCGCCTGCCTCGGACTGCATTTCAGCAACCCTGACAGTTTGTCCAAAAATGTTTTTCACTCCGTCAGCGGACATTTTGTCGGTTTCTTCCGCCATGTCCGAAGAAGGAGTGATAGGATAAATTGCCGCGACCTCAGTAAACGCGTATGATACATACGCGGCCGCAGAATTACCCTTCATTGTCTTCATTTTTCTGGCCATTTTATATTGTTTCCTCCTGTTTTGATTTGCTGACTGATCTATTTCCTGCGCCGCCCCTCGGTTTCACAGAGAGGCCAAAACGGGAATTGAACACACAAAGATGTCGGAACTGAGAACAGCCTCCCATATGGGGAAAAACGATTTCGTTCCGACCGTTATTTTTATAACAAAGATAGTTTAACACCTTTTTGAGCCGTTGTAAATACTGAGACTTATACTTTTACATTATTCCAGAAAATCCTGTTAAAAAACATAAAAACTTGGCAAAATAAGCGGAAATTTAAGCTAATTATATCATATTTTCATTTATATATAGATTATCTGAATTAAGGAAATTTTTCAATATGAAAATTAAAATTTCCCGGCGATTTATCAGGAAAAAGCGTCATCCGAAAGTCAAAGAGAAGAAAATGTGTGGAATTACATTTAATTCCGCCGCAAATGTTAAATCTTTTTGTGAAAAATATAAAATTTTTTTCAAATCAACCCCATGGTTTGTAGCTTTATACGAATTGTATACAATCTTTGGTTTTTCATTGTATTTTAAGAAAAATAAAGGTACAATACAGATTGCCGAAATCTGCGTATTTTGCGGAATTTTGTTTTATGGTTGGTTTATTGTTGGTATTATTTCATTCAGCGAATTTGAAGGGGCTAATTTCAAAATGAATCAGTACATTGCGAAAGTTATCAGCGACACAAGAAAAAAATACGCCGGCGAACCTGAGTTTCTGCAGGCTGTGGAGGAGGTTTTAACTTCCCTCGAGCCTGTAATCGCGCGCCATCCCGAATATGAAAAGTACAATATTCTGGGACGCATGGTGGAGCCTGAGCGCTTTATATCTTTCAGGGTTTGCTGGACGGACGACAGCGGAAACATAAGGGTAAACACAGGCTACAGAGTACAGTTCAACAGCGCCATAGGACCTTATAAGGGCGGACTGCGCTTTCATCCTTCGGTTTATCCGGGCATTATCAAATTCCTCGGTTTTGAGCAGGTCTTTAAAAACAGCCTTACAGGCCTGCCCATAGGCGGCGGCAAGGGCGGCGCGGACTTTGACCCCATCGGCAAGAGCGAGGGCGAGGTTATGCGCTTCTGTCAGGCGTTTATGACCGAGCTTTACCGCCACATCGGACCCGACACCGATGTTCCCGCCGGCGACATCGGCGTGGGCGGCAGAGAAATAGGCTATCTTTTCGGACAGTACAAGAGAATCAAGGGCAATTTCGAAAACGGCGTATTCACAGGCAAGGGTCTTGAGTACGGCGGCTCTCTTCTCAGACCCGAGGCAACGGGCTACGGCGCCATGTACTTCGCCAACGAAGTTCTCAGGCACTTCGGCGACAGCGTAGAGGGCAAGACCATTGCGATTTCCGGCTATGGCAATGTGGCATGGGGCGTCGCTAAAAAGGCTGCAGAGCTTGGCGCGAAGGTTGTCACCATCTCCGACCCGACAGGCTATGTCCTTGACAAAGACGGCATTTGCACCGAGGAGAAGTTCGAGTACATGAACAGGCTCCGCTATGTGGGCGATGTAACGCTTGCCGACTACGCAAAACAGTTCGGAGCTACCTTCTATCCGGGTCAGAAACCCTGGGGCGAAAAGGTTGACATCATCATGCCCTGCGCGACACAGAACGAAGTCGGCATTGAAGAGGCAAAAAGAATTGTTGAGAACGGCGTAAAGTACTATGTCGAGGTCTCCAATATGCCCACCTCCAATGAGGCTCTCGCTTATCTCTCAAAGCACCTTATGGCGGTCGCTCCCGCAAAGGCGGCAAACGCGGGCGGCGTAGCGGTTTCCGCTCTTGAGATGAGCCAGAACGCCGAGCGCAGGATCTGGGACAGCCACACAGTCGACGAGCTGCTCAAGGATATTATGAAGAATATCCACGACAACAGCATGCACGCCGCCGAGGAGTACGGTTTCGGCTACAACCTTATTGCCGGCGCCAACATCGCGGGCTTTAAAAAGGTCGCCGACGCCATGATAGCTCAGGGCGTAATCTAAGGCGAGCGAGATTCGCAGCCTTAATCGGCTGCGGGCGATAAAAGCAAAATAAAAGACCGAGTTTTACTCGGTCTTTTTTATCTAAAAGTTATGTTTATAATAACTGTATAAATACAAACTGCAAACAATTTATGAATTCCCGCTGTTATGTTTACTTTATTTTCTTTTCATGGTATTATTTGGCCTGCACTATCTTTAGAAAAGAGGATACTTGATGCATAGGGACACTTTGGAAAGGCTGAAGGTATTCCTCATAGTCCTTGCCGTTTTCTTTGTCTTTTTCGTCGCGAGCTATGTCTCGAAAACACTGGACAAATCGGGCAAAGCGGAAGGCATGGGTATTATGCTTACGCGGAGCTGAATATAGGGCAGGACGGGAATGTTTGACGCCTTTATATCCAAAGAAGAAAGAATCGGCATTTATGCCGATTTTTCTTTTTCGACATATAGATACATTTTATCGCTGAATGTTACCAAATCTTAATAATTTTACGCCCTCTTTCTTAGAAATCATATTGGATAATAATTACGAAGATAAATCAGTGCACTTTGAGATAAATTCATGTATAATTGTTATAACCGAAAACTTTGTGATTTCGGGAATCTGTTGGGCGGAGGAATTACATGTATACTGTTCTTGTTTGCGACGACGACAAGGCAATACTTGACGCATTGGAGATATATCTGAAGCTGGAGGGCTACAATGTCCTGAAGGCTGAGAACGGCGAGGAGGCGTTAAAGCTTGCCTCGGAGAACGAAATCCACTGCATGATTCTCGACATCATGATGCCGGGCATGGACGGACTCAGAGCTACGCTGAAACTCAGGGAAACCAAAAATATTCCCATCATCCTGCTTTCGGCAAAGAGCGAGGACAGCGACAAGATTACGGGACTGTCCTTCGGAGCCGACGACTATGTGACAAAGCCCTTTAACCCCCTTGAGCTGATGGCGAGGGTCAAATCCCAAATCAGAAGGTTCACCACTCTGGGCAGCATAGAGGTCAAGGAGGATGTGCTCGTCAACGGCGGTCTTGTGGTTGACCTTAAAGCCCATGAGGTTACCGTGGACGGCGAGCCTGTGAAGCTGACCGCCACCGAGTACGGAATCGTTGAGTTCCTTATGAGGAATGTGGGCAGGGTATTCTCCACCGCCCAGATTTACGAGGCGGTCTGGAACGAGCCCTTTGTGGCGGGCGAAAAAACCGTTACCGTGCACATAAGACGCATCAGAGAAAAGATTGAAATAGACCCCAAGGAACCTCGCTACATAAAGGTCGTATGGGGTGTGGGATATAAAATAGAGAAGCAGTAGAAAGTAAAACCGACTTTTTCGCGCACTCCCGTAAATTCACACTCCTTTGGCAAATCTCATCCTGCAGCCCCCGCACCCCTGCGCCATTATGAAAGGTTTCAACGCTTGCCCGTCGGCAGGGCGAAAACCCAATCGACGGGAGCGGCAAACCGCTCCAAACCAAAACCTATTTTCAGAACACGCTCCGCCCTTTTTCGGGCGGTACTTTAAATTTCACCCCGCCCGAAAAAGAGGGCGCGCCGCAAACCCTATTAATAAAAACAGAACCCAACGGCATTAAGCCCCCAATCGCCCGCGGCAAATCGGCCGCCTGCTCACTGCATTTAATGATATTTCGGAGGCTATTATGGAAAAGGGCAATCAAAAGAGCTTTGATATAAAAAGGGCTGTATTTTTAGGCGTGATACTCATCGTCTATTTTGTCACATCCCTCGGCTTTGCGCCCCTTGTGAAGTCTATATTCGTCTACAATCTTCCCATTCCCGAAGGCTCAGCCTACACCGACACATGGAAGTTTTACGACCAGCTCGGCGACTACGCCTACAGCCTTACCACATATTTAAAATTTAAAGGCGATGAAATAAACACCGAGTCCGAGGATTTTATAGATTACTTTATAAACGAAGGCAAAGGCAGCCAGATTGCCGACACCTACTATGAATACGCCTCCATGCGGCGCCTTGCGGAGATTCTGGCGGAGATTCAGAAAAAAGCCGGCAAGTCAAAAGACGGCAAGGCCGTGCCCTATGAGGACTTTGCATTCAGGCTTTTCGGCATCAAAAGCGGCGATGAGGAAACGGAGCCGCAAAGCGAAGACCATGACGACGGTTTCCGCGCCACATCCCCCGCCGGCGGTAATGCTGAGCTTCACTCCGCCCCCGCCCTCGAGTATAAAGTCGAATACCATACCTCTCCCAACGAAAATCTCACCGAAGGCATAACATACCGCTCCGCTCAAAACGCGCACTCAATTGACCTCTGGGGCGATTTGAGCAGATTCAACGCCGAGGAAATAGACTATTACCTTAAAAAATACAATGTGGTCATATCGGGCAAGGAAGTGGGACCCATTAATATCGGCTGGGCTCAGGATTTGCTGGAACGCTTTGACGAGTTTTACTCCGACGACCATGAGTCTAACGAGGAATACGCGGAGTCCCTTTATGAGCTGTATTCCGAAACCGTAAGGCTTTTCGCCCGCAGAGATTTTGCGGAGGATTATTCCCCCGAGAAAATTATCGCTTACTACGCGGAGCAAATGAAAACGACGGAGAACAAAGTCGCCGCGGAGCTGAATGCCGACTTCTACCTCGCTCAGCAGCTTCTCGGCAGCTACTCCAACTTTAAATACATCTTCTATGACACCAAGACGGGAAACTTTGAGAGCAATTTCTATGAGGGCGCTGTAAATCCCGAAAACCCCCTGAATATTAGCCTCAACGCCGACGAGCTTTCGTGGCTCATGGTTTACAGCGAAAAAAGCGGGCTTAAAATAGGAAAGCCCGAGAACAAAACCGCCTCCGAGCTTTCAATAACCCCCTCCCCGTACAGCAAGTTCGACCTTACAAGGCAGGCGGAGAACAGGCTGAAGGGCTACTGCTCAAACAGGTATATTCTGTATCTCGCCCTGCCAAAGACTCTCGTAAATTCTGACTTAATCAGCGACTATTCCTCGGACTTTGAGGTTCTCTCAAAGAGTTTCAATAAAAATCTCACCACATTTATAGTGGGTATGCTCCTCTCCATTGTTTTCACAATCGCGTTCAGTTTAACATCGGGAGAGAGCGAGGACGGCGGAAGACTGTACTTTATAGACCGAATATTCAACGATGTGCATTTTGCCGCGTCATCGGCGGTCATAGTGTCCCTTGCGATAACTACGGTTGTCCTGTTAAAAGCGCTTATGACCAACGGCGCTTTGGTGCTTACCAGCGACGGTTCCCCCGTTTACCGCTTTGCGGAGCTGAACAGAGCATACGACATAATCGTGCCCGCCGCCATGATGATTTCCGCGGCAGCCTCCCTTGAGCTTTTAAGCTCCATTTCAAGGAATACAAGGCTTAAAAGGTATTTCTCCCACACTCTGGCGGCAAAGATACTCGGCTTTATTCTGGGGATATTCAGAAGGTTCTGGAAGTTTATAAAGAGGATAATAAACTTCGTGCTGAAGCCTTTCAGAGGTCTTATGCAAATGGCGTCGATGTTTACAACCAATAAACTAAAGACGCTTACAAAGAGCCTTCTTTTCTACTCCCTTCTTTACTTCGGCATTAACGCGGTTCTTGTCTTGTTCTTCATCGCGTCTGCTGTCAATGTCTCAAAGGGCGGCACATTCGGGTCAGTGTTCTTTACTATGTTAATCGGCGTCGCCTTTAATACCGTGGTGCTTTACAAGGTCTTTATGTTCCTTGAAAGCCTCGACAGCATAATTTTCGCCGCCTCCCAAATAGCTCAGGGCAGATACAATATCGCCCTTAACATTCCGAGAATGCCCCGCCTTTTAAAAAGCCTTGCCTCGGATTTGCTCAACATCAACGCCGGCACAAAGGCCGCGGTAGAAACCGCCGTTAAAGGCGAAAGGCTAAAGGCTGAGCTTATCACGAATGTCTCCCACGACCTTAAAACGCCGCTGACATCTATAGTGAACTATGTGGATTTGCTCCAGCGCAGCGGCGAGTACGGCGAGCCCGCCAACGAGTATATTAAGATACTCAAGGAAAAATCCAATCGTCTCAAAGCTCTCATCGATGACCTTATGGAGGCATCAAAGGTATCAACGGGCAATATAAAGATAAATCTCTCCCCCGTAAACCTCTATGAGCTGGCGATGCAGATAAGCGGCGAGCACAGCGATGTGCTTGAGGAAAAGGGCATAGACATAATAATCGCGAAGCCCGAAGTCGAGCCCATAGTCTGGGCCGACAGCCAGCAGACATGGAGAATAATTGAGAACCTTTTCTCCAATGTCAAAAAGTACACCATGCCCGGCACAAGGGTTTATGTGGACACCACCATAGAGAACGGCTACGGCTGTTTCAGCATCAAAAACATCTCGGCCGACGCCCTTAATATCCCCGCCGAGGAGCTGACGCAGAGATTTGTCAGAAACGACGAGGCAAGAAGCGGCGAGGGCAGCGGTCTGGGTCTGTCGATAGCCGAGAGCCTTTGCAAGCTCCAGAAGGGAGAGTTCTCCATCACCATTGACGGCGACCTCTTTAAAGTTAAGGTATGCCTCCCGATATACAGGGGCAATCAAGAGTCCTGACAAAACTATCAAAAGGCGTCCTTTAAAGGGCGCCTTTTTTGTTCTCTACAAAAAAGTACTGGTTTTTTCGATTTAGGTATTATAATAGGGATGGGTAATTTTTAGCATTTTAAACCAACTTAACGCTTAAAAGTAAATATTTCGTAAATTCGTGTCGATTGCCGATTTGACAGATTTAAGTGTTGTGGTACAATAGCCTTGAATTCGCAGCTCTTAAAGCTCACTTACTCTTTAAGGGAAGAGATGATGGGAATGCGCAGACTGCTGGACATTTCATCGCAAAGGCTTATTAAAATTCTTGAGCTTTTTGCTCTCGGCGAGCAGAATCTCTCTTTCAAGGATATAGCAAGGCGTGTAAAGGCGAGCGTAAGAACGGTTCACGACGACATCGCCCGCATAAAGGAAAGATGGGGCGACAAGCTCAGTATTGAGGTTTCGCCCAAAAGCGGTATTTCCGTTAAAGGCTGCAGTATTTTCACCTTTGAGAAAATCTGCAAGGAAATCTTTAACGAATCCCAATCTCTCCTTTTATTCCAGGGCATATTCTTCAACCCGTACAGGAATAACGAGTTCCATGAGGCAATTGTATTTGCCAGCCACTCCACCCTTTCAAGGATGATAAAGAAGTTCAACGGCAAAAGGGTGGACGATACGGGCATCAGGATACTCAAAAACAAGGCGGGTTACTACCTTTATGCCCCGGACGAGCAGCAGTTCAGGAGACTTAGCACCTGCTTTACCCTTGAGATAGAGGGGCTTGACAAGAGCCTTTTCGAGCAGTGGATTAAAGAGTATCAGATTAGCTTTGCCGACGACTACATAAACGAGATTATAAGGCGCATTAATCCCAACATAGACGAGTTTTACGACGACAGGGCGTTTAAGTACGACGCCACCTTCTTCCTTGTGTCCCTTATAAGGGAGCTGCAGGGTTTCCACGCCGAGCCCTATCCCATTGACTACGAGCCGGAGATTACCGAGGAGCTTTTAAGGCTTGTTAGAAAAAAATTCCCCGCAGTCACCAAAAACGCCCTGAACGCAATCTGCATTGGTCTAAAGCTCCACCATACGGATATAAGAAAAGACAGGGACTGGCATAAAATCCGCCCCTGCTTTGACACATTCTTAAACAACGCCCTTAAAATTATTGGCGTGCCCGCCGAGGAAAACTGGCTGGAGGAAGCCTACACCGTTCTGGGCAAGCTGTATAATCTGGGGCTTTGGTTCAATATTAAGGCGTCCACCCTCTTTGACAGAGTGGAGTATTTCGCTCAGCTCTTTAAGAGAAAGAACAGAGCGGTTTATGATTACCTCTACCGCGAAACCGAGATAATGTCCGCAAAGCTGGGGGTAAACCTTACCTTTAATTTCCACAAGATTCTTTTCTGGCTCTGCGTCAGAATCCCCGACTTTTCGGGCGTGACCATTAAGAAAAAGCTCCTAGTGATAGGCGATTACAGCGAGCTGCACACCGAGTTCTTGGCAAACTTTATTGAGGAGAACATAAACGGCGCGAAGAGCCGCAAGGTTGAGACAATACCCTTCTATCTCGGCAAGGGCGAGCCGCTGCCGCCGCCCGAAAGTTTCGACATTATAGCCTCCACAATGCCGAATATCGCCTCCGTTTATCCGGAGCTGAGCAGTAAGGGCATGGCCGTTGTAAACGACTACCCGACGGAGGAGAACATAGCGGATTTAAAAAACTTGCTAAGCGGTCTTAAAATGCAGTTAGACTAAAAAGGAATAGGGCGGGGAAAACCCCGCCCTTATTTTTATTCTTCCTTCTTTTTAAGCTGTTTTACAATCTGGTTGCCGAAAACCGCCGCTCCGGTTACCAGAATTCCTTGAATTACAGTGTCGGCGCAGAATGTGTTAAGGCCGACGGAGCCCAAAATGCCGAAGGGCAGAAGAATCAAAGGAATGAATTTGTCGGGTATCCATTCTATTCCCTTGATGATTTGTCCCAATATCAAAAGTGCCGGAATCAGCACAAGGGATTTTTCCGTAAGGTATTGAAGTATATCCATAGGAACCTCCTAAAAAGTAAAGTTAGCTCTATTTCAGTATCAGAGATATCAATGCTGCCGTCAAAGAACCTGTAAGGGCGCCGATAATGCCGCTGATGAATTTATCGAAGTATTTCACGGGCCTGCTTTCAAGATTGTCAAGGCGCTTTCCGTGCTTCTCCTGAGTCTTTTCGTGGTGCTTGAGCATTTCTCCAATCTGAATCGAGAGCTTTTCAATCTCGCACTGACGGGAATAGAGCTCGTCTATATCTCTTTCAGCTCTTGCAAAGCGGGCGTCTATGCTCCGCATGCTTTCTTCCCAAAGTCGTTCCGAAATTTCCATCTGTCCACCTCGTTTATGCGGTTAACCAAGGCCGGCAGATTGTCTAAGTATCTCTCTTGCGTCTTTAGAGTCAACCTTGCCGTCATTGTTAACATCTGCCGAATATTGCTCCGCGGCGCTGAGAGTCTCCAGCTTCGCGCTGTGCCGTAAAACGGCTCTCGCGTCCGCGGCAGTAACTTTGCCGTCGCCGTCAACATCAAACTTTTCCGCATAAAAGATAAAGGGACATTTTCCCCAGGCGGTAAAGCCGCTGCCTTTAAGGTTTGATATTACCACGCCGTAGTTAAAGCCTTTGGCCTCCACTACCTTGCCTGAGCCTATATACACTCCCACATGGCCCTTTTTGAACACTAGCAGGCCCTTTATTTCGGGAATGTCCTTTATATCCCCCTTTTCCTTGCAGAGCTTATACATTGTGTCGGCGCTTACATCCTGAGCGGCGTTGTAAACTATTCTGCCGCCGCTTTCCCACATATACCCCTTAATGAGTCCCACGCAGTCAAAGACCTGCTTGCCGAAATGGCTGCGCATTTTGGCGAGTCTCGCGTCTGTGTAGTGGGAGGGGTACTGCTTTCGCTTCTGTTTAAGCAGCGATTCGGACGCAATCTGTCCGAAGGTGCCGTACCAATAGGGGCAGCCCACCTTTGAGATGCTCCACGCTGCTAATTCTATATTATTCTTAAACATCGTGCTTGCTCCTTTAAAAGAATAAATCGCAAAAAGAGCTAAAAGTCAGTTCAGAGGGTGTAATGTAACCTCTATCTTTGTAATCTGATTATTCCCGTCACGGATATAGTCCGCTGTGTACGAATAGAGCTTGGAACTTGATTTGTCCAGAAAGATAAGATTCTCATTCTTCTCCACAAAGTCCGCGATAAGATAGGGCTCAAGACCGCCGGTGTAAATGTCGTATCTCAGCACCTCCCAGCCCCATATGCCGTAAAGGTACATAAGTTTAGTCTGCGGGTCGTATGCGGCGTCGCCCACCTTGCCGTCACTTGTCGGCATGCCGCTTACCATCCTCACGCTTGTAATGTCCTTGTACTCCCAAAAGTCCCTGTACTTTTGCATCATTGGGTCACCCGCTATGGCGAGACCAAAGGGGTCATCCGAGGTTTCCAGCATCAGCAGGGTCTCAAGGTTGGGGAACTGGAAAATAAGAGGCATGAGCCCTACGCCCTGAACCGCGTAGTACATCTGCCTGCCCTGAGGCCAGAGATACAGCTTTGAAGGGCTCGGCTCAAATGGTCCCGTCCATGCCCCGTCCTTGCGGAGATACAGCTTGTTGTTAGCCGTTCTGTAGCCCCATGTGCCGTCGGGAGCGGAGGCGGGCAGCTCAAAGGAGAAAGAGTCAAGGTAAATTACGCTGCTGTCCTCTATGGGGATAAGGTCGATTAGGGGGAGCTGATTTCTGTTCAGCTTTCCGCTTTCGTCAAGCGTGGCGACTCCTCCCGGCTGACCGGGCTTCAGATTATTTATGCTGCTGCTCAGCTCGCTGAAATTCGAGTTGATATTTTCAATATTCTCCAAAGGCTCTTTTCCGAGCTTTACTTCTTTTATCATAAGCCGCCTCCTTTCATATTAACTTCTGTTCCGACAGGGACAAGATGAGCCTGCCTTTGAAGGGCACATGGGAGAGCACCGTTACATTTCCGCCTTCGTCCCTGTAATATGTGCAGGTCACGGGTTTGTATCTTTCTCCGTCAAAGGCTTCCGAAAGGACAAGGGATGCCCCTGTTCCCAGTTTATGTTCGTTTTCGGGAACGACGGTTTTAAAAATACCGCTTTGGAAAGTCCAGTCGGGAGCGTCAACCTGCCTTTCGTACCTGAAAATGCCCGTTCCCGCGTTTCTCAAAAACTCCAAAAGCTCCTCGAAATTCACTCTGGCGGATTCCTCATAGATTGCCGCGCAGTCGGGGGAGGGGGTAAACTTTAAAAGCAGCTTTACGGGTTTTATTTTCTGAACGAGTTTTCCCTCCTCAAAAGCCACCGCGTTGAAGGTGCATTCCGCTCTTATCTGAGAGCTTAATTCCGCGGTTATGGGGAAAATGACTTTTCCGGAGGCATCCTTTTCGAGATAACGGCTCCTTACCGTTCTGCCCGTTCTGCTTTGATATTCCGCATAGAACTTTAAATCCTGATTTCTCAAAGCGGCGGGCAGGGTAAAGACTAAACACGCCGCATTGTGCTCACCCGCCATTCCCGCGTCTTCGCATACTATGGTTTCGCCGGTTTCACCTTTGATTTCAATGTTTATCTCTCTCATCGCCATATCAAAACCTCTTTTCAGCTTCGGTCATAGTAGCCGCGAAGGAGTTCGGCTGTGTCCAAAAGGTCTCGCCTTGCGGAATACAGTACGCTCAGCGCCCTTGAGCAGATAAGCAGCTCATCCCTGTTGCGGCTCTTTATGGCCTTTAGCTTTCTTTCGTTGTATTTCCTTATAATCTCCGTTTGCAGCCTTGCGCTTTCGAGATATTCGTCCGCCAAGGCAGTAAGGCTTTTCGCGCTCAAATTGATTCGCCCCTTTGCTTAAATGTCCTTGAGTTTGCGCTTTAAAAAAACTTCAGCGTTCTTTGCTATCTCCGAGGCGTTTTCGGTGATTTCAGGGCAGTCGGAAAGGTCAAGATTATACAGAACCGCGTATTTAAGGGCGTTGAAGAGCCTGAGCTTTGCCCTGTCAAGAGTCTTTGTGATAGTCGCGCTGCTGACTCCCAGATACCTTGCCGCCTCGCTGACCTTCATACCCTTAAACCAGAAAAGCTCCACCGCCTTTCTTTCCGCCTCGGTAAGCTCGTCGCGTATGGCTATGTTTATAAGCTCCGTCAGACTGAGCCTGCGTTTGCCTATTGATTCGCAGTCGGAGCAGTCCTCCTCGATTTTTCTCAGAGCCTCCAGCTGCGAATCGTCTGCTATCAGCTCGAAATTAATGTGAATGTCTTTGCGCTTCATTTCTTCATCCTCTCTTTTTGAAGGTCGCCCAATGGGGCAAAGGGCAAAAAAGGATAAAATAAAAAGACCTACAATTGCATAGCGCAGTTGCAGATTATTCTCCCGACATACGGGGCAATATCGGGTTTTGTTTCGGCGGCGCCCGCCGCCTCAAATGACGGGAGGCGGTCCTCCCATTTTCGGTTTGCAAAACGAACATTTGTTCGGTTCAATTTTATTGTATCGGCGAAAGGGGTAGTTGTCAATAGTGAGGCTTCTGCAAATTCTCAATTTTCCTGTAATTTTCCGTAATTGTCCCTTGATTGGTACTATAACGGCATTTTCTTTATTTCCTTTTTCTTCTTGCTTTTGATATGCCGCTCATGTATACTCAGTTTAGATTTTTAAAAACGGAGGAAAATTATGGACTTCCCGACTGTTTTCATAGGCGCGTCAAAAGAGTACGGCGGCTTTGAAAATCATATACCCGCCCCGTATATAAGAAAAAATTTCAACCTCGATTATGAGCCGGCCGAGCCAAGGCTCTTAATCTGCGGACTCGGCTATTACAGAGTCTTTATTAACGGCAAGGAAATCACCAAGGGTCCCCTTGCGCCCTATACCTCTAATCCCGACGACTACACCTATTTTGATAAGTACGATTTGAAAGGGCTCATAAAAAAGGGCGAGAACGCCATAGGAATTATCCTCGGCAACGGCATGACAAACGGCTTTGACGGCTATGTCTGGGACTTTGATACCGCAAAGCACAGGGGAGCGCCGAGAGTCGCCCTCTCAATCTTTGACGAGGCAAAAGAGGAGGATAACTGCCTTCTCACTGCCGATACCGCATTTAAAACCCACCCGTCGCCGATTCTCTTTGATTCTCTGCGCTGCGGCGTGATTTACGACGCAAGGCTGGAGATTGAAGGCTGGTGCGAGCCGGGCTTTGACGATTCCGAGTGGGCAAACTGCGTTATAGCCGAAATGCCCCGCGGCAAGGCAAAAATCTGCGAGTGCGAGCCAATTGTGGTAAGCAAGGAACTAAAGCCCGTTTCCGTCACAAAGCATATGGACGGCTACCTTTATGACTTTGGCGTCAACTACGCGGGCGTGACAAGGATAAAAATCAAGGGCGAGAGGGGTCAAACCATCACCGTCGACCACGGCGACTGGCTACACAGAGGCCTGTTCAGCACGGAGAATTACAACAGGTTCTACCCCGAAGGCTATTCACAAAAGACCGTCTATACCTTAAAGGGCGGCGGCGAGGAAGTCTTTGTTCCTTCGTTCACATACTACGGCTTCAGATACGCCTATGTAACAGGCATTACCGAGGAGCAGGCCACCGAGGACCTCTTGACCTACCTTGTTATGCACTCGGATTTAAAGGAGGTCGGCGGTTTTAAGTGCTCCGACGAGAGCTTAAACAGGCTTCAGAGCATGGTCAGGGTCTCCGACCTTGCTAACTTCTTCTACTTCCCCACAGACTGCCCCCACAGGGAAAAGAACGGCTGGACCGGCGACGCCGCCGTTTCCGCCGAGCATATGCTCATTAACCTTACCCCCGAAAACCTTTACAGAGAGTGGCTGTATAACATCAGAGCCGCCCAGAACGAGGAGGGAGCGCTGCCGGGCATTGTGCCCACAGGCGGCTGGGGCTTTAAGTGGGGCAACGGCCCCTGCTGGGACCAGGTGCTCGTAGTCCTTCCCTACTTTGTCTACAAGTACAGGGGCGATAAGAAGATTCTTAAAGAGAACGCCCACGCAATACTGAGGTACTTGGATTATCTTGACAGGAACCTTAACGAAAAGGGTCTTATAGACTTTGGTCTGGGCGACTGGGTACACGCAAACCGCGACGCGGGCAAGCCCGTATGCCCCATCGAGGTATCCAACACCATAATTTCAATGAACATAGCCGCTATGTCCGAGCGGGTTTTCGAGGTTCTGGGACTTGAGCTTCAAAGGCAGTTCGCAAAGGGCTTTAAGGAAAAGCTGAGGAACAATATCAGAAAACACCTTGTAAACTTCTCCACCATGACCGTTTTGGGCAGATGCCAGACCGCTCAAGCCCTGGCAATCGCCTACGGCGTCTTTGACGAGTCCGAAAGACCGAAGGCCATCGAGGTCCTCTTAAAGCTGATTGAAGAAAAGGATTATTATATCGATGTGGGCATGCACGGTCTCAGAGTGATTTTCCATGTCCTCTCCGACGCGGGATATGCGGATATAGCCTACAAGATGATAGCAAGGAAAGACCCGCCGTCATACGGTCACTGGGTTGAGCAGGGCTTTACATCTCTCCCCGAGGAGTTCCGCCCCGACTACACCGACTTTGCCACATCATACAATCATCACTTCCTTGGCGACATCAGCAACTGGTTCATTCAGGGCATCTGCGGCATAAAGCTCAATCCCCATGCGGAGGATGTAAACTTTGTGAGAATCGCCCCCGAGTTTATTGCAGAGCTTGACTGGGCGGAGGGCTGGCACAAGGCTCCCGCCGGCGAAATCAAGGTCAAGTGGGCAAGAGATGGAGAAAAAGTGCTGCTCTCCGTCACAGTACCCGAGGGCATTAAGGGAGAAATCATCCTCCCCGCAGGCTACACCGACGAAAACGGTTACAGCGTATTAAAACTCCAATCCTATGAAAACCTTATTTGCATTAAATAGCGAATTCTTTTTGTGGAAAACCTAATTTATCTATTAATTTCTGAATGCCCATAGAAAGACAAAAAGACTGATTCCGTTTGTTTGCGGAGTCGGTCTTTCTTTTTTAATGATTGAATTTGTTAACAGAACACTTTAATTATGAATGAGATTAATCAAATTGAAACCCGTACAAAAATTATCGATAAAATTAACAGATTAATCGAATTCGGTTGTGAGTTGAAGCCCGCTGAGCACCTTGAGTCCGCAAGGTTTGAGGAAAACCTTCAATTTATAGACACCATGATGCCCCGTTTGTTGTCTTTGGCAGTTTTGTATTCTTATATATACAAACTCAGGACATCAAAGCAAATAATCGATAAGATGAAAGAATTAAACCCCCTCGGATACTCAAATGTTCAAATGTACGAGTATAAATATAAAAAAATGTTATGTGCATGCGCTCTCGGCATGACACCCGAAAAGGATTGGGAAGGTGATGAGGACGCAAACGGCGGATACATAGTCGTTAAAAGAGACGGAACGGTTGTATGCTACCATATATACAACAGAACGGATTTTGAGCAGTACCTGTTTGATTGCACATGTTTCGACAAAGCAAGTACGAGCCGATACAAATATATGGACATATATAAAGATAACGAAGGGTACAAAATTAAATTAAATTTACAGGTAAGATTCACATAAAACGCTTTAAGCTGTTATAAAAACCCCCTCCGTAAACGGGAGGGGGTTAAGCTTTCAGTTTTCAATAAAATACTTCTGATACCACAGAATAAACGAGTATATCGTCCAGATTTTTTTCATGTTCTTGGCTCTGCCGGCTTTGTGGTCGTCAAGGAGTTTCATTATATACTTTGTATCGAAAAACTCTCTTGCTATGTCGCTTTCAAAGCTCTCCTTGACGCGATTATAGAACCTGTCTTGTCTGAGCCAGTCGTTGAGGGGAGTCGCAAAGCCCTTCTTTCGCATATTAGCGGTTTTTTCGGGCAGAACTCTTGCGGCGGCGCGCCTTAAAACTATCTTTGTGTTGGTCCTCGATACCCTGTATTTTGAGGGAATGGCGAGGGCTACTTTCAGCATCTCCCTGTCAAGGAAGGGCACCCTTACCTCAAGGGAGTTCGCCATGCTCATGCGGTCCGCCTTTACGAGAATATCGTGAACCATCCAGACATTTATGTCGGCGTACTGCATTTTTGTTATGTCGTCAAGGTGCTTTACCTTGTCAAAATAGGGCTTTGTGTAGTGCGCGGGATTCTGAGCCTTCTGCTTAAAATTCAGCACCTTGTTGCGCTCAATATAGTCAAAGACATAGTTGTTTCTGATGTATCTTTCCTCTATGTCCTGAGCGCCCCTTATAAGGAATCTCCTGCCGTGAATGTTCCTCGGCAGAGCCCTCGCGGCGACGGCGGCCAGCTGCCTTACAGGCTTTGGAATTCTCCTGTAGCTTTCAAAATCCAGAGGGTCCTTGTAGTAATGATAGCCGCCGAAAAGCTCGTCAGCGCCCTCTCCCGAGAGGACAACCTTTACATACTTGGAGGCGTTCTGGGAAAGGAAGAACAGCGGCAGAGCCGACGGGTTGGGGAGCGGCTCGTCCATATAGTACTGAACGGTGGGGGCGATATCGAAATATTCCTCAGCGGTGATTTTCTTCGCGAAGTTGGGAACGCCGATGGTCTTTGCGAACTCCTGAGCATAGGGCAGCTCGCTGTACTGCTCCTCCGCAAAGCCTACCGAGAAGGTTTTCACCTTGCCCCTCTTTGCCAACTCGGCGGTGACATAGCTGGAATCAATGCCGCCCGAGAGGAAACAGCCCACCTCAACATCGCTGATAGTATGGATATCAACGGACTTTGATAGGGTCTCGGAAATAAGCTCCTCAAAGTACTCGATTGACTTTTCGTCGTCGATGCGATACTCCATCTCGAAGTATTTTTGTATCGTGAGATTGCCGTCCTTCAGAATATAGTAAGATGACGGCGGCAGTTTAAATACATTCTTAAAGAAGGTCTGCTCGGAAGGGATGTACTCAAAGCAAAGGTACTCGGGCAGCCTTTCTTTGTTAAACACCTTTTTAAAGCCGGGGTGGGGCAGAAAAGCCTTAATTTCGGAGGCGAAAAAGAAAGCGTCTCCGTTTTTGTAGTAGAAATAGGGCTTAATGCCGAAAATGTCCCTTGCTCCGAAAAGGGTCTTTTCCTTCTTGTCCCAAATAGCGAAGGCAAACATACCGCGAAGCTTCTCGCAGACCTTCTCGCCGTACTCCTCATAGCCGTGAAGAATAACCTCGGAGTCGGAGTTGGTGGCAAAGACATGCCCCTTTTCTATCAGCTCTTTTCTTATATCCTTAAAGTTATAAATCTCGCCGTTATAGACCAGCACCTTTGTGCCGTCCTCGTTTAAAATAGGCTGTTTGCCGCCCTCAAGGTCAATAATGCTAAGGCGCCTAAAGCCCATTGAAATTTTGTCGTCTATATAATAATCCTCATCGTCCGGGCCTCTGTGAGCGATTTTGTCCGCCATGGAGCGGACTATGCTCATATTAAGCTCAGCGTCATCTGTGTCGTTAAGAAAGCCCACAAAACCGCACATATTATTCTCCTTAAACCAAAATCACATTTCCACAGCCAATTCCTTGCCGCAAAGCTCAATGCTCCGCTTTGCCAAAACCTCAAGTGAATCTATAACATCGGGCCGCTTTATATTAAACTCGTGCTTTATTACCGAAAGCTCGGTGCAGCCCAGAACCACAGCGTCGCAGCCGTCGTTTTTCATGGTTTCGATAATGTTTAAAAAGAGCTGTAAATCAACTCTTTTGCCCGCCTTTACCTGATTGTAGATTATATGCATAAGGGACTGCTCGTCCTGTATGGACGGGACGGCGGGCTCAATGTCCCTTTTTTCGCAAGCCCTTTGATAAGATTTTGCCGTAATGGTGCCTTTGGTGGCGAGAATTCCGAGTTTTCTGAGATTCTTCACCGTCTTTTGGGCGTAGTCTACGGTTTCCTCAATAATATTGACTAAAGGGATACTTACATTGCTCTGTATCTGCTCATAAAAATAATGGGCGGTATTGCAGGGGATGACTATAAAGTCAACGCCCATCTTTTCAAGCTTTTTCGCGTCCTCAATCATAACGGGCAGGGGGTTGGGCTTTGAGTTGTCAAGTATATACTCCGTCCTGTCCGGTATGGAGGCGTGATTTAATATTACTGAAGAAATATGGCTCTGGTCGCAGTCCGCCTTTGTCATCTCCACAAGGAGCTTCGCGAAATAAACGGTGGCAAGGGGGCCGACGCCGCCCAATACGCCCAAAGTTTTTTCTTTCATATTTGTCTCCTTTGCCGCGAACCAAATTTATAAGGGCTTAGATATAGGAGTACTTGCTGAATTTCCTGTACTGATTGTAGAGAGCGGCATAGACATAGAAATCTCTTGCGGGGCTCCTGTCCGCTTCGTACAAAAGGGGATAGGTGACCTTGTTTTCGTCAAAGAGCCTCAGCGCCCTTTCCTTCTGCTCCTCATCAGGAACATACCTCTTGATTACGCCCTTCGGGACAACGGTGTAAAGGTGCTCATTGTCGGCAACGGTGTAGGGCAGCTCTTTGTTATACACAAGGTCGTCCACAATCCACTTGACGGTATTGAAGCCGCTGCCGGTTACATAGAAGTTGCTCCTGCCTAGGCGCACATTAATCTCAAAGAATTTATAGGTATTGTCTCTGGGGTCGTACTTTATGTCAAAGTTGGAAAAGCCCGTATAGCCCACATGCTCAAGGAATTTGGTCGCCTGACGGACAATCTCGTCGTTCCTCTCGTTGATAATCACAACGGGGTTGCCGATAGCCGTGGGGGTATGGTCCTCAAGCAGAACATGACCCAGCGCCGCAAAGCGAACCTTTGCGTTTTGGTCGGAGTAGCAGGTCAGAATTCTCATGTTGGCGTCGGCGCCGGGGATATAGTCTTGAATCAGGAATTTGTAGTTATATCCCGCATCCTCAACCTTTTTAAGCATTTCCCTAAGGCTCTTTTCGTCCTGGAAGCGGAAAACCTTCTTCTTGCCTTCGAATTTAGCGTAGTGATAAAGAGCCGAATTGGCGGGCTTTGCTATGACGGGGTAATCAAAATCAAATTTCAGGTTGTTCTCCTCACCGCAGTTGTAGACATAGGTCTTGGGGTGGGGGATGTCCAATTCGTCGCAGATAGCGTAGAACTTGTCCTTTAAAACAATGCGGTTCAAAAGCTCCTCATCGATGTAAGGAATGATATAGTAGGGCTTTAAAACCTCCTTGTTTTCGATAAGGATTCTGACATACCAGTCGCCGCAGCCGAGGACAATCAGCTTTTTCCTGCCCTTGAACTCCTCGCCCACTTTGAGGAGAGTGTCAATAAGGACCTCTTCTTTCTCAAGACCGGGTATAACCCTGTTCTCTATTATCTTGCTGCGGGCTATGAATTCGGATTTGAGCATGCTGAGCACAAGGGACTTGATGCCGTACTCCTCGTGAAAGCTTCTCGCGTGGCTGTATGCTGTTATATCGGCGCCCAGAATAACCGGGAGAAATTCGGTTTCGTTAAACTTCATATCAAAGCCTCTTTCAACTTCAAATTGCCTTCGGCAATAAAATTATTTACATAAATTTACCGTGTGATACAAAAAAACCATACTTTGTAAATTATATTGCCATACATTCTCAAAGTCAACAAAAGGGAATCAAAAATGCGATAAAAAAGCGGGCTTTAAGGGCCCGCTCGTTTACCATGCAAACTCGCTGAAAATCAGGATATATTTTATCGTTCCAGTGCCGCCGTAAAGGTTCGTGGTGATTCCGAAAAGGCTAATCTGCGCCTTGACCGAAATGTTTATGGTCATGTTCTGCTCAAGGCTCAGCATCCTGTTGGTTTCGATGTCCACAGCGCACTTTAGATAGCTGTTAGTGTAGTTGGTTTCAAAGGTGAGTATGTCCCTGCCAGGGGTGGCGGCGTGGGATGCCGCAGCGTCCTGAATAGCGGTCTTTCTTACTGGGGACATTATCCTGCCGAACTCGCCCGAACCGGGCTCGGGATTGTTTATGTCGTTAAAGTAAAGGGTCAGCTCGTATGTATTTCCGACTTTCACGCACTGGGCGGCGCTGATAATATCCGTGCCCGAAATTCCGCAGCCGTAGCTCTCGCCGAAAATGGGGAAATAGGTTTTGACGCCAAGGCTGTTGCCCTTTGGAATAATAGCCATGGGACTTTCAAACACGCTGCTGCCGTCGGAGAGAATATCGTTCATAATGCCCCGCATTATGTTCTCTATAATGGCGTTGTATCCCGTGTCCGCCCTGACCTCAAGGAGAGTTTTCTCGGCGGTCCGTTTAAAGCCGGGGTGCTCGGTCTTTACTTTGTTTGCCGCCTGGGTGTAGATTCTCAAAATCTCGCTTTTGGACATTTCTATCTGCACTGGCGAGGTGTCGGGTACGGTGGTTATTTCAGTCGGATTCTCCGACGGGTTTTGCGTGGCCGGGTCGGTGTGACTCTTGAATGAGTCAAAGCTCCCGCCGCCGCAGGAGGTGAAAAGCAGCAAAACCGCAAGGGTCAGCGCGCCGATTTTAATTTTTTTCATTATCATCACCACAAAGCATTTATTTGCCCTATAAAAATTAATTTTAGCCCGTACGAGTGAGATTTTTGTTGAATTAACCCTTTGTTTTGATTTCTTTCTCCTGTTTTCTTTTGTCCAATACAAAGCTCTTGAAAAGCGTCCAAGCCGCAAAGACGGGGATAAGGCAGATTACAGCCAGAATGATTATATGCATCGGGATTTTTTCAAACAGCGCGTCGCCCAGAATAGTAAAGGCGATGACTCTGGGAGCGAGCCCCAGAACAGACAGCGCGAGATACTTTATAAAATTCGCCTTTGAGGCTCCGTAGAAAAGGCTTACAAAATCAATGGGGAAGACGGGGAAAAACCTGATTCCCATGAGCAGCCACGGCTTGTTCTGAAGCTCCATCTCAAGGAGTTTCTTAGTCTTTTTGCGTTTGCTCAGGAGCTTTTCAACATAGGCTCCGCCCAGAAACAGTCCCAAAAGATAGGTGACCGTAACCTCCAGAACAATGCCTATTAGGTTTATTGTGACCGCGGGAACGGTTTCAAGTGCCGCGCCAACCGCCACATAGACAAGCGACGCGGGGAGAATGAACAAAACAGATTTTACAAAGAAGATGATGAGAACTACGAGGAATGCCCAGTATATATTGCCCGCCCTTGCCACCAAGCCTTCAACATCCACATTTCTAAGGTCGTTGTAGTTAAAAACGGCTATAAAAAACAGCGTCATGGCAACGGCGGATTTTATTATCGCCGCTGCGGCGTCTTTTTTGCTTTGCGTCACCGATTCACTTCCTATTTTTCAGCTTTATAACATTATAACATAAGCAAGGTCTATATTAAAGTTTTTTATATTTTTCATCTAAGGCTGTGATTATTGCAAAAAAGGAAAAAGAAAGTGTCACAAATGGGCAGATTGTTAAAATTTCACAGTCCTATTTGGGCAAAATGACCAAACCCCAAATGCCGTAAGATATGTTAATGGACAAATTGCCCCGTATTGTCGCTTGAAATATTATAACTATCCTATATAATTAAATTGAATAAAAGTCTAAAGATATAGAATTTTTGAATTCTATCTGTTTCTGCGCAGAGTTTGACTTAGGGTACCTAAAAGGAGTGAATGTTAAATGAAGCGTTCAACAAAGGTTTTGAGCGCCCTTTTGGCAGCTGTGCTGATTATAACATCTGCCTATGTGGGAATAGTAGCGGCGGCTCAGGATATTGACCTTGAGCAAAAGTACGACGAGCTTGCCGATCTGCTCGCAAGCGAGTATGTAAAGGATTTGTCCAACTATTCCACAAAGAGCGAAACGGATGAAGACGACCTTGTCCCCTATGGCGGATATAAGGTCTATGTCACCGTTACCGCGAGGGACAACCTTAACGGCGACATCGCAAGGGCGGCTGAAAAATTCTACGAGATCGCGAACATCATAAAGAGCACCGAATACGGTGTGGGCTATTACAACGCCCTTATGATTATAAACGCGGTCAAAGAAGAGCTTGCCAAGAGAATGGGCGACAAAATTACGGTTATGGAGCCTTACAGGGCTGAAATCCCCGTCCAGAAGGAAGTAACCGTATTTGTGGAGGACCCCAATAATCCCGGTACATATATAGAGACCACCGAAATCAGAACGGTTATGGAGACCGTCACCCTCTACAAGCCGGTGGAATATGAAAGGTACCGGTACTACAATGTACCCGAAGTACTCTCCTATTTTATAGGCGAACAGACAGGCGTCAGCGTCGTCAACTGGTTCTATGACTACAGCTTTGAAGTAAAGACCGACATTGACGAGGCTCTGATGGCTTTTGATTCTGTTGAGGACCTGCCCTACAGAATCAATGTGAAGTATGTAAAGTTCACCTGGAAGTACGCAAGAATCGCCGCTGAAAACAACACCAGCGTTTACTATGTTCTCTCCGATATTATAAGAGAAGCTCCCGAAGGTGCCCCCTACAACTATGCGGAAACAAGTATTCAGATAGCTCTGCAGCAGGCTCACATGAGACTGTTCGGCGCCACATCAAATCTTCTCACAACCGACTATACAGGCTATACCGCAGACCAGCTTCTCGCGGTTCGCAACAGCGTAAAGGACTATGTTGTTGACCTTCTCCGTCACTCCGACAGGCTGCTTGTTCACTTCTTCGGGGACAAGCTGTCGAACCTCATGAACTGGTACTATTCAACCGAAATTCCGATTCAGTACCCCATCACAAGAGAGGTTAAAGAGGGCGTTACATATTCAGCTAATCTCCAGCGGCTCAACCAGGCCGTTGACAAGATTGACGCTCTGTTTTTGTCTCCCGATGTGGGAACAATCCTTAAATCCTTTATAGACACCACAGACGACAAGTACAAGGGCAGCCCCATGTACGGCGTAAAGTACAACAACGCCAAGGAGCTTGCGGAAGTTCTGCTTAAAGACTTCATCTTCCGCGACAACATCGTAACCTCAATTTTCCTGATGCTTTACCCGATGGTTTACGAGATGCTTGCGGACATGAACTCGGATGTGCCGATTCTCGACCTCTTCAACGAGCTCAGAGGCGAAGGCATTTACCTGCAGTTCCAGTATGTAAGGGACCATCTGCCCGCAAAGTATCAGAACATAAAGAATCACATGAACGCAGCCATTTCCCAGGGCTATGTAAAGGATGCCAACAGCTGGGCAGGCTTTGAGGAGTATGTGGACTCTCTGCCCAAGGGCAACAAGCTCAACTGGGGTGTTGACGAGGCATACGACCAGAAAACCGCCTTCATCAACGCGGTAGCCGCCATCTTTGCTCCCGTTGAACCCCTTTTGTGGACCCTTTTCGGCGATGTAAAGTTCTACATTGAAGTAGCAGGCAGAGCCGCATATGCGTCCATTCAGAGAATGGAGCTTTATCAAAAGCTCATTATCCCGCTTTTCGAGACCCTGGGCATTAAGAACTTCATTACATACGACCAGTTCAAACCCCTGCGTTCGCATACCGACATAATGAACGCGATACTGGGCCCGATTATTGACTGGGTTCTCAATGATGTGGCATCAAAGCCCATCACCGCTTTGACTTCGGCAATTCCCAACCTTTCGATGTTCCTTACCTCTCAGAACGGCAAGAGCCCCGTTCAGAGCATTATTGACTCCGTAGAGGTTTATCTTGAGGCAAAGGTTGCGGGCATTACGGTTTATACCATGGAAATGCCCTTCCGTGACCTGCTTTCAGACTACTATCCCTATCTGGGCGGAGGCTTGAACGGCGTTCTGAATCTCGTGTCCGAGATGTCAGGCTACGATGAGGAGGAAGAAGACGAAGGCTTCAATATTGACTACCTGCCTCCCATTCTTGACGCCGCTATTCAGGCAAGAGGCCAGATAGTAAGAAACAAGACCTTCCCCTCCGGCTCCATGACAAGAGACTTTGTTGTGGTCTATGACCCGAGCGCCGGCATCGACTACAGAGGTCAGGTTCTCTTTGCCCTTCTCAGATGGGTATTCACAGGCATTAACAGCCGCAACTACAATTACAGCACAGGCAAGTGGGCAGACAAGACTCTGCTTGAGAGCTTCGGTCTCACCATAGATGACATTGACGCGGAGCTTGCCGATATGTTCGGAATGCCCGCGGGCAGCAGGATTCTTTCCGAAACAATCGGCGGAATCGCAATCCATCCCAACGATGTAATCCTTGCCATCCTGGAGCTTATGTTCCCGAAAGAGACAGGCAAGTTCCCGACAGACGGCACATATTCTCCGAATCCTTATGTCTATCCCATGCAGGAGCTTACCTATTCGCCCGAAATAGTTGCTCAGAAATCCTTCGGCAACAGGGTACAGTACAACGAAAGCTGGACAAAGGAAAAGGCTGAATACCTTGCCGCCGCGACTCCCATAATGGTTGAGAGACTTCTGAAGGCTCTCAAGATTGAGGGCATAAACAGCGTCACGGATATTCTTGAGGATATGCTCGTAAAAGAGGTATTTACTCAGGAGATGCTCACAAAGATTGCCCTGATGATTTACCCGATGATTACGGAGCTTAACATAGACTCCATACTCTCCGTTGCGTTGGGTCTTGACTATTCGCCCAAGACAATAGCCCAGAGAATGGCTTACCTCAATAACAGAGCTGGCAGACCCGCCTCAGAGGTTCAGCTCGCCCTTGAGAATGTGGCAAGAGAAGATTGGCATAACAACGCCGCATACTCCAATGTCTACAACAAGTGGAACGAGGCTCTGCTTTTCGAGCACGAGTTCGTGCCCTATATCGAAACCATAGTTGAGGTCAACCCCGAAACAGGCGAGGCAACAACCAAGACTCAGTACAACCACATAGTCGTTCCCACCGGCGACAGACCCCTTGACTGGGGCTTTGAGGACGGCGACAGAGCCGCATGGCTTGACAATCTGGTAGCTCTCCTTTCACCCTTTGCCGACATTCTGCAGGTAATCCTTGCAGACAGAAATCTCAACCTCATAAACCTCATTGACATCCCCGGCTATGCGGGCTATCAGTACTCCATTATCCCGCTCCTTGAGGCTCTGGGCTGCGACAATATCAAGACCTACGCCCAGTACAAGGCAGCGCTCAGCAACCCGATAACAGGTCCTATCGATACCTTCTACCTTATCCTCAACCCGCTTATCGGTCTCTTTGACAGGATAATGGCCGACCCGATGCGCACAATCCTCAACATACTGCCTAACCTTATGTACTTCATCTCCATAGGCGGACTCAATGTTGTGATAAACAACCTGCTGCACTTTGTCTATGTGTTTGCGGATGTTGTCAAGCCCATCGTTAACGCCTATCCGATAGTCAACGCCCTGCTTGACTCTCTGCGCCTTAACGGAATGTCCCTCGGACTTACCATCCCCGTCGACATCAATGTCAACTACCTTATGGACAGAATTCTGTTCCGCTTGGTAGGCGACGGAATACCGATTGGCGACAGCAATATGAAGCTTAACATCAAGCTGCCCAGCGCCGACATCACAATGCTTGTCGCCGGCGAGCCCATCTACTACGAAGACAGACCCGGCAAGCAGATGTCAAAGACTCAGCGCCCCGGAGTAATCCTCATTCAGGGCAACAACGGCGCTGACCTGCTGACGGTTCTCCTGAAATACGCCTTCAGCATCCTGTTCTACTCGGACAACGCTGATGAAATAGGCAGATTCGTGAGCGAGTACTTCAGCCTCAATGAGGAAGACACTGCAACGCTCTTTGAGGTACTGCGGTTCTTTAACAGTAAGCTCAATGAGATGGGCGGCGAGTACATGGCAATGTCCATGCTCTACACGCTGGTATCCACTCTCTTCCCGTACACTGAGGATTTGGTAAAGCTGTTTGAGAACTCCCAGTACGGACTTATGGATGTCATCGGAGAACTGCCGAATGTCTTTGAGGGCGACACCTCCGGCCTTATGCTGATAATCAACGACATAAGAGCGGGACAGCCCCAAGACCCGAACTCCACGCTGACCCTTTTCGGAAGGATTATTCAGATTCTCAAGGACTTCTTTGCCAAGGTTCAGCTTTTCTTCAGCGTGGTCTTCAATAGGTAACACAAATCCCCCGATTTTCGGGGGATTTTTAATTCCGAACAACAGTCCCCCGTAATGGGGGATTTTTGTTTTCCCGCTGTCTTTTCTGCGGTTTGGGTGCATAGACAGCCGCCCCTGCGCGCCGCGCGCTGTTGGGGGAGCCGCACAGTACTGCTTGCCGTACCGATTCCCCGCCCCGCCGCAGTGTGAGCGCAAACCGCATCGCCGCAGTCTTGCCGAAAGGAACACCCGCCCGCCGCAAAAAAGGCTTTTCCGCCATGCGCCGAAAGGAGCACCCGCCCCCGCCGCTGCGCCTTCCCCGCCACATTTCTGTTCCTTTTAGCTGTGCGCCGCAAATGTCGCCGCTGTTTTTCTCTTCCCCGCCGCAGAGGGTATGCGCCCTCTGAGCAATTAGCTCCCGCCGCAGTGTGAGCGAAAATCCCATCGCAGCCTTGCCGAAAGGAATTCCCGCCCGCCGCAAAAAAGGCTTTTCCGCCATGCGCCGAAAGGAGCACCCGCCCCCGCCGCTGCGCCTTCCCCGCCGCCAAGGCACACGGGTTTCCCCGCTCCATCCATAGCCGCCAAAAAGGGCTTTTCGCCCCGCCTTCTCTGACCCGCATTAAAGCCCAACAGCTTTAGGACTGCATACGGTCAAAAAAACCCCGCTCATTGAGCGGGGTTTTTATATTAGCCTAAAATCTCGTTAAGGTAATATGCCCTTGTGGCGGCTCTTCTGCCGCGCTCGTCAATTACCTCAAAGCGGAAATACTCCTCGTACTCAAGGTCGTTCAGCTCAAATACCGCCTCGGTAACATGCTCTCCCTCAAAAGCGGAGACGCAGTTGTAATTCCTGCCTTTGGGAATCATGATAATGCGCTTTGCGGGGGAGGTTTTGACATATATCTTTCCGTCCTCGGCATAAAGCTCATGAATTTCGGGACCCATGGAGGCGTAGAAATCACCCTTCTCAAGGGCGTTTATGACCGCCTCGTATTTAAGCTCGGGTGCTTTGATATATGTAAAGCCGCCGAATGAGTCGTGATGAGGGTGATTTACCGCAAAGCGGTCGTGGTTGTCGTCGCTGGCGCAGACAAAGAGTTTTTTGCCCATTCTCAGCATATTGTCATAGTCTTTCGCCGCATAGGCATAGGAGCCGTCAATGTCGCTGGAGTAATTGTATATCTCCATCATCGTAAAGCCGTCATAATCCCTGTAGTCGTCAAGATTCTGAAGGGACCAGTCGGGATGGTTAAGGCAGGAGAGGAAGCCGTTTTCCTTCGCGAGCCTTAAAATATCGTTGACTCCCTCAGCGGAGTAAACCCTTTCGTAGTCGTCGGGACCCGTATGCTTTAATGTCTTTGCCTTTTCACGGTTGCCGCTCCAGAAGTACTTGGGGTTAAAGGCAAATAGGGTGGTGTTTTTCTGCTCTTTGGCAAAGAAGTTTATGTGGCAGACCTTCTTCTGCTTGTTGGGCAGGTGAGTGGGCTCCAGAACCTCCAGCTCAAAGCCGGTAATGGTGAGAAAATCCTCGTCGTCAAGATATGAATGCTCATTGAGCCACTCGTGGTCGGTTATGGCGAGGATGCTGTAGCCTCTCGACTTGTAGTGCTCTTTAAGCTGCTCGGGGGTGTAGTCGCCGTCGGACAGGGTGCTGTGACAATGGAGATTTGCCTTGTAGAACCTGCCCTCCTTGGGCAGTAGATATTTTCTCATACATTTCCTCTTTTCTAAATGTAATGCGGTTGGCAATCAAGGGTATTTTATTCCCATAAATTCGGGGTGTCAACCTCCCCGGTAAAAATCTCGATTGAGTACTTTCCTCCCGAGCAAAGAGGTCGACAAAATACGCCGGACTTTCCGTAAATCGGCTATGTTCAAAGTGTCGAAAATTTACATTAAGGCTTCAAATAGCTTGACAGGCAGTAGGGCGGAATATATAATCATTATGTATAATTGTCTAGCTGTGTCCCTATGTGTTTTTATACAGCTTTACAGAATCTGTTTGATAATTGCCTTTCTTATCCCGCTAACTTTAAGGAGGAACAAATTATGAGGACAAAGCCTGGAAACCTTAAAGCTGCCTTCAACAGAACGGTGGTTTTGGTTTTGACTTTATGCATGGTTGCAGGCGTTATGGCAGCGGTGGTTACGCAAACCGCACCTACGGCTTCGGCGGCTGTATTGGAGGCAAACAGTGCCTCCGGGCTGCAGAGTGCTTTGAATAATGCTGCCAACGGTGATACTGTCAGGGTTACTGCCGATATTGCAATGGGTAATACATATTTAAGCGTTAGCGGCAGTAAGAGTATTACTCTTGACCTGAACGGAAAGGTTGTTTCATGGACTAAAACAAATGACGGCGATTTTTCCGCTCCGATGATCAATATCGGAAGCGGTACAACCCTTACCATAATATCTGCAAACACATCCGGAAAAATCCGTGTGTATAATGAGAAGAATAATCAGAAGGACGTGTCCGGTTCTCTAGGCTTCATGAATGTCAGCGGAACGCTTATACTCGAAAGCGGTACGATTGAGGTTGACATATTTATGAATGGCCAGGCAGGTAACTTCTACGATGGCGCTACTAATACCACAACGGTTTACGGAATAAATACAAAATCAGGCGGCCGTTTTGTTATGAACGGCGGTGTGTTCTATATCAGCGGCAGAACCTATGCTGTTGCAAGAGGTATAGTTAACTGGGGCAGCAGAGGATCTTCTACAACAAATGCTACCGGTGTCAGGATTGATTCAGGTTCGTCGGTTGAGATAAACGGCGGTACTTTCACTACCTACGGTATGGCTGAGTCCAAGCCGTCGTCCGACTCCAACGGTAACGATGACGGTATTTATACGACCCTTAACCTTTTTGCTTTTGAGAACAGCGGATCTTTGACTATCCACGGCGGTAAAGTTAATGCTAACGGTCAGATGGGCGACCTTAAAAAACCAAGGACAATAATATATATGTATGCAGTTAAGGGCAATACACCTACGATTACAGGCGGCGAGGTAAGAACATCGCTGACTATGGGTGGTAGCTACAGCGCCCTTGAAGGCATACATCGCGCTACCGAATCTGACCAGTATTATGATGCATACGGAAACCTGAATACTGGTGTTGCCAGCAGAAACGGAATGAGCACTCCTTCTGCCGGTGTCGGTATTTATAATGGTGCAGCCAGCTTTATAGTAGGCGGCTCTGCATACAGCGGAAGCACAACAGTTCGTGTAGAATATGATTATCTCGGTACGGTCACGGCTTCTCCGAATGCAAGCATAGGTACGGTTTCCCTTTCAAGTAGTGCGGGCTTTAAAGCAGCAATAACAAACGCAAGTACGGGAAGCCAGATATATCAGGTAGCAAACGGCGCCAATATAACAATTAACCCGATAGTAACTCCCGGTTATACATATTATTACTATGTTGACGCCAGAAACTACAGCGCAAGGTCGAATGCGAATGCGGCCTCAGTTTCTACTTCCGCAATCCCTGCCAATAACGTGTTTACTATCGATGCAGATAATAACTATATAGTCAGAATTGTTTACAGAAAGACTAACCCCTCTACTCCGACCATTGCCATAAACAACCTTGAGCCTGTTTATACGGGCGCGCCGAGAGGCTACAATACCTTATTCAACATCTCCATTTTTGCGGGCACCGAAAACATTACATCCTATTACAATGTTGACGGCAGCACCCCGAACAAAATCGCAGTAACCTACGAATTTAAGATTCATGGAACCTCAACATGGTCCACAGGATTCCCCACCGACGCGGGAACCTATGATATAAGAGTCACCCTGGCGTCTGACACCGTAATAAGAAACGGCGGACGAAATGTCAACGCAACCAGCGCTCAGGGCACCGTCACAATACAAAAGGCAACCCCCAACCCGGGCAACCCGACGGTAACGCTGACCTACGGTCAGAGTCTTAGCCAGGCAACCATTCAGAACGCTCCCGGCGTTGAGGGCACATGGGTATTCGATACTCCCGATGTAATTCCCAATGTATCCAACAGCAACACTACCCTTTACGGAGCAACCTTCGTTCCCGCAAGCTCCAACTATTATTCGATTCACAGGACATTCACCGTTACCGTTAACAAAAAGACCGTTGAGGTAACGGCAAGACCCATTACTCAAAACTACGGAACGAATCCCAGAACATACGAGATAGTATATGACGGCTTCGTTCTCGGCGAGAATGAAAACACCCCCGGTGTATTCTCCACAGCCTCAAGGCCCACCGCAAGCTGCGCTTACTATCAGTATGCCGATGTGGGACAGTATCCGATTACGATTTCCTTAGCGGGAGTCAGCAGCACCAACTATAACTTCGTTTTAGGCCCCACCGCTTATGTAACCGTAACTCCCGCGCCCCTTACCGTAACCGCGACCGCGGTCAACAGGGAGTATGACGGCACCGTTAATGTAACCGTCAACTTCGGTTCGCTTGTCGGCATTCTCAATAACGACAATGTATATCTCTCCAGCAATACAACAGTCGGTACAGTTGCCGATAAGAATGTTGGCTCAGGCAAGGAAGTCACATTCACCATTCCCGCCCTCGCGGGCGCAAAGGCAGGCAACTATTCAGTATCGGTCAGCAACCTGCCCGTAAGAGTCAACATCACAAAGGCAACCCCCACTCCTCCGGCTGTATCCTTCCCGTCCATGGTCTACGACCCCACAAGGCAGCTCTCTTCACTGGAACTGCCCCAGGGCGTAACATGGGATAACCCCTCAACCGTTCCGACGGTTAATGTAAAAAGCTATCCCGCAACCTACACACCCGCGGATGCGGTTAACTACAATACCGTAAGCTTTAATATACCGCTTACAATCACAAAGGCACCCGTTGTCATCAAGGCGGATAACAAGAGCACAACCTACGGACAGGCAGAGCCGGCGTTCACCTATACCTTCATAGGCTACCTCGGTCCCGACGCTCAGAATCCTCCGCCGAGAACAGGCAATATCACAGCCTCCACAGACTATAACAGGGATGACCCCGCAAAGAGAGGCGTAGGCACCTACACCATCACCCTTTCGGGCAACCCGCAGAGCGACAACTACTACTACACCTTTGAGAACGGCACACTCACCGTAAACAAGGCAACGGTAAATGTCACAGTTGAAGACAAGACCGTAGTTTACGGCTCCGCCGCTCCTCAGTTCACCTTTGTATATAACCTCTCAGATTTCTTCTACAACGATACACCCGCCAACAGCGTTGACGCTTCGGGAGCGGTATTCAGCTGCGATTACACCGTAGGCTCACCTGTTGCGAACTATCAGATAAACCTCAGCGGACTTTCATCCGCGAACTACACCTTCAACTACATACCCGGCACACTCACAGTCACAAAGGCAACCCTTAAGGTAAGGGCTAATGAGATTACCATACCTTACGACTCGCCCGTTCCCGCCTTCACTGTTTCTTACATCGGCTGGGTAGGCGGCGACAGTGACAGCAATAACGACCTTACAGGCTCACCCGCATTCACCTGCGACTATGTTGTAGGCTCACCCGTTACACCTGAAGGCTATATCATTCAGGTTGCAAGGGGCACCTTAAACAGCAACAACTACAACTTCGAGTTTGAGCGCGGCGTTCTCAGAGTCGTAAAGGCAGACCCCGTTATCACCCAGTGGCCCACCGCCACGGTAACATACCTTGACAACCTCTCCGACCCTGAGTGGGGCGAGGCTGTAACCTCCGTACCCGGCACCTTCATATTCGACGATATGACCACAGTGCCTACATTTGAGGTGGGCAGGACCTATCCCGCAACCTTCCGCCCGCAGGATTCGGTAAACTACAATGAAGTCAAGGGCGAGATTCTTGTAATAGTCAACAGGCGCAGCATCAGCGGCTCCGTAACCATCAGCGGCGTCGCGATGGTATCAAGCTCGCTGACCGCCGATGTAACAGGCATTACCCCCGTTGAGGCTCAGCAGTATCTAAATTACTCCTGGGTAGTAAACGGAACGGAAATCTCCACAAGCAACACCACGGGCGAGTTAATAGAGGACTACATCGACCATGTGGCAGTCCTGACGGTAACCGCATACGGACCCTTCAAGGGCACCATTACCATAAACAGCCCGGTTATCACCAAGTTCAAGCTCACACCCAAACTGGCTGACCTTATCTACGCTCCGCCCGTCAATATTGACTACGACGGTCAGAATCATCCGCTGGATGTAAGACCCAAAAACGATGTGGGTCAGTTCACCGTTCTCTACAACGGTTCACCCACACCGCCCAGAAGGGCCGGCCAGTATGTCATCACCGTTGACTTTGCGGGCAACGAGGACTATGCCGCAACCGTAGGCGTATACCTCGGTACCTTTGAAATCAGAAAGGTTGACCTGTACGCAACCTACACCGTAAACACCAAGGTTTACGACAGGACCGCAACCGCTTCCATTTCCAACCTCAAGGTCACCCCGCTGGGCAACGATGTTGTGACACTTAACACCACAGGCGCAGTGGCAACCTTCAATAACGCGAACGCAGGCGAGAACAAGCCCGTAACCCTTACAGGCGTTCTCCTTACAGGTCCCGACGCAGGCAACTACAACCTGAAAATACAGAATACAACGGGAACCATTCTGCCGCGTGAGGTTTCAATCACCGCAACACCCGTTTCAAGGGTATACAACGGCACAACAGAGATAACCCTCCAGTTCACCAACGGACTTATAGGCGTTATCCCGCCCGATGATGTAACCTACTCCCAGTACTATGCAACCGCCTATGTCGAGACACCCGATGTAGGCACCGACAAGCCCCTTGTCGACCCCGAGTATTGGACTCTGCCGCCGCTGATCGGCGCGGACGCAAGCAACTACAAGCTTAAAGTAGTTGTTGAAAGACCGATGGTTACAATCACAAAGGCAAATCCCACATATGTACTGCCGGAGCTTCCGGTAATTGTTTACGATCCCGAAACAACCCTTGCCGACATTCCGCTTACAGGCGGCTGGAGCTGGGTAAATCCCAACACGGTACCGACGGCTGACAGAACCTCCTACCTTGCAACATTCACACCCAGCGATACCCACAACTACAACAGCCTCAATGTTCAGGTACCGCTCACCACTCAGAAGGCAACGGTTTATGTCAGACCCAACAATGTGGAGAATCTGGTTTACGGCTCGCCCGTTCCCAGCTTCACACTCAGCTTCTCGGGATTCAAGGGCAACGACAACGCTCTTAACTCAATCACAGGCGGCAATGTCAACTTCAACACAACCTATACCCAGTACTCCGATGTGGGCGAGTACCTCATCAGCCTCACAGGCGGCTACACAAGCACCAACTATCAGTTCGTGCTGCAGACGGGTACAATCACGGTTGTTAAGAAGGATGTAACCGCGGTCGCAACCGCAGTTTCAAGACCCTATGCGCCCGCCAATACAAATGTAACCGTAAACTTCGGCTCCATCTCAGGCATTGTAAACAACGACGATGTATCCCTCTCCTACACAAGCACAACGGGCACAATCGACTCGCCCAATGTAGGTCTCAGGAATGTAACCTTCACACCGCCCACACTCGTAGGCAGCAAGGCTAAGAACTACAACCTGATTATCAACACCAACATCGTTGTTGAAATCGTAAAGGCCAACCCGACAGGCGTAGTATTCCCGTCACAGGCAACCGTTGAGTACGGTCTGCCGCTGTCAGCCGCTCAGTTCAAGAACGACTTTGAGATTCCCGTAGCTGTTCCCGGCCACTTCGTATTTGAGGACTACACAATAGTTCCCGACGAAATCGGCTCAGGCAGAAGCTACATGGTTCTCTTCGTTCCCGACGATTCTGGCAACTACAACTCCATCTCCCAGCTTGTGCCTCTGGTTGTAAAGATAAGAATACTTAATCCTGAGGTTTCAATCGTCGGCAAGTTTGAGCAGGAGCAGATAATCTACGCCTCCGTAAAGGGTATTCCCGATGACGCGAAGCGCTACATCAAGTACACATGGTTCAGAGGCGACCCGGACGGTCCGAACGGAACATTTACGGTCGTCGGCACCGACGCAACCTACCAGCTCACTCAGCAGGATGTAGGACAGCAGATTTACCTGAGAGTTTCAATCGGCGACAATGTAATTCAGCCCTACTTCGCGCCCGATCAGACCGTAGTGTCCGAAACAATCAAGGAAATAACCCTTTCATTCTGGGAGAAGCTGGCAAGATGGTTCTACAACATCATCGCCTCGTTCCAGAAGCTCTTCGACATCGCTGGCAGATCCTTAGGTTAAAATTAAAAATCCCCCGACAGTCACCCTGTCGGGGTTTTTTTTGCCGCATTTCTCATTTAATGTTTACCCCAAGAACACAGTCGGGATTGCTTTATGCGCAGCATGATGCCTTTATGCTTTCCCGCAAAAAAATTGACCTGTTTGGTTTCCAAACAGGTCTTTTTGGTGCCGGAAGCGGGACTTGAACCCGCACCCTGTTGCCAGGACTGGATTTTGAGTCCAGCACGTCTGCCAATTCCATCATTCCGGCGTTTTCGTCTGCAAAACATTGTACATTAAAGCCCCAAAAAAATCAATAGATATTTAAAGGGAAAATCATCTTGCTGAAACCTTATGCCTTCCCCTAAAGCTTCAATAAAAAAACACAAAAAGCTGTAGAGAAATTGGAGAAATTTACCATATATTGATTCATTTAGCCAATATTTCGGCAGAATTACCATAATTTTACAGCGCACAGTGACAAAAGCTGTGAGATTAATCAAATATAATGTAATAAAAACATAAGAGCTTTTGCGCCCTTTTTTACTCGTTTAACGGATATTCTTTTTGAGAAATTCGTCTAAGCGGCTTAGAGTTATCTTTTCAGAAAACGGCTTTTCTTAACTGCAATAGGCAAAACAATTAGGGAACAAATAACGCAAATATTAGGACAAGCCCGATGCCCGGAAATGTCCCAAAGAGTCCTCAATATTTCTTTTAGAATTAGTATTTCCACCTTTTGAACCTTCGCTTAGCATTGCCTTAAAGGCTTTAAATACAGTCAGGTAATATAAAAGCAGAGTGGTGAAATACTTGAAAAATAAAAGCAGAGGCAAACTGAAGCTTTCTGAAGAAACGCTGTCGGTAATAAAAACAGTATTAAAGCAGAGCCTAATGGCGGCGGGCGCCTTTACTCTGGCGCAGGCAAGCATATTCGGCAGGCTGTCGCCCTTTGCGGTGGCGCTGGTGTCGGGCGTGCATATATCCTACCTGCCCGCAGCTTTGCTTGGCAGCGCCGCTGGCTATGTGATGTCGGGCGAAATCTCCGCCGCGATAAGATACATAGCCGCCCTTGTCATCGCCGCCCTACTATACAATACATTTATAAAGATTTGGGGCTACCGAAAAAGCAGACTTTTCTCCGTCATAGCGTCATTTGCCGCTATTTTTTCAACGGGGCTGGTATTGTCCTTCGCGGAGACCCTAACCGCCTCGCTGCTGTTGCTATTTTTGTCCGAGGCGATAGTCGCCGGCGGCAGCTCTTACTTTATAAAGCGCAGTCTTTCAATAAGACTTAACCGCAAAGCCCTGTCGAGCATGAGCTCGCAGGATATGATAAGCCTTCTTTTCTCATTCGGAATCCTCCTTCTTTCCCTTCAGTGGCTGACCGTCGGGGGCATATCCCTTGCCAGAATGGCGGCGTCCTTCGCCATTATCGCCGCCGCAAGATACGGCAGAGAGGCGGCGGGCTCCATTACGGGCATATCAGCGGGAGCCACTCTCAGCATAGCCGACGGTATGAGCTATCTTGCCGGAGGCTACTCCCTCGGCGGACTTTTGGCTGGAGTATTCGGCATTTTCGGCAGAGTCCCCGCGGCATTAAGCTTTGTCGCCGCTAACATCATAGCCGCCCTTGTTTCCGGCAGCGGTGAGCTGGCACTTACAGCATTTATAGAAACAGGCTTTGCCGCCATTGTTTTCTGCCTTTTGCCCTCGAGTGCCGCTGAGAGCATTGAGCTTTTGTTCTCCCAAAAGAGTGCCGTTCCCGTAACCGACGGCATCAAAAATGTCCTCAACTCAAAAATCAACATGGTGGCGAATGTGGTGGCCGAGCTCTCCACCAATATTAAAGCGGTGGGAAATGTGGCGGCAAAAATGGCAATGCCCGATATAAATAAGGTTTATATCAGGGTTCAGGACAAGGTCTGCCGAGGCTGCGAGCGAAAAAGCTACTGCTGGGAGAGCGGCTACAACGACACCATGAACGCCTTTAACGATATGACCCTTATACTCAAAAAAGGGGATTCGGTATCCCGCGACAATATGCCGAGGCACTTTGCCGAAAGCTGCCTCAAAAGAGATATGATTGCAAAGAGTTTCAATGCCACCTTCTACGAATACGCCGCAAGGTCGGGAGCGGAAAGCAGGGTTCTGGCGGTTCGTGACGCGGCGGCTCAGCAGTATTCGGTCCTTTCAATGGTGCTGAACGATATTTCAAGGGAGCTTTCAAGCGATTTTTCCCTTGACAACGAGAGCGCGGAGATAGTCAGGGGAGCCCTTGAAAACTTCGGCATAACCGTTACGAATATACTCAGCATTATAGATAAATCGGGGCATCTGCAAATCTCCTTTAACAGCCTGCCCCCAAAAGCGCCCATAAACAAGCGTGAAATGGCGGAGTATCTTGGCGAGGAGCTGGGCATACCCTTTGAGCTGCCCATAACAGAGGTTCTGCCGTCGGGAGAAGTTAGGGTCAGGCTCTATGAGCGCCCGCCCTACAAGGCGCTGCTGTCGGCGAGCCAGTACACCAGCAGCGGCAATACTTACAGCGGCGACGCTTATCAGAGTTTTTACGACGGCACGGGCAATTTCATTGTCGTCCTCAGCGACGGCATGGGCACGGGCAAGCGGGCGGCTCTTGACGGCAATATGTCCGCGGGTCTTGCCGCTAAGCTCATGGCGGCAGGCTTTGAGGCGGACTGCACCCTCAAAATCGTCAACGCGGCTATGCTTTTAAAGTCAAGGGACGAGTCAATATCCACCCTTGATATTGCGAAAATAAACCTCTATACTGGCGAGACCACAATATTTAAGGCGGGCGCGGCGCCCTCCTACGCAAGGCGCAAGGGCAAGACCGTTAAGCTGGAAAAATCCTCCCTGCCTCTTGGCATAATTCAGGATATGGAATTCGAAAAACTCAGCATAAAACTCTATGAAGGGGACATACTGACACTGATGTCCGACGGAGCGGCCGACTGCCCGCAGGAGATAATAAAGGAAGAGCTTATGAAGGCTGTGGGAGCGGGCATTGCCGACTTTTCGGAGAGCCTTGCGAAAAGGGCGTATAAGTGCGCCGAAAATAAACACAAGGACGATATTACTGTGATTGGAATAGCCCTTGTAAGGAATAAGGGCTTTGAAACAGCTTTAGACAATAACAGCGTGGCAGTTTGATTTCTCCCAAAGTACGCAGAAGCACCGGCATTTCGCCGGTGCTTCTGCGTGTGGGGGGAAGTATATATTTAAGATGGGGAATTTCGTTTTTTCAGTTAGTGTCCTCTGTCTTATCTTTTTTCTTTTCGGCGCTTTCCTGAGCTTTCTTTGTCTCCTTTTCCGTCGTTTCCGCAGATTCCTTCTTCTTGGACTTTTCCTCCTTCTTCTTTTCGGTCTCGGCTTCGGTAGCCTTTTCGGTTACCGACTCAGTGACCTTCTCCTTTGCTCTGTCCTCAATTTTTACATCCTTCTCGGTCTTCTTAAAGCAGCCGAAGAGTTTCAGGATTGCGTCCCAAAGGTTCATCTTCTTAATATCCTCGGGAGCGGTGAGTTTGTATTCGCCCAGCTTTTCTTTGCCGAGGAAGAACTCAATGGTTCCCACAACCTGACCCTTTTCAACGGGAGCCTCAATGTCGGTGGCGAGGGTTACCTTCTGGGTAATATCCTTGCTCTTTCCTTTAGCGACGAGTACGGGGCTGATTTCCGGAATGTGGGGATAGAGCTCCTGCTCAACGCCATGCAGAACCTTTACCTTTGTGATTTGGGTTTTGTCAACCTCGGGAATTACCGACTCGTAATTTGCAAAGCCCCAGTCAAGCATTGCCCTTGCTCCGTTGAAACGGTCGTTGCTGTTGTTGCTGCCCATGACTACGGCGATAAGATGCAGACCGTCCCTCTTTGCTGTGGCGGATACGCAGTGACCTGCCTTTGCGGTGGTGCCTGTTTTAAGACCGGTAATGCCTTTATATGTCCTTACAAGCCTGTTGGTGTTGACAAGCTCCGTTTTGCCGCCCCTTAATGAATCCATCCATGTTGTGGTGTACTTAATGAAAATATCCTCGTATTTTAAAAGCTCCCTTGACATAATTGCCACATCCCTTGCTGAGGTCTGATGAGAGGTTGTCGTATCGTCAAGACCGGTGCAGTTTTCAAAATGAGTCCTTGTCATGCCGAGCATTCCGGCTTTTTGATTCATGAGATTGACAAAAGCGGCCTCGCTGCCTGCTATAAGCTCAGCCAAAGCGGTGCAGGCGTCGTTCGCGCTGTAAATGGCAATAGCCTTAAATAGCTCCTCTACGGTCATGACCTCGCCCGGCTCAAGCCAAATCTGAGAGCCGCCCTTTTTGGCAGCCTCCTCGCTGCAGGTGACCTTGTCGGAGAGGGAGATTTTACCCTCTGACAAAGCCTCGCACACAAGCAGCATGGACATTATTTTTGTGACCGATGCGGGATAGAGCTGCTGGTCGGGATTCATGGCCATAAGGATTTTGCCCGTACCCGCGTCCATCAGCACCGCGGCTTTCGCGTTGACATTTACCTTCATTGAGGTGTCCGCGGGAATCGGATCATAAACCGGCGCTGCCTCAGCGCTTATCCTTCCAAAGTTTATGTCAAAAACGCCCTCTGAGTTTGGTATGTTCCCCGATGCGGGGATGATATAGGCAGCAATTAGAAGTACCGCAATCAGAACAAGTACTTTTTTCATAAGGACCCTCCCTGATTTTGCATATGCGGACTTGACCGACACAAAGCCTCAAAAAAAGACAAGTTTCGCATATTCTTGCGCCGTCAAGCCGTCCACGGTCAATAATAAGTATGCGATGTCCATCAAAAAAAGACATACATTCTTGCATTTATACAAAATTGTCCACGCTCGGACAAGATGTCCCCGATAAAGTCGTTAAGCCGCAAATAAAAGTTTGTCCGACGGGCGGTTTTACACCCCGCGGAGATTGGCAGAAAAAGACTTCGAATCTGCCGACACACTGCCGATTCCGGACAGGGGAGCGGAAAACATCCGCCCCAGAAACAAGGGCGTCAAAAATCAAAATTGTACATCTCAGATGCAATTAATTGTGGCTTTTTTGTAAATTTTTACCCGTTGTCAATGGACAGCGACAATGCTTTGTGCTACACTTATCGGGGTAAGAAATTAGATTTTTTATATATTTCGGAGGATTATTATGGAACGCTATGTAATTATTAACGCTGACGATTTCGGTATGTGCCGTTCGGCAAACCTTGCGGTTTTTGACCTTTTCAAAAAGGGCGGCATCACATCGGCAACAATAATGACCCCCTGCTCATGGGCACCAGAGGCAGCCGCATTCGCGAGAGATAACCCGGAGTTCGCTATTGGTATTCACCTTACATTCACAAGCGAGTGGAGCAAGTATCGCTGGGCTCCCGTAAATTCGGAGAACACCGCATCCCTTCGTGACGCTGACGGCTATATGTACAGCGACAGCAAGGACTTTGAAAAGAACTGCGTCCTTGAAGAGGTTGAGGCAGAGGCAAGAGCTCAGATTGAAAGAATCAAAAAGCTTGGGCTTACCAATCCCTCTCACCTTGACAACCACATGGGTTCAATTTACGGCATTGAGACAGGCCGCTTAGAGCTTTTAACCCTTGCGTTTGACCTTGCCAGCGAGTACAATCTTCCCTTCCGCTTCCCCGCAACCTTTACGGACGAGCAGTTTGAGAACACAATGCTCGGCATCAACATCCCCAAGGAGCTTGTTCTCAATATGTTCAAGCACTATGCCGAGTACGCAAAGGAGAAGAAGGTCGCTATTCCCGACTATCTCCTGCCCAACGAGTGGAACGGCCCGCAGGCAGAGAGCTTTGAGAACTTCAGAGAGTACATCTATGCACACTTTGAGAAATTCCCCGAGGGCGTAACCGAGACATACATCCACCCCGCAGTTGAGTCCGACGAGCTCAAGGGCACATCCAGCGTATGGAAGAGGAGAGTCTGGGAGTATCAGCTTTTCGCCGACCCCAAGACAAGGCAGCACTTCGAAGCTATCGGTATAAAGCTCATTAACTACAGAGATTTAAAGAAAATGAGAGGCTATTAATTTAAATTAATCAAATTAAATCCGAAAGAGCCGTTTTAAAAGGCGGCTCTTTCGGAAAACGAATTTGGGAAATATTTTAAAGTATAAACAAAAAATTCTCTGGTAACATAGCAATAATGAATAGGACGAGAATAAACTGAATATAAGTTGTTCTGAAATTTAATTTCCCCTGCCGAGCTTTTACTTCTTGACAGCAAAAAAGTTTTTGTCTATAATATGGTATCAATAGACAGGCAGGTTAAAAACCTGCACATTATGTTTAAATAGTTAAAAAGTCGTCCCTGCCTTTTTCGGTGCGGGCGGAATTTTTTACTTAAAAATGTTGGCTCATAGACCTGTTTTCGGTCAAGCTAAGTTCAAATCAGGAAAATAACACCATTAATATAGAAAATAAAAATATCACCTTGAGGGGATGAACGACATGTCTGAAACCTTTATTTTGACCAAAGAATGGGTTGAAGAACTTAAACAAGAGCTTAAAATGCTCAGAGCGAAAGGACGCAACGAGATTGCGGAGAAAATAAAAGAGGCCAAATCCTTTGGTGACCTGTCCGAAAACAGCGAATATGATGAGGCTAAGTCAGAGCAGGGCAAGCTGGAGGCAAGAATCGCCGAAATCGAGTATACTCTCCAGCACGCCAAGGTTCTTGACGAGAGCACCCTTGGCACCGACACCGTTCATATCGGCTCAAAGGTGAAGGTACTTGACAAGAACAGAAATCAGGAAATCACATATCATATTGTCGGCTCACCTCAGGTAGACCCCATAAACCGCAAGATTTCCGATGATTCACCGATAGGCAGAGCCTTAATCGGCAAATCCGTCGGGGATGTTGTGGAGGTTGATGTTCCCGCAGGTGTATTGCGCTTTGAAATTCTTGAAATTTCAAAATAATTCGGCGGGCGAATCCATCGCCCGTTTTTTTATAAATCTCAGATGTTTAAAGCAGGAGAGGGTATAATGGCAGAAGAAAAGAATTTGAACAGGGAAGTCACTGCGAACACCGAAGAAAACACGAACGAATTAAGGGAAATCCGCCTGAAGAAGCTCCAGGAGCTTAAAGAGAAAGGCATGGACCCCTTTCAGATAACAACAGCGGAGCATAATATCTCCGCCAAGGAAATTGTTGAAAGATTTGAAGAACTGGAAAACAAGGATGTCGCAATCTGCGGCAGAATTATGACCTGGCGCGATATGGGCAAGGCAAACTTTATCGACATTCACGACCGCACGGGCAGAATGCAGATATATGTAAGGCGTGACGATATCGGCGACGAGGCTTTTGCCGAGTTTAAGCGCTGGGACATCGGCGATATTGTTGAGGTCAAGGGCTTTGTATTCAGAACAAAGAGGGGAGAAATCTCCGTTCACTGCAAGAGCATAAGGCTCCTTACAAAATCCCTTCTCCCCCTGCCCGAGAAGTTCCACGGTCTTAAAGACCAGGATACCCGCTATCGCCAGAGATATCTTGACCTTATCGTAAACCCCGAGGTCAGGGAAGTATTCTTCAAGCGCAGCAAGATTATAGCAAAAATCCGCGAGTTCCTTGACAGCAGAGGCTTCCTTGAGGTTGACACCCCCGTGCTTCACACCCTTGAGATAGGCGCCGCAGCAAGGCCCTTCATTACCCACCATAACACCCTTGACATTGAAATGTACCTCAGAATAGAAACCGAGCTTTATCTTAAAAGGCTCATTGTCGGCGGCTTTGAAAAGGTATATGAGCTTGGCAGAATTTTCAGAAACGAGGGCATGAGCGTAAAGCACAATCCCGAGTTTACCACCGTCGAGCTTTATCAGGCATACGCCGATTATAAGGATATGATGAACCTTGCCGAGGACCTTTGCGTGTTCCTCACAAAAGAGGTCTGCGGCACCGAGACCATCACCTATCAGGGCGTGGAAATCAACATGGCAAAGCCCTGGACAAGAATGACCATGGCGGAGTCCGTAAAGAAGTACGCGGGCGTGGACTACTATGAGTGGAAGTCCGACGACGACGCGAGAGCAGCAGCGAAGGCGAAAGGCTTAGAGCCGGAAAGACCCGACATGACAAAGGGCGAAATTTTGGCTCTCTTCTTTGAGGAGTTCGTGGAAGAAAATCTTATCCAGCCCACCTTTATATACGACTACCCCGTTGACATCTCGCCCCTTGCAAAGAGAAAGCCGAACGAGCCCGACATGACCGAGCGCTTCGAGTTCTTTATATATGCAAGAGAGATGGGCAACGCCTTCTCAGAGCTTAACGACCCCATCGACCAGAAGGAGAGGTTCGTAAAGCAGGTTGAGCAAAGGCGCAAGGAGGGCGCGAACGCTCAGGTCGACGAGGACTATATCACCGCCCTTGAGTACGGTCTGCCGCCCACGGGAGGTCTCGGCATTGGTCTGGACAGGCTTGTAATGCTGCTGACCGACAGCGCTTCAATCAGAGATGTTCTCCTCTTCCCCACAATGAAACCTTTGAATTAGCTGTAAGCCCGCGCGGCTGAGAGCTGAAAGGAGCAATAATGCCTAAGCTGTCAGTTATTATTGCCTCAGACTCCCATTGGGAGCATATTGAAGACACAATAGAAAGTCTTGAAAATCAAACCTCGGATGATTTTGAGGTAGTATTCATCCGCCCCCAAAAGGAAAGCGAAGCGGAAAAGCCAATAGCTGACTTTTGCTCAAGAGCTGAGGGCCGCTTTGATGTTATCGAGGAGTGCGGAATAACCCCCAAGCTCTTTAACCGCGGGCTTATCGCCGCGTCGGGGGAATATATAATGTTTTTGACCCCGGGGGACTTTCTCCCTCCCGACAGCATTGAGAACTTCCTTTACGCTGCGGAGAGCAGGGCGGACATAATAACGGGCAGGTTCTGGCTCAACCGCGAAAACTCTGAGCCGGGCTACAACAAATTTGCCGACGCGGTGGTTTTAAGACCCGAGATTGACCGCTTTTCGGCATATCTGCCCCGATGCCACGAGCTGGGATGCAGGATATTCAGAATCCGCAGCTTGCAAAAGCACAATATCGAGTTCCCCCTTGTGCCCGTAATGTACGACTACCTGTTCTTTATGCGGGCAGTGCTTTCGGGCATGAAGATAAGCGGCACACCCTACGGAATTCTTTACAGGAAAATTAGGACAATCTCCGATTTTGACATAAGAGAGGGTCTGCCCACTAAGGAGAATCTTCAGATTACCCTTGACGCCTTTAAGGAGATTGAGAAACTGGCAATCCTCAGAATAACCGAGGAAACCGGCATTTTTGAGGGCGACGAGTATTATATTCAGGAGCTTCTGGAGAGTCAGATAAGTTACCTTATTGACTGTTTTTACAGAAGAATCTGGCTTATGGATGACGAAACTCTGGGGCTTCTTAAAAGCGCAATTGGCGAAATGATGGAAAAGCTCACAGACTCAAGAAAAGAGCGTCTGAAAGAGGAGCACAAGGACATTTCCTTCCCCTTTATGTATGACAGTATTCAGGACGCCGCAAACGAGCCCACCTTCAGCTTCATATTGGATGTCCCCAAGGGCTCTGCAAAGGAGCTTATCGATTCCTTCTATCTTCAGACCTTCCCATTCTTTGAGCTTTTCGTGTCTGAGTCCGTAGCCGACAGCGGCAGAGCGGGGGACAGATGGCTGGACAGCCCCAACTTCTATATAGCCCCCGACAGGAATTTCCACGCGGTGGCAAGGGCTCACGCCAAGTCCAAGACAATAATACTTATAAAGGACAATACGCCCCTTGACTCAGAGGTCTTAAAGGCAACCCACAGCGCCAAGGTTCCCAACGCCCTTAAGAGCGCAATCTTTACAAAGAACCGTATCCAAAAGCGCATGAGGACAAGCCTTAAAAACAAGGGCGCGAGCCTTAAAGATTAAACCAAAAAAACAAACAGGGCAATGCCCTGTTTTATTTTCGAGAGGATATTATGCTTAAATACATCTGGCCGATAGTTATAATAGTCACAGCAAACACCGTCTATCACATTACCTCCAAATCAACTCCCGCCGATGTCCAGCCCTTCGCGTCGCTGACAATCACATACACGGTCGCGGCTGCGCTGTCCCTCTTAATGTTCTATATTACAGGCTCGGGCAAGGGCTTTATGGGGGAGATGCAAAAAATCAACTGGACCTCAATAGTTTTCGGCTTTGCCGTTGTCGCTCTGGAATTCGGCAGCATAAGCCTTTACAGAGCCGGATGGAAAATAAGTCTCGGCTCCCTTGTGGCAAATATCTGCCTTGCCTGCGTTCTTGTGATTGTGGGAGTGCTGCTGTTTAAAGAGCATATAAGCGCGCGGCAGCTAATCGGCATCGGACTTTGCATAGCGGGAATCATATTAATCAGCAATAACAAATAAAAAACACCCGGCAAAAAAGCCGGGTGAGTTTTTTTGTTTTTATCTGAACTCCCTTACAAGGGTCAGGAATTCGGTTATGAAGGTGGAGGCTGCGGTGGAGCCGAAGGAGAGAACGCCGTCGGCGTTGTATGTCAGCTCACCGTCTATGTATCTGAGTGTCGCGATGCCGTAGTCGTTGTCGGGAACGATGTAGCCTACCGAGTCGTTCATAACATTGAATGTCAGCAGGTCGCAGTCGTCAATCATCCTTACAAGCGCAGGATATACGAAATCCTTGCCTCTTGCGGAGCCTTCAGCGGTCAGGGTGCTGCCGCCGATAATCAGCTCGGGAGCGGTCTCACCGGGCATTACGACGACCTTAACATCGGTGCCGAACTCAATAAAGCCAACCTCTGTCACTGTGCAGATGTTGTTGTCCTTGTCAAGAAGCATGATGTTGTTTGCCATGCCGAGTTTTCCGACTGTGACGATAAGCGGGTTGTCAAGGATGTATGTAAACTCCTTGAAAGCCACATTGAATACGGGCGGGAGCTTCCTTTCGCTTACGGGTACCCAGCCCTCATACCAAAGGGTGTAGCTGTCGGACTGTGACATGCCCTCAGACTCTCTACGGGCGTCGGCGACTTGAGTTCTGCACTCCTCCTCAGTAAGGGTCATGCCGAGGATGAAGTAGCCTATCTCCTCACCGTATCTGACCGTCTGCTCATAGCGGTTGAGTCTCAGACCGTCGTTTGAAAGAAATCTGTTGGCGGAAATAAGCGAGCCGATGGCTCCCTGGAAGTACATGAAGTTGTAGCCCGCCTTGTTGATAACCTGCTCGGTGTAGTAAACAAAGTCGGCGGAGAGTACATCGCCCGGGTTGTCGTCGGTTTTAAGACCAACGGTTTCGGGGTGAGCGCCGAAGTTGGCTATAATGGTCTGCTTGCCGCCGCTGAAGGGCGCAAAGCGGAAGCGGTAAATATCCTCAATAAAGATGCTGGGGTCGGACTTGTCGGAGAAGTAGCCCGCGGCATTCTTCTTGGCAAAGTACATTTCGCCTTCTTCCATGTTGTAGAAAGCTTCTCTTATGGAAGCGGCGGTTCTTGTGTAAATGACCTCTAAAAGATGCTTGTCCACGCTGGTATCAAGCTTTTCGCCCTTGAGGTTTGCGGAAACAGCCTTTACAATCTGCTCCGGCTGAGCCGCCCAGATGCCCTGGGTGTCAAAGCCGCTGTGGGTGTGTGTAACGCCTATGTTGATTGAAACGATGTTGTTCTCGCGGGCAAAATCCTTTAAAAGCTCTCTTATTTTGCGCACATCGGTGTTTGCAAAGCCGACGGTGTCGATAACCGCGAAGGCGGAAACGCCTCTGCCGCTGCCGTCGTCAATGCATATTGTGCGGACCTTAATATCGTCATAGGTTGAATATGTAACCTTGCCGATGTCGTAGCCGCCCATTATGTAGGGTCTTTTGCCGAAATCATCGGGGATAAGGCTCTTCTGCGAATAGCCAAGACGCCATACCGAGCCTTCAATCGGAGCGTCAAGGAATTCACTGTGTCCCGCGTAGAAGTTCTCGCTGACATAATCGTCTATGTCAACCCAGTTGTTGTTTTTTGGGATGATTCCGTATATCGAGGCGACGATATAGTTCAAAAAGGCCTCAAGGTACTGCCAAAGGGCGGAAATCAGCTTTGTGAGAGCGTTGCCCGTATGGTCGCTTAAAACATCGTCAATTTTGGGGAAAACGGGCTTCGGTTTGTTAATGCCGAGATTAATGGTGTCCTTGATTTCTTCCTTTTCGGCAAGAGCCTTTTCGATGTATCTGTCAAGACCGTAGGTGTCAACAGGGGCTTTTGCCGCTGCCGTGCTCATTACGCCAAGAGTAAGGCAGACGCAAAGCAAAACAGCAATCAAGGCCCTGAGTTTCTTTGCCATTTTGAATCCTCCTTAAATTAAGCCGTCCCAAAAAAGGACAGGGGTATGCCTTTACATAGTAACATAAAATTCAGCCTTGTGTAAACACTTCTTTGTATCTTTTAACAGATTGTTTTATTATGTCGATTGCCTCATCCTTGCCCCTTGCGTCGCTCAGCGCCGTGGTTTTGCCCTCAAGGGTTTTGTAGACGGAGAAGAAGTGTATCATCTCATCAAAAATGTGGCTGGGGAGCTGGTCAATGGTGGAGTAGCAGTTATACATCGGGTCTCCGAAGGGTATGGCTATAATCTTGTCGTCAATATAGCCTTCATCCTGCATGGAGATTACGCCGATAGGGTAGCAGCGCACAAGGGAGGCGGGGTAAATCGGCTCAGAGCAGAGAACCAGCACATCAAGGGGGTCGTTGTCCTCCGCGAAGGTTTTGGGAATAAAGCCGTAGTTTGCGGGGTAGTGGGTGGAGGTGTAAAGAACCCTGTCAAGAATCATAAGCCCCGTTTCTTTGTCCAGCTCATACTTGTTTTTGCTGCCCTTTGAAATCTCGATTACCGCGATAAAATCATCAGGTGTGATTCTGTCCATGGATATGTCATGCCAAATGTTCAAAATATCACCCTCCCTTTTAGTCTGCCTTTTGGTTTACTTTACATCAACCGAGAAAACTCTGAATATCTCGCTGCCATAAGTTTTAAGAGGCTCTATTGATATTTTGCTCAGCCTTTCGTTTATCTTATGCAGAATAAACCTTTTTCTGTTGTTGTCGACCGAGATTATTTCCCTTTCCTCGCCGTCAATCTCGGCAAGGACTCTGTAAGACTTAATGAGAGTCTTTGGAATCTTGTACTTTTCCTCTTTAAGAGGATATATGCAGGGCATGTTAAGGTAGTTTCTGTTAAGGTCGCTGTCGAAGATAAGCCTTAATTCCTCAACAAAAACAGGGGAGTCAAAGCTGTACTCAATTCTCTCGCCCTTTTTTCCTTCCCATGCGTTGTTCCGGCCGTCATAGTCCCTGTCAAAGCCGTTTCTTACTGTCTCGCTGTTTGTCTTAGCCGACTTTGTAAGCATAGATAGCTCTCTTTTAACTCCGGGAATAAAGCAGTCATCGTACAAAAGCGTCTGCTGGAGAAGGGGAATGTCAATATTCCTGACATTCTTTCCGCTCTTAACGGCTATCGCGACGCCAGTTCCAACAGCCTGACCCATTAGTGAGCAGGTGCCCATGACCCTGCTTGAGCTCATGGCGATGTGGGTCGCGCTGATATTCCTGCCCGCGAACAAGAGGTTTTCTATATTGACCGAATACAGCGCTCTCCAAGGAATTCCCCATGGGGAGGGGCAGGGGTGGTTTACATTGCCGCCGCTTTCCCTGTGATTAAAGCCCAGAGGGTTATGGTCGTCCATTGGCCAGCCGCCGTAAGCGACTGTGTCGCTGAACTTGCCGCCCGCCTCCACATCGTTTTGGGTGATAATATGCTCGCCCACATAGCGGCGGCTCTCCCTCTTGCCGGGAAGAAAGCCTATCCAGTCAAGAACCCAGTTGTCAAAGCCGTGGTCACCCTGGTTTTTAAGATGGTCCCATACTCCGAAGGCTATGCTAAGCAGCTCATGCCTTAAATCGTCTGTGTCGTGAATGCTGTCCCTGTCGCCGCCAAGCTCTATCCACCAGAAGTTAGTGCCCATTCTGTGGTTTCTGAAGTTAAGCTCCTCGTCGGTCTTAAAGGTCCTTGCCCATTCCGGCTTTATAAACTTTTTAGGCGAGTCGGTTTCCCTAATCTGAAGAAGGCAGCTAAGACCCATCGTTTTATTGTCACGCTCCGCTGGGGCTAAAGACTCTCCAAAATCGTCCCTGCTCTCCCTGCCCAGCATGTATTTGGCGTTTGTAAGGGGAGCGAGAATGGAGTCGCCCGAGCAGTCGGCGAAATACTCCGCCTCTACAATATGATAGGTTTCCGAGGTCATCTGCCAGCCCTTTACGCTTAATATGCGGTTTTCCTCGCGCTTTGCGTCAATGCAGGTGCAGTTTAAAAGCAGGGTTATGTTCTTTTCGAGATACGCCTTTTCATACACAACGCTGTCCCAGACGGTATAGACCCTGTCCTCGTTTCGGTAATGGTTTTCGAGGATAATCTCCTCCAGAATTCCCGTCTCCCTGTTGTCCTTGCCCCTTGCGCCGCAGACCCACATTCTGATTTCGCTGGAGGCGTTGCCGCCGAGAACGGGTCTGTCCTGCATGAGCACAACTTTAAGCCCGTGACGGGCAGCGGCTATCGCGGCTATTGTGCCCGCCATTCCGCCGCCTACTACGCAAAAATCCGCTTTATGATGAACGGTTTTCAATAAATCACCTTCTTAGCTTCTTTCTAATATCAATATACCACCTGAACAGCTTCAAGTAAATGTTTATGGGGCGATAATGGTACAGAATTTAGGCTTTTGTCAGGGTACTATTTCCATTTGCCTTAAATTTCTGTATAATGAATTTTGCAGGTTTTACTTAAAGGAAGTGTTTATATATGCTGTATCTGGTCCTCGGCAGAGCAAGGAGCGGAAAAACGGAGTTTATAAGAAATCTCATCGCCGACTTTATAAGGGTCGGCAGGGAAAACCTTATTCTCCTTGTGCCCGAGCAGTTTTCATATGAGAGCGAAAAGGCAATGCTGAGCCGTCTGGGAGCCGACAAAATGCAGAGCCTTGACATACTCAGCTTTTCAAGGCTGGGGCAGAAACTAAGAGAGAAATACGAGCCCTCATCCCCCTCCGAGCCGGACAAGGGTCTTGCCGCCGCCACAATGTGCATGGTGCTGTCCTCTTTGTCCGAGAGCTTAAAGTTCTACAAGGATTCATGCGCAAATGAGCAAATAATCTCCGAGCTTTTGTCACTGTATAACGAGCTGAGAGCTTTAGGCGTTTCGCCCGAAAATCTCAGAAGCACGGGGGAGTCTCTTTCCTCCGACTCTTTAAGGGAGAAAACCGCTGAGGTTTCATTTATCTTCTCAACCTTTGAGGCGATTTTAAAGCAAACCGTCCCCGACGGCGACGCCATGAGCCAGCTTATAAGGCTCTCAAGAGAGCACAAACCCTTTGAGAAAAAGCTTATTTTCCTTGACGCCTTCGCCGGCTTTACAAAGCAGGAGCTTTACGTCATAGAGCTGATGGTGCGTCAGGCGGACGCTGTGTATGTAAGTCTGACTTCAGAGTTCCTTTACGACGAGGCGCCGGGAATTGGCCCCTTCGGTCATACCGTCAGAACAATAAATCAGCTCAGGGAAATAGCTAAAAGGGCGGGGGTACCCTTCGGCAAGCCGGCGTATCTTTCGGGCCCCTCAAAGTACAATAACTTCCCGCCGATTCTAAAACGCTACAATTCCCCTGAGCTCAGAGCCCTTGAGAAGAATATTTACAGCGTCAACCCCCATGTCTACAGCCTGCCCGCTGACAATATCACCATCGCCTGCGCGGCGAACTACATGGAGGAGAGCGAGTACATAGCCCTGACCGCAAAGAAGCTCATAAGGGAGCGGGGAATCAGGGCAAGGGACATTGTGGTTATTGAGCGCATGCCCAATCAAATGCGCACCGCCGTCTCCGCCGCCTTTAAAAAGTACGGCATACCGGTTTTTGAGGACAATCTCCGACCCCTTGACACCGACCCGCTGACGCAGTTTGTCCTCTCAGCCGCCCGAATCGCCGCCGAGGGTTTCGGCACAGAGCTTATAATGCGCTTTTTAAAGACGGGACTGACGCCTCTCAGCGTTGAGGACATTTCCCTTCTTGAGTCCTATGTGCTTATCTGGCAGATAGACAAATCGGAGTGGCTGACCGAATGGACAAAGCACCCTGATGGCTACGGCTTTGAGTTTACCGACAAGGATAAAACTACGCTCAACAAGATAAACGAGCTAAGACTCGCGGTTGTTGAGCCGCTTTTGGAGCTTAAAGCCGCTTTGGAGAAAGGCAGCGGCAAGGAGTGCGCAAAGGCTCTTTATGAGTTCATCGAGGAAATGGACGCAAGGGAGGCTCTGAAAGAATACGCAATACTCCTCAATGACAGCGGCAATATGCCCTATGCCCTTGAGTGCGAGCGGGTGTGGGATATTCTCATGCAGAGCCTTGACGACATAGCAAATCTCTTAGGCGACGAATACTACTCCCCCAGGGAGTTTTACGCAATACTAAACACCCTGATTTCAAGCCGCGAGATAGGCAGTATCCCCAAGGGTCTTGACGCTGTTACCATAGGCAGCGCGGACAGGATAAGAACATCCTCCCCCAAGGTGGTATTTATTGCGGGCGCCAACGAGGGCGAGTTCCCCGCGCCCCTTGAAAGCAGCGCCATTTTCACCGACAGGGAAAGGCGCGCCCTCTTAAACGCGGGCATCGAGCTTGCCTGCGCCGACGAATACAAGGCGGCTCAGGAGAGATTCATCGTCTACTCAGCCCTCACCGCCGCCACCGACAGCCTTTATATAACCTACTCCCTTGCGACCTTCACAGGCGCCGAAAAGCTCCCCTCGGAAATCGTCACCATGGTGGAGAGTCTTTTCCCCAAATGCCGCAAGGTGGACTTTTCCATGATGGAGCCTATGGAAAAAATAGAGAGCGCCGAGTCGGCCTTTGAGCAGGCGGCGATAATGTGGAACGAAAACACCGACACAGCGGCGACCCTCAAAGCGTTCGCCCAAAGCCGCGAGGAGTTTAAGGGCAGGGTGGAGGCTATTAACAGACTTATAACAAGGGGCAGCATCTCCTTTGCCGACAAGGAGAGCGCGAAAAAGCTCTACGGCGAAAAGATGTTTATAAGCCCTTCAAAGGTAGAGACCTTCTACCGCTGCCCTTTTATGTTCTTCTGCCGCTACGGCGTCAGGGCAAAGCCCTTAAAGGCCGCCGTTTTTGACTTTTCAAAAAGCGGCACCGCCGTGCACTATTCTCTTGAAAAGCTTATCTCCGAGCAGGGCATAGAAAAGCTGAGCGCCCTGCCCGCTGAGGAGCTTAAAGCCCTTATACACTCCGCCGTGACCGAGTATTCCGACAGATACCTCGGCTCAATGCACGAAAGCTCCGCCCGCAACCGATATGTTCTGGAAAAACAGGCGGAAACCGTATACGAGGTGCTCATCCGCCTTATCGAGGAGTTTAAGCTGAGCAGATTCAGGATTAAAGATGTGGAGCTTAAAATGTCCTACGACGGAGAGGTAAGACCCTATGAGCTGATTCTCCCCGACGGCTCCGCCGTTGCCATCACCGGCACCGTTGACAGGGTGGACATTATGCAGGAGTCGGGCAGGTCATATATCAGAGTCATGGACTACAAGACAGGCGGCGTGGCAAAGGGCAGATTTAAGATAAAAGACATTCTTAACGGACTTAGCATGCAGATGCTCATATACCTTATAGGTCTTTGCGAAAACGGGGGAGCGAGGTACGGCGATGAGCTTCTCCCCGCGGGCGCGCTCTATGTCCCCGCAAGGGCTGAGGTAATTAAAGAAGGCAGACATCTTTCCGAGGACGAGGAAAGGGAGAAAAAACTCAAACTCGGCAAGATGAAGGGTCTAATCCTTGATTTGCCCGAGGTAATAATGGGCATGGACTCAAGCGGCACGGGAATTTTCATCCCCGCCTTTATTGACGCCTCAGGCTTTGTCAAAGGCTCGGTATATTCCCTCCAGCAGTTTAAGGCTCTGAAGGAGTACATAGACAAGAAAATCAAGGACATGGCGACAGCTCTCAGGGAGGGAAATGTTTCGGCTCTGCCCACGGAAAACAAAGTCTGCGAGAGCTGCGACTACAACGCGGTTTGCGGCAGGGAAAAGGACGGCCCCGTAAGACAGCTTTATGACCTTGACGACGACGCTGCATGGCAGGAAATCTTTAATGCGGCGGGCATGAATGAGGAATAAAAATTAGCGGCGCAGTTTAGGAGGAAACTATGTCTAAGGTGAACTGGACAGACCAGCAGAAAAGAGCCATTGAGCTCAGAGGCGGCTCCATAGCCCTTTCCGCGGCGGCGGGCTCAGGCAAAACCGCCGTTCTGGTAGAAAGGGTTATTGAGATTCTTTTAGACGACGCGGAGCCGGTCGACCCCTCCGAGCTTTTGGTGGTCACCTTTACAAACGCCGCCGCCAACGAAATGCGGCAGAAAATAAAAAGGGCGATAAACGAGAAAATAGCCGAAAACCCCTTCAGCTCCCGCTTAAATCGCCTCAAAATCGGCATCGAAAGCGCGAACATCTGCACCATGGACTCCTTTTGCATAAAGCTTCTCAGAGAAAACTTCCACCTTGCGGGCGTCTCCCCCGACTTCAGACCCCTTGACGGTTCTGAGGAGGAGAGCTTAAAAAAGGACATCCTCGACATGGTGCTGGAGGAGCTGTATGTGGAAAGGGGCGAGCCTTTCAGACGCATGGCGGACATCCTCAGCGACGGCAGGGACGACAGCAGTCTGGGCGAGTTTGTTTCAAGGCTCTATGAGCAGGCCATGGTTTTCCCCTTCCCCGAAAAGTGGCTGGACAGCGTAATAGAGCTTTACGAAAACAGCGGCGAGGGAATCTGGCACGCTGTTATCAGAAAAACCGTAGTCGAGGCTGTAAACTTCTGCGTTTCTCTCCTTAATGACGCCATTGAGATTTCATCTAATGACGAAAAGCTCTCGGAGCTTTACATAGATTTTCTTGAGGACGAAATCCGCCGGTACAAAAAAGTGCTTGACGCCGCGGAAAACGGTCAGTGGGACGAGCTTTATGAAAAAGTGAACACCTTCAGCTTCGGCAGAATCCCCACAGTCAGGGGCGACAGTATTTTCAAGTCCGCCGCCAAGGGCAAAAGGGATAAGGCAAAGGAAGTATTTAAACAGCTCACCGAATACCTTTGCGCCACTTCCGATGAGCATAAAGAGGACATGGAGCTGCTGCTGCCCGTTGCAAAGGAGCTTGTTTTCGCCGCCAAAACCTATGCTGCAAAGCTTTTTGAGGAGATGAAGGCCAAAAACGCCTACTCCTTCTCGGTTTTAAATCAGCTCACTTTGTCCCTTCTCGTAAAAGAAGAAAACGGAGCGCTGGTCAAAACAGAGCTGGCAAAGGAGCTTGCCTCCGGAATAAAGCATGTTCTGATTGACGAGTTCCAGGACACCAACGAGCTTCAGAACACCGTATTCAGGGCATTGTCAAGCGACGGCGAAAAGCTGTTTGTGGTGGGCGATGTAAAGCAGAGCATTTACAGGTTCAGGCTCGCCATGCCCACAATATTTATAAATCTTCTCGAAACCTCGTCAGACTACGAGGAAAGGAGATTCCCCGCAAGGCTCTTCCTTGACAGGAACTTCAGAAGCAGGCGGGGCATAGTCTCCGCTGTAAACTTTATATTTAGCCAGCTTATGTCCAAAGAGGCGGGCGAGGTTGAGTACACGGACGGTCACGCCATGACAGCGGGCGCCGACTACGACAATGAGGAAAAGCGTCAGAACCCCGCAGTCGCCCTTCATATTCTCGAATATAACAAAAAGGAAAATTCGGATACCAAAATAGAGTCTGAGGCGGCCTACATAGCCTCATTTATAAAAAAGACCATAGAAAGCGGCGTTTTGGTCGGTCAGAAGGATAAGAAACGCCCCGTAAGAGCTTCCGACTTCGCGATACTTTTAAGGTCGGCGAAAAACAACGCGGCAATTTACCGCAACGCCCTTATAAATCAGGGCATTGACGCCTACGCGGAGGAAAAGACGGGCTTTTTCGGAGCGAGTGAAATCTCCGTTATGCTTTCATTCCTGAGGGCAATCGACAACCCCTCAAGGGATGTGGACCTGCTTGCCCTTATGTTCTCGCCCATTTACGGCTTTACCCCCGATGAAATAGCGGAGCTGAGAAGCCTTGACATGAAAGGCTCCCTTTACTCCTGCCTGAAACTCTACGCCGCCAAGGGCAATATTAAGGCAATATCTCTCTATAACGATATTCATCTGCTCAGAAACCTTTCAGGGATAATGCCCACCGCAAAGTTTATCAGGGCTCTTTATGAAAAGACGGGCTTTATGTCCATAGTGGGAGCCATGAGCCGCAGCGACAAAAGAAAGGCGAATCTTTCTCTCCTTTGCGAATACGCCGAGGAGTACGAGAAAAACAAGGGTACGGGTCTTTCGGGCTTTATAAGAAAGATGGACGCCCTTCAAAGAATCAGCGCCGTTTTGCCCTCCGCCTCGGCGGTTTCGGAGGGCGCCGATGTGGTGCGCATTATGACGATTCACAAGTCAAAGGGTCTTGAGTTCCCCTTTGTGATAATCGCAAACTGCGCCGAATCGCTTACCAATCCCAATCAAAAGCACCTTGTCACCCCCGAAACGGGAGCGGGCATCAAGATAAAGAATCCCGAAAGAATGAATGTCTATAAAACAATCCCCTCCGTCGCCACCGAGCTGCTTGCCAAAAAGAACGGCGCCGCAGAGGATTTAAGGCTTTTGTATGTCGCCATGACCAGAGCCAGAGAGGCTCTGATTATGGTTGGCACCGTCGAATCGGCCGAAAGAAAACTCAGCAAAACCCTTGCCGTCACGCCCGTTAAAGGAAAGCTCAGCCCCTATGCGGTAAACACCGCCCAGAGCTTTTTGGACCTTCTGCTCTGCGGACTTTTAAGGCACCCCGAAGCCGCTGCTTTAAGGGAGATTGCCGGCGCCGACGCCATAATCGATACTCTGCCCGCTGACTTCAAGCTAAGTCTTGTAATAAACCGGCAGGGTTCAGAGTCTGCGGAAGAAGTAACAGAAGAATGCGGTGTCAATGAGGAGATGCTGAGAGAAATTGAAAAGAGGGCGGACTTTGTCTACCCCTACATTCCCCTTTCGGCCGTTCCCGCAAAGATGTCCGCCTCCGAGCTTTTCGCCGTGCGTTTTAACTCCGATTTCTTTGCTCAGACAAAGCCCTCATTTGCCTATGGCGAGGAAATGAGCGCCGCCGATATGGGTACGGCAAACCACAAATTCCTCCAGCTTTGCGACTTTAAGGCGGCTATGAAGGATATAGACTCAGAAATTCAAAGGCTTGTTGTCTCGGGTCAGCTGACCGAAAGGGAGGCAAGCGCCGTATCGAAAGAGGATATTTCGATTTTCCTTGAGAGCGAAACGGCGAGAAATATCGTTACAGCCGACTCGGTGCTCAGGGAGCGGAATTTCACGATTCAAATTCCCGCCTCCTCGGTTTTCCCCGAGCTGCGGGACGCGGAGTCCGATGAGAAAATCCTCGTGCAAGGCAGAATTGACCTTGTTTACATAAAGGACGGCAGGGCAGTGGTGGTGGATTATAAGACCGACAGACTGAATTCAACCGCTCTCCTTGTCAGCCGCTATGCGGGTCAGCTCAAAGTTTACCTCAGAGCCGCGGCGGAAATTCTGAATATGCCTTACGAAAAAGTCTCAGCCGAAATCTACTCTCTGCACCTTCACAAAAGCATTCCCGTGGAATATGCAAGTCTTTTTTACCAATACTAAAATTGGCAATAGCTCTAAATCAAGGAAAACGCCGCCGATTTTGGGGCAGCGCATACCCGCCTTGAGTGAGGTGTTTCCCCGCGTGCCTATGTCAAGCGAGCCCCGCCCGGCGGGGAAGTTTCCTTGCGGCGTGTTTTCCCGCCCGCCCCGAGCGGCGAGAGCCGAATCCGCCCGAGCGGAGATTGCCCGAGTTAGCGGCACTCCCGCTTTGCGGTTTCCGCGCGGACAAAATAAACCCCGTCCCGAGCGGCGCTTGCGTTCCCACGGCAAAGGCCCATTCCCGCCCCTGCGCCCAACAACAGAGGGAGCGGAGACCCCTGACAGAGCGCCGTTCCCGCCTCTGACGCGGCGTGGGCGGAATTGGCGATTTGAGAAGGTATAAACATGCGAAAAACGGCTTAAATTGTAAAGAAATTCTAAATTTTATGCGTATGCGAAATAAAACATTTGACATTAATACGATAAAGAGTTAAAATATTTTTAAAGTGCGGCTTTGCGCTTTTATTTGACTTATGTTTTTCGTCAGTAGTTCGCTGCTGTGAAATAACGGTTAAATATATTTGGCATTATTGTGTCATCAGCACTTATTCAAGCATTTTTCCGGATTGCCGATTAATCGATGATAACAGCTTGGGCTGATTTAATATAAGCAGGGCTGTTTTGACGCTATATTTTTTGTGTATAGGCCCATTATACGCAGTGGGCAGATGTCAAAAAATGTGAATATTATTGATTTTCGGCACTTCCGTAGATTTGGGCGCAAAGAGCGTCCGACTTACAAAAAACAAGGAGGTGCATTGCTTGGACCCGATTCTGATAGCCGCAATAGTCGCTGGCGGGGTCATACTCTTTGGAGTAGGATTTGCCCTCGGCAGCGTTTACAGAAGAAAAGTAGCAGAAAGAACAATAGGCTCGGCTACTGACGAAGCAAACAGAATAGTCAGTCAAGCTATTGCTCAGGCAGAAACGAAGAAAAAAGAAGCAATTATCGAAGCAAAGGACGAAATTCATAAGCTGCGCACAGAGGCGGACCGTGAAATTCGTGAGCGCAGAACGGAAATTCAGCGTCAGGAGCGCCGCTTGATTCAAAAAGAGGAGAGCCTTGACAAAAAGCTGGACGCCCTTGAGAAAAAGGACGAAACCCTAAACAAAAAGCTCAAAACCGTTGACGAAAGACTTGAAGAGCTGGTAACCCTGAAGAAAAGCCAGTACGAAATGCTGGAGAGAATTTCGGGATTCAGCCAGGAGCAGGCAAAGGAATACCTGCTTAAAAACCTTGAGGATTCCCTTGAGCACGAAAAGGCAGTCATGCTCATGGAGCATAAGCAAAAGACCCTTGAAGAAGCGGAAGCGATGGCAAGGGAGATTATATCCACCGCTATTCAAAGGTGCGCTGCCGACCACGCCGCAGAGGCTACCGTTTCCGTTGTCGCTCTGCCCAATGACGAAATGAAGGGCAGAATCATCGGACGCGAGGGCAGGAACATCAGAGCCCTTGAGACCACTACAGGCGTTGACCTAATCATTGACGACACGCCCGAGGCAATCACCCTCTCCAGCTTTGACCCGGTAAGGAGAGAGATTGCAAGGCTGACATTAGAAAAACTCATTGCCGACGGCAGAATCCATCCCGCCCGCATTGAGGAAATGTACGACAAAGCCCGCCGCGAGGTTGAGGCAACAATTAAGCAGACAGGCGAAAGAGCGGTTATCGAGGCCGGCATAAACGGCGTACATCCGGAAATCGTAAAGCTCCTGGGCCGTTTAAAGTACCGCACCAGCTACGGTCAGAATGTGCTTGACCACTCCCTTGAGGTTTCACATATCGCAGGTCTTATGGCTGCGGAGCTGGGCGCGGATGTTAAACTCGCGAAGAGAGCAGGTCTCCTGCATGATATAGGCAAGGCGATAGACCATGAGTTTGACGGCTCCCATGTGCAGTTGGGCGCAGAGTTCGCCAAGAAGTATAAGGAGAACGATCAGGTAATCCACGCTATAGAGGCTCACCACGGAGAAACCGAGCCCAAGACCGTTGTGGCATGTCTTGTTCAGGCGGCGGACGCTATTTCAGCCGCACGACCCGGCGCAAGGCGTGAAAACCTTGAAAGCTACATCAAGCGCCTTGAAAAGCTGGAGGAAATAGCGACATCCTTTGAGGGTGTTGAAAAGTCCTTTGCAATTCAGGCAGGCAGAGAGGTTCGCATCATAGTCAATCCCGAAGCAGTTTCGGATGACAAGATGATACTTGTTGCCCGTGATATTGTTAAGAAGATTGAAGATGAGCTTGAATATCCCGGACAGATTAAGGTTCATATTATCAGAGAGAGCCGTGCCGTTGAATATGCAAAATAACGGCACAGAACTTAAAAGTGCTTTTATTTGCAAAGAGTGAATTTACGGCAGGCGGCTATCCGCTTGCCGTTTTCGTTTATAAGAGGGTTTGAAAGGGGCAAATCATGAATATTTTGGCAATCGGCGATGTGGTAGGTACACAGGGATGCGAGTTTCTTCGCGCCCACTTGCCGGCCATAAAAAAACTTAATCAAATAGACATATGCATTGCCAACGGAGAAAACTCCGCTCAGGGCAACGGCATTACCCCCTCATCGGCGAATTATCTTTTGGAGAGCGGCGTTGACCTTATCACAACGGGCAACCATGTTTTCAGAAGGCATGAGGTTTACGAGTATCTGAATTCATCGGTTCCCGTAATCCGCCCCGCCAACTTCCACCACACCACCCCCGGCAAGGGCTTCTGGATTATAGACAGAGGCAGATTCTCAGTCGCCGTAATAAACCTTGCGGGCACCGTTTACATGGAGTCGGCAAGCAACCCCTTTGACAAGGTGGACGAAATTCTGAATGAACTTAAAGACATAAAAAACATTATAGTGGACTTCCACGCTGAGGCCACGGCGGAGAAAAAGGCTCTGGGCTTCTATCTTGACGGCAGAGTCTCGGCGGTTTTCGGCACTCATACCCATGTGCAGACCTCCGACGCCTGCATTTTGCCTAAAGGCACAGCGTACATCACCGACCTTGGCATGACGGGTCCCGTACACTCGGTTCTGGGCGTTGAGCCTTCTCTCGCAATCGAAAAGCTCAGAACAGGCATGCCCGTAAGGTTCGAAAACCCCGCCGGAAAGGTCAGCATGAACGCCTGCATTTTCTCCATAGACGAAAAAACGGGCAAAGCCCTATCCGTCGAAGCAATTACCATAGAATAAAGGAAAAGGAATATGAAAAAGTCCTTAAAAATAATCGCGCTGATTTTATCCTTTGTAATTCTTTTCTCCTCCTGCTTCAGAAAGGAGCCGGGTACGGAGGACGCAAGCTCCGAAACAAAAATCGGCGGCGAAACGAAAAGACCCGCTCAGCAAGTTGACAGGGTGCGCCTGCCCTTTTCTTTGGAGGACAGCCTTAACCCCTTCTTTTTAAAGGGCGTGAGAAATATCAGCCTCGTGCCCCTGATGTTCGACTCCCTCTATGTGATTGACGAAAAATATATGCCCGTCCCTTCCGTTGCCCTTGAGGCTGTGGAGGAGGGCCTTAATATAAAGGTCATTTTAAAAGAGGGCATAACCTTCAGCGACTCAAGCCTGCTTACAAGCGCGGATGTGGTTTACTCCTTCCATCAGGCAAGGCTCTCGCCCTCGTACAAAACTCAGCTTTCGGCCTTCAGCTCCTGCGAGGCTGCGGGAAGGTACGAAGTGCGTTTTGCGCTTAAACAGCCCACGCTCTCACCGCTTAGCCTGCTTGATTTCCCGATAGTAAAACAAAACACCGCCGACCAAAGCGAACAGGTGCCTAAAGGCAGCGGAAGATACATATACAGAGCCGAAAACGGCGAGTACCTTTTGGAGCCGAACCCCTCCTACAGGGAGAACAACGACATCGCAAGGACTATAAGGCTCATACCCATAGGAGAGAGCGTGTCCCCCGTATTCATACTCGAAACGGGAGAGCTGGACGCCTGCTTTGACGATTTGTCCTCAGGAGCCGTCCGCAGAGCCGACGCCGCTCAGACGGGCGCGGTTCTCAATAACCTTGTGTATTTGGGCGTAAACAGCAAAAACTATGTGCTCTCCGACAAGGCGGTCAGGAACGCCCTTTCCCGCACCATTCTCCGCTCGGACATCAGCACAAGAGTGTATTCGGGCAACGCCCTGCCCGCTCAGGCTCCCGTCAACCCCGCAAAGCAAAGCTACTCCTACTTTGCCGACAACATTAAGGAGGGCATCGAGGTTTGGGAGGAGCTGGGCTACAATCAGTTCACCTCCGGCGGCGTAAGAAGGGGCGGCAGGGGAGTTTTAAGTTTCACTTTAATCTGTCCGTCGGAGAATCAGTTTAAAGTTCAGCTTGCAAAGTCTGTTGCGGGCAGCCTTAAAGAGGCGGGAATCAAAATCACCGTCAGAGAACTGACCACACAGCAGTACAAAGAGGCTTTAAACGCCGGCAATTACGATTTGTATATCGGTGAAACAAGGCTTTTAAACAATATGGACTTGTCCGAGTTCTTTAAAGCCGACGGAGCTTTGTCCTTTGGCATTGACCCCGAATCCCCCATAGCCAAGGCGTATTTCGACTATGTGGGCGGCACAATCTCCGAGTCGGTGTTCTGCCGTCAGTTCGTGGAAGAAAGCCCCTTTATACCCCTTGTTTTCAGAATGGGCGTCCTCTACTACTCCCGCGGCATTGACAAGGAAGTAAAGCCCGTGGGCGCAAGTCTCAATGTTTACGCCAATATCCACGAGTGGAACGCGGACTAGCGCGGAAATAATAAAAAAGCCTTGTAATCAGAGCCGACAAGTGATATAATTACTGAGATATTAATGCACTGGGATATCCCTCAGATACCCCGGTGCTGTTTTGTGCATTTTTTGTGGGTGTGAAATTGTATAAATCGCCTAAAAATAAACTTACAGCGCATATGGATTTAGAGTTTATATATAAATGAAAATCCAAATTTTTGCGCTTTTTGGGCTTTAAAACACACTCTCCCCGAATTGCCCATAAAATTCTTGAATAAAGGCGACAAATAAAAATATATTTTCAATTAACAAGACTTTTCTCGCTCCGCGGAAAATCACTTATGCCGCTGGTGGCAAATCAGCGTCAGGGGGGGTACGGCGGCAAGAAAAAAACCGCCCTTGGCGGTCAGGTGCCGCAGCGCCCCGACCCCGCAAGGGAACGGCGGCAAAGCATCCCCTTATTCGGCGGCAAGCGAAATGCCCGCCCGCGGCGGTTCAAGCGGCGGCGAAATACTCAGCAGCGAATCCGCCAAGCCCCGCAGGCGGCGGAAAAAGGCAAAAATCAACCCGACAAATTTATTGTATTTTAGCGAATTATAATGTAAAATATCAGAAAATTTTTTAATTCGATTGAATTCGGTGAATTTTGATACTATAATGTAAGTTATTGCAACCTTTATTACTTTAGCGTTACAACGCTTTAAGGCAAAACCAAAGTAAACAAATTCTGGAAATCGGCAGACTCATTCAAAGTTTTTGCTTTTTAATAAAAAGACTGTTTGTCTGCGCTCGAAACTTAGGAGTGATAATCTTTATGCAGGTTTTTTTCAACTTCGTAATGGACGGACTGAACCTGGGCAGTGTGTACGCGCTGGTCGCGCTGGGCTACTCAATGGTTTACGGCATCGCCAAAATGCTTAACTTCGCCCACGGCGACATAATCATGGTGGGCGGCTACGCAATTTATGTAATGTTCCTGCAAAAGGATTTGGGCATCGCCGCGGCGGTTGTCGCTTCGGTAATCGTCTGCTCTTTGCTGGGCATTATCATTGAGTTTTTGGCTTATCGCCCCCTTAGAAACGCATCTCCTCTTTCCGTCCTTATTACAGCTATCGGCGTCAGCTACCTGCTCCAGAATATTGCGCTTTTAACCTTTACATCAGAGCTTAAGCTCATCTCCGGCTTTATTAAGCTCCCCACCTTTTATGTGGGTCCTGTGAGGATTGATGGCGTATCGATACTTATTTGGATTACAACTCTTGCAATAATGGTTGCGCTTAACTACTTCATACAGAACACCAAGACAGGAAAGGCTATGCTCGCGGTGTCTGAGGACAGGGGAGCGGCTCAGCTCATGGGCATTGATGTAAACAAAACAATTACCATCACCTTCTTTATAGGCTCCGCTCTCGCGGGACTCGCCAGCGTACTTTACATAGCAAAGTATCAAAAGATTGAGCCTTATACAGGCTCGGTATTCGGCATAAAGGCATTCTCCGCGGCCGTATTCGGCGGCATCGGCAGCATTCCCGGCGTAGCCCTCGGCGGAATACTTATCGGACTTATCGAGGCGCTGGCTATCGGCTATCTTCCCGATACCCTTCGTCCCGCGTCGGACGGCGTCGCGTTCGCAATACTCATCATCATGCTTGTGTTAAAGCCCTCCGGCATTTTGGGCAAGACCAAGATTGAAAAGGTTTAAGGGGGGCTTTGGGATGAAAAAACTGCTTAAATCAAAGTCACTCATCTTCACTTCGGTATTAATCGTACTTTACATATTAATTTCCGTTCTGATGTTTGAAGGCAAGTTCACAAGGAGCCAGCAGGCAATCCTTCTCAAAATGTGCTCCAGCATCATACTTGCCATGTCGCTGAATCTCGTAGTAGGTTCCCTCGGCGACCTGTCGCTGGGTCACGCGGGTTTCTTCTGCGTGGGAGCATACGCCGGCGGATACTTCGCCGTAAACGCGAATCTGCCGCTGCCCTTGGTATTCGTAATCGCCCTTATTATAGGCGGCATTACCGGAGCCCTTTTCGGATTCTTCATAAGCTCCACCATTTTAAGGCTCAGAGGCGACTATCTGGCGATAGTAACCCTTGCCTACGGTGAGCTGATCCGTTCATTTGTAAAGATAATTCCCGCTCTCGGCGGAACAAGGGGACTTATCGGCGTCCCCAGCCTGGGAGCAAGAGGCAAGCAGTTCCTATACATGTTTGCGGTTGTTATAGTAAGCTTTATACTGATTTCAAACTTTACCAGATCCCGTCACGGCAGAGCAATAAACTCCATCAGAGACAACGCAATAGCCGCTCAGTCAATAGGCATAAACATAAACCGCTATAAGGTAATGACCTTCACAATCTCCGCATTCTTTGCGGGAATGGCAGGCGTGGTGTTCGCTTTCTTCAAGAGCAATTTGGAGCCCTCGGACTTTACCTACAACCTTTCGATTGAGGCGCTTTTGATGGTGGTCTTCGGTGGCATGGGCAATCTCTTCGGCTCGGTAGTCGCGGCGGCTGTAATTACGGCTCTGCCCGAGATACTGAGAGACGCCGAGGAGTACAGACTCCTGATTTACGCAATATCCCTGATACTTCTCATGATATTCACATCCAACCCGAAGCTCGTGGAATTGCGCAAGAGAATTATGCCAAAAACACTGTTCGCCGGTCGTCGTAAGGAGGGAGCAACAGATGATAATGCTTAAAACGGTTGATTTGGGTATCTCCTTCGGAGGCCTTAATGCGGTTAACGCATTTAACATAGAAGTAGAAGAAGGCGAGCTTTACGGTCTTATCGGACCCAACGGAGCCGGCAAAACCACGGTGTTCAACCTTCTCACAGGCGTTTACAAGCCCACAACGGGCAGTTTCAGCCTTGCGGGCGTTGACCTTACGGGCAAATCGCCTACCGAAATCTGCAACCACGGCATAGCAAGAACCTTCCAGAACATAAGGCTCTTTAAAAATATGACCGTTCTTGACAATGTTAAGGTCGCCCTTCATCAGAGAATGAAGTACAGCCTTGCCTCCAGCTTTTTAAGGCTGCCCAATTACTTCTCAATGGAGAAGAAGATGAACGAGGAGGCTTTAAGGCTTCTCAAGGTTTTCGACCTTGACAATGTAAAGGACCACAATGCGGCAAGCCTTCCCTACGGCAAGCAGAGAAAGCTTGAAATCGCAAGGGCAATGGCTACAAATCCCAAACTCCTTCTTCTTGACGAGCCCGCCGCAGGCATGAATCCCAACGAAACCGCGGAGCTTATGGAAACAATCAGATTCGTCCGCGGCGAATTCAATATGACAATCCTGCTTATAGAGCACGATATGCGCCTTGTCGCGGGCATCTGCGAAAGGATTACCGTTCTCAACTTCGGCACCGAGCTTGCCAGCGGCGAAACATCGAAAGTGCTAAAGGACCCGCAGGTCATCACAGCCTATCTCGGCGAGTAAGGGGGAAGCTCAGTGGCATTATTAAAGGTAAGCAATTTAGAGGTAAGCTACGGCGTCATCAGAGCCATCAAGGGCATATCCTTTGAGGTAAACGAGGGCGAGATTATAGCCCTCATAGGCGCAAACGGCGCCGGCAAGACAACCATTCTCAATACAATAACGGGACTCGTCCCGGCAAAGAGCGGCACCGTCGAGTTTGACGGAAAGAACATAACCAAGACCGCCGCCCACAAAATCGTGCGGATGGGCATGGCTCATGTCCCGGAGGGCAGGCGCATTTTCCAGAACCTGACCGTCTACGACAATCTGAAACTCGGCGCCTTCACAAGGGACGACAAAAAGGAGTTTAAGGAAAATCTCGAAAGAGTTTACGCCAGCTTCCCTCGACTTGAGGAAAGAAAGAATCAGATAGCGGGAACTCTCAGCGGCGGCGAGCAGCAGATGCTTGCCATCGGCAGGGGACTTATGTCCAATCCCAAGCTGATGCTCCTTGATGAGCCCTCAATGGGACTTTCTCCGATTTTCGTCGCCGAGATTTTCGAGATTATTCAGACAATAAACAAAAACGGCACAACCGTCCTGTTGGTTGAGCAGAACGCTAAAAAGTCCCTTTCCATTTCAAACAGAGCCTATGTTCTCGAAACCGGCAAGATTACCATTGCCGATACTTCCGAGAACCTTATGAACAACGAGGCTGTCAAAAAAGCCTATTTGGGCGAGGACTAATAAAAAGACGCGGAATTTTCCCGCGTCTTTTTTTGCGTCGTTAAATTTTTTTTCACATTTTGCTGGTAAAATTTAACTAAATTTTGAAGGAGAGGACAGTCTGCATGAAAACATCAACCGAATTGCGCAAGGATACCCTAAGCTACATTAAAGACGGAATTGCCTATGTCTGCAAGAATTTCAAAAACCGTTCCCCCGGCTCCGAGTCGGAGAAAAAAGCACAGGAGTATTTCGCGAAGGAACTGGCAAACTATGCGGACGAAGTAAAATCAGAAACCTTTACCCTTCATCCCAAGGGATTTATGGGTTTTATCCCCATAGTATCGGTTCTTATGATAATCAGCGTAGTATTGTTCTTTGTGCAAAAATATGTCCGGAACCCCGTATTCCCCTACATATCAGCGGTTTTAACCCTTATCTCAATCGCCATGTTCTTGTTTGAGTTCCTTTTCTACCGCGAGTTTATAGACTTCCTTTTCCCAAAGGCAGAATCGGTAAATGTCTATGCCGTAAGAAAGGCTAAGAACGAGCCCAAGAGAAGGATAATCTTCGGCGGACACGCCGACGCGGCCCATGAGTGGACCTATTCTCTCCACGGTCAAATCAAGACCCTTTTACCCGTAATGGGCGGCGGCATCCTCAGCACCTTTGGCCTTATGTTTGTTTTCCTTATCTATATAATCAAAGGCACTCCCGACCTGAACGCGGGCGCATGGAATGTGATTTCATGGCTCTCCCTCGTTACAATCGTTTTCTATATTGCCCTTATGTTCTTCATTAACTGGAGGGTAATAGTAGACGGCGCGAACGACAACCTTTCCGCCTGCTTTGTATCCATCGGCATTTTAAGAGAGATGGCAAAGAACGATTTCCGCTATGACGACACAGAGGTGGGCGTAATCATCACAGGCTCCGAGGAGGCAGGTCTCAGAGGCGCTCTGGCATTCGGCAAAAAACACGCCAAGGAGCTTAACGAAATCGAAACAATCATTATCCCCCTTGAAACTCTGAGAGAGACAAAGCACCTTGCCATCTACGCCCTTGACCAGACGGGCACCGTGCGCAACGACAAAAAGGTTGGAGAGCTTTTAAGGAGAGCGGGCAAGAATGTAGGCATCGACCTTCCCTATGCCGATATTTACCCCGGCTCAACCGACGCAGCGGGCTTTACCCGCACGGGAATCAAGTCCTGCGGTCTGGGCGGCGTTGACCACAATCCCAGAACCTACTACCACACCCGCCACGACACATATATCAACATCGGTCTTGACTGCATGGAAAAGACTCTTGAAATCTGCATAGAGGCGGCAAACATCTTTGACAAAGAGGGTCTCGGATAATAACTTAAACTCAGGACGGCAGCTTCGGCTGCCGTTTTTTTCACATTTTGTGCAAACAAATGTTTGCTTTTTTGAAAAACTTGTGTTATACTTATCGCAAACAGAGTATTTTTCCTAAAACTTTACAGTTTTTTCAGATTTAGAACGCCCTTCTGCAGAAAGGACGGGGATAGGGTGAAACCCCTTAACGACACTCAAAAAAGGATATATGAATATCTTGCCGAACGCTCCCAGGACGGGGTACCCCCTTCAATAAGGGAAATCTGCAAGGCGGTGGGACTGCGCTCCACATCGTCGGTGCAGGCAAACCTTGACGCCCTTGAGGAGGCGGGATATATCTCCCGCGACCCGCTGCTCAAAAGGTCGATAAGGGTCCTCGGTCAGCCGGACAATGTGACGAATGTGCCACTGGTGGGTACCGTTACCGCAGGTATGCCCATTTTGGCGGTTGAACATATAGAGGGCTATATACCCTATTCGGGCAAGGTCTCCCGCGACAAACCCCTGTTTGCTCTCAGAGTCCGCGGCGACAGTATGATTAACGCGGGCATTCTTGACGGGGACATTGTCATCTCCGAAAAAACCCCCGACGCCGAAAACGGCGATATCGTCGTTGCCATGCTGGAGGATGAGGCGACCGTAAAACGCTTTTATAAGGACGCAGACTGCTTCAGGCTCCAGCCCGAAAACGACGCCTACGAGCCGATTTTGTCCACAGAGGTCACAATCCTCGGCAAAGTCGTGGCGGTATTAAGGTATTATTGATACTTATTAAACTCAAAATCCATTTAGGCGGCATGAAAATTGCCGCCTTTTATTTTGCTATTCTTTGCAAATTATTTTGGAAAACAATACTTTACGGGAAAAATGCAGAAATCTGTTGAAAAAAAACTTTTTTCAGTCCATAATTAAATCGTGCCCCGACCCAAGGATGGGGGGAGGGGCCAAAGGAAGAAACCAAACCGTGCCCCATTTGGGGCTGTAAGAAGCGGAACAAACAGCGATGCAGATAAAAGTGAGGGAAAATATGGAGAAAAGAAGGAATGTTTTTAGATACATAAGCTTTATAATGAGCTTTATAATGATATTTTCAATTTTTTCGGCAGGAGAACTCACCGCAAAGGCTGACGAGTTTACCTTCCAGCCGGGTATGTATGCGGTAAATGTAAACACAAGGCTGAGACTTCGCTCAGAGCCCGGCACAAACGGGGCAATTTTGGCCTCTCTGCCGAACGGCACCGTTGTGTATGTCACGGAGGTTAACGGCTCCTGGGGCAAGATAACCTACAACGGAAAAACAGGCTGGATAAGCCTTGAATACACGATTTTCAGGGGAGATACCCTTCCCCACACCTTAAAGCGCAAGGTTATAGATGTGTCCTATCATCAGGGCAACATCAACTGGAACGCAGTAAAAGCCGACGGCGTTGAGGCCGCGATTCTCAGAATCGGCGTCAGATACACCGTCAGCAGAAAAATAGGCATGGACACAAAGTTCCTTGAGTACTACGAAGGAGCCACCAAGGCGGGCATCCCCGTCGGCGTGTACTTCTACAGCGACTCCTTTAATGTTCAGGAAGCTCTTGACGAGGCAAACTTTGTAATCTCTGCTCTAAAGAATAACAATATAGTCCTCGAATACCCCGTTTTCTACGACATAGAGGACCCGAACATCTACGACCTCGGCAAAGAAATGTGGACCGCGATGTCAAACGCCTTTATGACAAGAATTGAAGAAGCGGGCTACTACGCCGGAATCTACACCAGCAAATGGCACTTTGAAACATACATTGACCCGTCAATACTGGTTGGACGAGCCGTATGGGTCGCCGAGTATACAACAAAAGAGAACACTACATACAAAGGCGACTACGGAATGTGGCAGTACTCCAGCACAGGCAGGGTAAACGGCATTAACGGAAATGTGGACATGAACTGGTGCTATGTGGACTGGCCGAGTTTCATTAAGAAAAACGGCTACAACGGCTTTGAAAAGCAGGATGAGAACACCTATTGGGACATCATCTCCGCCCCGACTCACGAAAAAGACGGCGAGAGAATCTTAATAGACAAGAAAACCGGAAAAGCAATTAAAGGCGAGCTTATCCCAAGGCTTAAATACAGAGCCAGCGAGCCGACTGTTGTAAAGCAGCCCACTGCCGCACAGGACGGTCTTATGCAGACAGTCTGCCTTGATACCGGCGTAATTCTCGGTCAGACTCCCGTACCGTCGCTTAATTCAGGTCTTGCATCCTACGACTTCGGCACCGATGAGGACTGGATAGTGCAGATTGCCCCCACCTGCGAAACCGCGGGCAGGAGAATCAGGTACGCAAAGAACTCAGGCGGCAAAGAGGTAATCCAATGGGAGCTTATTGCCCCGATTCCCCACGAAGCCGCATCTGAGAAGACAGTAGGCAAAAACGGCAATACCGAGGCAAGAAACCAGACAGTCTGCAAGCACTGCGGCGCTGTGATTGAGTACACACCCCATCTGCTTTACGACTTTGATTTAAACTCCAAGGTTGACGCAGCGGACGCGAGGATTGGCCTCAGAATAGCCGCAAAGCTTGACAAGGCTACAGAATCCCACCTTATTGCATCCGGCGGCGACAAGATAAATCCGAATCTTGCGAGAACAATTCTGAGAAGAGCCGCAAAGCTCGACTAAAGGTAAAAATTTAAGGGCCTCTTAAAGAGGCCCTGTTTTTTTGTTTACAGCGTATCCAGTTTTGCCGCGGCTCTTAGGATTGCCCTCGCGTCTGCGGCGCTTATGCCCTTGCCGTTTACATCGGCTGAGAGCTTTTGATATTCTGTGGGACTGTCCAGTTTTGCCACAAACCGCAGCACCAGTCTTGCGTCGGCTGCCGCCGCCTGCCCGTCGCCGTTTACATCCCCCAAAACGGACAGAAGGAGAGTGTCCGAAACTCCGTCATTGCCGATTAGACTGATTTTCGAACCCGTCGGCACAATTTCGCTGCCCGACAGCAGCTTGCCTTTGGAATTTTTAACCTCAATTTTGCCTGCTTCAAAGCTCTTTAATAAATCCGATACTTTGGTGTTTGGCCTAATATTGTAAACAATCCCTAATTTGCTGTCCAGTTTATAGCCCGAATCCGCCTTTAGTTTAAGTTTGACATTTTCCTCAACAACCACAGTGCAGGAGGCGGTGTAGCCGCCATCCTCCGTAATTGCTTTTATTGTTGCGGTGCCGGACTTTAAAGCGGTCACAACGCCGTTTTGACTTACCGTCGCAACCGAATTATTGCTCGATGTCCAGATAATTTTCTTATTGTCAGCATTTTGGGGCTTTACGGTCGCAAACAAAGTTTCGGTTTTGCCCGTTTTGAGTATAACAGCGTTTTTGTTAAGGCTGACACCCGTAACTTTAATAGGCTTTGGCTTTACGGTAACCGTGCATGAGGCTGTATAGCCGCCGTCCATGGTAACAACCGTAATCACCGCCGTACCAGCAGTCTTGCCCGTCACAAGCCCGCTTTGGCTGACTGTGGCAACCAGTGCGTTGCTGCTTTCAAACCGCACAGACTTATTGTCGGCATTGTGGGGGAGAACCTCATAATAAAGCTGAAAATTCTCGTCTATCATCAGCTCAAGGCTGTTTTTGCTCAAAGTCACGCCGCTAACAGGCACGGGAGCGGCTTTTACGGTAATAACAGCGCTGCCCGTTATCCCGCCGTCCTCCGCAACCGCTGTGACAACAGCAGTTCCGATTGAGAGCGCCTTAATCTCGCCTTTTTGATTAACGGAAACAACGGCACTGTTGCCGGAAATCCAGTAAACATTTTTATTCCCCGCTTCTTCGGGAAGTATCTTTACCGTCAAAGTCCTTTCCTCGCCCACGCTCAAATAAAGCTCCGAGGGCTCGACAATAACATCGGTAACATTCTGAAAAAAGGACTTTACCTTTACCTTGCAGCTTGCTATAAAGCCGCCCTCATCGGTGACGGCGAAAATGTCCGCCTCTCCGGGCGCTACGCCAATAACCCTTCCGTCAGGCTCCGCAACGGCGACGCTTTGATTGCTGCTGACCCATGTAAACGCCTTGTTATTGGCGTTTGTCGGGAGAACAGTTGCGGAGAGATAATCCCATTCCCACTGCTCCAGCTCCATATATGTTTTGTTAAGCTCAATGCCCGTAACCGGCACATATGGCTCGGTTACGGTAACAAGACAGCTGTCGCTGAGCGTCCCGTCCTCCGTTCTGACCCATATTACAGCGCTGCCCGCAGATATGGCTTTAACAAGCCCGCTTTCGTTGACCGACGCAATATCGGAGTCATCGCTTGTCCAAATGAGATTTAGTTCTCTTTTGGAGACAATCTCGCAGAAAAGCTGCTCGGTATCTCCTATTTGGAGATTCAGCTCATTTTTGTTGAGCCTTATTATTTCGATAGTGTCTTTCGGCGGCAAAACCCGAACGGCGCAAAAAACGCTAAAGCCGCCGTCAGCGCTCTCGGCAAAAATCCTCGTTTCGCCCGCATTTACGGCGTTCACCGTCCCGTCTTGCGTGACTGACGCAATTTCTGGATTTTCAGAGTAAAACCTGATATATTTTGCGGTGCTGTTTTCGGGGAGCGCATTGGCGTTTAAAACAAAACTCTCGCCCAAAAACAGTTCCGCTTCGCCTTTATTTATTGCAACGGAGCTGACCCTTACAGCGTCGGGGGTATTCGCGAGGGTGGGATATTTATATTCTCCCGAGGTATTGAGCCTCCAAGCTCCTAAAAAGTTAAAGCCTGTAAAACTGGTTCTGTTCTGCATTTGAGCGTGGCTTAAAGGAGTTCCCTGAGCGTTCCCGCCCAAGCAGCTTATGTCAAGATAGTAGCAATTGCTGAAACCAAAGAGTTTGTATACGGCGGAAATCGCTCCCCTTTGCCCTTCGCCCCTGATTTCTCCCGCATTGTAGCAGTTGGTTGTGGAGCTTGTTTCCCCGTGCAAAGCGGCTATGCCGGCGGAATACTCACCGCCCCACACTGACCCTGCGTTGTAGCAGTCGCTTATTGAAAGGCTGCTCACCGCGCTAATGCCGCCGGCTCTGACATTTCCGCTCACGCTGCCGTGATTGGCAGAAGCGGAAATCTCCCACAAATTGTTCGCGGCTATACCTCCCGCGTTAGTGTCAGAAGAAACCGCGCCTGCGTTTTTGCAGTTTGTAACTTTGCCCTTATTGTCCGAGACAATGCCGCCCGCGTTGTTTGGGGAGTAAACCGCGCCGAGATTCAGGCACTTGTCCGCTTTCGACTCCAAAGAAACGCTGCCGACGATGCCCCCCGCGTTCTCAGCGCCGCTGACACCGCCGTAGTTTACCGAGGAAGAAATCTCAGTGTTTTCGGCAATGCCCACGATGCCGCCCGAGTTTATGCCGCTGAAGCTCGCAACGCTCTTGCAGTTTGTGATTTTTCCGCGAACAGCGACTGCGGCAATACCCCCCGCGGCGCCCTCGGAGGACATAAAGGAGTCAAGGAGAATAAGATTTTTCACTTCCCCGCCGTTTATAAAGCCGAAAAGCCCGCCGCCCTCGGAACTGTCGCAGAACAGCCCCCGTATACTAAAACCCTTGCCGTCAAAAACGCCTTTAAAAGGAGTGTCGGAGCAAGAGCCTATCGGAACAAAAGATTCCGCATAAAGCTGCCAGTTTTCAGTTCCCACATCATTCAGTTCAATATCCGCCCCGAGATTTATATGCTCACCCTCAAAGCTGCGGCCCGAGTTTACAGCCTCGGCAAAGCTTAAAAACTGCCTGCGGGTTTTTATTATATAAGGGTCAGAGGCTGAGCCGCTGCCCGAGTCGAAGACAAAGTCCGGCTCAAACGCGGCGGCGGGCAGGATTGCGGAGCTTAATATTAAGGAGATGCATGCCAAAAAAGCCGTGAGCTTTATGCAAAATCTCTTCATTTCTTTACTCCCAATAATTCTTTTCGGGGAAATATAGCAAAATTTTATCTAATTATACAATTTTTTACAAAAACCGTCAACGAAACAAGTGTTCGGTAAATGGGCATAAAAAAAGCCGCCCTCGGCGGCTCATTGCTTTTCGGTTTATATCAGGCTCTCAAAGCCCGCTATAATGAGAAGGATTTTGGCTAAATCGTCCTCTTGAAGGCTGTCCAGCTCTCTGTAATCCTCAACGGCGGTATCGTCGGCATTGTCGGAGATTTTCCTTACGCTGAGGAAAGGCACTCCCGCTGAGGCGCATACACAGGCAATCGCTCCGCTTTCCATATCAAAGGCGTTGATGCCGAATGTTTTAAGGTAAAGCTCTTTTTTCTCCTTGTCGGTAAGGAACATATCCCCGCTGCCCAGTTTTCCTTTCCGAATGCCTTTAATCTTCAAAGCAGCGTTTAAAAGCTCCTCGTCGGCGGGGAGGGCGGTATATCCTTCGATTTTTTCGCCGAGCTTTCTGCCCGTTGCTCTGAGGTCAAAATCGCACTCCGCGCAGCTTTCTCCGGCGATAATCTCGCCTCTGAACACATGGCTGACGGCGCCCGAAAGCCCGCCGTTTAAAATTCTGTCGGCTCCCATGGATATTAGGTAAGCCGCGCCCGCGGCGGCGTTCGACTTGCCAACGCCGCTTTTTACGCCTATCAAAGTGTCGCCGCCCTTTTCGAACTTTACAAAGCGCTTGCCGTATTGCTCAAAGGCTTCTCCGCCGTTTTTCAGTATGATTTGCTCAAAAGGAGGAAACTCGTTCTCGTCCGCAAAAATAAAACCCGTTGTAATGTTTATCAGTCCTTTTTCTAAAGTAAGCCGCTTTGGCTAATTCTCGTTGCTGATTGCCTCAAACAAAGCCTTTGAGAGCTGGTCGGGGCAGGAGGTGTTTTTAAAGCCGCAGGTTATGCCTGACAGCACATTTATAACCTCCTCCGCCTTTCTGCCCACCACAAGGGCGGCTATGCCCTTTAAATTGCCGCTGCAGCCGTTTTTAAATTCAATTGATTTTATTATATGTTCGTCGTCAAGCTCCATAACGATTTCGCTTGTGCATGTGCCTTTAGTTTTGTACCTGAAAACCATTGCTGTTGACCTTCCTTGTTATGCGTTATAAACCTCTAAAATCTGCTGAGCCCTCTCTTTTACCATTTCCGTAAGAACAGCGGGGGAGACGACCTTTATCTTGCCGCCGAATTTCACTATCCAGTTGACAAGTCCCGGAGTGACCGCCGCGTCAAACCTTGCGGTAAAGCGGTTTTCGCCGGACTTTATTATGGTCGTGTTCTGACCGAAGCGGTCGGTCACAGCCTCCACAAGCTCGTTGTCGCAAAGCAGGCTGACGCTCTCGGTGGGACCCGAAAACATATTGAAATGCTTTGAGGCATAGTCGGCGGAGTCAAAGGCGATTTTGTACTCGCTGACCTCGGAGAAATGCCTTGCCGGCTGGTCGGTTATAGCAACCTTTTTCATGCGGTCTATTCTCATGTGCATGAGATTGTCGTATTTTTCGTAATTGCCCACAAGGTAATAGCAGTCGTCGTTCCAAATCATTGCGTAGGGAGAAACGACAAACTCCCTTTCCGCGTACTCGTTCTCCTTGGAATCCGAAACAACCCGCCTTGTGTATATAAGTTTTATCTTTTTGTTCTGCTCAATCGCCTTGCCTATAAGGTCGATATTGTAAAAGACCTGGTTGTTTTCGCATTTTGACCTGTTTTCGATATATACCTGCTTTTTTATGCTGCCGAACTGATGGTCGCTGGTGAGAGAGCCGATTTTAGAAAGCAGCTCCTGCTTTTTGTTGTTCGGAATAAAGGCTGCGGCCTGAACGGCGTCGCACAAAAGCCTTATTTCAGGCTCCTCAAATTCCCGCTGCCCCAAAAAGTAGCCCTTTTTCGGGGAGGCGGTATAAATGATGTCAAGCCCGAACTCCTTTAAAACCTCTATATCCTTGTAGATGGACTTGCGCTCCGCTGTGATGCCGTACTTTAACAGCTCCTCGCAAAAATCGGCGGCGGACATCACATGGTCGTCGTCCGTCTTTTCTCTGAAAATCTTTAAAAGATACAGGAGCTTAAGTTTCTGCTTTTCGTTGCCTGCCATTACAGACGCATCCTTTCGTTAAGCTCTCTTATTGTCTGCTCTTCAATCTTTATGATTTTCCTGTCATAAGTGAAAATGCCGTTGACCTCGAACTCAACATCGGAAACCTGTGTGTAAACCGCTGCGGAAAGACCCTTTTCTATAAGGGGGATAATCTGCTTTTCATAGAGCTTTTTGTAAGCTGCGGTAAGCCCTGCGCGGGTTTTATACATCTTGTAGCCGAAACTCTTTTTCTCATCCCAGACATGGCCTTTAATTACCTGAGAATAGCCGCCGAACTCGCTTAAAACAAAGGGTCTGTCGGTGATTTTCGGGAGCGTTACGGGAAGAATATAGCGGTGAACGCTTATAAGCTCGGGACCGCCCATGTCGTACCAGCCGCTTGCGTGGTCGACTATCCTTGTCGGGTCGTACTTTTTAACAAATTCGCCGATTTCCTTTGCCTCAAACTGACCCCAGCCCTCGTTAAAGGGAACCCACAGGCAGATGGAGGTATGATTATACAGGCGGTCAATCATTTCTATAAGCTCGCGTCTGAATTCTTCGCGGTTTTGCGGGTCCTCTCTTTTAAAGATTGAGTAATTGTGGTCGTCAACCTTAATTCCGAGGTTCGGCAGAACGCCCGCGTAAAGAGTGCTCAGCCGACCGCCGCCGCTGACCATATCCTGCCAGACAAGCACGCCCAGCCTGTCGCAGTGGTAGTACCAGCGCTCCAATTCAACTTTGATATGCTTTCTGAGCATATTAAAGCCCAAATCCTTCATCGTCTTAATATCGCAAATCATAGCCTCGTCGGACGGGGGAGTAAGTCCCGACTCTGGCCAGTAGCCTTGGTCAAGCAGACCGTTGTGGAAATAGGGCTTGTTATTCAGCATTAGCCTCGGCAGACCCTTGTCGTCCCTGCCGACTGAGAATTTACGCATTCCGAAATAACTGCGGACAAAATCTTTTTCGGTGCCGCCGCTGAAAAGCCTTAACTCAACGCCGTAAAGATGCGGATTTTCGGGGCTCCATGCTATGAAGTTCGGGATTTCTATTCTCTCGTCAAAGGAAATATCCCCGCTGAAAACGACCTCGCCGCCGTCAATGCTCTCGAATACTTTCAATTCCAAGCGGAGCTTGTCCTTTTCGGCTTTTCCTTTTACTGTGCTTTCTATTCTGATTTTTCCGCCGTCAAAATCGGGGGTGAGGCGGATATTTTCTATGGAAATATCCTCCACAGCCTCAAGCCAAACCGGCTGCCAGATACCCGATGTGGCGGTGTACCAGATACCCACCGACTTTAGTCTCTGCTTGCCCCTTTGCTGAAGTCCCGTGTCGGATGGGTCGTAAACCCTGACAATAAGCTCGTTTTCGCCGTCTTTCAAAAGCTCGGTTATGTCAATGCTGAAATGGCTGTAGCCGCCCTTGTGAATCGTGGCGGGGCGTCTGTTCACATAAACATGGCACTGCCAGTCGACGGCGTCAAAATGCAAAATTATCCTTTTGCCTTTAAAATTTTCGGGAACGGTGAAATAACGCCTGTACCAAAGTCTTTCATCGGGCAAAAGCTTCCTGCCGACTCCCGAAAGCTCGCTCTCAATCGCGAAGGGCACGATAATCTCCCCGTCAAAGCTCTTGGGGAAGGTGTTTATGTTCCTTGTGACGGCATATTCGTATTTGCCGTTAAGGCAGAGCCAGTTCTCGCGCATGAATTGGGGCCTTGGATGCTCATTTAAAGGACAATTCAAATCAATTTTTTCAGAAAAACGAGTTCTGAGGGACATCTGACAACCTCCGCTTCCGATTCGTTTTTTTTATGATTATACAGCTTTAGGAAAAAATAATCAAAAATATTTGTTACAAAATTTGAAACAATATCTATGCGGCCTTAAGTCTTAAATATGAAAATTATTTTGCGGCGGGCTTGAAATTTTTTTGAAAATAGTGTAAATTTACTGTCGGAAAGAGAAATTTTCCTTTATATGTAATTTTATCCTTGTTTTGCAAAAATGTCAAAACCGCAAGGCTGGGACAATCTGCGGAATCGGGCGATGCTCTCTAGGATTTGGGGGAAAACACTCTTTCCGGTATTGCACTGCAGGAATATTTTTTGAAAATCAAAAGGGAAAAATGTCCGGTTTTGTTTGACTTTTTATGCGTTATTCGGTACACGGGCAAAGAAATTTTTGCTAAAATGTATTGACGCTACGGATATAATCGGATATAATACTTCTCGTATAACGGCATAAGCTGTGCCAAGGTATAAAGGAACCGGTGCGGGTTCTTTATATAAAAAAATCTTTAAAGGATGGTTGAAATGAAACTTACAAAGAAAGTACTTGTTGGTTTAGTCGTACTTGCACTTATGGCAAGCATGGCTCTTTCAGCATTTGCTGCAGCTCCGGCACTTGCAATCAAGGTTGGCGAGCCCAATGACAAGGGCGAGGTTAAGGTTGATGTTATCCTCAAGAACGCAGCAGGCCTTCAGTCCGGCGGTTTCTATCTTGAGTTTGACGCTGACGCTTACACCTTCGTTAAGTCAGCAGCTGGCGTAGACGCCAAGAATTCCGCAACCACTGTTGTTACAGACCTTGTTCCCGGAACAAGCACAGTAACAGCGGCTGTCGCAAACGCTGACAAGGTTGTTGCATCCGATGACGAGGACGAACCCGTTAATGTTGACAATTTCGTAATCTTCACCGTAACCTTTAAGGTTAAGGACGCTGCTAAGGCTAAGACTGCTGCTTTCAAGGCCGGCACAATCGACGGTGAGCCTGTTCAGATCAACGACGCTGATGTAAATCTTGCAGCTGTAACCTATCAGCCCAAGGTTGAAGAGACCACAAAGGCTCCTGCAACAACAAAGGCTCCCGCAACCACAACAACAAAGCCCGCAGGCAGCATCCCGAAGACCGGTCTTTCTTCCGGTGACGCATTCGCATCAGCCGCTATAGCTACACTCGCTGTTGCCGCTGCAGCATTCGTAGTTACCAAGAAGAAGAAATAAGAATTAACCCATAAAAAATAAGAGGAAACCATTAAGTTGGTTTCCTCTGTTTTTTTCTGCGTTATAAATTCAAAACGGGGAAAACCTCAAAACAAATACGCGCAAAGGATTTTCTAAATAAGAAAAAGCGAGGGGCAAGAAAAGGTCGCTGAGTCGCGTCAATTTTTTACAATTAATGAAAAATATTGGCGCAGCAAAGCGCGAAAAAAGCTCAAAAAATAGTCCAATTTTCGGAAGACTTTAGTCAGCTTGACTGTTTTTGCTATTGACTTTTGTCACCAATATGTTTATTATTGTATCAGAATAGTATGCCTAAAAATATCACCATTTTTATATATTTACTGCAAATGGGTTTTGGAGCAAATACGGTTGCCTTTTAAGCGGAGGAATCGAATGAAATCGACGAGAAAAAGCGCATTGACCCTCCTTTCTGTTTTAATACTCACAGCCATGCTGGCAAGCAATCTGCTTGCGTCGGCAGCCATTATGTTTGTCGAAACCCAGTTTACATACGACCAGCCCGACACCGCTTGGCTAAAGGACCTTATCATTAAAGAAGATGTCCTCACGGTTCAGGGTCTTTCCGAAAGGGTAAAGCTCATCGCCCAGCCCGATTATCCATATTCCGAAACTCCCGAGAGCTTTGCTCAGGTTGTGGGCTATTATCTCAAGTTCTATGAGCTTGACCCCGGCTCCCAGGAAGCGGCTTACCTCTACATAATGGAGCAGCTCAATAAATTTTCCGCCGCCACCGAGCTTAATGTCAGCGACGAATACATAAAGTTCTGGCTCCAGAGCAGCGGAATCAAATATCCCGAAAACGGACTTAAAGACAATACAACCCTCATCCTTGCCAGAACCCTCTATGCCGCGATGAGCAGGTCGAATTTGGGCGTTTCCTCCTTCCCGAAGGGGACAAGCCTTGAGTCCGCCGCCATTCAGATTATAGCAAAGGTTTTCGGCATGGATATTTCTCTGCTTTCCCAGTGGCTTGACGATGTTTCGGTGGACAACCTTGAAAGCTACATAATCGCCACAAGCAAGATTGCCCTCTACACCATGGGCTACGATGTAAGCAAATCCACTCCCAAAGAAGAAGTTTACAGGCTCATGGCTGTCATGACCATCGAAAAGCAGGGCATTTCGATAGACGCCAAGAACGCCAGCTTCGAGGAAATAAAAATAAAATACCTTGCCGCCATGCTCGGCAGGCAGTTCGGCGTTGCCCTTGACTCCGCGGAGCTTCAGAAGGCAATCGCCAACGACAGAGTGCCTCTTTATATCCTTCAGGTAATGGGCAAGACCGCGAACCTTACAATCCGCTCAGACAGCAACTACGCCGACGCATTCATTGCTGTCGCTCAGAATACCCATTTCTTTGACCTTGATGAAAATGAGTTCTACTGCGATATATATAATTACAAGGGTCAGCTGAAGTACAAGCGCAGCTCCGTTTGGATTAATCCCGCCGCTCTTTATAAAGACGGACAGGGCACAAAGGTAGTCATTACCGCAAACGGCGCGCCGATTAAGGATAATTACTATTCCGAAGTGCCCATCGACCCGAACCAAAAAGAGCAGGTTATTCAGATTAAAGTAACCTACACCAAGGACGGACAAACCAATTCAAAAACATATAATATTACAATAATTAACGGAACACAGCTCCCGCCCACACCGGGCTCCGGCAAAGGGGATAATCAAACCATTGACGACATTATCGAGAATCTTATCCCCAAAACTGAGGATGTTACCGAGGCTCTCGACTCATTGCTCGGCAATCTCCCCGGCAGAATTAAGGATATTTCGTCACTTCTCGTTCCGGACTTCTCCTTCTCCGACATATCCTTTGATTCAATCTCAGGCTTCTTCTCAGACTTCTTCAACGCCGGCTCACAGGTGCTTAAGGGCTCCGTACTCGGCGGCATCGGCGGACTTGACTTGCTCAGAGCCGAAAAGCTGCCAGGCTTCGGCGCGCTCAAGGACAGCAAGCTGTTCTCCACCGTATCTCAAGAGGCCGCAAATCTCCTTGAGCTTTCCTTCCTTCCCGATTCGGAAGACTCCAAGAGCGGCTCGCCCGTACTCCACAATGCTCCCGATATAGTCGATGTGGGTTATTATGAGTACAAAGAGCCCGAGGAGATAACTCAGCCTGCGGTGGCAGTCAATGTTGTGCCCTACCAGCCTGTGGAATCTCTTGCCTCACCGCCCAAAGGCTATGAATATGTAACCGACGCAAACGGCTACGCAGTCGGTCTTGCCGTTTCAAACGGCGGCAGAATCGTATTTGAAAACGACGGTTCCGCATCCTTTATAAAAAAGAATATGGTTTACATACTGCTGCCGATTACTGCCGCAGCGGCGGTTGTGGTGACGGTACTTGCCAAGAAAAAGCAGAAGGTTGAAATAATTCCCGAAGAGATACTAAACTTTGAGGAATAGCTTCTTTCGCAGCTCTAAAAAAGTATAAACGGCGTCTTTTGACTGCCGTTTATTTAGCTTATACCCCTTTTTGCTAATTGGGAAGATAGCGTAAATATTTTTAGTATTACGGCAGATTTATGTTACAATAAACATAGATTACATCACAGTCAAAGGAGTAAGGAAATGGCTAACGAGAAAATAATGATTGTCGATGATGATGTCAATATATGCGAGCTTCTCCGTCTGTACCTTGAAAAGGAAGGCTTTACAACCGTTATACTGAATAACGGCCAGGACGCAGTGGAGAGCTTCAATTCCGTAAAGCCTGACCTTGTGCTGCTTGACATAATGCTGCCCGGTCTTGACGGCTGGCAGGTTTGCCGCAAAATCCGCTCCGTATCCTCAACGCCCGTCATAATGCTCACCGCAAAGGGCGAGACCTTTGACAAGGTTCTGGGTCTTGAGTTGGGCGCCGACGACTATATTGTCAAGCCCTTTGACACAAAAGAGGTGCTGGCAAGAATCAAGGCGGTATTAAGGCGCGTTTCAACCCAGACACCCGAGCAGATTAAAGAGGTACGCTACGACAAGCTGGTCATTAATCTTACAAACTACGAGCTTAGAGTAAACGGCGTTCAGATAGATACCCCGCCCAAAGAGCTGGAGCTCATCTACCATCTGGCAAGCAATCCGAACAGGGTCTTTACAAGAGACCAGCTGCTTGATGAGGTTTGGGGCTTTGACTACTACGGCGATTCCAGAACGGTTGATGTTCATGTCAAGCGTCTGCGCGAAAAGCTGGAGGGCGTTTCTGACCAGTGGGAGCTTAAAACCGTCTGGAGCGTGGGCTACAAGTTCGAGACCAAGGAACCGCCTATCACCGGCTAAATGACTTTACGCGGCAATCCTGAGCAGAGGTTGCCGCTTTTTTCTATCCGCCATCTAAGAGGTGAAATGTTTTGAAAAACGGCCTCAAGCCTATAAGTCTTATGCAAAATTTCATGCAAAAGGGCTCCTTCTTTAAAAGGCTCTTTTTTGTGCTTGCGTTTGTAATTCTCTCAAGCCTCGTTTTTCTGGGGCTTTTGATGATGATATTCGTATCCGGCTTTTGGAGCAGGGAGTGCATTGAGTCCCTGCAAAGCGACGCCATCAGCATGGCAAGCTTTGTAGGCAGCTTCTATGAGTCGGGCAAGCTGGACGATTTAAACAGCCCCGAGGGCGAAAACTCCGCTATCCTTATTTGTTCCGCCCTTTCAAGGCTTTCCGAAAGCTCCAATTCCACAATTTTTATCTGCGACTTGGAGGGCAAGCCCATTTTAAGCAAGGAAATGCTCTCCGATGACATGACGGAAATTGTGTCGGAGCCTTCAACCAACGGCATAATAGTAACTCGGGAGCTTATCGAAAGCATAGGTCCCGAGGGTTTTGGCGGCGCGGGCAGATATTCCAGCTCCATAGAAAAATATTTCGTCGGAGCCATGCCCGTATATTCGGGCAATTCACTTAAAGCCATTGTCATCGCCGCGCAGCCTGTCGGAATTGCTTTCAGACCCTACTTTCTGTCGGTGTTTTATATCTTCCTTATAGCCGCGTTCTGCGCCCTTATCGTGGGTCTTGTCAGCGTTTACATCATCTCAGACAGCGTTACAAAGCCCTTGAATCTTATGTCCCAGGCCATCAAGCAGTACGCTGAGGGCAATTTCGCATACCGCCTGCCCGTTAGAGGCGACGACGAAATTTCCACACTCTGCGCCTCAATAAACTACATGGCGGGCGCACTGGCTGCGCTTGAGGAATCCAGAAGGAGCTTTGTGGCTAATGTCTCCCACGAGCTAAAAACCCCCATGACCTCAATCGCGGGCTTTATAGACGGCATACTTGACGGCACCATTGACGAGAAAAATCAAAAGCATTACCTCAGAATCGTGTCCGCCGAGGTTAACCGCCTTTCAAGGCTTGTAACTTCCATGCTGAATCTCTCCAAAATCGAAACCGGCGAGGTTCAATTAAAGCCCAAAACCTTTAATATCGGCGAGCAGGTCTTAAAGGCCATGCTTACCTTTGAAAAGCCCATTTCCGATAAAAGAATCAATGTCACGGGGCTTGACAAAATCGGCAGCGTTTATGTAAACGCCGACGAGGACATGATTTATCAGGTAATATTTAACCTTATAGACAACGCGGTCAAGTTCACCAACGAGGGCGGCACAATCAGCGTTTCGATTTTTGAAAGAAATGACGGAATTGAGCTTTCCGTACGCAATACGGGCAGCTATATTCCGAAAGAGGAAATCGGAAACATTTTTGACAGGTTCTATAAGGTGGACAAGTCCCGAAGCCTTGACGCGAAAAGCGCGGGACTCGGTCTATACATCGTCAAAAGCATTGTTGAAATGCACGGCGGCAATATAAAGGTCACAAGCATTAAAGACCAATATACGGAATTTCTTGTCTTTATTCCAAGCAATAATACTGAGCCTTTAGGCTATAATTAAACTATGCACTTTAATGTTCTTTTAATTTACCCCTGTTTTAATTAAGTCGAAAAAAGGGCTTGCACAAAAAAACTATAAAATTTTTAGCGATTTCACTCATTTCTTTGTCTTTAGATTTATATAGTTTAACACAGTCCTTTTTCAGTTGGGAAGAAATTTGTTTGGAGGCTTATCTATGAATTCGGATGAACTCAGAAACAATGAAAACGAGAACAGCCAAAGAGCTGACGAGAATAATACCGAAAACAACACAAACCCCATAAATCCCTCCAGCGGCTTTATCTACAGCTCGGGAGGAAATTCCGAGCCTCAGCCGCAGAACAATACTCAGAATCAAAGCGGCGGCTATCAGAATAGCAGTGCCCCCAATCAGGGCGGCTATCAAAGGCCCGCGGACTATCAGGGACATCCCTTCGGTTCTCCCTACTATCAGGGTCAGCCTCAGGGTCAGGGCTCGTCCCAGTACCCATACGGTCAGGGCAGAGGCTATTACGCGCCCCCGACCAAACCGCCCAAGAAATCCAAGGGCAAAACTGTCTTTGGCGTCATTATCGGCATAGTGGTGCTCGCTATCGTTATCTACGGTTTTTATCCCATTTTCACCTCTGTAAGGTCGGAGAATACCACCGCGCCCTCTGAGCAGGCTTCCACAATTGAAGGCGCAAACAGCGCGCCCACCCTTAATTTAAACGACTCTCAAATCCCCAAGACCGATAACCCCGTGGGAGCCAAAGAGCTTTCCGCCACGGAGGTTTACAAGAAGATTAAGGAATCCGCCGTTGGTATCCTTGTCTATGCTTCCGACGGCAGCATCTACACCGAAGGTTCGGGCGTTATAATGGGCGAGGACAGCGAGGGCAAGTATACCTACATTCTCACCTGCGCCCATGTAATAAGCAGCAGGAACAGCATATCTGTCCAGCTCTATGACGGCACCGACTATGTGGCTGAGATTGTGGGCTATGACAAGAGAACTGACATAGGCGTTCTGAGAATCAAGGCTAAGGGTCTTAAAGCCGCTGAATTCGGCAATTCCGAACAGCTTGAGGTTGGTCAAAAAGTTTACGCAATCGGCAACCCCGGCGGCACAGAGTTTGCCGGCTCCTTTACCGACGGCATAATCTCCGCGATTGACCGCCCGATTAACTCCTCCAGCACGGGCTACACAATGATATGCATTCAGCATACAGCCGCAATCAATCCCGGCAACTCCGGCGGTGCCCTTGTAAACTCTCTCGGTCAGGTAATCGGCATCAATTCAATGAAGATTGTTTCCACCGACTATGAGGGTATGGGCTTTGCGGTTCCCAGCAAGATATTCCAGGAGATATTCAACCAGATTGTAAAGAACGGCTATGTTCCCAACAGACCGAAACTGGGCATAAAGTACCTGCCCGCCAGCTCTTATCAGAATCTCAGCATAGTCGTTCAGCTCAAAGAGCTGCCCGCAGGAACGATAGTCATTGAGGAAATCAGCCCCGACAGCAGCCTTTACAACTCAAAGGTTCAGGTCAAAGACCTGATTATCGCCGTCAACGGCAAGCCCCTCAATAAAACCGATGTGCTGCAGAATCTCATTGAACAGTCAAAGGTAGGGGATAAGCTGACTCTCACAATCGTCAGGGTGAACAGGAACTACAGCCTTGAAAAATTCGATGTGACCGTCACCCTTGTGGAGGATAAGGGAGACGCTCAGGCCACCGAAGAAACAACCACATCCTTCTTCTTCCCCTTCGACTAAAAAACAATATCCGCCCTTAGGGGCGGATTTTTTCTGCAAATTTTCCCAATGCCTTGTTGAAACTTATGGGTTTTGTGATATAATTTTTATCAAAGTAAAGACACTTTGTAAACTGCTTTGGGGGAGAAAATGAACAGGTATAACGAATCTTTTCTTGAAGAGATTGCGCCTAATGTTTACAAAATAAACGAGTTTGACTTTGATTTGGTTTTCCTCATTGTCGGCACCGAAAAGGCGATGCTGATAGACTGCGGAACCGGCCTTGCGGATTTAAAGAGCTTTGTCAGAACTATTACGGACAAGCCCCTTCTGGTTGTGGCAACCCACGGTCATACAGACCACATAGGCGGACTTTTGCAGTTTGAGGAGATTTATGTGCATAAGGACGATATGCTCCTCACATGGCTTTCAAAATGGCTCAGAAAGCAGTCCGCGGGCAGGTATCCCCATGTGCTCAAAAGACATAACCTGTCCTTTAAAAACATTCCGAAAAAAGAGTGCAGAACGAAATTCCTGCCCCTTCACGACGGAGATGTTTTCGACCTGGGCGGCAAGACGGTCAGTGTGTTCCACACCCCCGGTCACAGCAAGGGTCATGTGGTGTTAAGACTTGAGGAGGACAAGCTCATTTTCGTGGGCGACAATATTGCCGACGACCTCTGGATGCACATTCCCTTTACCGCCTCTTTGGAGGAGTGGCTTCAGAGCGCGAAGCGCACACTGGAGCTTTCCGACGGCTATGAGGTCTGGTGGAGCCACAAGAGCGGCAGGCTAACAAGACACCATATAGAAAAGAACATAGAGCTGGGCGAAAAAATCCTAAAACAGCACAAAAAGAACGATTTCTTTAAATCGGAAAAAGTATATAAGGATGAGGAATCAGGCTTTAAAATCCGCTACAGAACCGATATGATATTCAGATAATAAATAACAAAACCTCCCGGTTTATTGCCGGGAGGTTTTTAAGTACAATTTCGCAATGAGGTAACTAAGTTTTTAGCCCAAACCTGAACTTTAGCGTTAACTTGCGATCTTATTCGGTCTCTGCTTCTGTTTCCTCAGCAGTCTCTTCAGCGGTGTCAGCTTCTGTAGCTGCCTCTGTGGTATGCTCTTTTGCGCTTGCTGTTGTTGTAGCGTCGTCTGTATTCTTCTTGCATGCTGCGAAGGAGAAGAGGAATGTAGCTACAAGAGCAAGAACTGTGAGCTTAAGGGCATATTTCTTCATAATATGTACTCCTTTCATCAGTGATAAGTTGAGGAAAAATTTGCCTCAACTCGTACAGAATGATAGCACAGTGACATAGAATTGTCAATAAAATCTTGCAATTGTTACAGATTGTTACCAAAAATTTGGCATTTGTTATATAAATTTTATTAGCGCAGGTCCAAGAATATTCGCAGATTTAAAGGCCTGCCCTTTCGGACAGGCCTTTTTGCTTACTGGGTGATTGCTACATATGTACCGTTTTCTATCTTTGCGTACTTGAAGCTCTTGTTGGGCTCGCCATTTTCGTCAAACTTCATCTTGCCGGTGAGACCGTCATACTCAAGGCCAATCATTGCCTGTACGAGTTTTTCATTGTCGATTTCCTCGGAGTCAAGGCCCATCTTCTCAAGAGCCGCCTTGATTACATAGATGCCGTCGTAGCCGTCTGCGGCGAACTGGTCGGGCTCTGCGTCGTAAGCTTCCTTATACTTCTTTACGAAGTTCTGAATTCTCTCGTCGGGGTCTGTTGCGACGAAGGGAGTGAGGTAAATAGCGCCTTCAACAAGCTTCTTCTCCTCATCGGTCTTGAGGTACTTGCCGAGAACGCCGTCCCAGCCGTCGCAGCCCAGCATCGGGAGCTTAATGCCCTTTTCATTAGCGCCGAGAGCTATCTGAGCAACCTTGTCGTTGTAGATGGGCATGAAGATGAACTCAGCGTCGGAAGCGGCTATTCTTGTAAGCTGTGAGCTGAAGTCCTGAGCGTCTTCAACGAAGGATGTGGCAACGGAAATCTTGCCGCCCAGCTCCTTGAATCTTGCCTCGAAAGCCTCTTTAATGCCTGTGCTGTAGGAGTCGTCCTGGTTAAAGAGGATAGCGGCCTTTGTCAGCTTAAGTGTGTTGTAAGCATACTCAGCCATTGCCTGGCCCTGTATGGGGTCTGTGAAGCAGAGGCGGAATGCGTTCTTGTTGACGGAAACTGCCTCAAGCTGAGAAGCGGAGGGTGTAAGCTGGAGAATGCCGTCTTCCTTAATAGCGTCGTTAAGGGAGATTGACGCGCCGGATGTAACAGCGCCGAGGAATATCTGCATACCCTTATCCATCAGCTTGTCGTAAGCGGTCTTAGCCTTGTCTCCCGAAGCCTCGTCGTCCTCAAAGAGATAAACCAGCTTGTAGCCGTTTACGCCGCCGGCAGCGTTGATTTCGTCAACAGCTATCTGAGCGCCGTTCTTTACGGAGTTGCCGTAAGAAGCTGCGGAGCCGGTAAGGGGGCCTGTTGTGCCTATAACTATTTCGCCCTTGAATGTGGGAGTATTGGCATTGGTTTCACCGGTTGTGTCAGTATTGGGTTTCTTGTTGCATCCTGCAAAAACAGTTACGAGCATAACTGCCGCGAGAAGGAGTGCAACTATTCTCTTGGTTTTTGTTGTCATAAATTCACACCTCCTGGAATTATGTACTGAATATAATCAAAAAAACACGATTTGTCAAGCATAATTTTTCCATTCCGCTATCACTTTAAAGTCCTGTCGCTTTAAATCGACAAGCTTAAAGTGCTGTTTTCGCCTGACAAGCCGTATTATTTTGGCTTAAATTTTGACTTTTTCGCGCCGCAGACAGGGCATACCCAGTCCTCCGGCAAATCTTCAAACTTTGTGCCCGCGGGAATGCCTTTTGCGGGGAGACCCTTCTCCTCATCATAAGTAAATCCGCAAACCGTACATACATACTTTTTCATTGTTTGCACCCTTTCCTTTTTTTCACTTAATATAGCACATTTTTGGTAAAAGAGAAAGACTTAATGAAAAATTATGGAAAAAGGGCGTGTCTTTGCGGCAAAAGGGGAGAGGGTGTTCCCTTGTAGTTTTGACAACCCGCAAAAACGATATATTTACGAAACTCTCTCCATCTCCTTTTTAAGCTGGTCTATAATTCTTTTTTCGAGCCTTGAGATATAGCTTTGGGAAATACCCAGAATATCCGCCACCTCCTTTTGGGTATGCTCCCTGCCTCCGTCAATGCCGAAGCGCATATTTATAATGAGCCGTTCTCTTTCGCCCAGCTTTTCGACGCTTTCTATAAGAAGGCTCTTTTCCGCCTCAAGCTCAATGTCCGCGCTTATGCTGTCCCCCTCGTTCTTAAGAACATCCGAGAGAAGCAGCTCATTTCCGTCCCAGTCCACATTTAAGGGCTCGTCAAGGGAGATTTCGGCCTTTAAAGTTCCCATTTTTCTAAGGTACATCAGAATCTCGTTCTCAATGCACCTTGAAGCGTAGGTGGCGAGCTTAATGTTCTTGTCGGGGCAGAAGGTATTGACAGCTTTAATAAGGCCGATGGTGCCTATTGAAATCAAATCCTCCACCCCGGCGCCGGAGTTCTCGAACTTTTTTGCTATGTAGACCACAAGTCGCAGATTGTGCACAATGAGCGGCTCGCGCGCCGATTCGTCGCCGTTTCTGATTCTGTCAATGCATTTCTGCTCCTCCTCACGGCAAAGCGGCGGGGGGAGTGTCTGCGGGCCGTTGATGTAGAAGGTATTGTCACCGAGGAAAAGAAGAATCATCTTTTCCTTAAACGCTCTGAGCCTCAGCAATAACTTTACGGGTATCTTCATGTCTTTACCTCCTGCTGCGCTTTGAAACTGAGTTTCAACCGACGGCGGCTTTCTTCGCCCATAAATACTTCAGGGTTTAAAAGGACAGCGTATTCCCCGTTAGAAAACTTCTCTCTGCTTACCGCGACCTTGATGTTTGTAATGGTATGCGCTTTCTCACCCGATGTAATGGTGACAGAGTCGGGGCTGAATGCGGCAAGCAGCCCGCTGCCGTTTACGGAAATGGCGGGAATGAGCCTGACTCTCTTTTTCCAGTCGGGGAAAAGCTCAAGATAGGCGGTGTCGTAATCACCGTCAAAGAATTTGTGAAGTGCCTTTGGAATAAGGGGTTTTATAAAATCGGGGTCGGAGATGATAACGGGGGAGCCCGAAAAACTGTCATAAAGGTTGTTTCCGCTGTCCATAAATCCTTTTGCGGACACCGTTTTTCCGTCCATTTTTATTTCCACATCGTACAAATCGCCGTCGGCGCTTTTGCGCTTTAGGTAAAGTCCGAAAAGGCTTACAAGTACATAGGCCGCGGCGGCGCAGGCAAGAAGGCTGGTAAAGCTGAAATTAAAATAAACCGCGCCGTTGTTGAAAGCCATGCCTCGGGGTTTAAACAGGAAGTAAATCGCCATCATAATACCCGCAAAGGTAAAGTTGACAAGAAAAAACGCGGCGATGTATCTTATCAGCTCCCTGACCGTCGTGGGCTTGAAGGCAACCGCGACTATGCTGACGGACAAGATAAGCTTTATTAAGAGCGAAATTATAAACATCATTTCGGGAGCAAGAATTAAAAGAGAGTAAACCCCCGAAAGAAAAGAGGCAAAGAGGAGTCTGAACGGAGTAGGGGTTACTCTCAGTATCTTAGAGGCCGCCAGAATCAGCAGCCAGCCTATAATTATATTCAGAGCTATCAGCACATCTATGTAAATTACCTGCTTCATATTAGCCTCCATGCGGCTTTGTTGCAGCCCTTTTTACAGTTTCGCGCGTCTTTCCTTCCTTTGTTTTGAACATACAAGCCACAGCTTGTTTATAAACTTGGTTACTAATAATTATATGTTTGCGGAAATTAATAATATGTCACAATGCGGTGACTAAAAAGAGAACAGCGGATAAAAACATAGACAAAAAGATAAAAATATGGGCAATAAAAAAAGAAGCCTTAAAAAAGGCTTCAATTTTTTTGTATGAATATTACTCTGCCAAGGTTTTAAACTCGGTCTTTAAGGAGTTGTCGCTTTCGGTAAGCCAGAAGCTCTCTGCCGTAATTTCCACCTCATACTCGGTGTCGGGCTTTAAGCCGTCGATTTTCTGGCTGAGGGTTTTGGGCATATCGAAGAAGTAATACTCGGACCAAATGCTGACCTGCTTTTCGACCGCGCCGGTGGCTTTGTTTCTGACGGTGATGTCATAGCCGTCAACATAGTCCTTATCAATCTTAGCCTGGTCAAAGGTGATTACAAAGGAGTCTTTGCCGATTTCCTCAGCCCAGGCTCTCGCGTCCTCAGTAAAGTAGGGCTTAATGTCGGTCTTATACCTTTCATCTGTATAAATGAAGGTGGAGGGGTCGGAGGGGGTATCTATCTTCCAAACATAGGGGAAGTAATTGTCGGTGAGGACATCATAAGGATAAACTCTTACTCTGTTGTCCTTGTCAGCTTCGACTATCAGCATCTGAGCGCAGTTTTCGGCTTTGGGCGGAACCGTGCCGTAAACCTTGCCGAACTCGTCAAGCTCAAAATAGCTGAGCGAGCCTGTGCCAAGAGCTGTAAAATACCTTTGATGAATGGAGCGGGGGTCGTTAATCGGAGCGTGGGAGTGACCGGAGAAGTTGATTACCTGCGGGTAATTTGCCAAAATAGGAATTAAATCGTCCTCGCCCCAGCAGATGCTGCCGTAAACGGTGTCGGTGCAGTGGGGGTGCTGGAAGAAGAAAATCGGCTTTTTCGGGTCGTCGTCGGCAGCCTCTCTAAGAGCCTTTGCGGCGAACTCCTTCTTATTGTCGTCAAAGCGGCAGCCCTTTGTGGTGGTAAGGGAAATGCAGTGGAAGCCGTTTATAACCTTGTGCTGGTCGTAGGGCATATTGAAGATTTTTGAGAACCTCTCGAGAGCAGCCTCCTCGCCGCCGTTTTTCTGGGAGAACTCATGGCTGGCAAGGGTGATGACAACATCTGTTTCATCCTTGTTTACGCATCTGTCAATGGAGTCCTTGAAAGCTCTCATCTGAATTTCGGAGCCGTTGTCCGCAAAGTCGCCCACAACAAAAAGCGCGTCCAGCTTTTTGTAGGTTTCGTGATTCCTTGCTATTCTGTAGGCAATCTCAATAGCCTTCTCAAAGCGGTCACGCTCAACGGTGTGCGCATCCTTATAGTGGACATCGCTGACTACCATGAAACGAAAAGCGGGCACAAAGTTTTTATCGCACATAATATATCTCCTTTGGCTAAATACTTCTTTTGGGCATTGTAGCACATTGGCGGGCGCAAAACAATAAACAAGATGTAAAACTTATTCTCGGCTATACATTTAATAAAATTTGGTTTACACTATATACGGGTTATGGTATTTTAAAAATAGCAACTTTAGCTTGGAGGCAGCAATGCGCGAAAAAACTAAAAAGGCGGCAAGGCTCATTGGTCTTTTACTGCTAGCATCAATGCTGATGACGGCGCTTTCCGCCTGCCGAATAGGAAAAGAACCGGCTGTCGTTTCCGTAAACGGCGCCGAGATAGATAATGAAATATTTAAGTATTTCCTCAGTCACGCCTATTTAAAGGCTGACAGCAGGGCGAACAGCAGGGCTATTTTCACCAACGCCGCCGAGGAATGCGTTAAATATGTGGCGGTAAACACCGAGTTTAAAAAAAGAGGGCTGGTTCTGACCTCCGTCGGCAAAGCGATTATGAACAGCGAGGTCGCGCCCCTTTGGAGCGTTTACAGCGATTTTTATAAGGAAATCGGCGTGTCTAAGCCCACCTTTGTAAAGATAAAGCAGAGTCAGGCTTATTCAGACGCCCTCAGAACAGAAATTTTCGATATTGGCGGAGAAAAGCAGGTCTCCGAGGACCTTATAAAGTCCTATTTCGCTCAAAACTATGTGGGATTTAGAGCTCTTGCGGGGTATTTCACCACCGTTGACGAAAACGGCAACACCGTAAGGCTCCCCGCAGATAAAATCGAGCAGATAAAGAAGAACTTTGAAAACGCCGCGAACCGCATTAACAGCGGCTCCGATATAGACGAGGAGGCGGTGCTTATGTACCCAGGCGTCAGCGATGAGGAGCTTGGCACCGACTTTGTGTTTTTAAGCCGCAGCGATGACGGCAATTACCCCGAGGGCTTTTTCGACAAGGTTCTGGAGCTTCCTTACGAAACCGCCAGGGTGCTGACCTTTGAGGATTACATATATATTGTAATCCGCTCAGACATTACAAAGGACAGCCTTTCATATTATAAAGAGAACCGCAGCGACTGCTTTAAGGCTGTGACCGACAGCATGATGGAAAGCGAAATCATCTCCTGGGCTCAGGATTACAAGGCGGTTCTGAACTATGAGGCGGCTGAAAAGACTCTGGAGAAAATAGCAAAGAAAATAGACGCGTACAAAGAAAAGAGCGCTGAAAAAGCAAAGGCGTTAAAGGCTTAAACCAAGGTGAAAGGAGCAGGTGTATGGATAAGGACATTATCAGAAACGAAGTAATTGACACCATAATCAAAAGACGCACCATCAGGGAGTACGAGCCGAGGCAGATTACCGAGAAGGAGCTTAACACCCTTCTGAACTGCGCCATGTGGGCTCCCAGCGGCAGGAACTCTCAGCCCGTTCATGTTAGGGTGCTTCAGGACATGGACGCATTAAAGCTCATAAATGAGGACTTTAAAAACCTTGTGGGCTGGGACACTCCCGCATACACCAGATACGAAACCAACCCCGTTTACCACAACGCCCCCACAGTGTTCTTCCTGTTCTCCGACCGTGAATGTCACATGGACGCGGGAATTATGACCGAGAACATCTGCATCGCAGCGGAGAGTCTGGGACTCGGAACCTGCATTATAGGCAGCATCGGAGCTCTTATGAACGCCCCCGAGGGCAGAGTCTGGAAAAAGAGAATGAACATCCCCGAGGATTGGCACTTCCTCATTGCCATAGCGGTAGGCTACAAAGCCGAAAACCCTCCGCCGAAGCCGAGGGATGAAAGCCACTACCAGGTAATAAAGAAGATATAAAATACATAAAAGGCAGGAAAAACTCCTGCCTTTTTCATATCTTTATTCGGTTTTGTTTAGAAGAACTTTAGCAGAGCCTCAAGATTCTCAGCATAGACGGTGGGAGCGAAGGGATAGGTCTTCATGCTCTCCTCACTTGTCACTCCCGAGAGCACAAGGGCTGTCTTTACCCCGTTTTTAACGCCAATGTAAATATCCGTTTCCATCCTGTCGCCTATAAAGACTATCTCGTCTTTAGAGCAGCCCGTGGCGGAGCACACATAGTCCACCGTATGGGAATAGGGCTTGCCCATTATAAGGTCCGGCTCCCTGCCCGTGGAAGTTTTGAAAAGGGAGATAAACGAGCCGTTGTCGGGCATAAAGCCGTAGTCGGTGGGGCAGTTCACATCGGGGTGGGTGGATATGTACTCCTTGCCCCTTGCTATAATGTAAGCGGCGTCCTCAATCTTTTTGTAGGTAATGGAGGTGTCAAAGCCGAGAACCACAATGTCCGCCTCATCCCTGTCGGTCGTGAGCGGAATACCGGCCTTTGCAAAATCCCCCGTGAGATTGTCGTTGCCGAGGAGATACACCTTTTTCCCCGCTCTGTTCTTCTTTATAAAGTCAATGGTGACATAAGAGGAGATTATAATCTTGCTTTCGTCATAGTCAAAGCCGAGCCTTCTCAGCTTATTCACGCACGACGCCGCGTTGTGGGAGGAGTTGTTTGTAAAGAACTTAAAGTCAATGCCCTTTTTTGAAATCTCCTTTAAGAATCTGTCGGAGCCTTCAATAAGAGTGTTGCCAAGGTACACTGTACCGTCCATATCGAGTATAAGGCATTTTGCGTTTTCAAATACTTTATCCATGCGTTCCTCCCGTTAATTGTCTAAGTCAGCGGCTATTCTCAGTATTTTCCTTGCGTCAGCGGCGGTGACGGTGTAGTTTCCGTCCGCGTCCGCTGCCTTTATCTGGGCTTTGTTAAGGTTCTGCAGCTTTGCCACATACCTTAAAACCACGCGGGCGTCGGCGGCGTTCACTTTGCCGTTGCCGTCAAGGTCGCCCCGCACCACAATCGTAAAGCTTAAAAGTCCCAGATGGGTTTTAAGGGTATGCCCCGTCTTTAATATATCATTAGAACCGAGTTTCTTTGAGCCTTCATAAACTCCCGAATAAAGGAAGCTCTCAATCATTCCGTCAAGGAGCTGTTTTACCGTAGTGCCCTCTTTTGCGGGGGTTACGGTCATGGTGGTCAAATCCACATTATACTTGCCCGGCAGAATATCCGAAGCTGCGGGGAGGGGGTAGACGGGATAGCTTTCAATCGAGCCGTAGTATTTGCTGTCCGCGGCGGTTACAACCACCGTAATCGCCTTGCCCACATCCGCGTTGGTGGGGGTGTATGTGGACTTTGTGGCTCCGGGGATATTCTCGCCGTTTCTCTTCCACTGGTAGCTGAGCTTTACGCCCTCCGGGGTAATATCGGAGGTGTCAGCCTTCATCTCCCTGCCCGCCATTCTGATAAGGCCCGAGATGTAGACGCTGCCGTCAATGGCGGTTTTGCTGGAGATTGTTACGGCCTGATTTATAACCGTCTTGCCGCTGCTTGAGGATTTATCCCACGCCACAACTCTGAAGGTGTATTTGCCTTCGGGAAGCGACGCGAATTTAAACCTTGAAATAAGGGAGTCAAGATAGAATCTGTCGCTGTTTGGGTATGCCGTATGCTCATAAACCGCCTTGCCCGAAGAATTTATAAGGCTTGCGGTGAACCTATTTATATTGTAATTTGAAGCCACTATTCCCGAAAGGGCGAACTCCTCGCCGGGAGAGAGAGCTGTTGGCACCGTAAAGCCCGGCACCGCTGAGAGGGTGGAGCTGTTTGATACTGTGAAAACATGCTGGAACAGTATCCTCATTTCCTCTCCCGATGAATCCTGAGCCTTCAGCTCATAGATATATGTGCCCGTTCCCAGCTTGTTGAACTTGAGGTCGGCGTCCACGCCCGAAAGATTGTATGTCTTCGCGTTCGGCTTTACGGTCTTTGTAAAGTATGCGTTGCCGTTCGTGTCGTAAATGCCCGCCGTAAGACTTGTGATGTTGTAGTTTGAGCGTACGGCGCCCGCTATCTTAAATGAAACTCCGGGGCGCAGGGAAATCGGATATGTATAGCCCTCGGCTCGGAGCTCCGATTTGGAGCTATGGTTTATCCTGTTTCTGAGGGACTGAACATAGGGGCCGCCCACGCTCCAGTCGCTGCCTCCATAGTAGACATCGGGGGGGATGGTAAGGTACTGACCGGGGTCAACCTCTCTGCCGTCAAAATAGAGCTTAAAGTCAAGGTGATTGCCCGTGGAGTAGCCCGTGGAGCCCACATAGCCTATTACTTGTCCCGCCTTGACAAAGTCGCCCTTCTTTATTTTGCTGTCTATAGATGAAAGGTGGGAATATCTCGAAACAACCGTTTTTCCGTTTATCTTGGCGCTGTGCTGAATCTTTATGTATTTGCCCATGGCTATGCAGCAGTTGTATGTCTTGCCCTCGTCGTGGGTGCAGGAATTGTCCGCCAGAGTTACAACGCCGTCCGCAACCGCTATGACGGGCGTTCCGCGGGGAGCGGCGATGTCGATTGCCTTGTGATTTCTGCCGTCGCCCCAGCCTGCCGTAACCCTTGAGGAGGCGGGCACAGGCCATAAAAGGGCAGGGGAGGCCGCCAGGACAGAAAACTGTCCCGCCAAAGCGCAAAATAAAATAGAGCTTATCAGAAAGATTGCCGCCATACGGCAAAGCAGCCTCGGATAATCTCTCTTTGCTATGTATTTTACTTCTTTAGCAGAGGGGCAGGAAACAAGGTTTTTCAACTTAAATCTCCTATCTAATCTTCGCTGCTTTAAAGGTAAATAAATCGACAATTAAATCATACCATCCGAGCGGAATTCAGTCAACAATATGGGGAATAAACCTTTTATTAACAAGGAAATTTAAAGTGAAAATATTGAATTTTCGGATTATACTATACTTAAAGAATTCATCGTTTTTAAATGCTGTAATTTCCCGTCAGTGCCGTTTAAAGAAAGCGCTGGCAAATAAAAAAAGGTTGACACGAAATTGAGTATTGTTATATAATGTTCTCTGCTATACTTGCCGGAATAGCCTGCAATCGGCTTTGCTGACTGCGGGATTGAAATATGAAAACGGTCCGGTTTTTCCGCCGAAGGCTTTAAGCCTCGGCTTTAATAATGAGCCTTATGGGCTAAAAAGGAGGGTTATTCGTGAAAAGGACATATCAGCCCAAGAAGAGACAGCGCAAAAAGGAGCACGGCTTCCGCAAGAGGATGTCTGACAGGAACGGCCGCAAGGTTCTCGCCCGCCGCAGAGCAAAGGGTAGGAAGAGACTCTGCGCTTAGTGCGAACCTGATTTGGTGAGTGTTTTGCAAAATTTTGAAACTCTTAAACGAAACAGTGACTTCCGAAGAATCTATGCAAGAGGCAAAAGCTACGGCAGTTCTTCGCTTGTCACTTATGTTTTAAAAAACACTACTAAGAATGTAAGAATCGGCATTACAACCAGCAAGAAAATCGGCAATGCAGTAAAGCGCAACAGGTCAAGGCGTGTGATTTTAGCTGCGTTCAGGGAGCTTTCGGCTAAGGTTAAGGTCGGTTATGATTTTGTATTTGTTGCAAGACCACTTACACCAAACCTAAAGAGCACAGAGATTAAAGCAGTTATGGAAAAGCAGCTCAAAGCTGCAGGCGTATTGCTGAACGAGCCGAACGACGGTCAGTAATTTAAGGGCATTCGCTAACTACGGCAAGCGCCGCGGGAGACCAATGAAAAAAGCAGCCATTTCTCTCATTGAGTTTTATCAAAAGTGGATATCGCCCAAACTCCCACCCAGATGCAGGTACTATCCCTCCTGCTCACAGTACGCGAAAGAGGCGATAGAGCGCTTTGGTCTTTTAAAGGGCGGGGCACTTGCCCTTTTAAGGCTTTTAAGGTGCAATCCGCTTTTCCCCGGCGGCTATGACCCTGTTCCCCAAAAGAAACGATAAAATCACGGAGGATTGCAATGAACAACTTTCTGGTCGGCATAGGCAATATTTTTGCCGCCCCCTTTGGCTGGATCCTCGCCTTTCTGTATTCATTTACTGACAACTATATACTCTCGCTGTTTATCCTTACGGTCATCTTTAAGCTGATTTTGCTGCCCACAGCCATTAAGCAGCAAAAGGGAGCGGCCAAGCAGCTGCGCCTGCAAGGCAAGGTCAACAAGATTAGGGAAAAATACGCAGGGGACAACAGAAAAATTCAGGAAGAAATCGCGGCCCTTTATCAAAGGGAGGGCTACTCCGCCATGACCGCCGGCTGCGCCCCCGCGCTGATTTCCCTCCCCATCATGATGGGTCTTTACGGAGTTGTCTACACACCCATTTCCAGCGTTCTGAGAGTATCGGAAACAATCATCAATAAGCTGGCTGAAATAGCCTACTCCATCAGCTCCTTGAATCTCGACCCCAATACAGTGGGCAGGCAGATTGAAATTAAGATTCTCGAAAACTTCAATTTGCTTTTGCAAAACGGTGCCGACAAGGTTTTAACACCCGACCTTATCTCAAGCATCCAAAAATTTAACGACAGTTTCCGCTTTATGGGCATCTATCTTGCCGATAGCCCGCAGGGCGGCAGCTTTAACAAGCTGTGGCTCATACCGATTCTTGCGGGCGTTACATCTGTTGCGTCAACACTGTTCATGCTCATAAAGCAGAAAAAGACCAACCCTGCCATGGCGGCAAACCCCGCCTCCACAGGCTGCATGGCTCTTCTCCCCGTTGCCATGTCGGTTTACTTTACTTTCCTCTTCCCCGCAGGCGTTGGCGTGTACTGGATTATTTCCAACATCCTTCAGTTCATTCAGCAGGTAATTTTGAGCTACACACACAATCCCTACAAGCTGGTTTCGGCAATTATGGTTGACGAAACGGTAGAGCGTCGCTCAAGAGAAAACAATATCAAGCGCTTATTGTCCCTAAAAGAAAAACAGAGCGAATAATTTATTCCAAAATCAGAGAATAATAAAATCAAATAAGTTTGAATATTTTTACAGGCGGTGAAATTATTGATTAAGGAAGCAATCGGGACAGGTCCGACCATACAGGCCGCCATTGAGGAAGCGCACAAGCTTCTTGCAGCTCCCGAAGGAACTGACATACAGCATGAAGTTCTGGAAATGCCCCAGAAGAAAACATTCGGCATTTTTGGCGGTTCTCCCGCAAAGGTTAGGGCTTATTACGAAATCCCTGACGAAATCGAAAGTAAAGCTACGGTAGAAAAAGCGGAAGAAAAAGAAGAAGTTAAAGAGCAAAAGGAAAAAGAAGAAACAGAAGTAAAAGGCATCAAGGCATTGTTCTCGCTTGGCAAAAAGAAAGCTGCCGATGCCGAGAAGGAAGAAGCAGCAAAAGAAGAAGCCGAAGCTCAGAGCGAAGACAAGGTAGAGAAATACCTCAGCGATATAATCAAAGGAATGGGCATAGGCGAGTTTAAAATCTCCAAGAGCTTTAACGGCGTTGAGTATGTCTACGACATCGAGTGCGAAGACTCCGGCGCCCTTATAGGCAGAAGGGGAGAGACCATAGACGCCATCCAGTATCTTTTAAGGCTCTACGCCAACAAGAACGGCGGCGACAACAAGAGAGTCTCCGTCAATGTGGGCGACTACAGAAAGAGAAGGGCGGACAGCCTTACGGCTCTTGCTCAGCGCACCGCGAGAAAGGTTTTAAGAAACGGCAGGAGCATAACTTTAGAGCCCATGAACCCCTATGAGAGAAGAATTGTCCACACCGCCGTTCAGACGGTTGAAGGCGTAAAATCCCACTCAATCGGTCAGGACGACAACCGCAGGGTTGTTATCTCCCTTGCCGACGGAGTAAAGCCCACAGGCGGCGGCAAGCCGAGGATGAAGGGCAAAAAGGGCGGCAAGCGCCCGTCGGGCAAAAGACCCGCTCCGCCGAGGCAGAACCGTACCGAGAACGCTTCAGCGGCAGAGGAGCACAGAGCTCCGATTGTGGACCTTTCCACAGCCGCAAGATACGAGCGCATTGAGATTAAAAAAGAAGCTGAAATGTAAAAAAAAACCGCATAGGGTTTTGTTTCGGCCGGATTGATTTTGCGGCAAAACACTTTGGCGGAAGGGCGCGCTCTTTGCTCTTGCTCTTTTTTTACGGCGAGCTGCGTTCCCCTCCGCCCCGAACCCCGTTTGCGTCAAGGGAGCGGTGTTTTGCCCAGAGCCCCGTTTGCGTCAAGGGAGCGGCGTCTTGCCCAAAGCCCCGTCTTCTGATGGAAAGCGGCTTGCCGCCTTTCTTTGCTTTCCCGCTGCGGGGCAACTCCCGCAATTTTTTGCGTCGGGCAGTCGTTCTTAGGAGCTTGCCTTAATCTGATGTTTTTATTCACCACATTTAGGTTGAAATTGTCACGCTCAAAAGCTATAATGAATTAAATGCAAAATTTACTAAAATAAGGTGAAGATGTGGAAATAATAAATCATAATTTTACCGAAGACGGACGAGTAAATCTAAAGGTTTATATCCCCGACAAAAGCAGGGAGCTGCACGATTTCCCCCGCCCCATGGTGCTTATTTTCCCCGGCGGCGGCTACGGCTTCTGCTCCGACAGAGAGGCTGAGCCCATCGCTCTCTCATACAACGCCGCGGGCTTTAACGCCGCTGTGCTCAGGTACTCCATAGCGGAGCATTCAGGCTATCCCGCCCCCCTTGCGGACGCTTCTAAGGCTGTCAAGTTTATAAGGGACAACGCGGAGAGATTCCACACCGACAAGGACAAAATCGCCGTTTGCGGCTTCTCAGCGGGCGGTCACCTTGCCGCGTGGCTGGGCACCAAGTGGAACGACAAAGAGATTCAAAAGGCCGCGGGCGTTGAAAACGACGAGAACAAACCCAACGCGCTGATTCTGGGCTACCCCGTAATCAGCGGCAGGGAGCCTACCCACAATGGCTCAATCAACAATCTTTTAAAGTCCGTTCCAGATGAAGAAAAAGAGTCTGTCCGAAATCTCATCTGCTGCGAAGAAAATGTAGGCGAGCACACCCCGCCCGCGTTTATCTTCCACACCGCGGACGACGCCGCTGTTCCCGTAATCGGAGCTCTCAACTTCGCGAGAGCGCTCAGCCGGAACAAAATCCCCTTTGAAATCCATGTTTACAGAAGCGGCTCACATGGTCTGTCTCTGGCTAACTATGTAACCGCAAAATCCAAAAACAGCATCAATGCCGATGTTGAAGGCTGGTTTGATTTATCGGTTAAGTGGATACTGAGGACATTCAATTTTCCACCGGAATTTTAGATAAAAGAAAGGACGGGATTTGATGAGCATTAAACGCAAGCTGAAAGTCGCTCTGCCCGTAGCGGGTCTTACCTTAGCGGCAGGCGCGATTATGAAACAGCAGAACATCTGCCCACTCTGCGTTGCCAAGCGAGTACTCAACGCCACCCGCATAACCTACAAGAACGAGGGCAGGTTTGAAAACGGCGTGGCACTCACTCCGCCCATGGGCTGGTCAAGCTGGAACCTTTTCAGACACAGGATTAACGAGGACCTGATTTACGAAATCGCCGAGGCTATGGCAAAATCGGGACTTAAAGACGCGGGCTATACCTATGTAAATATCGACGACTGCTGGCAGTCCTCCTCAAGGGACAAGAACGGCAGACTTCAGGCCGACCTTGCCACCTTCCCGTCGGGCATCAAAAACCTTGCCGAAAGGGTAAACGCTCTGGGCCTGAAACTCGGCATTTACTCCTCCAACGGCACTCTCACCTGCGAGGACCTGCCCGCAAGCCTTTACAACGAGGCTATAGACGCGGACACCTTTGCCGAGTGGGGCATTGAGTACTTCAAATACGACTTCTGCCACAACAAGCCCATCCCCACCAGCGCCCCCGACATTGACAAAATCATCATTACAAAGCCCAATGAAAAAGAGGGCATTGTAATAGAGGCGGAGACAGGCAGGCTCACAGGCAAAGCAAGGGTCGCCGAGGACTCCAAGCTGGAAACTGGCAAGTATGTAACGGGACTTTCCGCAAACGGCGGCGCACTTATCTTTGACGAGGTGGAAGTTGACGAGGACGGCGAGTATATCCTCACAATAGGTCTCAGAAAAGCGGGACTTTATCAGAAGTACGCCGAAATCGTGGTCAACGAAAAAGACTGCTACGACGCATACTTCCCGTCAACCAAGGGCTTTACCCATGAGGGAAGACACCAGATTACAATTAAGCTCAATAAAGGCGTAAACAGCATTAAGATACACAATCCCGTAGCCTCAAGAATGGACAGCGCCATTATCCAGTACACCAAGATGGGCAAGGAGCTCAAGAGGGCAACAAAAGAGTACGCCGAGAGAACGGGACAGCCCGAAAAGCCGATTGTATATTCAATCTGCGAGTGGGGCGTAAACCGTCCGTGGAAGTGGGGAGCTGGCGCTGGCAACCTGTGGCGCACCACAATGGACATCAAGGCATTCTGGGCATCAATCCTCGCAATTTACGAGTTCAATGTAAGGCTTTACAAGTATGCCGGTCCCGGCAACTGGAACGACCCCGATATGCTTGAGGTGGGCAACGGCAACCTGACAGACGATGAGAACAAGGCTCACTTCAGCCTCTGGTGCATGATGGCAGCTCCCCTTATTCTGGGCAACGATATCAGAACTTTCTTAAAGCCCGACGGCACCCCCGACACCGAGAACAAGATTTACAAGATAGTCACGAATAAAGACATGATTGCCATCGACCAGGACAGAAGGGGCATACAGTGCCGCAGAATCAGGACCACCCTGTCCCTTGTGGATGTGCTTGTAAAGCCCCTTGAGAATAAGGAGCTGGCGGTCTGCCTCTTTAACAAGGGCGAGATGGCCGCAAAGGGCGAGTTCTCCATTCGGGAGCTGACCTCCTTAGGCTTTATCGACCTGCCCAAGGCTGCCGTATATGAAGTCAAGGACATTTGGGAGAACGAAATCTTCACAAGTCAGGATAAAGTCTCCGCGGAGCTGCCCAAGCACAGCGTAAAGGTCTACAGAATCAAGGCAATCACCGATTAATAAAAAAAGCCGTACCAAAAGGTACGGCTTTTTTTATTGAAGATTTAATAATCTACCGTTACAAACACGCCTTCGCCGGGGGCAAGGGAGAGGCTGTAGAAGCCGTCGGCGTCGGGAGTAAGCTCTGAGGGAACTCCCGCCCTGTAAACGGTTACGGAGCTTGCGCCGTTCAGCTTGAACTTAGCGTCGGCTCTGTCGTTCTTGCTGATTTCGTTCATGTTGACCATTGTAAATGCCTTAGAGTCGCCCTCTTTAGCCTCAAAGCAGCCCACAAGCAAGGTGTCCTCACTCTGAAGGTCTGATATAGCTTTAAACTCTACCTTAGAAAGGGCTATGCGTGTATGGCTCTCTTTATATGCGTTAAGCACAAACGCGCCGATGTTCTTATAGTCGGAATATGCATCGGATAGTGCCTTTATCTCTCGGTTCACAGCCTGAACATAGAAGTAGACGGGATTTCTCTGACCGTCACGGGTGATGAGGTGAGAGCTCTCATCCCACCATCCCTCCTGATAGCAGGCGTGAATTATGGCCTTTGCGCCGAAAGAGAGCGCGGTGTATGCCTGCCAGCGGATGTCAGCCTCGTCGGCTATTCTTGTAACGCTGTCGCCTTCAAAGGGCATACCCGTTACCTGAGTGATTACCCAAAGGTCCCTGTTTGTATCTCTGCATGCCTTGGCGAGAATGTCAAGGTTCTTAAGCCAAGTGGGCTCGCAGTATTTGTAGGGCTTGCCCGTTGCCTTGTCGGTGCGCTGCTTTAAGGGGTAGATGTCAACGCTTATGTAGTCGGTTCCGACGGTTTCGATATACGCGTTAACATGCTTTTGATAGGAGCTGATTCTCTGATAATCCTTTGAGAAAGCGAACCAGTCGGCTTTGGTGCCCAGCTGCTCCTCATTTGCGTAGGAGGGATAAAGGTTTATGTATGCTATCTTGCCGTTTGTCTTTGAATAGTAGCTGTCAACCATCCTTGCCAGGTAGGGGAAGGAATCAGCGGCGGGCTCGTCCATCAAATCGTTGCCCCAGAGAGCGGGATGGTCCACAAAATCCTCAAGGGTAAAGGTCAGCCACGGGCACTGGTCCGTCCTGTCAATATAAGTCCAGCCGTAGGTGGGCAGACCGCCGAAGTTCTTTGCTATAACGCCTATGCCGAATCTCGCGCAGGCGTCAAGGAACTCTTTATTCGCGGCGCTGACAAGAAAGTCTATCCCCGCGTCGACAACATACTGCATATGCTCGTCGTCGGTCTGGCTTATGTTGCAGCCGTAGCCGCCTATAAGAATGCGGTCGGTGTCAAAGACATAGTTTGTTTTCTCAGCCACAATGGGGTTTTTAGCCCGGGGGATGTCGCCTAAAAGGGATGTGGCGAAAAGCATCAGCATGCTTACGAGAAAAGCGGTAATCTTTTTATAATAGACGCTTATAATCTCAAGCATATTTTCCCCTCCATTAGTTTCTTGGACGAGCATATTATAGCATAGTGAAACATCGCATTCCACAAAAAATTGCGGTTATGTAAAAAATTTAAACTTTTCCGAAAAGCGGATACGGAAAAAGCGCAAAAAAAAAGCGGCTGACTTTCAGCCGCCGCAGCCCCGAAAACTCGGTGCGGGTTACAACTCAGGGCTAACTTTAATCATTTACGGGAGACTTGTCTTTCCCCAGAACCGAAAGGGGATCCTTTATTTCGCCGTTTACCGCAATTTCAAGGTGAATGTGGGGTCCCAGAGCCTCTTCGCAAGGGACGGTGCCCAGATTGCCTATTGTGTCGTTGAGCTTTACCTTGTCGCCTTTCTTGACGGTGCTGCCTTTGCCGAAGCCGCAGTATTTTGCCATTACTTCGCCGCCGTGGTCAATCACAACAACGGTGCCCCAAAGCTCATCGTCAAAGACAGCTTCAACAACGCCGTCGGCAATTGCCTTCACGGAGTCGCCGACCTTGCCGCTGAAGTCCACGCCGTTGTGTACTCTCCAGTCGTTCATGGTCTTGGAATAGACCAGCTCACCGTGGCTGTAGTCAAAGGCTATTGCGGTGCCAAGGGGGAGAGAGAAGTAGGTGGGCTTTGTCTCAGGCTCTGTTTTGGGCTCTGTTTTAGCCTCGGTGGTAGGTACTGCAGTAGTCTGCTTTCTTTCGTCGGGCATGCCTGTTACATCGCCGCGGACCTCATCGGTCGGTACCTCGGTTCTTGCCTCGGTGGTGGGAGTAAGGGGAGTTACGCCCTCATTCTCGGCGGGCAGACCCTTGTTCGAGGCATAAGCCGCGACGCCGATCGCTATAAGGCAAAGGGCCAAAACCGGATATATAGGCTTTGTTTTAAGGATTTCAAGCACCCTGCTTTTTTTGTTGTCCTCCATAATCAAGAATAACACCTCCAAAAGAATTTTTGCCCAGGATATGCAAATTATTCAAGGAAGTGAAATTTTTGAAATCGGAGGACAAAAAAACAAACAAAAGCAGACCTTTCAGTCTGCTTTTGTTTAGCTGTTGTTTAACAAAAGAGGGGTTACTAATAGGAGGGATATCTTCCATCGAAGAATGTGTAGATACTGCGGGTGCTGGTGCGGCTCCGCTCCTCGCTCGCTACACCTTTATGATATCCTCAACATATTAAGCGGCTATGAACATCCTATTAATAATCGGAAATTTAATTATTAATACATATTGTCGAATTTTGTTATTCCTCTTTGTCGATAAGGTTTAGTTTCTGGTACAGTCCGTGGTTTTGCATCAGCTCTTCATGGGTGCCGCACTCGGTGATTTTGCCGTTTTCAAGAACCAGAATCAAATCAGCGTTTCTGATTGTGGAAAGCCTGTGGGCTATGGCAATAATGGTGCGCTTGCCGAGAAGGGATGAGATAGCCTTTTGAATCTCCCTTTCGGTGCGGGAATCCACCGACGCCGTAGCCTCGTCAAGAATGATAATCGGCGCGTCTCGGAGTATTGCCCTCGCTATGTCGATTCTCTGCTTTTGACCTCCCGAGAGCCTCAGACCTCTTTCGCCCACCTTAGTGTCAAAGCCGTCGGGCATCTCCATGATGTCGTCATATATAAAGGCTGCCTTGGCGGCGGCGACTATTTCCTCCATGGTGGCGTCGGGCTTTGCGTAGCTTATGTTCTCGGCTACCGTGGCATTGAAAAGGAAGGTGTCCTGTAAAACGGGAGCGATGTTGCGCCTTAAAGACTCCAGCTTTGCATCCCTTATGTCGACGCCGTCAATAAGTATGCTGCCCGATATTACATCATAGAAGCGGGGAATAAGCTGCGTCAGAGTCGTCTTGCCGGCTCCCGTGGGGCCTACAAGAGCCACCATCTGACCCGGCTTTACCTTAAAGCTGATATCGTCAAGGACCGTAATGCCCTCCTGATAGTGGAAGCTGACATTCTTAAACTCAATCTCGCCCTTGACTTTGCCGATGTCTACTGCGTTCTCCTTGTCGCAGATTTCCTGGGGCTTTTCAAGGATTGCCATAACTCTCTCGGCGCCCGCGTACGCCTGCTGAGAGTCCTCTAAGAGCCTTGCGAACTTTGAAATAGGTGCATAGAAAAGGGAGAGGTACAAAAGGAAGGCGACTATATCCGAAACGGAAAGGATATTTTTAAAAGCCAGAAGTCCGCCCGCTCCAACAACTATGACCGTACCCATTGAGGAAATAAACTCAATGCCGGGATGGAAAAGCGCGCTTTTTTTAAGAGCAAAGAGAATAGCCTTTGTATAAGAATGAGCCTACTCAAGGACAGATTCCTGCTCATCCTTTTCCCTGCCGAACGCCTGAATTTCGTGAATTCCCGAAAAATTGTCCTGCAGCTTAGAGTTCAGAGCCGCAAGCTGCTTTTGGGAGAGTCTGAAATTCGGCCTTATCTTAAAGGCAAAGGTCATGCCCGCCCAGAAAAGGAAGGGTATCGGTATGCATGTTAAAAGCGCCAGTTTTACATTTATGCTAAGGAGGATTGCAAAGACGCCCACCACTGTAATAACGCTGGTCATCATGTCGGGTATTACATGGGCGTACAAGAGCTCAAAAGTGGCGGTGTCGTTTACAACTCGGCTCATAAGGTCGCCCGTCTGCTTGTCGTGGAAAAAGCTTATGGAGGAGGTCTGAATCTTGTCATAGACCCTGACTCTCATTTCCTCAACAAGGCTCCACGCGGCTTTGTGGGCAAAGTAGTTGCTCATGAATCTAAAGAGCACCATAAGAAGATACAGCCCGAAAAGACCGCCTGTCAAAAACGCCAGCGCTTTAAGGTTCTTGCCCGCCTCTCCGTTCTTAACAAGCTCGGTAAGGCTTGAGAGCAGCTTCGGGGCGATAAGATTTACCGCTGTCAGCAAAAATGTGGAGCTGATGGCGATAAAGTAGAGTCTGCGGTATTTCACCGCCTCGCGGCTAAGTTTAAGAAGTAATTTCATCGCGTTTCTCCAATCCGAATTCAAAAGTGAATTCAAAGCGGCGAACCTTCGGTTCGCCGCCTATAAGCTGTATTTAACTTGATTATGTACTCTCTGTTTGAATTTAAGCGGCAGTAGACAGCTCCTCAGTGGTTTCTTCCTCTGTGGGCTCCTCTGTCGGTTCTTCTGTAAGCTCCTCTGTAGGTTCCTCTGTAGGCTCCTCTGTAGGCTCCTCAGTGGGCTCTACGGTTGTGGGTTCCTCTGCTGCGGGAGGCATAATCTTCTCAAAGAGGTCCTTGAAGATTTTCTCAAGCCACATGAAAACCTTCTCTAAGAGCTTGAAAGCTACTGCGAATTTAAGCTCCTTCCATGAGCCGACGACGATTGTGTTCTTTGTGGTTTCCTCAACTTCTGTTGTTTCTTCTGTGGGGTCAACATCTTCAGCCATTGCTATTACGCCGAAAGCTGAAAAAGCCATCAGCAAAGCAAGAAGCAGAGCAAGTACTTTGTTAAACTTTTTCATACTGATCCTCCTAATTAAATTTTCATTTTCCAATTTATGAAACCGTTACTGCCACAATTATATATAAATCTTTACATCAAGTCAACCAAATTTGGTCTAAAACAAGATAAAAAACAGTGAAAAGTGTTGACAATTTTCTATGAATTTCGTTTTTGAAATTTGTCCGTAACGGGCTTTACTCTAAAGGCTATGAATGACGCCGCCAAAGCTTTTAAGACATCCCCGGGTATGAATATAAGGAAGTAATCCACGATGAGTGTGGTGGCGGCAACATTCTTTTGAAGATACAAAGTCATAATCAAGTACAAATATGTTACGCCGATTATGTATATTATGAGGGAGTTAAGCGTCAAAGCGGCAAAATAGCCCTTGACAGATTTTATGCGGAGCTTGTCTATAAAAAGCCCCGATAGGAAATTGCCCGCCGCGAAGCCTAAGATGTATCCGAATGACGGCTTTAAAAAGCTCGTCAGACCACCGCCGAAAGAGAAAACGGGCAGACCCAAAAGTCCGATGAGAATATAAATTAACACCGATACGGTTCCGCCCCATTTGCCCAGAAGCAGAACGGCAAGGAAGGTGAACAGCATCTGCATGGTTATGGGAACCGGGTACATGGGAACTTTTATAAACGCGCCCACGGCGATAAGAGCCGCAAAAATCGCCGCGGCGGCTATTTTGTATATGCTTGCCGCTTTATTTTTTGAAACTGCTTTCTCCTTCATAAACGCCCCCTTTAAATTATCAGAACCCCTTAAATTAAGGGGTTCGGGAATTTCTCTTACTGCTCGTACGCTTCGTCCGCTTTGTTTTTCTTTGGCTTTAAAATACTTCGCCTTTTCAAGTGCAGGGCGATGATAAATCCCGCCCAAAGAATAGCCACAGCGTTTGTAAAGAGTTTGGGCAGCGGCTGGGCGGATGTCCGGTTGAAGTATGTTAAAAATTCAATAAATATGTTGTAGACTTCCACTACATAACATAAAAAGGACAGAACTGCCGCCATGAACGCCAGTTTCGCCACAGCCTCACCGCCTCTTTTCTCGGCGGTTTCATATTTGTAAATCCCGAATGAGTACAGCGCAAAAAGAATTTGAAGGTCGAAGATTCCCGCAAGCACCAACGAAAACTTCGCGAGGAAGATGGTCTTATCGCTGAATCCCGAGTCAACCCCTTGCTCTGACGCTAAGTCTACGGCTTTGGTAATAAAAAGTCCTATCAGCGCGAGCACGGCAAATACAATCATGATAATTAAGAAAGGATTAAGAATGCTGAATATGCCGCCCTTGCCTTTTTCTTCAATATTAGCTTTCTTTTCTTTGCTGAAGGCATCGAACAAAAAGATAGGCGTAGAGATATAGGCAATACCGCCTAAGAAACCTACAGCGCCGACAATTATGGATAACAATTGGTTTTCGGAGTCAGCGATGCCCGTTGCTTTTTTGATAAGGAACCATACTTCGGCCAAAAACCATACGGTTATGCAGAATATGACATATGCTGACGCGGTGGCTCTGCGGGAGGCTGCGTTTTGTCTTTTTTCCATACCCTCACCCTTTCAATAATTTAGCTTGTGGCTTTCTTATACTCCTCCTGCGTGATTTTTTGCATCTCGTCCATTTTTCTTTCCATGTCGGCAACAAGGGCAAACTGAGTCCTGCATCTGACCAAATTGTGCTCGGGGTACTTTGTCTTAAAATATGTATCGCCGTTTAAGAAGTCTGTTAAAAAGCGCATTCCGCACTCATAGGTCATAAGTTTAGCGGAGAAGGGCAGATATTCAACTTCAGCGGGGGTGAGGATATTGCCCGCCTCCGAAAGGTAGCCTTTTACATACTCCGTATAAAGGGGGAGGCTGAGGGATACCTTAGAGACATCCTTTTCATCCTCTGCGGCTGTGTTAGCGCCGAATCTTATGCTGTCGCCGAAATCGTATAGGGAAAGTCCGGGCATAACCGTGTCAAGGTCAACAACGCAAATGCTCTTGTGAGATTCCGAATCGAACATTACATTGTTGAGCTTTGTGTCATTGTGGGTAACTCTAAGCGGTAGCTTACCCTCCGCAATCATGTCAACAAGTACGGATGCGTCAGCTTTTCTTGCCCTAACGAATTCAATTTCGGGGAGGGCGTTTTCGAGCCTGCCCGAGAGGTTTTCCTCCACCGCCTTCTCAAAAGCCTCATATCTCTTTTTTGTGTTATGAAAATCGGGTATGGTCTCATGAAGTGTGTCAATGGGGAAAGAGTCAAGCATCTTCTGGAACTTGCCGAATGCTTTGCCCAGTTCGTAAAAGAGTTTGGGATCTTCCGGAATGTCAACGGAATAGGCGTTTTCAATATAGTTATAAAGCCTCCAGTAATGACCTGCTTTGTCCACAAAAAGGAAATCCCCGTCTTTTGTGCGTATTACATTCAGTGTCTCCCTTTCGGGGTCGCCGCCCTCCTCGATAATCTTCTCTCTTAAAAACGAGGTTACCGCGACTATATTCTGCATAAGCTCAACGGGCTTTTTGAATACATTGGTGTTAATACGCTGCAAAAGAAGGGAATGTTTTGAGCCTTCGTCTGTTTGGAATTCGAGTACATATGTATCGTTTATATGTCCGCTGCACAGAGGGTGATAGCCCAGGTATTTGTGCCTTATATCATAGATTTCAATAATTTCCGCAGGGTTAAAGGGTGTGCTATTCATAGGAATTCAGCCTTTCGATTATTCTTGCGGTGATGCCGCCTGTAACTAAGATTGCTAAAGAAGGAAAATTGTTGAAATTTTTTTAAAACAATAAACAATCAAGAAGCCTTCCCGCCCCAAGTGGGGGAGATGCGGCATCTTGACTTTCCACTGCCTAAGATTTCATGATTCATTTGGCAAAAATGACAAAAAAATTTAATTGTTTACAGTGAGCATTATATACAATATTGGCAAATTAGTCAATAATATTGTTGTTATCCCCTTTACACAATTGATTAAATGAAGTAAAATAAGTCCGTACCGATTCAGCCGCCAAAAATTTACTTTGTGAATTCATGAATATTCACTAATTAAAGATTTATGCGTTAAAAAAGCGGAAACCGAAAGCGGCGGAAAGGAAAACTTTGGAGGGGATAGTGTGGAACCATTTTACGATAGAGTTATCCTGAAACTTAGCGGAGAGGTTTTGGCAGGGGAAAACGGCTTCGGCTATGACTTTGAAATGCTCGACAGAATCAGCCTTGCCATCGGAGAGTGCAAGGAGCTCGGCACTCAGATCGGCATAGTCGTCGGCGGAGGAAACTTCTGGAGAGGACGCTCCTGCGGAGAAATGCACAGGGCAAGCGCCGACAATGTCGGTATGCTGGCAACGGCAATGAACGCAATCGTGCTGTCCGACGCCTTATATCAGAACGGCATTAACAACAGGGTCATGTCGGCAATCTTTATGCCCAAAATCTGCGAGCACTATGTTGTTGAAAAGGCAAGGGACTATATGAAGAATGTGGGCGTTGTAATATTCGCCTGCGGAACCGGCAATCCCTTCTTCAGCACCGACTCCGCGGCAGCCCTCAGAGCAGCGGAACTTGACGCAAAGGTTGTCTTAAAGGGCACAAATGTTGACGGCGTCTATGACAAGGACCCGAGAAAGCACCCCGACGCGGTAAGGTTCGACTGCATTACCCATGACGAGGTATTGGCAAGGGGTCTCGGCATAATGGACGCTGCGGCAACGGCCATCTGCAAGGAAAACGACATAAACACCATAGTCTTTGACTTGACAAAACCCGAGAATATTGTTTCAGCCGTAAAAGGCATTTGCATTGGCACCATTGTCACAAAATAAAACAATATTAATTTCGTCAAAGGAGGATATACCGTGGAGACCGTATTTAATACTGCGAAAGAGAAAATGACAAAGACTCTCAGTGTACTTAAATCTGATTTCGACGCAATTCGTGCCGGCAGAGCAAATGCCGCAGTGCTTGACAAAATATATGTTGACTATTACGGTTCCCCCATGCCTATAAATCAGCTTGCGACCATCACGGTTGCGGAGGCAAGGGTACTTACCATTCAGCCCTGGGATTCCAGCGTGCTGTCTTTAATAGAAAAGGCTATTCAGTCCTCTGACCTTGGCATCAACCCCCAGAACGACGGCAGAATCATTCGCCTTGTATTCCCCCAGCCCACAGAGGAGCGCAGAAAGCAGCTTGTCAAGGATGTCAGCAAAATGGGCGAGGACGCAAAGATAGCCATTAGACAGGTAAGGCGCGACGCCATTGAAAAGCTGAAATCCATGAAGAAGAATTCCGAAATCACCGAGGACGACCTGAAATACGGTGAGAGCGAGGTACAGAAAATCACCGACGAGTTCGTAAAGAAGGTTGACGACGCGGTCGCGGCAAAAGAAAAGGAAATAATGGAAATATAAACCCTCTAATGCCTGCCTTTTTAAAAGTCAGGCATTACAGCTTTTATAGGAAAAAACGGAGGCTATAAATGGCGAACAGCGAAAAGTTTAAAGATATTGTTCTTCCCCGCCATGTGGGCGTAATCATGGACGGCAACGGCCGTTGGGCAAAGAAAAGAGGCCTTCCAAGATACGAGGGTCACAGGGAGGGCGCAAAGACTTTCAGAAGGATTGCCGAGTACGCCTCAGAAATCGGTATAAAGAACATCACCTTCTACGCCTTCTCCAGCGAAAACTGGAAAAGACCCCCTCAAGAGGTAAACGCCATAATGCAGCTTTTGAGAGAATACCTTGACGAGGCGGAGAGAAGGCAGAAGGAGAATGAAGAGAAGGGCATCAGAATACGCTTTATAGGTGACCTTTCCCGCCTGCCTGAGGATATAAGGAAGAAAATCGAAGAAGCCCAGAAGCTCAGCGAGGAAAAAACAAAATGCACCGTTTCAATAGCCGTAAACTACGGCGGCAGGCAGGAGATAGTGAAGGCTGTGCGGGACATAGCCGAGAAAGCGCGGAAAGGCGAAATTAAGCCTGAGGACATCACCGAAGCCGATATTGAAAACTGCCTTTATACCGCAGGCATTCCCGACGCGGATTTGATTATCCGCCCCAGCGGTGAAAAGAGGCTCTCCAATTTCCTTACATGGCAGTCTGTTTACGCAGAGTTTTACTACACCGATGTGCTCTGGCCGGATTTCACCACAGACGACTTTGACAAGGCGATTCTAGACTTTGCCAACCGTGACAGGCGTTTCGGCGGGGTATAAAACTTTCTGCGGCTTAGCTATTAAGTTACTGAAATATACAACTTCAAGACTTAAGATAAAAAACATGGGAGCGCCCGAGGGCATTCTCTCACACTGAAAGGAAGATATTTATGAAACAGCGGATTATCACAGGTCTAATAGCGGGAGCCTTCTTTATCAGCATGATGCTCGCCCTCTATACTCCTATTTTCCCGCTCTTTGTATGCCTTTTGTCGGGCGTGGCCGTGTTTGAAATAAACAAGGTTATGGGCCTTAAGTATAAACCCTTAAAATTTTTAAGCATCCTCACCGCCTCTTTACTGCCTTTAGCAATTACTTATTCTCAGTTCAACAGTTTCTTCCCGTTTTTAATCATATATACGGTACTGATGCTTTCATGGATGCTGGGCGACTATGAGCACACAAAGTTCGTCACCGTCGCATCATCCGTATTCGTATCGATAGCCTTACCCTTTGCCCTTTCCACCATGGTGCTTTTCAGGGATATTTATTTAAGATACCCCAAGCATTTTTCAAAGCATGACGGACTTTTCCTTTTGATAATGGCGCTGTTCTGCGCGTGGATGACCGATATTTTCGCCTACTTCGTGGGCGTAAAGTTCGGAAAACACAAAATGTCCCCCAACATCAGCCCCAAAAAGAGCATTGAGGGAGCTGTCGGCGGCGTTATCGGAGCGATTATCTTAAACCTTATCCTTTGCGCCGTATTTAAAAACTGCTTCCCTGGCAAGTCCACTATGATGAGCTATTTTGTCGTCGCCCCCTTGTCGGCTGTGCTTTCCCTCACGAGTATGCTGGGCGACCTTTCCGCTTCGGTTATCAAGAGGAATTTCGGCGTTAAAGACTACGGCAACATACTCCCCGGTCACGGCGGAGTCATGGACAGGTTCGACAGCGTAATATTCGTAATGCCCGTGCTTTACGCCTTTGTAATGCTTTGGGTATAAATTCGGAGGTCAAAATGAACTCACTCATTATCCTCGGCAGCACCGGCTCAATAGGAGCGCAGGCCCTTGATGTCGCCGAAAAGCTGAGTTTGAAGGTAGAGGCTCTGACTGCCAATTCGGATGCAAAAAAACTTGAGGAACAGGCAAGGAAATTCAAACCCCGCCTTGCCGCCCTCGCGGACGAAAAAGCGGCAGCGGAGCTTAAAATAAAATTGGCTGACACAAACACCAAGGTTCTTTCAGGTATTGAAGGCGTGACCGAGTGCGCCGCCTTTGGAGAAAACCCCACGGTTTTAAACTCCATAGTGGGCATGGCGGGTCTCAGACCCACCCTTGCCGCCGCGAAAGCCGGCAGGAGAATCGCCCTTGCCAATAAAGAGAGCCTTGTGGCGGGCGGAAAACTCGTAAAAACCGCGGTTAAGGAAAACAACGCCGAGCTTTTGCCCGTTGACAGCGAACATTCCGCCATTTTTCAGTCAATTCAGGGCTGCAAAGATAAAAAGGAAATAAAGAAAATCATCCTCACCGCGTCCGGCGGACCCTTTTTCGGAAAGAAAAGACATGAGCTTAAAAGCGTTACTTTGCAGGACGCTTTAAAGCATCCCAACTGGAGCATGGGCGCGAAGATTACCGTTGACAGCGCCACCATGTTCAATAAGGGTCTGGAGCTTATCGAAGCGGTTTGGCTTTTTGATGTTGCTCCCGAAAACATAGAAATCGTCGTCCACAGGGAGAGCATTGTCCACTCCCTTGTTGAGTTCGCGGACAACTCGGTCATAGCCCAGCTGGGGCTCCCCGATATGCGCATCCCCATTCAATACGCCATTACCTATCCCAATAGATTCGAGTCCCCCGTGGGCAGCTTAAATCTTGCCCAAATAGGTAAACTCACATTCTTTGAGCCCGATTACGAAACCTTTAAGTGCATAAATATCTGCCGCGACGCCATTAACAGAGGAGGGCTATACCCCGCCGCGGCGAACGCCGCCAATGAAGAGGCAAACGAGCTTTTCAGAAAGGGCAAAATCCCCTTTTTAGCAATCGGCGACATAATTGAGGAAGCTCTCTTAGACATTGAGAATAAAGAGGAATATCGCCTTGAGGATGTGGAAGAAATCTCAGATGCCGCAAGGGAAAGGGTCAGAAGGCTCAGCGAAAAATATACTCTTTAACCGTAGTTTAATGTTAAGAGTTTATAAATTTTTTCTAAACGGGCATTAAATCATTAAGACCCGTGATATACTAAAATACCAACTAAAATTTCCCTAAAGTAGTTCTTCCATCTTCCACGAGGCTTTAGCGGATGTGAAAGAGGTGCTGTAACCTTGATTTTTCCCCTTAGTATAGCTGAGCTTTGGTCCAAAGCATGGCCCATACTTTTTGCCATCTTCTTTTTCGGTCTTGTAATCACCGTCCATGAAGTAGGACATTTCATTTTCGCGAAGCTTTTTAATGTTAAGGTCAACCAGTTTGCCATAGGCATGGGTCCCGCCATTTTCAAAAAGAAAAAAGGCGACACCCTCTACGCTGTTCGACTCCTTCCTATGGGCGGCTATGTTAATATGGAGGGCGAGGACGAGGAGTCCCAGCACGAAAGGAGCTTTGGCAAAAAGCCCATTTGGCAGCGCTTTATAATCGTCTCCGCCGGCGCGATTTTCAATCTCATCACGGGTCTTGTAATCGTCGCCATAATGCTGGGTCAGCAAAACCTTATCGGCACTACTCAGATTCGCCACTTTGCCAATAACGCAAAGAGCCACGAAACGGGTCTTGAACCCGGCGACAGGATTGTGAGAATCGACGGAATGAAGATTTATTCCGACAGCGATATAAGCTACGCCTTGCTGCGCAGCACAGGCCCCACCTATACCTTTGTCGTTGACAGAAACGGCGAGGAGATAAAGATAGAGGGCGTTGAGTTCGACCGTCAGCCCAGCCCCGCCGGCAAGGGGGATATTGTCAGAATCGACTTTGTCCTTGTGGGCGAAAAGGTCACCTTTGGCAGAGTATTTAAAAACGCCATAATCGAAACCGCATCCATGGCAAGGATTGTGCGCCTTACCATTGTGGACTTGATTAGGGGCAGATACGGCATAAATGACCTTGCGGGTCCCATCGGCACCATCAATATAATCGCGGGCGCCGCCTCAGAGGCAGCGGCATCCAAAGGTCAGGACCTTACGGGCATACTCTCAATCCTCGCGTTTATCTCAATAAACCTCGGCATTTTCAACCTTATGCCCATACCCGCCCTTGACGGCGGCAGGCTGTTCTTCTTCATTGTGGAGGCAATAAGAAGAAAGCCCATACCGCAGAAGTACGAGGCTCTTGTTCACGCTGTGGGCTTTGGTCTGCTTATCGGGCTTATGGTTGTGGTATCTATAAACGATATTTTCGGAGTATTCAAATAAAGCAGGAGTAAGATGATAGAAAGGCGAAAGACAAGGCAGGTAGCAGCGGGCAGCGTCCCAATCGGCGGCGGTGCCCCGATTGCCGTTCAGTCGATGCTGAATAAGCCCGCCCATGATATTGAAGGAAATGTGGAGCAGGCAAAGACTCTCGAGAAAGCGGGCTGCGAGATAATAAGGCTCTCCGTCCCCGACAAGGAGGCGGTGAAAACCCTTTATGCCGTAAAGCAGAGCGTGTCCGTACCCGTTGTGGCGGACATACATTTCGACTACCGTCTCGCCCTTGAGAGCGTCGCCGCGGGAGCGGACAAGATTAGAATAAACCCCGGCAATATCGGCTCCGACGAAAATGTCGCCGCCGTAGCAAGGGAGTGCAAAACAAGGGGAATCCCCATAAGAATCGGTGTAAACTCCGGCTCCGTTGAAAAGCATATCCTTAAAAAGCATGGCGGGCCCACTCCTGAGGCGCTTGTGGAAAGCGCTTTGTATCACGTTTCCCTGCTTGAAAAGTGTGACTTTTACGACATAGTTTTATCCATGAAATCCTCCGATGTGGTCAGCACCGTAAGAGCCTATGAGCTGGCGTCCGAGCGGTGCGGCTACCCCTTACATATAGGCGTTACCGAGGCCGGAACGGAACGCACGGGAATTATAAAATCCTCAGCCGCCCTTGGCGCCCTTCTGTTAGAGGGTATAGGCGACACAATCAGAATCTCACTTACCGCGGACCCCGTAAACGAGGTCGCCGCGGGCATTGCTCTGCTTAAAAGCCTGGGACTCAGAAAACAAGGCGTGAATATTATCTCCTGCCCCACATGCGGCAGGACTAAAATAGATTTGATAAAGCTCGCAAATGAGATTGAGAACAGGCTCTCAAACCTCGATAAAAATATCAGCGTCGCCGTTATGGGCTGCGTCGTCAACGGCCCCGGGGAGGCGTCCCACGCGGACATCGGCATAGCCGGCGGCGACGGCTGCGCCGTTATCTTTAAAGGCGGCAAGGTCCTTAAAAAGGTTAGCGAAGATAATATCATAGAAGAACTTATGGCTGAAATAGAAAAACTGTAATTTGGTGCGGAACATGGCTGAAAAGGAACAAAAGGAAAATCACGGCGGAAAGTTCTGGCTTAAACTCGACAACGCGGGCAAGGTTTTCCCCGGTCAGAATACTCAGACTTGGTCAAATATCTTCAGGGGCGCAATCACCTTAAAAGAAAAGGTTGACCCTGCCGTCCTTGAGGAAGCCCTTGCGCGCGTTCTGCCTCGTTTTCCCTGCTTTGATGTCAATATCAAAAGGGGCTTTTTCTGGTACTATTTCGAAAAGGCAAAGTACCCCGCCCCGCCCGTCATGCCCGATGTGGGCAACCCCTGCCACAGAATAAAGTTTAGGGAAAACAAAGGCTTTTTGTTCAGGGTCTATTATCACGAGCGCAGAATTGCGGTGGAGTTCTTCCACGCCCTGACCGACGGCTACGGCGGCAGCCTGTTTTTGTGTACCCTGACCGCCGAGTATTTAAGAATTAAGTACGGGGCCAACATCCCCCCTGGCGGAGCGGTTCTTTCACTCCAAGAAACTGCTGACGAGTTCGAGCTTGAGGACTCCTTTGAGCGTTTTGCCTCCTCAAAGGTAAAGGCAAAAAGAAGGGACAGATTCGTCTATCACAAAAAGGGCGAAAGACTTCCCGCCCACATGGTCAATGTCACTACTGGCTATATGCCGGTGGACAAGCTTTTGGAGCTCGCCCGCGCGAATAATGCGTCCATAACCGAGTACCTTGCGGCAATACTGATGTATATTCACTACAATATCCAAAAGGAAGAGGAAAGAAAACAGAAGGATGTAAGCGTCCAAATACCGGTAAACCTAAGGCGCACTTTCCCATCCAAAACCCTCAGAAACTTTTCACTTTGCTACTCGGTCAGAATCAATCCCAACATGGGGGAATACACATTTGAGGAAATCTTAAAGCATATCTCCCTGTACCTTCGCTTTATCAATAATGAAAAGACCCTCAATTCAATGATGACCGCCAACATGGCGCTTGAGCGCAACCCCTTCATGCGCGCCCTGCCCCTTCCCGTAAAGTGGCTTGCCATCGCGATATCCTTCGGTCTAACCGCCGAAAAGACCACGACAGCGATGATAACGAATTTGGGTCCCGTCAAAGTGCCCGACGAAATGCTTGAATATGTGGAGAGCTATGTTATGATGCCCTCCCCCGGCAAGCTGAACGGAGCGAGAGTGGGAGCGGCGTCCATCGGCAACACCTTTGCCGCCACCTTCGCCAATATCTACACAGACAGCAGAATTGAGCGGGAGTTCTTTACCTTCCTTGTAAAGAAGGGCATTCCCGTTAAGATAGAGAGCAACAGGGAGTCAATTCCCGAAAACTTCAAAAACAACCCCTATGCGTTTAATCCTCAAATCACAAAATAGCAATTGGTCGGAAGTGGTCATATGTCCTATTGTGTAAACTGCGGCGTTGAGCTTGACAGCAGCACGAAAATATGCGCCCTTTGCTCCACGCCTGTAATAAACCCCAATATTAAAACAACAGAGCCCGCCCCCGTTCCCTATCCCGACAAATACATGATACCCCCCAAGGTTCGCCGCAGGTACGCTGCGTTCCTCGCCACAATGATAATGCTCATACCAAACATCGTCTGCGTTCTTGTAAATCTCCTTGTTCCAAGGGGCGGCAAATGGTCAATCTTTGTAGTGGCAAGCTCAGCTCTTTTATGGATGATGGTTTTCCTCCCCATGCTGATGAAAAAGACACGCCCCTTTATATTGCTGACCGTGGACGCGGTCGCCCTTTGTTTATACATCTATGTCTTTTACGCCATATACAGGCAGGAGGGCTGGTTTACGGGGCTTGTCTTTCCTCTTATAGCGGGGCTCTATGTGATAATCGCGGGCATGATAAAATGGCTGCGGAAAAAAAGAGACTGGGTCAAAATCGCAATCAATGTCTTTTTAAGCATAGCCGTTTACAGCCTTTATGCCGATTTCTTCATCAGCCGCTTTTATGAGGCTGAGCGGCCTCTCGGAGTATCCCTCGTCATAGCCGCCTCATGCATAGCCCTTATCATTTTCTTTAAGTTTGTTGAAAGGAATAAACGCTTCAGAGCCTGGCTTACCAGAAAATTCTTTGTATAATAAAAAGAGCCTGCGGAATAACCGCAGGCTTTAGTTTTTTAAAAGGGGACTGTGCGCGCTTTAAGAACGATGGGACATATCCGAACGGATATGTCCCAAAAAAGGAGTTCATCGGAGCGATCTCTTTTTAGCCTTAAGACTGTGAATCAGAAAGCAAATCTCCACTCTACCACCCAATAAACAGTCCTTTGGCTTACCTTAATGGTATCATCCCGGAGTACTTAAGTCAACAATTTGCACTATTTTTATGGGTCTTTTTTGTAAAATGTTTATAAAGATTCTGTGAATTATGCATCCGTTCAAAGAAAGATAACAGTTTAATAACATAATAGACAAAATTGAGCTTCGAAACTTTGGCTATCTCCAAAAAAAGAGCCTTGCGACTCGCAAGGCTCTGTGTGTTTAGTTTTTAAGACTGTGCATCGGGGCAGGGATTCTGCCGCCTCTTGCGGCGAATCTCTCGCTCGAATATGAGTTTACCGGCATAATCGGCGCGCTGCCGAGAAGTCCGCCGAGCTCAATTATGTCGCCGACCTTCTTGCCCACAGCGGGGATAATCCTAACGGCGGTGGTCTTGTTGTTGATAACGCCTATCGCCGCCTCGTCGGCTATTATAGCCGCCAGAGTGCTTGCGGGGGTGTCGCCGGGAACGGCTATCATGTCAAGGCCCACTGAGCATACGCAGGTCATTGCCTCCAGCTTGTCAATTGTGAGGGCGCCCGCCTTTGCGGCTCTTATCATGCCCTCATCCTCGCTGACGGGAATAAAGGCTCCCGAAAGTCCGCCCACATGGCTGCTTGCCATAACTCCGCCCTTTTTGACAGCGTCGTTGAGCATGGCAAGTGCGGCTGTTGTGCCGTGGGCTCCGGCGTATTCAACGCCGATTTCCTCAAGGATTTCCGCTACGCTGTCGCCCCTTGCGGGTGTGGGGGCAAGGGAGAGGTCCACAACGCCGAAGGGAACATTAAGCCTTTGGGAAGCCTCCATAGCCACAAGCTGACCCATGCGGGTTATTCTGAACGCGGTTTTCTTAATAGTTTCGGCGACCACATCAAAGCTCTTGCCCTTGCACTCCTGCAGAGCCGCCTTTACGACTCCGGGGCCGCTGACGCCAACATTTATAACGCATTCGGGCTCGCCGACTCCGTGGAAGGCGCCCGCCATAAAGGGGTTATCCTCAACGGCGTTGGCGAAAACAACCAGCTTTGCGCAGCCCAGGCTGTCACGGTCGGCGGTCAGCTCCGCCGTCTTTTTTATAACGGAGCCCATGAGAGCTACCGCGTCCATATTAATGCCCGCCTTTGTGGTGGCGACATTAACGCTGGAGCAAACGAGATTCGTCTGGGACAGAACCTGCGGGATGGACTCGATTAGCCTTTTGTCGGCTTCGGTCATCCCTTTATGAACAAGCGCCGAATAGCCGCCGATGAAGTTTACCCCGCACTCTTTTGCGGCGTTGTCAAGGGCAAAGGCATAGTCCGTTATGTCCCCGTCCTTGCATGACGCGGCAACGATAGCCATGGGAGTTACGGCGATTCTCTTGTTTACAATCGGAATGCCGTATTCCCTTTCTATTGCCTCGCCCGTGCTTACAAGGTTTTCGGCGCAGCGGGTGATTTTATCGTAAATCTTCTTAGCCGCCTTCTTTGATGACTCGTCGGCGCAGTCGCACAGGGAGATTCCCATTGTGATGGTGCGAATGTCCAGGTGCTGGCGGTCAATCATTTCAATTGTCTGAAGAATATCGGTAAGAGTCAGCATATTTTTCCCCTATAAAAATTTATTGAACAAAATAGAGAGTTTAACAGTCTAATTGTAGACTAAATCCTGTGCATGGCGTTGAAGATGTCCTCCCGCTGAATTCTTATATTCAGCTTCATCTCCTCGCCCTTGTCGGCAAGACGCTTGCTTAGTTCTTCAAAGCTGATTGTGGCGTCTTTTGTGTCAACCAGCATCGTCATTGTAAAGAACTCCTGCATTACCGTCTGATTGATGTCAAGAATGTTCACGCCCGCTTTGAAAAGCAGCATGCTGATTTCCGCGATAATGCCCGTTCTGTCGTGACCTATAACGGTTACAATAGCTCTCATGTCATCCTCCAAGAAAAGGGAAATTCAAATTCAGAAAATTATTATATCACAATTAAGACTTTAGCGCAATTAAACCATGTAGAAACTTTGAGTATTTGCCGCGCCGCTTTAAGTTGAAAAGCCGTTCTGCTTATGATATTATTACAGTTGATTAGATTAAGGTGTCCTTATCTAATCTTAAAGGAGAGAGAAAAATGTCCGATATATTATACATAGTCGTGCCCTGCTACAACGAGGAGGAGGTTCTCCAGGAAACTGCCTCAAGGCTTCGGCACAAGCTCGCAAGCCTTATAGAAAGCGGAGCCGTTTCCGAAAAGAGCCGAATCCTGTTTGTAAACGACGGCTCAAAGGACAGAACTTTTGAGATTATTGAGAGCCTGCACAAAACCTGCAAGCTCTTTGCGGGACTTTCTTTAAGCCGCAACAGAGGGCATCAGAACGCCCTGCTTGCGGGACTTTTGACGGCGAAAAATTACGCAGACGCGGTCATTTCCATGGACGCGGATTTGCAGGATGACATAGACGCTGTTGATGAAATGATTAAAAAGTACAAAGAGGGCTGCGACATTGTCTACGGTGTCCGCTCCAAAAGAAAGACCGACAGCTTTTTAAAGCGATTTACCGCCGAGGGCTTTTACCGCCTTATGAATTTCCTCGGCGCGAATACTATATATAACCACGCCGACTACAGACTCATGAGCAAAAGAGCCTTGGAGGCTCTCGAAAACTACAAGGAAGTCAACCTCTTTTTAAGGGGCATAGTGCCGCTTATCGGCTTTAAGACCGATATTGTTTACTATGAAAGACACGAACGCTTTGCGGGCGAGAGCAAGTACCCCTTAAAGAAGATGCTTGCCTTCGCTTTTGAGGGCATAACCTCATTTTCGGTAAAACCGATAAGATTCATCACCATGCTGGGCTTTTTCATCACTTTGGTCAGCGTGGGCATGTTCGTTTATACCCTTGTAAGATACTTTCAGGGCAATACCGAGGTTGGCTGGGCGAGCCTTATCATAAGCCTTTGGGCTATCGGCGGGCTGACGCTCCTTTCAATCGGCATAATCGGCGAGTATATAGGAAAGATATATCTTGAAGTAAAGGGCAGACCCCGCTTTATCATAGACAAGCTCCTTCTGGATGAGGAAAGCGAAGTAAAAGCAGAAGAGAGCTCAAAGTAACTTAAAGAAAAAACGGCATAGGAAAAAATCGGGGCGGCATTTATTTAAAGTGCCGCTCATTTTGTATCTTGGATTAAATATCCAGAAGACTTATTCGCTTTCCTGCTTATATATGCATTTTTCACAAATCATAAAAAATACTTTATTCGTTAAGGCTTTTATGCTATTATATTATTTAAATTCGTGTCTTGGTGCCAAAATTTATGGAATTCGGCCTTCGGGCTGTTTGCATTTTTATTCAGAATATACTCTCATTATATAAACACTCTGTGTGTAGGGGGATGAAAAATGAAAGTCGCCATTATGGGTTTCGGCGTAGTTGGCTCGGGCGTCGCTGAGCTGTTTGCCAAAAATCACAACAAGATAGTATCAAGCAGCACCCAGCCTGAGCTTGAGCTGAAGTATATCCTGGATATAAAGGATTTCCCCGGCTCACCCTTTGCCGATATGATGATAAAAGATTTCAACATTATCCTCAATGACCCCGAAGTGGGCATAGTGGTTGAAACCATGGGCGGACTAAAGCCTGCCTATGACTATGTTAGCGCCTGCCTTAAGGCAAAAAAGAGCGTTGTAACCTCAAACAAAGAGCTTGTCGCCGAAAAGGGCTATGAGCTTTTAAGCCTTGCCAAAGAGAACGGCGTAAACTTCCTTTTTGAGGCAAGCGTCGGCGGCGGCATTCCGATTATCCGCCCCATAAGCCAGTGCCTTGCCGCTAACGAGATTGACGAGATAGCGGGCATACTCAACGGAACCACAAACTTTATACTCACAAAGATGTTTAAAGAGGGCATGAGCTTTGGCGACGCGCTGAAGCTCGCTCAGGAAAACGGCTATGCGGAGAGCAACCCCGCGGCCGATATAGAGGGCACCGACGCCTGCAGAAAAATCTGCATACTCGCGTCCCTCGCCTTCGGAAAGCATGTTTACCCCGAAGAAGTCTACACAGAGGGCATTACCAAAATCACAACCGAAGATGTGGATTACGCAAAGAACTGGGGCGGCGTCGTGAAGCTCATCGCCAGAGCCGGAAGGCTCGAAAACGGCAAAATCTTTGCCCTTGTAAGCCCCGCCTTTGTTAAGAGCTCAAGCCAGCTCGCCTCCGTTGACGATGTGTTCAACGCCATTCTCGTAAGAGGCGACGCGACAGGAGATGTGGTATTCTACGGCAGGGGAGCGGGCAAAATGCCCACAGCCAGCGCCGTTGTTGCCGATGTCATCGACTGCGCAAAGCACGCCGTGTCAAAGAAGGTTTTCGGCTGGGAGGACGGCATCCCGAATTATGTTGTTGACTACACCAGCCTCCCCGTATCCCTTTATGTCAGAGTCAGCGCGGTGGGCAACACTTCTGAGATAAAGAAGGAGCTTGAAAGCAAGATTCCCGGCATAAATTATCTTGTCAGAAGCGCCTCTCCCGCAAACGAGTTCGCGTTCGTAACCCCCGAGATGCCCGAGAATGAAATCAGAGAGAAGCTCACAGAAATAAACGGTATCAGCATAATAAATACAATCAGAATTACCGATTATTAATGAGGCGAATATCATATATTTTTTAGTAAGACAGTCTATTCCGAGAAAAGCTCGGATTAAATAATGGAGGAGTATTATGGCACTGATTGTTCAGAAATTCGGCGGAAGCTCCGTTGCTAATGCCGATAGAGTCAGGAATGTTGCCAGCATCATTACGGACACTTACAAGGCCGGAAACGAAGTCGTCGTAGTCGTTTCCGCCCAGGGCGACACCACTGACGAGCTTATCGACAAGGCTAAAGAGATTTCGGCTAAGCCTCCCAAGAGAGAGATGGATATGCTTTTAGCCTCCGGAGAGCAAATCTCCATAGCCCTGGTTGCTATGGCAATTAGGGAAATGGGCTATCCCGCTGTTTCCTTGCTTGGATGGCAGGCAGGAGTCCTCACCAGCTCGGATTACGGCTCAGCAAGAATCAAGAGCGTCAACACAACCAGAATCAAAGCAGAGCTTGCCAAGGGCAATATTGTTATCGTGGCAGGTTTCCAGGGAATCAATAAGTACGACGATGTCACCACCCTCGGCAGAGGCGGCTCCGACACCAGCGCGGTAGCGTTGGCGGCAGCCCTCCATGCTGATAAGTGCCAGATTTTCACCGATGTTGACGGCGTCTACACAGCCGACCCGAGAAAGGTAAAAGCCGCAATTAAGCTCGACGAAATAACATACGACGAAATGCTCGAGCTGGCGACACTTGGCGCGCAGGTTCTCAATAACCGTTCCGTGGAAATGGCTAAGAAATACAATGTTGAATTAGAGGTGCTCTCAAGCCTTACAAGGCAGCCGGGTACAATGGTCAAGGAGGTTGTTAATATGGAAAAAATGCTTGTCAGAGGCGTTACAAAAGATGTAAATGTTGCCCGCATTTCTATTACCGAGGTTCCCGATGTTCCCGGTATAGCATTCAAAATCTTCAGCAAGCTGGCAGCTAAGAATATCAATGTGGACATTATCCTTCAGTCGGTCGGCAGAGAGGGCACAAAGGACATAGCCTTCACAGTATCCAAGAATAATGCTGACCTTGCAATTGAGGTTCTCAAGACTTCAATAGCCGAAATCAACCCCGACAATGTAAAGCTTGATACAGGAATCGCAAAGGTATCGGTAGTCGGCGCGGGCATGGAGACCCACCCCGGCGCGGCAGCCAAGATGTTCGAGGCTCTTTATGAGAGAAACATCAACATCCAGATGATTTCAACCAGCGAGATTAAGATTTCGGTTCTTATCGACGCCGAATACGCCGACGAGGCAGTAGCCGCAATCCACGCAAAGTTTCTGCCTCCCGTTGAATAATTAAATACTGAAAGGCAGGCTAAGCCTGCCTTTTTTTGTGTCCCGAAAGCGCTGGCATTTTCTGCGGGGTAAAAAACTCTTGCTAATTTTGTCAGTTTAGTGTAATCTAATATTGTGAGCTTTGCACAGAATAAGAAATTGGGAATGAGGAAAATGAAAAAAGCAATCACAGTTTTCTGCATCGTACTGATGGCTCTCAGCGTTGTTTTTCTGGTATCCTGCGCAAAAGACAAAAATGATGATATTGTCAGGACCACCATCCCCCGTACCACCCTTCCCGGTGAGGACGAGACGGACGAGTCCGACGAATATATTATAGTAACAAACGAAAACGGCGAGACCGTTACAGACGAGGCAGGTCAGCCCGTAACCGAAATCCCTTCTAAACAGCAGGACCCCTCCGACCCCGACTCCGGTCAGCAGCCCGGTGAAACCACAACCAAAAAGTCAGATGCCGGTACGCCGAATCAAGGCGGCAATAACAACGGCAATAACGGCGGCAACAATGGCGGCGGCTTAGATCAGGGTCCCAAGGCTGTAAGGGACGCCATCTCTATTCTCCAGAGCGGCAGGTTCTACATGAAGGGCAGTGCCTATGACGGCAAAGAAACCACTCCCATGAAGGTTGCCATCTCCGGCAAGAATATGTATATGGAAACCACCATGCAGGGCATGAATATAGCCATGCTGACCCTTGACGGCACCATATATCTTATCAATCCCTCAAAGGGAGCTTACTGGAAGCCCGCAAAAGCTTTCCTTAAACAAATGGGCATGGACGAGCTTACCCCGCCCGATTTCGGCAGCACAACCGACAAGAGCAAGTATAAGGGCTCTGAGGAAGGCGTACTTAACGGCAAAAAGATGACATGCTATGTTTATGAGGATACAGAGGGCTACAGCAAGTGGTACACCGACTCCTCAGGCAAGGTTGTCGCCTTTGAAGCCTATAAAACGGACGGTAAGCTTGACTCAAGAATGACCTTTGAGGAGCTGAGCGCAGCAATTCCCGACGGTCTGCTTGATAACCCCGAAAAAAGATACAAAAAGGGCAGCATAAACATCTTCTTCTAATGAAGGAAAATGGCTTATGAGGACAGCACTTGTTACGGGCGGCGGCAGAGGCATAGGCGCGGCAGTGGCGCGCGCTTTGTGCCATGAAGGCTATGCCGTCGCGGTCAATTGCAATAAATCTTACGATGAGGCTCTGCGCTTGTCCGCAGAGCTTAATTCCTGCGGTTTTGTGACGAAGGTTTTCCGCTGCGATGTCACCTCCCCCGATGAGGTAAAGCGGATGTTTGAAGATATTGAAAGGGAGCTATCCCCCGTCTCCGTGCTTGTGAACAACGCGGGAGCGGCTCAGCAGAAGCTTTTCTGCGACATTACCGACAAGGATTTTCAGGACATCCTATCCGTAAACCTTACTGGAGCCTTTAACTGCATCAGAGAGGCTTTGCCCTATATGATAAGGGAAAAGAAAGGCTCCATAATAAACATCGCCTCCATGTGGGGGCAGGTGGGAGCCTCCTGCGAGGTGCATTATTCCGCCGCGAAGGCGGGGCTTATCGGTCTTACAAAGGCTCTGGCGAAAGAGGTGGCGCCGAGCGGCATCAGGGTCAACTGCGTGTCCCCCGGAGCAATTTTCACCGATATGCTCCCGCAGGATAAGGAAACAATTGACAGACTAAAAGAGGAAATCCCGCTGGGGTATATAGGCAGTCCCGAGGATGTGGCAAATCTGGTCGCCTTCCTTGCCTCGGAAAAGGCGTCCTATATAACGGGACAGGTAATAGGCGTAAACGGCGGAATGGTAATTTAATAAACAAACCCCATACAGCAAATACTGTATGGGGTTAATTTTTGTTAATTGACTAACGAACTTATGTCGTGATATTATTTAAAAGTATTCTAAACTCAGCCGCCTGATAAGGCGGCGCAGCGAGGTGCGAGATGACAGATTTTAAAGAAGCTGGCTTTATGTATGCCATGGGCTTGGTTGTTGCCGTAATTGTTGTGGCTCAGGCTGTTTTCTTCCTTGTCAAGGCATGGAGAAGGGGCAAGGAGCTGGGCATTACGGTAAAGGACATGAAAAACACGGTAGTTACAAGCGTAATGTTCTCCATAACTCCCGCTCTTTCAATAGTGGCGACGGTGGTCGCCCTTGCGGGAGCCTTGGGATTGGTACTCCCTTGGGTCAGAACGCTTATTATAGGAAATATCAGCTTTGAAACCGCCGCTGCCTCCGCCGCCATGGAGGCGTACGGACTGGGCGGACTTACAAGCGAGGTCACAGACCCCGAGGTTTTCAGCGCCATAGCATGGGTTATGACCCTCGGCAGTATGCTGCCTCTTGTAATTATCCCGATTTTCCTTAAAAGGATTCAAAAGAAGATGGGCAAGGCTCTCTCTAAGGACACAAAATGGGCGGATGTCATTTCCTCCGCCGCCTTTGTGGGTCTTATCTGTGCCTTTGTGGGCAGAGCTATACTGGGTCAAGGCAATGTGGATGTAAGCCCAGAGGTCTTAACCGACGGCGCGGGCGTACTCTCCGTCACAGCCCTTGTTTTCTCGGTTCTCTTTATGATTATCCTTCAAAAAATCGCCGACAAAAAGCAGCTCAAATGGCTTGACGCCTTCGCTATGCCTATAAGCATGTTTGCCGCCATGGGCGTGGTGATTCTGGTTTCACAGCTCCTGCCGCCCGAGATTGCGTTCCTTGAGTGGAGGGGTTAAAGATGAAAGAAACCAAGATTTTAAAGAAAGGCAGTGAGCTGAAATGAAAAAAGTAAAGGATTACAACGAGTCCATCCATTTTTACGGCAGGCTGTGGATGGTTTTCATTCTTATAGTATTTATAGGCGTTCCTCTCTCCATGTGCGTTTACTACAACGCTTGGCCAAAGCCCGCCGCGGTTTTAAAGGGACTTCTCCCCATAGCCATGTTCTACTATCCCACCGCTGTTGTGGAGGTTCTGACTTACGCGCCGCTGCTGGGAACGGGCGGCATGTATCTCAGCTTCATTACGGGCGACATATCTAACCTCAAGCTCCCCTGCGCCATAGCTGCCATGAACGCCGCTAAGGTAAAGCCCAACAGCGAGGAGGGCGAGATTATTTCCACAATCTCAATCGCAGCCTCATCGATTGCCACAATAGTAATAGTAGCGGTCTGCGTATTTTTCCTGAGACCCATTATCCCCATAATCACGGACGAAAGCTCTATTTTCGCTCCCGCCTTCTCTCAGGTTCTGCCCGCGCTGTTCGGCTCCATCCTGACAGCGTATCTGCTTAAGTACCCCAAGACGGTCGTAGCCCCCCTTGCGGTCATACTGATAATTCTCATCTTTGCGGGACAGATGTCGGTGGGAATTCTTATCCCCATCGGAGTCGTGGTAGCGATTCTCGCAGCCCATTTAATGTATAAAAAGAATCTTATATAGCAGGACATACATCTGCAATATTTTCGCAACAATCTCAAAGCCCTTTGTCAATTTACGACTATTTTCATGTAGGAAATGGATTAGTAATCTGACTTTTTTCCAAATAAGCAAGCTAAAAGGGTAAAAATATTATCAAAATGCAACAAATTTTACATGATGTTTGCATACTTGTAAACTTTTACAACTTTGGCGCAATTCTATTGAATTTTAAAATTGCTTGTGCTAATCTCTAGTTGTAAGAATTGGTGGGGATTTTATCCATCCGCCAAAAGGGTAATACATTTAAGGAGGTGTAGGCATGAGCTTTGATTTTGATGAATTGCTCCAGGCTATCGTTGATTTCTTCGAACTTCTTAAGGAGTTCCTTAACAAGCTTAAGGGTATTGAAGAGTAATTATAAAGCCTGAAGAAAACTTTTAAGCTGACGCATCCATCTAGATTTGAAAGTGAGGTGCAAAAGGATGTTCGATTTTGCAATCATCGCTGATTTCATTAAGGGATTACTCGAGATCTTCAAAAGAGTTTATGATCTGTTTGCCTAATTAGTTTTAATATAAAAAGCCGCCAAACGGCGGTTTTTTATTTTTTATGGGACCTTTTTTATGCCGCCCAAATATGCTACAATTGTTAAAAAGCAATTAGGGGGAAAAACCTTGAACTCAAAGCCTATAGTCGCCATAATGTATGACTTTGACAAAACCCTCTCTCCCGGCAATATGCAGGATTACGCCTTTATTCCCGGCATCGGCAAGACTGCCGATGAGTTTTGGCGCCTTTGCAAGGAGTATGAAACGGCTAACAACATGGACCCGATTCTTGCCTATATGTACTACATGGTAAAGTCCAGCCGCGGCAAAATGCTCATCACAAGGGAGATTTTCAGGAAACTGGGGGAGAGTGTAGATTTCTTTGACGGAGTTGAAACATGGTTCGAGAGGGTCAACAGTTTTGGCGAGAGTTTGGGACTTACGGTTGAACACTACATAATCTCATCAGGGCTTAAAGAGATTATCGAGGGCACAAAGATAGCAAAGCACTTTAAAAGGATTTACGCCGCCGAGTTCTGCTATGACGAGGAGCAGGTGCCCATTTGGCCCGCCATGGCGGTAAACTATACCAGTAAAACCCAGTTTTTGTACCGCATAAACAAGGGCGTTCTGGATGTCACCGACCACGACAGTCTGAACCGCTACACCACCGACAGCAAGCGAAGGGTCCCCTTTAAAAATATGATATACATAGGCGACGGCTACACCGATGTGCCATGCATGAAGCTGTGCAAGGTAAACGGCGGTCACTCAATAGCGGTTTACCAGAACGATGACAGAAAGATTGTAAACGAGCTGATAGAGCAGGGCAGGGTGGATTTGGTCGCCCCCGCGGACTACAGCGAAGGCAGCGAATTGGAGTCCAAGGTTTTCAGAATATTGGAGCAGATTAAGACATACAACGCGGTATTAAAGCTGCACCTTAAAGACATGGATGACGCTAAAGCATAAAAAGGCCTCAGCCAAAGCTGAGGTTTTTATTTTTTATCCGTAAGGCGGAAGGTATTTTTGTAATAGTCTATGATGCCTTCCTCTTTCATCTTGCTTAAAACGGCGGACAGGGCGCTGCGCTCAACGGAGAGATAATCCGCCAGCTCCTGCCTGTTAAACTCAATCTCAAAAGTATTCTTCCCGCCCTGGACGGCGCACTCAGACAAAAAAGACAGCACCTTTTCCCTTGTGGTCTTTTTTGTTATGTGCTCAATTTTACGGGTAAGGTATCTATTCTTGTTCGCGAGTATTCTCATAAGGTTCATTATGAGCGAAGTGTGAAAAGCGCAGGCGGTGGAGCAGATAGTCAAAATCTTTTTAACATTTATAAGGAGTATTACCGAATCCTCTTTTGCGATAACTGATACGGGCAGGGCAGCAGCCTCCGCGCAGGAAAAGGCCTCGCCGAAAATACCGCCCACGCCGATATTCGAAAGTATATTTCGGTTGCCCCAGTAATCCTCCTGCAAAACAAACGCTGAGCCTGAGAGCACTATCCCCACATATTCGGGTCTTGAGCCCGCCTCAAAAATCGGTTCGTCTTTATAATATGTTTTGGTTTTTGCCGAAAGGCAGTCCAGCAGAAAACCGATATCCCCCTTGTCTATGCCCTTAAAAAGAGGGTTCTTGGATAACAAATCAATATATTCTTTCATAAAAACCTCATTTCGTTGTAAAAACAACGGACTCTTTTGTTTGATTATAGTAAATTAAACTTGCAAGGTCAAGAAATTTAATATAAAAATAGAGAGAGGTATTAGATATGGTAAGACAGATTATTAAGATAGATGAAGAACTTTGCAACGGCTGCGGACTCTGCGCGCAGGCCTGCCACGAGGGCGCAATCGGCATAGTTGACGGAAAGGCAAAACTTCTTAGAGACGACTACTGCGACGGTTTGGGAAACTGCCTGCCCGTATGCCCCACGGGAGCCATCTCCTTTGAAACGAGAGAGGCTCTGCCCTTTGACGAGGAGGCGGTAAAGGCAAAGACCGAAGGCAAGAACGCTGATACAGAAGAAAAGAAAACTCCCGAAAGAAAGCCGATGTTCGGCGGCTGCCCCGGCAGCATGGCAAGGGCGATTGTAAGGGAAGAAAAGGAAGATAACCTCCCCTGCGGCTGCCCCGGCTCACAGTCCAAGACGCTTGAAAGGGGCGAGGAAAGCGTCAATGCTCAGAACGCCCCCGCCGCCCCCAGAGAGAGCAGGCTCATGCAGTGGCCCGTCCAGATTCAGCTTGTCCCCGTAAACGCTCCCTACTTTAACGGCGCTAAGCTCCTTATCGCCGCCGACTGCACAGCCTTTGCATACGGTGACTTCCACGAGCGCTTTATAAAGAATCACATCACAATAATCGGCTGCCCGAAGCTTGATACCGTTGATTATTCTCAGAAGCTTGAGGCAATAATAAGAAACAATGATATAAAAAGCATTACCATTGTCAGGATGGAGGTCCCCTGCTGCGCGGGAATTGCGAACGCCGCCATCACAGCCCTCAGAAACAGCGGAAAGATGATTCCGTGGCAGGTCGTGACCATCTCCACAGACGGCGAAATTATAGACGAATAGGAGAAAGGCTATGGAAAAGTACATTAAAAACATCGCCCACGAAACCCCTCTGTCCCTTTTGGATGAGGTATCATACCAGCCGGGACAGATAGTCAGCAAGACTTTGGCTCAGAATCAGTACAACAGCGTAACCCTCTTTGCCTTTGATAAGGGAGAGGAAATCAGCACCCACGCCTCCGACGGAGACGCTATAGTAATCTGCCTTGACGGTCAGGGCGAGATAACCATTGACGGCAAAAAGTATGAGCTGAACGCGGGCGAAACCATAGTAATGCCCGCCAAAAAGCCCCACGCAGTCTTCGCTAAGGAAAAATTCAAAATGCTCCTTGTAGTGATTTTCCCTCTTAACAGATAGTTCTCTATTAATAGCCTTTGAAAATCGGCCCCGACCCCGGGGTCGGTTTTCTTTATTGCGCCCACGCCCGCCGGTGTCCCACACTGCCGCCGAGGGGGGCTGACAGTACCTCACGCCCCTTCAATGGAGTGCTGCGTCCCGCGAGGGTGTGCTGCCCGCACCTCCCGCCGTAGGGTATGCTCCCCGCCGCCCTGTGCTGCGCACCGTCAAGGAGTGCCGCCCGAACCCTGCCGCCGCGGGGTTTCGCCTCACCCGCCGAAGATGTGCCGCCCGCACCCCCCCGCCCCCCGCACCCCTGCCGCTGTGGGTTTCCGGGCCGCCGCCCCCGTATTGTCAGGGCGCGCGGAACAAAAAGCGGCATGTTTGCCGCCGCTATTGCCAATGCCGTAAAAAAGGCTTATTATAATTCCATAGCCGCATTTTGAAAGGAGAAAACCATGGTTTTAGATAAGCTTACAAATCTCAAAGCATATTCAAAGCTCATCCCAAAGACGGACGAAATCCTTGCCGCCATCGAAAAAGTCCGCGCGGGGGAGTTTACGGGCAGCAGACTGGACATTGACGGCGACAGCATCTTCCTTCTGAATCAGGAGTATGAAACTTTTGACCGAGAGGGCAGACAGCTTGAGGCCCACAGAAAGTACATCGACCTGCAGGCGGTAATAAAAGGCGAGGAATATATCGGCTGGTCAGAGCTTGAGGGGCTGACCTTAGCCTCTGAGGAATATTCAAAGGGCGGCGACATAGCCTTTTATAATGAGGAGCCAAAGATTTATATTCCCATGACCGAAGGCGCATTCGCCCTGTTCTTCCCTCAGGACGCTCACATGCCCTGCATAAAGATGGGCGACAGCCGAAAGGTGCAAAAGGTAGTAGTAAAAATAGCCGTTGACTTGGCATAAAAAAAAGGAATCCCATCGGGATTCCTTTAATTTTTATATCTTGCTGAGGCTCTGCTCAATGTCCTCCAGAATGTCGTCTATGTCCTCAAGACCTACGGAGAAGCGGATAAGTCCCGGGTTTATTCCCGCTGCCACAAGCTGCTCATCGGTCAGCTGCCTGTGAGTGGAGCTTGCGGGGTGCAGCACGCTTGTGCGTATATCCGCAACATGAACCTCAATGGAGGCAAGTTTGAGCCCGTCCATAAACTTAATGGCGTTCTCCTTGCCGCCCTTTATTACAAAGGAGATAACTCCGCTTGCTCCCTTGAGATATTTCTTAGCCAGCGGATAGTATTTATCGCTCGGAAGTCCGGGGTAGGACACTCTCTCAACCTTATCGGACTTTGCGAAATACTCCGCAACCTTCAATGCGTTCTCGCAGTAGCGCTCCATTCTGAGACCCAAAGTCTCAAGTCCCAGATTCAAAAGGAATGCTGAGTTTGCGGCGGGGTACGCGCCAAAGTCACGCATAAGCTGCATTCTTGCCTTTGTGATGTACGCGGCCTTGCCGTAGTTTTCAACATATCTGATTCCGTGATAGGACTCATCGGGCTCGGTGAAATCGGGGAACTTGCCGTTTGTCCAGTCAAAATTGCCGCTGTCCACAATTACTCCGCCTACCTGAACGGCGTGACCGTCCATGTATTTAGAGGTGGAGTGAATCACGATGTCTGCGCCGTACTCAATGGGCTTGCAGAGTATGGGAGTCGCGAAGGTATTGTCTATAATAAGGGGTATGCCGTGCTTTTTGGCGACCCTTGAGAATTTTTCAAAATCAAAAACGGTCAGAGCGGGATTTGCAATTGTCTCGCCGAAAATCAGCTTTGTGTTATCTTTAATTGCGGCGTCTATTTCCGCCTCGTCGGCGTCGCAGTCAACAAAAACGCAGTCAATGCCGTACTTCTTCAAGGTAACGGCAAAAAGATTGAATGTGCCGCCGTAAATCTGAGAGGTGCTTACAATGCTGTCGCCCGCTTTGCACAGGTTGAGAACGGCGATTAGCGTCGCAGCCTGTCCCGAGGATGTGCACATGGCGGCCACGCCGCCCTCCAAAGCGGCAATTTTATTCTCCACCGCCATAACGGTGGGGTTCGCGAATCTCGAGTAAATCAGCGCCTTGGTAGGCTCGTCAAAAACGCTGCCCACCTCTGTTGTGGAGTCAAAAACATAGGTCGTGCTTTGAACTATCGGAACATTCTTAGGCTCGGTGTTCTTAGGCTCATATCCCGAATGAATGCATTTTGTCAAATCCCTCATATTAAGACCTCCCTAATTTGACTATATAATACAGCAATAATTTTACAATTTCAATCTTTATCGTAATACCAAGGTGAGATTTTTGTCTTTTGAGTGGACAATAGGTGCTCCTTCATATATAATTGTTCTGTAAATTTTAACAATTATCAGTTTGGAGGGATACTATGGATAATAAGCCTGTAATCACAATCAAGCCTTACGAACTAAAATACAGACGAGATGTGCAGCAGCTCTGTCTCGCTAACGCCAATCACCTTGATAAGCCGTTTGAGGACAGAAGATACATCCTAATAATGTACTGCAACTACTACATAGAGCAGGAGCCGGAAAACTGCTTTGTTGCCGTTAATGAAGAGGACAAGGCTATAGGCTATATTATCTGCAGCGAGAGCTACAAAAAGTACAGGGAGCGTTTCAACAGGTACTACATACCCCAGGCAAGGTCTTTGGGATTCAGCTACTATGTAAAGGCAAAGCTGGATATGCTCTCTCACGCTATGTTCGCTAAAAAATATCCCGCCCATCTTCATATAGATATTGACGACAATTATCAAAGGCTCGGAATCGGCACAAGGCTTATGAATCAGCTTGTGGACCACCTTAAAGCAAAGGGCGTAAAGCCGGGTCTTATGCTGGTTGTCGGCGCGAACAACGAAAAGGGCAGAAACTTCTATAAGAAATACGGCTACAAAGAGCTCGCCGTCACAAAGATGGGCGTAGCCATGGGAATTGAGCTGTAATATAGACAAAACAAAATTCGGAGGTTACTAATGGATATTTCATCAGCAGTGTTGTTCGTGGTTCTTGCCGCGGTTTCCATGTCTTACGCATGGGGAATGAGGGGTACTATCATCGGCGGAGAAAAGGGAGCTATGCTGCCCGGTGCGGTAATGGGCATGCTGATTGCGCTTTTCTCCTCATCAGAGGTTCTTAAAGATAATTTCTTTATGCTTTCGGCGGTGGGAGCCATGTCAATGTATCTGGGAGGCTGCATGACATACGGCGAAACCCTTGGACTTTCAATGAACTCCAATCCTCCCGAAAACTTCAAAAAGAGCATCATCGCCCTTGTTGTAAAAGGCTTTATCTGGTTCTCCCTGTTCGGAGCCTTTGTGGGCATCGCCCTTAACTCCTTCGCCGGTCTTTTATATACGGTTAAGGACTTTATCCTTATATTCGCGCTTATCCCCGTATGCGCTCTTGCGGGATATTTCCTTCTCAACAAACCCCTTGACCCCAAGAACGGCAAGTTCCCGTTTATCTATTTCTCAAAAACAAGGCAGGAGAGCTGGGGCGGACTTCTCGGCATACTCCTTGTGCTTGTGGCTGTCGCCGCAAAGAATAAAGACAGCTTTACCTTAAACCTGGTTCTCGGCGCCGGTCTCTCCGGCGGCATCGGCTGGGCTATCGCCCAGACCCTGCAGGCTGCCGCAAGACTGCCTTTAATAAAGGGCAAGAGACTCTTTGAAAAGATGAACAGGAAGAAAACGATAGACGCTTGGAAGCTGATGGAATATTCCCTCGGCGCCATCGGCGGCATCGGAATTGCCCTGACGCTTATCGCCCAGCATGACAAGTTCAGCGCCATAGCCGCCGCAATAGACAGCAGGGGAGCTATAAATCTCCCCCTTGAGAAGTACAGCGCCGTTTTCACAGCCGTTTGGCTCGTTCTTATAGCGCTTGACCAGCTTCAGTTCATCATTAAGCCCCGCTTTTCCCTGTCGGAGCTTAAAAATCAGAAAATTGTAAAGGCTACCTTATCCGAAAGCGAGTACGAAAAGTGCCTTAAAGATGCTGAGAGAAAGGAAAGCAGCCCCCACTTTAAACGCTATGCCTTCCTTGTGGAAAAAGGCGAGTTTGCCCTCTACTCACTTATTCCGATGTTCTTTGTGCTTTGCGGTTCGTCGCTTGTCGGCAGGCTTACCTCCTTCTTCATCCTCTACCTTGTTGTCGTTCAGGAGGTCGTGTTCGGCAGGTTCCGCCTCTTAAAGCACAGAAGGCTCATTAACACCTGCCTTATCCTCGGCGCCGTGCTGATACTGCTTTACGAGCTGGCGCTGGACACCACCTTCAGCATGATAGCAACGATGATAATGTACACTATTTTCTATGACATCCTCGGCATTTTGCATGTTGTGCCAGTTGAGAAGGATGAAAAGGTAAAGCTTGGACCTTTCACCATGCTGAATTACTGCGACCTTTCGGTTTTCGGATATATGAGCGTCTCCGGGGTCGTCAGCGTGCTTCTTCTGGCGCTTGCCATCTATTTCTAAACATTAAAAAGAAAAATCGGAACAATATAGTTTTAAGATGCGAAACACACTCAGGCAAATAAAAATCGGAAATACTGAAATAAACGGAGCAGCCGCCCTCGCGCCGATGGCGGGCTGCTCTGATTTACCCTTCAGAGAGCTGTGCCGCTCTTTCGGAGCTTCATACACCGTTACCGAAATGGTCAGCGCAAAGGGCTTTGTTATGGGCGACAGAAAGTCTGAGGAGCTCATGCGGCTCGGGGAAAACGAACACCCCGCGGCGATTCAGATTTTCGGCAGTGAGCCTTTGTATATGGCTAAGGCTGCAGAGAAGGCTCTTAAGTTTTCCCCCGACATAATCGACATAAACATGGGCTGTCCCGCCACAAAGATTATTAAGGGCAGCTCCGGCTCAGCGCTGATGAAAGACCCTGCTCTCGCGGGCAGGATTGTAAAAGAGGTAGTCTCCGCCGTAAACATCCCCGTTACGGTCAAAATCAGGGCGGGCTGGGACAAAAACAATATTAACGCGGTAGAGTTCGCTAAAGTATTAGAGCAAAACGGAGCCGCGGCAATATGCGTTCACGGCAGAACAAAGGACCAGATGTACGCCCCGCCCGTAAATCTCGATATTATAAGAGATGTAAAGATGAGCGTTTCCATACCCGTCATCGGCAACGGCGATATTGAAACTCCCCTTGACGCTAAGAAAATGCTGGACTACACAGGCTGCGACCTTGTGATGATAGGCAGGGGAGCATTGGGCAAACCCTGGCTGTTTAAGCTCATAAACGATTACCTTGAAAAGGGAGTTATCGCTGAGGAGCCTAGCATCGAGGAGAGAATGGAGATTATGCTCTTTCACATTAAAAGGCTTTGCGAGCATAAGGGCGAGTATATCGGTATGCTTGAGGCAAGAAAGCATGCCGCGTGGTACACAAAATCCCTCAGAGGGGCGGCTGCGTACCGCAGAGAGCTTAGCGCCTTAAAAAGCTTTGAGAAGCTGAAAGCAATCTCAGAGCGGATAATAAAGGAACAGAAAGAGCTAATATAAAAAGAAAACCGTCGGATACCCCGACGGTTTCTTTTATTTTCTCAAAGCAGGATATTAAAACTCTCTTCTGTTCTGCTTTTTATTCTGCTCTTTGTTCTGCTCCTGTTTGTTCTGCTGCTCCTGCTTGGGATTTAAGTTTTCGGCCTTGTTTTTATTCTTATTTTTTTCTTTCTTTGCCATCAAAAACATCCTTTCTTAAAATTTGCATTCATATCTTTTGCAGAAATTCCACAATTATGCAGAAGTTTTAAACTTTATTACATTTTATAGTAGATTCCCAGCCACATAAAAAATTCATTTATAAGCGTCATGAGTTTGGGGAGGTTCACCCCGAAAGCCTGGAGAAAACAAAGGATTATCACCAAAGCCGACAATATTGACACAATTGTGATTTCCCTTTTCTCTTTTGTTCTAATTGCCGAGGGAAGGTCCAAGAGACAGATTGCCGCGCTTGCCATTAACGCGAACAGCATCATTTTCCGTTCCCTCCTTTTTAAACTTACTCTTGATAAGAATTACGCAGAGGGTCAGAATGGGGAGGATATACTCAATAAAGCTCCATAAGAAGGGTACGACCAGCATGCCCGAAAGACCGTGACTGATGCCCGAGTCGTACAGATTCAGTGTATAAACAATGCAAAGCGCCGCTATCAGAAGGGAGATGTTCTTATAGGTTTTCAGCTTAAAGAACTGGGCAATCGCAGCAGTGGCCGCATATAAGAGCACTACAATCTTGCTGTACATCAGAGCCGTAAAGATTATCGTGTAAAGCACCTCAAGACGGCTGAAGATTTTTGAAATCGAAGATACTCTCTGAGTCTCAAGGGAGGGCACGGTGAAATACTTTATTGTTTCTCCCAAAACTCCGATGTCCCTTATTGCCACTAAGAGCATTGAGATTACGCCCAGCAGCGTGCCTATTAAAATATATCTTCCGTATTTTTTTGATGAGGAGCTTACATTTGGGGTAAGCATCAGAAAGACTATGATCTCTCCGAAGGGAATGGTTGAAACTATATGCGATGCCTGCACATAAACAATAGGTTTTTGCTGCATGGGCGGCAGCAGATTTGAAAGATGGAACTTCTGAAAGGCAATGATAAAAGCAAATACGGTAATCGCAAAGGATAAAAGTCCGATAACGGTCATATACCTTGTTATTACGCTGATACCGTTCCTCAGTGCCCATACGCAAATGACCATAAATGTCGCCATGAGCACAATCGGCGGAGTCTTTGTCATTATGGAACTGGAGGCGAAAACCTGAGTGTCCAGAAGATTTAAGGATGTCAGAGTCACAAAGAACCATATATAAAAAACAGATATGATTCTGCCGAGGACATTTCCGAATACTTCGTTGTTTATCTCAATAAGCGTCTTATCGGGATACCTTCTCATTATCTGCGAAATCACAAACACAAGAATAAGAAAGACAAGGTAGCCCATTATCATGGTAAACCATGAATCCTTGCCGGATATGCCGACGGAAAATGAGGAGAGCACCGCTGAGGACTCAATAAAGCACACTATCGTGAAAACAAATTGGGTGACGGTAATTTTGCTTTTATCAATGCTCATCGTTCCACCACTTTTCGAGTATGGATTTTTTCAGCTTGCCTGTGTCCTGAATAGTTATCTTTATATCGGTGTTAAGGGTCATGTTCTTAAAGACCTCATCCCTTTTCTCCTCAATCCGCTTATAATCCTTGGGATGCTTTTCATAAAGAGTATTTAAAAAGCCAAAGACATCGGCATTAAGCTCTTTTGCCTTCTCAAGACAGTCTTCAATTTCTTTTTTGATTTGCTCGGACATAACTTCGGTTAGAACTTTGGTGTATCTTTTTATGTCGGTGTCGTCGATTCCTATGGATTCCAGAACGGCGGCGTCGGCAATAATTGAAAAGTCCGCAATCAGTTTGCCGCTTTCGTCAAGACGAACCTTTTTCTTGAATTTTGCGTTGGTTACATTCACATTTGCGGTTCCGCTGCCGACACTTAGGCTGACTCTCGTTGATGTGACATCGCCGTTGAGCCACCTGTAGCCCTTCATTTCGGCAACGCCCATCTCCCCTACAAAATAGGGGCCCTTAAAAACCGCAAAGCCTACAAAGCTCAAAGTCTTTGTTTCTATTTCTCCGCCGTTCTTTTTTTCGCTCTTTTCTTCTTCGGCTTCCTTTTTCTCGTCCTTTTCCTCTTCGCCCGATTTTTCTTCTCCCTCGTCCTTTTTCTCTTGCTGCTGAGCGTTCTTTTCCTTCAGCATGGGCTTTTGAAGGGAGGTATCCTCAACCTTGATTAAGGGTATGACCGCCGCGCCTGATGGTTTCAGAATCTGGTTCGCAAAGTCCAGCACGGATACATCTACCTTGCCCACATTGTAGTTAAGACTCGCCAGCATTCCCGGAATCCATTGGGAGGCCGACTTTTCAATCTCTGTCTTTACGGACAGCATCTCCCTTGCGGTACCGTCGGCAACCACAATGCTGGTTTCAACCCTCATTTCGTCCTCTCGCAAAAAGGTGTCCACAACGCTTTGAATTCCGTTTTTGCAGTAGTCCTTGCCCACAACTATAATCTGGTTGTGATGGGTAAAGGGGGAGCGGCTTGTGCGCCTTTCGATTTGCGTAATCGCTTCGGAAATGCTTTTGCTCTGTTCCTCGTTTATAATAAAGGGAGCCTCTCCGTCCCCGCCGCCACCGCCGCTTGCGGGACCTGAGAGAGCCTTTACATTGGCGGACTGAATCGTCACATTCATAAGGTCGGGATTGTCGGGGATAGCGTCAACGCCGATGCCCGTAATGATTGAAATTGCGTTAAGCTCAACCTTGTCCCAGCAGCCGCCGAGAACAGCAATTATGAGAACAACCGCGGTTACAGATAAAAGTCTGCGGGTTATTTTTTTTGCTGACATCCTATTCTCTCCCGAACTATAGTTTTATGCTTTTTCGCTGTTTTGAGGGAGCCACGGCTTCATTCTGATTCTGTTCCTGCCCGCCAAGGCAATTGGCCTTCTGACCATTGCCCAAAGCGGCGCCCTGACAAATGAGTCTTTCAAATCCGTTGAGGGAATTACCGTTGTGAGAAAATCCACGCCGAAGGATTTTAGCGACGCAAGGTGAATTAAAAGTCCCAGCATTCCCAAAGCCAGACCATAGCCGCCGAGTGTCGCCGCTATTATCATCATTATGATTCTGAGTATTGAGGTGGACTCGATTTGATTCGGCACGATAAAGCCGGCGACAGCGGTAAAGGCAACCGCTATGACCACGGGCGCGCCCGCAAGACCCGCCGCTATGGCGGCGTCGCCCATTATGAGGGCGCCCACTATGCTTATCGCCTGACCGACGGGGCGGGGGAGTCTCAGACCCGCTTCTTTAAGCACCTCAAAGGAAATCACCATTATAAGCGCCTCAAAGAACACGGGGAAGGGCGTGCCCTCTCTTGCGTTTGCTATGGTGAACAGCAGGGTTTCGGGTATAAGCTCCTGATGGAAGGTTGTTAGAGCTATATATACGGGAACGGTGAACACCGAAAGGAAGTACGCCACAAATCTCATAAGCCTTGTAACCGAGGCGTAAAGGAATCTTGTGTTGTAGTCCTCCGAGGTCTGGAAGTTCTCCACAAAAAGATGAGGCACGGTTATGGCAAAGGGACTGCCGTCAACCAGAATGGCGATTCTGCCCTCAAGCATTTTGGCGGCGGCAACATCCGGCTTTTCCGTATAACCCACCGTCTCAAACAAAGAAAACGGGGAGTCCTCTATAAACGCCTCAATATAGCCCGAATCTATAATCGAGTCAGTGTCTATTTTTTCTATTCTCTCTTTGAGTTTGTCCACAATCTCTTGTCTTGCCACATTTTTAATGTAGGTGATGCAGATAACCGTTTCCGTCTTTTTGCCGACGGTCATGTGCTCCATTCTCAAATCCTGGCTCTTGATTCTCCGCCTTATCATGGCGGTGTTTGTCCTGAGATTTTCGGTAAAGCCTTCTCTCGGGCCTCTTACAACCACCTCAGTTTGAGGCTCTGTAATGCTCCTTGTCGGGTAGCCCTTTGTGCTTATGAGCAGACATTCCTTTACGCCGTCGATAATAAGGGCGCTGCTGCCCGACAAAATCGCGGAAATGAGCTTGGATATCTTGTTGCTGACTTCCACATCGCCCATTTGGAGTATCTGCTTATCAATAATCTGAGCCAGCTTTCCAAAGGCAAGGCCTTCAGCCAGATTGAACTCATGGGTCAAAAGGGGCTCCAAAATGCCCTCTGTAATCATTTTTTCGTCCACAAGACCGTCAATAAAAATAAGCATGGCCTCAGGTGCGCCGGGGCCTCTGAGCTTAATATTGTGATACTTTACATCTTGACTCGTGCCCAAAAGCTCTTTAATGGTGTTTACATTGTCGCTGAGCTTTTCCAAAAGGGCGTCGGAGGAGTCGCCCTTTAGATTATTGTCTTGGGAGTCGCCGTTTCCGCCGTTTTTCGGAGCCGGCGTTTCCCTTGCCTTTTCCTGAAAGCGAATGAATCTGTTAAGCAGCTTTTCGAGTATCATCCTTACCACATCCGCGCATAATTTCTTAATTTAGGATATACAAAATTTTCTTGCCTATACAAAAGTTTAAGGCCTATGGCAAAATAATTGCCATAGGCCTTGAGCTTATACGGGGCTCTTTAGCTTGTCTGCTCTTTTGCGGTCCTGCTTACCGCGTTGATTATCAAAAGCAGAATAACGGCGCCGCCGGTTGCTACAAGCAGACTCCATAAGTTAAATCCGGTAATGCCCGTTCCGCCGATGAGGTTCATGATAAATCCGCCGATAAAAGCACCGGCTATGCCTGCAAGTATATTCTTTCCGGCGCCCATTTTCCTGTTATTGCCTGTAATCATGCTGGCGATCCAACCTGCAAGTGCGCCGATGATGATCCAGCTGATAATGCCCATAAACTGCCTCCTTCTCTGCATTTTATTGCTGTCGCAGTAAATTACTGCGATTTTCAAAGTAAAAACTTTGAAAAAACTTTTATAAAAGTTCAGCAATCATTATATTATCAATTTTTAAAATTTACTTATTCACATTTTCGGCTCTTAAATATTTCCTTAAAATTTTAGTATTAAAAGAGAAAAATAAAAAACCGCGGCCAAAGCCGCGGTTTTCTTTTGCCGCCCTTATTTTACAAGGGCAACCGATTCAACTGAAAGGGATACATGCTGACCGCTTGTGTAAACGGTTTTGATATTTCCGTTTGCGTCATAGTACTTGATGTAGCCCACGGCGTATATTGTGGTATTCCACTTTTCTTTCGGAACCTTGGGAATAACCGCCGCCCAGTAGTAGCTGCCGCTGCCGTCGGGCTTTGCCCTGTCGGTATAGAGCCTGCGCTGTGAGGGAGCGGCGAATACATTCTTGTTGTCCACATTGTTTAAAGTGAGAGTTGTAAGATTTGCGGACTTCATGTAATCGGAGAAGGCAACGATTGTACCCAGTTCATAAATCGGGCTTCTGTATGCCTGAACCGTGGGATTCAGCGGTATTCCGAAGTATTTCAGCGCCTCTGCCTGGCTGATTTCTGAAACGATTCTGAAATCGGCCGCTGTGTATCCGCCTTGTCCGTCGCTGTATGCTTCCTTATTGTTTCTTGGGCCGCCGCGGACTATTGTGCCGCCGTATGAAGGCACCACAGCGTTTGCGGCTTTGAAGGTAAGCGCAGCGCTGTCAAGAATTATGCTCTGACCGTCGCTTGAGAGAGCCGACCGGAGCACAATCGGATTTGCGGACTTATTCTCAACCCAAATCAGCTTAGTGCCGTCGCTTGCCTTTGTTGACTTAAAGGTCAGCGCAGCTATGACCTCGTTCGCGTATCTTCTGTCGCCACCGTTTGAAAGAGTCAGAGTAATTACATTTCCGTTTTTAACAGCCGCCGCGCTGCCCGATGCGGACTTGTATTCCAGCGCGCTGTCATTGAAGTAAACGGGAATTACCGCGGACTTCAGCTTAAAGTCGGTGCCGAGCTTTATCTCAACCGTAAAGGTCTTGTTTGCCTCAAGAGCGCTGTCAACATCCGCGGAGGAAACGAGAGTAATGTTAGCGTTCTGTTTGCCCTTAATGTTTTCAATCAGAGCGTCAAGTTTTTCAATTCTTCTGTTTATCTCAGCGATTGTTGAGGCCGTGTTTTTAAGCTCAGCGTTCTCAAGGGCTCCCACGGATTTGGGATAGAGCTGAACATTCTTGCCCGTTACCGTCTCAACAAGACCCGCAGCTTCAAGAAGACCTGCGAAATCATCGGGATTTACTCTCAGGGAGTTCCTTGCGTCAAGGGCGAGATATGCCCTCTCTCTCGCGTCGGTTAGGCTCTGCATTATGTCTTCGGGAACAAGCTCCTCTTTAAGTATAAGCGAGCCGAATGCTCTCAGAAGCTCTGTTCTTGCGTTGTTGATTGCGGTTTGTGTTATGTTATTGCTCAGGAGCGCGGCTTTTGCGTCGTTCAGCGCCTCTGTGAAAGCCGCATATGACTTGGGAGCGTAAGCCGCTGCCTCAAGCACTGTGTTTTCCGCATAGTCAACGGCGGCGCTGAGGTATGTCTTGTCGGGCTGGGTGTAAATCTTAATAAGCCTTGAGCTGTACCTCTCCAGCATGTTCTTTGCGTCTGCTGCGTTGACGGGTTTAAGTATTAAGCTCTCAGTCAGCATATTGCCGATTGACGAGGCTATTCCCGTAATGCTGCCCGCATAGTCGTCATAGAGCCTTATAACATCGGCGTACTTTTGAGAGGAGCTGTTCTTGATTTCCTTCAGCTCTGCGGCGGTGAGATTTACACCGGGAAGGTGCAGGCGGTTTTCGGGATTGGAGAGTCTCTTTTGGGTAATTATCGTGTCGGCGAGCAGCTTTGCGGCGCTGTACTTTGTCCATCTGTAGCGCATGTAATCCGCGCCGCCCATAGCCTCAAAGCCTGTTTTTTCGTTTTCCTCAAGATATGTCTTTAAAACATCATAGGGACTGTTTGCCTTGTAGGGGCACTGCTTTAATATCTCGTAAGCCCTCAAAAGCTTGTCATGGGCGCCCTTGTACTTGACGACAACAGACGCGACACTATCTAAAGTCTTGGGCTGGAGGATATATCCCGCTGCCTCCTGCAATGCGGCGTTGTAATTGCTCCAAGCGGCGGAGCTGTTTATGGTGCCGGTTTCGCCGTTATAAGAGTAAGCGTAGGTGAAATTCTCGGCAAAATCGTTATAGCTGTAATTCAGCGCCATGAGCCTGTTGTAAAGGGGAATAAGCTCATAGTCGTTGTAAACATAGATATTTGTCTTAACATTTTTGCCGTTGTATTTTTGAGTAATTTCGGTCTGACCCTCAAATTTCGGGTCGTAGGCTGTACCCGACTTCAGCTTATAGGGCTTTAATGTAACCGTATTGTCTTTTGCGACGCTTACCTTGCTTACGGCAGCCTCAACATATCCTGAATTCGTGCCCGAAGTCTTGGGGACCGCCGTCAGCTGGAATTGCAGTTCGTTTTCATCCCCCGCCTTATACTGGAACTTTACGGCGGGGAGCTTTGTGGAAAACTCTGATTTCGCAAGATAAGTGACAAGGGGACCGGTTACATTATTACCGAGATTTCTCGGCTCCTCATCGCTCATTTTATCCGTTACATAAATGAATGTGTATTCTGTGAATGAGCCGAGATTCGCGCCGTTCGGAGCCGTTACCTGATAGGTTGCGGTAAGCTTTACTACCGTGTCCTTAAATGCAGCGGGAACGGTAATTTCAAAGCTGTATGACATGCCGGGAGCAAGGTCTTTGGGGGAGAATGAGGTGCTGCCGCCGCTTGCGGAAAGACTTACATTCGTCACCTTTACCATATAGTCGTTGTCCAGCTTTCTTGCAGTGCCGTCCATGTATGAGTCGGGTACGCCGATGGTGCTGTGAGTCAGCTTTACCGTTCCCTTTGCGCTGCCGGAGCTGATGACAATATAGTCGGGAGCGTCAATTTTGAGTCCGCCGAACCTCTGCTCTGTCAGAACATCGGGGAGCGCCGAGGCGACAAAAGGCAGAACAGCGTCAAGCAGATTGTTGACGGACGCATTCGCGCGGTCGTTAAGAGCGGGAATGAGCTTGTTGACAAGCTCCACAAGTCCTTCCTTTTTGATAAGCGATTCTGCGGAAGTAAGGAATCCGGCGGAAAGCTCTGTATTAAGTACCGCTTTTATTGCCTTGTTTACCGTTTTCAGAATTCCCCTCATGCCGTTGGGGTCATTGAGGATATTGCCGTCCTCTGCGTTGCGAACAAACATATTCACAGCGTCAGCGGCATTAAGGTTTAAAAGATTTCCCAAAATCTTATCCTTAACAAAGGTTTCGGTGTCCAGAACATAGTATTTGCCGTTCTGATAACCGCCAGCGTTGTTTATGAAACTTAAGTCAACAAGGGACTCAATGACCTTGTTGAGCTTCTCCCACGGGTTCTGGGTCGTGCCCCTTGTGAGGTTAAGCTCATTTGTCACCAAAAGTATGCCCTTTGTATAGGAAAGAGCCCAGTCAACAATTTCGTCAAAGAAGTCTACGGCGGTCCATCTCTGATTTTTCTTAGCGAGAACCTTGTCAACGCCGAAATCCAGACCCGCGTACTGGTCAAGATAGAAAACAGCCGCGTCAACTATCATCTCAAAGAGCAGCTCTTTCCACTCGCTCTCAGTTTTGTTTTTCAGCTCCAATGCGGCCGCATTGCTGAAAATCCTGTCATCGTATTTAAGATGCGGAGCCTCGTAAATCAGCACTTCTCTGAGTGCGAGAATCGCCATCTCCTCCAGTGTTTTCACTGAGGAGGGGATAATAAGGGAGGGCAGGTTAGTCTGCAGTATGCCCCTTAAAAGCAGGGCGGCAAGCTGCTCAAGGCTTTTGTTTTCTATATTCTCAAGCAGGGAAGTGTCGAAATTAGCGCCGAATGTCTCGGGCGGGATTTTCGGCAGTATGAATTTAAGCAGCTTGTTTATGTTTTCATTCAGATGCTCATTTCCGCCGTCAACAAGACCCATTGAGTTAAAGGCGGAGTTGGCAAATACAGTCTGAGTCGCCCTGTAAAGCAGCTTGTTCGCGTTTTTGGCAAAATCGGTATCAGCGCCAAGTCCCGAGAGATTATTCGGGAAGGCATAATTCCAGTTTATAACGCTGTAGAAATCGTTCGAGTTATCCCAATTTACCTCAAAGTATTTGTCGCCTGTGCGGACATACTGCTTGCCGGAGTATGTGAAGAAATCGGTATTTGAAATCGCGTTTGACTTTTTAGGCGCGTTTTTTGAAAGGTTTGAAAGAAGGCTTGTGTTTACCACTTCATTAAGCTGAGCGCCGCTGAGCACTGCGAGAAGCTGCTTTAAGCCGTTATTGAGGGGCAGCGCGAGAAGGTCGGTGTAAGCAGTGTTTACTACATATTCAATGACGCTGTAAAGCGAATTTCTTGTAAGGTCTATTTTGGAGCGCTCAAGGGACGGCATAATTACCGCGCCGGGAGAAAGAGCGGGTACAGCCTCCGCGCCGGGAAGCCCCATAAGCTCCGTAATCATTTTTGTTATATCGGCAATAGAAAGACCTGTAAGGTCAACGGGGAGACCGAGGAATGAAAGGAAGGATGACAGGGTGCTGAGAATTGCCCCCGTATCCACGCTTGAAGCGTCAAAGCTTGTAGGTTTTGTCAAAAGGTCGGTGATAAATGTATTGATCAGCGCGTCGGCGGTATTGAATCTCGCGTCGTTCTTTGCCTGTTCATAAGTCAGAGGATATTCATCCCTCTTTACAAGGGAGTCATATATAAGACCCCTTATCATCTCGGAAATATCGCCGATAATCTCGTTTACATCCACAAAGCTATTTATTATGCCTAAATCAATATTGCCCTGAACCGCTTTTGTAATAAAATTACGGTTATCAAAGGCAAATTGGATTAAGCTCTTTATAAGCTGCAAATCAGCGTTGCCGGAGCCTCTGCGTTTGCCTTTGATGGCGTTGAAATTAAGCTCATCAAGGTCTCCGATCAAAGCGCCGATAATAGGGCCGAGGATAGGTATTTTAGGGGCCTCGACAATGAAAACGCTTAAATCATCAATTGATTTTAATGTTTTGTCAATTGATGTTGTGTCCACAACAATTGAGCCTAAAACAGGAACGCTTGTGGTCATAACGGTGCCGTTTTCGGCAAGGATTTTATCCGCGTAATCCAAAATCAGCGTGGCCGCCTGCTCGGGAGTGAGCACAGCCTTGTCCACGGAGTTGTAGTTCTCAGCCCGTACAAACGCAGCCGCGGCGGGCAGGCTTAAAGATACCGAGCTTAAAAGCACCAGCAGAGCGAGAACTATGCTTAAAGCGCGGTTTCTGACTTTCCTTTTCATACTCTTCCACTTCCCCTTATGTAAATCCGATTCCCTTAATTCCAGAGTATTCAATAATAGAAAAATACCTTATCTTAAGGATAGAATAAAAAGCCCTCCATGTCAATAAAAATGCCCGACAAATAAGCCTTCAATCGCCTCTTTGACCGCTGTAAATCTTGGCAGGGACAAAGTGACTTTTGATGAAAATTTTATATTTTTTTAAACTTTCGTTGTTTACTTTTACAGTTTAATATGCTAAACTTAAAACAAATTTAGTTACTGGCAAAAAGCTCTGAAAATCACAAGACTTAATAGTCTTTCTTTAAGGAGGATTTGCTGTGATAGACAAGATAAGGGACGATGGAACCGACCTGCTTTTCAGCGCGATTTTGACTCTTGAAACCCTTGACGAGTGCTACAGGTTCTTTGACGACCTTTGCACAGTGCCCGAAATCCGCGCAATGGCTCAGAGAATAGTCGTTGCCAAAATGCTCAGAGAAAACAAGCATTACAGCGAGATTGCGGAGTCTACAAAGGTTTCCACCGCTACCATAAGCAGAGTAAAGCGCAGCCTTCATTACGGCCGCGACGGATATGACATAGTCTTCAAAAGGCTGGAAAAGCAGCAGAAATGAGTGCCTACGATGCTCTTGCCCGCTTTTACGATTTACTTACCGACGATGTGGAATATGAAAGGCGGGGCGAATATATTCACTCTTTGCTGAAGGAATACGGGGCAGAGGGCGGCATAATGCTTGACCTTTCATGCGGCACGGGTACTTTAACCGAGTTCTTTTGGAAAAAGGGCTACGACATGATAGGCGTGGACAAGTCCCCCGAAATGCTCATGAAGGCAAGGCAGAAGTTTTTTTTCAGCGGCTGCGATGCGCTGCTTCTGTGTCAGGATATGCGGGAGCTGGACCTCTACGGCACCGTTGACTGCGCTATCTGCACTCTTGACAGCATTAACCACCTGCCCACAATCGAAGATGTGTCCCTTGCTTTTTCAAGGGTCTCCCTCTTTATGAACAAAGGCGGGGTTTTCGTTTTTGATGTAAACACCGAGTATAAGCACAGGGAGATTTTGGGGGACAACACCTTTGTGATGGAAGAAGATGATGTTTTTGTCGTCTGGCAGAATTTCTATGAGGAAAGCGACAAAAGCACTGACATCCGCCTTGACATTTTCACAAAAAACGGCGAGCTGTACGAAAGAAGCACCGAGGATTTCACCGAGTGGGCATACAGCACCGCCCAGCTGAAAGCGGCTCTCGAAAATAACGGCTTTGAGGTGAAAGCCGTTTACGACGACCTTACAAGAAAGCCCGAAAGAGCCGACAGCGAGAGGCTCTATTTTGCCGCTGTGAAGATATAGGCTTTTTTAAATCAGAGAAAAAATGTTATAATAAATAAAAATGCCCGAAGCTTTTAAGTTTCGGGCATAAATTTGGGGAGAAACTCTATGGCTCATTCAGTCAGATGCATTTCAAAGGACGGCACGCTTTTTATAATGGCGGCCGACACAAGCGACATTGTGGAAACGGCAAGACTCATTCACTCCACCTCCAAGGTTTGCTCAGCCGCTTTGGGCAGACTCCTTACGGCTGGAGTTTTTATGGGTCAGATGCTAAAAGGCGAATCGGACACCCTCACCCTGAGAATTAAGGGCGGGGGACCCGCGGGCGTTGTCGTAGCGGTCGCCGACAGCAAAGGAAATGTAAAAGGCTATATCGAAAATCCTAATGTGGAGCTGCCTTTGAATGAAAAGGGCAAGCTGGATGTGGGCAAAGCTGTTGGCAAGGACGGCTTTTTGACCGTCATGCGCGATTTGGGTCTTAAAGAGCCATATATCGGTCAGGTTCCGCTGGTATCCGGCGAAATCGCCGAGGACATCACAGCCTATTACGCAATGAGCGAGCAGACCCCCACAGTCTGCGCATTGGGCGTGCTTGTAAATCCCGATAAGACAATAGCCGTCGCCGGCGGCTTCATCGTGCAGCTTCTCCCCACCGCCGATGACAAAATAATCGAAAAGGTAGAAAAATCCTTAGAGGACATTCCCCCCGTCACAAAAATGCTGGCGGAGGGCATGACCCCGGTGGATATTTGCAAAAGAGTTCTGTCCGAGTTCGAGCTTGAGCTTTTGGACGAAACAAACCCCGAATACCGCTGCGGCTGCAGCAAGGATAGGGTGGTAAGAGCCTTGATTTCTTTAGGCAAAGAGGAGCTTTTAAGTCTTGCCGAGGATGAAGTCACCGAGGTAAACTGCCAATTTTGCAATAAGAAGTATAAGTTCACCCCCGGCGAAATAAAGGCGCTTGTAAAAGAAGTGTAATTTTGAGGCTATTTGGCATATACTGCTTATTAGCAAATTTTACTCTAAAAAATTTTAAAAACCCTATTGTCAGCATAAAGGAATTATGCTATAATTCTTTCCGCAGCATTTGCCAAGCCAATCGCTTAAAGCCGGCACATATGCCAAAGATTAGGCTTACGGTCCCGCTCAATCGGCACATTTTGGACGCGAAACAAATTTAAAAAAATGTGTTGACAACAAAGGCGTTTTGTAGTATAGTCTAAAGGCAGTGCGCGGGAGCATAGCTCAGCTGGGAGAGCACTTGCCTTACAAGCAAGGGGTCACAGGTTCGAGCCCTGTTGCTCCCACCAGGAAGTGGCCCGGTAGTTCAGTTGGTTAGAACGCTAGCCTGTCACGCTAGAGGTCGACGGTTCGAGCCCGTTCCGGGTCGCCACCTTGCCTTTGTAGCTCAGTTGGTAGAGCAGTGGACTGAAAATCCACGTGTCGTTGGTTCGATTCCGACCAAAGGCACCACTAAATGTGATTGGCTATAGAGATTAATCTCTATGCCGTGCGGATGTAGCTCATCTGGTAGAGCGCCACCTTGCCAAGGTGGAGGTAGCGAGTTCGAGCCTCGTCATCCGCTCCACTAAACTCGTGCTGATGTTGAAAACTCTCAGTACGAGTTTTTTGTTAAGGCGCCATAGCCAAGTGGTAAGGCACGGGTCTGCAAAACCCTGACTCCCCAGTTCAAATCTGGGTGGCGCCTCCAAAAATTAGCCTCAGCTTTGATTTTCAAAGCCGAGGTTTTTATTTTGCCCAAAAACCCTCTTATTGATTTGACTATGGTATAAACTTAGACTAAAATAGCCATAGGCAAAGGAGAAACATCGGGTTATTTTGCAGAGTTGCTGAGCTTTGGACTAAATCAAAAAGGAGAGTTCCGGTGAAAAAATACAATATAATGGACTTGTTTGCAGGGGTCGGCGGCCTAAGCTACGGTTTTTCAAAGATACCCGAATTCAATATAGTCGCAGCCAATGAGATAGAAAAGGACATCGCCGCCGCGTATTTTCTCAATCATCCCAATGTCACAATGCTTAACTGCGACATATGCAGCCTTACGGATCATATGTTACACGACGCCCTCGGCGGCAAAAAAATAGACATTGTGGTCGGCGGTCCGCCCTGTCAGTCTTATTCTACTCTCGGTAAAAGGCAGATGGACGACAGAGCCAACCTGTTTATTCAATATAAAAGAGTTTTGGGGATACTAAGACCCAAGGCATTTATATACGAAAATGTAGTGGGGCTTCTCAGCATGAACCAAGGAAGGCTTTTTAATACTGTGCTTTCCGAGTTTAGCGAGCTGGGCTATGAGCTTAAATACAAGGTATTGAACGCGGTAAATTACGGCGTGCCCCAGTTTCGAGAAAGGGTAATACTGGTCGGCTTCCTGGGAGAGAACAAATACGAATTTCCCGAACCCACCCACGGTGAAGGCTTAAAACCTTATGTAACCTTAAAAGACGCCCTGGGCGACCTCCCTCCGTTTTCCAGCGGCGAGACAAACAACACATATCTGCACGAGCCTGACAACGATTTCCTAAGATTTGTCCGCGAGGGCAGCGAGCAATTGACCGAGCACACTGCACCGAGAAACGGCGAGCATTTAATCAGAATCATGCAGGCTTTGAAGGAGGGGCAATCCAAGGACGATTTGCCTGAGGAAATCCGTCCCAAAAGCGGCTACGGAAATACATACGCAAAGCTCTGGTGGAACAGACCGTCCACCACAATAACAAGGAATTTTGCCTGCCCCTCATCTTCAAGATGCATTCACCCCAGAGATTCAAGGGCAATGTCCATAAGGGAAGGCGCAAGGCTTCAGAGCTTTCCCGATACATACAAGTTCTATGGTAGCGACAGCATGAAAAGGCTACAAATCGGCAACGCCGTACCGCCCCTTGTGCCGTACTCAGTCATTTCCACTGACGCTTCCTGCAAGGCGGTGCACATTTCACTTATGATAAAAATCTTGTTTACGCTGTTTTCACCAAGCTCGTTTTTATACCATATGATATTTGCCCAGTCTTCTGCGTTTATGGCAAGACCTTTGGAAAAGCAAAAATCCGTTATTTCGTTTGTGTTTTGAGCGAACCAATTAAGAAGTTCAAAATAAAGTTCTTCATTGTATCTCAAAAGAGTTTCGGCGACAAGGCGATGTTTTCTTGTTTCGTAATCCCTTTTTTGACCGTGTTTTTCTATTATCTCCTTTACATCGGGAGCGGAACCCCAGAAAAGCTCTATCGCCCTTTTGACCTTTTGCGGGATTTCCTTTCCGTACTGTAACTCAAAGCCTTTAATAAATCGGGAATCGGATATGAGATACACCTGCCCGCCGAGGCTCTTTTTTATGGATATATTATACCTGTTGCCGTCTTTCAAAACTATCTGCATGTCAGTTTTGGACTTTGTTTTTTCATTTGGAAACACGCTGTCAACATTTGTTTCATGCAGCCCGCCAACGGATATGTACGCTATTTCTTCTTCGGGTTTCCCTATCTTTCTGAGAAAAGCTTTTTGATACTCAATATCGTTTCTTATAAGCTCTTCTATTGCGGCTTCATTCTTATGCCCCGTCAGCTTTGCGTGCTTCCAGCCGCCTGCTCTGTCTCTGGTGCTCATTACGCTCTCCTTCTGTCAAATATTTCGATTATCGCCATCTGGATATTGTTTTCACCGATTTTCTCTATCATTTCATTCTGAATGCCGATTTCATACGCGGGCTTTCCCCCATATGGGCGGTGAGAGGGCATATATCTTGCCCTAATATCCTCGTTGAAGTCATATAAGGCGAATTCACCCGTGGGAACGGATATGCAGATAAGAACGGCACTAGATTTTTTTAATTGATTGAATTTAAAATCCCTCAGATGGAGCACATTGTATCTGCGCCAATAGCCCGTATAATCGTTCATAAGCTCAAGTTTTATTTCAACGCCGTCGCGAGTAATCAGAAAATCACTGACGGTGGAGGTCTGAGAACTCGCAAGAATTCTCCTTGTTCTGTCGACTCCGTGCATTCTGAGGGTATAATAATCGGATTGCAGAAGCTCTAAAAGTAATCTTCAATAAGCCAAGAAGCTACCAAATCCTGAGCGTACTGCAGGGCGGTTCTGTTATCCCTGTGGTGCGTGCAGCTTTCAAGATTTCTGTATGTTTCGGGATACTTTGAGTGCAGTGCCGCAATATCCCCGCGAAGGATCAGAATATTGTCCTCATCATAGTTAAATTCTTTCGCCACTATGTCAAGAGGACTGCCGAAAAACTCAAGCGCTCCAGTATATGCTCCCATGTTCTTTTCTCCTTTTTTCGTAACTGATTATTAATTATATCGCAAATTTTAGTTATTAAAAATGTATTGTTTATGAACAATTGGGGATATTCTTAAATACTCAATTAATTGCTTGATTGCTTGAATGCCCGTCCGTTTAAGGCGGGCGTATTCTCATTTTCGACAAAAACGGGGCAAAATAAGAGTAATATATGGCATTTATTATAATTGCTTTTTAAGCTCTCGGTGCTATAATGTGAATGGATTTCAAAAATTTACAAAAACTGTAAATGCATACAGTCCAATTCATTGCCTGTTACAATAAGGTGGAGAAAATGAAAATCATAATTATAGGCGACGGTAAGTTAGGCTACAGCCTTGCCGACAGTCTCTCAAAAGAAAACAACGATGTCACTATTATTGACAAGGACCCCCAGGCGCTGAGAAAAGCCGCGGACTATCTTGATGTTATGTGTATTAAAGGCAACGGCCTTAGCACAAGCACACTTCTTGAAGCGGGCGTTAAGGAGGCCGACCTTCTTATCGCCGCCACAACAAGCGACGAAATCAATATGGTATGCTGCCTTACAGCCAAAAAGCTGGGAGCGGCCCATACCATAGCAAGAATCAGGGATCCGGAATACGCGAATGAGCTTACTCAGCTTAAAGCCGACCTTGATTTGGACATGATTATAAACCCCGAACACGCGGTCGCGGGCGAAATCGCAAGGCTTATTGAGTTTCCCCCTGCCGCTAATGTGGAGGTATTTAAAAAGGGCAGAGTAGTGCTTTTGGAAATGCGACTTACGGAGAACATGTCCATTGTTAACAAAAGCCTTAAAGATATAACCGAAAAAGGCATAAAGGGAATACTCATCGGCGGCGTTCTCCGCGGCGATGATGTGATAATCCCCAAAGGAGATTTTGTGCTCTTGCCCGGAGACAAAATCTTTATCGTCGGACGCAACTCAAGGATTGTTCAGTTCTGCAAGCACATCGGCGTCTATATGCCTAAAATAAAGAGCGTTATGATAATGGGCGGCGGCAGAATCGCCTACTATCTTGCAAAGTATTTGCAGGAGATGGAGATAAAGGTCAAGATTATAGAAAAGAACAAAGACCGCTGCCTTGAGCTGTCAGAGCTTTTGCCCAAGGCTCTGATTATCAACGGCGACGGCTCCGATGAAACCATACTCAATTCCGAGAATCTTGACAGCATGGGCGCCTTTGTCGCCATCACCGACAGGGATGAGGACAACATCATAGCCGCTCTGCTGGCAAAGCAGTACGGAGTTAAGAAGTCCATAGCTAAAATCAGCAGAGAGAACTTCTTTGACGCTATTATGAATCTCGGCATTGACAATATAGTCAGCCCCAAGCAGATAACCGCGAACTTTATATTAAGCTATGTCCGCGGCCTCAAAAACGCCATGGGCAACCCCGTTGATGTCCTTTACAAGATAATGGAAAACAAGGCGGAGGCAATCGAGTTTACCGCCGGCAAGACTACCAAATTTCTCGATGTTCCGCTTAAAAACTTAAAGCTCAAAGAGGGCATACTGATTGCCGCGATTATAAGAAAGAACGATATAATAATTCCCCACGGAAGTGATGTCATAAAAGAAAAAGACAATGTAATCCTTTTTGTAAAAGACAAAGAACTGACCGACCTTAATGATATTGTTTAACGGGGGGAATTTCTTATCAATTACCGAAAAGTATTAAAGAGTATTGGCTCATTGCTTATAATAGAAGCCGCGTGCATGGTGCCTTCAATGCTGGTATCCTTGTTTTATAAGGAAAAGGCGGTTTATTACTTTGCGATTTCAATCGTAATTACCGCGATTGCGGGCTTTATTCTTTACAGGCTGAAGGCTCCGAACCAGAACATCTACGCCCGCGACGGTTTTGCGATTACCGCTCTGGGCTGGCTTTCCGTTACCGTTTTCGGCGCTCTGCCGTTTTTAATCAGCGGCTCCATCCCTTCGGTGATAGACGCCTTTTTTGAAACAGCTTCGGGATTTACCACAACGGGCGCGAGTATTTTAAGAGAAGTTGAATCCCTGCCCAAGGGAATTTTGTTCTGGCGCAGCTTTACCCACTGGATGGGCGGCATGGGAGTTCTGGTTCTGATGATAGCCGTTTTGCCCTCCACAAAGGCAAATGCGGTGTATATTATGAAGGCGGAAGCCTCGGGCCCTTCGCCAGACAAGCTGGTGCCAAAAATCCGCCAAACAGCTGAAATTCTTTATATAATTTATATAGCAATTACCTTCATTATCATTGTGCTTCTGCTTTTGGGCGGCATGCCGCTGTTTGACTCTATAGCTCACGCCATGGGTACAGTCAGCACGGGCGGCTTTTCGGTCAGAAACGCCAGCATAGCGGCGTATAACAGTGTTTATATCGAAACCGTCATTATCTTATCAATGCTGATTTCAGGTATTAATTTTACCTTGTACTATTTCCTCCTAAAGAAGAATGTAAAGGGCTTTTTAAAGAATGAGGAGCTTCTCTATTATATCGGAGTGATAGCCGTCGCCATTGTGCTGATAGTTGCTAACATATACGGCAAGGTCTACAGCACAATTGGAGAGTCACTGCGCTACGCCTCGTTCCAAGTAAGCTCTCTTATCACGACCACGGGCTATGTCACCGCGGACTTTAACCAGTGGCCCACCTTAAGCCAAATGGTATTGCTGCTGATTATGTTTATAGGCGGCTGCGCGGGCTCAACCGCCGGCGGCATTAAGTGTATAAGAATTCTCCTTCTTTCAAAGATGTTCAAAAGGGAAATCACAAAGCTCAATCACCCCAGAGCCGTAAAGACGGTTAGAATAAACGGTCACGCAGTGGATGAGGAGATTCTTTCTGGAATTAAGATGTTCTTCTTTGTCTATGTGGCGATATTTGCGGCCGGGGTTTTGGTGATATCCCTTGAAGGCTTTGACCTTCCGACCACCATATCGGCTGTCGTCGCGACGCTCAATGATATCGGCCCCGGTCTGGGACTTGTCGGTCCCGTGGGCAACTATGCTGATTTCAGTGTTCTCAGCAAGGTGGTTCTCAGCATCTGCATGATGATAGGAAGACTTGAGGTTTACCCGATTCTGGTTCTCCTTTTCCCCTCCTTCTGGAAGAAAAACACGATATAAAAGACAAAGATTTCGGGCTGATGCTTTTTGGCATCAGCCTTTTTTCACGCCAATATTTCAAAACCGATTTAGACATTGTAAACAGTTTTTACAAATAGTCTATTTAAATTTTTATACGCCTAATATATAATATTATATAAGTATTCACATTCCCCAAAAACGAGCGTGAAAGGGATTGAAATGAGCATAAAGGAAGATATTATAAAGTTTTTTGTAAAAACATATTCAAGGCTTACGGGCGTAGGCCAAATGCAGCAGGTGGGTACGGGCGAGTACAAAATAACCGAAGGCGCGCCCGAGCTTATTCGCGCCGCTGCGGCTGAGGGCGCGGTTCTCCTTGAAAACAGGGTTTTGCCTTTTAAAAGGGGCAGCACCGTTTCCGTTTTCGGAAGAACCCAGCTTGACTGGTTCTACACGGGCTACGGCTCCGGCGGCGATGTCATAAGACCCTATCAGATAAACCTCGCCGAGGGAATCAAAAACTGCCCGAAGCTCAAAATAAACGAAAGCCTTCTCTCTATCTACGAAAAATGGGTGGAGGAAAACCCCGTGGACCACGGCGCATGGGCGTTCTGGCCCCGCTCATACCCCGAAATGCCCCTTTTGAGCGCCGTCGTGGCGGACGCCGCAAAGAATAGCGACCATGCGGTGGTTGTCATCGGCAGGTCATCGGGCGAGGATAGGGAGAATGTCCTCGAAAAGGGCAGCTACTACCTTACCGACGACGAAAGGGAAATGCTTAATAAGGTAACCGAGCATTTTAACGATGTTGTGGTCCTTCTTAACATCGGCAGCATCATGGACTTTTCTTGGATAGAAGAATATCGGGAGAAACTCGGTGCCGTTATGATAGTCTGGCAGGGCGGCATGGAGAGCGGAAACGCTGTAGCGGACCTTCTCTGCGGCGACGCCGTTCCGTCGGGCAGACTCACCGAAACCATAGCAAGGGATTATAACGACTATCCCTCCAGCTCCAACTTCGGCAACAAGGAGTATAACGAGTATCAAGAGGATATTTATGTGGGCTACAGGTGGTTTGAAACCTTTAACAAGGACGCGGTTTTATACCCCTTCGGCTACGGACTTTCTTACACAGAGTTCAAAGTCGTAAAGCATGCGGTCAAATCCTTCCCCGACGGAATCAAAATCGCCGCCGCCGTTAAGAATGTGGGCGAGATATTTGCGGGAAAGCATGTCCTTTGCGCATATATTGAAAAGCCCTGCGGGGTTCTGGGCAACCCCTCAAGGGAGCTGGCGGACTTTGCAAAGACGGGCGCTATCTTCCCGGGGCAGACCGAGAATGTCCTTCTCGAGATTCCCACGACCCGGCTTGCCTCCTACGACTCATCGGGAGCTACGGGCAACAAGTCCTGCTATGTAATTGAAAAGGGCGTTTACAGAATTTATCTCGGTTCGGATGTCCGCTCAGCGGAAAAAATATTTGAGTTCACAATAAAAGAAAACATCGTGGTGGAGAAACTTAAAGAGGCTGCGGCGCCGAAGTATCCCTTCAGCGTTTACAAGGCTGTGGAGGATGAAAACGGAAACCGCAGGCCCGAAATGGACCTTGCCCCCGCCTCCACGGTAAATCTAAGGCAGATTATTCTTGACAACCTGCCCGAAGAAAAGCCAATGACGGGCGATATGGGCTTTAAATTAAAGGATGTGGCAAAGGGCAAAGTCAGCCTTGAAAGGTTTACCGCCCAACTCTCCCTTGAGGAGCTTGAGGCAATCACAAGGGGAGATTATATAATGAACAGCCCCCTCGGTCCCGAGGGCAACGCGGGAGTTTTCGGCGGTGTGCTTCAGTCCCTTCGTGACAAGGGCGTAACCCCCGTCACCACAACAGACGGCCCGTCGGGAATCCGCTTAAAGCAAAGCTGCTCACTCATTCCCATCGGCACTGCCCTTGCCTCCACCTTTAACAAGGACTTGGTTAAGGAGCTTTACCGTAAGGTCGGGCTCGAGATGAAGGAAAAGGACTCAGATGTGCTCCTTGCCCCCGGCATGAATATTAAGAGGAATGTTCTGTGCGGCAGGAATTTTGAATATTTTTCAGAAGACCCGATTTTGACGGGCAAAATAGCCGCCGCCGCGGTTGCGGGACTTCAAAGCGCGGGGGTTTCAGCCTGCCCCAAGCATTTTGCCTGCAACAATCAGGAGTATAACCGCCTGCACAACGACTCAAGGGTCTCCGAAAGGGCGTTAAGGGAAATCTACCTTAAAGGCTTTGAAATCTGCGTCAAAGAGGCAAAGCCCCATGCCATAATGACCTCCTACAACAAAATCAACGGCGTCTGGGGTCATTATCACTATGAGCTTTGCGAGAGAATACTCAGAGAAGAATGGGGCTTTGACGGTCTTGTTATGACCGACTGGTGGATGCGCTCATCAAAGAGCCCCGAGTTCCCCGAAATAAGGGACAACGCCTACAGAGTAAGGTCGGGAGTGGACCTTTTAATGCCCGGCGGCAAGCGAATCGGTCCCAAAAAACCGGACGGTACCCTGCTTAAAACCTACGGAAGAACCCACGGCATAACTTTGGGAGAGATGCAAAGGTGCGCAATGCATGTCCTGACCGCGGTCATGCGCTCAAATACATTCAGGCAAAGCCTTAATAAAGACTGAAAGGAAATAGGGTATGGAGAATGTCAGCAATGAAAGGTACATGACTACCCGCAGAGAAAGGGTAAGCTACTGGTCGTATTTTGTAGGTCAGAACATTTTTTACACCATAGTGTCCACCTATCTTCTGACCTACCTTGCCATGATAGGCGTCAGTATGACGAAAATCAGCGCCGTCGTGCTTATAGTTAAGATTTGGGACGCATTTAACGACCCGATTTTCGGCTGGATTTTTGACAAGGTCAAATTCAAGAGCGGACAAAAGAGCCTGCCGTGGCTAAAAATTTCCCTTTTGGCAATCCCCCTTACCACAATCTTTATGTTCGCTATACCCAGCGGCTTGGATGAGGGCATGAAGCTCTTTTGGTTCGGCGCCGCGTATGTGCTTTGGGATACCGCCTATACAATATGCGATGTGCCGATTTACAGCATGGTCACAACCATGACCGACAATCTCCATGAGAGAACAAGGCTTATGTCCACGGGCAGAATTACCTCGGGAGCGGGCTCGGCAATCGCCACAGCAGTTTGCACCTTCCTTGTCAGCGAAAAGGTGGGCGTAAGTTTTACTTTAACGGTAATCATGCTTTCTGTGGTTAGCTTCTTTACCATGCTGCCCATCTGCATTTACGGTCAGGAGAGAAACTATCACCCCGAAAAAGAAGAAGAGAATTTCAGCTTTATGCTGATGTTTAAATACCTTATTAAAAATAAATACCTGCTAATCTTCTACTCGGGATACTTCTTCAGCGCGGCTCTGAACACAATGGGAGCGGTAACCCTTTTCGCATCATATTATCTTTTCGGCAGCTCGATTTTCAGCCTCTTGGTCGGAGCCCTTACCATCGCGCCTTCGTTAATTATTGCGCTTGTGCTGCCCAAGATAAACAAGAAAATCGATAAGTTCGTTCTTCTCATTTGGTGCAATATAATCAGCGTTGTGCTGGGTCTTATTACCTACTTTGTGGGATATAAGAATGTGGTCGCGTTTATAATTCTTACCGTGCTGCGCTCCGCTCCTCTCAGCGCCGCAAGTTTCTTAAACTTCCTCTTTACCCCCGACTGCGCTGAATACGGTCAGTACAAAACCGGCATAGACGCCAAGGGCATTACCTTTGCCATTCAGACTTTCTCCGCAAAGATAACGGGAGCCATCTCCTCCTCCCTTGCCATGTTCCTTCTCGGCCTCTTTAAGTGGATACCCGTTACCGCCTCCGACTTCGAGGAACTGCAAAGGCTCAACATCCAGCAGCCCCCCGAAGCTCTCAGCGGTCTTTGGATAACCTTTATACTCGTGCCCACCATCGGCACAATAATAGGCATTATTCTGTACTCCTTCTATAAGCTTAACGACAAGGATGTTCAGATAATGGCAAAGTACAACGCGGGCGAAATCGACAGAGAAACCGCGGAGTCAATGCTTTCGAGAAAATATTAAATAATCAGCCCTCGGTTTTCCGAGGGCTTTATTTTGGGGCTATTTTCGCTGAAAACCCCTTTCAGCATTAAAACCCTCGGACTCAGCCGAGGGCTTTATAGGTTTCCGCAAAATTAAAACCCCCGCCGTAAGACGGGGGAGTTTTTTATTCTTCAGCGTAGTTTTTTACTCTTTCGAACTCATCCACAATTTCCTTTGAGGGCTCCTTTGTAAGGAGGGATACAACAACTATGAATATGCAGGAAATGATGAATGATGGCATAAGCTCGTAAATGGAGAATACGCCGCCAAGCTTTGAGAGTGCCTTATTCCATACAAAGACCATGACGCCGCCTGCCAGCATGCCTGCGATTACGCCTTCCTTTGTGGTTCTCTTCCAGAACAGTGAGAACAGCACAGCGGGTCCGAATGTGGCGCCGAAGCCTGCCCATGCGAATGAAACTATCTTAAAGATAATGCTTGATTCGTCATAGGCAAGTACTGCTGCGATGATGGCAATAAGAAGGAGAGCAGCCCTTGATATTCTGAGAACAGTCTTGTCATCCGCGTCTTTTTTCAGAATACCCTTAAAGATATTCTTTGAGAAAGCGGAGGACGCGATAAGCAGGTAAGAGTCAGAGGAGCTGATTGTGGCCGCGAGTATGCCTGCCATTACAACGCCTGCCAGAATCGGCGGGAAGAAGCTGGTTGACATATGAACGAAAATGTTCTCGGACGCGGTCTTTGTAAGCAGAGCCGTGGGATAGAGCACTCTGCCTATAATGCCGATTACTACAGCGGCAAAGAGGGAGATGGCGCACCATACGGTTGCGATTCTTCTTGAGAGTTTCAGCTCAGAGGACTTTCTGATGCCCATGAATTTAAGCAGAACCTGGGGCATGCCGAAGTATCCGAGACCCCAAGACATTGTGGAAACAATGGTCAAAAGTCCGTATTTGCCTGCCTCTCCGAATACGGGTGAGCCGCCCGATACAATCTGAGTTCCCTCTTCCAATGCGGGGGTTGCGATGCCGAAGAACTCAAAGAAGCCGGGAATCTGCTTTGCGTTGTCAATAACAGCGGAAACGCCGCCTGCGTTGACAACACCGACAATAAGGGTGAGTGTCAGGGCAAAAAACATAACCAGAGCCTGCATAAAGTCGGACGCGCTTTCGGCAAGATAGCCGCCCACCAATGTGTAAAGCACAACAAATACGACTCCCAGTATCATCATCGAATAATATGATGTGTTGAAAAGTGTGCTGAACAGCTTGCCGACTGTTACAAAGCAGCTTGCGGCATAGAATGAGAAGAATACAAGAATAAATAAAGCAGCGATAGTGAGTATTATCTTGTTCTTCTCTTTAAATCTGTTGCTTAAAAACTCGGGGAGCGTAATTGCGTCGCCGGCGATATGAGAATAGTTTCTAAGTCTCTTAGCGACAAACAGCCAGTTGAGATATGTACCGATAAGAAGTCCGATAGCTGTCCAAACAGCGTCGCTGAGACCTACCCAGTAGGCAACGCCGGGCAGACCCATAAGCAGCCAGCCGCTCATGTCGGAAGCCTCCGCAGCCATAGCGGTTACCCACGGGCCGAGGGACCTGCCGCCAAGATAATAGTTGTTTGTGCTCTCGTTAGCCCTCTTTGCGTAAACAATGCCTATTATGATTACGCAAATCATGTAAAGGCCCATCGCAATTGCGATTTGCAGTTGATCAGAACTCATAAATTTCCTCCTAATACCAAGGCGAAGTTATACTTAATTGTATTCCGCCCTTCTTTAATATATTAGCAGATAAAAGAAATAAAATTTCCCAACAATTATACAGTATATGGACTTTTGTGTCTATATTTTTTCGTCGAAAATAAAAAAATTCCGCCGATTTCGGCGGAAGGGGAAGTAATTGCTAAAGAGCGGAATCAAATAACTGCCTCGGTTACAAAGTCATCGTCAAAGCATGAGCAGGAAACATAGTTTTCTTCGGGGTTTCCTATTGTCTGCTTCTTGTTCAAATACTTTGTAACAGCAACATAAACAGCGAAAGCCGCACCCGCTATACCGGCAATGATTGCAATAACCTTCAATACCTTTTTCATTTCCTGACCATCCTTTCTAATGACCATAGCTTTATTTCAAAAGGCAGAAAACAAAGAAGCTCCCGCCCTTTGTATTTTAAGTAAAGACCGATTTATTTGGCAGCGTTTAACTTACGGGCAAGAGCTGACTTCTTTCTTGCGGCGTTGTTCTTGTGAAGGATGTTCTTGGCAACGGCCTGATCGATCTTCTTAAAAGCATAGTTTACAAGCTCAACTTTATTAGCAGCATTCGCATCAATAGCGGCATTAGCCTTCTTGATAGCGGTTTTAAGAGCTGATTTGGTGGACTTGTTTCTTGCAGTCTTTACTGCGGCGATATGAACGCGTTTTTTCGCAGATTTAATATTGGGCATAATTCCACCTCCTTTACCATACACAGGTAATAATATTAACACGAATATTATTAAAATGCAAGAATTATTATACAGTTTTTATTTAAGTTCACAAGCGGTAAAATGCGTTTTTTATTTGTCAGGATTTGCTATCAAAGAAAGTATAACCTAAAAAGTATTAAATAATCAAGAGTCAATGCCGATTCCGTATTTAAGTTTTACTCTTTCTATGGCGCCGCCCACCACATTTTTCATAATCAGAAGAAAAACCACATTTGATACGGCATAGGTTAGGGTAATGCCCGCCGCGGAGGTTACAAGGGCAATATATCTTTTTAGATTAAAGCCGCCGTCGTACCAGAGAACCGACCAAAGGTCGCTCAGCAATGAGAAAAATACCCCCGACAAAGCCCCGTAGACAAGAAGCAAAGCGGTGCTTTTTTTAAGCCTTTTGGCGAGAAGCCCGGCGGCAAAGCCGATAAGCCCCCATGAGAACATCTGAAATGCGGTCCAAGGCCCCTGACCGAAATAAAAGTTAGAGATAAGAGCCGTCGCGGCGCCCGCCGCAAAGCCCGCGTCCGAGCCCAAATACATGGCGATTATAATTATCATAGCCGTTACGGGCTTAAAAAAGGGAACGGCGAAAAAGATAAAGCGGGAAAGCACCGACACCGCAATTAAAGCGGCAAGCACAGCCAATAATTTGGTATCGGCTTTCTTTTTCTCAAAGCTCAAAAACAGGGGCAGCATTGAAAGAACCGCCATTATAAGGGTAATCAGGGCATAGTTGTCCTTTGCAAAACGGAACACTCCCGTTACAAGCAGGGCAGCGGCTATGAAGATTAAAAGGTATATGGGTATCTTCTTTTTCAATTCTTTCTCCTTACGCATATTTTGTTGTGTCAGCGCGGCTAATCTTTAAGTCTTAAATTATTCGCAAGTTCCTCTACGGTGAGTACGCCGTCAATAAAGCCTTTTGAAATGCGGCATGCGGCGGTGGTGTAAAAGAAATTTTCCCCGAAAAACTCTCTCGCAGCGCCCTCAGCGGCCACAGCGCCGTCAAACAAAAGAGCGCAGCGGTCTGCAAACTCAGCGGCAAAGTCAATGTCATGGGTAACGGTGATAATGGTAATTCCCTCGGATTTAAGGGATTTCAGCAGCATTCCCAAATCCCTCTTTGCCGCGGCGTCAAGCCCCTTTGTGGGCTCGTCAAGTATCAGAATTTCGGGGGACAAAAGCAGCATTTTGGCAATGGCGCATTTCTGCGTCTCCCCGCCGGAAATATCAAGGATGTGCATGTCTAAAAGGTTTTCTATTTTCAGTTTTTCCGAAACCTTACTTATTCTTTCCTTGCAGTCCGTTTCACTGAGCCCCTGATTCTTTAAGACAAAGCGAAAATCATCCGAAACCTTTTGCTCCAAAAAAAGAGTGAGCGGGTCCTGGGGGAGGAGAGCGAGAAGATTTTTATATAGACTTCCGTTTTTATAGCCTTTAATATCCTTGCCTTTTACCTTTACCTTGCCCCTGTACGGCTTTAAAAGCCCCGCGGCGACATTTACGGTCGTAGTCTTTCCCGCGCCGTTGCCGCCCAGCAAGAAATATGCCTCATTTTTCTTGACGGCGAGATTTACGCCCCTTAAAACATCCTCGGAGTCTCTTTCGTATCTGAACCAGACATCTTTAAGCTCCAGAACGCTCTCATTGTCTTTATGGGGGTTTGCGTTTTTAGCCCTTTGAGCCTTTTCAGCCGCAAAGCAATCGGCGATTATCTCCCTTGCAGCCTTTACTGTGAGGGGAGGGGTTTTGCCGCTTAGAGCCTTGTTTGTCCCCTCCTGCTTCTTTAACAGCTCAAACAGTCTTACGGGAGCGGGCAGTGCGGAGAGCATCGGGTGAGCGGGGGCTGCTTTGCGCAGAGCCTCCCCCGCCTTTTCGGGAGAAGTGTTTACGATAATTTCCCCGTTATCCATAATAAGAATTCTGTCCGCCATGGGGCTCAGCTCATCAAGTCGGTGCTCTGCGATTATTACGGTAGTGCCGAGCTCTTTGTTCAGCTTTTCAAGGATATTTATAAACGCCGACGCTGAGTTTGGGTCAAGCCTTGATGTAGGCTCATCGAAAATCAGAACCCTCGGCTGCGTTACTATGACAGAGGCGAGATTGAGTATCTGCTTTTGCCCGCCCGACAGCTCGCTGGTATTCTTTCTGAACCATTCGCCGATTCCGAAATAGCTTGCCATTTCCCCGACCTTGAGCCTTATTGTCTGCGGATTTTCTCCAAGGCTTTCGAGTCCGAAAGAGAGCTCAGAGAAAACTTTGTCCGTCACTATCTGACCGTCGGAATACTGGCTCACAAAGCCTATTTCCTTTGCGCTTCGCTTTTCATTCAGCTCCCATAAAGGCGCGCCGTCGTAAAGAATCTCCCCATGAGTTTCCCCAAAGGGCGAAAGCTCCTTTTTTAACAGCCTTAAAAGAGTGGTCTTGCCGCAGCCCGACACTCCGCACAAAAGCGCCATTTCCCCCTCATTAATTGAGAGGTTTATATTCTTTAAGGCAAAGCCTTCGCTTTCGGGATATTTAAAGCTCAGACCCTTAATCTCAAATATCGCCATTTAAGGTTCTCCTTAATCTCACAAATAGCGGGCATTAGGCAAAGGACAAAAAACGAAAGATAAGAAAACACTGAAAGAGTATCGGCACTTATGCCGCCTAAATTCGGATAATACTCAAATTCAATGCCCTTAAAGGCAAAGCCCATAGCCGAAAAGATTGCCAGCCCGAAGAAAACGCCTGAAAAAACAGCGTCGCGAAGGCTAAAGCGAAACAGTGAATAGCTTGTCCTGTTTGCGGCGCCAAAGCCCCTTGCCTTCATTGAATTTCCCGTTTCCACCGCGCTTTCAAGGGAGTAAACCACGGCGGAGCCGAAAATTCTCATTGAGAGCGTCAGCTTATTTTTTAAGCTGTTGTCTTTGACTCCCAAAGCCTTTTGCGCTTTTCTGAGCTTTCCGATATGCTCTTTTATCAAGGGAATGTATCTGAATACTATCGTCAAAATCAGCGAAAATTTCGGCAGCGCCTTTGAAAAGAGATATAGGTACTTTTCAGAGCCAAAGCATTCCGAAAGGCACTTAAACCAGCACAGCACCGCTCCTATCATCGCCCCTGCCTGAATTCCGTAAAGCAGCGACTCAAGGGTGTACGGTCTTCCGAATAAAATTAATATTACGGTGCTTCCCTCAGCCGAAAACAAAGGATTCAGCGCTGCGGAAAAAAGAATCAGTATCAGAATAAAAACAAAATCCTTAAAAAACGCCCGTCTGCCCTTTAAGATGCAAAGGAAAATAAGCCCTCCCAAAAGGGCGGAGAGGGTTATAACGGGATTTATAAAAAACGCGGCGCAAAATATTACGCCAAGGAAAAAAATTAAGGATACTGCAGGGTGCAGGGAATCGAAAAAACTCATTAAACCACCCCAGCATTAGCTTAACAATAATTGTAATCTTTATTATTTTCAAAGTCAATAATTCGGAAACTCAGAAGTACGCGGGTTTTGCCGCATTTAGCAGACAGGCTTATGTTGACTACTGGGGTTTAGAGTGATAAAATACTAATGTTTATATTTTCTTGAAAGGAAGAAATATATGTCAGGCCATTCCAAATGGAGCACCATTAAGAGAAAGAAAGAAAAGGCCGACAGTCAAAGGGCTAAGATTTTCACAAAGGTAGGCCGTGAAATATCCGTGGCCGTCCGTGAAGGCGGTCCCGACCCTGACAGCAACCCCAAGCTCAGGGACGCTATAGCAAAAGCAAAGGCAAACAATGTTCCCAATGAGAATATTGAAAGAATCATAAAGAAGGCCTCGGGCGAGGGCAGCTCAGAAAACTACGAGCAGATTATATACGAAGGCTACGGCCCCGGCGGAGTCGCCGTTATAGTGGAGGCTCTGACGGACAACCGCAACCGCACCGCCGCGGATGTAAGGCATTACTTTGACAAATACGGCGGCAAGATGGGTCAGTCCGGCAGCGTTATGTTCATCTTTGAAAAGCAGGGCATCATCATTGTCGACAAGGAAAATGTCAGCGAAGAAAAGCTGATGGAGGACGCTCTGGAAGCGGGAGCCGTGGATTTCCTCACTGAGGAAGAGTATTTCGATATCCGCACCGCCCCGAACGATGTGGGCGCCGTCAGAGAAGCCCTTGAGAAAATGGGCTACAAGCTCCTTTCAGCCGAGGCGGAATATGTCCCGAATACCGAGGTAAAGCTCGAAAAGGAAGAGGACATAAAGAACATGCTCAAAATGCTTGAGATGTTCGAGGACAACGACGATGTCCAGAATGTCTGGCATAACTGGGCTAACGCGGACGATTACGAATAAGGGCATCCGAAAGGAAGTTTAACATGAAGTTTTTGGCTGATTACACAGCGGTCACCTTTACGGGCATAGATAAGGTTTTTGATGTTCCCGGCGTGTTTGTGCGCTTTACAATGCCGATTATCGGCACCCCCGTTGAGATTCGCTTTTACGGGCTGATAATATTCATAGGTTTTACCCTTGCCGTTCTTTTCGGCGGCAGAATGGCCTATAAGTGGAAGATGAGCATCGACAAAATGCTGGATGTGCTGATATACGGCACATTCGGCGGCATTGTCGGAGCAAGGCTATATTATGTTGCCTTTGAGTGGAATAACTACAAGGACGACCTTCTTTCCATATTCAAAATATGGGAAGGCGGTCTTGCCATTTACGGAGGCTTAATCGGCGGCATTATAGCGGCTTATATAACTTGCAAATTCAATAAACTGAATTTCTACAACCTCCTTGACCTTGCGGGCATGAGCTTTCTTATAGGGCAGGGCATAGGACGCTGGGGCAACTTTACAAATCAAGAGGCGTTCGGCACCAACTCAGATTTGCCCCTTGGAATGTGGAGCGAAAAGGTCGCTGATTACCTTGCCCGCAATCAGGCAAAGTTTTTGCAGCAGGGCATTGCGGTTGACCCCTCAAAACCCGTCCACCCCACCTTCCTTTATGAGTCCGTTTGGTGCCTTGTGGGCTTTCTGATTCTCTACATAGTCTGCAAAAAGGCAAGAAAGTTCAGCGGTCAGATTATGCTCATGTACGGCGTATGGTACGGCACGGGCAGATTCATATTTGAGGGTCTCAGAACCGACAGCCTTTATATCCCCGGCACGAACCTTAGGACCTCTCAGCTTTTATCCCTCGCTATTGTTATTATCTGCCTTGTGCTTCTTATCACTAAGCTAATTAAGTACACAAAGCATCCAGTTCCCATTGAGGGTGTTGACTACTTCCCCGAGGAAGAAAAGAAGGAAGCCGAAGTCGCTGAAGTAAACACCGAGAACGGCGGCGCAGAGACTGCTGAAACTGCCGAAAAAGCGGATGACAGCGGCGCTGAAAATGCTGACGCTAAGGAAAGCGAAGCAGAAATATAGAAGGAGAAAACATTTAAATGGCGGAATTAATTGACGGAAAGGCACTTGCCGCCGAAATAAGACAGGCGGCGGCTTTAAGAGTAAAAAGTCTAAACGAGCGCGGCAAAACTGTGGGTCTTGCGGTCATAATAGTGGGCAACGACCCCGCATCCAGAGTCTATGTGAACAACAAAAAGAAGGCTTGCGCCGAAGTCGGCATAGAGTCCTTTGAATACGCGCTCAGCGAAGACACTACTCAAGATGAACTTTTGGCGCTCATAGAAAAGCTGAACCATGACGACAGGGTTGACGGCATACTCTGTCAGCTCCCGCTGCCGAAGCATTTAAACGCGGACGCGGTTATTGACAGCATTTCTCCCGACAAGGATGTGGACGGCTTTCACGCCGTAAATGTGGGCAGGCTCTCTCTTAACAAGCAGGGAATGCGCCCGTGCACCCCCGCGGGAGTCATGCGCATGCTTCAAAGCAAGGGAATCGAGGTTGAAGGCAAGCACTGCGTCGTTATAGGCAGGAGCAATATAGTCGGCAAGCCCGCCGCTGTTATGCTCATCAACGCGGGCGCGACCGTGACCGTATGCAATTCAAAGACAAAGAATCTCAGCGAAATTACAAGACAGGCTGATATCCTTATCGCCGCCGTCGGCAGACCCGGATTCGTCACAGCCGACATGGTCAAAGACGGAGCCGTCGTTATTGATGTGGGCATTAACAGGGACGAAAACGGCAAGCTCTGCGGCGATGTGGACTTTGACACTGTAAAAGAAAAGGCGTCTTACATCACCCCCGTTCCCGGCGGTGTAGGCCCCATGACAATTGCGGAGCTAATAGAAAACACTGTCCTCTCAGCGGAGCTGAAGGCTTAAAAACATATAAAGGGTGATTTTCTTGCTTAAAATTCAGAACCTCACGAAAACCTACGGCAGCAAGGTGGCCGTGGACAATCTGAGCCTTGAGATTAACGCGGGCGAAATCTACGGCTTTATAGGACACAACGGAGCCGGCAAGACGACCACAATCAAGGCCTGCTGCGGCATTCTGGCCTTTGATTCCGGCGAAATCTACATCGACGGGCTTTCAATCAAAGAAAACCCCGTTGAGGTCAAAAAAAGAATAGCATACATTCCCGACAATCCCGTTCTGTACGAATTTATGTCGGGCATTAAATATCTGAATTTCATCGCCGATATCTTCGAGCTTCCCAAAGATGTAAGAAACAGAGAAATCGAAAAGTATGCCGAGCTTTTGGAGCTTAAAGACGAGCTGCATAACCCCATCAGCTCATATTCCCACGGAATGAAGCAAAAGCTCGCCCTTATCTCCGCTCTTATTCACGACCCAAAACTTCTGTTCCTTGACGAGCCCTTTGTGGGACTTGACCCTAAAGCCTCCCACCTCTTAAAAGTTCTTATGCGTGAAAAGTGCGATGAGGGCAAGGCAATATTCTTCTCCACCCATGTTCTAGAGGTTGCGGAGAAGCTCTGCGACAAGGTTGCCATAATCAAGGAAGGAAAGCTGGTAGTAGCGGGCGAAACTGCGGAGGTAATAGGTCAGTCCACCTTGGAGAGCGTTTTCCTTGAGCTTTCCGAGGCAAATAAAGAGTAATACGGGAAAGGACTGAATTAAATGTTCTGGGTTCTTTATAAATCAAGAATGCAGTCGCTGTTTACCGCGATGTTCAGCGTGTCGAGGTCTAAAAAGAAACTGTCCCCCGCGGCTTATGTGGGCATCGCGGCTTTGGTCATATATGTTTTCGGCTCTCTGATGTTCTCTAATATTGCCATGTTCTCAGCCGTAGGCGAACAGCTTATAATGGCGGGCATGGCAAGCACATACTTTGCCTTAATAGGTCTTTTGCTCTTGGGACTGGGCTTTTTCGGCAGCATTTTCGTAGCTCAGGTCCAGCTCTTTCAGGCAAGGGACAATGACCTTCTTTTGTCCATGCCCATAAAGCCTAAGACTATTTTGGCAAGCCGAATCGCAATGATTATCACCCTTGTATATATCTATCAACTCATTTTTGTGGTGCCCGCGCTCTTTGTCTATTTTAAGGTTGCGGGTATGGAGATTGTTAACAGCCTGATATTCCTTATACTTTGCTTTATTCTCCCATTGTTTACGGTGTCGATAAGCTCCCTTGGCGGATGGGCAGCGGCAGCCGCCTCCGCAAGGATGAAAAACAGCAGGGTAATCAGCGTTCTTATGGTTCTTTTGTTCATCGGCGGATGTATTTTCATTTCCACAAGAATGAACTACTATATGCAGCTGATTATCCAAAAGGGTGAAACGATAGTACAGGGTCTTAAAAAAGTCTTTTTCCCCATGTATCTTTTCGCCGAGGCCAGCGCATCCGGCAATATCCTATACGCTCTCATCTTTATCGCCTTCTGCGTTCTGGTATTTCTTATAGTAAGCTCGCTTATTGCAAGAAGATTCCTCAAAATTACCACTTTGGAACAGAACGCGTATAAAAAGAAGTACAAGGCAAAGGAGATAAAGGCAAGAGGCAAGAGCTCAGCCCTTTTCAAAAAGGATTTAGACTACTTTACCAACACAATAGGCTACCTTTTGAATGCGGGACTCGGCTCTGTGCTGATGCTCCTTTTCGCGGGCGTTACGGTTTTCGGCGGCGACAGCTTTAAGAACGAAATGTTTGCCGCTTTGGGCGATAATTTCTCAATGATAGCGGCCATGGGAATCGGCTTCTGCGCTGCGATGAACATTGTCACCGCCCCGTCTGTTTCCCTTGAAAGCAAGTTCTTGGACATAATAAAATCCCTGCCCGTAAGCTCCATGGATGTGCTTCTTTCAAAGCTGAAGCTCCATCTGGTCGTAAGCCAGCCCTTTATATTCGTTTCGGCTTTGGTCTGCTCGTTCGGATTTAAGCTGAGTTTCACCGAATTTCTTCTCAGCCTTGCGTTCCCGGCAATAATAAACTTTATGCTGGGCATCAGCGGTCTTCTTATTAATCTTAGATTCCCCAAGTTTGACTGGATAAACGAAACCCTTGTGGTAAAGCAGAGTCTCAGCACCTTCCTCGCGTTTTTTACGGGAATCGGCGCATGTCTCCTGCCCGTTTTGGCGTTCATGCTGCTTTCAGACTATGCGGAAGCAAATCTTATTCTGCTTATAAGCTGTGCTCTCTACGCCATTGTCGGAATCGTGCTTTACAGAGTGCTCAAAACATGGGGAGTAAAGGTCTATGAAAGCTATTAACAAGGAGAAATTTAATAAGGCGTTAAAGGGCAGATTGGCTCCGATTTGCGCGCTTATAATTGCCGCTTTAGTGCTTTTGACCGCTCTCCCGTACAGCGTAAATGCCATCCGCACAAGAAACGAACTGCCCGAAAGCTCCTTTGAAGAAAGGGGCAGGGCAGACAGGATTCATTTTATCGGTTTTGAAAACACCGACTGCGTGCTTATTGAGTCCAACAACCGCTTTGCCCTCTTTTACGGCGGAGCATTCGAAAGCGCCGAAAAAGAAAAGGCAGAAGGCATATCAATAGCGGATTATTTAAAGCTCAGAGCCGCGGACGGAAGCGGCAGAGTGCTTTTGGATTATCTTATCTGCGCCGACAGCTCCTATGAAAAAATCGAGGGGCTTAAAAGCCTTATAAAAGATAAGGGCATTTACGCCAAAACCATATACTTTAAAAGACTGGATTTCAGCGCCGTAAAAATGGACGACGAGCTGAAAGAAACATATTACAAGGTCTATGAGGCAATACTTGAAAAGGGTACGCCCATTGCCCCCGACAGCGAGGAAATGCTGACTTTGGGCGATTATAAGCTCCATATCATAGACGCGGGCGACATTTCCGACAGCTCTCTTAATCTCCTTATCAAAAAAGGCGATTTGTCCGTTTTTATTGCGGGCAATATTAACTCAAAAGATATGAAAAGGCTCAAAAACGAAATCGGCGAGGTAACGCTATATAAAGCTCCCTTCGCCGGCGGAAAAAAGGATTTCCCCTTGAGTGTCGCTATGAAACTCAAGCCCGACTATATAGTCTTTGGCGGCAAGCCCTTGAGATTCGGTCCCGCTCTAATGTATAGGCTGTGTTTTGCGGCGGGCGGCTCGGTTTATGAAACTTATAAAGAGGGCGGAATCGTGGCTGATCTTAGCACTGACGAAATTCGGCTCTGCAAAATCGGTCAGCTCGGCAAGATTGCCGACAGCACCACTGCGGCTGAAACCGAAAGCAGCGCAAAATAAAGTCTAAGAGGCGAAGGAAAATGAAAAGAGCTATTGTTTTTGCCGGCGGCGGCTCAAAAGGCTCTTATGAGTTCGGCGCATGGTCGGCGCTTCGTGATTTGGGACAGAGTTTTGACATAGCTGCGGGAACATCCATAGGCTCCATTAACGCGGGCTTTTATGTTCAGGACGACTACGAGGCCGCAAAGGAGATGTGGAGCACCTTAAGCGTTGACAAGATTTTCGCCAATCCCGTAAAGCTGGAGCACTCCATAACAGCCCTTGCCGACCAGATGGACACTATCCGTCCCTTCTTAAAGGCTTACATAAACAAAAAGGGCGCGGATGTCACCCCCTTTATCGAGAATCTCAACAGCTACGCCAATGAGGAAAAGTTTTTCTCCTCCGAGGTTGACTACGGCCTTATGACCGTCGCGTTCCCGGCGCTCATACCCGTTGAGATTACCAAATCCCAAATAGAAAGAGGCTATCTCGCAAAGTGGATTCAGGCGTCCTGCGCCTGCTTCCCCGTATTCCCCACCTGCGAGATAGACGGCAAAAGCTATATTGACGGCGGATTTTACGATAACCTCCCCATCGCCACAGCATTTCGACTCGGCGCGGAGGGGGTCGTTGCAATAGATTTAAACCCCGTCAGCGCCCATGAGGCATACGCCTTAAATCCCTATGTTAAGCTCATAAAGCCCGCAAGGGATTTGGGTTCCTTTATGGACTTTGACAGGGCGAGCCTTGACAGGAATATAAGGCTCGGCTACAACGACACCATGAAGGCATTCGGAAAATATCACGGCAGGCTCTACACTTTCATGGGCAGCGACGAAACAATGAATCGTCTTGAAAAACTCTCAAAGGATTTTACCTATGAGATAACCAGGGCGGAAACCTACCCCTTAAAAGAAAAGCAAAGGCTCTTCCAGCGCAATGCGGTAAACGCTCCATGCACAAGGCGCCTTGCCGACTATTCGGGCAAAAACAGCCCTACTATGCTCGATTTTCTTATCTCCGCCATAGAAATCACAGCAAGGCTGCTTGCATACCCCGACGACCTTCTTTATTCCTTCGAGTCTATTTTCCAAATGCTGAGGCTCGACGCCTATCCCATAAAGGAAGAGCTGGAAAGGGGTCTGACTGAGGGCATAGCTGCCTTCTCAAAGCTCAAAAGGGAAAAGAACAAGGAGCATAGGCTATTGGACCTCAAGCGTTCGGAAAACGACTATGAAGAAATCATAGCCACCGTGCTTTTAAAAGAGCTTTTTAAACTGGTGGAGTAATTTTTTCCAAAGAGCGACAAAAAGGAAAAAATGCTTGACAAAAAGGTATCTCAATGGTACAATCTGCTTTGCCGCATATTGCAGGAATGTTAAAGAGAGCTTTGCTCCACCTGCCGTAGCGAGTCTGGAAAATAGGAAGGTAATTATGTACGCAGTAATTGAAACAGGCGGCAAACAGTACAAGGTTGCCGTAAATGACGAAATTTTTATCGAAAAGCTTGGCGTTGAAGCAGAAGACGAAGTAGTATTTGACAAGGTTATAGCTGTTGTTGACGGCGACAAGCTGAATGTCGGCGCTCCCTATGTTGAAGGCGCGGAAGTAAAGGCTACCGTTTTAAAGAACGGCAAGGCAAAGAAGATTACCGTTTTCACCTACAAGCCCAAGAAGGGCTATAAGCGTAAGCTGGGTCACAGGCAGCCCTACACAAAGGTCAGAATCGATGCCATTAATGTAAAATAATGATTAAGGCTGTTTTTACCCTTAAAGAAGACTATGTAACAGGCTTTTCCATTAAAGGTCACGCCCTTTACGCAGAGCACGGGCAGGATATAGTCTGCGCGGCTGTTTCTTCCGCGGCGTATATGGCAGCGAATACCGTGACAGAGGTTTTCGGCGCCGAGGCGGATATAAAAGTAGACGAAGGGTTTTTTGAGCTGAAGCTAAAAAACCCCGAAAAGGAAAGCTGCAATGTCTTAAAGGGACTTATGCTCCACATAAACGGCCTTAAAGAGCAGTACCCCACTTATATTGAAACTACAACGGAGGTTTTATCATGTTAAAGATAAATATTCAGCTGTTTGCACATAAAAAGGGCGTCGGCTCCACAAGAAACGGCCGCGACTCCGAGTCAAAGCGCCTTGGCGTTAAGCGCGGAGACGGTCAGTCCGTTCATGCCGGCACAATCATCGTTCGCCAGAGAGGCACAAAGATTCACCCCGGCAACAATGTTGGCAGAGGCTCTGACGACACACTCTTTGCCCTCATCGACGGCAAGGTAAAGTTTGAGCGCCTTGACAAGACCCGCAAGAAGGTCAGCGTCTATCCCGCTTAAAACTTAAAAAAACAAAAAGACCATTCAGGCCGCATCATAAGGTGCGGTCTTTAGCTTTTTGAAGAAAAGCTCATGGAGGACAGGTTCTGTCCTCTAATTTGTTATTAATTTAACCAATTTGACAAAAGAGAATTAAAGAGAAAATAAAAGAATTTCAAAAATTTAATCAGAAACTATCAAATATCTTGAAATTTTTTAAATTTTAGGGTATGATATGGTGGGTGAATTTGGTGGATTAATTTATTAAATGTTCAAAAATGACAAAATAAACTAATATCCGCCAAGGTTCACTTTAAGAACATTTTTAACAATCCTTACAGGAGATAGATATGAAAGTCAGATTTACGGAAACCGTCTTGAGAGATGCTCAGCAATCTTTGATTGCCACCCGTATGCCCTTTGAAGAATTCGAGGGCATACTTCCCGAGCTTGATAAGGCGGGCTATTATTCATTGGAGTGCTGGGGCGGCGCAACCTTTGACTCATGTCTTAGGTACCTTAACGAGGACCCGTGGGAGAGGCTGCGCAAAATCAGAAAGGCTTGCCCCAATACAAAGCTGCAGATGCTTTTAAGAGGTCAGAACCTCTTGGGCTATAAGCATTATCCTGATGATGTGGTCAGGATGTTTGTCAAAAAGTCAATCGAGAACGGTATTGATATAATTAGAATCTTTGACGCTCTCAATGACCTGAGAAACATCGAGACCGCCGTTGACGAAACGCTTAAAAACGGCGCCATAGCATCGGGCACAATCTGCTACACCACAAGCCCCATACATAATCTCGAGGCTTATGTGAAGCTGGCAAAAGACCTTGAGAACATGGGCGTCAATACCATCAGCATAAAAGACATGGCGGGCATTATCGCCCCGCAGGACGCCTACGACCTTGTAAAGGCCATTAAGGAGAATGTAAAGCTGCCCGTTATATTCCACACCCACAGCACAACGGGTCTTGGCCCCATCTCCGCTCTTAAGGCAGTAGAGGCAGGCGCCGATGTTATAGACACAGCCATTTCCAGCATGGCGGGCGGCACATCTCAGCCCCCCACCGAAACTTTGGAATACGCCCTCAGAACGGCGGGCTACGAAACAGGTCTTGACACGGCTGTACTTAAGAAAATCAACGACTTCTTTAAGGATATTAGGTCAAAGGATATTGAAAGCGGACTTTTAAATCCCATTATCCTTTCCACCGAAACAGACGCGCTGATTTACCAGATACCCGGCGGCATGCTTTCAAACCTTGTGGCACAGCTCAAGGCTCAAAATTCTCTCCATCTCCTTGACAAAGTTCTTGAGGAGGTTCCGAGAGTCAGAGAGGATTTAGGTTATCCGCCCCTTGTAACTCCCATGAGCCAGATGGTCGGCGTTCAGGCGGCAATCAATGTGCTTGTGGGCGAGAGATACAAGAATATTTCTAACGAAATTAAGGCATACATCAGAGGCGAATACGGCAAAGCCCCCGGCAAGATAAACGAAGAGCTTATAAAGAAAGGTCTGGGCGACGAGCCCATGTTCACCGGCAGATACGCCGACACCCTGGAGCCCATGTTCGAAAAGACAAAGGCAGAACTTGGCAGTCTTGCCCGCTCCGACGAGGATGTGCTATCATACATAGCCTTCCCGCAGCAGGCCGAGAGCTTCTTTAAGAGGAGAGAGGCAAAGGAAAAAGGCGTGTTCGAATATTCAATTCAGAGGATAGATTAAGGAGGAGCCGGCGTGACAATTTTTAATACTATTATGGCAGCAATAGAGTTTTCTGCCGACAACTCCGCCCTTGAATTTGCGGCAATCATCGCCGCCGCTATGCTGATAGCCGCGGCAATTATAGCAAGCAAACTCGGCAAAGTGGCAGAGGCGATAGAAAAGCTTGTTTCCTCTCCCTCAGCTACGGTTCCCGCGCCCGCTCATGCGGCAGCTCCCGCGGCAGTCGCCGCAGCTCCCGCTCAAAGGGCAGTATCTCATACTGTAGTGCTGAACGGCATAGATGAGGAAACCGCAGCGGCTATTATGGCGATTGTAAGCCACGAAAGCGGAATTCCGCTGGAAAAACTCGAGTTTAAGTCAATCAAGGAAATAGACTAAGAGCCTATTAAATTTTTTCGGAAAGGACTAATACAATGAAATATAAAGTAACCCTTAACGGGAAGACATACGAAGTGGAAGTAACCGAAAAAACCGCAGAGGTAGTAAGCGTAAGCGACGCTCCCGCAGCGCCCGCTCAGGCGGCAGCTCCCGCACCCGCTGCTCCCGCAGCGCCCGCGGCTCCCGTCGCCGCAGCGCCGACCGCTGAAGGCGAGACCCTGCCCGCCCCCATGCCGGGCACCATTGTAAAGGTTCTTGCCCCCGCAGGCACCGCTGTTAAGGAGGGCGATGTGCTCTTTATCCTTGAGGCTATGAAGATGGAGAACGAGATAGTATCCCCCAAGACAGGCACAGTCGCTCAGGTGCTTGTATCCGAGGGCGCCAGCGTATCCTCAGGTCAGCCCCTCTGCGTAATCGCATAGAAAAAAGCGGGTAAAAACGCAAAATATCGGTCAGCGGTTTTGCCGCCGACCTCTTAATATTGTTCATTTAGGCAGGCTTAGACCTGCCTTTTCTTTTTGTCTGAAACTAAGGCCCCCCTAAAAAACCAAACAAAAAAGGCAGGTTTCCCTGCCTATTTTTAGTCTTCTCTCGGTGGCTTGGCGTTTACAATCAGTTCCCTGACTTTTGCGCCTATGGCCTTGTATTCCTCTCTTGTCATGCCCTCTGTTTCAATGGGAGGCAGCACTCTGACTTTTACCTTAGCGGGAGAAATCCTTTTTTTCTCCTCCCATGCCTTGTATGTGCCCTCTAGGGCAACGGGCACTATAGGCACGCCCGTATTCTTCGCGACTCTGAAGGCTCCGTTCTTGAACTCGCCCACTTCGCCGTTCTTTGACCTTGTGCCCTCGGGGAAAATAATGAAGCTTTCGCCGTTTCTGACCTTCTCCTCAGCCATGTCAAGGGCGGCAACCGCCTCTCTGGGCTTTTCCCTGTTTACGAAAATGCAGCCCATGTATTCGAGCCAGGTCCTGGCAAGGGGAATCTTAGAAAGCTCCTGTTTTGCCAGAAAGCCGCAAATCTCGGGCGGCACCATCATCAGGGCGATAACATCAAAGATTCCCTGATGGTTCGCAATATAAACCACATTTCTGTCTTTCGGCACATTCTCAAGACCCTGAATATCGAATGTCACGCCCGCAAGACGGCTAATGCGCCTTATAAGTTTCTTTGCGTGCTTTCTTACAAGGGCGTTTCTCTTTTCGATTTTGCCCTGCTTTGTGAGAATCTTCGCGTATAAAAGGGAGGGCGACAGAGCTATAAGATACAGAGCAAAGTAAGCAAACCAGATAACAGTCACAAAAATCAATCCTTCCGCCGCAATTAGTCTTTTATTATAAGGGAAACGGGGCAGTGGTCGGAGCCGAAAATGTCCATGTGTATTGCCGCGTGCTGAAGTCTTTCGTTCAGCTCCTCAGAGGTCACAAAGTAGTCGATACGCCACCCCGCGTTGTTCTTTCTTGCGTTAAAACGGTATGACCACCAGGAATAAACCCCCTCAAGGTCGGGATAAAAGTACCTGAAGGTATCGGTAAAGCCCGCCTCCAAGAGCTCCGTAAACTTCTCCCTTTCCTCATCGGTAAAGCCCGCCTTGCCCCTGTTTGCCTTGGGGTTTTTAAGGTCAATTTCCTTGTGGGCAACATTTAAGTCGCCGCAGAAAATCACTGGCTTTATGACTCTGAGTCCGAGTAAGTACTCCCTGAAGGCGTCCTCCCACCTTACCCTGTATTCGAGTCTGGAAAGGTCCTCCCTGGCGTTGGGCGTATATACCGTTACAAGATAGTATTCGGGATATTCAAGGGTTATGACCCGTCCTTCAGTGTCGTGCTCGGGGATGCCTATGCCGTAGAATACGGAAAGGGGCTCGTCCTTTGTGAAAATCGCGGTGCCCGAATAGCCCTTTTTCTCGGCGTAGTTCCAGAACTGATAGTAGCCGGGAAGGTGCAGCTCAATCTGCCCTTCCTGCAGCTTAATCTCCTGAAGGCAGAAGGCGTCCGCGTCAAACTCATTGAAAATATCAAGAAAGCCCTTGTTCATTACCGCCCTCAGCCCGTTTACATTCCAGGAAACAAATTTCTTCATATCTCTCTCCCGTAGATTTCAGGCTCCTCATAAAGCCTTGCCTTTTCAATATCACTCATAATCTGACCTTTAAGGCTGTCAAGACCTTCAAAAATCAACTCGGGTCTTAAGTATTTCAGCAGAAAAACCTCAATGTGCCTGCCGTAAAGGTCGCCTGAGAAATCTATAATGCAGGTTTCGCTGCGGGGGACTTTAAGCTCCAGCGTGGGCCTGATGCCGATATTGGTCACCGCCCTGTAGAACCTGCCGTCTATCTCTACCTTTGAAATATAAACCCCGAACTTTGGGATTATATGATTTTCGGGGAAGAACTGATTTATTGTCGGAGCGCCCAGCTTCCTTCCGATATGGTCGCCGCTGACCACTTTTTCGCAGTAGGAAAAGGGTCTGCCCAGCATCATATTCGCTTTTTCAATGTCGCCGGCGAGTATTGCCTGCCTTATTCTTGTGGAGCTTATAGGCTCGTTTTCGAACTCTACTTTGGGGGCGACGCAGAATTCAATGCCTTTTTTCTCGCAAAGCTCCTTCAGAAGCTCGGCGTCGCCCGTGCCGTTTATCCCGAAACGGTAGTTGTAACCGCAGGAAATAAAAGCGGCGTGGAGCTTGTTTATAAGTATCTTTTCAAAAAACTCCTCGGGAGTAAGTCGCATTATGTCGGCGAAATCCAGCTCATAAAGGCTGATTCCGGCGTCTTTAAAAGCTCTTTCCTTTACAATCCCTGAGAAAATCAGGGGAGGAGTGCTGCCGTTTAAGTACTTTTGAGGGTGCTCTTTAAAGGTAACGGCTATTGGCCGGAGACCGTTCTCTTTTTGCCTTACGGCCTTTTCTATAACCGCCATGTGACCCCTGTGCAGCCCGTCAAAGGAGCCCAGGGCAATGGCGGTCTTTTTTATATCGCTATTCATCAGCGTTAATCACCCGCTTCGGATTCAGTAGCTCTGCCCCTGCCTCTCCAAGCCCCAAAAAGCGCCTGTCGGGGGAGTAGACCCTGAAAAGCCCGTCTGTTTTGATATTCTTTAGCCTGTCAATACTTAAAGCTCCGCCGTTTAAGAATCGTTTCGCCTGAGCCTCCGTTACGGTGATTTCGGGGTAAGAAGACATAGCGGCGTCAATGCTTATAAGCGTCTTTGCGGCGGCGTCAAAGGGCATTTCGGACAGAGCGTCAAGAGGTACCGCCTCGTCTATACTAAAGCCGTTTGAGGCGGTGCGGCGAAGATATGTCATAACCGCGTGTGTCCCAAGGGCGGTGCCTATGTCGTCAATAAGGCTCCTGATATATGTGCCCTTAGAACAAGAAACCTTTATTTCATATTCATTATAATCCAACACATTGGTCAGCTCAAGGGAATAAACGCTTATTTCCCTTGCCTCCCGTTCGGTTTCTATGCCCTGCCGCGCCAGCTTATATAATTTTACTCCGTCCTTTGACAGGGCGGAGTACATGGGCGGAACCTGAGAAATCCTGCCCCTGAATCTTTCCAAAATCTTTTCCACTTCATCGGCAGTGGCCGTTACGGGAGATGTATCCGTGACTTTGCCCGTTATGTCAAGGGTGTCGGTTCTGATTCCGAGCCTGAACCTTGCTATATACTCTTTATCCTCATCGGGGATATAAGGAATAAACCTTGTGGCGCCGCCCACAGCCACGGGCAGAACCCCCGTAGCCATCGGGTCAAGGGTGCCTATATGCCCCGTCTTTTTTTCGTTGAAGATACGCCTTAAAGCCCTTGAAACCTGAAAAGAGGAAAGCCCCTCGGGTTTGTCGATTATACAAAATCCCGTCATTCGGGGTCCACATCCCTCACAAAGGGCTCTATGGCGTCTAAAAGCTGCTTTTTAACTTCGCTCAGAGTGCCGTGAATCTCGCAGCCCGCGGCCCTCTTATGTCCGCCGCCGCCGAAAATCTGGCATATTTCAGAAGCGTTGACGGGGGGATTTGTTCTGATCGACACCTTATATCTTCCCGGCTCAGCCTCTTTAATTGTGGCGCCCACAAGCACACCCTCAATCTGGCGGGGGAGTGAGGCAAGGGCATGAATCTCGGTTTCATCGGTGCCGCTCTTTTCGTGCATCTCAAGGGTGATGTGCATAATGGCGCACTTTTCTGAGAAATGCTTTGTGAGCGTGGCAAGCGCCATAGCCTCAAGTGCGGCGTAGGATTTGGACTTGGTCTCAAAGAGTATCCTATTGAGCTTGCCAGCGTTTATGCCCGCGTCCATCATGTCAGCCGCCATCCTCATTGTCTTTGAGGTGGTGTTGGAGTAGCGGAAACAGCCCGTATCCGTCGAAAGCCCTATATAAATCGCCTGAGCGGTAAGGGTGTCGATTTCGGCGCCTATTGCCCTCGCAATATCAAGGATTATCTCCGATGTCGCCGCGGCGTTATCGTCAAGATAGGTGTATTTGGCGTACAGCGTGTTTGAGGAGTGGTGGTCTATGCACAAATCCACCTTTTCCTTGTATCTGCCGTCGGGAAAGTCGCCCAGAATTTTGCTGTCGGCGCAGTCAACAGCCACGACAAAGGAGGGCTCAAAGTCCGTATTTTCGCAGCAAGCCTCAAGCTCTAAAAAAACCTTGGGGATTTTGTCAAAATACTTGAATTCCGCGTTTTTGCCCACGGACCTGAGCGCTCTGCACAATGCGTAGCCGCTGCCCAAAGCGTCCCCGTCGGGGTTGCGATGAGCAAGAATCAGAATATTGTCATGGCTATTAAGCATTTCTATTGCCTGATTCAGTTCAATACGCATATTTTTCCCTTTCGGTAAAGATTACTCTTCACCTTTTTTATCCTCATTAAGCTTTTTAAAAAGCTCTATTCCGCTCCTGACCGAGTCATCGGCTATGAATTTAAGCTCGGGAGCTTTCCTTAGTTTCAGCCTAAGACCCAGTTCGCGCCTAATATAGCCGCTTGCGCTCTCAAGACCCTCTACGGCTCTTTTCGCGCTTTCCAAGCCTTCCATGGCGCTTACATATATCCTTCCTAAGGACAAATCATGTGCAAAATCCACTCTGACTATTGTCAAAAAGGATTCCCTGACCCTGGGGTCCTTTAAATCTCTGATGATTGCGGAAATCTCTCTTTTTATATCTTCCGCCATATGGTCAGATTTTCTGGGAGGCATAATATCACCTCGATTTTTACTTCTTAGTCCCTGTACTCCTCGACAATATAAGCCTCAAGAATGTCTCCGACCTTGATGTCGTTGAACTTGTCAAGACCTATGCCGCACTCGTATCCGGCGCTGACTTCTTTGACATCGTCCTTGAATCTCTTGAGCGAGGCGATGGTGTCCTCTGCGATAACGATGCCGTCGCGCACAACACGGATTTTGCTGTTTCTTGTGACTTTGCCGCTGAGCACATAGGAGCCTGCGATTGTGCCGATGCTGGAGATTTTGAAGGTCTCTCTGACCTCGACTCTTCCAAGCTCCACATCTCTGTATTTGGGTGCCAGCATACCCTTGATGGCAGCCTGCACATCCTCAATGCAGTCGTAAATGACTCTGTAGGTTCTGATTTCAACGCAGTCACGCTCCGCGTTGGAGGCAGCAATCGGGTCGGGACGGACATTAAAGCCGATAATGATTGCGTTGGAGGCGTTGGCGAGCATGACATCGGACTCTGTGATTGCGCCGACGCCGCCGTGAATGACCCTGACCCTGACTTCTTCGTTGGACTGCTTTTCAAGGTTCTGCCTTAGAGCCTCAACGGAGCCCTGAACATCGGCCTTTACAATAATGTTAAGGTCCTTGACCTTGCCTTCCTCAAAGGTGGAGAACAGGTTCTCGAGAGTTACCCTTCTGTCGCAGCTGAGCTGAGCGTTCTTCTGCTCTTCCTTCCTCTGCTCGACAAGCTCTCTCGCGAGACGCTCGTCGGATACGGCGTCAAAGGTATCGCCGGCGTTCGGGGTTTCGTCAAGACCCATGACCTCAACGGGCACGGAGGGGCCTGCCTCGGTTACGACCTGACCCTTGTCGTTGGTCATAAGCCTTACACGGCCGACCGCTGTGCCGGCGACGATAACATCGCCCGTATGCAGTGTACCGTTCTGAACAAGCAAGGTGGCGACGGGACCGCGGCCCTTATCCAGCTTTGCCTCGATAACAATACCCTTTGCGGGTCTGTTGGGGTTGGCTTTAAGCTCCTTAATTTCGGCAACAAGGAGTATTGCCTCAAGGAGTTTGTCGAGATTCATCTGTGTCTTAGCCGATACGGGAACGCAGATAACATCTCCGCCCCACTCCTCGGGGACAAGGTCGTATTCGGTAAGCTGCTGCTTTATCTTCTCCGGATTTGCGTCCGGCTTATCCATCTTGTTAATTGCTACAATGATGCTGACATCCGCGGCCTTAGCGTGGTTGATAGCCTCAACCGTCTGGGGCATAATGCCGTCGTCGGCGGCTATAACAAGGATTGCGATATCCGTAGCCTTTGCGCCTCTTGCGCGCATGGATGTGAACGCAGCGTGACCGGGCGTGTCAAGGAAGGTAATTTCCTGACCGTTAAGATTTACCCTGTACGCGCCTATGTGCTGGGTAATGCCGCCCGCCTCGGTAGCGGTTACCGAGGTGTTTCTGAAGGCGTCAAGCAGCGAGGTCTTGCCGTGGTCGACATGGCCCATGACAACGACAACGGGGCTTCTGGGAACAAGGTCCTTCTCGTCGTCTTCGCTGTCGTCTATGATTCTTTCCTCAAGTGTGACCACAACTTCCCTTTCTACCTTCGCGCCAAGCTCTGTGGCTACGATTTCCGCGGTGTCGTAGTCTATGGTTTCGTTTATGGTTGCCATCATGCCCAGCTGCATGAGCTTCTTTATAACCTCCGCAGCCGTCATCTTCAGTTTCATGGCAAGCTCGCCGACGGTAAGCTCGTCGGGTATGGTAATTGTAATGGGCTTCTTAGCTCTTTCCTCCGCGATTCTCTTGAGTCTTTCCTGCTCGGTCTCGCGTCTGTGCCGACGGGTACCCACCTTCTTGCGGTACTGCTGAGACTTCTGCTTAATCTTCTGCTTGTTTGTCTCGGTATCCCTTATATTAGTGGTTGAAGATGCGAGATTGTCGTACTTTTCGTTATATTTGTCAAGCTGAACATGGGTAATTCTTGTGTCGACCGTACGCTTAACCTTTGTGCGAGCCTCAAAGGCCTTGTCATCCTTCTTCTCCTTAGCCTTTTGCTCATGAGCCTTCTCGTCCTTCGGGGCTGAGGGCTTTTCCCCTTCGGACTTCTTTTCGGTCTCTGCTGCGGCTTCTTTCTTTTCGGGAGCCTCTTTTTTGTCTGCCTTTTCCTCAGCTTCAGCCTTTTTCTTCTGAGCGGAGGCAAAGTATTCGTCAAAGCTCTCCACCGCGTACTTCTGAGTCAGCGTATCGAAGATAACATCAAGCTCCTCGGGTTCAAGGGCAGTCTGATGCTTCTTAGGCTCTTCGAAATACTGCTCCAACAGCTTTATAATATCGCTGGATTTTTGTCCAAAATCCTTCGCAACCTCATATACTCTGTATTTTGTCGTCATATAATAAGCCCTCCTTGGTTGTTTCGTCGGATAACTTCAAGGCAAAACCCTCGTCGTTTATAGATATCACTCCTGCGCGCTTGCCTGTGGCAGAAGCGATGTCATCCATTGTCAGCTTAATTCTGATTATGTTTATATCGCCCGCAAGTCTTTCCATTTCTCTTTGGAGTCTCTCGGATGCGTCGCAGGACAGTATAATAAGACGGGCTTTGCCCTGCTTTATTGATGCCTTTACCGCATCGTGCCCTGATTGGAGCTTGCCGGCCTTTCTGCAAAGTCCCAAAAATGATTTAACCCTGCTGTGCGTCTCCATCAGTTGACAGCTCCTTTTCAAGCTGCTCGTAAATCTCATCGGGAACCTGCATTTCAAAAGACCTGTCAAGCCGCTTTGCCTTTTTCGCTTTTTTCAGGCACTCGGGATTGGGGCAGATGTATGCGCCTCGGCCGTTCTTTTTGCCCGTCTTGTCGATGGATATTTCGCCTTCGGGCGACCTTACCACCCTGACAAGCTCTCTTTTAGGCTTTGACTCTCCGCAGCCCGTACATCTTCTGATAGGCTGTTTTTTAACCCGCACGAGACTACTCCTTTCAGGATAATTTATTTCGCGTTTAGAAAAATGCAATCACGGTAATTACAGTTGAATTACAGGCGAATAAAAGCCGCTTTCGGGCTTTATGTCAATCTTCCAGCCTGTGAGCTTTGCGGCAAGTCGGGCGTTCTGACCCTTGTTGCCGATGGCGAGGGACAGCTGATTGTCGGGAACGGTTACATGACAAATCTTCTGGTCAGCGTCCTCAATTTCAACATTTATAATCTCAGCGGGAGCGAGAGCGTTTGCTATATACTCCCTCGGGTCGTCGCTGTACTTTACTATGTCAATCTTTTCTCCGCCAAGAAGCTCAACAATCTTGCCGACTCTCGCGCCCCTTGTGCCGATGCACGCGCCGGACGCGTCAACGTTCTCGTCCTTGCTGTAAACGGCGATTTTGGTTCTGGAGCCCGCCTCTCTCGCGATTCCTTTAATCTCGACTATGCCGTCGTAAATCTCGGGAACCTCAGCCTCGAAAAGACGCTTTACAAGACCGGGGTGGGTCCTGGAAATCATGGCCTTGGGGCCTCTTTCGGTATTGTGGACATCGACGATGTAAACCCTTGTGAGCTGTCCGGGGGTGAATACCTCGCCGGGGACCTGCTCGCCTTTGGGCAGAATGGCCTCGGCTCTGCCTATCTCAAGGGTGACATTGCCGGTGCGGGGGTCCACAACAAGAACCCTTGCGGTTACTATCTCCTGATTTTTGCTCTGGAACTCCTCGTAAACCTTATCCTGCTCAACTTCCTTTATGCCCTGCCTTAAAACATGCTTAACCTTTTGAGCGGCGATTCTGCCGAACTCCTTTGTTTCAAGGGGAATTTCGACTATATCGCCGGGCAGAGCGCCCTTTTTGTACTTCTGAGCCTCATCAACATGAATTTCGGTTTGCGGGTTCTCCACCTCGGAAACCACATTCTTTCTGACATAGACTCTTATCTCGTTTTCGTCGGGATTTATATCGCAGAAAACCGCGTCCTTGCCGTAGTCATGGCTTGCGGCAACAATGATGGCATTGCGAATTTTCTCATAAATATGCTCTGCGGGAAGTCCTTTTTCCTTAACCAGCAATCTCACTGCGTCGAAAAAATCCTTATTCATTTATTACGGTCAACCCTTTCATATATATTGGAACTAAAATTCGGGAAAATCGTCAAGTTTGATCCAGGCATAGTCTTTTTTCTCAAGACTCATGTCCTCGCCGTCTACTTCAATAATAACAAGGCCTTCGTTGTAGTCCTTCAAAACGCCCGAGAATTCCTTCTTGCCGTCAATGGGGGCTCTGAGCTTGAATTTGACATTCTCGCCGATATACTCCTCAAAGTGCTCTGGACGCTCAATCTCCCTTTCAAGGCCGGGGGATGAAATCTGAAGGTTGTAGCTTTCTTCTATGGGGTCAAGTTCGTCAAGGGGAGCGTCGATAGCTCTGTGCATTGCCACACAGTCGTCCATGCTCACCCCGCCGTCCTTATCGATGACGATTCTTAATATCTGCCTGCCGCCTTCTTTAAAAATTTTTACATCCCACAGCTTTAGCCCAAGGCTTTCCGCTATGGGAGCGGCAAGGTTTCTTATAGCCTCGACCCTTGCGGGTCCCTTTAATTTATCAGACACTTTAATTCTCCTTTATTTCTAATTCTTTTTTTATAGTCTTAACCTTTTAAGCCCGTTTAAATAATCGCAAACTTTCCATATAAAGGAACGGCAAGACTATATGGAGAACTTAAAACTTAATATTCTAAAAAAAGCCTAAATAAAGAGCGGGTCGCCCCACTCAAAAGTAAAGTCGCTGCTGATTTATACTATCATACCACATAAAGGAAAATAAAGCAAGTATTTTTATTTTGAGGGGGACTGAGCGGGTTATAAGCCTTCTTTAATTTCCCCCATGATTTTTTGAAGCTTTAAAAACGCTTCTTCAATTTCCGCAGCGTCTTTATAGCTGTCCCTATACAGCTCTATTATATAATCTCCCTTGTAGCCCCTTTTTATTGTTTCAATAAAAAATTCTTTAAAGTCAAACTTGCCTTTAAGGGGAGTTATGCAGTCCTTTTTGTCATTAAAGTCGCTTATGTGAATATGCTCGATGCTTTCGCCCACTGCGTCAAAGAATAGGAATGGGTCTACCCCCGTGCGCCTTGCCTGCTTAATGTCAAGAACCATCCTGAAGTTTTCGCCAATAGCCTTTTTCATTCTTTGCATAAAATCGGGGTACTGGGAGCGGTAATGCACCACATTCTCCTGAGCGCAGATAACTCCCATTTGAGCCGCCTTTTCGGAGAGAATCGCAAACCGCTCAAAATACAGCTCATCGCTGGAAGACGCTGAGGGCTTAGCCCCATGGAAAACAAAATACTTTGCCCCCAGTTTTGCCGCAACCTCAAAGAGCTTTAAGTAAAGGGGCATATAGTCGTAAAATCTTCTCTCGTAATTGCTGAAAAGGTTATAATGCTCAGCAAAGGACATAAAAGGATGTACGGCAGTGATGCTCACGCCGTACTCCTCAGCGTATGACTTTAAAAGAGAGGTAAATGAATCTTCCAGCTCTGAGGGGGAATTGAAAAAAATCTCTGCCGTCTTAACATTCATTTTGCAGAGCCTTATAAAAGACTCCTCGGTAACATCGGGGTAAAAGCAGGCAGATGACGCGCCAATAGTCAGCATAAATTTCCTTTCGCCGGCATATAATGCCTTCAGTTTCCATAAATTAAAGCTTGTTAATATATTTTATCTTGTTAATATATTTTATTATAGGTATAATTTATTAGGTGATACATATGAAAGAGCTCTTCAACGAGCTGAAAAAAATAATAAATTCAATGAATTCCTTTTCAAAAAATGTTATTAAGTACGGCTCAATACCGGTAATAGCAGTATACGCCCTTGCCGCAATTATGTACATATTCGCGGGCAGGGTAGTGGACTATTTCTTTGCTATGCAGATTTGCAGAGACCTTCTGACCATGGGCAAAGACTTTTTCAGCGTGATATTCGTATCCGCCCTTTTCTTTGAGATTATTGCCACGGCTACGGGAATGAAATATGTCGAGGCAAAAAACAAGGATAAAGACTGACCGCTTACTCCTATTTAATTATACATTACCATCCGTAAAACAGGGGTCCCGGGCATTAGCCCGGGGCTTTCTGTTTTTTCTTTTTTCGCACCGTCATTTTATCACCGATACACTTTAAAGTCAATTTTTTATGTCGGAACTAACGCTTTCGCAAAAATGAAAGAATAAAACTTTTAAATAAATCTTTGAGCCAATAAGTTGAAAGCAAATTTAAGTAACCAAAATTCGCCCTCCTCATAAACTAATATTGAAGTTTACGAAATTTCAATTATTAATTAATAGGAGGAAAATGTATGTCTGAATTAAAATGCAGCGCAAATCCCGATGTAAGTTCAAGGCGTATAAAAGATGCTGTATGCATTAACACAAGCAAGGTATACGATTCATGTGCTGATAAGGATTGTCTGTCCGATCTCAGAGTATACTTTACCGATTGTGCTCAGGATGTTGTAGACTACGCAACCAGCGTAAGAGTCCGCAAGGTAGATGTTCTGAATGTCTTTACCGATATTGAAAAGGTTCCCTTCAACAACGGATACTATTCAATTGACCTGACATTCTTCTTCAAGGTAACCCTTGATGTCTACACCACCCCGATGAATCCGCCCACAACGATTCACGGTCTTGCAGTATACAGCAAGAAGATCATCCTCTTCGGCGGCGAAGGCAGCGTAAAGGTATTCTCATCTGAGTTCACCAAGAAGGATTTCGACGAGCAGCTGCCCGCAGTAGAGACCAGCCCGAGAGTTGTGGTACAGGTCGCGGAGCCCGTAGCGCTTGACGCAAGAATCTGCCGTCCCTGCGACTGCTGCAACAACATCGCCGATGTGCAAAACGGCATACCTGGCTGCATAAAGAAGTGCTTCCCCGGCCAGTTTGTAAGCCCGAGCGCCGAAAGAGCAGTAAGAGTCACCATCGGTCTGTTCACAATCGTTCAGCTTGAGAGAGATGTTCAGCTCCTTATCCCGGCATATGACTTCTGCATACCGACCAAAGACTGCACAGCCGTTGACGAAGACGCCTGCGACGCATTCCGCCGCATAAAATTCCCCATTGAGGAGTTCTTCCCGCCCTGCGACGGAGATGTAGCAGGAGAGAGCGATGACAAACCCTGCGGCTGCAAGAAATAAAGTACCTCAAGTCAAACAGCATTAGCCTTAACAAAATCAAAGTCAGCCTACAAAGTATGAAGCCAAGGAAACCCCTTGGCTTCACTTTTTTTGAAGGGCTCAAAGCCCCCGCCTAAAGTTTTAGTCCGAATAGAGTGACCCGCCAAACGCCTTTCGAAATTAAACCCGCCGCACCGCCCCCCCGTCAGAATAAATACAAAAACCCTGCCCTTTTGGGCAGGGTCTTTTATGTAAGCTCAATTAATCAAAGTCGAATGAAGGGGGCTCATGCTTTCTCTGAGCAAGCTGTGCGTCAAGCATGAATACCTGTCCGCCGGAGTCTATCATCTTCATCTTCTGCAGCAGGGAATCGGCGTTTGCCTCCTCCTCATTCTGCTCCAGAACGAACCAGTCAAGCAGCTGCTTGGAGCGGTAATCCTTCTCTGCCATTGCCGCATCATAGATTTCGTGGATGCACTTTGTTACATACTTTTCATGCTCCAGAGCAGCCTCAAGGGGATCGATGAGCTCTTTGAATTCCTTATCGGGCTTAGCGATAGCCTCCAGCTCAGGCCTAATGCCGTTATTCAGCAGATATTTTGAAATGAGCATTGCGTGGTCAAGCTCTTCCTGTGCCTGAACATAGAACCAGTTTGCAAAGCCGTCCAAGTTTTTGTCAGCGTAGAAATTCGCCATGTCAAGATAGAGATATGCGGCATAAAACTCCTTGTTGACTTGGACTTTAAGCATATCCATTACTTTATTGCTATACATACAAACATCCCCTTTTCTTTCTGTTTTTTTACATTATATATCAATTTATTCTAAACCACAAGGAAACTGCGGATAAATTTGCCAAAAGTTTAAACTTTTGCCTTAGCGGTGGTCTTATGCTCCTTTTTATGAATCAAAATTGCGAGAGTCAGAATGAAAACAATGTTTATAAGGAGCACCAGAACGCTGCCTTCGAGTTTATGTGCGTTGTCAAAGAGCACGCTTTCATTAAAGGCTATATTCAAAAGAGCGGGGTAGCCGTGAGCCATGGACTCGGCTCCCAAAACCATTCCGCCGAGCAGATTCCATACAAAATGTGCGGTGATGGGCAGGATAATCGTCTCCGAGTACCTGAGCATAAATGAGAACGCCACGCTTGACGACGCGATGTTAAGTATAGTCATCGGGCCCGCCTCAAAAACACCGTGGTGCATGACGGTAAAGAGTACGGTGGAAACGACGACCGCGGCCGCAAAGCCGTAAGTGTGCTCAATGAGCTGATAGATATAGCCCTTTATTAAAAGTCCCTGCATTACGGAGCTGAAGAAGCAGGAAATAATCCAGAGGATAAAGTAATCCACATGGTTTACGCTGACTATTCTCGCCTTGCCCGTAATAAACAGTATCACAAGGGGTACGCCGACCCATACGGCGCCGATTAGAATTCCCTTGAAAATATTCTTAAAGGGCTCTTCAATATTGACTACCTTAAAGCTCTTATGGTCAATAAGCCAAAATACATAGGATACGAGAACAACTCCCACAAAAACTATAAGGTCGGCAAAAAGCCTTGATACCGCGGTGTGCTCAAAATACATATCGGCTACATGGGAAAGCGCGAGCCAGCCTGTAAAAACTGCCAATACCTTCAAAAGACAAACAATGAACTTTTTCACACTATCTCTCTTTTCTTTGCCCAAAGTCTTTTAATATTATATACACTAAAAGACTCTTATGTAAATATATAGTAACTTCTCTTTAAGTTCTGTGACCTGGGTTACAAAAAAAGAGGCTTACGCAGCCTCTTTTTCTTTTCTTTAGAGACGGCTGAGTATCTTTGCCGCCAAATCTCTTTCTTCAAATTTCAGTCCCAGCTCCTCGCGTCCCATGTGACCGTATGCGGCGAGGTTTCTGTAGATGGGCTTTCTTAAATCAAAGTCCCTAATAATGGCGCCGGGTCTTAAATCAATGCTTTCAATTACAGCCCGCTCGATTTTCTGCTCATCCTCAGTGCCTGTGCCGAAGGTGTCAACATTAACCGAAATCGGGTTCGCCATGCCGATGGCGTATGCGATTTCAACCTCGCACTTTCTTGCGAGACCCGCCGCGACGATGTTCTTTGCGATATACCTTGCGGCGTATGCGCCCGAGCGGTCAACCTTTGTCGGGTCTTTTCCCGAGAAGGCTCCGCCGCCGTGCTTAGCGTAGCCGCCGTATGTGTCAACGATGATTTTCCTTCCCGTAAGACCCGAGTCAACAGCGGGGCCGCCCAGAACAAAGCGTCCCGTGGGGTTAATATAGTACTTTGTCTTTTCGTCAAGGAGATGAGCGGGGATAACCGCCTTTACAACATGCTCTATCATATCCTCTCTTATCTGAGCGTTTGTTGCGTCGGGGTCGTGCTGAGTGGATATGACTATTGTGTCAACTCTAACGGGGCGGTCGTCTTCGTATTCAACGGTTACCTGAGTCTTGCCGTCGGGTCTGAGATAGGGTACAATGCCCTTCTTTCTGACCTCAGCCAGCCTCTTTGAAAGGGCGTGGGCAAGGGATATGGGCAGAGGCATAAGCTCCGGGGTTTCATCGCAGGCAAAGCCGAACATCATGCCCTGGTCGCCTGCGCCCAGATGCTCTATTTCCGAATCGGTCATTGTGCCGTCCTTAAACTCAAAAGCTTTGTCAACGCCCAGAGCTATGTCGGGAGACTGCTCCTCAATGGCAGTAATAACAGCGGCATGCTTGCCGTCAATGCCGTATTCGGGATTGTTGTAGCCTATGTCTGTCAGAACGGAGCGGACAACAGCGGGGATGTCCACATAGCTTGAGGTCGAAATCTCTCCCGTTACCAGAACAAGGCCTGTATTTGTAACCGTCTCACAGGCAACCCTGCTCCTTGAATCCTTTTCAAGGATAGCGTCAAGTATTGCGTCGGAAATCTGGTCGCAAACCTTGTCGGGATGTCCCTCTGTTACGGATTCGGATGTAAAAGTGTGCTTTCTCATTTTAGGCTTCCTTTCGTTTTTGTCATGTCTCATAAACAAATACCCGGCATAGCAACTGCCGGGATGATTTTAAATCTCATCTTGCGGCAAATCCGCAGGAATTGGCACCTTGTAATCGCTTACAGGTTGCCGGGTTTCACAGGGCCTTTTCCCTCCACCACTCTTGATAAGATGTATTAAATATTCACTTTTATTATTATACGAAAAGCCTCAGATTATGTCAAGAAATAAAGGTTAAATGGAGATTTCAAGGGCGGTTTTGAGAAGATTTAAGTCAATGCTCTTCTTCATTGAAAGAGCCTCGTAGATATCGTAGTCAACAATCTCCTCTTTGCGCATGGCGATGACTCTGTTGCCCTTGCCTTCTTTAAGCAGAAGTGTTGCGGCAGCGCCCATCTGGCTTGCCACGACTCTGTCCTTAACGGAGGGTGAGCCGCCTCTCTGAACATGACCGAGAACGGTAGCCCTTGTCTCAACGCCTGTTCTCTGCTCAATGAGCTTCGCAAGCTCGCCGACGCCGTTAATGCCCTGAGTCTTCATGGATTCGGCAACGCCCTCTGCCACCATTATGATAAAGTGCTTTTTGCCGGTCTTCTGAGTGCGGCGCATTCTTTCAATGACATCGCGCTCCACATTAAAGTCAACCTCGGGCAGCAGAATGGATGTAGCTCCAACGGCAAGACCGCTGTTAAGGGCGAGATAGCCTGCGTGTCTGCCCATAACCTCAATTACGGAGCAGCGGTCGTGGGACTCTGTGGTGTCCCTGATTCTGTCCACCATATCCATTATTGTATTAAGAGCCGTATCATAGCCGATTGTGTAATCGGTGCATGCTATGTCGTTGTCAATGGTTCCGGGAACGCCTACACAGGGGATTCCTCTGATGGAAAGGTCGCGGGCGCCTCTGAAGGAGCCGTCGCCGCCGATAACAACAATGCCCTCAATGGAGTTAGCCTTGCAGACTTCAATTGCCTCTTTAAGACCTTCCTCGGAGTTGAATCTCGGGCTTCTTGCGGAATAAAGAATGGTTCCGCCCCTGTGAATAATGTCCGAAACGCTCCTTATGTTCATCTCGTACATATCGCCTGCCATAAGACCGTTATAGCCCCTGCGAATGCCGAGAACTCTCATGTTGTTTTCACATGCCGTGCGTACTACAGCGCGGATAGCCGCATTCATGCCGGGCGCGTCGCCGCCGCTTGTCAAAACTGCAATGGTTTTCATTGTTGTTCCTCCAAAACTTATAAAGCCTCTCGTCTTAAAGCGAGCCGAACGACAAGCTAAAAGTGAGGGTGTTTTTGCGGTTTAATATTTATGCGAAAAAACAATTCCAACTATAAATATTAAACTCATAAAGATACAAAAGTCAATAGAAAAAAGCTCCTATTGGCTTCTTTTGTCGCTTAGTACAGACTGTCCGATGAATTAAAGAAATAATTGTTGAAAGATTAACAAAATCCATGAGTTTAAGAGAACTGACTGTTATACAAAGCGGCGTAAAGACCGTTCTTTTTCATCAGAGTTTCATGGTTGCCCTGCTCCGCAATCCTGCCCTTGTCCATAACGAGAATGGTATCCGCGTTTATAATTGTGGAGAGCCTGTGGGCAATTGTGAAGGTGGTTCTGCCCTTTGTGAGGGTGTCAAACGCCCTTTGGATTTTCAGTTCCGTATGGGTGTCTATATTGCTTGTAGCCTCGTCAAGTATAAGCATGGGCGGGTTTATTAGCATTATCCTTGCTATTGTGATAAGCTGCCTTTGACCCGCCGACAGATTTTCACCGCCCGCTCTTATACGGGTGTCGTAGCCCTTTTCCATTCTTCTTATAAAGCTGTCGGCGCCGGCTTTTTTCGCCGCCTCAACTATTTCCTCAAATGTTGCGTCGGGCTTTCCGTAGGCAATGTTCTGCCTTACGGTGCCGCCGAAAAGCCATGTGTCCTGCAGTACCATTCCGAACTGCTCTCTGAGGTTTTTCCTCTTTAAGTTTCTTATGTCAATGCCGTCAACGGTGATGGAGCCCGAGTCAACATCATAAAAACGCATAAGGAGATTTACAAGCGTTGTCTTGCCCGCGCCCGTGGGACCCACAATGGCGACTTTGCTGCCTTGGGGGATGTGCAAATTCAAATCCTCAATCAAGGGCTTTTTCGGGTCATAGGAAAAGTATACATTTTTAAACTCCACCTCTCCGCGGCACTCCTCAATATGTTCGGGAGCGTTCTCATCGGAGGGCTCAGCCGTTTCGTCAAGCAAAGCGAATATCCTCTCAGCCGACGCAAAGGCGGACTGAATCTGCGTCAGAACCGAGGTAATCTCATTAAAGGGTCTTGCGTAGATAACGGCGAAAATCAAAAAGCCGGAAACCGTGCCCACGGTGACAAGCCCGTTTATTGCAAGATAGCCGCTTATAACGCCTATCACCGCATAGGCAATATTGTTTACTATCCTTGTTGTGGGGTTTGAGAGAGCGGAGATAATCTGAGCCTTCAGGCCCGCCTTATAAAGCCTTGAGTTTATTTCTCCGAACTCAAAGAGAACCTTTTCCCGCCTGCCGAACGCCTTTATAAGCTGCAATCCGTCAATATACTCCTCAGCGTAGCCGTTAAGCTCACCCACGATAGCCGCCTGCTGACCGAACCTCTTTTGGGATTTAAGGGTGATATACCTCGCCACAAAGAAGGAGGCTGGTGCGGAGAGCATGACGGTCAGCGCCATGGGGACATTGAGAATCAGCATTATTACCGACGCGCCCACAATTGTCAGTACGCCCTGAATAAGAGCCATAAGACCCTGCAATAGTCCGTCTGATACCATGTCCGCGTCGTTCACAAAGCGGCTGGCGGTATCGCCGTAGGATGTCCTGTCAAAAAACGAGGACGGCAGCACCAGCAGCCTGTCAAACATACTTTTTCTTATTAGTCCCACTGTGGTATATGCGATTTTGTTAGCCGAGCGATTGAGTACCCAGCTGAAAAGGCAGACGCCGAAATATAAAGAGGCGAGAAGGGCTATATATTTGTAAGCCGAGGAGAAATCCACAAGCCCCTTGCCCACCATGCTGTCCACAGCCCTGCCGAGGGCTATGGGGGCAAGGAGATTACAGGCAACCACAGTCAGCGCGCTGAATACAGAGAGAACCAAAAGCCCCCTGCTCTTTCTCATAAAGCCGTACAGCCTAAAGAAGGTTTTTTTCATGCTATCTCCTCCTTTGAAAGCTGCGACAGGCAAATCTCTTTGTATATGTCGCTTGAGCGGATAAGCTCCTCATGCTTGCCGCTGGCGACGATTTCGCCGTCGTCAAATACAAGTATGCGGTCGGCGTTCTTTATTACGCCCACACGCTGGGAGACTATAAAAACGGTTTGGTCGGGTCGACGCTCTTTAACCGCCTTCCTGAGCCTTGAGTCGGTTAAAAAGTCAAGGGCGCTGGTGGCGTCGTCAAGTATCAGAATATCGGGGTTTCCGATAATAGCCCTTGCTACGGAAATCCTCTGCCTTTGACCGCCCGAGAGGTTTTTGCCGCCCCTCGACACTCTCGAATCATAACCCTGGGGCATCTCCCTGATAAATGAGTCTGCCTGAGCGTCTTCGGCAGCCTTTATTACCTCCTCATCGGTGGCGTCGGGCTTTCCGAAACGGATATTGTCCGCCACAGTGCCGGAGAAAAGCACAGCCCTTTGCGGCGCGATGCCTATCATTTTTCTTAAGGTTGATACGGGGAATTCGTCAATCGGAACGCCGAAAATCCTGATTTCCCCTTCCGAGGGCTTATAAAACCTTCCTATCATATTTATAAATGTGGACTTTCCCGAGCCTGTCGCCCCTATTATTCCTATGGTCTCGCCCTTAAAGGCTGTCATGTTTATATTCTTTAAAGCAAGCTCATCCGACTTATTGTGAACAAAGGACACATTATGAAATGATACGGCGGGGGCATTCATGTCAAGTTCGGGAATCTCCCGAGAGCCCTCATCTTCGGGAGCGGTTTCAAGTATCTCCGCAATCCTGCCCGCCGACGCAAAGGCTTTGATTGAGAGAATAATAAGGTTTGAGATAATAAGCAGCGAGGACAAAATCTGGCTTGTGTAATTTATAAAGGCAATAATCTCTCCGCCCGACAGAGTGCCTGCATTAATGCTTATAGCTCCCTGCCAGAGAATGATAATGACCACGGTATTTACGATAAGTGAGGTCAGGGGATTGAAAACGGCGGAAATCCTGCCTATTGCAAAACCCGTCTCCGTTATATCCGTATTTACCTTTGAGAAATGTTTTTTCTCCGCGTCGTTTCTTGAAAACGCCCTGATGACTCTGACGCCCGCTATGTTCTCTCTTATTGTTCCGCTCAAATCGTCGAGCCTCATTTGAAAAGCCTTGTAAAGGGGAGCGGACAGCTTTGTAATTACAAAGATAATAACTGCAAAAACGGGAATGGAAGCGGCGAGAATTAAAGCAAGCCTCCTGTTAAGAATAAACGCCATAATAACCGCGCCTATGCATATAAACGGCGCGCGGGTGGAAAGCCTTATGGTCATTGCCACAAAGCTTTGAATCTGGTTTATGTCGTTGGAAAGTCTGGTGGTAAGGGTGGAGGCTCCGAAATTGTTGGCGTCGGAGACCGAAAAGGACATTATATGCCCGAAAACCTTGTTTCTGAGCACTGTGCCAAATCCCTGAGACGCTCTGGAGGCAAGAATCTGGCATATAAGAGCGGACATATAGCCAAGAATCGCCATGACCGCCATTAAAAGCCCCATTTTCAGCACATACTGCTTGTCCCTGTTTTCGATGCCGTTGTTTATTATAGATGCCATAATGGTAGGCAGCAGCAGCTCGAAAACCACCTCAAGGAATTTAAAAACGGGACCTATTATGCAGTCCGTTCTGTATGGTTTTAAATAGACCAAAAGACGCCGCAAAAAATCAGCTCCCAAAGCATAATAACATTCCTATTATACATATTTTACCCATCAATGTAAATTAAAGCGGAATATCAAAAGAAAAAGCATCGGCTCCCCATAAGGGAGCCGATACTTTTGAGAGTGAAAAAACTTAATTGGGAGCAAATAAATTCAGCGGGAAACAGAATTAATAATCCCTTAGCTTTCTGTATTTCTCCTTTGTGGCAAGACCGCCTCTGATATGGCGCTGTGCCTTGTTAAGCTCCAGCACGCTTCTTACTTCTTGATAAAGAACGGGATTAATTTTTCTTAGCCGCTCCGCAACATCCATATGTACCGTGGACTTGCTTATTCCGAATTCCTTAGCGGCTGCTCTCACAGTAGCTTTATTTTCAACTATATATTCACCAAGCTCTACTGCTCTTTCCTCAACTATATTCTTCAATAAAAACCCTCCCGCTTAACATATCGTTACATAGATATGCCAGACAAATTTGATATATGATACGGGACAAATTCATATAATTTAAAAAAACGCTTTTAAAGGACAAAAAAGTAAAAAAGTGCCCAAAAACATAAAGACAAGATGCAAATGCTTGGCATACTCGGGACAGGATGTGAATATAGATTGCATAGAGACTTTTTAATAAAGGAGACAGCCAGATATGAAGTATGAGGTAAAAAAGGATGCCGTTAATGCCAAAGAGCTTTTTTACGAGGGTACCCTTGAACAAATGATAGAAACCGAAGTAAACCTTCCTGAGTATTACTGCGATGTTGTCAAGGTACTCAAGTGCACGGTATGCCCGGTTGTTGCCTCAACCCAGATTTCGGGCAACAGAGTGGTCATAGAGGGCAACGCGAAGTTCAGCTTTATGTTCCTCGGAGAAGACAACCAGGTGTACTCTTACGAAAGCTCTTATCCCTTCTCGAAAAGCACAGAGATTAAAGACCTTGACGAGCAGGATTTGGTCATTGCCGAGGCAAGAACCGACTATGTAAGCTGCAGAGCCTCCGGCAAGAGGCAGATTGCGGCCAACGCCACGGTTTCAATCTCAATCAAGGTTTACAGGGTAAAGACCCTTGAGATTGTCACCGACTGCTCGATTAAAGGCATTCAGATGAAAAAGAAGGAAATAAGCCCCTATTCATTTATAAAGGTCGAGCAGAAGGGCTTTACGGTAAGCGACACCTGCGAGATTCAGAACTTCAGCGGTACCGTAAAGAGGATTGTAAAGAGCGACGCCACCGCGTATCTGACCGATGTCAAGACCATAAACGGCAAGATGATGATAAGCGGCGAAATGCAGGTCAAATCCCTTGCCGTAACGGGCGGCGATGAGCCGGACATCATAGCCGTAACAAGCATAATCCCCTTCAGTCAGATATTCGAAATCAGCGGCGTCGACGAAAACTCAATCTGCGATGTTTCTGTAAAGGTTGACCATGTGGACGCCCAGCTCCAGGGCAGCGAAACCTCGGCCGCCATAGTCTACAACATAAAGGCAACCGCCCTTATCTGCATAGGCGAGGTCAAGAACATTCAGGCGGTCAGCGACGCCTACTCAACGGCAAAGGCTACGGAGACAAAGAAGCTGCAGGGCAATCTTAAAGTCATAAAGGCAAGAACCACAGAGCCCTATATGTTCAATTCGCAGGTTGATGTAGCCGACCTTGAGATAGGAAAGATAATCGACATAAGCGTCGTGGGACTTAAAAAGAACCTCAGAACCGACGGCTCTAAGGTTTATGTCTACGGCAGCGTCGAAATCGGTATGCTCTACGCCTACAACGACGGCAGAATAAACTACGCCGAAAAGAGCGTCAGCTTCGAATACGAGAAGGATACAACTCTTAAAGCAGGAGCGTTTGAGTGCGAGGCAAACTGCGAGTGCGGCGGACTCAGCTACAGCCACGCCTCCACAGACAGGCTGGATATTAAGGCGGAGCTTAAAATATCCCTTACCGTATTCGAAATCGAAAGCGTCGATGTACTGACCGATATTGAGGAAAAAGGCGACAGCGAATTTAAGGCAAAGCCCGCAAGCCTTGTAATCTACTTCTCCGACCCGGGCGAAACCGTTTGGGACATAGCCAGAAAGTACAACACCACGGTGGAGAAAATCGCTGTCGAAAACAACCTTACCGACGATGTGATAAGGGAAAGACGAATGCTCCTTATCCCTTGCGTTTAACATAGATTTAATTTAAAGCCATCTGCATACCGAGAATGCGAAGGAGAGGATATAATTGGAAGACCGCAACATATACGAAGATATTGCTACACGCACACAAGGGGATATATACATAGGTGTGGTCGGACCCGTCAGAACGGGTAAATCCACCTTCATAAAGAAGTTCATGGACACACTTGTTATCCCTAATATTGAAGAGGGTTATCAGAGAGAGCGGGCAATCGACGAGCTGCCCCAGTCCGCCGCCGGCAGAACAATTATGACCACTGAGCCCAAGTTCATCCCCGAGGAGGCAGTCGAGATTAAACTCGACAACAACGCCGCCTTCAGAGTACGGATGATTGACTGCGTCGGCTATATAGTTCCGAGTTCTCTCGGCTACATCGAGGGCGAGCAGCCCAGAATGGTAAAGACCCCGTGGAGCGACGAGGAACTACCCTTCAATGTGGCAGCCGAGATGGGCACCCATAAGGTCATAGCCGAGCACTCCACCATAGGTCTTGTGGTCACCACCGACGGCAGCATCAGCGACATTCCCCGCTACGAGTACGAGGAGGCGGAGGAAAGGGTAATCAAGGAGCTTCAGGAGATTAACAAACCCTTCATTGTGCTCCTTAACTGCATGTATCCCCAGTCAGCCTCCGCAAGGAGCCTTGCCGACGAGCTCTCCGAAAAGTATCAGGTGCCCGTAGTGCCCATAAACTGCATTGAGCTGTCGGAGAACGAAATCGTGGCGGTCCTGACTCAGGTTCTCTATGAGTTCCCCGTAAAGGAAATCGAAGTGGAGCTGCCCGCATGGCTCTCGTCCCTCAACTCCGACCACTGGCTCAAGAGCTCGGTATTCGGTCAGATTAAGACCAGCGCTTCTAAGCTCACCAATATGCGCACGGTCACATATCTGAGCGAAGAAATCGCCGAGATGGAGAACATCAGCGGCGCCAATATCGAGTCCATGAGCCTCGGCACCGGCAGAGCCCACATCAAGGTCACAATGAGCAATGTCCTGTTCTACAAGGTCATCGAGGAGCTGACTAAGATTAAGATTGAGAACGAGCAGGACCTCATGAAGACGCTTACGGACCTGTCGATGGTAAAGGTCAAATACGAGCGGCTTAAAGACGCCCTTGACGAGGTTGAGGCTACGGGCTACGGCATAGTAATGCCCACCATAGATGAGCTTAAACTCGAGGAGCCCGAGATTATGAAGCAGGGCGGCAAGTACGGAGTAAGGCTCAAGGCATCCGCGCCGTCGGTACACATGCTCAGAGCCGACATTACAACCGAGGTCGCCCCGATAGTGGGCTCCGAGAGCCAGTCCGAGGAGCTTGTAAAATACCTGCTCCAAGGCTTTGAGGAGGACCCGCAGAAGATTTGGGAGTCCAACATCTTCGGCAAGTCGCTGCATGAGCTTGTAAACGAGGGTCTGAAGAATAAGCTCTTCCACATGCCCGCGGACGCCAGAATGAAGCTGCAGGAAACACTGGAGAGAATCATCAACGAGGGCTGCAGCGGACTGATTTGCATAATCCTTTAACCTCATTTCATTGCCGCCTCGAATTTATTTCGGGCGGCGTCGGAACGAAACAACCGGCTAAACACTTAGCCGGTTTTTTTCTTTTCTGAGAATTAGATTTGGAGAAATTACATATTAATGCTTGTTTTTTCCATGCGGAAACTGTATGATTTAAATAGACAAGCCGCAGTTTACATAAAACGGAGGTTGTAAGATGGCATCGTTCTTTGTTAAACTCAAGAGCTTTTTTACGGCGCTTATTTTCTTGTTTATGTCCGTTTTTGTGCCAAACATAACGGGGCCCGCTCAAATGCCCGAAGTGGAAATGGGCGAGTACGCCCGTTATGTCGACCCATTTATCGGTACGGGCGGTCTTCCGTGGGTAAGCGGAATGCTCTTCCCCGGAGCCACAGCGCCATTCGGACTTGTGCGCCTCAGCCCCGACACCGCGTTCCCCGCAGGGCTCAACCCCTTTAAGATGGGCACAGCGGGCTACTATTACGGTCATAACACAATCTGGGGCTTCAGCCACACAAGGCTTTCGGGTACGGGAGCCGTTGACATGGGCCACTTCAGAGTAACCCCCGTTACGGGCAAAATGAGCGCGGCCGACAGGCTTTCAAGCTCACTGCCCTTCAGCCACGATAAGGAAACCGCCACGGCAGGATATTACGCGGTTTATCTCCCCTCAATCAGCTGCCTTGCGGAGCTTACCGCAACCCAGCATGTGGGAGTTCACAGATACAGCTTTGACACAAGCAAAGACGCCCGAATCCTCATCGACGCCACCAGCTTCCTTGCAGGCGGCAGAGCAGAGGAAGGCAGAGTAAAAGTAAATCCCGAAACCTATGAGGTAGAGGGCGAGGCAAGAGTCTTTACAGGCTTTACCGGCAGGTACGGCGGTCTTAAAGGCTACTTTGTCGCAAAATTCGACACGCCCTTTAAATCCTTCGCCACATGGGAAGGTTCTGCCGTAACAGAAGGCAAAATCGAAGCCTTCGGAAACGACACGGGCGCCGACCTTAATTTCGGCAACCTTAAAGGCAAGTCGGTTGAGCTGAAAGTCGGAATAAGCTTTGTAAGCTTAGAGAACGCAAGGGAAAACCTTGAATTCGAAACCGAAGGCAAAAACTTTGATACGGTAAGAGACGAGGCTGTTGCAGAGTGGAACGCCAGACTCTCAAAAATCAAAATTGATACAAACGACAAGGATATAAAGAAAATCTTTTACACCGCCCTTTATCACTCAATGATAATGCCCACCAACTTTACCGATGTTAACGGTCAGTATCTGGGTTTTAACGAAAAGGTGGGAGTCGCCGAGGGCTATACCTACAGAACCGACCTTTCCCTTTGGGATACGGTCAGAACCACCCACCCGCTGTATACTCTTATCGAAAAGGAGATTCAGCTTGACTCGGTAAAGAGCCTTATCGCCATGGCGGAGGAGTCGGGCGCGCTGCCCAGATGGCCCTCCGGCGCGGGAGAGAGCGGCTCTATGTTCGGCACCCCGGCGGACCTTCTGATTGCCGAAACCTACCTCAAGGGTCTAACCGATTTTGACGCAGAAAAGGCGTATAACTTTATGAAGAATACCGCCCTCGAAACCGACGACGATTCCCCCGCCGCAAAGAGGGATTACAACAAGGAGTACCTGCAGTACGGCTATATCCCCGCCCAGGCGGGCAAGCGCTCCGTAAGCTACGCTCTCGAATACGCTTGGGAGGATTACAGCATAGCCCTTCTTGCGGAGGCTCTGGGCAAGTTTGAGGACGCGGAGTTCTTCAAAGAGCGCTCAAAGTCGTATAAAAACATCTTCAACCCCGAGACAAAATACTTCCAGGCAAAGAGTAAAAACGGCACTTTTGTTGAGCCCTTCAGTCCCTACATCACCACCTACTATGACGAGGTTCTGCCTATAAAAGTATCAAGCGCCTATGTTGAGGGCAGCCCGAGACAGTGGAGATGGAGCGTTCAGCACGACCCGCAGGGTCTTATAGAGCTCTTTGGCGACAGGGATTACTTTATCTCCGAGCTTGAGCAGTTTATGAAGGACGCGACGCCCAAAAGGGCAGCAATTGACCCCGGTTCGGGCTACTGGCACGGCAACCAGCATGATTTGCATGCTGTTTACCTCTTTATTGACGCGGGCAGACCCGACCTTGCCCAGAAGTGGATAAGATGGGTCCTGACCGACCGCTACGGAACGGGAGCCGACGGACTTGACGGCAACGACGACGGCGGTACCTTAAGCGCATGGTATGTCCTCTCCGCAGTGGGCATTTACCCGATGGCGGGAACCGACAAATATTATATCGGCGCGCCCATTGTGGACAGCGCGGAGCTCGATTTGGGTAACGGAAATATACTCAAAGTCAGGGCTGTCAATCAGTCAAAGGACAATATTTATGTAAGCGAAGTAACCTTCAACGGCGAAAAGCTGACAGAGCCTTATATCACCCACGCTTTGCTCGACGCGGGCGGAGAACTGGTATTCACCATGAGCCCGACCCCCGCTGAGAACGGCGGCTTCTAAAGAAAAATAAAAAGGGCAGGCTAAAAGCCTGCCCATCTTTTTTATTTACTCTTTAGCTTTAAACCTTTTAAGTCTCAAGGCGTTTGTCAGCACCGAAACGGAGCTGAGACTCATTGCCGCCGCGCCGAACATGGGGTTTAGGAGCGGCCCGCCGAAGATATACAGAACGCCCGCGGCAATTGGTATGCCTATAGTATTGTAAGCAAACGCCCAGAAAAGATTCTGCTTAATGTTCCTAATCGTCCGCCTGCTGAGATTTATAGCTGTGGGGACATCTTTTAGGTCGGAGCGGATAAGAACTATGTCCGCCGATTCTATCGCCACATCCGTGCCCGAGCCGATGGCTATGCCTATATCCGCCTGAGCGAGAGCGGGAGCGTCGTTTATGCCGTCGCCCACCATGGCGACCTTTCTGCCTTCAGATTGCAACTTTTTCACTTCTTCCGCCTTGTCCTTGGGCAGCACCTCGGGCAGAACCTTGTCAATGCCCACCTGTTTTGCGATTGTCTCGGCGGTTTTCTTGTTGTCGCCCGTAATCATTACCGTCACAAGACCTAAATCGTGCAGCGCTTTTATCGCCGCCTTGCTCGTGGGCTTGAGAGTGTCCGCAACCGCTATTATTCCTGCGGGCTTGCCGTTTATCGCTGCAAACATCGGCGTCTTTCCCTCATCGGAGAGATTATCCGCAAAGCCTGAAAATGCCTCAGTGCCTATATTGTTTTCTTCCATCAGAGACTTGTTGCCCACAAGGATTTCGGCGTCTTCTATTTTAGCCCTGATGCCCCTTCCCGTCAGAGCCTCGAATTCAAGGGCGGGGGAGAGCGGCAAGCCCTTTTCCTTCGCGCTGTCAATAATAGCCTGTGCCAAGGGGTGCTCCGAACCCTGCTCAGCCGACGCTGCGGCCTTCAGAACGGTATCGTTGTCAAAACCTTCAAAGGCGATAATATCCGTAACCGACGGTTTTCCTTCCGTGATTGTGCCGGTCTTGTCAAGGACTATGGTGTCAATCTTGTGGGCAATCTCCAGAGCCTCGCCGCTTTTAATTAGAATTCCGTTCTCCGCGCCCTTGCCGGTGCCCACCATAATCGCCGTGGGAGTGGCAAGGCCCAAAGCGCATGGGCAGGCGATTACAAGGACGGAAACAAAAATCGTAAGGGCGAATTCAAGCCCCGATGTGCCGTGTGGAAGGTCAGCCCAGCCGAATTTTGCCGCGGCGAACCAGCCGATGCCCGCAATCACCGCAATAAGAATCACAATCGGAACAAAATATCCCGAAACCACATCGGCGAGCTTCGCAATCGGAGCCTTAGTACCCTGAGCGTCCTCAACCAGTTTTATAATCTGGGCAAGAGCAGTGTCGGAGCCAACCTTCTCAGCCCTGAACTTTATGCTGCCCGTTGTGTTAATCGTGGCGGCATAAACCTCATCGCCGACTGTCTTGTTTACTGGCATGCTCTCACCCGTCAGCATCGACTCGTCAATGGCGGTCTGTCCTTCAACAACAGTACCGTCAACGGGAATCTTGCCGCCGGGCTTTACTGCAATAATGTCGCCGATCATAACCTCGTCAATGGGGATTTCGGTTTCTTCGCCCCCATGTATAACAGTCGCCGTCTTTGGGGCAAGACCCATCAGCTTCCTTACAGCCTCGCTTGTCTTGCCCTTTGAAACCGCCTCAAGGGACTTGCCGAGGAGTATCAGAGCAATGATAACCCCCGCCGTCTCAAAGTACAGCGAATGGGCGGCGTGATGATTGCCTTTTATAATCTGATAAGTGTTCCAAACACTGAACACAAAGGCGGCAAGGGTGCTGATGGCAATCAGCGAGTCCATATTGGGCGAGCGGTTTATAAGAGCCTTAAAGCCCACTGTATAGAACCTGTAACCCACCGCCATGACGGGGATTACGAGAATGAGCTGAACCAAAGCATAGTTTAAAGGACTTATGTCGGGATTTAAAAAGGAGGGAACGGGAAGGCTTATCATCGGCCCCATGGCGATATACAAAAGAGGAAAAGCAAAAACGGCGGCCACAATGAACTTAGTCCAAAGCCTTTTTATTTCCTTTCTTTTTCTCTCCCTTTCCTCCTCAACCCTGCTTTCTTTTTTAACCTCAAGGACTTTATAGCCCAGTTTCTCTATAGCTTCCTTTATTGCGCCCGTTCTGATTTTGGACGGGTCAAACTCCACCGTCGCCTTCTCTGCGGCAAGGTTTACGCTTGCCTTATAGACACCGTCAAGCCTGTTTAAAACCTTTTCAATCCTCTGGGCGCAAGCGGCGCAGGTCATGCCCGATATGGGAAGGCTGATAACGGCTGAAGTTTTCTCCTCCTCGGCCTCGTATCCTATCTTTGTAACGGCGGCTATTATATCCTCGGGGCGCGCTTTAGCCTCATCGTACTTTACAAACAGCTTTTCGGCGGTCAGGTTCACCGCCGCGCTTTCAACGCCGTCAAGCCTGCCCGCCACCTTCTCTATCCTCTGAGCGCAAGCGGCGCAGGTCATGCCCTTAATATTAAAAGTCTTATTTGTCAAATTCAGCATCTCCTTTTTCGCCGTCGGAGAGTTGACGGTATATTTTCCTTATGTTATTATAATAACACATATAGTAATTTCAGCAAGTATGCACATATTTGTTCTATACTATAAAAAAAATAGTAAAGGGGATTCCATGGCTAAGAAAACCGAGATTAACTGTCCCGTCAGCGCGACTTTAAAGCTGATCGGCGGAAAATACAAATCTCTTATATTATGGCACCTGATGCGTGGAACTATGAGATACGGCGAAATTCAAAGGCTCATTCCCGAGGCGACGCCAAAAATGCTGACCCAGCAGCTTAGAGAGCTTGAAAACGACGGGCTGCTTGTCCGAACGGTTTACCCCGTAGTGCCGCCCAAAGTGGAATACTCTTTAACCGAGCTTGGCAGGAGCCTTGAGCCGATACTCATCGCCATGTACGACTGGGGCGCCGAGTATATGAAAAACAACAATATAAAAATCTGCTGCTCAATGGAGAGATAAAAAACCCCTCCGAAAAGGAGGGGTAAAGGTTTATAACTCGGGATTCAATGACTTTGAAGATTTAAGTATTTTCTTTACCGCAGGGTAGAGTACGCATACCACAACCGAGTTAATTATGCCCTTGAGTACATTAAAGGGTATTATTGTGGGTATCATCATATTAAGTACCGCTTCCCTCGGCACCTGCATAAATCTCACTGTAAATATCAGGTTCAAGGGAATCATCACAAGCACCATTGCTATGGTTCCTGCGGCAAGGGCTGCGGGCAAATAGAGCTTTGAAACCTTTGATTTTGCGCCTCTCTTTCTGTTATAGATAAGCCCGCATACCAGAACGAACGCGCCCGTTGAAATAACATGCATCACAAAGCCTATCCATCCGCTGGACGCGCTGACGGTAAGAGCCTGTATCAGCGACACAATCACCAGCACTAAGAGAGATGCCCACGGGCTGTAAAGGAAGGCGGTTAGGATTACCGCTACATCGCCCATGTCGTACTCAAGGAAGGGCGCTGAGGGGAAAAGAGGGAATCTGACGATAAGCATAAGCACTACGCCGAGTGCTGCCAGCATTGAGAGCTGGACCATTTTGAGTTGTTTTTTCATTCTGCTACCTCCGAAATTGCGCCGGGGTGCAAAAAAGCTCCGCAAAAACGGAGCCGCAATTACACTGCACTTCTTCCATCCGGACTATACCGTCGGTCAGGGAATCTCACCCTGTCAGCCTAAGCTCGCGGACTTGTCGGTTCAATGACCGTTCACCGCCGGTGGGGACTTTCACCCCGCCCCGAAGCATAATATTTATTTTTAATATAATTATATGCCCGAAAAAATAAATGTCAATATTTACGGAAAAATAAGGCTTAAAAGGTGACTAAGTCTTATTTCCGCTTAAAAATCTATGTTAAAATAGTAAAAAATATAACTTGGAGGCGTAAAAATGACCAGCGTAATAATGAAGGTAGAGGGTATGTCCTGCGAGCACTGCTCAGCGGCAATTACAAGGGCGGTAAAAGCTCTTGACGGAGTTTCTAAAGTTGAGGTTGACCTTAAAAGCAAAACCGTCGAGGTTGAGTTCGACCCCGCAAAGCTGAATGCGGACGCGATTAAAGCCGCGATAGAAGACCAGGGCTATGATGTTTTGGGCTAATTATAACCCCGCTGTAAATCAGCGGCGGGGTTTTTATGCTCTGCCGGCGTCTTTAGAAAGAATTAAAACTTTAAAGCAAAAACGGCATATAGCCATTACCGCAAAGGGCTCTTTTCGCCTTGTTTTTTGATGCGAAAAAATCAATGTAAGAAATTAACGAATTCAAAAGCATAATTTTTTATTGACATAATATTTTTTATGTGTATAATATCTTTTGCTGGGCAATTGAATATTGCTGTTATAGCTCAGTAGGCAGAGCACATCCTTGGTAAGGATGAGGTCACCGGTTCGATCCCGGTTAACAGCTCCAAAGGCTTGAGTTTTTCAAGCCTCTTTTTTTATGTAAAAAAGGGTTTGAGCATGACTCAAACCCTTAAATTTATGCTTTTATGGATTAGTTTGCCTCTGTAGAATCCTCTGTGAATTCCTCAGTGGATTCCTCTGTGGATTCCTCTATGGATTCCTCAGTGGATTCCTCTGTGGATTCCTCAGTGGTTTCCTCTGTGGATTCCTCAGTGGATTCCTCAGTGGATTCCTCTGTGGATTCCTCAGTGGTTTCCTCTGTGGATTCCTCAGTGGATTCCTCTGTGGATTCTTCAGTAGGCTCCTCAGTGGGCTCCTCAGAGGGCTCCTCAGTGGGCTCCTCAGTGGGCTCCTCAGAGGGCTCCTCAGAGGGAACAGTAAGTTCGTCAAGCTGTGCCTCGATTCTTAAAATCTTCCTCGCGTCATTGGGGAGGACCTTTCCGTCTCTGTTCATGTCGGCGGCGAGGAAATACGGTCCCTCAAGGGAGTCGAGTTTCGCGGCATGGCGCAGAGCAAGTCTTGCGTCAGCGGCGCTAATCTTGCCGTCGGCGCTAATCT